>JAESFW010000068.1_pt1 | contig 207542 bp, 182 predicted proteins | sample 9269481 | NCBI WGS metagenome assembly JAESFW01 (sample SAMN14515350, study PRJNA621654) | algae metagenome | isolation source: Lyngbya sp. HA4199-MV5 and co-occurring heterotrophs from soil with... | place: USA: Ahupuaa O Kahana State Park, Hawaii | collected 2009-07-21 | reverse complement strand
GCAGCCCCCATTTGATGTTGGGCAGCGTCACATGCCAGAAGGTCTGCCAGCCGGATGCGCCCAAGGACAGTGCTGCCTCCTCGTCGCTACTGCCCTGTTCCTGCATCAGCGGGATCAGCTCGCGGGCGACGAAGGGGAAGGTGACGAAGACGGTGGCGAGCACCAGCCCGGGCACGGCAAAGAGGATCTGGATGCCGTGGCTCTGCAGCCACGGCCCAAGGAAACTGTGCGAGCCGAACAGAAGCACGAAGACGAGGCCGGAGATGACAGGAGAGACCGAGAACGGCAGGTCGATCAGCGTCGTCAGGAAGGCCTTGCCCTTGAACTCGAACTTGGCGATCGCCCAGGCGGCGGCAACCCCGAAGACGAGGTTGAGCGGCACGGCGATGGCGGCAACGATCAGCGTCAGGCGGATGGCCGAGAAGGTTTCGGCGTCGCCAAGGGCCGAAACGAATTCGCCCACCCCCTTGCGCAGCGCCTCGGTGAAGACGGCGGCAAGCGGCAGAAGCAGGAACAGCGCGACGAAGGCCAGCGCCGTGATCGTCAGCGTCAGCCTCGCAAAGCGGCGTTCCGAGGTGGCCGCCGCCAGTTCTGGCAAAGCGGGCTGTGGGCCGGACGCCGGCTGCGGACCTGAGGCGGGCAGGGGGCTGGCGGTCAGGTCATGCGACATAGACATATCTCCGCCGGCTCCAGGCCTGGATCGAGTTGATGAGGAGCAGCATGGAGAAGGAGATCACCAGCATGACGGCGGCAATGGCGGTGGCGGCCGGATAGTTGAACTCTTCGAGCCGGATGACGATCAGAAGCGGCGCGATCTCGGAGACATAGGGCAGGTTGCCGGCAATGAAGATCACCGAGCCGTATTCGCCGACGCCGCGGGCAAAGGCGAGCGCAAAGCCGGTGAGGCTGGCCGGCAGCAGACCCGGCAGAAGCACCCGGCTGATCGTCTGGAAGCGGCTGGCGCCGAGGGTGGCGGCGGCCTCCTCCACCTCCTTGTCGATCTCTTCCATGATCGGCTGCACGGTCCTGACGACAAAGGGCAGACCGACGAAGATGAGCGCGATGACGATGCCGGCGGGGGTGAAGGCAACCTTCAGCCCGAGCGGCTCGATGAACTGGCCGATCCAGCCGTTCGGGGCGTAAAGCGTCGTCAGCGCGATGCCGGCAACGGCGGTCGGCAGCGCAAAGGGCAGGTCGACCATGGCGTCGATCACCCGCTTGCCGGGGAAGCGATAACGCACCAGCACCCAGGCGAGGATGACGCCGAAGACCAGGTTGATGACGGCGGCGACAAAGGCTGTGCCGAAGGAGATCTTCAAGGCGTTGAGGGTGCGCTGATCGAGCGCCAGCTCGAAGAACTTGGCCCAGCCGAGCCCGCTTGCGCGAAACACCAGTCCCGACAACGGGATCAACACGATCAGAACCAGCCAGCTCAGCGTGATCCCGAGCGACAAACCAAATCCAGGCAAAATACTCGGCTGGCGAAACCGCCAGGGCGCAACTTTCTTCGCTTCCGTCAACGACACGACCTTCTGCATAACTCGGAACTACAGTCGCCGCGGCCTGACGCAAAAGCTGGCGCAGCGACAGAATATGCGCAGCCGGTTGCCCGGCTGCGCATTGGGTTCAGGGGTTATTGGCCCGGCTTGTAGAGCTGGTCGAAGACGCCGCCATCGCCGAAGAATTTCGGCTGGGCTTCCTTCCAGCCACCAAAGTCTTCGATGGTGACCAGCTTCAAGTCACCGAAGCGTTTGATGTCAGCCGGATCGGCGGCTTCCGGCTTGAACGGCCGGTAGTAGTGCTTGGCGGCGATCTTCTGGCCCGCGTCGCTGTAGAGGTAGCCGAGATAGGCTTCCGCCACCTTGCGCGTGCCCTTGGCATCGACATTGCCGTCAACGAGTGCGACCGGCGGTTCGGCCTTGATCGAGATCGACGGCGTGACGATTTCGAATTTGTCGGGGCCGAGTTCCTCGAGCGAGAGATAGGCCTCGTTTTCCCAGGCGAGAAGCACATCGCCAAGGCCGCGCTGCACGAAGGTCGTCGTCGACCCGCGTGCGCCCGTGTCGAGCACCGGAACGTGCTTGAACAGTTCCGTCACGTATTCCTGGGCTTTCGCTTCGTCACCGCCATTGGCCGAACGGCCATAGGCCCAGGCTGCAAGGAAATTCCAGCGCGCGCCGCCCGAGGTCTTCGGGTTCGGCGTGATCACCTGGATGTCCGGCTTGACCAGATCGCCCCAGTCCTTGATGCCCTTGGGGTTGCCCTTGCGCACCAGGAAGACGATCGTCGAGGTGTAGGGCGCACTGTTGTTCTCGAACTTCGTCTTCCAGTCTGCCGGGATCTTGCCGGTTTCCTTGGCGATCGCGTCGATGTCGGCTTCAAGCGCCAGCGTCACGACGTCGGCCTGCAGGCCGTCGATGACCGAGCGGGCCTGCTTGCCCGAGCCGCCGTGCGACGTCTGGATCGTCACGGTCTCGCCGGTATCGGCCTTCCACTTCTCGGCGAAGGCCGCGTTGAAGTCCTTGTAAAGTTCGCGTGTCGGGTCATAGGACACGTTCAAGATCGTCGTGTCGGCAAATGCTACACTCGCAGCGCCGAGCTGCAGGCCTCCGAGCACAATTGCCAGTCCCACCATTCCGGTAATTCGTCCAAAGACCATTTCGACCTCCATTGGTTACCAGATAAAACTATCAATTTTGTCGACTGCTACAACGTAAACGGATGACGCCTGACAGCGCTATGGGGAAATGTCCTATCGTTCTGCCGGGTTTTTCCGGAACGGTTTGCCTGCAACCGGCCGATCGGCAGCGCCAAGCCGTACGGACAGTAACATGGCAAGGGTCTTGCGCCTGTCCAGTGTGAATCGTTGAACGCCAGAAATATTCCTTGACATGAATATTCTTAGTGAAGAATATTTATCGCATGGAACAGCTAACCTCAGCCCTTGCGGACAGCGCGCGGTGGCGCATTCTGGAGCTTCTCGCGCAGCGCCCCCGGTCGGTGGGCGAGCTTGCGGAGTTGACCGGGCTGCGCCAGCCGCAGGCGACCAAACACCTCCAGACCTTGGCGAGCGTCGGCCTCGTCTCCGTGTTTCCGCTCGGTCAACGTCGGGTCTATGCCATTGAGCCCGCGCCGCTTGCCGATCTCGCACAGCGTTTGCGCCTGTTGATCGAGACGGCCGGGGCAAACAGCGGCGAGAGGGATGTCGTTGCCCGCTACCAGGCGGCAATCGCAGCCGATGCGGTGAAGGCGGACAGGGACAGTTGGGCGGACGGCCGCACGTTCTTATTCGAGCGCGCTTTGCCGGCTTCGCCAGACACGGTCTGGCAGTATTGGACCTCGCCGGGTCTGCTCGCCTCCTGGTGGGCGCCGCCGTCGCTGACGGTGACCGAGTGCGTTCTCGAGCCGAAACCGGGCGGGCGCGCCATTCTCGAATATCGCGATGCCGAAGCGCGCTACCGCTCCGAAGGGCGTGTCCATGCGGCGAAAGAGCCTGAACGCCTTCTGTTCTCGCTCTCGGTGCTCGACGGCGATGGCAATGTTTCCTTTACGGGCCACTACGACATTGGACTTGACGCCACGGAGGGCGGCACCGCGCTCCGGCTCGAATTGCGCATCAGCGAAACGACGGCCGAAGCCTTGCCTTATATTGCCGGCATCGAGACCGGCTGGAGGCAAGTGCTCGACAATCTCGCACGTGCGGTCGATGCCGCGGAGAGACAGCAGAGAGGAAGATGATGACGAAGACGACACGCCGCGTGACAGCAAACTTGGCCCTTACGCTTGACGGCCGATACAACGGTCCTGGTGGAGCGACCGATCTGGGGGCTATCGTCCCCTATGCCGTCACCGATGTCGCGCGCAATCACATGGGCCGCATCTGGAAGACGGCGACGACGGCCGTGCTCGGGCGGCTGAACGCCGAGGGGTTTCTGGGATACTGGTCGACTGTTGCGGACGACACGGAGGCCGACAGCCACGACCGGGATTATGCAAGGTGGCTGCTGGCGACGGAGAAGGTGGTTTTCTCGCGGACCTTGAGTGACGCGCCCTGGGATCGCACCCGGATAGCGAACGGTTCCGTGGCGAAGGCCGTCTCGGAGCTCAAGGCGTCCGGCGAAGGCGACATCCTTGTCAACAGCAGCGCGGGCCTCATCAAGTCGCTTCTTGCGGTCGACATGATTGATCGGCTCTATCTGATGATCTGCCCGGAAGTCGTTGGCGGCGGGCAGCGGCCGTTCGACGACGGGCTGCCAGGCAGCACATGGCGGGTCGCCCACCAGGAGACCGGTAACCGGGGCGAAATCGCACTGGTTTACGACCGTGCCCGCTGACATCGTCGATGTGTTGGGCGCGCCCGGGCGGCGCCGCCAACGGGCGGCATCTGGCTAGAGCACGTGGCCGCGTGCCGCGACTGGCCACACATCCTTGAGCTTGCCGCCTTCGACAATATGGATGGCATCGACCATGTTCGTCACCACGCAGGCGTGGTTGGGCACGATGCGCAGCTGGTCGCCGACCTTCAAGCCGATCGGCCCGTCGGTGACGAGGCGGCCGTGTTCCTCTGAAAGCTGGTCGATGCGGATGTCGTCGCGGCCGAGCACGTGGCCGTAGCCGATCATCCCGAGAAGATCCGAGGTCAGCACCTTGCTGCCGGCATCGATGATCGCGCGGTTGTCGGAAGGCACCGAAACGACCGTGGCAAGCACCGTCAACGCGCAATCGTCCCAGGTGGCGACGTCGCGCGAAACGAGCGAACGGTCGTTGTAGATGTAGGTGCCCGGCCGGTATTCGCTGGCGACGGGGGCGCCCGCCGCATGCATCATGCTCGGCGTGCCGCCAGAGGTAATGGCGGTCACCGCAAGGCCATCGGCTTCGATCCGCTGCTTGGCTTCGCTCATGAAGGCCTGGACCTTTGCCTCGCCGTTGACGGGCGGATAGGTCATCAGACCGGCGAAGACGAGCCCCTTGGCGTCGGCGATCCGGCGCGCGAGCCTCGCCGCGGCCACCGGCGTGCCGACGCCGCAGCGGTCGGCCCCGGTGTTGCATTCGACGAAGACCCGCAACGGCTTGCCCTTGCCGGCGAAGTAGCCCGCAAGCCCGTCGACGACCGCCTCGCTATCGGCGACGACGGCGAGTTGAACGCGGGCATTCAGCCGTTCGAGTCGTACCATCTTGGCTTCGCCGAGAATGTTGTAGGTGATCAGCACGTCCTTGATCCGGTCGCTGCCCTCGACCATCGCCTCGGCCTCGGTCACTTTCTGGCAGGTGATCCCGACGGCGCCTGCTTCCAGCTGAAGCTCGGCCATCTGCGGCAGCTTGTGGGTCTTGATGTGTGGCCGCACGCGGATGCCATGTTTATCCGCATAGGCCTGAAAGCGCTCGATGTTGCGCTTGGCAATCTCGAGATCGACGAGAACGGCCGGCGTTTCGATCGGCAGGGGCATCGCGACTCAACTCCTCATGTGGCGCGGGACGGGCGAAACTAACTCAAGTGCCCTTGACAAGATATGACCTCAGGCATTTGATAGGTCAATCCATTATTCAGGATTGAATTCTTTAGTAATGGAATAATAATCGGGAACCCAAAATGGGGAGAAATGTGATGTTCAAGACCGTTTTCGCGGGCGCTGCCGCTATGGCCCTGACCCTGGCCGGTTCGGCCATGGCACAGGAGCCCGCAAGCAAACTCGACGAGGTTCTGGCGCGCGGCCATCTGGTGATGGGCACCGGCAGTACCAACGCCCCCTGGCACTTCAAGAGCGCCGAGGACAAACTGCAAGGCTTCGATGTCGACATGGGCCGGATCATCGCCAAGGCGCTCTTCGGCGACCCGGACAAGATCGAATACGTCAACCAGTCATCCGACGCCCGCATCCCGAACATCACCACCAACAAGGTGGATATCACCTGCCAGTTCATGACGGTGACAGGCGAGCGCGCCCAGCAAATTGCCTTCACCATCCCCTACTACCGCGAAGGCGTCGGCCTGATGCTGAAGTCCGACGGCAAATACGGCGACTATGCAGCGCTCAAGGGCGCCGGGTCGTCGGTTACGGTCTCGGTCCTGCAGAACGTCTATGCCGAGGCGATGGTCCATGCGGCCCTGCCGGAGGCCACCGTCGACCAGTACGAGTCCGTTGACCTTATCTACCAGGCGCTGGAATCCGGCCGCGCCGATGCGGTTGCCACCGACCAGTCGTCGCTCGCCTGGTACATGACGCAGAACCCCGGCCGCTACAAGGATGCCGGCTATGGCTGGAACCCGCAGACCTATGCCTGCGGCGTCAAGCGCGGCGACCAGGACTGGCTGAACTTCGTTAACACGGCGCTGCACGAGGCGATGACCGGCGTCGAGTTCGATTTCTATGCGAAGTCGTTCAAGACCTGGTTCGGCAAGGACCTGACGCCGCCGCAGATCGGTTTCCCGGTCGAGTACAAGTAAGTCACGCTCCGGACGACCTTGCGCCTGCTGGGTCGTCCGACCGTCCTTTCGCCGTGGATGGCTGACACATGGGCTACACTTTGAACTTCGCCGCGGTCTGGCGCTCCTTCGATCTTCTGCTCGAAGGCCTGGCGCTCAGCCTCGGCCTCGCCTTTGCGGCGATCCTTGCAGGCTGTGTGATCGGCCTCGTCACCGCTTTCGGGCTGGTCTCCAAGAACGTGGCGCTGCGCAAGCCGGCCGGTCTTTACGTGACCGTGATCCGCAATACGCCGATCCTGGTGCTGGTGCTCTTCAGCTACTTTGCTTTGCCGCAGCTTGGCGTGCGGCTCGGCAAGATCGAAAGCTTCGTATTGACGCTGGCGATTTACTCCGGCGCCTATCTCGCCGAGGTTTTCCGTGGCGGGCTGCTTTCGGTTCCCCCGGGACAGCGCGAGGCGGGGCTTGCGATCGGGCTCACCGAAATGCAGATCCGCACCTCGATCATCCTGCCCCTGATGCTGCGCAACGTGCTGCCGTCGCTTGGAAGCACGATGATCTCGCTGTTCAAGGATACGTCGCTGGCCGCCGCCATCGCCGTACCGGAACTGACCTTCGAGGCGCGCAAGATCAACGTCGAGACCTTCCGGGTGATCGAGACCTGGATCGTTGCAAGTTGCCTCTACGTTGCCACCTGCTCGGTGCTGGCCGCCCTTCTGCGCGCGGTCGAGCGGCGTCTTAGCGTGCCGAGGTGAGCGCCATGGATATCCCAGCTTTCCTCGACCAACTCTGGATCGCCCGCATCCCCCTTCTGAAGGGCCTTGGCGTCTCGATCTCGATCTCGTTCCTCTCGATCGTCGTCGGCACAGTGCTCGGCGTTTTCGTCGGACTGGCGCTCACCTACGGCTACAGGCCGGTGCAATGGGTCGTGCGCGGCTATACCGATTTCATCCGCGGCACGCCTGTGCTGGTGCTGGTGCTTGCCAGCTACTACGTGCTCAGCACCATCGGCATCGATCTCGGACCGTTCCAGGCCGGCATCCTGGCGCTTTCGATCTTCTGCAGTTCGCATGTCGGCGAGCTCGTACGCGGTGCGCTGCAAGCAATCCCCAAGGGGCAGACGGAAGCGGCGAAGGCCATCGGCCTGACGTTCCCGCAGACCTTTGCCTATGTGCTCGGCCCGCAAGCCTTGCGTCAGGCGCTGCCCGCCTGGGTCAATACCGCGGCAGAGATGGTCAAGGCCTCGACGCTGCTGTCGATCATCGGCGTCGCTGAACTGCTGCTGCGAACCCAGGAGCTGATCTCGCGCACCTTCATGAGCCTCGAATTCTACTTCTTCGCCGGCTTCCTCTATTTCGTCATCAACTACAGCATCGAGCGCTTCGGCCGTTACGTCGAACGCAAGACCGCTGTTCCATCGTGAGGCTTCGGTTGCGATGACATTGCTTGAAATCCGCGATCTCCACAAACGCTACGGCACTGTCGAGGTGCTGAAGGGCGTCGACTGCACCATGGCGCAAGGGGAGGTCATTTCGATCATCGGCTCCAGCGGCTCGGGCAAGACCACGATGCTTCGCTGCATCAACATGCTGGAGGAGTTTCAGGGCGGCTCGATCCGCATCGACGGCCAGGAGATCGGGTATGAGAGCGTCGGCGGTACGCGTCGGCGCAAGAAGGAAAAGGAAATCGCCCGTCAGCGGGCGATGACCGGCATGGCCTTCCAGCAGTTCAATCTCTTCCCGCATATGACTGCCGCGAAAAACGTCATGCTCGGCCTCATCAAGGTTCGCGGCATGGGCCGCGATGAAGCGCGTGCCGTCGCCGAGAAATGGCTCGACCGTGTCGGGTTGCTATCGCGCATGGACCACTATCCCGGACAGCTTTCAGGCGGCCAACAGCAGCGCGTCGCGATCGCCCGGGCAATCGCCATGAACCCCAAGCTGATGCTGTTTGACGAGGTCACCTCGGCGCTCGATCCCGAACTTGTCAACGAGGTGCTGCAAGTCATCAAGGGCCTGGCCGAAGACGGCATGAGCATGCTGCTCGTCACCCACGAAATGCGCTTTGCCTATGAGGTCTCCACACGGGTAATCTTCATGAACCAGGGGCGCATCGCCGAAGAGGGTAACCCCAGGGACATGTTCGTGAAGCCGCAGACCGAGCGTCTGGCGGAGTTCTTGAAAAGCTCGTCCTTCAATTGATGTCGGTTGCAGGCTGACACGATCCGGCTGCCGCGGACGCGGCGGCCGGCTCCTGTCCGAGGCTGCGCGTCAGTCCTCGGCGAGCGACCTCCCGCTCTCGGGATCGAAGAGATGCAAGACGTCAGCGTCAACGGTAAAGGCGCGGTCTTCGCCGGCCGTGACGGCGCTGCGTGGCGGCAGGCAGGCGGTGATGCGCTGATCGCCGATGCACGCCGTCGTGACGAGTTCGGGACCCGTCAGTTCGACCACTTCGACGAGGGCTTTGAATTGCGGCCCGGTTTCATCGCCATTGGAAACCCGCAGCGCCTCCGGCCGAATGCCGACCTTGACGCGCTGGCCTTCGACAACGACGTCGCGGAAGCGGCCGGGCAGGGCGATTGGCTGGTTGTCCCCCGGGATCGACAACTGCCCTTTTGATACGGTCGCATCGAGGATGTTCATTGGTGGAGAACCAACGAAGCCAGCGACATAGAGCGTGGCCGGCCGGTCGTAGATTTCCTCCGGCGTGCCGAGCTGCTCGATCCTCCCGTCGCGCATCACGGCGATGCGGGTTGCCAGCGTCATCGCCTCGATCTGGTCATGCGTGACGTAGACGACCGTGGTCTTCAGCATCTGGTGCAGGCGCTTGAGCTCCGTGCGCATCTCCATGCGCAGCTTGGCGTCGAGATTGGAAAGCGGCTCGTCGAAGAGGAAGACCTGTGGGTTGCGCACCAGCGCCCGGCCGATCGCGACCCGTTGGCGCTGGCCACCGGAAAGCTGGCTCGGCTTGCGCTCGAGCAGGTTTTCGATCTGCAGCAGCTTTGCCGTTTCCTTGACCGCCTTTTCGCGCTCGACGACCGGAACCTTGCGCATCTCCAGGCCGAAGCCGATATTCCGCGCGACGCTCATGTTTGGGTAGAGCGCGTAGGACTGAAACACCATGGCGATGTCGCGGTCCTTCGGGTGCGCGCCGAGAATGGAACGCTCGCCGATGCGGATGTCGCCGCCGGTCGGCTCTGCGAGGCCGGCAATGATGTTGAGCAGGGTGGATTTGCCGCAACCGGACGAGCCGAGCAGCACCAGGAATTCGCCGCTCTCCAAAGCGATGTCGATGCCCTTTAGCGTCTCGACTTCGCCGTAGCGCTTGTGAATGTTCTCAATCGCGAGCGCGCTCATGCGCCGGCCTCCTCAAGGAAAGATGAAAGCGGTTTGCCGTAGCTGCGCGGAAGGGTGGAGATCGCCTCGGACGCAATGGCAACGCCGGTGCGGAGGCAGGCCGCGAGCGGCATCTCCGCGGCAAGCGCCGCCAGGAAACCGGCATTGAAGACGTCGCCCGCGCCGATTGTATCAACGACGGTGACGGCGGGTGCTGTGGCGGATGAGAGACGGCCCTCGGCGTCGATGGCGATCGCGCCGTGCGGGCCGCGCTTGACGACGACGATCGCGCCTACGGGCATGTGCACCTTCAAATCGTGCGCTGCCTCGGTTGGGTCGGTAATGCCGGTCAGCGTGGTCGTCTCGACCTCGTTGAAGAGCGCCAGCCGGCATCGCTTCAGCCAGCCGATTGTCGCGTCGCAATTCGCAGCAGTCCAGCCGTCGAGCGGCCAGCCGGTGTCGAGCGCGACCGCGATGTCGTGCGCGTCTGCCCAGTCGAAAAAGCGGTCATAGTCTGCCGTCAGCGCGTCTGTCAGGAAAGAACCGGTCAGAAGCGCGTAACCGCCCCGCAGTTTCTCGCCGTCGAGCATGGTGCGCACTTCCTCGAAGGTGAACAGCGGCAGGTGACCACGCGTGGTAAAGAAGGTCCGTTCGCCGTCGGGGTGGGTGATGCCGACCGACAGTGTGGTGCCAACGTTCTCGACAGGCCACGACGCTGACCGCCCCGGGAACGCCTCCTTGAGCCAGGTCCCGAACTGGTCGTTGCCGACATTGGCGGCGATTGCATAATCGACGTCGAGCGAATCCCAGGCAAGCGCGCTGTTGCCGGCGCAGCCGCCGACGCGCAACTCGTCGTGGTCGACGATGATTTCGGTGCCGGCCTTCGGCCAAGGGGCCGCCGGCCCAAGAATGAGGTCGACATTGGCGTTGCCGACCACGGCAAGAGGACGCATTGTTATTCGCTCCGGGTAATCTTGGTCGAGCGCACCGGCGTACCGGCATTCTCGACGCGGGCCGCCGCAAAGGCGATCATGAAGGATTGGGCGACCGGCAGCATGGAGAAGATCGCCGACATGCCGGTGGCGGGCTGAAAGGCGATGGTGCTGACGCCTTCGATTGGGGCCTCGCCGGAGGCATCGAACACGACGACCGGGGAGCCGGCCTCGGAGGCGGAGATCGCCATGGCCTTCACGAGCCCGGCAGTCGCATCGGCTGCGCGAAAGAGCACGACGCCGACCGAGGGCCCCAGCATCTCCATCGGCCCGTGGCGAAGCTGGCCGCCTTCGAGCGAGAAACAGGGCAGGCGCGACAGTTCGGTCAGGCCGAGCCCGATCGCCTCGGCAAGTCCCTGCAGGCGACGACCGGAGGTAACGATGGACCGGACGTTGCTGAGGGCCGAGAGCGCTGCCGTTGTATCGGGCGATTGCGGCTGTTCGAGCGCATAGAGGGCGGCGGACGGGTCGTCGCCGAGGGCGGCGAGAATAGAGAGATGCAGGGCGAAGCTGATCGTCAGGCTGCGGGTCGCGGCAAATGCCTTTTCCGTTCCGCCGACGCCGACGAGCGACGGCGCGTTTCTGGCCAGGAATGAACTGCCTTCCAGTGTGAGGCCAAATGTGTTCGGTGTCGCGCCATTGGTCTGCGAGAACCAGCGCAGCACTTCGGCACTTTCACCTGACTGGGACGTCACCAGGATCGTCTTGCCCTCGATTGAGAGCGGCTGGCCGAGCTGTTCGGAGAGCGGCAGGGCGACGGCGTCGATGCCATGGTCACGATAGAGCGGTTCAAGCGCGCGGCCGACGGCGTGCGAGCCACCCATGCCGAGCAGCAGCAGTTTACCGGTCGCCTTCAACGACGCGGCGATACGGCCCGCCAGCTCGCCCGCCTGATGGACGGAGGCGATGGCGTCGGCGGCCTGGCGTTCCATTTCGCGGTCGATCGCGACGAGCCCGGACGGGCGTTCCGAAGTGGTCATGGTCATCATCCCTTAACACCGCCGCTGGTGAGCCCGGATATCAGGGCGCGTTGCATGACGAGGCCGATCAGCACCGGGGGCAGGGCGGCAAGCACCCCGGCGGTTGCGATCAGGCCGTAATCGGAGACACGGCCGCCGGCGAGATCGGAAATGGCAACCGTGAGGGTTTTGGCGCGCAGGTCGGAGGTGAAGAGCAGCGCGTAGAAGAATTCGTCCCAGGCCAGCAGGAAGGCAAAGAGCGCCGAAGTCGCCATGACCGGTGCTGCAAGCGGCAGCGTGATGAGCCTCAGGATCTGGTCGAGACGGGCGCCATCGATCATCGCCGCACTTTCGATCTCTTTCGGAATGGAATCGAAGCCCGACTTCAATAGCCAGGTGGTGAAGGGCGCCAGAATGGTGAGGTAGACGAGGGCGAGGCCGAAGATCGAGTTCAAGAGGCCGAGATAGGCAAGGCCCATATAGAGCGGCACGGCAAGGGCCACCGGCGGTAGCATGTAGGTGGCGATGACGCCGTAGAGCGACCAGGAGACGTTGGCGGTGCGCGAAACCGCCCATGCCGCAGGTATCGCGACTGCAATCGCCGCCAGCGTCGCCATGCCGGCGACCTTCAGGCTGTTGAACAGCGAGGCGGTGAAGGACGCGCCGGCGCTGTTTTCGATTGTCGACAGCAGCACCTGATAGCGCGACAGGTCGATCTCGTTCGGCCACCAGTTGAGCGGCTTTGTCGAAAGGTCGGCGGCCGACGAGATGCTCATGACGAAAAGCCAGAGGACGGGCGCGAGGATGACGGCTGCCAGAAGCAGCGCTGCGGCGTAGACGAAAACGGTGAAGAGTGGGCTCTGGCGTTCCATCACGAAGCTCCTGCGGCTTTGCGCACCATGGTCGCGTAGGCGACGGCGAGCACGGTGACGAGCAGCGTCACGATCAGCGCCAGAGATGCGCCCGAGCCGGCCCGCTGGAACGAGAAGGCTTCCTGGTAGACCAGGATCGACAATGTGCGGGTGCTGTTGGCCGGCCCGCCACGGGTCATCACCCAGATCAGGTCGAACACCTTGAAGGCCTCGATCGTGCGCAGCACCAGGGCGACCAGCAGGGGACCGGCGAGATAGGGCATGATGACGTAGCGGAAACGGTTGAGCGGCCCGGCGCCGTCGACGAGCGAGGCGGCAGTGATGTCGCGCGGCACGGCCTGAAGGGCGGCGAGCGCAATTAGCGCGACCAGCGGAAAATTCTTCCAGCAGTCGGCGATGATCAGCGCCGTCAGCGCCGAACCGGGTTCGCCGAGCCAGGAGCGGTAGCTGTCGATCAGCCCGAGTTGTGTCAGGGCCGCGTTGAGCGCGCCGTATTCCGGATTGTAGATCAGCCGCCACAGCGTCGCATTGACCACGGTCGGCAGCGCCCAGGGCAGGATCATCAGCGCCCGAAGGGCGGTGCGGCCGCGAAATTGCTGGTTAAGCAGCAGGGCAGCCAGCACGCCGATAACCATTTCGGCGGTGACCGAGACGACCGCAAACCAGGTCGTCGTCAACAGCGCGCGCTGGAAGTTCGAGCCGCCAAGCACCTTGGCATAGTTGTCGAAACCGACGAATGTGCCTTCCGTTCCGACAAGCTTGGCGTCGGTGAAGGACAGCCTGACGGTATCGATCAGCGGCCAGCCGATGACAGCGATCATGACCACCAGCAGCGGCAGCATGAGCAGCCACGCGCGCGTCGTTATCCAGGTGCCGGACATAGATGGGAACCTCTCGGGCCTTCAGGCCCGTCATGCTAGCGCATACCGTCTCAAATCGTCATCGACTTGAGCTGACGTGCATCGATTTGGATTGCTGCAGACACGGCTCCGCCGTGCATCGATCCCGCGGTCCCCGGGCGGTTTCCCGCCCGGGGCTTGGGAGGGCGGCTCAAAGGCCGCTGTTGTCGGCCGCCGTTTTCAGCGCGTCTTCCGCAGAGGCCTGACCCAGAAGCGCTTCCTGGATCGCTTGCTGAAGGGCAGTCGAAAGCTCCTGGTACTTCGGCGTCGTCGGGCGCGGGTACATCGCTGCAAGGCCGAGCTTGGCGGCGCCGATCAGCTCTTCCTGACCCTTGGTGACGCTGGCATCCTCATAGGACGAGGCCCAGATTGGCAGGCTGAGCTTGGCATAGGCGTTCTGCGTCTGCTGCGAGGTCATGTGGACGATGTATTTCCACGCTTCGTCCGGGTGCTTGCTGGTCGAGGTGATGCCAAGGCCCATCGAGCCGTTGACGGCGGAGACTTCGCTCTTGCCGGCAACGCCCGGCGCCGGGACGACGCCGACCTTGCCGGCAACCTTGCTTTCCTTCGGGTCGTTGGCAAGGTTGTACATGTAGGTCCAGTTGAGCGCGAAGGCGGCCTCACCGTTCTGGAACACCTTGCGGACGTCCTCTTCGAGGAATTCCTTGGAGTTCGGATTGGTGAGACCGGACTTGTAGCTCGTCACCATGTAGTTGAGCGCGTCGAGACCGCCGCCCGTCGTAAACGCAGGCTTGCCGCCGTCGATGAACTTGCCGCCATAGGCGCTGACAAGGGTGGTGTAGTCGCAGATCGCAGCTTCGGCCTGTGACCAGCTCCAGGCGATCGGCGCTGCAAGCAGACCCTTGTCTTTGATCACCTTCGCCTGTTCGGCAAGCTCGTCCCAGGTCTTCGGAGGGGTTTTGATGCCGGCCTTTTCCAGGATTTCCTTGTTGTAGAACAGGTATTTGGTGTCGAGGATCCAGGGCATGCCGTAGCGCTTGCCGTCATATTCGACCGTCGTCCAGGCGCCGGGTAGGACGCCGGACTTCATCTCGCCGGTGATCCGGTCCGTGACGTCGACGAGCACCTTGTTGGTGGCGTATTCGGCCGGCCAGATCACGTCGAAGAGCACGACGTCGTAGCCGCTGCCCGACCCTTGCGCCAGCACCGCCTTGTCGTGCAGGCCTTCGTAAGGCACGAATTCGAGGTTGACCTTGACGTCCGGATTGGCCTTGGTGAAGGCTTCGGTCATGGCACGCACATCCGCCTCGCTATAGGCGGCCTGGGCCATGAACAGCGCGTTGAGTGTCGTTTCCGCATGCGCGTGACCGGCAAAGGACAGGCCAGCAAGGGTCGCGCAAAGCAGTGTCGTTCTTATCGATTTCAACATTCCTACCTCCAATATCTAAGCGTTTCAGATTTCCCGGCGCGCCTCTTCGGCCCGCCGTATGCGAGAAATCCGCCCGTTAACGGCGGTTATCGACATTTCAATCGGAGCGCCTGCGGCAGCATTTCGCCGTCGCCTTCGTTCCCCCGGAGCTCTTTGCGGCTCCCATTAAGTCAATTGTCTTGACTTATTTTTTGTTCAATATTCTAACAGTGTCAAGAGGGGTTTGTGGATGAATGATATGCGCCTGATCCGGGCGAAGAGCGGCACCAACCAGGAGGGGACCAGCGCCCACAACCGGCGTGTCATGATCGACGCGTTGCGGCTGAACGGGCAATTGTCCCGCGCTGACCTTGCCCGCGCGACGGCGCTCACGAAGCAGACGGTTTCCAATATCATCGAGGATCTGGAGCGAGACGGCCTGGTCGAATCGCTCGAAGCCGTGCGCAACGGTCGCGGGCAGCCCTCGACGCCCTATCGCCTGGTGCCGGAGGGCGCTTTCGCGATCGGCCTGCAGATCGATCGGCACGTGACGCGCACGATCGCAGTCGACCTTGTCGGCCGTGTCCTGACCCGCGGTGAGGCCAACCTGCCGGCCGGAGGGCCTGCGACAGGCGTGCGGACAATTCTGGAGCTGATCGAGAAGACCCGGCGCGATCTGGCGGCGATTGCACCGCAGTCGGAAGACCGCCTCGTTGGCCTTGGAGCAGCGATGCCCGGCCCCTTCGGCATCGAGGCGGATGCCGACGATCCCTGGATGATGGCCGCCTGGCAGAATTTCCCGCTGCTGGAAACGCTTGCCGCAGGCACGGGCCTCGATGTCGGCCTGCAGAACGATGCGGCGGCGGCTGCGACCGCCGAGCGCATGGTCGGGGCGGCGCATGGCATAGACCAGGCGATCTGCATCTATTTCGGCTATGGCCTGGGGGCCGGATTGATCCTTAACGGCGAGCTCTACCGCGGCGCCAACGGCAATGCCGGCGAGATTGGTATGATCCTCAGCCTGCCGCGCGGGGCAACGTCGGCCGAGCGAATGCCGCTCGAACACCGGGCCTCGATCGCCTCGCTCTGCAAACTGCTCGAACTCGACCCCGCCGATCCGGAGCTCTACGATCACATCGATACCGTCGCCGCGCAACCGGACGATCGGCTAAGCCGATGGATCGGTGCGGCCGCCTTCGAGATGCGCGCGGCGGTCCAGACGCTGGAAACGATCTTCGATCCGCAGACGGTGATCCTGTGCGGTGGCCTTCCCCCGGGACTGGCGCGCTTAATGGTCGATGCGATGATGCCGCTTTTGCCGTCGATCGCCGAGCGGCGCGACCGCAGCCTGCCGCGCCTTCAGATCGGCTTTACCGATCCCTGGGCGGTGGCGATCGGGGCTGCCGCCGAGCCGATCAGCCGCACCTTCGATCCGCGCTTCCAGGCGATCCTGAAAACGCGCGAGCACGCCGCAGTGTAATTGCGGAGCGGTCAGGTTCTGGGCTCGTCCAGGCGGGCGAGTTCGGCATATCCCGCGGCCAGAAAATCGAGTAACGCGCACCGAAGGAAGCAGGCCGCGGCGGGAGGGAAAGACGGCGTGAATGACGCCGGCCGACGATACCCAGCAATGGGCGGAGATCTACGCCAAGATCTTCCCGGCAATCCGTTGCTGGTCGAAAGCTACGTGAAAGCGCAGCAGGTCGAGAAGGAGCACGAGCAGCTCGCTTCTGCCCGCGGCCAATCGCACGGCAGAACCATAATTGCAGACACCCACGGCAGCCGATCTGTCGTGGGTGTCAATGTTGTCCGCCGAGGGGTCAGGCCGTCAGCGGCGGTCGAGTTCCAGGATGGTCTGAAACAAGACTTCCGCGCCGCGAGCGCATTCCCCGGGTGAGGTGTATTCGGCCTCGTTGTGCGACAGGCCGTCCTTCGACGGCACGAAGATCATCGCCGTCGGCGTGATCGTCGCGATATGTGCCGCGTCATGTCCCGCGCCGGAGACGACGTCGGTTGCCGAATAGCCGAGCGTCTCGGCGCTGCCGCGTACCGCTTCGACGACCGACGGGTCGAAGACGACGGGCGCCTTCGACCAGATGCGTTTCAACTCCGCACCCGCGCCGGCCTTGAGGACCGCGTCTTGCAAGGCGCTCTCCATCTGCTCGAGGCCCGCATCTGAGGGGTGGCGCATGTCGATCTGTAGCCGGACGGAGCCCGGCACGACGTTGCGTGAATTGGGGCCGACCTCGACGAAGCCGACGGTGCCGACACCCGGCGGATTTCGGCGGGCAATGTCGCGAACCGCAAGCACGATTTCGGCGGCTCTGACCAGAGCATCGTCGCGCTGCGCCATCGGCGTGCTGCCGGCATGAGCCTCGGTGCCCGAGATCACGACATCGAACCAGCGCACGCCCTGGACGCCGGTGACGACACCAATTTCTGTGTCCGACGCCTCCAGCAGAGGACCCTGCTCGATGTGCAGTTCGACATAGGCGGCAAAAGCACTTGGCTCGACCTTTGCCTCGCCACGATAGCCGATGACACCGAGCGCTTCGCCGACTGTTGCACCTTGGCGATCGGCAAGCGCATGGGTGGCATCGAGGGCGAGCGCGCCAGCGAATACGCCGGATCCCATCATCGCCGGCGAAAAGCGTGAGCCTTCTTCGTTCGTCCAATTGACGACGGTCACCGGATGGCGAAGCAGCGTGGACGTTTCCTTCAGCGTGCGCAGCACTTCGACGCCTGCGAGTACGCCGAGAATACCGTCGAAGCGGCCGCCCTGCGGCTGCGTGTCGAGATGGCTGCCGACGGCGATCGCCGGCAGCGACGTGTCCTCGCCGGGATAGGTCGCAAATATGTTTCCGATGGCGTCTATCTCGACCGTGCAGCCGAGCGCCTCGCAGGCGTCGACAAACCAGTCGCGGACCTGCCGGTCCTCTTCGCTCAGCGTTAGGCGGGTGACGCCGCCCTTGTCTGTACCGCCGAAGCGGGCGGTCGAGACGATGTCTTGCCACAACCGGTCACCGTTGGTTGCCGGCGTATTGATGCGCCTGATATCGGCGCGCAACGCATCTGCACTCATTTCGACTGCTCCGGGACGTCCTTGTTGAGCGTGTAGCGGAAGTCGCAGTGGGAAGCGCCCTGCATCACTGTCTGGGTACGCTCAAGCGTGATGCGTGGATCGTAGCCGGTACAGAACACGCCGTCTCGATTGCAGGACAGCAGGTGCCCGATATGGCCGAGCCCCATCTCGCGATAGGTCTCGGCGTAGCGACAGCGCTTGACGTTGTAGTGAAACTCGTCGTCCGTCGCCTTCGTCACCTCGATGACAAGCGCGTCATCCTGGGTCCAAAGGTCCTGCAACTCTTGGAACGTGCGCAGGTTCGTGCCGCCTGGCGTCTTTGCCGCAAAGGTGCGGCCCGCTTCGATCGCTGCCTTGGTGATCGCCTTGTCGAGGATCGCCTGGGCGCGCTCCTCGCCGATCTCCTCGCGCATCGTCTCGTAGATCGGCGCGATGATGCCGGCCTCGATGCGACGTCGCGCAAGAATGCCGATCTCGCCGTCCATCGCCGCTTTCGACGTGGTTTCGGTGCCCTGTTTGTCCGTCTTTTCCATGGAATGCCTCCCTGTCCGCCGTCAGGCTGACCAAACAGGCAAAGAATACTACGCCCGTGAAGCGTCTGTGTTGCAAATCTGTGCCGGAAGCATTTTGCTCCGTGCAAACTTTCTGCGGCTTTCGACCATTCTGTCGAAATGTATAGCGCCATCGCATCGGCGCGCCGACCTCAATCGTCGAGAATCCAGAATCAGCGACGCTGCGTAGCGCCCGATCAGTTCTCGCCGGATGGCGACCACAGGGATGTTCCTGGGGAGTGCGGCGGCGGGTAGGGGGTAAGCAATTGGCGAAGGCGACCGTGGACAGACAGCGCCGGACGTCGACGCATCAGTGGCTCGTTGGCAACGGGGCATCCAGCACCGGATTGAGGGCCGGCAACTCGCCTGTCGGCGTGTTGGGGTCAGCGGAGCTTGCCTCCAGCCAAAGTTGTCGGGCGCTCTTCAGGCCGGCTCGCAAACGCCCGAGATCGGGGTTTTCATGGTGCGAGTGCGCGGCGCCGTAGCGGCTTTGCCGATGGCGCGCGAAGGCGGTTCTCGTCTCAACGTCGCCAAACCTGTCGAGCCAGCGCGACAGAGGCACGTTGCCGGTCTTGCGCGACCATCCGTCAAGGGCCGCCTCCAGCCGGGCCGCATCGCGCTCGCGGCAGGCGTCGAGCACCCGGCGGAAGGCCGTCGGCTCTGATTGGGCACGCTGCGCGAGCGCCGTCTCTGTCCACGTGACGAGACGGCCGAACAGACTGGCCGCGAGCTGGATAAGAAGAGCGCAGGCGACAACCGCGGCTGCAACGCCGACCCACCAGAGCCAGTCGATCCGTTCTTCAGCCGGCGGAGGCGCAGGCGGAGCAAGGCCTTGGTCTTCTGCCGCTGCCGGTGCCGCCGCGACCGTGATTTCGGCGCCGTCAGCCTGGGCCGTCTCGGTCTTGCCGGTTGCCGGGTTGAACCATTGCAACGCGATCTCCGGCAGCGCGAATGTGCCCGGCTTGGAAAAGACGTAGGTCGTGGTGTCCTTTCGCAGTCCGGCTGTGATCTCTCCGCGGGAAGTGCGCTCTTCCGAAAGCACCGGATCGTGCGCATAGATCTGCACCCCGTCGGGCGCGTCGAATTTGGGCACCGGGATCATCATCGGCGCAAGGCCGGCGGCGTGGATCGTCACCGTGCGAACGAGCGCGTCGCCCGCGTGCAGGCCCTTGAGATCCCGGTCGAAGGTCTGCATGATCGTCAGTTCTCCAGCCGTGACGCCAGGCGTGCCGCCAGCGCCTCCTGGGACTGCTGCGACCGTAAAGGTAAGTGATGGCACCGTCACCTTGCCCTGGCTTGTCTGGCCGGGCACGGCGGCATAACCGAAGGGGATTACGATCGCTGGCAGTGTGAAATCACCGGCTGCCTGCGGCGTGACGACGTAGGTTTTGCGAATGCCGGAAAAGTCCTCGCCATTGACTGTCTCGTTGAGGTTCAGGCCACGATCGTCGGGCATGGTGACCACCGCGCCCGGAATGTCGAACAGCGGAAATTGCGGCGGCGAGAGAAAATAGTTCGGCACGAAAACGTCGATGTCGATTTCCACCTGCTGGCCCGCGTAGAGCGTGCCCTTGGTCGAAAGCGTTGAGCGGGCGAAGGGATCGGCCGCAACCGACACCCCTGCAAGCGAAAACGAGATGACGACGAACCAGAGGGTCATTCGGGCGAGGGCGACAAAGGTGCTCACGGCGTCGTCTCCTTCGCCTCGATCGCGAACTTGCGTGCCAGCAGTTCGGCGGGGGAGACCTGGATGTTGCGCATCCACATGTCGGCGGTCTGGGGGCCGCCCTGCTGCATGGTGGCTTCCTTGCCCTTCTTGCCCTTGTCGTCGAATTGCACCTCGTCCGGATCAATGCCGGCCTGTTCCTGCTGTGCGTCCTTTTCCTGCTTGTCCTTGTCGGCCTTCAGTTTTTGCGCGATCGCCAGGTTCTTCTTGGCGTCCGGCCAGTCCGGCCGGCGCTTCAATGCCTGCTGGTAGGCAGCGATCGCCTCCTCGGTCTTGTCGAGATGCAGAAGCGCGTTGCCCTGGTTGTAGTAGCTTTCGGCCGTTTCGCTCTCGGCGAAGGCGTCGATCGCATCCTGAAACTGTCCGGCGCGGTAGAGCGCGACGCCACGCCAGGCGGGATCGGCAAATTTTTCGGCAGACCCTTGGAAATCGCCGTGTTCAAAAGCTCGGCGTCCCTGCTGGTCCGGCGTCAACCAGAGATCGATGAAGCGGTTGTCGGCAGCCGCCGCCCGGTCGGTGTCCGCAAGCAGCATCGCGGCGACAAGATAGACAGCCCAGCGCACGGTCCAGCCGCGGCGGAACCAGAACAGGCCGATGACGGCAATCGGGATTGTCAGCCACCAGCCGGTGTCGTGCCAGCGCGTCAGGCCTTCGGCGGTCTTGGCGGCAAAGTTCGTCTGGATGCGCCTGACGATCCAGGTGACGTCGGCATCGTCCGCTGTCACCGTCGCGACCTCGGCTTTGGACGCGGACTGCAACGCCTTCAGGCCATCGACATCAAGCTTCGCATGAACGCGGCCGCCGCTCGCGTCCGTCAGAAATCCGCCATCGGCCGTCTTGACCGGCCCGCCCTCGGCCGTGCCGATGCCAAGCACCATCAGGGCATTGCGGCCCTGATACTGGCCGAAGGCTTGCACCGCCGAATGTTCGACGCCGTCGGTCATGAAAAGGATGGTGCCGGGCACTGTTTCATTCGCCAGCGCCTTTTCGACCTCCTGCAACGCCTTGGCGGTATTCTTGCCGTCAACAGGCATGATCTGAGGCGAAAGCGCTGCCAGATAGGTCTTGACGAGTGAGGCGTCGTCAGAGAGCGGCAGAACCATATGGGCAGATCCAGCGTAGGCAAAGAGCGCGGTGCGCGAGCCCTTTCTGAGGTTGAGAATATCCTGGACTTTCAGCTTGGCGCGCTCGAGCCGTGTTGGCGAAATGTCGGTCGCGTTCATGGTTGGATTGAGATCGATCGCGATCGCCAGCGGCGCGGTGTCCTCGACAAAGGGTGGGCGCTCGCGCTGCCAGGTTGGCCCGGCGGCAGCGATCGCAGCGACGGCGATCACGGCGGCGGTGATGTGGACGGGCTGGAAGCGCCGCTTGCCGCCTTTTTCGATCAGCAGGTGATCGAGCAGGTGCGGCGCGATCATGTCTTGCCATTGCGAACGGACGTCGGAGCGCCGGCTGACGAGGAAAACGAGCAGCGGGGCGGCAAACAGAGCCAGCAGCCAGAGCGGCCTTAGGAAGTGGAAATCGGCAATCATGGGCTTGCCTCCTGCCGCCGGCGGCGATCGGCAAGCGAGGACAGGAACCACATGGCGGCGTGATAGGCGAGCACGATGGCGAGCGCCAATCCGAGCGGGTAGTGAAAGAGCTCGATGCGCGGCCGCCAGGAGAGCGTTTTCTGGTTTGCCGGCGTCAACTGATCGAGAAGCTCGTAGATGTTCTGCAGGCTCGCCTGGTCCTGTCCGAAGAAATACCGGCCCTTTGTCACCTCGGCGATTTGCTGGAGCGCCTTCGTGTCGAGCTTCTGCTCGCCCTGAGCGTTGGGGTCGCCGATGCCGACCGTGTGGATCACCACCTTTTTGTCGGCAGCAATGCCTGCGGCCTTGTCCGGCGGCATCTTGCTGGCGGTGTCGTTGCCGTCGGTCAGAAGGATCATCACCTTGTCCGGTGCCGTGCTCGCGTCGAACATCTTGATGGCGAGGCCGATTGCGTCGCCAACCGCCGTACGCGGGCCGGCCATGCCGGGCAGGCTATCGGCCAGCATCAGCTTGACCGTCTTGTGGTCGAGCGTGAAGGGCACCAGCGGATAGGGGGCGTCGCCGAAGGCGATAAGCCCGAGGCGGTCATTGGGGCGTCGGTCGATGAAGTCGGCGACAACAGCATGAACGGCATCGACGCGGGACTGGAGATTGCCCGCGGGATCGTGAAAATCGCGTGTGTCCATCGATTGCGAGAGATCGATCGCCAGCATCAGGTCGCGCTGCGGCTCGGTCTTTTCGAGCGGCGGCTCGACATATTGCGGCCGCGCCAGCGCCAGCACGATCAGCGCCCAGCACACGGGCGCAATCACCTTCTGGCCGATGTTGGTCCGCGGGACCACCGACCCTTCCGTCGGCCCGAGATTTGCCGCCGCCGTGATGTCCTTGAAGAAAGGCATCCGGACCGCGGCCGATTGCTCGCGGTAGGGCGGGATCAGCCACCAGACGAGAAATGGCAACGGCAAAAGGATCAGCGCCCAGGGGTGGTCAAGCACGTACATGATGCGCCTCGATCCAATGTCGTGCCGCGGCAACGTAGGTCCGCGCGTCCGTTTCCGAAACGACGGCGAGCGCCTGGCTGCCGCGATATTCCGCCTCTTCGAAGAACCGCGCCGCGGCGATCGGGAAAACAGGGCCGCCGGAATTGGCGTCGAGGAAGCCGGTCCAGCCTGTGCCATTGAGGCCGGCGATGGTTTCGCGCGGCCAGATCGAGAGCGCTGTGCGCTTGAGAAGGACCGGCAGGGCAACGAGCGCGTGACCACGGGTCGTCGGCGTGGACAGTCCGGCCTCGATTTTCACGAGGTCGGCCAGCGCTTCGCGGCGGTAGCGGTTGGCGAGCCAGCGCCGATACCAGCGCCAGCACGCAAAGGCGATTGCCAGGAGCACGAGAGCGGCGAGCGCCCCCCAGGCCCAGGTATGCGGCATCATCGAGACGGGCTGCGGCATGGCGATGTCGGCGAGATCGCGAAGGGCGGCGTCGAGCAGTGGGTCTCTTTGGGGCGCGGCCGTTGCCATCGCTATCGCCTCCGTTGCCGGCTGGCGAGTTGGCCGAGCATTGCGCGCAGCTGTGGCGCTACTTCTTCGGCGGCCGAAATCGGCAGCATCGGCAGCCCGAGCTCTTCCTGCCAGGCCCGCAAAGCTCGGCCGCGCTTTCGCGCGAAATTGTCGATCGCCTCGCGGACATTGCCGTGGCCGAACTGCACCTCGGCCTGAAGCAGGCCGCCGCTCAAGACCATTTCGCCCTTGCGCGGCAGTTCGAGCAGGAACGGGTCGTAGATGAGGATGGCGATCACGTCGTTGTGCGCCGAGAGCTTCAAGAGCATGTCGCGGGTCTCGAGGCTGTACCCGTCGAAATCGCTGATGACGATGACGAGGTGATCGTGGCGGGCAATGTTGGCGACGGTGGAAAGCACCACATCCAGCTGTTCGGCACCATGCGGCGCCTGGGATCCCGCTTCGAGTGCGGTGTTGTAGCGCACGATGCTGTCGGCAAGCCGGATCACCGCTTCGCGGCTGCGGTAGGGGCGCACCTCCGCGACGGTCTCGTCGCCGAAAACGAAGCCGCCCACCCGGTCGCCGAGGGAGAGCACACGCCAGGCCGAAAGTGCGGCCACTTCTGCAGCGGCAACCGACTTCATCGATCGGCGGCTGCCGAAGAACATGTTGATACGCTGGTCGACGACGATCAGCGCCGGGCGGTCCTTCTCTTCGTCATAGACGCGAACCACCGGCTTGCCCGTTCGTGCGGTCACCCGCCAGTCGATCGCGCGGATGTCGTCGCCGGGCAGATAGTTGCGCAGCTCTTCGAAAGACAGGCCGCGGCCGCGCATGCGCGATTCATGGCGGCCGGCCAGCAGACGGCGCACCGGCGCCTTGCGCAGGAAGGTGAGATCCCGGGCCATGGCCTCGAGACCGACCAGCGCGTCGACCGAGGTGTAGGCGCCGGTGGTATCGGCGGTGCGGCTCCTTAAGATGCCACTGGAACGGCCAAGAGCAGAAAGAGATATGGCCATCGGCAGACCTCCATCCTCAGGCGACCGCGACGAGCTCGACGATGCGGTCGATCACCTGGTTGGCTGTAGTGCCGCCGGCATGCGCCTCATAGGAAAGCACAAGGCGGTGGCGGAAGACGTCGTGGACGCTCGCTTGCACGTCGTCGGGCGTGACGAAGTCGCGGCCGTTCAGCCACGCATGGGCGCGTGAAACCTTGTCGAGGCCGATGACGCCGCGTGGGCTGACGCCGACCTGAAGCCACTTGGCAAGATCCTTGTCGACCTTGTCGGGGTAGCGCGTCGCCATCACCAGCGCGACGATATAGTTCTCGATGGCCTCGGAAACGGTGATCGCGGATATCTCCTGGCGAGCCGTAAAGACAGAATCCTGAGCGAGTTTTTCCGTCGCGTGGTTGTTGGATTTGGTGTGGATCTCTTCCGACCGGACGAGCCGCATGATGTCTGCCTCCGACGCCGCGTCGGGATAGTCCACCTGGATGTGCATCAGGAAGCGATCAAGCTGCGCCTCCGGCAGGGGATAGGTTCCTTCCTGCTCGATGGGGTTCTGCGTCGCCATGACGAGAAACAGGTCCGGCAGCGGGTGGCTCTTGCCGGCGATCGTGACCTGACGCTCCTCCATCGCTTCGAGGAGCGCCGCCTGCACCTTTGCCGGGGCGCGGTTCACCTCGTCGGCGAGGATGAGGTTTGCGAAGATCGGGCCCTCCTGAAACTGAAACGCGCCCTTGCCGGCCTCGGAAAAATAGACCTCGGAGCCGGTGATATCGGCGGGCAGCAGGTCCGGCGTGAACTGGATGCGCGAAAGCTCCGCGTCGAGGTTTTTGGCCATGCTCTTGATCGCACGCGTCTTGGCAAGCCCGGGCAGACCCTCCACCAGCACATGGCCGTTGCTGAGCAGTCCCAGCAGCAGCCGCTCGATCATGCCTTCCTGGCCGATGATCGCCTCGCCGATACGTTTGCCAAGCTGCTGGATATCGTCGCGTGCACCCATGAGTTTTCTGCTCCCTTGCCCTGCCGGCAACATCAGTCATCATGAACCTTGGCGGAGCTTATTGTTAAATCGGCGCAAATGGAAAGAACGTAACAGTAACGAAAACCTGATCGGCTTTCCTTGGACGGAGGAGCGCTCGCGCCGATCGCGTTCGTCAGGTTCTCCGATCGCCGTAACGGTTACGTACTTTGGCTTCAGGAGGAACCGCGCTAGTTTGGATCGGCTGCACGTTCGAGCCCTTCGCCGAATATGCCAGGGAGATGAAGACCTCATGCAATTGTCGCCAAAGATGTCGCCTCTCAACGAAACGCCGGCCGCAGTCAGTGCGCGAGAGCCGATCTGGATCGAAGGCGGCACCTTTCTCATGGGATCCGACGCGCACTATCCGGAGGAGGCGCCGGCGCATCCGGTGAAGGTCGACGGTTTCTGGATCGACGTGACGCCTGTTACCAACCGGCAGTTCGCGGCCTTCGTCGAGGCAACGGGTTATGTGACGGAAGCGGAAAAGACGCCGGATCCGAAGGACTACCCCCAGGGTCTGCCGGAGATGATGCGCGCCGGCTCGGTGATCTTCGATCCGCCGAAGCGGGTCACCAGCAACAATCCATCGCAATGGTGGAACTACAAGTTCGGTGCCGATTGGCGGCGACCCTATGGGCGGCAGAGCAACATCCGCGGCAAGCTCGACCATCCGGTCATCCAGGTCTCCTATCTCGATGCCAGGGCCTATGCCGATTGGGCGGGCAAGGACCTGCCGACCGAGGCCGAGTGGGAGTTCGCGGCCAAGGGCGGCCTTGAAGGTGCGGAATTTGCCTGGGGCGATGAACTCGTGCCCGACGGCCGCTTCATGGCGAACACCTGGCACGGCATGTTTCCGACCGAAAACCTGAAGCCTGACGGCTTCGAGCGCACGTCGCCGGTCGCGAGCTTTCCGCCCAACGGCTACGGGCTCTTCGACATGATCGGCAACGTCTGGGAGTGGACGAGCGACTACTGGTCGACCCACCATCCGGCGCCAGCGCAAAAGAGCTGCTGCATTCCGTCCAATCCCAGGGGTGGCGGCAGAGAGGCGAGCCTCGACCCGCGGCAGCCGACCATCCAGATCGCGAGGCGCGTGGTCAAGGGCGGATCGCATCTCTGCGCGCCCAACTATTGCCGCCGCTACCGGCCGGCGGCGCGCCATGCCCATGAGGAAAACGCGGCGACGACCCATATCGGTTTCCGCTGCATCCGGCGAACCTGAGGCCACCCGCAGTTCTTTGTTTCCCGCAAGGAGGATCCGTGATGACGGCAAATGCGATGCATTCCAGATCGATACCGGACGAGGAGAAGCGGCGCGAGCGCAGCCGCTCGCGGCTGGCCGGGTTTCTGCTTCTGCTTGCAACCGCATTCGTTTCGTCAACGGTGCTCCTCGCTGCCGATGCGCCTGCCGACCAGCTGCCGTCGTGGAACGATGGCGAGGCGAAGTCGGCAATCGTTGATTTCGTCACGCGGGTGACCAGCGAGGGTGGAGCGGACTTCGTCGCTGAAGTGGATCGGATCGCCGTGTTTGACAATGACGGCACGCTCTGGACCGAGCAGCCGGCCTATTTCCAGGCGATGTTTGCGGCGGACCGGGTGAAGGCCATGGCGCCGGAGCACCCGGAATGGAAGGACAAGGAGCCATTCGCCTCGCTGTTGAAAGGTGACATGGCGGGCGTCGCTGCCTCGGGCGAAAAAGGCATCGTCGATATGGTCATGGCGACCCATGCCGGCATGACGACGGACGCTTTTACCAAGATCGTCACGGACTGGTTTGCCACGGCCAAGCACCCGCGCTTCAACCGGCCCTACAACGAGATAACCTTTTTGCCGATGCGCGAGCTGCTCGACTATCTGCGTGAAAATGGCTTCAAGACCTATATCGTCTCCGGTGGCGGTATCGAGTTCATGCGCCCGATGACCGAGCAGATGTATGGGATCCCGCCGGAACAGGTGGTGGGCAGCAGCATCGTGACGAAATATGCGCTCGAAGGCGATACGCCGGTGCTGACGCGCGAACCCAAGATCGACTTCATCGATGACGGCCCCGGCAAACCTGTTGGTATCAACACCTTCATTGGCCGGAGGCCGATCTTCGCTGCCGGCAATTCCGATGGCGACTACGAGATGCTGCGCTGGGTGACAGCGGGTTCCGGCCCGCACTTCGGCCTGATCGTGCACCATACGGACGCGGACCGCGAATGGGCCTATGACCGGCAATCGCATGTCGGGAAACTGGACAAGGCGATGAACGAGGCCGAACAGCGCAACTGGCTGCTGGTCGACATGAAAAACGACTGGCGCAAGATCTACGCCTTCGACAAGTAAGGCGGCTATCTCCCCGTCGGGGCCGGTCGGCCGATACCAATATTGAGCAACGGGTAAGGGCCGGCACGAAAGTGCCGGCTCCTTCTTGACGAGGGGCGTCAGGGGGTCGGCGGCGCGGCGCTTTGGCGTGGAGTTGTTCAAAAGGCCATTCCAAGGCGACGAGCGCCGAGTGGAAGCCACGAATCCAGCGGTCCATCCCGGCGTAATCCTTTGGGCGTCAATCACTCCAAGGCCAATGTTACTGTTACGTACTTCCGAAAATCAGTGTTCGTGCCACCTTGTTGGCGCAAGGGACAGGTGGGCGACGGCCAATTCGGCCGCAACGCGCCGATCGGCGGAACCGATGTCATGCCCGGTAAGGTGCCTGGTCGTCACTGGCATCTTGGATAGGTGGGCGAGGGTGTCGGGCCGATACATGCATGCATCGATTGTCGTTCAGACGGATGGGAAAACGATGCCCAACGCGGCCTTTCAGCGGGGACTTCTGAAGCTTATGCTCAAGCTTCCGGCGTTGCGCGGGCAACTGCAACTGCTCAGCGCCAAGAACCTGTCGTTGGCAAGCCTTTGCGAGGCTTACGAAGAGGCGAGTTCCATGCTCGACCGTCAACGGCGTCTCGACCCTCTGGATCATTCGATGATCCAGGAGTATGAATTAATCTGTCGCGAGATCGAAGAAGAGGTCATTTCCGTCTGTATCGCGGACAGCGGGCACGAACCTAATCCATTGTGATTAACAAAAATCACGCCTAAGCTTGTGGCGTGGATGGAAATCCCACGAAAATTCTATGGGATTTTGCTGGGTTCCTGTGCCAGATTGAAATGATTCCATTCTTTGACAAAAATATTTTGTGACGGTGCAATATTCTTCTTTGCGCAACAAAGCCTCTCGTCTAGAGTTCGTCTCGCGTTGCACTCTCTTTGGGGTTGTGGGCAGTTGGGAGCGCATCATGGAAGCCAGCAGAAATGCCGGTCAGGTGGTTTGCAGTACCGTTGCTGAATCCGAGGCGCGTATCGCTCTTGAGCGTATTCTCGCCGACGGTCAGTTTCACGCAACCGAACGGCATCGCAAACTCCTGCGATACCTGGTTGATGAGTTCTTCGCCGGCCGTTCGAGCCAGGTAAAAGCCTATACCATCGCGATCGACGTCTTCGGACGACCAACCTCCTTCGATCCTGCGACCGATCCGATCGTGCGGGTCGAGGCCTCGCGGCTGCGCGCTGCGCTCGCGCAATATTACGAGACGCTGGGTGAAAAAGCAGAACTTCGCATCGAGCTTCCGAAGGGCAACTACGTCCCGCAGTTCGTTCTCGGCGGTGGGCCCCCGAGCGGTGGGCTCCTGAGCAATGTGATCGAGACCGCAGCGCCTCCCGTAGAAGCGGCAAGCGAACCGGTCCCGGAGTTGCCGGTGGAACCGGCAGTCCCGCCAGCAACGCGGGCCGCGCTCGGAAGTTTCCTTGCCCTCGGAGCGGGTGTCGTGGTGATGGCTGCCGCCTTCTATGCGTCCGTTGTCGACCGTCTGCCCTGGCAGCCCTTGCTTTCGGCCAAGCCGACCATTGTCGTCGATGTGCCGACAGTGGGCGGCATCGACGACGATGCACAAAGAAAAGCCGGCGACTATCTGGTTCATGCGCTTTCACAGTTTTCCGCCGTTCGAACGCTTGCGCAGCCCCCGGCGGGTGTGGACGTGGCATCGGTCACCGGCTGGGTTTCGTCTTCGTCGCCGGTCAAGCTGCAAGGCAGCAAGGAGTACAGACTTTCGATTGCCTACAGCACCGACAACCGCGGCCAAGAGGTCTCGTGGCAGGTCATTGACGCAGAAAGCAACGAAGCGCTGAGGGCCGGCACATCGAAGGCGGCCACCGAAAGAGGCGATGCGCGCGAACTGCAGGAAAAACTGCTTTCGCGTCTCGCGCTTTCGCTGGCCGGCGAAGAAGGTGTCATCGTGAGCCTGGAAGCGGCCCGACAACTGACCTCGCCGTCAATCGGCTTCGGCTGCGTGCTCCTGGCCGATGTTGCCCTGGCGCGGTTCGAACCGGAGGCGTTGGCGACGGCCCGTGCCTGCCTCGAACAGTCGTTGAGCTATCAGGCCGCCGACCCTGATGTGCTGGCGAGCCTGGCCATGGTGCTGGTCGCAACCGGTGAAGCGCGCGCGACCGAACGTGCCATGAAGCTCGCCGACAAGGCTGTCGCGTTGGCGCCGCAGTCGAGCCAGAGCTACGTTTCGCAGATGCAGGCGCGCTTCGCCGCGGGCGACACGGACGCCGCGTTCATGTCCGGCCGCCGCGCCGCCGCGCTCAATCCGCTCGACGATGCCATTCCGGCCCGGCTCGGTTTGCTGCTGTTCGTCAGCGGCCAGTATTCAGACGGGCTCGGCCTGGCGCAGGCGGCGGAGGCGGGTGGCGAATACCTGCACCACGACGCGGCGCTCACCCTGGCGCTCGACGACTACAGAAATGGCCGATATCGCGACGCGCTGAGGCGGGCGCGGCAACTTGCCAACCCGGCCGATATCGCGGTCAACCTGCTGCGCATGGCGGCTGCGGGCCAGCTCGGCCTGACGCGGGAGGCGACAAGCGCATTTGACGGATTGCGCTGGAGCAAGGTGGGCGCGACGCGACCGGTTGAAAAGGAACTCGCAGCGCGCGGTTATGCGCCGGACCTCATTGCGCTTCTGAGTGACGGTCTGGGCAAGGCCGGGATAAATATGGCCGCCTTGCCCTAACCATCAGCCCTGGCGCCGGTTCAGCTTTCTGCTGCGACCCGGATCACCAGCTTGCCGAAATTGCGGCCGTCGAGCAGCCCGATGAAGGCCTCCGGTGCGTTCTCGATGCCATCGACGATGTCTTCCCGGTAGCGAACCTCACCGCCTTTGATCCAGCCGGCCATCTCCTGGTAGAACGCCGGTCGCTGATCTGCGAATTCACGCTGGATGAAGCCGCGGATCAGCAGGCTCCGGCTCAAGACCTCGCGCATGACGCCCGGCAGCCTGTCGCCGCCCTCCTGCGCGCCGGCCGCCTGATTGTAGTGCGCAATCAGACCACAGACGGGCACGCGGGCAAAGTCGTTCAACAGCGGGAAGACCGCATCCCAGACGTGCCCGCCGACATTCTCGAAATAGACGTCGATGCCGCCCGGGCAGGCCGCGGCAAGCTGATCTGCGAAATCCGGTGCCCTATGGTCGATCACCGCGTCGAAGCCGAGCACGTCGCGAACGAAGGCGCATTTGTCGGCGCCGCCCGCGATGCCGATGGCGCGCGCGCCCTTGATCCGGGCGATCTGGCCGACCGCCGAACCGACGGCGCCGCTGGCGGCGGCCACGACGACCGTCTCCCCCGGCTTCGGCCTGCCGATTGTCAGCAAGCCCGCATAGGCGGTGAAGCCGGGCATGCCGAGAATGCCGAGCGCCGTTGAGAGAGGTGCAGCCGCCGGATCGAGCTTGCGCAGGTCCTGACCGCGCGACAAGGCATAGCTTTGCCAGCCGGAGTGGGAGAGCACGAAATCGCCGTCACTGTAGTCCGGATGGCGCGAACGCAGGACACGGGCGACTGTGCCGCCCTCCATGACCGTGCCGATCTCCACCGGCTTGGCATAGGATCGGCCGGCATTCATGCGGCCGCGCATATAGGGATCGAGCGAGAGATAGAGGATCTTCAGCAGAACCTCGCCTTCGGACGGCTCGGGGATCGCGGTCTCGACGATGCGGAAATCGCTCGGCGCCGGCCGACCCGATGGCCGGGCGGCCAAGAGGACCTGGGTGTTCTGGCTCATTGTCTTTACCTCCCTGTGCGTGCCGCAACCTGTGTCGGTTTTCGGCATGGACGCGCATTGAAAACACGTTTTGGCACGAAACCGGGCAGGAGCCCACAAATCAGTTCCCGGTTTGAGGGCGGAAATAGTACGGGCTCGCCCATGACGGACGAGCCCTCGGTCTGTGCCGAACGGACTTGGTTCAGGCCGCGTCGATCGCCTGCTTGATATCGGCGATAATGTCTTCGGCATGTTCGATGCCGATCGACAGGCGCACATAGCCCGGCGTTACACCGGTCTTCAGCTGGTCGTCCTCCGACAGCTGAGAATGCGTCGTCGTTGCCGGGTGGATGGCGAGCGAGCGTGCATCACCGATATTGGCCACATGATAGAGCAGTTTCAGCCCGTCGATGAAGCGCCGGCCGGCGTCACGCCCGTCCTTGAGCTCGAAGCCGACAAGTGCGCCGTAATGTCCATTCAGCAGATACTTGTCGGCGCGGGCCTTCGCCTCGCCCTCCTGGAACTTCGGGAAGATCACCCGCGCCACCTTGGGGTGGGTGCGGAGATATTCCGCCACCTTGATGGCATTCTCGTTGTGCTGCCTGATCCGGAGCGGCAAGGTTTCCAGCCCCTGGATGAACTGGAAGGCGTTGAGCGGGCTGATGGCGGCGCCGAGATCGCGCAGGATAACCGCGCGTGCCCGCAGGATATACGGGTGGAAGGCGATCGTTGCGGCCTTCTCGAGCCAGGTCTTGCCCTGGTAGCTCGGGTCCGGTTCATGCAGGTTCGGATGGCGCGCTTCGTGCTCGTGCCAGGGGAAGCGGCCGCTGTCGATGATCGCGCCCCCTATCGAGGTGCCGTGGCCGCCGATGTATTTCGTTGTCGAATAGACGACCACTGCGGCCCCGTGGTCGAAGGGACGGATCGTCAGCGGCGCGGCCGTGTTGTCGATGATCAACGGAACGCCGAAACGCTTCCCGACATCCGCAACCTCGCCAATCGGGAAGACGTCGAGCTTCGGGTTGGGCAGGGATTCGGCATAGTAGGCACGGGTCCTGTCGTCCGTCGCGCGGGCAAAGGCTTCCGGATCGGCGGCATCGACGAAGCGAACTTCGATGCCGAAGCTTTTGAGCGTTGCGGCAAACAGCGCCCAGGTGCCGCCGTAAAGACCGGCGGCGCTGACGACGTTGTCGCCGGCGCGCGCCAGGTTCAGAAGTGCGAAGGCCGATGCCGCCTGGCCGGAACCGAGCGCGAGCGCCGCCGCTCCGCCTTCGATTTCCGCCAGCCGTTGCTCGAACGCGTCCTGGGTCGGATTGGAGACGCGGGTGTAGAGATGCCCCGGAGCCTCGAGCGCAAAGAGCTTGTCGGCGCCATCCGTACCAGGAAGCTGGTAGGAGGTGGTCTGGTAGATCGGCACAGCCACGGCGCCGCTTGCCGGGTCGAAGCGGTAGCTGCCGCCGTGGAGCGCCAGTGTCTCGGGATGCAGCCGAGGGCCGGCTTCGCGCAGCCCGGCTGGCGCCTTGACTTCGACTGCGGCGTCCTCAGGCTTTTGATGGATCGTCATCGCATTTCTCCTTGGCTCTAAGGGTTGATTGCTCAGGCGGGTACGGCTGCTTTTTGCTGCTCCAGAAGATCGGCGTGGTGGGCGGCGGCAACGTCAGGATGCGAACGCAACCGGGACTTCAGGACATTGCGGCCGACTTCGTGGAAGAGCGGGTTCAGCGGATCCTGGGTGACGCCGCGCACTTCGGCCGCAAGCGCCTGCGGCAGGTCGAGCACCGGAATGGTCGATGCGAGATTCGCGCCGAGGAAGAAGGCAACGGACAGCCGGTCGCCGCCCGCCGGCGGCGTGACAACCCGATGGATGTTGGCAAGCAGGTAGCCGTTCGAGGCGAGCTCCAGCAGTTCGCCGACATTGATGACGAAGGTGCCGCGCTTCGGCGGGGCGGCGATCCAGCCGCCCTTGCCGTCATCAACCTGCAGGCCACCGACCACGTCCTGCAGCAGGATGGTGACGAAGCCGCCATCCTTGTGTGCGCCGACGCCCTGGTCGCTCTCGGTCTTGTCGCGGCCGGGATAACGAATGATCTTCAGAAGCTGGTTCGGGCCATCGCGATAAATCGGCCCGAAGACGTCGGGCTTCTGGCCGAGCGCTTCGGCAAAGATTTCGATGAGCCGAATGCCGAGGCCGGTCACCGCCTCGATATAGGCAAGGATCGCCGGCTTGAGCTCCGGCAGGGCATCGGGAAACTGGTTGGGGCCGATGAGCCGCTTCCACGGCGCATCGTTGGCGGCGACATCGAGGCTCTTTCGTTCCGGGCCGAAGTCGACCTGTTCGCGCCAGTCCTGGGTGCCGCGGGTGTATTCAAGGCCGGCGCGGTTGTAGCCGCGAAAGTGCGGCGACTTGCGCATTTCGATCGCCAGCTTGTCGTCTTCCGGCAGTGCAAAGAAGCGGCGCGAAAGCGCAAGGATGCTGTCGATCTCTTCCTGCGGGATGCCATGGCCCTCGAGGTAGAAGAAGCCGACCGAGCGAGCGGTCGAGCGCAATTCGTCAAGTGCCGCGGTCCGCTCGGGATGGTCGGGCGCAAAGCGCGAGAGATCAAGCACGGGCAGGGTTGCGTTTGTCTGGCTCAAGATAGTCTCCTTTCATGTGTCACCGCCGATCGAAGTCGATGCCTGATCTCAAGGGTGAGACCGAGGACAAGCAGCGGTGCGGACGTCCAAAAAATTTCGGTCGAATAGCGGGTGATGCCGAGCACGTGGTCGGACTGGCAGAGCGCCTGCGCCAAGGTGCAGATGTCGGTCGTGCCGACGAGGCAACGTGCAGCCTGCGGCAGCGTCAGGTAGTCCGCGGCAATGACCTGCCGGAAGACGAGCCACCACCAGCCGATGCCGAGCAGGAACAAGATCGCCCCTATGGCGGTGACGATGTGGGGAAAGCGCAGCTCAGACCGCATCGGCGATCCCCAGCGTTGCAAGCAGGTGGCTGCGCAAGGCCACCAGGTCGGCATTGTCGCGCCGGCGTGGATGCGGCTGGCTGACCGGGACCTCGGCGACGATCCGGGCTGGACGATCGCTCAGAACAATCACCCGCTCGGCGAGCAGCAGCGCCTCTTCGACGTCGTGGGTGACGAGAAGGGCTGTGAAACCACGGTCTTTCCAGAGCGACAGCAGCTCGGTCTGCATCTTCAGTCGCGTCAGGGAATCGAGCTTGCCGAAGGGTTCGTCAAGAAGGAGAAGGCGCGGATCGTTGACGAGCGCCCGTGCAATCGCAACCCGCTGCGCCATGCCGCCGGACAGTTGATGCGGGTAGGCGCCGGCGAACTCTTCGAGCCGGACAAGTCGCAGCAATTGGTCGACCCGGTGCTTTTCGTGCGCGAGTACGCCACGGGCGTCGAGGCCTGCGGCGACGTTTTTCCAGACCGTCAGCCATGGGAACAGCGTCGCATCCTGGAAGACAAGCAGACGCGTCGGGTCTGGCTGGGCAATCGTAACGCCATCTTCCAGCAATGCGCCGGCCGACGGCTTTTCGAGGCCGGCCGCCAGGCGCAACAGCGTTGACTTGCCGCAACCGGATGGACCCAGCAGAGCAACGAACTCTCCAGGCGCAATGTTGAGATTGATATCGTCGAGCACCGGGTAGGTTTCACCACCGATTTCGAAGGAGTGTGAGACATGCTCGATTGCGAGCCCTATGGCGTTCAGGCCGCGCGCGGTGGATTGTTTCAGCGCGACCATCACAGAATGCCCTTCTGCCAGCCGAGCAGACGGTCGCGCACGATGAAGAGCAACCGGACGAGGCCGGCGCAGATCAGTGCCATGACGATCAGCGCGGCGTATACATTGGCGTAAGCCGAGTAGGCCGTATTGAACTGGAGGTACCAGCCAAGGCCAAACTTCGCGCCGAGCATTTCAGCAACCACGAGCACGGCGAAGGAGTAGTAGAGCCCCATGAAAAGGCCGACGAAGACGTTGGGCAGGGCGGCCGGGATCGCGACCTTGAGCACCAGATAGCGGGTGCCGGCACCGAGCGTGCGGGCGACATCATAGAAAGCGCGATTGACCTGGCCGACGCCGGAGGCGGTGAGGATGGCGACCGGCACACCGGAGGCCAGCGCCACCAGGAAGATGCTGGCGTGGAAGGTCGTCGGGAAGATGAAGAAGGTGCAGGGGATCCAGGCGCTGGCCGGCACGGGACCGATCAGTTTGAGGACCGGCATTCCCCAGTAGGCAAAACGTTTCGACCAGCCGAGCGCGACACCCACGGCAAAGCCGACAAGGATACCGGAGAAAAAACCGAGACCCCACAGGCGTGCCGTGTATGCGACACAGATCAGCAGCCGGTCCCAATCGGTGACGTAGACATGCAGCAAGCCCTGCGGCGGCGAAAAGAACGGCTTGGGCAACCAGCCAAATTTCGCTGTGGTCAGCTCCCACACGGCAAGCCAGAGGCCGATGACGATGAGCCAGGGACCGTAGTGCGCGAGCGCCTTGCCCGGCCGGCCGGCGAAGGCGATCAGCAAAAACGCGAGCCCGCCGGCGGCAAGCAGAAGGGCCAGCAGCGCCGTCTTGTCGCCCCACACGATGGTATCGGGCAGAAGGTAGGTGATGCCCGCGGCTGCAAACCAGCTCGCCGCGGCAAACACCCCGTCTTTCCAGATACGGGTGTGAAGGGCGGCCGTGCCGCTCTCAAGCCGGATCTCGTCTCGGACCGCGTCGCTCATCGCTTTCACTCAGGCGAGGATGTCGACGGTGATGCGGTTGGCGATCTCTTCCGGATCGGTCTGCGCGTCCACCACACCGGTCAGCTTGAGGTCCTCGTAGCCGATCTGCACTTCCTTGATCAGCTCCTTGCCGAACCAGTGCTTGTGATAGGTGAAGGAGGCGAGGACTTCCGTCAGATCATCGAGCGGAATGCCCGGCTTCAGCGTGTCGAAGTACCATTTGGCGACTTCGTCCGGGTGCTCGGCGGTATATTGGTGGATCTCCAGGTTGGCCGCGGCGACGCGCCGAATAGCGTCCTTGTTGGCCTGAAGATAGTCGCCGTTGACACCAAGAACGCAGCAGACGCGATCTTGGAAGACACCGGTCTGTGTGTCGTAGATTTTTAGAAAGCCGTGCTGCTTTTCATAGGAATAGGCCCAAGGATCCATATGCGCGACAGCGTCGGCCTCGCCCTTGAGAACACCTTGTGCGACAAGGTCAAAAGGAAACACCTTCCATGTGACGTCCCGCTCCGGATCGAGACCCGCCTTGGCGAGCGCAACGGAAAAGGCGACGCGTGACGGCGAACCGACGTCGAAGGTTCCGATCGTCTTGCCCTTGAGGTCGGCGAGCGACGTGATGCCTGCGTCCGGCTTGACCAGGAGGCGTTGGCAGCCGCCATGCGAACCGGCGAAGAGCTTGACGTCAAAACCCTGTTCGATCGGCTTTAGCCAGTCGTAGAGCAAGCCGGGGCCAGCCTCCGCCTTCTTCGTCGCCAGAGCCTGGATCAACGTCTGGCCGCTTGCACCCTGATAGAAGAGTTCGACGTCAAGGCCGTGCTTGGCGTAGATGCCCTTGTGCAGACCGAAGCCGACCGGAGAGTGGCAGGCGGCGACCTCCGTCCATTCGAGCGTGATCTTGGTCAGGTTACCGGCAACGGCATAGCGCGTCGCACGGCTTGCTGCGACGCCGAATGTGGCGGCCGCGCCCGCGACCGTGGCCGCCTTCAGGAGGGTCCGGCGCGACAGTCCGCCAGTCGTCGAAAGGATTTGGCTCATGATCATCCCCGCTCGCATATGATGACAAGAGCCTACCCGGTGCTGCAGCGATTATTCAATATTATCTATGGAAATTATGGACTAAATATCGACGGTGACACGCAGCGCCCTTTCGCAGGTCTGCCGGTTTCGAGGAAATTCCGTTCTGGACCCACAATTGGGACCGACGCAATGAGCTTTGCGTCGAAGCCACGGCCTGCGCTTGCCCGGGTTCATCAAGGAGCGGCCGGCCGAACGCGACAGTCGGTCGCTTTGCCGCAACTTGCGCTCAGTTCACGGGTTGATTGATGCGATGAACCGATCCACGTCATTTGAATTGACGCAGGGTCCGGTGGCGAGCCGCCTTCTTAGGTTTTCCTGGGATTTTTGCTGGAAGCGGTCGCGACATACGGCAAGCGCCTCGCCAGCAAAGCGGGCGAGGCCAATCTCCAACGTCGCAGATGCCGAGCCCGTCTACAGCGCCGCGTGTCTTATGGGACGCGCAAGGGGCGCTGCAGCACGTTGAATTGCTGCATGTTCTTGTCCTTCAATCGGCTACGGTTGAAGGAAACATGCAGTAGGTTCAGCAGCGGCCGAGGCTCGGGCGCGTCAGCAGTTCGTTGGTCAGGTGCGCTCTCTTGCCACCGCAATCCTCGGCTTCCTTGAGAAGCGACGCCAACGCCAGTTCGAGGCAGTATTGGACGCCTTCGACATTGAGGGTCTTGGCGGAGTCGCGCGCATAGGTGACAAGACGAGCCAGCGCCAGCAGCTCCTTTTCCTTGTCTTCCGGCTCAACCGGCACAGCAAATGAAGATAGCATGATTTTCCCCGGCTCCCTATGGATCGATGATCCAGTTCAGCGTGACCAATCATAGCGTGACTTCGCGGCAGCGCGCGTGACATGAGCGTGACACACGTTGTATGGGAAAACCGCACTTTTAAGATGAAGCGTCAGGTTGACCCGCCAACCTCTTCCACATGCTGGTAGAATTGAATTTCCAGTCCAGGGCTGCAACCGTTCGTTGGGGCGGCGCGCAGCGCACGGCGCCCAGAAGTTCCTGCGCGTCAATGCTCTTCTGGTCGACGAACCGGTCCGTCAGCAGTGCAATCAAACCGGCTGGATCGACGCCGCCAGGCAGTGTTACGCGCGCGACGATGCTGGCCCAGTTGCGTTCCTTGTAGAAGATCTCGGCTGCCGCCGCGCCGATTGCCGTGATCAGCTCCGTGGAAAGGGCCCCGTTCTCTCCGAGTCGCTTCAGGGTTGCCTCGACGTTGACGAGCGGCAAGGTCAGCGGCAGATAGCCGAGTTCTGCCGGACCGTGCATCAGCGCGACATCGGCGTCGTCCACGCGCTCGCCGGTGGCGAATTGCCGGTAGATGTCGCCAATGCCGACCATGCCAAAGGGGGCACATTCGGCCGCACGAAGCGCGCCCATGCTGGCCGCGCCGAAGACCCGCACGCCCTGTGTCAGCGCGTACAATATTTCCTTGTGCCAAACGGGGGCGACGTTCTCGAAATTGCCGTCGATGAGGCCGATCGCAGCCGCACCGCCCTCGACGGCACGCAATATGTCGCCCTGGACGGCAGGCGGCCGCAGCAGAATGCCGTTGGTTTCCAGGCGGTGTGCATCCGGCAGGCTGGGGCCGACGAAAACGACTTTCATCCGGCCACCAGCGCGCGGGCGAGCGCCCGCTCTCCGAAACGGCGCTTGCGCAATCCATCGGGGTTTTCGAGTGCCGGTACGAATACCTTGACCACGGAAAAAAGCGCATCGTCTTCAACAAGCGGCACGACGACCACCGGGTGGATGCGCGCGGTTTCAAGCCGCTGTGTCACCAGATCGAGCAGTGCGCGCGGCCCTGCGACGGTTTTCTGCGTCGCAACGGTTATGCGTCGTGGCACGGCCTCAAACAGGCGGTGCGTCTCCTGCGGCAGCGGGCGGGTGAACGTTTCGGGAAAGACGTCGTCGCGGGCGCCGCTGATATAAGTGAGCCGAGACTGCGCGGCCTCGGTCACAGCACGGATCGCGGCGCGCCGGGCCGAGGGGTGGGCGCCATGGCCGATCGTCACGTCGTGATAGCTGGGCCGCTTTGCCGCCAGAATGCCGGCCTCGGCCAACGTTGCGGCATAGCAGGGAATGCCGATGTCGCTGGTCATGTCGAACAGGCGCAATTGAAGGCCGCAGGCAGCGATCCGGCCGGTCATGTCGTCGATGACAGAATCCCCGAACGATGCGGGATCGATGCAGCCGCTGAGTTTTCGGCTTAGCGGCAACAGGCGCCAGAGCGTTTCGGCATCGCGTTCGATACGTTCGAGAAGGCCGTGGAGAATGGCCTCGGTCTGTGCATTGCCCGACGCCAGGCCATCGGAGGATTGCCAATAGCGGCAGCCGTCAACGGTTCGATCGAGGACCGCCGCCTCACGGGGCACCCAGGTTGTCGTGCCGTCCGAGAGGTCGAAGCCACGCAGCCAGTCAATGGTGTGGTCGTCATTCAGCTCGTCCTGCCCCGTGGCGACGAGACCCGGAAGCGCAAGCGCGCGATCCCCGGCCTCATGCAACTCCTTCCGTGTCGCGGTTCTTGCCGGCACACGTGGGGCACAGGCGACTGCCCGCTCGAGCGCCTCCATGGCGGCCGACACCTTGGCGTCGATATCCGAGACGCCCTTGCCCTGATTGATGACGATCGACCTGGCGTTCGGCGAGATCGCGCTCCAGACGGGAATGCCGATCCTGTCGAGCCCGGTCAGGCGGGCCAATCTGCTGACGCCAAATTTCGGCAGCAACGCTTCGATCCGCCGAAAGGTCTCTTCGGGCGGGCATATGCGGTCGCTGTAGGAAAGTCCGTCGTCCGCCGGACGGCTGCAACGCTCGTCCGACGGTCGATCAACTCCAGTGGCTTTTGCCACCCGTCGGACTAGCCGTCCATGAACCCGCCGGAGACCGAGCCGGACGAAGCGGCGAGCACGGCCAGGTTCACGCCCTTGTGCACCCTTGCGCCGCTGCTGTTGCGCAGGTCGTTGGCGGCTGCCAGCGGCCCTTGCGTCGGGGTCGGGATCAACGACACCGTGCCGGCGTCCAGATCCGCAACCCAAAGCCTGTCGTCACCCTCAACGCCGATTACCACCACTTTCGCCATTTGCCCCTCCTGGTCTGTCGTTTGATGAGAATGTCAGAACCCTGCTTTTCGCAGGCCCTCGCAGTAATGGATTCGCTGCCATTCCTCTCTAAAGGGAACGATGGCGATCCATTTGTCGAGATCAAAATCGGGGTGTACGTCAAAAGTCTTGCGCACGTATTGGCGCGCCTTCTTCCGGTTGCCGAGCATGCCCCAACTGGCCGCAGATAGCCGGTCGGCGGGGGTCGGATCGCGCATGCGCTCGATATAGGCGATCGCCTGCTCGTACTGGCCGAGCGAGTAGCTGGCGCCGGCCGCGGTCCAGAAGTATTCGTCCGGTGCAATCGGGTTGAGATCGAGCGCTGCCCGGATCTTGCGCAGCCCGCCTTCCGGCCGCGACGCCTGCACCAGCGTATCGGCGTAGCTCGCGATCACATTGGCATGCTGCGGGCTCAGCGCCTCCGCCTTGTCATGGAACTCCATGCTCTCGTCGAACTGCCTGAGATAGAGCTTGACGACGCCGAGCTCGCGGTACCCCGTCGCCAGGGTGTCGTCGGCCACCACCGCGTCGCGGGCGTGCCGCTCGGCAAGCGCCAGCAACTCGGCATCGCCGCGCGCCGTCAGCAGCCATTCGACGAAGTAGCTGCGCGCAAGACCGCTCATCGCCGGCGCAAAGTCACTGCTCTGATAGAGCGCTTCGCGGAAGCTTTTGCGCGCACGCCGCACTTCCGGAAGATTGAGCTGCTTGAGGTATCGCTGCCCGAGAAGGAAGCTGCGATAGGAGCCGACATTGGTCTCGTAGGTCTTGCGGTGCGTCTCGTTGCGCTCCACCTGGCTGGCGATGGCGAGCGCGATCTGGCGGGCGATCTCCCGTCGCGAGGTCATCAGCCCGTCGCCGTCGAGATTGAAGCGATCGGCCCAGATGACCTCGTCGTTGGCAAAGAAGATCAGCTGCGTGAAGAGGGTCAGCCGGTTGCCCTCGTCCGTCAGGCGCGTGTCGAGGATGTAGCTGATCGCGTGCTTCTGGTACGTGTTCGCCTTGTCGGCCTGGAGGCTGATCTGAGCGGCCGTGTAAGGCGCGATGACGGAAACGGAGCGCAGCGCGCAGAGACCGATCGTGACGTCCTCGATCAGGGCGCTCGCAAACTGGGTTGCAGGGCTGTCGATCGTGCCGTTGTTTGGCGGCAGCAGCACGACGCGGGGCGGGCGCATGTCGACAGCCGTCTGCGGCCCCGCAGGAGAGACCATCGAAACCGGTCGCCATTCCAGTGCGGCGGCGGTTGCCGGCACGCCTCCGTGCGAGATGGTCCGCGCCTCGAGGTGATTGCCTTCGAGCTGGAACGCCTGTGCGAGGATCTTGCGCACGTCTTCATCGAGGGGATTGCGCTCGAGCAGCCGGGTTGCTGCCGACTTGACCAGCTTGCGATGGCCGTTCGTGGCTTCGGGCGCTGCGAGCAGCAGGCTCTCGCGCAAGAATGCCATGTGCTCGCCGCGCTGCCGCTCGATCCAGCTGTGCAGCGCGTGCCCCTGGGACTTCAGATCCCTAAGGAAGTCCTCCTGGAATGTTTCGACCGCCAGCTGGAGACGAGACAGCGGCTCGCCCGTGTCATCGCCGATGGCGTCGAGGTCGCTTCGCAAACGGGTGCCGTCGAACATCACGGACGATTGCGAAAAGCTCAGGAAGTGACAGCCGAGCTCCTCCTGTCGCGCGATAATGCGGGATATCGTCTTGCGCAGGTTGACGAAGGCCTGGCTCGGAACGACCTCGTCCCACAGGAGTTTGGCGACGTCATTTCGCGATTGTTCGCTGTGCTTGCCGACGATCAGATGACAAAGGACGAGCAGACCCTTTTCAGGGAAGGCGACTTCGCGCCCGCCAGCATCGACGAGTCGCAGGCGCCCGAGGGTCTGCAGCGTAAATGTCATCCGATCGTTCCTGTCAGGCGCAGACGGCTTATCCGTGCATGTCCTGCGCGACGCCCGCCGTTACGCGGGTCGCTTCGGTCTCCGGCGTCTGGGCAACGGCCGCCACAAGCGAGATGATCTTCTTGCGCAGGACCGGGTCGGTGATCTTCAGGAAGGCGCGGTTGAGCGCGATACCTTCCTTCGACGAAACGAAGGAGGAAATCTCGCTCGGCTCGCGCGTGGTGTCGCCTGCACCGTTGCGGGCGCCGGCCGGGTCTTCACCTTCCTGGAAGAAGAAGCTCGGGTGCACGCCGAGGATATCGGCGATCGCCTGCAGGCGGCTTGCGCCGATACGGTTGGTGCCCTTTTCGTACTTCTGCACCTGCTGGAATGTGATCCCGAGGCCGTCGGCCAGCTTTTCCTGACTCAATCCGGCCATCAACCGACGCATCCTGACGCGGGAACCGACAAAGACATCGATCTGGCTGGGGGCTTTCGTGTTCACTTGCATTTCCTCCGCACTTAGGAGTGTCAAATCATGCATATGAGTTTGCTTGAATAAATGTCCCGATGCAATCACCACGGGCTAAAACACAGAGATTTGCAGTCCAATAAAAGATTTCCCCGTCGCGGCTCGGCTCTCGGTCGTCGCAAACGAGGCGGAGGCTCGGGACGGCGCCGGCGCCGTCGACACTGTGACAGACGAGGCCGCCATTTCGCGCATGCGAATCGATCGCTCCTGGACCGGCTGCATGTGCCCATGGAAATCGTCGCTTCCCCTGCTCGTGCGCTTTGTGCCGACCCGTTACGGTCACCGTTACTGTTACGTACTTGCGCTGACATGATGCGCAAAGATGCTGGTGGCTCAACCGGTTCTCGATAGGACTTATCGCGAAAGGCCAATGCAGAACCGGTTCTGATCGTCATCGCCGCCGGAGAACCGATATGCGCAGACTGACACTTGCCCTGACGCTGTTTGCAACAGTCGCAACGCCGGCTTTGGCCGGTCCGGCAACAACGAACGCATCGGTCAATTTCCGCGAAGGGCCAGGTACCGGTTTTAACAGTATGGGCACGATCGCGGAGGGTGCCGACGTCGACGTGAAGGAGTGCGACGATGCCGGGGCATGGTGCGCTGTCAGCTACAGCGGTCAGAGCGGCTTTGTCAGCGGCAAGTATCTGAATGATGCCGACCCCAAGGCGCTCGGCTGGCCGCGCGCCTACAAGACAGACAGCGAAGCAACGATCACCCTCTACCAACCCCAGGTCAGAGCCTGGAAGGATTTCACCGCGCTCGACGCCCTGATTGCGGCCGAGTACAAGAAGTCCGATGACGCCAAGCCGATCTACGGCGTCATTGCGGTCACGGGCAAGACCGATGCAGACAGCGCGTCCGACCAGGTCGTCGTTTCGGACATCAAGATGACGGAAATCAATTTCTCCGTCCTTGACCGCAAGGAACTGGCCGATCTTGCCCTCGATGTCGGCAAGTTGATGCCGGTCGGGACGATCACGATTTCGGAAAACAAGCTGACGGCGAGCCTTGCCGACTATGAGCGGCTCGGTAATGTCGAGGGGCTGAAGGCCGATCCGCCGCCGATCTTCGTCAGCAAGGCGGCGGCGATCCTGGTTCAGACCAATGGCAAGGTTGTGCTGGCGCCGGTCAAGGGCGTCGAGGGGCTCTCCTTCGCCGTCAACACCAACTGGGATCTTTTCAAGGTCGAGGCGGACGGCACCTATTATCTGCGCAACGACAAGGCGTGGCTGCAATCGAAGGACCTGGCCTCAGGCTGGCAGCCTTCGTCATCGCTTCCGGAGATATTCAGCAAGCTGCCGGACGACGACAACTGGAAGGACGCCAAGGCGGCGATCCCGACGCAGGCCGCAGATGCGGTCGTGCCGAAGGTCGTCTACTCGGACAAGCCGTCGGAGCTGCTCGTCTTCGATGGGGAGCCCAAGCTTGAGCCGGTGCCGGGCACTGGGCTCAAGGTGGCGACCAACAGCGAGAGCGACGTCTTCTACCGCGATGCGGACGCCAGCTGGTACATCCTCGTCTCCGGCCGCTGGTTTGCAAGTGCGTCGCTCGATGGTCCCTGGACGTTCGCAACGCCGAAACTTCCCGAGGACTTCCAGAACATTCCTGAAGATGCCGCTTACTACACGGTCCGTTCGTCCGTACCCGGCACGTCCGAAAACGCCGAGGCGCGGCTGAAGGCGAGCATCCCGGAAAAGGCGCGCGTGGCGCTTGACGGTTCGGTCAAGGTGGACGTCGCCTATAGCGGTGATCCGAAATTCGAGAAGATCGACGGCACGTCCTTGACCTATGCCGTCAACACCAACGAGACGGTCATCGTGGTTGGCGACAAGTATTTCGTGGTGAAGGACGGCGTCTGGTTCGTCGGCGATACCCCGACCGGGCCTTTCAGCGTCGCCAAGGCGGTACCGGACGAGATCTATACCATCCCGCCGTCGTCACCGGTCTATAACGCCACCTACGTTCGCATCTACGATACCGAACCCGACGCGGTCTGGTTCGGCTATACGATGGGCTACCTCGGCGCCTATCTTGCCTGGGACACGTTCGTCTACGGCACCGGCTGGTACTATGACGATTACTGGGACTACGGCTGGGCGGGCGGCGGCTACTGGCCCTATTATCCGACCCCGGTGACCTACGGCGTCGGCGCTTTCTACAATCCGGTCGTCGGGACCTTCGGTCGTTACGGTTATGCCTATGGACCGTACCGCGGCATCGCAGCCGGCGCTGCTTACAATCCGCGCACCGGAACCTATGTTCGCGGCGCCGTCGGCTACGGGCCGAACGGCGACCGTGGCTTTGTCGCCGCCTACAACCCGCGCACCGGCAACGCAGCGATCGCGCGTGGAGGGCACAATGTCTACGGAAGCTGGGGGTCGGCGTCGGTCAAGCATGGCTCCGACTTCGCTCGCATCAGCGGCGGCTCGACGGCAAGCGGTGGCGGTGTCCATTGGCGCACGTCTGACGGCAACCACGGTTTCGTCGCCGGCGGCAAGGGCGGTGACGTCTATGCCGGTCGTGACGGCAACGTCTATCGCCGCGACGACGGGCAATGGCAGAAGCACACGCCCGACGGCTGGCAGCCGGTTCAGAAGCCCTTGATCGAGGATCGGGCGAAGGCGGGGCAGCAGTTCGTCACCAACCACCCCGATGCCGCCCAGAACCTGAACCAGCGGATCACCACGCGCGATCGGGCCCCCGATCATCTGGCGATCGACAACATCGGACGCCAGCTCGGCAACCAGCGTTCCTTCGAGCGCCAGTCCTTCGATCAGCGGCCGTTGAACTTTCCGACGGGCAGTGCCGGCGGCTTCGACCGGCCCGGTGGTTTCGGCGGTGGCGGCTACGGCGGCGGGTTTCATGGCGGTGGCGGCTATGGCGGCGGTGGCTTCCACGGAGGGGGAGGCTTCGGCGGTGGCGGTTTCCACGGCGGCGGCGGCGGCTTCCGGCGCCGTTGAATTCCATGCGAACGAACGTTGACGGAAACGCCCAAGGGTATGCTAGCTTCGTGTAGATTTGAAATGTGCCGATCGGGGGGTCGTCACCATCGGCGGGGGTGCTGAGAATGGGCTTTATCGGGTTTTTGCGTCGCTTTCTGGAGCCGGTTCTCGGTCTCCTTGCGATTCTTCTTGTGCTCTTCGGAGCGGTGTTGCCAGCCGTTGCGCAGGATGCGGCGACTGTCGCACCGCCTGCCAAGGTACAGCAGTTGATCCAGCTGCTCGACGACCCGGAGGTAAAGCAGTGGCTGTCTGCGAAACAGGCGCCGGTTGCAACGACGACAGCAACCCCGACCGAGACCCCGGCGACAGGGGTTGTCGCGCGGTGGACGGCCGAAATCAGGCGTCATCTGACGGGCATCGGCAATGCGGTGCCGCGCGTTCTTCCGGAAATGCAGGCGGCGCGGGAGCGGCTGGCTGGCGACATGGAGAGCCACGGTACAGCCCCGATCCTCAAAGGGTTCTTTTTCATCCTGCTGATCGGCTATGGGGCCGAGTATCTGTTGCGTTGGATTTTGAGGCGCAGCCTGAAAGGCGCGGTGCTGACCGGGCCGGCCCGAACCATGCTCGTGCGGGTCCTGCCGCTGATCGTGTTCGCTGCAGCGGCCATGTCCGTGCTTGCCATTGCCGACTGGCCGATGCGACTGGAGACGACGATTGCGCCGTTGCTCGGCGCGTGGATCGGCGCCCGCCTGCTGATGATCATCGCCTCGGCGGTCCTGACCGGCGGCCCGGTCACTGAAGGGAGCGCGGACGGTCGGACCGGGTATCTGTCGCTGACGGCCGATGAAGCCCGCTTCTGGCATTGGCACAGCCTGTGGCTGATCGCCGGCGCAGCACTCGTCTGGGGTGTTGGCGATGCGATGCGCGCTCTCTCCATTTCGACCGACGTGCATGATCTCATCAGCGCGATCCTGGGGCTGGTTGTCCTGGCCGTTGGAATTCTCACCGTGGTTAAGCGGCCCGCGGGCGCCGTCATCGGTTCGCGCCGCATCGTCGGCAACGTACTTCTGATCGCCTTTTTGATCGTCCTTTGGCTGCTCTGGGTCGCGGGCATGGACGTTCTGTTCTGGATCGGTCTCTACGTGATCGGCCTGCCGCCGCTGCTGCGGTTCACCAGCGCCTTTACCAAAACTCTGCTTGACGCCTCGGCCGAAGACGAGACGCGCGTCATGCGCAACATCTTCATCGAGCGCGGAGCCAGGTTGCTGGTCATAGCGCTCGCAGCCGGCTGGCTGGCTCTCATCTTCAAGGTCAGCGCCACGGCAATGATGGAGGATGACGCGTTCAACCGGGTTGTCCGCGGCGTGCTGGCCGGCGTCGTCATCCTGCTGGCGGCAGATCTTGTCTGGCAGTTGGTGAAGGGGTTCATCAACCTGCGCGTCAAGCAGGCCAATCACGCGACCGACGACCCGGCTGAACGTGCCCGCAACACCCGTATGATGACGTTGCTACCGATCCTGCGCAATTTTCTCGCAGCGTTCATCGCCGTCGTGGCGGTGCTGATGGTGCTGTCCGGTCTCGGCGTCGAAATCGGTCCGCTGATCGCCGGCGCCGGCGTGTTCGGTGTGGCGATCGGCTTCGGTTCGCAGACCCTGGTCAAGGACGTCATCAGCGGCGTCTTCTACATGATGGACGACGCGTTCCGCATCGGCGAGTACATCCAGAGTGGCAGCTACAAGGGCACGGTCGAATCCTTCAGCATCCGCTCGGTGAAGCTCCGGCACCATCGCGGGCCGGTTTACACCGTCCCCTTCGGTTCTCTGGGTGCGGTGCAGAACATGAGCCGTGACTGGGTGATCGACAAGTTCCTGATCAACGTCTCCTTCGATGCCGATGTGGCCAAGGTGAAGAAGGTGGTGAAGGGCATCGGTGCGAAGTTGCTCGAAGACCCCGATATCGGGCCGTTGATCCTGGAAACGGTCAAGATGAAGGGCGTCGAGAATTTCGGCGACTACGGGATGACCTTGAGTTTCGCCATGAAGACCAAGCCGGGCAGCCAGACACAGGTCAGGCGGCGGGCCCAGGTCATGATCAAGGAAGCCTTCAAGGAAAACGGCATCAACTTCGCCTCGCCGACGGTGCAGGTGGCGGGCGACGAGGCGCAACAATCGGCGGCCGCGGCCGCAGCGACACGCGACGCAATCGCCAAGAAGAACGCCGCGGCAGCGCTCGGCGAGGGTGGCCCGCCGCAGGAGTAAGAAGGACTGGTCGATAACGGTGCCCTGGGCTGGGGAGGCCAAGATGAAACGCCTGTTGTTTGGAATACTGATCCTGTTGTTCGCAGGTGCCGCAAACGTGTGGGCGCAATCGAGCGAGCAGGCGAGCGAGAAGTTCCTGCGCACAATGCTCGTCCCGCACAAGGACGACTTCGACGGCATGGAAAAGCGCCGTCTCGTTCGCATCCTCGTCCCCTTCAGCAAGACGATCTACTTCATCGATCGCGGCCAACAGCTGGGAACGGCGGTCGAATTCGGCACCGCGCTTGAGAATGAACTCAACAAGGGCGTCAAGAAGCAGATCGACAAGATCCGTATCGGCTTCGTCCCCATGCCGCGTGCGAAATTGCTGTCGGCGCTCGAGGAGGGGCTCGGCGACATCGTCATGGCCAACCTGACGATTACCGAGGCGCGGCTTGCCAGGGTGGATTTCACCGATCCGCTCTTCGATGAGGCGAAGGAGGTTCTGGTCACCGGTCCCTCGTCGCCCGCGATCGCCAGCCTCGATGACTTGAGCGGCAAGGAGATCAATGTGCGCCGCTCGAGCAGCTACTATGAGCACCTGGTCGCGCTCAGCGCGAAGTTCGAGAAGGCGGGACGCGCGCCGATCGCGCTGAAGGACATGGACGAAAATCTCGAGGACGAAGACGTGCTCGAAATGATCAACGCCGGACTGCTGCCCTGGACGGTGGTCGACAAGTACAAGGCGGATATCTGGGCGACGGTCTTTACGGATCTCAAGGTGCGCGACGATATCGTGGTCTCCGACCATGGTCAGATCGCCTGGGCAATCCGCAAGGACAGCCCGAAGCTCGCGGGCGTCCTCAACGATTTCGTCAAGACCCACAGGATCGGCACGACCTTCGGCAACATCCTGAAAAACACGTACTACAAGGGCGACAAGATGCTGAAGCGCGCCTACGCGCCGGAAGATGTCGCCCGCTTCAAGCAGCTGGTGGAGATCTTCCGCAAGCACGGCAGCACCTATTCCTTCGATCACCTGATGCTGATGGCGCAGGGATACCAGGAATCGCAGCTTGATCAGTCGCGTCGCAGCCATCGCGGCGCCGTCGGCATCATGCAGCTCATGCCTGCGACGGCGGCGGACAAGTCCGTCAACATCCGCGGCATCGACAAGGACGAAGACCTCAATGTCGAGGCGGGGACGAAGTACCTTCGCTACCTCGTCGACACCTATATCAACGACCCCAAGGTTACCCCGAAAGATCAGCTGCTGTTTGCGTTCGCGGCCTATAATGCCGGTCCGGGCAACCTGCGCAAGTTCCGGGCAAAGGCCAAGGACATGGGGCTTGATCCGAACCTCTGGTTCGGCAATGTCGAGAACGCAGCCGCCGCGATCGTCGGGCGCGAAACCGTTCAATATGTGAGCAACATCTATAAGTACTATATCGCCTACAGCCTGCTAGCAGCCCATGATGCCGAGGCTGCGACGGCAAAGGGTGGAGGCGCCGAGCCGACAGTTGCGCAGTAGCCGCTGGCCCGTTGGGCCGGCCCCGATTGCAGGATGGGACGACAACGGCGGCGCGCCTTCGGTCGCGCCGGCCGGACTGGAGGAGGTGAAGACAATGATTGCTGCTCGGGCTGTCTCTGGCATCGGCCGAAACGTTGGTCTGCTCGCACTTTTCGCCTTGGTCGTCGTCGGCTGCACGACGCCGGATATCGAGCCTATTCCCGGAAGCATCACCTATGGCGGGCAACCGCGCACGAAACTGACGAAGGCACCGGTCGGCAGTATCGTCCCGCACCGCTTTACGAGCGGCAACAGTTTCGTTCAGGAAACCTACGTGATCCAGCCGGACCGCTCGTTGAAGCTGATCCGCCGGGACTACTACGATCTGCCGATCGATTGACGCGCCAATGCTGCGCATGGGTCTCAGTCGGTTGACAGTTTCTCGCTGAGGCACGATAGCTCGCTGCGGATGAAGATCGCCTTTTACGCACCGCTGAAATCTCCCGATCACCCGGTGCCGTCAGGCGACCGGCTGATGGCGCGCATGTTGGTTGCGGCGCTGCGCGCGGGCGGGCACGCGGTCGATATCGCTTCGCAGCTTCGCAGTTTTCACGCGAGCCCGTCCGCAGACGATTTCAATCGGCTCGAGCAGGCAGCGGACGCGGAAATCGCCCGTCTGCGAGGGCTCTGGCCGCGAGACGGCGTGCCGGATCTCTGGTTCTGCTACCATCCGTACTACAAGGCGCCAGACCTTCTCGGGCCGGCGCTTGCGGCAGAATTTTCGATCCCTTACCTTACCGCCGAGGCATCCTATTCGATGCGGCGAAACGAAGGCGTCCGCGCCTTCGCCCAACGGCATGTCCTGTCGGCGATCGAAAAGGCCACCGTCAATATTTGCCTCACACGGCGCGACCGTGACGGCCTCCTTGAAGCAGCACCTGCCTGCCGCCATGCGATGTTGGCGCCGTTCATCGATGCGACGCCATTCAGCGCGGCAAAGGCCGAAAGCGCCGATGCCTGCCGGATGGTCGTGGTTGCCATGATGCGCAGCGGCGACAAGATGGACAGCTACCGCATGCTGGCACAATCGCTCGCTCGTGTGACCGACGTTGCCTGGTCCCTCACGATCGTCGGTGACGGGCCGTGTCATGAGGAGGTGCGGCAAGCCTTTGCTCTGCTGCCGTCCGAAAGGCTCACTTGGCTCGGCGAAAAGACTGCGGACGAACTGCCGGAGATTCTGGCGCACAGCGACCTTTACGTATGGCCCGGCTGTGGCGAAGCCTATGGACTTGCCTATCTCGAAGCGCAGGCCGCTGGCCTGCCGGTTGTTGCCCAGCGTACGGCTGGCGTGCCGGAAGTGGTCAAGCATGGGGAGACGGGGACGCTGACGCCGGAAGGCGATGTCGTCGCCTATGCGGCGGCCATGCGTGACCTGATTGGAGATCCGCTCCGTCGCCGGCAATTGGGCGAAGCCGCCCGCCGCTTCGTCCATGACGAGCGATCGTTCCCGGCCGCGGCGCAGCGGCTGCGTGCGATTTTCGGTGAGTTTCTGGAGAAGCCGGCATGACCGACAGCCATTGGCAACAGCTTTCCGCCGCGCTTGATGCGGTGGCTGCATCCGGGCGGCAGGTGGACTTCTGGCTGCGGGACGACGACGCGGTCGAACCAACGGCGCCGCTTGATCGCCTGCTCTCGCTTGTCGAACGCTATGCGGTTCCCGTGGTCCTCGCGGTCCCGCCGGCCCCAGCGACCGAGGCCCTTGCTGCACGCACTGTCGGACGTTCGGATGTCAGCGTCGCGGTGCACGGATGGGCGCACGAAAACCACGCGCCACTTGGGGAAAAGAAGCAGGAGTTGGGCGCGCATCGCCCGCGCGAGACGGTTCTTGAGGAGTTAGGTCGCGGCCATGCGCGATTGCAGTCGCTTTTCCCGGCCCAGTTCGTGCCGATGCTTGTGCCGCCGTGGAACCGGATCGATGCCGGGCTTCTCGATGGTTTGCCAGGTCTCGGATTTCGAGTGCTATCCGTCTTCGGTCCGGAAAAACCGTCCCCGGTGACGCTCGTGAACACCCATGTCGACGTGATGGATTGGCATGGGACGCGCGGTTGCCGTGACCACGCGTCGATTGTCGCCGACATCGTGACAAGGCTCCGGCAGGTTTCCGGTGAGGCCGAAGGCAAGACAGACCAGGCGGGGCGGACCATCGGTCTGCTCACACATCACCTGGTGCACGATGACGGTGTCTGGGCGTTCCTCGACACGCTGCTTGCACTCACCGCGACGCACCCTGCGTGTCGCTGGCTCTCCGGCCGCCAGCTCACAGATCGATGATCTGTCCATCGCGGGCGGCAAAGGCACCGGCAAAGGTCGCCTGAACGTCGCGCTCCATTTCCGCCAGCGCGTCGTCGGTGCGCGACGGGTCATGGTGGAACATCGCGAGCTGCTTGACGCCGGCAGCCATCGCCAGCCGGGCACCGTGCATGCCGGTCGAATGCCCGTAGCCTTGAAAATGCGTCATCTCGCTTTCGAGATAGGTGCAGTCATAGACGAAGAGATCAGCGCCTGAGATCAGGTCGAGCACACCGGGATCGAGGATGCCGGGCTCGTGCTCGGTGTCGTAGACCAGCGCTACCGCGCGGCCGTTCCACTCGATGCGATATCCGACGCAGCCGCCTGGATGGTTGAGGCTGGTCGTGCGAACCGTTACGCCCTCACGCGGCGTCAGCACGTCACCGGGTTTGAAGTCGACGCCGTCAAGGCTCGCCTGACAGATGTCCGGATCGACCGGGAACCACGGCGGGCGCATGAAGTCACGGATCATTTCCCGTGTGGTCATCGTGCCGTGCAGATGGCCCGACCAGAACCGCACGGAATTGCGACACTTGTAGATGGGCTTGAAATAGGGGAGGCCGATGATGTGGTCGTAATGGCTATGGGTGAAGAACAGGTCGAACTCTTCGACACCTTCGGCGATCAGGGCGTAGCCTGCCTCGCGAATTCCTGATCCCGCATCAAACAGCAACACGTCCTTGCCGCATCGAATCTCGATGCAGGACGTATTCCCCCCATAGGCGACGTATTGTTGGCCGGATACCGGCAAACTTCCTCTTACGCCCCAGAACCGCACTCGAAAGTTGTCGTCACGCATTCAGTTTTGGCTTCACTACGCACGCTTGGATCATTTTGATCCTTGTGTGACTGTTAAACAAGCACATATGGCCACGCCCCTGCAATGCCATGGGTTATTATTTGGAAAGTAACCGTGGCTTCGCCAAGGGGCGGATTAGCAAGTTGCCCGGCCAAGCCCTCAATTTCTGGTGGCTTCGCGGGGTTTGGTGGCCTTTAGCAACGGCCTGTGAAACTTTTTGTTGCCCTGTTATGTAAATTATCTATCGGACCTACTGTAACTTAGGGAACAGGTCACGCATGGGCGAGGCGGCTGAAGGACGGTTTTACGACACGGTGCCTCTTTTCGATGCGTTCGAGGGGGTCGCGGACGAGGCGAACTATCGCCCGCTTCCCGATGGGTGGGTACTTGCCGTTGCCGATATCGTCAATTCAACCGGCGCGATTGCGGACGGTCGCTACAAGACGGTCAACATGGCTGGCGCCAGCGTCATATCGGCGCTGATGAACGTGCTCGAAGAAAAGACGATGCCGTTTGTCTTCGGGGGCGATGGCGCCCTGGCGGCGCTGCCGGCGTCGATGGCCGATAGGGCCCATGGTGCGCTTGCCGCCGTCAGGACCTGGGTCGCCGAGGAACTCGGGCTCGAGTTGCGGGCCGCCCTGGTGCCGGTGAGCGACATTCGCGCCCATGGCCTCGACATGCGGGTTGCCCGCTTCAAGACGAGCGACGAGGTTTCCTACGCGATGTTTGCCGGCGGTGGGGCGAGTTGGGCCGAAGCGGCGATGAAGGCCGGGCGCTACCACGTCGATGCCGCCCCGGCCGGCAGCCGGCCAGACCTCACCGGGCTATCCTGTCGTTGGAACCCGATCCAGTCGCGACATGGCACCATCGCCTCGATCATCGCCGTACCGGGGCCAAAGGGCAACGGACCGGAGTTCCAGCAACTGATCGCCGACGTTGTCGCGCTCGCCGACGAGGAAGATCGCCATGGGCATCCTGTTCCCGTGCTTGGACCCGACCCGCGGTTTTCATTCGTCGGGATTGATGCCGAGGCGCGCGCCGCCGCGCCCAAGGAAAAGCGCCTTGGCGCCCGCGTGTGGATCACACTGCAGACGCTGGTGCTATTCGTCTGTCTCAAGATGGGCTGGAACCTTGGCACGTTCGACACGACCCGATACCGCCGCGACCTCGCCGACAACACCGATTTCCGCAAATTCGACGACGGCCTGAAAATGACGGTCGATATCTCTGCCGCGCGGCTTGAACGGATCGAGGCGCGACTGCAGAGGGCGATGGCAGAAGGTGTGTGCCATTATGGCCTGCACCAGCAGGATTCGGCGCTGATGACCTGCATCGTGCCGACGCCGATGAGCCGCGATCACATGCACTTCGTCGACGGCGCTTCTGGCGGATACGCGGTCGCGGCAAGCAAGCTCAAGGCGACTTTGGCGCGCATTGGGTCCGCCGAAAAGGATGCAGGCGGTGCCGCGTAGCGCGGGTTGCACCCGGCTGCCCGCCGCCTGGCACGAGATCTTCAGGCCTTGACGATGTGGTCGCCGGCAAGCCCGTTGCGATGGAAGACGTTGCGGGTGTCGATGATGAGCGGCGCCCATCGGGACAGTGCCGAATAGTCCACGTGATCGTGGTCCGTGGCGATCAGCACGGCGTCGAACCCGGCAATCGACTTCTCGTCGAGCGGGACTGATTTGCGGCCCTTCAAGACGGCATATTCGCGCGTCGGTGGGATCTCGGCGACATAGGGATCGTGGTAAGCCGTGCGGCCGCCGCGCTCTTCGATCAACTCGATCAGACGCAGGGACGGGCTTTCGCGAATGTCTGGAACGTTCTTCTTGTAGGCAAGGCCGATGACAAGAACGTTGGAGCGGCTCAGCGCCTTGCCCGCGTGCCGGTCGAGCGCCTCGGCAAGACGGCTGACGACGTGGCGCGGCATGGCCGAGTTGATTTCGCCCGCAAGCTCGATGAACCGCGTCGGCAACTCATACTCACGCGATTTCCAGGTCAGGTAGAAGGGGTCGATCGGGATGCAATGACCGCCAAGGCCCGGACCGGGATAGAAGGGCATGTAGCCGAACGGCTTGGTCTTTGCCGCCTCGATCACTTCCCACACGTCGATGCCCATCGCCTCAAAAACGATCTTCAGTTCGTTGACGAGCGCGATGTTGACGGATCGGAAGATGTTCTCCGTGAGTTTCACGGCTTCCGCGGTGGCATTGGAGGAGACAGGCACCACGGTTTTCACCACGGAGGCGTAGAACGTCTCCATCAGTTTTGCCGCCTCGGGTCCGTCGCCGGCAACGACCTTCGGAATGCTGACGGTTTCATAAACCGGATTGCCGGGATCTTCGCGCTCCGGCGAAAAGCCGACGAAGAACTCCGTGCCGGATTTGAGCCCAGTTTCTTCGAGGATTGTGCGAACGACGCCGTCGGTCGTGCCCGGATAGGTGGTGGATTCCAAGACGACGAGCTGCGCGGGCCTGAGGGTTGCGGCAATCGCGCGAGAGGTTTTTTCGACGAAGGAAAGATCGGGATCTCGGTGCTTGGTGAGCGGCGTCGGAACGCAGATGATGATGACGTCGCAATCCGCAAGAGTCCGGAAATCCGTAGTCGAACCGAAACGCCCGGCACTGCTCTCCTTCGCAAGCGCGGCATCGGGTACTGCGGCGATATAGGACTTGCCCGCCTCGAGCGCGACGATCTTGGCGGGATCGATATCGAAACCGGTGACGCTGAAGCCTGCGCGCGCCGACGCAATCGCCAAGGGCAGGCCGACATAGCCAAGCCCGATGACGCCGATCCGGGCGCTCTTGCCAGAAATGGACGACAGAAGACTTTCGTAATGAGGTGAGGTCAAGTTTCGATTCCAGATCTCGTGGATAGACGGGCGGCGCGCCAAAATGTCGTGGTTTGTTGGAGAGAAACAAGGACCAAGTCAAGCGAGCGGTGGACGGGCGGCGACGCAGGGCCTTGACGCCACTATCAAAACTTCGTGCAGCGGTGGGCGTCACAAAATCTTTGCCGACCTCTGGAAATCGACCGGCGCCGTCAATATCTGCATAATAGAAGGGCCGCATTCCGGGTGCCTGCACGTCATTGACGCCGGAAGCGGCTGGAGCATTTTCTTAACGGGCACGGCTCATCATCATCCACCGCGAACATGGACCGGCGTCGCGCCGGGGCGTTCGCTGTCTCCGGATGCTGACACGGGGGCGGTCTGTCATGATTGGATGAGACAATGGCGACGACGACGCACGACAACGTATCCGAAATCCTCATCGACAAGGTTGCCGATTGGTTGATGCGGACTTCGCTCAGCGATGCGCCGCTGGAGACGATCGTCAAGGGCTTTTGCGAGCGGCTCGCCGCGGCCGGCTTGCCGCTGATGCGCGTCCATCTTTCTTTTTCGATGCTGCATCCGCTCTACGACGCGCTTGGATTTACCTGGGTGCGCGGCAAGGGCGTCGAAGTGAGCGGCCTTAGGCACGAGGAACTTGCGCTCAATCCCGAGCGCTTCCTGCAGAGCCCCTATTACTACCTGCTCAACAACAATCTCGAGCATGTGCGCCGCCGTATTTACATGGATACGCCGTCCGAATTCCCGATCTTCGACGATCTGAAGGACATGGGAGCTACGGACTATCTCGCCTTCATGCAGTCGCTCGGCGCGGATTCCGGCCACGGCATGGTGGGGTCCTGGACGACGGATCGTCATGGCGGCTTTACCGACGATGTGATCGGCGCCCTGCTGAAGCTGCAGCACCACCTGGCGGTCGCCGCCAAGATGGCGGTGCTTGGCAAACTCGCCGACAATATGCTGACGACCTATCTGGGCTCCAGCGCCGGCCGGCGCGTGATGAGCGGCCAGGTCCGCCGTGGCGACGGCGAAACCGTGCGCGCGATCCTCGTCATGGCCGATATGCGCCGGTCGACGATGCTTGCGGAAAAGGAAGGCCGCCAGTCCTACATCGAGACGCTGAACAGCTATTTCGACGCGATCGCAGCGCCCTTCAACCGCAACGGCGGCCATATCCTGAGCTTCGTCGGCGACGGCTTCATCGCTGTCTATCCCTGCGGGCGCCACAAGGAGCCCTCGGAGTTTGCCGCCCGCGAAGCCTTTGCGGCCGTGCGCGCGGCAACCGTGCGCATGGAGATGCTGAACGGCGAGCGGCGCAAGCAGACCCGCGACCCAATCGGCTACGGTATCGGGCTGCATGTCGGCAACGTGATGTTCGGCAATGTGGGCTTGCGCGACCGGTTGACGTTTTCGGCCTTCGGCTCGGCGGTCAATGAAGTCCAGCGGTTGCAAAACCTGACCAAGAAATACGCTCACAGCGTCGTCGCGAGCGAAGCCTTCGTCAACTATTGCGGCGGTGACTGGACGGCACTCGGCCAGGAGAAGCTCAGGGGCGTCCGGCAGAAGTTCACGATCCTCTATCCCAACGATGCTGCCTTGCTTGCAAGGGCAGACGAGCGCTTCGACGATGTGCTGCAGGATGGACTCTCCGAGGCCGAGCATGTCATGCTGCTTCATCGCAATACGCGCCCGCTCCAGCCGCCGCGCGGCCTTATCGACAAGATGCTTCAGTAAGGGGTTAGAATGTTCCGAGCCGTCCTCTTCGCCGCTTCCATCGCCTTTGCCGGGAGCGCGATGGCGCAGCCCTGGGAAACCAAGCTTGCTGACGGCTTCGAAGGAGAGAATTTTGCGCCGGAGGGCGGGCTCTACTATCGCGAGAATTTTGAACAGACCGCCGGCACGGTGGAGTTTCAAGACGCCGTCAAGCGGAGCGGCAACGGCGCGCTCAAGCTGAGCGTCGTTCCGACCTGTCCAGACTCGCTCGACGGTTGCAGCGAGCGAGCCGAGATCTGGGAGAAGACGGCGCTGCGCGTGCCCTATGATCAGGGCGTCTGGTACGGCTTCGCTGTCAAGTTTGCCGATCCGATCCCGAAAGAGGATCACCGTTACCTCATTGCCCAGTGGAAGCGCGAGATCGATCCGGGTGCGGAGGGCGATTTCAGTCCGTTTCTTGCGCTTCGCCTCGAATACGGCAAGCTCTTCGTCACGGTGGAAACCAATTACCTGATGCCGCTGTCGGTCGGTCCCGAGGGGACGGCAGCGACCTGCAAGCCCGGCCAGGTTCCCGTATGGGGGAGGCCCGGCGTCAACCAGATGCGCATGCTGGTCGCGGCTGACAGCCATTGGAAACTGGAAGACGGCAACCTGTTCAACGGCTGCACCGATGCGGTCAAGATCACCAATTACGGCAACCCTTTACCCGATCCGAATTCCGGCTGGATCGACTTCGCCATCTACACGCTGCCGGGCGCTTCCGGCACGGGGCGCATCGACCTGTACGCCAACGGCAAGCCGATCTTCACCGCTACCGGTCATATCGGCCACGCCGACAAGGGGCTCGGCAAGAACCAGTACTTCAAGTTTGGTCCCTACCGCGCAGCCGACACGACCAACTGGACACTGTTTTATGATGACTTCCGGCGCTCGCCGAATTGCGCCGACGTGTTGAGAGAAGGGACGTGCCCGTCCCTCTAACCATCTGAAGATGCACGTGGGTAGCGCCTTGGTTGAAACCGGGCGTGCTGGACAGCCCTCCGAAGCTGCGCTAGTCTTTTTTTAGAGGCGGCGGATAAAAAGCGATGAGGGAAGAGTGCTGCTATGACATCTGGGGCGGACCTGCTTCGAGTTGAAGGTCTGCGGATCACATTCTCGGTGCTCGGCGGCGAAGTTCAAGCCGTCAACAATGCGAATTTCAGAATTCTACCGGGCAAGGTCACGGCTCTCGTCGGCGAGTCGGGGTCTGGCAAATCGGCGATCAGCCAGGCGGTGATGGGCATTTTGCCGAACGTGGCCAAGGTTGGCGGCAAAATTTTGTTCAACGACCCTGCGACGTCGGAAAAGCCGATCGACCTCATCTCGCTGGAGCGGGAAGGGGAAGAGATTCGCAGTCTGCGCGGCACGCGCATCAGCAAGATCTTTCAGGAGCCGATGACGTCGCTGTCGCCGCTCCACACGATCGGCAACCAGATTTCCGAAGTGCTGAAGATCCATACGGATACGGAAAAGGCCGAACGTCGGGCCCGGACGGAAGAGCTGCTCGGCTATGTCGGGTTCGCCAATCCGAAGCGCGCCTACGACATGTATCCGTTCGAACTGTCCGGCGGCATGCGCCAGCGCGCGATGATTGCAATGGCGCTGATCTGCAAACCGGCGCTGCTGATCGCCGATGAGCCGACGACAGCCCTCGACGTGACGGTGCAGGCCCAGATCCTGAAACTGCTGCGGGAGCTTCAGTTGAAGCTCAACATGGCGATGCTGCTGATCACCCACGACCTTGGCGTCGTCGCCAACATGGCCGACGAGGTGGTGGTGATCTATCACGGCCAGATCGTCGAGGCGGGGCCGGTCGAGGCGATCTTCCGCAACCCGCAGCACCCCTATCTCAAGGGGCTGATGGCCGCTGTTCCGCATTTCGACATGAAGCCCGGGGAACGGCTGAAGGCGCTGCGCGAGGTGCCGGTCAAGGCAGGCACGTTGCTCGGGACGACGGCAGCCGAACGGCGCGCCGGCCCCGAAGTGCTCCTGTCCGTCCGCAACCTTTCCAAGACCTATGGAACGCGAAAGTCATCGTGGTTCGGTGGCGGCGAAAGTTCCTATCACCGCGCCGTCGACGATGTCAGCTTCGACATTCGCCGCGGAGAATGCCTTGGCCTCGTCGGGGAAAGCGGCTGCGGCAAGACAACTGTCAGCAAGATCCTGATGCGGGCGGTGACGCCCGACACCGGTACGGTGACCTTCGACAACGGGGAAGGGCCGGTCGATGTCCTGAAGGCGCAGGGAGACGAGCTGCAGGCGCTGCGCTCGAAGATCCAGATGGTTTTCCAGGATCCGGTGTCGTCGCTGTCTCCGCGCATGACGGTGAAGAACATTCTCAGCGAACCCTTGGAAATCCACGGGCGCGGAAACGCGAAGTCTCGCGTCGAGACCGTGCGCTCGCTGTTGCAGGCCGTCGGGCTGGACCAGCGCTTCATCAACCGCTACCCGCACAGCTTCTCCGGTGGTCAGCGCCAGCGCATCGGCATTGCCCGCGCCTTGGCGCTCGTGCCCGAACTCTTGATCTGCGACGAGCCGGTTTCGGCGCTCGACGTCTCCGTTCAGGCGCAAATTCTCAACCTTCTCAAGGATCTTCAGAAGGAATTGGGGCTGACCTGCCTGTTCATTTCCCACAACCTTGCGGTCGTGGATTACATGGCAGACCGCATTGCCGTCATGTGCGCCGGCCGCATCGTCGAGCTCGCCCCGCGCGAGGTTCTGATGCGCAAACCCGTCCATCCCTATACAAAGTCGCTGCTGGAGGCCGTGCCCTATCCGGATCTCGACCGACCGCTCGATTTCGAAAGACTGAAGGATAGCGAAGGATCGGATATGCGGCGCTGGGGACCGCAGTTCCGGGACGATGACGCTGGCGACGCGCTTATCCCCGCGGATCTCGGCAATGACCATTTCGTCTTGGCACGCCGTTCCGTGGATGCAAGGGAGTTACGGCCATGATCACGCGCCGAACTGTACTGGCATTGCTTGCAACCGTAGCTCTTCCGACGCGGCTGTTTGCTGCAGCGGGCGAGCCGGCCTTTCTGGAAAAGCTGATTGCCGACGGCAAGCTTCCGCCCGTTGCCGAGCGGTTGCCCAAGACGCCGCGCGTCATCAACGTTGCCGCTATGGGGCGTGAGCCCGGCAAGCATGGCGGCTCGGTGCAGATGATCATCGGCAGCGCCAAGGACATCCGTTTGATGACCATCTACGGCTATGCCCGGTTGGTCGGTTATGACGAGACGCTGAAGATCGAAGCGGACGTGCTTGAGAGCTATGAGGCCGTCGAGGATCGCATCTTTACCTTCCACATCAGAGAAGGGCACAAGTGGTCTGACGGGACGCCCCTGACGTCGGAAGACTTCCGCTATTGCTGGGAAGACGTCCTCAACAACGAAAAGCTCACCCCGGCGGGATTGCCGACGGCCCTCGTCATGGATGGCGAAGCCGGAAAGTTCGAGATCGTCGACGAGCGCACTGTGCGCTATTCCTGGTCGACGCCCAATCCGGACTTCCTGCAGAAGCTCGCCGGTCCCCAGCCGCTCGTGGTGGCCATGCCTTCCGCCTATCTCAAGCAGTTCCATGAGAAGTATCAGGAGGAAGACAAGCTCAAGGCCCTGATGAAGGAAGAGCGCGTCAAGAAATGGAGCCAGCTCCATATGCGCATGGCGCGTTCCTATCGTCCTGAAAACCCGGACCTGCCGACGCTTGATCCCTGGCGCAACACGACACCGCTGCCGGCCGAACAGTTCGTCTTTGAACGCAACCCTTATTATCACCGCGTCGACGAGAACGGGCTGCAGCTTCCCTATATCGACAAGTTCGTGCTCAACGTCAGTTCGTCAGCGCTGATCCCGGCAAAAACCGGAACCGGCGAAAGCGACCTGCAGGCGACCGGCGTCGATTTCATCGACTACACCTTCCTCAAGGATTCCGAGAAACGCTATCCGGTGAAGGTGCTTTTGTGGAAGAAGACGCAAGGGTCGCGGCTGGCGCTGCTGCCCAACCTCAATTGCTCGGACACCGTCTGGCGGTCGCTGCTGCAGGATGTACGGGTTCGTCGCGCGCTTTCGCTCGCCATCGACCGGACGGAGATCAACAAGGCGGTCTTCTACGGCCTGACCAAGGAGAGCGCCGACACGGTTCTGCCTGACAGTCCGCTCTTCCGACCAGAATTTGCCAACGCCTGGGTCGCGCACGATCCGGAACAGGCCAATGCGCTGCTCGATGAGGCCGGTCTCACCCAGAAGGGCAGCGACGGCATTCGCATCCTCTCCGACGGTAGAGCCGCACAGATTGTCGTGGAGACGGCGGGCGAAAGCACGCTCGAAACCGATGTGCTGCAACTCATCACCGACTATTGGCAGAAAGTCGGGATCTCGCTTTTCATCCGCACCTCGCAACGCGACACGTTCCGCAGCCGGGCCGTCGGCGGCGAAATCATCATGTCGATGTGGTTCGGTATCGACAACGGCGTGCCCAATGCCAGCATGAACCCCGGGCAGCTGGCGCCGACTGCCGACGATCAGCTGCAATGGCCGGTCTGGGGGCTCAATTATCTGTCTCATGGCGAGATGGGCCAAGCGCCCGACCTGCCGGCCGCAGTCGAGCTGACGGAATTGCTGCAGCGCTGGCGTCATTCGGCCGAGGACGCCGAACGCACCGAAATCTGGGGCCGCATGCTGTCGATCTACACAGACCAGGTTTTCTCGATCGGCATCGTCAACGCGTCGCTGCAGCCGATCCTCGTGGCCAAGAAGCTGAAGAACGTGCCGGAAACGGCGCTCTACGGCTTCGATCCCACCTGCTATTTCGGCGTCTACAAACCCGACACTTTCTGGATCGAGCAGGAAGGCTGACATGCTGCGTTATATTCTCTGGCGTATCGCGGCGATGGTTCCGACCCTCCTCATCATTTCCGCTCTTGTCTTCACCATCATCGAGCTGCCGCCCGGCGACTATTTCGAAAGCTACATCGCCGAGATCAAGGCCCAAGGCGAAGGCGTCGACATGGAGCAGATCGAAGCGCTCCGGAAGGAGTACGGCTTCGACCAGCCGGCGCCACTGCGCTACGTGCACTGGGTCGCCGGCATGCTGCAGGGCGATTTCGGCTACTCCTTCGAGTACGAGCTGCCGGTCAGCGATGTCGTCGGCGACCGCTTGTGGCTGACGATCCTCGTCTCCTTCGTCACCATCATCTTCACCTGGCTGATCGCCTTTCCGATCGGCATCTACTCCGCGACCCATCAGTACAGCTGGGGAGACTACGGCCTGTCGCTGATGGGACTGATCGGCATCGCCATTCCCAACTTCATGCTGGCGCTGATCCTGATGTACTTCGCTAACATCTGGTTCGGGATCTCGATCGGCCACCTGATGGATCAGAAGTACCTGGCCGAGCCGATGAGCTGGGCCAAGGCGAAATCGATCCTGGAGCATATCTGGATCCCGGTCATCATCGTTGGTGCGGCCGGCACCGCCGGGATGATCCGGCGGTTGCGTGCCAACCTGCTTGACGAGTTGCAGAAGCAATACGTGGTGACGGCGCGCGCCAAGGGCCTTTCGCCGATGCGCACGCTGGTGAAGTACCCGCTGCGCATGGCGCTCAACTTCTTCATCTCGGATATCGGCTCCATCCTGCCGGCGATCATCTCCGGTGCGGAAATCACCGCGATCGTGCTGTCGCTCGAGACCACCGGGCCGATGTTGATCAAGGCCCTTCAGAGCCAGGACATGTACCTTGCCGGTTCATTCCTGATGTTCCTTGCCTTCCTGACAGTGATCGGCGTGCTGATCTCCGACATCGCGCTTGCCATTCTCGATCCCCGCATTCGGCTGCAAGGCAGGAGCACCAAGTGACGTCATTTCTCCCGGCGCCCGGCGAGCCACTGCCGCACTATGTATCGACCGCCCCGTTCGATCCCTATTCCGTGGAGGCGATGTCTGACGAGCAGGTGCGCGTCAACCAGGCTTCCCAACTTCGCCTGATGTGGTGGAAGTTCCGACGACATCGGCTTGCGCTCGTGTCCGGTATCTTTCTTGCCGCGCTCTATGTGATGATCGTGATCTGCGAGTTCCTGGCGCCCTACAATCTGCACACCCGGAACATGGACTACATTTATGCACCGCCTCAGTCGGTGCATCTGTTCCATGAGGGCAAGTTCGTCGGCCCGTTCGTCTACGGCCGCACCATGACGCTCGATATGGATACGCTGAAGCGCAACTATGCCGACGACGTCAAGGACGTCGAGCCGTTGCGCTTCTTCTGCCGTGGCGACGGCTATCGTTTCTGGGGTCTGTTTGACAGCAATGTGCATTTCGTATGCCCGGCAAAGGACGGACAGTTCTTCCTGCTTGGAACGGACCGCCTCGGCCGCGACGTACTGTCACGCATTATCTACGGCGCGCGGATCTCGCTGACGATCGGCTTGCTCGGCATTACCGTCAGTTTCGTGCTGGGCATCGTCATTGGCGGGCTTGCCGGCTACCACGGCGGCGTTTTCGATCTTATCACCCAGCGCGTCATCGAAGTTCTGCAGTCGATCCCAAGCATTCCGCTCTGGCTTTCACTGGCGGCGATCATGCCGGCGACCTGGAGCCCGATCCTCATCTATCTGGCGATCACGATCATTCTCGGGCTGCTGGACTGGACGGGACTTGCGCGCGCTGTGCGCTCGAAGCTGCTGGCGTTGCGCGAAGAAGACTATGTGCTGGCCGCCCAGCTGATGGGCGCCAAGAGTAGCCGCATCATCGGCCGCCACCTGGTCCCCGGCTTCATGTCGCATCTGATCGCCACGGCGACGATCTCGATCCCTGGCATGATCCTCGGCGAGACGGCGTTGAGTTTCCTCGGTCTCGGCCTCCGGCCGCCCATCACCAGTTGGGGTATTCTGCTGACCGAGGCAAAAAGTGTCAGTGTCATTGCCTTCTACCCCTGGCTCCTATTTCCCACAGTTCCGGTCATTCTTGTGATTTTGGCGTTCAACTTCTTGGGAGATGGGTTGCGTGACGCGGCCGATCCCTACAAATGAAGCCCGATTTGCCGCCGGACAACGGTCGGCGTGAAACGGTTCATTATACCCTGAGCGAAAGGTTCCTTGCATGATGCGGCGTTTTGAAGATGCCCGGATCCTCATGTATAGCCATGACACGTTCGGGCTCGGACACCTCAGGCGCTGTCGCACGATTGCGCATTCGCTGGTGGAAGACTTCCGTGGGTTGAACATCCTGATCATTTCCGGCGCGACGATCGCCGGCGCCTTCGATTATCGTGCGCGCGTGGATTTCGTGAAGATTCCGAGCGTCATCAAGCTGCACAATGGCGACTACACGTCCCTCGACCGCCACATCGAACTCGACGAGACGTTGAAGATGCGCCAGGCGATCATTCGCCACACCGCCGAGACGTTCAAGCCCGACATCTTCATCGTCGACAAGGAGCCGATGGGCCTGCGCGGCGAGGTCGAGGAGACGCTCACCTATCTGAAAGCGCACGGCACGACGCTCGTCCTTGGCCTGCGGGAGGTCATGGATGCGCCACACCTCTTGGAGGCGGAATGGAAGCGCCGTGACACCATGCGCAAGATCGAGCAGTACTACGATACGATCTGGGTCTATGGTCCTCCGGATTTCTACGATCCCCTGACAGAACTCGAAGTGCCGCCCGCCGTGCGCGAACGGATGAACTTCGTCGGATTCTTGCAGCGCAGCGTCCCGCGCGAGGAACTGCCCGGCCACAAGCCGCAGGGGGACTACATCCTCGTCACGACAGGTGGCGGCGGTGACGGAGCGGACCTTATCCACGATGTCATCCATGCCTATCAGCAGGATCCGGAACTCACGCATAAAGCCTTGATCGTGCTCGGGCCCTATATGCCGGTCAAGAAGCGGGAAAAGCTGATCCGCAAGGGCAGCAAGATCCCCTTTATCAAGATCATCGAGTTCGACAACCGCATGGAAGAACTCATCGCCGGTGCCAAGGGCGTTGTTGCCATGGGCGGCTACAACACCTATTGCGAAATCCTTTCCTTCGACAAGCCGGCCCTCATCGTGCCGCGTATCCAGCCGCGCGAAGAGCAGCTGATCCGCGCCCGTCGCGCTGCCGAACTCGGGCTTGTCGAGATGCTGCTGCCGGACGAGGCGGAAGATCCGTTGCGTTTTGCAGCGGCGCTGAAAGCGCTGCCATATCGAGCCCCGCCATCGAAGAGCAGCGCCAACGGCCTGCGGCTGGAAGGCCTGGTGCATATCTCCGAGATCGTCGGCAAGTGGCTCGACCGGCCATCGAGCGACCATCTGAACATTGTGAAGAAATCGAGCTGAAGCATTGCCGACAGACCGCAAGATTGCAGTCGTGCTGAAGGGCTATCCGCGTCTTTCAGAAACGTTCATCGCGCAGGAATTGCTTGGCCTGGAGCGGGCCGGAATGGATCTCGTTCTCATCGCCCTTCGGCGTCCGACGGATGGCAAGCGTCATCCCGTGCACGACGAGATCCGCGCCGAGGTTCACTATCTGCCGGAGTATCTGCACGAAGAACCGCTGCGGGTGCTGCGCGGTCTCTTGCGTTCTTTGCCGAAAGCGGGATGCTGGCCGGCCCTCGGGCAGTTTCTCAGGGATTTGCGCCGCGATTTCAGTCGCAATCGTTTTCGCCGCTTCGGGCAGGCGGTGGTCCTGGCATCGGAGTGGCCGGGCGACCCGCGCTGGCTGCACGCGCATTTCATTCACACGCCCGCTTCAGTGACGGCCTATGCAAGCATGATTGCCGGCACGCCCTGGACCTGCTCGGCGCATGCCAAGGACATCTGGACTTCGCCAGACTGGGAGCTTTCCGAAAAGCTCAAACGGGCGCGCTGGACCGTGACCTGTACGCGGATGGGCTACGAACATCTGAAGAGCCTCACCAGCGAGAAGGCAAGGGTGCATCTGAGCTACCATGGCCTCGACCTCGACCGTTTTCCACACTTCGAGGGCAAGCACTCCGATCGGAACGGGTCCGATCCTTCCGATCCGGTCCGCATCGTCAGCGTCGGTCGCGCTGTCGGCAAGAAGGGCTACGACGTGCTGCTGAAGGCGCTCTCGCTGCTGCCGCCGGATCTCAACTGGCGCTTCGAGCATATCGGTGCCGGCGAGCTGACCGCAAAGCTGAAGACGCTTGCCGGTGAACTCGGCGTTGCCGAGCGGGTCACCTGGAAAGGCGCGCTCGACCAGACCGACGTGCTTGCGCACTATCGGGCCAGCGACATCTTCGCGCTTGCCTGCAGGATTACGGCCGACGGTGACCGGGACGGTTTGCCGAATGTGCTGGTCGAAGCGTCGAGCCAGCGGCTGGCCTGCGTTTCAACGGCGATTTCAGGCGTGCCGGAGCTTCTCGACGATGGCGAAAATGGCCGCGTCGTTCCCCCTGAGGACCCGCAGGCGCTGGCCGCGGCACTCGAGCAGCTTATCCGCGACCCTGTGCTTCGTTGCCGGCTCGGAGATGCGGCGGAAGAGAAGGTGCGCGCGCACTTCGACCATCATACCAGCATCGATCAACTCGCCGACCTGTTTGCCAAAGAGTGGAGAGCCGCCTGATGCGCGCGCGCCGTGTTTTCTTCTATGTCCAGCATCTGCTGGGCATCGGCCACCTGGCGCGGGCGAGCCGGATTGCAAGCGCGCTTGCCACGAATGGCTTCGATGTGACTGTCGTGACCGGCGGCAACCCGGTTCCGGGGTTCCCGGGGGGCGATGTAAAGCATGTGGCGCTGCCGCCTGTGCTTGCCGGTGACAAGGGATTTTCCGGCCTTGCCGACGCGGACGGAAATCCGGTGACCGACGCGTTCAAGCAACAGCGCCGGGACCTCTTGATCGAGGCGTACCTCACCTGCGATCCGGATATCGTCATCTTCGAAGCTTTTCCGTTTGGCCGGCGCCAGATGCGTTTCGAGCTGATGCCGCTGCTTGAAGTGATAGAAAAGGCTGAGAGGCGGCCGCTCGTTGCCGCGTCGCTGCGCGATATCCTCCAGGAACGGTTGAAGCCCGGCCGCGCGGAAGAGACCCTTGATGTAGTGAACGCGCACTTCGACCTGGTGCTCGTGCATGGCGACCCAGCCTTCGCACGGCTTGAGGAGACCTATCCCTATGCGGGCGAAATCGAAGGCAAGATCGCCTATACCGGCCTTGTCGCGGGTGCGGTGCCCGAGCCGCCGGCCGAAAGGTTCGACGTCCTTGTTTCCGCAGGCGGTGGTGCGGTCGGCAAGGAGCTGATTGGCGCTGCGCTTCAGGCGGCCGGCCTTCTGTCGAACGAGTTGCAATGGTGCCTGGTCACCGGGCCGAACCTGCCGCAGGATGATTACGACGCCTTTGCTGACACAGCGCCCGCAAACGTCCATCTGTTCCGCTTCCGCAAGGACTTTGCGAGCCTGCTTTCCGGCGCACGGCTTTCCGTTTCCCAGGCCGGCTACAACACGGTGTGCGATATCTTCCGCGCCGGATGCGCATCCCTGCTCATCCCTTTTGTCGCCGGCGGCGAGACGGAACAGTCGACCCGGGCGGCAAGGCTCGAGAAGCTCGGCCTTGCCGGGGTCTTGCCGGAGGCCGAGGTGACTCCTGAGAGGTTGGCGCGCGATGTCGAGGCGATGCTGGCGCGGCCAAAGCCGAGCATCCCGCCGCTCGATCTCAACGGTGCGACCAGGACGGCGGAGATTTTGGCGCGCTGGCCGGGCCGTTGAACATGCATCGCAACGGCGCGGCCGTAGGGTCGCTCAGTACGTCGCGATCAGACCGTGCCGATCAGCATGAAACGCGTGTATTTTTTGGTCGGTAAAGCGCCGGCGAATTCGAGCTTGGTCAGTGCAGCCTGCTCAGCAAATGCTTCAACCGAGGCCACACAATTGATGTGGGTGGGTTCGCTGAAGTAATCGTTAGATTGCAGCATCACACGCGTGCCGGCAGGGACGAGATCGAGCCACGATCTGAGGTCGGCGATATGCTCGCAGCTGGTGTTGACAACCAGGTCGGCCTGAAGCGCATCGTAGTCGATCGCGTACATATCGGCTGTCACGGCGCGGAATTTGTCCGGGAAGGCTGCGTTCAACGTCTCGGCCACGGCTTCCACATCCGGGTCGATGTCGAAGCTTTCGACCGCGGCGACATCAAAGCGCCGATCCTCCAGCAGCATCGCTCCTAGAATGCCGTACCAGCCGCCCAGTATGGCGATCTTGCCGTAGGAAGGTCCTGCGACGTCGAGAAGCGTATCACGTGCCCAAACCTTGCAGGCGACCTGCTTGTGGTTGAAGGCGTTGGTGATGTGGGCGCCGGGATGTTTCGCGATGACCCGGGCGATGCCATCGATCAGCGGGCTTCGCGTGTAGGCGGCGATACCGCGTGCCAGATCAAAGGCATGCTCGTACCAATCGCCAGTTTCGCAAGGGGTGTGGCTGGTTTGTTTCATGCGGCCGTTGTAAGCTGACGACCGAGCGAGTGCAATAACGGCGTGTGCTTTCCGGAGCGGCGCCCCCTGCAGTTGACCCCAACGCCGCCTTATGGACATGGCGTCCATTGCAGAATTTTCTCGCACCTGCATAATCGATCAACCGGATTCGGCGCCGGACGGAATATGCAGGCGTTGCCTTCGCGAGCGAGTGCTGAGTGCACCAGCGGGAGGCGCGCCGAAGAGTGATGCGTGTTGGGGACAGTTGGCAGCCCGACCCGCCAGCAGCAGTCGTGTTCAATAAGGTCCTATCGCCAGTAACATGGAACCACGCCTTTCCCGCTATATCTGGACCCACACGCGCAAAGATCAGCTTTGGATCCTGGTTGTCGTCGCGCTGTCGATGATCCCTTATTTCCTGTCCTTCGATCTGCCGAAGCAGATCGTCAACGGACCGATCCAGGGCGATGGTTTCGACAGCCCGGAAGCCACGCAGGCGTTCCTGCCGATTTCGTTCGATCTGCCGTATTTCGGCACGCTCAACATCTTTGACGGCTTCCAGCTCGGCCGCGAGGGCATGCTGCTCGCGCTCAGCCTTGTGTTTCTGCTGTTGGTGGTCATCAACGGCCTGTTCAAGTTCTACATCAACACCTTCAAGGGTCGGCTCGGCGAGCGCCTCCTGCGGCGCATCCGTTTCGAACTCGTCGACCGGGTCCTGCGCTTCCCGCCGAGCCATTTCAAACGGGTGAAGCCGGCCGAAATCGCGACGATGATCAAGGACGAGGTCGAGCCGCTCGGTGGTTTTACCGGCGACGCCTTCGTCTCACCGGCGCTGCTCGGCGGCCAGGCGCTGACCGCCCTGGTGTTCATCCTGCTGCAGAGCTTCTGGCTTGGGATTATCGCGACGCTGATCGTGGCGGTGCAGGCCGTGATCATTCCGCGCATGCGCAAGCGGCTGCTAGTGCTTGGCCGGGAGCGGCAACTGACGGCGCGCGAGCTTTCCGGTCGCGTCAGCGAAATCGTCGATGGCATCGGTGCAATCCGCGGCCATGACACCTCCAACTACGAGCGCGCCGACATTGCCGCCAGGCTCGGCCGGATCTTCAAGATCCGGTACGACCTTTATCAGTGGAAATTCCTCGTCAAGTTCATCAACAACTTCCTGGCCCAGGTCACGCCGTTCCTGTTCTACGCGATCGGTGGGTACTTCGCCCTCCAGGGCCGCCTCGACATTGGCCAGCTCGTCGCCGTCATCGGCGCCTACAAGGACCTTCCAGGCCCACTGAAGGAACTGATCGACTGGGATCAGGCCCGCCAGGACGTTCAGGTCAAATATGCCCAGGTGGTGGAGCAATTCAGCGTCGAAACGCTGCTCGACCCGAAGGTTCAGGCGGTCGCGACGAGCGCCGTCGAGCCTCTGACAGGGCCGCTTGCGGCGGTCAACCTCACGGTGATCGACGATGGCGGTTCGACGCTGCTCGACCATGTGTCACTGCAGGTGCAGCCCGGCGAGAAGGTGGCGTTGACCGGTGGCGGCGAGGTGCTCGCCGAGGCTTTCGGCCGGCTGGTCTGGCCGGCAAGCGGCAAGGTGGTCATCGGCGGACAAGACATTCTGGAAATGCCGGAATCTGTGACCGGGCGGCGCATCGCCTACGCCTCGTCCGACGTCTATGTCTTCCAGGGTAGTCTCGGTGACAACATTTTCTACGGGTTGAAACACGCGCCGCTCAAGGATCCTGTCTATGAGGGCGAGGGGGTGACGCATCGCAAGTGGGAAGTGACGGAAGCGCGACTTGCCGGCAACCCGCATCTCGATGTCAACAGCGACTGGATCGACTATGGCGCCGCCGGCGCGAGCGGCCCGGACGATCTGCTTGTTCAGATCCGGCCGGTGCTCGATGCCGTTCTGTTGACCAATGACGTCATGGCGCTCGCGGTCCGTTCAACCATCGATCCGCATCGGCATGCGGAGTTTGCAGCTCGCATTGTCGAGATGCGCAGTGCGCTCAGGCAGCGGCTTGAGCAGGAGAAGCTCAGCGACCTCGTCGTGTTCTTCGAGCCGGGGGCCTACAATGTCGAGGCCACGATCGGCGAAAACATGCTCTTCGGTACCATCACCGACCAGGCGATGTGGGCCAATGCGCTTGAGAACCATCCGTTCTTCAAGACGATCCTGCAGCGGGTCGGCCTGCGCGACACCTTCTACGAGATGGGCATCGAGATTGCCGAGAACGTCGTCGAACTGTTCCGCGACTTGCCGCCGGATCACCCGTTCTTCCAGCAGCTGACCTTCATGACCGCCGAGGAAATCCCGGTTTACGAGGCAATCCTCCAGAAGGTACGGTCAAAGGGCAAGACCGAGGTTTCAGAGGACGATCAGATCAAGGTGATCAGGCTCTGCTTCGACTACATCGAGCCGCGGCACCGCTTCGGTCTCTTGACCGACGAGGTGATGGCGAAGGTCGTTGCTGCCCGGCGTGAATTCGACGAGGGGCTTCCGGCCGACCTCGCGGGAATGATCGAGCACTATCGGCCGAACCGCTACATCGCTTCAGGCAGCATCATCGACAACGTGCTTTTCGGACGCATCGGGCACAAGCACGCCGACGGTTCGGAGAAGATCCGAGCCATCGTTCGTGATCTCTTCGAAGGGGGCGGCCTCTACAACGAAGTGCTCGCCTTCGGCTTCGACTACAATGTCGGCGCCGGTGGCAAGCGACTGACTGCGGCCCAGCGCCAGAAGCTCGATCTGGCACGCGCGCTCATCCGCGCCTGTGATTTCTACATCTTCAATCAGCCGCTGCTGGCGCTGGATCAGCGCGTGCAGGAGCAGGTTGTTCGCAACGTCTTTTCGATGCTCGATCAGAGTGGGCGCGATCCGGCAATCGTCTGGGTTGTTGCCAATCCCGCGTTGATGGAACTCTTCGATCGCGTTGCGAAGTTCGAAAACGGGCGCCTGGTGCACGACGCGAATGTGGATGAAGCGCCCGACTATAAGGAAATGGCTTCTTGATGTAATATTAATGTCAGGGCACGAGCATATGGTCCCGCCGCGATGCGGGAGACAGATTGCTCCCGACGGGAACTCGGAGACACGGATTGTGATGTTGCTCAAAGATGAAGTCGAAATGCTGCGCCGGATAACCCTGTTTTCGGGATTGCCGCCGGCAAAGCTGAAACTTCTCGCCTTCACGTCCGACCGGGTCATGTATGGCGCCGGTGAAGCTTTGTTCTATCAGGGCGATATCGGCGATGCGGCCTATGTCATCCTCTCCGGGACGGCGGAGGTCCTGATCAACGCCGCTGGCGGGCCTTTCAAGATCGCCGAGGTTGAACAGAATTCGATCGTCGGCGAAATCGCCATTCTCTGTAATACGCCGCGCACCGCGACCGTGCGCACGAGCACGCCGCTCGAGGCGCTGCGAATTCGCAAGGACGATTTCCTCAAGCTCCTCGCCGACTTCCCGGAAATGGCAGTGGAGATCATGCGCGTTCTTGCCGACCGTCTTGCCCAGACGACGGCGGAACTCAGCGAGGCCCGTGGTCGCCTGGAACCGGTGGACGCGTAAAGGCTTTGCCGCGCATCCAGTTGCTTCCATCGACAAGCAGGCACGAACGAGCGCGGCGAGGCATTCGCTCAGGGCATGCGAGCCCTTCGCAAAAACGATTCCGCAACATCGGGATATGGGTTAGAGAAACGCCATGCGTTCGATAACCTATTTCCAAAAGACCGTTCAGTTTCCGGACAAGCCTGAAAAGAAGCGCTTTTTCGCGCGGCTGCAGAATGGCGACTGGGAGCCCTGTACCTTCCAGAACATCGCGCGCCTCGTCGATGGCAAGACGACCTTCATCGATATCGGCGGATGGATCGGCGTGACACCCTATTGGGCGGCGCAGATCGCCGACAACGTCATCACCGTCGAGCCTGACCCGGTCTGCTTCGGTATCCTCAGGGAGATGCAGCCTCAAAACAGCGGCGAGGTGCGTGTGATCAACGCGGCGCTTTCCGAGGACGACGTGCTGGTTCTGCACTCGGTCGGCGGTGGCTTCGGCAGCTCGGAAACGTCGGCGCTGATCGCCGATGACGACGGCGAAGCGATCCAGGCGCAGACCGTCAAGATCTCCGAGCTTCAGGCCATGGCCCGTACCGAGCGGCTCTGTTTCAAGATCGATATCGAGGGATACGAATATCGTGCGCTCGACCAGTTCAGGGCCATCGACCGCAAGCGGACGGCCGGCGTTCTTTTGGCGGTTCATCCGCAGATCCTCTTTGCGTCCCTGAGCGGCCCCTCCGTGCTGCGGGCCGCGCGCACTGCCGCTGCGACCTTACGACTGATCCGAAGCTTCCGCGGCTTTCGCCTCGACAATCCCCAGGCGATCTGGACGGCGTTGCGCAAGTCGATCGCACGCCGGGAGTTCCGCGGCTTCGACCTGCTGTTCGTCGCCACGGACCGCGACCGCTAGGCGTCCGGCCGGCTAGAACATTTCATCATGTGAGTGAAATCGGGCGTCCTCATGCAAACGGCAGGGCGCCGACGGAGTTCACGTTCTGGCGCACGCCGATGGACGATGCGGGTTCCGTTCGTCATGCACTTAAGATCTTCGGCGCAGTTAACCACGCTCGAAGCAAAGTTAATTCTTCGTTTAAAGATGATACTTACGGTGGTATAACCCAGCTGTTGCTATTTCCTGGTTCTGGGTTTGAAGCATCGTGAGGGCGACCGCATGTCCTGGATCTATGTTGCAGGTTTCGCCTACAGCCTGCCGGCGTTGTTCCTGCTGGTGATGACCTATATCGAAGGATTGCATGCGCGAGCGCCGTGGAACATCTACCGCTTCGCCGGGCTTCTCATCTGCATCTTCTGGCCGATCCTGTTTCTCTATCTGATGGTCACGATGGCTTCGAAACGAAGAATTTCGCAGCGTTAGAGGCATGTGTTTGAACCGCTCTTCCGGATTTGGCGCATGGGCGGGAGTGTTTACCATACAACTAGAAAATGCCGGAGATTAACCCATGATTCCGTCATGCGGTCTAAGGTCTGGCGGTGATCGACCGGTGTGAAAGTATCTGAGCATGTGCGGTTACGGCGGCTATTTCGGGCAGGTCCCGGAGGCAGAGGCCCTCCTCAAGAGGATGATCGCTGCGATTGCGCATCGCGGGCCGGACGAGCATGGCATTTTCATTGCGCCCGAGGCTGGTCTCGGCCACGCGCGCCTGTCGATTGTCGGACTGGGCGATGGCCAGCAGCCGATGTCCGATGAGACTGGCGACCTGACGATCGCTTTCAACGGTGAGATCTTCAACTACGTCGAGCTGCGCGACGAACTGCGCGCCAAGGGACGACGGTTCCGCACGTCCAGCGACACAGAGGTCATTCTGCATCTCTACGACGTGATGGGAGAGGACTGCCTTTCCGCTCTCAACGGCGACTTTTCGTTTGCGATCTGGGACAAACGCCGCCAGCGCATGATGCTTGCGCGTGACCGTATGGGCGTGCGCCCGCTGTTTTACACGACCCATGGCGGAACACTCTATTTCGCCTCCGAAATCAAGGCGCTGCTTCAGGTCCCCGGTGTTTCGGCCGAGCTCGATCCCGTCGCTCTCGATCAGATTTTCACGCTCTGGGCCCCGATCGCGCCGCGAACCGGCTTTCGCGACATCAACGAGCTCGAACCGGCGCATCTCCTGATCGCCGAAAGGGGCAAAGTGTCGATCCGCCCCTATTGGCAGCTCGACTATCCCGACCGTTCGGCGCAAGCCTCATTTGTAGACGAAGGGCAGGCTGCCGAAGAACTACGCGCCCTTTTGACCGATGCAACCCGCATTCGCATGCGCGCCGACGTGCCGGTCGGCTCTTATCTGTCCGGCGGGCTCGACTCGTCCATCGTCTCGGCCCTAGCCGCCAAAATGGCGCCCAAGGGTCTGCGCACGTTTTCCGTGACGTTCGACAGTGTCGAACATGACGAAAGCGCCTTCCAGATGGAGATGGCGACCGCGCTCGGCACGCATCACACGGCTGTGGCCTGTCGTGCGGGCGATATCGCCAAGGCCTTTCCGGAGGTCGTCCGCTTCGCGGAGCGGCCCATCATACGCACAGCGCCAGCACCGCTCTACCAACTCTCGGGTCTTGTGCGGGAACAGGGGTTGAAGGTTGTGCTGACGGGCGAGGGCGCCGACGAGGTCTTTGCCGGCTATGACATCTTCAAGGAGGCGCGGGTTCGCCGCTTCTGCGGCCGGCAGCCCGGCTCCCGCATCCGCCCGCATCTGTTCCGCAAGCTCTATCCCTATCTGCCGGGGTTGCAGCAGCAATCGGCAGAGTATCTCGCCGCGTTCTTCGGCGCCGGCGATGTGCCGCTCGACGATCCGCTTTTTTCGCATCGCCCGCGGTTCAAGAGTACGGCGGCGACCAAGATCTTCTTCTCTTCCGACCTGCGCGCGACGGTGAAGGACTACGACGCGGCAGAGGATCTGGCGAGCCGGCTTCCGGCAACCTTCGGTCGCTGGCACCCCTTGCATCAGGCGCAATATCTCGAGAGCCGTTTCCTGCTGCCGGGTTACATCCTCTCCAGCCAGGGTGACCGCATGGCCATGGCGCACGGGATCGAAGGGCGTTTTCCGTTCCTCGACCACCGGCTCGTCGAGTTCGCGACGCGCCTGCCGCCGGAAATGAAGCTCAAGGGCTTGGTGGAAAAGCACATTCTGCGCGAGGCGACGAAGGACCTGCTGCCACCGTCGATCGGCCGGCGTACCAAGCAACCCTACCGCGCGCCCGACAGCCGTTCCTTTACAGGCATCGGCGAGCTCGAATACGTCCGCGATGCCATGAGCGAGACGCGTATCAGCGACAGCGGCCTCTTTAATCCCAAGGCAGTGACCAAGCTCTACGAAAAATGCCAGGCCCAGCCAGTCACCGGCTTCCGGGACAACGCAGCCTTTGTCGGTATCCTGTCGACGCAGCTTTGGCTGCAGGCTTTCACAGGCACCAGAACCCGCGCCGCCGAGGCGGCTTGAAACCCATCGGGAAAGGAAAAGAAATGACCGAAACAATCAAGGATAAGGTCAGGGCCTTTGTCATCGAAAACTTCCTGTTCGGCGACACGTCCTATGATCTGGCCGATACAGCCTCGTTGATCGAGAACGACATCATCGATTCTACCGGCGTGCTCGAACTCGTCGCTTTCATCGAAGACCAGTTCGGCATCGCCATGGCCGATTCCGACATCGTACCGGCGAACCTCGATTCACTCTCGCGCATCTCGGCCTTTATCGAGACGAAGGTCGGCGCGCCGGTCACGGCCTGAAAGACGCAAGGGGGCGTCCATGCGGTTCGAGCAGTTTCTTATCGGCAATGCCGCAAGGCATGCGGCAAAGACGGCACTGATCACCGATCGCCGGCGCCTGAGCTACGGTGAGTTCGACGATCTGTCGAATCGCCTGGCGGCCGCCTTGGTCAAGGCCGGCGTCAGGCGCAACGACCGCGTCCTCGTCTTCATGGACAATTGCTGGGAAGCGGCCGTTTCGGTCTTTGCCATTCTGAAGGCCGGCGCGACCTTCAGCCCGATCAACGCGTCGACCAAGGCGGACAAGCTCGCCTACATCATCACGGACTGCGAAGCGGCCGCGATCCTCACGCAGGCAAAGCTGATGCCGACGGTGACGGATGCGCAGACGCAAAGCGGCAAGGCGAGCATCGTCGTTGGTTCGACGGCGGCGCCCAATGGTCAGACCCCGGCGGGCGCGATCCCGTTCGACGCCTTGCTGTCGCAAGAGGCGGCGCCGGTGTCGCATGGCGGCATCGACGTTGACCTCGCGATGCTGATCTACACCTCGGGCTCGACCGGCCGGCCGAAGGGTGTGATGATGACCCACCGCAACATCGATGCGGCATCCGAGTCGATCACCACCTATCTGCGCAATCAGCCTGACGACATCATTCTCAACGTCTTGCCGCTCGCCTTCGACTACGGCCTCTACCAATTGTTGATGGTGATCAGGCTCGGCGCGACTCTTGTACTGGAAAAGTCCTTCGCGTTTCCGCATGCGATCTTCGAACGGATCCACGAAGAGCGCGTGACCGGATTTCCGCTGGTGCCGACGATGGCCGCGATGATCCTGCAGATGCGGGACCTGGAGCCGGGTTTCCTGCCGAGCCTGCGCTATCTCTCCAACACTGCCGCTGCGCTGCCGCCACCGCATATCGCGCGCCTGCGCGAGCTTTTCCCCGGCGCAAGGCTCTATTCGATGTATGGCCTGACGGAGTGCAAGCGTTGCACCTACCTGCCGCCGGAGGAGCTCGATCGCCGGCCGGGATCGGTGGGTATCGCGATACCGAACACCGAGGCCTTCGTCGTCGATGACGAGGGCAGCCGGGTGCCGCCGGGCGTTGCCGGCGAGCTCGTCATCCGCGGGCCGCACGTGATGCAGGGCTATTGGCGCAATGACGCCGCGACGGAGCGCATGCTGCGGCCGGGGCCGAACCCGTGGGAAAAAGTGCTCTACACCGGCGATCTGTTCAAGACCGACGAGGAGGGCTTCCTCTACTTCGTCGGCCGTAAGGACGACATTATCAAGACGCGCGGCGAGAAGGTCGCCCCGAAGGAAGTCGAGACCGTGCTGCATGCGCATCCGGGCATCGCGGAGGCTGTGGTCGTCGGCGTTGCCGATCCGGTGCTCGGCCATGCGATTGCAGCGCTGGTGGTGCGCTCCGATCCCGGCCTGACCGACAAGGACATCATCCGGCATTGCACTCGGCATCTCGAAGATTTCATGGTGCCGAAGATCGTCGAGTTTCGCACCGAGCTTCCGAAGACGGATACGGGAAAGGTCAGCCGCCGTCTTGCGGCCGAGACGATGGAGCCTGCACAATGAACATCCGAACGACTGACAGCACCCGCCCGTTTTCGGCGGAAACATTGACGATCGATCACGCGGCGGAGACCGACCGCATCGTTGCGGGTCTGCGCGAGCAATTGCGGGCGATGAAGAAGCGCGGTCTGGTGCTAGGGCTTTCCGGCGGCATCGATTCCAGCGTTTCGGTGGCGCTGGCCGTGCGCGCCGTCGGCGCCAAGAATGTCTTCTGCCTGTTCATGCCGGAAAACGATTCCGATCCCGAGAGCCTGCGTTTCGGCCGGCTGGTCGCCGAGACCTTCAGTGTCGAGGCGATCGTCGAGGACATTGGCCCGGCCCTGAAAGCCATGGGCTGCTATGAGCGCCGCGACACGTTCATCCGCGAACTTGTGCCGGAATACGGCGAGGGGTGGGCCTCGAAAATCGTCATTGCCAACGCGCTCGAAGGCGAGGGCTACAACATCTCGTCTCTGGTGGTTCAGGGCCCGGACGGCAGGCAGGCAAAGCATCGCATGCCGCCGGCGGTCTATCTCGGCATCGTCGCCGCCACCAACATGAAGCAGCGCACCCGCAAGCAGGTTGAATACTATCATGCCGACCGGTTGAACTTCGCCGTGCTTGGCACCCCGAACCGGCTGGAATACGACCAGGGTTTCTTCGTCAAGAACGGCGACGGTGCTGCCGACGTCAAGCCGATCGCCCATCTCTACAAGTCGCAGGTCTATGCGCTTGCCGCGCATCTCGGTGTGCCCGAAGAGATCTGCCGACGACCGCCGACGACCGACACCTATTCGCTGGAGCAGACGCAGGAGGAATTCTATTTTTCCCTGCCTTATGACCGTATGGACCTCTGCCTCTATGGTCTCAACAATGGCATCGAGATCGATGCCGTTGCGAAAGCCGCGGGTTTGACCGTTGTTGAGGTCGAAAGGGTCTGGGCCGATATCGCTGCCAAGCGCAAGGCGACGCGCTATCTCCACCTCGGGCCGCAGCTTGTGCGACCGGTGGAAGAGATTGGTGGTTGACGCTTTGAGCGGCAGCCGCCGCTTCAGTCGAAGCTTCCACCGATCAGCCGGCTCCAGTGCTCTCCGGCAATGCCGTTGAAGAAGGCCTGTCCATCGCGGCAGGCCTCAACAACCGCCTGGTCGCGTGAATGGACGACGGTTGAGGCGACGTGCACGAACGCGATGCGCCGGCCGAGCATGGCCTCCATCAGAGCCGGCTGTGTGCGCCCGCGCAAGCCCGCAAGCCCGCGCTTCGATGCCGCGTCGACCAGGCAGTCGATGACCGGCCCGGCCTGTCCCGGCAGAGCCAGGATTTGCAGCACCCGACCGATTTCCCCGACCTTGGCATAATAGGCGAATGCGCCGACGACAGCGCCAGTGCGCGCCGCAACCAGCGCATAGGCAAGCTCGCCCTGGTCAGGCTTTTGTTCCGCATCGGAAAGAATGTGGTCGAGCTGCCCCTCGCTCCAATCCGGGCGAAGTGCAAACTGCGCGGTAAACTGCGGAACGACGGCAGCAAAGCCCAAGCGGTCGGTCTCTTTCGCCGTGAAGCCCGCGGGTGCTACGCCGGCTTCGGGCAGGGCGGACCAGCGCTGTTCGCCCTGGCCCATTCGTTTGCGGTAAAAGCTGTCGAGGGCGCGTGCGAAGGGCGCGGCGATCCGCGCGGGCTTGATGCGGTTGGCGGCGACGCTCAGGCTGAAGGTCGCGGGGCGAATAACGCGTACCCAGTCGAGGCTATATTGCGGCAGCACGACGCCGCGCAGCTTCGACCACATTTGCGCCGAGACCTCGCTTGCAGTTTCGCTGAAGGAGAGATCCTGAGGGCCCGCGAGAAAGGCTTTCAGGATCCGCGCGCCGGCCAACGGATCGGCCTCGCGGTCTTCCACCATCAGAGAACCGCAGATGGCGGCGCGCAAGCGCTTGCCATTCAATGTCATTGGGAGCGCATTGACCCCGACGAAACCGGTGATGCGGCCGTGGTCGTTCACATGCACGAGAGGGCGGATCTCCGGATCGCAGCCCGGAGCATCGAGATAGAGCTGCCGCATATAGGAAACGAGTGCCGGCGGCACGGCCCGATCATCGCGGAACACCCGCTGGAACATTCCGGCGATTGTCGGAATGTCCCCGCTCTCAAGCGAACGAATTTCGCTCATCAGGAACGCTCTCCAGCGTCCGCGCCGATCTTTCTGACGATGGCAACCCGTGGCTTGCCGTCATGGTCGGTTGCAAAACTCACCGGCTCGTAGACTTTTGCCCTGGACAGAAGGGCCGCTGCCTGCCGGTCCTGGCCCTCGCCGAATTCGAACAGCAGCCAGCCACCCGGTTTGAGGAAGGCGGCGGCGTCGCGGATCAGACGTTGATGGATCGAAATGCCGTAGGGACCGCCGTCGAACGCTTCGCGCGGCTCGTTTTCAAGCAGGTGCGCGCTGTCGCTTTCAAGCCGGCCTGTCGAGATATAGGGCGGATTGCAGACCACCACGTCGACGGTGCCTTCCAGGCTGTCGCCCTCAAGTGCGGCGAAAAGGTCCCCCTGTCGGATGGAGACGCGTCCACCAAGCGCAAGCCGGTCGACGTTGCGGCGCGCAAGTGCCACCGTGCTGTCCGTCAGGTCGGCGCCCCAGATACGTGCGAACGGGACCGCTGCTGCGATACCAAGGGCCAGATTGCCGGAGCCGCAACACATGTCGATGACCCTCGCCTCAGGCGGGACCGCTTCCAGGATCGCGACCGCCTTTCGGCCGAGGAGCTCGGTTTCTTCACGGGGCACCAGGACATCGGGTGCAAGCTCGAGGTCGACCCCCATGAACCGATGCAGGTGCAACGCGTCGTTTCCAGTCGGACCGTCGTTCGGATAACTGTCGTTTTGCGGCACAGCCACTCCCTCATGTCTTCGGTCAAGTATTTCCGGATAAATTTCTAGACGCGCAACGACAGGACACTACCGTAATCGGGTAAACGGAAGCTGAAATACAATTGAGACGAGCGCGTTAACCGCGCAATCACATCTGCCTGCTACCGTGCGCCGCAATGAAGGGCGATTGCTCGCTGTCATTGCATGCGATTTTGCGCAACAATCGGCGGGTTGGTGTCAAAGGCAATCGGAATGGCTTCGGAAAGTGTGAAGGAACGCGCGCACAGACCGTTCCTGGCGATGATCCTGTCCTATGCAGCATCCGGCGGCAGCCTTGTCATCGGATCCGCCGCCCAGCTCTTGACCTTTGCGATCCTTGCGCGCTGGCTCGGCGTGCACGAATTCAGCGTCTTCGTCGCCATCACCGCCGTCGCCAATATTGCCGTGCACCTGTGTGGCCTGGGCGCCATGGAGTGCCTTGTGCGTCGGGTCGCGCGCGATCGCAGCATGTATTCGCGCATGCTCGGCCACAATGTCATTCTGACGGCCATTAGCGGCGTGCTTCTGGTCTTGCTCGGCGCCGTGGTGCTGCCGTTCTTCTTCACGCTGTCGCCCGATCCCGTGACCAATGTCGCCATGATCACCCTGATGCTGATTACCAACGTGATCTTCGTCCGGGTCATCGTGCTTTGCGAGCAGATCTTCCTGGCTCACTCCAATTTTGCCTCGGCAAACAAGGTTGTCGTCGGGTTTGCACTGGCGCGCACGATCGCCGCCGCTCTCGCCTGCATCGTCTTTGGCGTCGCGACCGTCGCGTCCTGGGCGGTGTGGCAGTTCGTGTGCCACGTGCTGGTGGCGATGGGCTGCTGGCGGGCCGTCAAGGGGTTGGGGCGGCCGACCTATGGCATTGTGCGGGAGGAACTGCCGCAGGGCCTCTATTTCAGCGTGCCGTTCATCCTGCGCGCCGTCAGGCAGAATGCTGACCTGCTCGTGCTGAGCCTCGTGGCGACCGCCGAAGTGATGTCGAGCTATTCTGTTGCGCGCCGGATGCTCGAGAGCAGCTATCTGTCCGTCGAAGCCCTGAACCGGCTGATCTACCCGGGTTCGGCAAAGGCGACGGCAGCCGGTCTGCATCATGCGTTCGAGCGTGTCCGCAAGGTGCTTTTCGCGGCGACTTCGATCAGCATTGCCGCGGCCGCGGCCGTCTATCTGCTGGCTCCGGTCCTGCCCTATCTCTTCGGCAAGGACTACGTTTCTCTCGTTTCCTTTGTCCGCACCTTGTGTTGGGTTGTCGTGCCGCTTGCCATGTGGTCGGTGGCGATGGAGGCGCTCGGCGCGTCCGGCCACCATCCGGCGCGTGCGTCGGTGATGGGGCTTGGAAGCGTGCTCGGCGCCGCGCTGACGGCCTGGGCCACCTGGTACGCGCCGCCGACCGGAACGTTCATCTCCTTCTATGCCATCGAAATTGCGATGGTCATCGTTTCCTGGGCGGTTTTCCTGCGGTTTGTGCGTCGCGACAGGGCGCAGGCGAGCCATGCACCATTGCCGACGGGGATGGCCCATGAAGGCTGAGGGCAACATTCAGGCTGCAAGGCCGATTGGGCGGGAAATGCCCCGCATGAGCAACGTGCGGGCGATGGAGCCACGGGATATCCCGGCCGTCAGCGGCATGTTCAACCGGATCTTTCGCAAGCGCACGCATGAGGCGAGCGAGGAGCTTCGGCAGTACATAGAGACAACCTTCTTCGGCAGCCCGCTTTATTCTCCGGAGAACGGCAGCATCGTCTACGATGACGGGGCGGGCAGTATCGGCAGCGCCATCCTGGCACTTCCGATGGAGTTCACGGTCAACGGTCGCCGAACCGTGGCGAAACTGCTGTGTGCCTTCATGTCGGAGGGCAAGGCCGGCGCAGTGGGCGCGGCGTGCCTTGCCCGCGCCATGCGCGCCACAAGACAGGACATGTGCTTTTCGGACAATTCCTCACCGGTGAGTGCGGATCACTGGGTTGCCGGCGGCGGCATCGTGCTTCCGATACAGAGCCTCGACTGGCGGCGATCCTTCCGACCGTTTAAGGCCTGGGCGCTGACGGTCGGGCGGCACGCGCGAATCCTTCGATCGCCTGTGGTGACCGGGCCGCTTGCGCTTTTCGACGGGTTCCTGCGGCAGCGTCGCCCCAAGACCAAGCCGGGCGCGGCGGCCGGTTGCACAACACATGCCATCGACCCCGCAGCTTTTGTGGGCCTCGCCGAGCCCATGCTGCAGCGCTTTTCAGTCAGGCCCGTCTGGTCCCCGGCCGAATTCGAGTGGCTGTTGTCGGTTGCGGCTCTGAACAAGCCGCTGGGGGACCTCCTGTGCCGTGAGGTGCGCGAGGAAAGCGGGCGGGTAATCGGCGCATATCTCTATTTCGGCAAGGCCCGCGAGACGGCGACAGTACTCAACATCGTTTGCGCGGCGGGTCGCGAATTCGACGTCACAAAGCAGATGTTTCATGCACTCGATGCCGAGGGCTATGCGCTTGCCGTCGGCAGCGCGCAGCCGTTCCTGATGAACGCGATCTCGCGTCAAAGGTGGCTTTCCTTCCATCATCGCGGCTACTTTTGCATGGTGACCCGCCATGGTGATCTGAAGGAAGCGGCGTTGCGCAACGATATCTACGTCGGTGGCCTTGCCTCGGAAAGCTGGAGCCGGTTGCTGACCGACTTCTGATTGTCAAGCGTTAATCTGCTATCCTGCCGTTTAACGGAATATTCACCTTACAACCTTAATTCTGCGCTAGAGGCAGCTCGCGAGGTCACGATCTTCGCGTCTTGATGGGCGTGCGTGAGGGATGCTTATGTATAGGCCGGACGAGGCCGGAAAACAGAAGCCCAGTCAGCCGGTGCGCGATCAGCGTGTTCCGGTGGAGCGCGGCTCGTTGCTCGATCTGCTGTCACCGGACCTTCTCGAGACGGAGCGCCCAGGCGAACAGCCCGAATCTGCCCGCAAGCAAGCTGACGACCTCCCGAAAGCCTCGGAGCGCAGGCCCGATGTTGCGCCGCCGCTGGTGCATGCGCAACGCGGCCGATACGTTCCCGGTCTGAGCGACCTTAGCAAAGTCGGTGTCGACGATATCATCGGTTGGCTGCGTGACGGACTGCTGTGGATCATCGCAGCGGTGATCCTCTGTGTTGCGGCCGCGCTCCTTTATGCGATGACGGCGACGCCGCGCTATGCGGTCTACACCGACATCGTCGTTGACCCCTCCAACCTCAATGTCGTCAGCGATGACGTGTTCACGAGCAATCCGCAGCGCGACGCGCAATTGCTCGAGGTCGAAAGCAAGCTGCGCATCCTGACGTCGCGCAACGTGTTGTCGCGCGTGATCGCAGAACTGCGCCTCACCGAAGATCCGGAGTTCGTGAAACCTTCGGCTTTCGGCTCACTGAAAAGCCTGTTTTCGACAAAGGCCGAGCAGCGCACGGGCGACGAGCTTGCCGCAATGCGGGCTCTTTCGGAGCGGGTGGAGGCTCGGCGCGAGGAACGGTCCTTTGTCGTTGTGATGAAGGTCTGGAGCGAGGACGCGGCCAAGGCCGTCAAGTTGTCCGACGCCATCGTCGCGGCCTTCGAACAGGAGTTGTTCCAGTCCGCCGCCGAGAGCGCGGGTCGCGTTGCCCAGAACCTCAACGCACGCCTTGACGAGTTGCGCCACAACGTCACCGAGGCCGAGCGGGCCGTCGAGGACTTCCGCCGCAAGAACGGCTTGCAGGCGACGAACGACGGACAGCTCGTCAGCAACCAACTTTCGACGGAGCTGAACACGCAGGTGCTCGATGCCCAACAGCGCTTCATCCAGGCGGAGACGCGCTACAGGCAGATGAGCGACGCAATCCAGCAAGGACGGACCGCGAGCGCGTCAGAATTTGAATCCGTCAACATGACGAACCTGCGCGAACAGTACAATCTGCTGCAACAGCAGATCGCATCGATGCAGCGGACCTATGGCGAGCGCCACCCGCGCCTCGTCAATGCCCGTTCCGAGCGCACGACGCTCGAAGGCGCAATGGCCGACGAGGCGCGCCGGATCCTCGATCGCGCCAAGGCCGATACGGATCGTGAGCAGCAGGCCTTTGCCGCCTTGCGCGCCAAGGCGAGCGACGAGAAGTCGAATGTGTTTTCGGATAACGAGGCCCAGGTTCAGCTTCGCGACCTCGAACGCGATGCGCGCGCCAAGGCTGCCATCTACGAGACGCATCTGGCACGTGCGCAGCAGATCACCGAGCGCCAGCAGATCGATACCACCAATGTCCGCGTGATCTCGCGCGCCCTGCCGCCGAACGCGCGCAGTTGGCCGCCGCGGACAGTGGTTCTCCTGGCCGGCGGCGCCGCCCTGGGGCTCATGCTCGGTATCTCCCTTGCGCTGGCACTCGGTCTGTGGAGGTACATTCGTCATCCGCAGCCTTCGGCCCCTTGAGTGGGCCGCGACCGTGCCCGACGTCAGCGGTAAAGCGTCCACGTCTGCCGAAACCTTGAGGATCCGTATCGGAACCTTCCTGTTTCTGGCCATAGCCATTTATTACTGGGTTCCCTTCCATTCCTTCGTCGACCTGACCACGGAAAGCCTGCTGGAACCCGGCAATGATAACTCCAGCCGTCTGAACCAGATCGTCGCCCTCCTCCTGTTCGCAGGCGCCTCCTGTTATGGTCTGCTGCACCCGATGCGAAGCGGGCTCTTGCAGCCGCGCGCGCTGCTGGCGGTCCTGCTTTTGTGGGTTCTGTTTGTCTGCCTGGTCTCGGCCCATCCCGCCAACGGCGTGAAGGCGATCATCCTGACGACGATGGTGGCGGTAAATGCCAACGTCTATCTGCTGTTGCCGGCGAACGAACGGCACTTCGCCAAGATGCTCGCCATATCGACCCTGGTCATGCTCGCGGTTGCCTATTATGGGGTTCTGTTCAAGCCGCTGCTGTCCATTCACCAGGCCAACGAAGTGCTCGAGCCGATGCATGCCGGCCTGTGGCGCGGTCACTTCCGGCACAAGAACGAAGCGGCCGTCGGCATGGTGCTTGCCTCGTTCTTTGGGCTCTTCGTCCTGCGCAGATGGTCAAGGCTCGTCGGCCTGACGATCGTCGGCCTCTCCTTCTTCTTCCTCATCCATACGGGCGGCAAGACGTCGACGGCGATGCTGCCCGGCATCCTGATATTGGCGTGGCTCTTCGAGCGTGTGCGTCTCTTGCGCATTCCGATTGCCGTCGGCGGCGTCGCCTTGTTCAACCTGTTCGCAGTCGGCTCCGCCGTCATCCGGCCGCTCGGAGAATTTGTCTCCTCGCTCGGCATCGATGCAACGTTCACAAACCGCGCCGATGTCTGGCGTTTTGCTTTCACTGTCATAGCCGAGCAGCCGTTTATCGGGCGTGGCCTCAAGGCGTTCTGGCAGACCGAAGAAGTGGTTTTCAGTGGCGGCAATATCGAGACCTGGGCCGTGCGTGCGGCCCATGCACACAATTCCTATCTCGAAACCCTCCTGGTCATCGGCATTCCCGGACTGCTGCTCACGCTTTTGTGGCTGGTGGTGCTGCCCCTCTATCATATCTCGCGCATTCCGCCGGCCAGGGAACACAGCGATCTCACGCGGTTGTTTTTGCGGATCTGGCTCTACGCCATTTATAGCGCCAGCCTCGAGGCCTTCTTTTTCGATGGCCCGAATGTGCTTTGGTTTTCTCTGCTCTTTGCGATTTGCGGTTTGCGCCTGCAGTCATCGGCAGCGCTTGCAACGGAACCACGCCAGCTTGAACAAAGGATGGTGGCGCATGCCTAGCATTTCTCAGGCTCTGTCGAAGGTCGACGGCCTTGTTGACCGTGTCGCCAACCGGCTGATCTGGCGCTTTGCCGCAAAACCGCGCGATGTCACGACCGATGTGCCGCTCGTTTCCTTCACGTTCGACGATGTTCCCGATAGCGCGCTCCTGAACGGCGCTGCAATCCTCGAAAGCCATGGCGTGCGCGGGACTTTCTATATCGCCGGCGGGCTGTCGGGACGGGTCGAGAGCGACCGAACGCTGATCTCGCCTGAGGGCTGTGCCGAGCTTGCCGGCCGCGGTCACGAGATCGGCTGCCATACCTATGCGCACGAAAAGATCCGGCGCCTGGGCAGTGCGGGACTTGCCGCAGACCTCGACCGCAACGCCGGCTATCTGAAGCAGAGCGGCGTCGATGCGACCACGACGAACTTCGCCTTCCCCTACAATGCCGCCTGGCCGTTGGCGCGCCGTGAACTGGGGCGGCGCTATCGCACCTGTCGCGCCGCCGGCGAGAGCATCAATCGCACGTCTGTCGATCCGCTGATGCTGAAGGCGGTGGAGATCCGGCAGCCCGAGGCGGAGGCGAAGGCGCTGACCGGTTGGATCGACGATGTGGTCGGTCGGCCGGGCTGGCTGGTGTTCTTCACCCATGACATCGCCGCTCGCCCGACGCCCTATGGCTGCACGCCAGAGACGTTCGAGCACCTGGTCGGATATGCGGTCGCCAAGGGTTGCGTCGTTCTGCCGGTCGAGCGGGTCCTCGACAGGCTTGGCTGGTAGGAGGGGGCATGGCGGGGCAAGGGAGCGGCAACAGCAGGCTGCTGGCAATCAACAATTACTTCTACCGCCGTGGCGGCGCGGAGGCGGTCTTCTTCGATCACATGAAGATGTTCGGGGACATCGGCTGGGATGTCGTGCCATTTGCCATGCAACATGAGGACAACGAGCCGTCGCCGTGGTCCGACTATTTCGTATCCGAGATCGAGTACGGCCGGCGCACCAGCCCGTTGCGCAAGGTCGTGCAGGCGGCAAGCGTCATCTATTCGCGGGAGGCGCAGCGTAGCGTCGGCCGGCTGATCCAGCGCGTGCGGCCCTCGATCGCCCATGCGCACAACGTCTACCATCACCTGTCGCCGGCAATATTCTCGACGTTGAAGTCGGCCGGCATTCCCGTTGTCATGACGGCGCATGATCTGAAACTCGCCTGCCCGTCCTACAAGATGCTGCGCGATGGCGCGGTCTGCGAGGACTGTCGCGGCGGTCACGTCTACAATGTGCTGCGGCATCGCTGCATCAAAGGGGAACTGGCGCTCAGCGCCGTCGTCCTGGCGGAAACTGTAGTCCACCGCGCACTTGGCCTTTACCGCAACCAGGTGGATCGCGTCGTCGTCCCGAGCAAATTCTACGTCGAGAAGCTCGTCGAATGGGGGTGGCCGCGCGAGCGGATGGCCCATATTCCGAACTTCGTCGACGTCGAAGCCTATTCTGACAAATGGAGCGAGGGCGACTATTTCGTCTTTGCCGGCCGGCTGGCACCGGAGAAGGGACTGGCAACGCTGGTGAGAGCCGCCAAAGCGTCCAACCAGCGCCTGGTGATCGCCGGAACCGGCCCCGAAGAGGCGGGGCTTCGCCAACTCGTGGCCGAGACCGGCGCCGATGTCACATTTGCCGGTTACCTCTCAGGCCAGGCCCTGCATCGCCTGATCGGAGAATCGCGCGCCCTGATCCTGCCGTCGGAATGGTACGAGAACGCGCCGATCAGCGTGCTCGAAGCCTACGCCCTGGGGCGACCCGTGATCGGCGCGGCGATTGGCGGTATTCCGGAGATGATCCGCGAGGGCGAGACCGGGATGACCGCCATATCCGGTGACGTCGAGGATCTGGCGCGGGCGCTCGCAAGGATGGCGGCGCTGCCGGTTGCCGCGCGTGCATCGATGGGCGCTCAGGGCAGGCGCTGGATTGCCAGCGAGTTCTCGGCTGCCGCCTATCGCGAACGCACGCTCCAGCTCTATGCCGCACTGGGTGCCACCTGACCGCTTGCGCATTAACGTTACGATGCAATTTGTAGTAATGTGGGCTCGCGCTATGGTATTGGGTCATTTATATAAGTGGTCAATGAAATATCCGGGCAGTTGGTAAGCATTTCGTCGTGAGGCCGGGACGGACAACCTTCGAGGCGACGCATGAGCAGGAAGTCTGATGTTTCGCGAGATCATCGCACGCGACAGCCGGTGATTGCGCAGGAAATGGCCGGGCTGTCGGAGGGAAGTGGCCACTTGCCGCGCAGCCGTGGCGCGACCTTCTCGACCCAGCAGCGCGGCCTGTCCGCTCAAGGCGCAGCCATCGCCGCTAGAGGCGAGCGCAAGCGTGTGATGATGCTGGGTCTGCGCGGCATCCCGAATGTTCAAGGCGGGGTCGAAAAGCACGTTGAGATGCTCGCCGGTAAACTGCTGGCCAATGGTTGGGACGTTGAGGTCGTCGGGCGCCGGGGTTACCTCGAAAGCGGCGATCGCTTTGCCTGGAACGGCGTCGAGGTCCTTCCTCTTTGGGCACCGAGACGGATGGCCCTCGAGGCGATCGTTCATACCTTCCTCGGTGTCTGCCTTGCAGCCTGGCGGCGTCCCGACGTGCTGCACATTCACGCCATTGGCCCGGCACTGATGACGCCCCTTGCCCGCATGCTCGGGCTCAAGGTTGTCGTCACCCATCATGGCTACGACTACGATCGGCAAAAATGGGGCGGGTTTGCGCGCCGGACACTGAAGCTCGGCGAGTTCCTGGGTATGCGGTTTTCCAACGGGCGTGTTGCGATCTCGAGGGATATCGCCCAGACGATGCGCGCTCGGCATCATGTCTCCATGACGCTGGTGCCGAACGGTGTCGGGATCACGCCACCGAGCGGCAATACCGGAATCCTTGCAGAGTTCGGCCTGGAGCGCCGGCACTACATCCTGCTTGCCGCACGGATCGTTCCGGAGAAGCGTCAGCTCGATCTCATCCGCGCCTTTGCGAAATGCAATCTTGCCGGCACCAAGCTCGTTCTTGCCGGCGGGGCGGAATTCGAGAGCCCATATGTTGCCGAGGTAAAGGCGCTGGCGCGCGAGACACCCGGCGTGGTGCTCACCGATTTCCAGTCGGGCGATCGGCTGGCGGAACTCTTCGCCAATGCGGCGCTGTTCGTGCTGCCGTCAAGCCACGAGGGCATGCCGATCGCGCTGCTTGAGGCGATGGCCTATGGCCTGCCGGTGCTTGCAAGTGACATCGTCGCCAACCAGGAGCTGGATCTCGCGCCGGACGAGTATTTTCACCTGGGTGACATCGATGCGCTGGCCGCCGGTATCACCCAAAAATTGGCAGCGCCACTGAGCGACGAGGAGATGCGCGAGCGTGCGGCCCACGCTGAAGCCACCTACAGTTGGACAAACGTGGCGCAAAAGACCGCAGCGGTGTATAGCGCACTGCTGGCGAAATAGGGTGCGCGTCGACTGTGTCGCCGTCATCCGATGCCGCCATTCAAACTGCTACAGCGATCTTTGCGCGCCTGAAAAGACGCGCGGCGCAGTGGTCAAATTACGACGGCGTCCGCGCACCTCGAACGATGCGCGGTCGCGGATCGCCCAATGATTGCCGTGCCTTGCACGCCGCCTGGAAGATAAGCCGACAATGAACCTCAAACGCGCCGCCGGCCTGCTCGCATGGGTCCTGTTTGCCGTGATTGCCTATTCGACGATGTCTCCGCTCGATCTGCGTCCCCGCATAGGGCACCTCGTCCACATCGAGCGGTTCGGGGCTTTCGGCCTGCTTGGACTTCTCTTCGCGCTCGCCTATCCGAAGCGGCTCGGCCGCGTGCTGGTTCTCGTGCTTGCGACCGCGATCGGCTTTGAGTTGCTTCAGATGATTTCGGCGGACCGCCACGCGCGGGTAACGGATGTCGCGGTCAAGCTTATGGGCGGTGCCTGCGGTGTCTTTTCCGGCTGGATCATCGCCCGCTACCGTTCGCAGTTTGTGGCCTGGCTCGGACGGATAAACGAAAACGCAAAATGTCGCAGCTAGGATTGGCGCCAACGCGGTAGCGAACGCTCCGCTGATATTGGGGGATCGCGTGGCAGTATCCGTCATCATCAAGACGCTGAACGAAGAAAAGCGTATTGCCGCCACCATCGAGAGCGCGCTCAAGGCGCTCGAAATCGTGGGTGGCGAGGTCATCGTTGCCGACAGCGGCTCCTCCGACAGGACCGTGGAGGTTGCCTCGGGCTATCCTATTGTCATTGCCCAGATCCGTGCGCCGGCACTGCCGAGTTGCGGGATCGGCCCTCAGCTCGGTTTTCAGTATTCCCGCCACGACCATATCTGTCTGCTGGACGGAGACATGCTGCTCGACGGCGATTTCCTCGAGGTTGCATCGGCGTTTCTGGCCGACAATCCCGAGGTCGCCGGCGTGACCGGGCATGTCCAGGAGATGCTCACCTCCAATCTCGAATTTTCCCGACGGGTCACGCGCAATGCGCCGGAAAACAGGATCGGCGCGATCGATCGCATGAATGGCGGTGGCCTCTATCGTCGCTCGGCCATCGAGGCGGTCGGCTATCTCTCTGACCGCAATCTGCATGGCTATGAAGAGTTCGATCTCGGCATCAGGCTCAGAAGCGCCGGCTGGAAGCTGCACCGCCTCGACCGCCGTTTCGTCCAGCACTTTGGTCACACAGACAATTCCTACCGGCTGCTGGTGAGGCGCTGGAAGAGCAAGTATCTGTTCGGTATCGGCGAGTTGCTGCGCGCTTCGATCGGGCAGCCCTATTTTTTCCAGCTCATCCGGGAGCTGCCGGAGCTCAAGCTTTGGGCACTGGTCTATCTCTGGTGGGTGATCTCCCTCGGTCTGCTGCTGTTCATGCCCGACACGCTGCTTGCCCTTGGCATCGTCCTTGCGGTCCTCGTTGGCGTCGTCGGGCTGATGAGCCTGCGCAAGGGCGGCTTCAGCATGGGCCTCTATACTGTCGTCGCCTGGTTCTTCCATGCGGCGGCCCTGCCGGTCGGCTTCTTCAGGACGCGTCGCAAGCCCGACGCTCCGATCGAGAGCAAGCTTCTCGGAGCACCGGCATGACACGGCGGATTGGGCTTGCAGCGGTCGCGGCGCTTCTGAGCCTCTGCCCGACCGCCAAGGCAGCGGATCAATGGTTGCCGGTGCGCGAAATTTCGCTCGAGCTTCAGCCGGGCAGTCCGCTCGACTTTTCGTCGCTCCTGCCCAATGCGACGATCGACGCCGATCACCGTCTGGTCGCTGGCGCCAACGGGCGCCTTGCCTTCGCGGCGGCGCCGGAGAAGCCCTTGAGGATGCTGTGCGCGTCCCTGGCCTGGAGCCCGGCCTCTGGTGGTTTTCCGGACCACGCGACGGCGGACCGGTACGCGCGGCAGGTTGCGATGCACGGGTACAACATCGCACGCCTGCACTTTGTCGATGCCAGCCTGATGTATGCCCGCGACAAGGACTTCGACTACGATCCTGAAACGCTCGATCGCGTCTACTACCTGCTGGCCGCGCTGAAGCGCAACGGCATCTACTGGATGATCGACGGTCTGTCGTCGCAGCGCGGCGCCTATGGCGGTTTCGACGACCGCTGGGATAGCGGCGGCAATCTGAAGCTGGCGCTCTACCTGGACGACGAAGCCTTCGACCACTGGACGCGCATGCAGGAAACGATCCTTGGGCGGGTGAATCCCTATACGGGCGTGGCGCCGATCCGCGACGACGCCCTGGCGTTGGTCATCCTCGCCAACGAAAACAGCATCGAATTTGACGGCGTCGTGCACGACCAGCCGGGAAAGGCACCTTACGACCCGGCGCTTGCTAAACCCTTCAATGACTGGCTGGCGAAACGGTATGGCTCGACCGAAGCGCTGGCAGGGGCCTGGCCAGACCTGCGCGCCGATGAAACGATCGAGGCGCGATCGATCGACCTGCCTTCCGATCGCTACGTCGACAGCGCGCGCCTGCGCGACCTCCAGGCGTTTTTCATCGACACGGAACGCACCACGGCGACGCGCATGAGCGACGTGCTGCGTGGACTTGGCTATCGCGGGCTCATCAGCACCTACAACAACTGGCCGACGGTCCAGGCGGCCCTGAGCCGGCGCGATCTCGAAGCGGTGACGATGAACACCTATCACGACTGGGTCAGCGGCTACGCGCCGGGGAGCAAAACCACCCAGACCAGTTCGATCGCCGATGGCGTGAACTATATCCGCATGAACGCCGCCACCCGCTGGCTCGGCAAGCCGTTCGTGGTCAGCGAATATGATCACCTGTTCTGGAACCGTTACCGATACGAGGCAGGACTGGCCATGCCCGCCTATGCGGCGCTGCAGGGGTGGGACGCGCTGTGCCGCCACGGCCATGGGCCGATCGCGCTGGCCTATGGCGAGCCGTTTCCACACAAGAGGGCGATGTTGCCCTACGCCATCGCGCTGGACCCGATCGCCCGTGCTGGAGAGACACTCTCAGCCCTTCTCTATCGGCGCGGAGATGTCGCGACATCCGGCATGACGGTTCCATTCGCCGTGCGTGGTGAGGAGGACCTGTCCGAGGACATGCAGGCGCGTGAGCCCGAATACCTCACGGATCTCGCACTGATCGGCCGGATCGGCCTTGAAGACGCAAACCAGCCCGGTGACACGCTCGCGGTTGTCGAGCCGCGACATGAAAACACCGAGGAGATCCTCAACCGGCTGCGCGCGCAAAGGACCGTTCCGAGCGAAAACCGCACGGACATCGATACCGGTCTTTACCAGAGCAGCACGGGTGAAATCCTGCTCAACCGGTTTTCCGGGCAATTGCGCGTATCGACTGTTGCAACGGAGGCTGCCGCCTTCTCGTCGCTACGCGAGCCTGTCGACCTCGGCGTCATGCGTGTCGAGAGGGCCGACGGTGACGGGCTTGTCGCGCTCTCGGCACTCGATGCCGACGCGTCACTCAAAAAAAGCCGTCGCCTGCTGCTGATCTTTGCGACCGATGCGCAAAACACCAACATGACCTTTCGCGACAGCGAGGAGAAGGTGATCGAGGATTTCGGAGAGTTGCCGGTCCGGATCCGCAAGGGCTATGTCGATCTTTCGATTGCGCGAACCGTGAAGTCATGGAGGTTGTCGCCGGTCGGCCTGGATGGCACGGTCGGACCGCCTGTTGTCAAGGGCAAGGGCCCCGTCGGCTTCCGCCTCAGCAACGACACCCCATCGGGACCAACCACCTACTTCCTCCTCGAACTCCTCTAGGAGCGGCCGATAGCGGCCCATACGACGAGATCAATGAATGGCCATGATCCAGGCCTATTCTCGCGCGCATCCGTTCAAGGGAGGATGCCATGAGAATCTCCGAAGCCATGCACCCCGGCGCGCGCTGGATATCCCCGGATACCGACCTCAAGACGATCGCGCGCATCATGAGGGACGAGGACATCGGTGCCTTGCCAGTCGGCGAAAACGATCGCCTGATCGGCATGGTCACGGACCGTGACCTCGCCCTACGTGCCTTTGCCAACGGGCGCGATCCTGCCACGATGACGGCACGCGACGTGATGACGAGGGATATCGTCTATTGCCGCACGGACGAGACGATCGAGCATGCGGCGCATCTGATGGAAGCAAAGCAGGTCCGACGGTTGCCGGTCATCGACCAAGCCAAGCGCATGGTCGGCATGCTGTCGCTCGGCGACGTATCGCATGCGACCAGCCGGGAGCTGTCGGGCGAGCTTGCCAGAGCCGTCACGGCGCATCACGCCTGAGACGACCAGCCATTGAGCTGAGCTGTTGCGGCGCCGTCAGGCGGCGCCGCAGTACAAGTCCAGTCGCCCTGGGCGAGGTGCGGATCAGAAGCGGTAGCTGATGCCGGTGCCGATCAGCCACGGGTCGAGCTTGACCTTGCCGCTGACGGCGCCTGCACCGGGCAGCGTCGCGTTGACCTCCGGCTCCAGAAACAGCTTCTTCACGTCGAAGTTCAAGCCCCAGTGTTCGTCGAGCTTGATGTCGACGCCCGCCTGTAGTGCCACGCCGAAGGTGTTCTTCATGTTGAAGCTCGAGAAATCGCCGCGCGGCTTCTCGTTGTAGAACATCGTGTAGTTCACACCGGCGCCGACATAGGGCTTGATCGTCTCCGTCGCGTTGAAATGGTATTGCAGCGTCAGCGTTGGCGGCAGCAGCCAGGCCTTGCCGATTTCGCCGAGGCCGGCGATCGAGCCGCTGCCGCGCGCCGTGTGCGGCGTCGTTCCGAGGATGAGTTCTGCGGCGATGTTGTCGGTGAAGAAGTAGGTGATATCGAGTTCCGGCACGACGGAATTGCTGACGCCAACCTTTTCGCCGTCAAGTGCCGTACCGTTCAGATAGAGCGAACCTTTGTCGTCAGGCAGGACGGCGAGCGCGCGGGCGCGGATCATCCACGGGCCGGGCTCGCTGGCGAGTGGCATTTCCGGTGCTGCCATGGTGCTCGGTTCGGAAAGATCCGCCGCCGTCGCGATCGCGAGCGGCGCCGCAAGGGCGGCGAGGAAGACGGCAGATGGCAGAATAGCGCGCGTAGGCATGATGATCGGGACCCCGAGAAGACGTTGAGCACCGCCCGTCGGGGCGTGCGGCCACGGAACTCCGTGGCCGGCGGCACCATGCTCAAGGCAGGCGTCTTTAGGGTTGTCCTGGATCAATGCGCTGACGAATCGCCAAGTCCTTGTGGACGAATGCGGATTCGCCTGTCCCGGAAGTTTCCTCCCGAGCGCCTGCCTACGCGGGCATACGCGGGATACTGGCAAGCAGGCGCTGCGTATAAGGATGCGTAGGGGATGCCAATATGTCGCGGGTCTTGCCGCTCTCGACCACCTGTCCGCGCTCCAGGATGACCATCTCTTCGCAAAGGGCTGCGACGACGCCGAGGTCGTGGGAGACGAAAACCAGCGTCAGCTTTTCCGAAAGCGTCTTGAAGAGTTCGACGATGCGAATGCGGGTCGAAAGGTCCAGTGCGCTGACCGCCTCGTCCGCAAGCACGATCTGCGGGCCGGCGACGATGGCGCGGGCAATGGCGATGCGCTGGCGCTGGCCACCGGAAAACTCGTGCGGATAGCGGCGCATCGCATCAAGCGGCAGGCCGACCGCTTCAAGTGCATCTGCGACCGCCTGGGTGCGATCGCCGGGGATGCGCAGCGACCTGAGCGGTTCGGCGATGATGTCGACGACCCGCTGGCGCGGATCGAGGGACGAATAGGGATCCTGGAAGACCGGCTGCACGGAACGGCGATAGCGCTGCATGAAGGTGCCATTGCCGGGGTCGAGGTTCTGGTCGCCGAAGCGAATGGTGCCGCTGGTCGGGCGAACGAGACCGAGCATCAGCCTGAGGAGCGTCGTCTTGCCGGAGCCGGACTCGCCGACGAGGCCGACGCTGACGCCGGGGCGCACCGAGAGCGAGACGTTGTTGAGCGTGGTCTGTTGGCGGGAATAGCCGAAGCTGACATTTTGAAGATCGAGGATCATGATCCGGTTGCCCCCAGCGCTTCATCGAACAGGCGGGCGGCCTCGACCAGGGATCTTGTGTAGACGTGTTGCGGGTTGCCGAAGACCGTGTTGACGGCCCCCTCTTCGACGGCAACGCCGTTCTTCAGTACGATCACGCGCTCGACCACTTGGGAAACGACGGGCAGGTCGTGGCTGATGAACAGGAGCGCCATGCCGGTCTCACGCACCAACTGGTCCAGCAGCTTGAGGATTTCCGCCTGCGTCGTCACGTCGAGTGCGGTCGTCGGTTCGTCCGCGATGAGCAGTTTCGGGCGGCAGGCGAGCGCCATGGCGATGGCGACGCGCTGGCGTTGGCCGCCGGACACTTCGTGCGGATAGGAATTGATGATGCGCTCCGGCTGCGGCAGCGCCACCTTGTCGATGAGGTCGCGGACTTCGCGGCTGATGGCGTCCTTCGAGACCTTGCCACCCTCACGCTCCAGCCGCCGGCGAACCGGTTCGGCGATCTGCCGACCAATCTTCATCAGCGGGTCGAGCGCGGTCAGCGGCTCCTGGAAGACGACGGCAGCGGCAGCGCCGCGCAATCGGTTCATCGTCTTGTCCGGCGCGCCGACGACCTGCTGGCCGTCGAGTTCGATCGAACCGGTTACGCGGATCGAGGTCGGCAGCAGGCCGGTCGCCGCCATGGCGGTCATCGACTTGCCCGAGCCGGATTCGCCGATCAGGCCGATGCGCTCGCCGGGACGGATCGACAAGGAAAGGCCGGATACCAGCGGCTTGTCGCCGGCGCGGATATCGAGGCCCTGGATGGTAAGAAGCGCTGTCATCGCGATCTCCCGTGTGTCGGGTCGGCAATGTCACGCAAGCCGTCGGCCAGAAGGTTCATGCCGATGACAAGCGCGACGAGGGCGATGCCGGGCGCGATCGCGCCGATCGGCGCCGTGTAGACGGTCCCTTGGGCTTCCTGCAGCAGCCGGCCCCAGGAGGCGTTCGGGGGTGGCGCGCCAAGGCCGAGATAGGAGAGCGACGCTTCGGCGATGACGGCGAGGCCGAACTGCAGCGCGAAGTTGACGGAGAGCGTCGGCCAGATGTTGGGCAGCACGTGGCGGAAGACCACGCCCGGCCAGGACGTTCCCGACGTGCGCGAGGCGACGATATAGTCCAGCCGCAGCACCCGCTTGGCAAGGATACGCGTCAACCGCGCGACGATGGCGGAAATAGCAAGCCCGAGCGCAAGGATTGCCGTCCAGAGGCTGGCACTATCGCTTGCGGCCACCACCAGCATCGCCAGAAGTAGCGTCGGGAAGGCGATCAGGATATCGAGCGTGGCGGCCATCACGTCGTCGGCAAGCCGGGTGGCAAACGCAGCGAGGATACCGAGGCTGACGCCGATGGCGGCGCCGATCGCCACCGCGCCGGTGCCGACGAGGAGCGCCGTGCGGGCGCCGATCATCAGTTGGGTGAGCAGGTCACGCCCGAGCCGGTCGGTTCCAAGCCAGTGCAGGAGGGATGGTGCTTCCAGCCGTCCGCCTGATGCGTTCAGCGGATCATAAGGTGTCCAGAATAGCGTCAGGACCGCGACGGCGAGATTGAGGGCGACGAGAGCAAGGCCAACGGTGAGGGCGAGCGAATGCCGGCGCTCTCGCGTAGACGCGGACGTTTCGATCGGGCTCATGTGTTGCCTCCAACTGCCCGTTCGCGCAGGCGCGGATCGATCAGCCGCTGGGTGAGATCGGCGGCAAAACCGATCAATAGCACCAGCAGCGTCGAGATGAACAACACGCCCTGGACATTCGGATAATCGCGCTGCTCGATTGCAAGCAGCAGCATCGAGCCGAGCCCCGGCAGCGCGAAGACGCGCTCGATGACGACGGCGCCGAGCAACGTTGTCGCGAGTTCGATGCCGAGGATGGAGACGATCGGCACGGCGCCGTTGCGGATACCGTGGCGGACGAGCGCTTGCGGGAAGCTGGCGCCAAGGGCGCGCGCGGTGCGCAGGTAGTCGCTGCCGAGAACATCCTGGGTGGCGGAGCGGACATAGCGCAAGAGCGATGCGCCCATGACGAGCCCGATGGTCAGCACGGGCAGCGCCAGCGCATAGAGCGCCTGTCCCTCGTTCTGCCAGCCGCGGCGCGGAAATCCGCCTGACGGGAAGAGCCGGAACGTGACGGCAAAGACGGTGACGAGCAGGATGCCGACCCAGAAGACCGGAATGGCGATGCCGAGCTGCGAGACCGTCGAAATCAACCCGCCATACCAGCGGTCGGCCTTGACGGCCGAGAGGATGCCGAGCGGCACGGCGATCAGAATGGACAGCAGGAAGCCCATCAGCGCCAGCGGCACTGTGACGGTCAGTCGCGCGGCGATCTCCTCGATCACCGGCTTGCCGCTGACAAAGGAGGTGCCGAGATCGAAGCTTGCAAGGCTGCCGGCAAAACGAAGGAACTGCTGCCAGAGAGGCAGGTTCGAGCCGACCTGTTCGCGGGCCTTTTCGATCTGCTGGGCATCGGCGCCGACGGACAGAAGCGCATTGGCGGGGTCGCCGGGGAGCAGGCGCAGGAGAACAAACAGCACCACTGCGGCGATCAGCAGCGACAGGATGAGAATGGCAAAGCGGCGAAGGAGATAGGTGAGAATGGCTGCATTCCTTTCTTCTCACGGGGCGCCGCGATCAGAGAAGTTGGCTTTTGCATCAAAACGGGGAGGGAGGCTAGAGCGGAGGGGCTACTTTAGCACGTCCTTAGTCGCGCCGGCCGAAACGGCTCGGTCGCAACCAGGCCATGATCGTGGAACGCGGAAGCCCCTGGATCCGATCCAGGGGCTTCTGTTGCTGCGAAACGAGGTCGTTTCGCTTACTGCTCGCTCTTCTTGATGCCATAGGCGAAGAATTGTGAGTTCAGTCCGTTGACCGGGTAGCCGGTCACAGCGGAGCTCGAAACGACGATCTGCGGGTAGAGGTAGAGCCAGTTGCTGGCAGCATCCTCGGCGATGATCGTGTTGGCTTCCTTGAGCTTGGCGGTCTGCTCGTCGGTATTGGCGGCCGCTTCCGAGGCCTTGATCAGGTCAACGACCTCAGGGTTGTTGTAGCCCCAGTAGAAGTCCGGGTTGCCGTAGAAGACGATATCGCGGTGATTGACGTGCTCCTGCAGCGTCGCCTGGAAGTCATGCGCCTTGTAGACCTTGGTGTACCACTCGTTGGCGGTGATCACGTTGATCTCGACCTTGATATTGACCTTGGCAAGCTCGCTCTGGATGAACTGCGCGACGATCGGGTGCGGATCATAGTTCGGCGTGTCGAGCTTGAAGGTGAAGCCGTCGGCAAAGCCCGCTTCCTTCAAAAGTGCCTTGGCGCTCTCGACGTCATAGGCGTCGACGGCGGTGAGGTCCACGTACCACGGATCGGTCGGCGGCACGAAGGAGCCGATAAGCGTGCCATACTCGCCCCAGATCGAGGTCAAGAGCTTCTTGTCGTCGATGGCCCGAGCGATCGCCTTGCGAACCTTCACGTTGTCGAAGGGGGCGACGCGATCGTTGAAGGCGAGCAGCTCCTTGGTGGTCGACTGGCCGGCAGTGACGGTGAAGTCCGGATTGTCCTTGAACTGGGCGATCGAATCCGGGCTCTGGACGCTGGTGATGATATCGACGGCGCCGGTCAGAAGCGCATTGTTGAGCGCGGTCGCATCGGTGAAGTACTGGAAGACCACTTCGCCGTTGGTCGGTGCAGTGCCCCAGTACTTGTCATTGCGGGTCAACGCCAGCGACGAGCCGCGACGCCATTCGTCGAGACGATAGGGGCCGGTGCCGTCTTCGCCGGCGTTCAGATCCTTTGCCGCATCATTGACGATCCAGACGTAGCTCAGATTGTAGGGAAGAGAAATCGAGCGGGCGGAGAGCTTGACGACGACGGTCTGGTCGTCCGGGGCCTCGATCGCGGCAATCGTGGCGAGGCTCTTCTTGCGCGAGCTCTTGGATTGCTCCGCCGTTACGCGCTCGATGCTGTACTTGACGTCGGCAGCCTTCAGCGGGTCGCCGGAGTGGAAGGTAACGCCCGAACGAAGCTTGAAGGTGTAGGTGAGGCCGTCTTCGCTGACGTTCTGTTCGGCAACGAGGCCCGGCTGGACGTCGCCCGCATCGGTCAGCGTGAACAGCGCCTCATAGACATTGCCGTTGAAGGCTTCGTTGATGCCCTGGCCGGCGCCGGCGGTGTTGTCGAGGTTCTGCGGCTCATAGAGCGAACCGATGGTGATCGAGGCGTTGGGGTCGAACTTGGCGTCCTCGGCGAATGCGGCCGTGCTTGTCGACAGCGCGAGCGCCAGTGTGGCGGCGGCGAGGATTGGGCGCGATGCCGTCAGGCTGCGTCCCTTTGATTTGCCAAAGCCGATGATAGTGCCGTTCATTTCCCAAACTCCTGCATGAAACCTGTCACGCGTGTGTCGCGTCACTGCGCCGTCCGATGTATCCCCCGGAGGCTTGCGATGCATCATACTTATTCCCTAGTAATTTAGTGGGAAAATTGGTTTCTTTTGTCAGCCGAAGTTGAAAATTGTACCCCGGCATTGGCCAAGCCGGCGAAGGCGATTTCGGTTTTCAGCGAGATGCGGGTTGCCGAGATATATCAGAGGCCGCAGATGGAGCCGATGGCTCCGTAGGGAAATGCCGTCATCTGACCGAAGACCTTCGCACTCGCGGCAGGTTGCATTCGGCAACCAACCAGCCTGCTCCATCGCGCGCGCTTCAATACCATCCAGCGTGATTGTCTACCGCTAAGAACTTCGCTCGAAAATTGTAAAATGCAACACGTCGACAAAAGGATTCGACAGTCAACGGATTCTGATATATCGCATGATTAATCGTTTAATCACGCGATAGCGGAAACCACTGACTTGGCGCGTTCCGGACCAAAACTGACGAGGATTGCCAGAACGCTGGGCGTCTCCGCGGCGACGGTGTCGAACGCGCTCTCGGGCAAGGGCCGCGTCTCGGCCGAGATGGTCGAAAAGATCCGCGCGACGGCTGCCGAACTTGGCTACGTGCCAAGCCAGGCGGGCAGGGCACTTCGAACCGGGCGCACCGGTGTCCTTGGCCTCGTCCTTCCCGATATCGCCAATCCGCTTTTCCCGCAGATTGCCCAGGCGATCGAGCTTGCCGCGTCGTCATCCGGCTACGGCGTGCTGATCGCGGACTCGCGCGGCGACGTCTCGACCCAGACCAAGGCGATCGAACGGCTGATCGATCGTGACGTCGACGGCCTGGTGATCGTGCCGCGGCGCGGCACACGCATCGCCGATGTCGGCTGTCCCGTCGCCGTTATCGACACACCCTCGACGCCCGGCAACACGGTTGCCGCCGACCATTGGGATGGTGGTCGACAGATTGCCGAACACCTGAAGGCGCTCGGCCACCGCCGCGTGTTGATCATCGGCAACAACCCCGCCTCGAACGTGCAGAACGACCGCGCTGGCGGCATCCGCTCGGTTTTTGGCGAGGGGTGTCATACGGATACGCTCTGGATCGAGCCGCTGGAGAAGGTCGCCGGCAAGGGTTGTCCACTCGGTCTCGCCGAGAAGGTGGCCGAAGGCTACACCGCCTTTGCCTGCATCTCCGATCTGCATGCGCTTCGGGCGCTGACCGAATTGCAGCGCGCGGGCATCAACGTGCCTGAAAAGGCGAGCGTCACCGGTTTCGACGATCTGATCTGGGCGCCGGTCATCACGCCGGCGCTGACCACGGCGCGCATGGACATGACCGAGATCGCGGCGATTGCCGTCGCCGCGCTTGTCAGGGCGATCAGCGAACGCGACCCTTCCGATCCTCAGATCGGCGCCCCCGTTACGGCCGAGACATCCAAGGTGCCGATGCATCTGGTCGTCAGGCAATCGGCCGCCGCACCACCTGCAGCTCATCCCATTCATACCCCCATCACCGCAGCCACATCCGTCACCGAAGGAGGACACCAGCCATGAAGAAGTTCCTGCTTGCCTCGAGCGCGCTCTTGCTCGTCGCCGCCCCTGCCGCATCTGCGCAGGAAAAGACCCTCACCATTTCCGTCTACGGCTTTGCCCAGGACGCCTTCAAGGAACTGGTTTACACGCCGTTCGAACAGAAATGCGGCTGCAAGCTCGTCGTCGAGACCGGCAACAGCGTCGAGCGCCTGGCGAAGATGGAAGCCAACAAGGCAAGCCCGGTCGTCGACATGGCCGTTGTTTCGATGGCCGACGCGCTCTCCGCCACGCGCGCCGATCTGATCGAGAAGATCGACACGTCCAAGCTTTCCAACTTCAACAAGCTCTATGATCTCGCCAAGGACCCGAATGGCGACGGCATGAGCGTCGGCTACACCTTCTATGCGACCTCGATCGTCTATCGCTCGGACAAGATGGAAGTGAATTCCTGGGCCGATCTCTTGAGCGACGAGAACGCCAGCCACGTCGCGTTCCCGAACGTCACCACCAACCAGGGCCCGCCGGCGCTCTACATGGTCGGCGAAGCGCTCGGCAAGAACACGCCGGACCTCAAGGAAGCGATCGCTGCCGTCGGCGCCAAGAAGGACGATATCGTCACCTTCTACGTCAAGTCTTCGCAACTCGTGCAACTGATGCAGCAGGAAGAGATCTGGGCCGCTCCGATCGGCCGCTTCTCCTGGGAAGGTTTCACCAAGCTCGGCCTGCCGATCAAGTGGGCAACGCCCAAGGAAGGCCAGACCGGCGGCATGAACGTCATGGTGCTGACCAAGGGCGGCAAGAACCAGGATCTGGCGCTTCAGTTCATGGACTTCTGGCTCTCGACCGAAATCCAGACGGCACTCGCTGAAAAGCTCGTCGACAGCCCGGCCAACAAGGACGTCAAGGTTTCGCCCGAGATCGCCGAAAACCTCACCTACGGCGAAGAGACGGTGAAGAACCTGAAGCTCATCCCGTCTGCTGTCGCCCTCGACAACCGCGAAGCGTGGCTGTCGGAGTGGAACGCGCAGGTCGGCCAGTAAGCCAAGAGACCGAATGCCACCGGCCGGCTCTGTCGGCCGGTGGACGCTGCGGCGCCTATGACGGGTAGGCCGCGCCAACGAATGCCTTGAAAGGAAGAAGGATGTTCCAGAACCGCGCCGAAGCCCTGGCGCTCGCTCTGCCCGCAGCGGTCTTTGCGGCGATCGTCTTTCTTGTGCCGGTGGTGATCCTGCTGGCGGAAGGCTTTCGCAGTGCCGACAGCTGGTCGTTGTCGGCCTATACGACCTTTTTCTCGGATCCGCTGAACCGCACCGTCTTCCTGCGCACGTTCCGGCTCGGCCTGATGGTCACCGCCGTCTCGGCGGTTATCGGCTACGCCGCGGCCTTTGCCATCGTCAATCTTTCGCCGCGCAACAAGGGGCAGATGATCGGCCTCGTCGTGCTGCCCTTGATGATTTCGTCGGTCGCCCGCACCTATGCCTGGATCGTCATTCTCGGCCGTACCGGCATCGTCAACCAGGCGCTCCAGCTCGTCGGCCTCTCGGATGAGCCGATCCGTTTTCTCTTCACCGAAACGGCCGTGTTCATCGGCCTGTTGCAGCTGTTCCTGCCGCTGATGATCCTGTCGCTGATCAGTGCGCTCGAAAACATGCCGAAGGATGCCATTCCCGCGGCCCGAGTTCTTGGCGCCAACTGGTTCCAGGTGTTCTTCAAGGTGATCCTGCCGCTGACCAAAGAAGGTCTCGTGATCGGCGGAACGCTGGTCTTCACCGGCTCGCTGACGGCCTACATCACGCCGGCGATCCTCGGCGGTTCCAAGGTGCTGATGCTCGAGACGCTGCTCTACCAGCGCGTCACCGTCGCTAATGATTTCGTTGCAGCCAGCGTCATCGCCTTCATCCTGATCGTCATGAGCTTTGCCGCCAATCTTCTCCTGAAACGGCTTGCCACCGCGAGGAACAAGCGATGACCCCGCGCGTCTTTACCCCTCTCGTTCTTTTCCTGGTGATCGGCTTCCTGATCGGGCCGTTCTTCATCATCGTCGCCGCCTCGCTTTCGGGCGGCGAGACGCTGGCCTTCCCGCCGCAGGGCTTCTCGCTCAAGTGGGTCGCCAAGGTCTTCACGGTCGAAAGCTTCCAGGAAAGCTTCGCGATCTCGATGCTGCTGGCGATCGGCGGCACGGCCGCTGCCCTCGTGCTCGGCGTTCCCGCCTCCTACGCCCTGTCGCGCTACAAACTGCCCTTCAGCGAAACCATCCGCACGATCGTCTCGCTTCCGATCATCGTGCCCGGCATCATCGTTGGCCTCGCGCTCCTGCGCTATATCGTCGTGCCTTTCGGCCTCAACATCACGCTGACGCTGTTCCTCGCCCACACGGCGCTGGTTCTGCCCTATGCGGTGCGCGTCGTCTCGGCGAGCCTCAACAACCTGCGCTCCGATATCGAGGAGGCGGCGGTGCTGCTCGGCTCCTCGCGCGCCGGCGCCTTCTTCCGGGTGGTGATGCCGAACATCCGCAGCGGCATTCTCGCCGCCTTCATCCTCGGCTTCGTCACGAGCTTCAACCAGGTGCCGGTGTCGCTCTTCCTTTCCGGTCCCGGCGTGCGCACGCTGCCGATCGACATGCTCTCCTACATGGAGATCACCTACGATCCATCGGTCGCTGCCCTCTCCGCGCTGCTCGCCTTCATGTCCATCGGCATCGTCTTCCTTGCCGAACGCTTCCTGGGATTTTCTCGCTATGTCTGACGCCGCTTTCCTCAACCTTGAAAAACTGACGCTCGCCTATGGCGACACCGTTGCGGTGAAGGATCTCGACCTGTCGATCCGCAAGGGCGAACTGGTGGCGTTCCTCGGTCCGTCCGGTTGCGGCAAGACCACGACGATGCGTTCGATCGCCGGTCTGCTGTCGCCGGCTTCCGGGGCGATCAAGCTCGACGGCGCCGATATCACCCGCGTTTCCGCCAACAAGCGCTCGGTCGGCCTGGTCTTCCAGTCCTATGCGCTGTTCCCGCACTTGACCGTGTTCGAAAACGTCGCCTTCGGCCTGCGGCTGAAGAAGCTGCCGGCATCCGAGATCGAGAGCAAGGTCACGGCCGGGCTGAAGTCGGTCGGTCTTTCGAAGTTCTCCGCCCGCAAGCCGGGCGAACTCTCCGGCGGCCAGCAGCAGCGTGTGGCGCTGGCGCGCTCCATGGTGATGGAGCCGAAGGTGCTGCTTCTCGACGAGCCGCTGTCGAACCTCGACGCCCGCCTTCGCCTCGAAATGCGCACGGAACTGCAGCGGGTGCAGAAGGAAACCGGCGTGACGATGATCTTCGTCACCCACGATCAGGGCGAAGCGCTGTCGCTTGCCGACCGCATCGTCGTCATGCTCAACGGCGCGATCGAGCAGATCGGCACGCCCGAGGATATTTATAACCGCCCGATCTCGCGTTTCGTCGCCGACTTCGTCGGTTTCGAAAACATCTTTGCCGTCGAGGGCGGTAAGCTGAAGGCCGGCAACGGCCCAATCGATCTTTCCGGATCCCTGCCGCCTGACACGGCGGGGCTTGCGTGGCGTCCGCGCATGGTGACCCTTGGTTCAGGTCCTTTCCAAGGCACTGTGCGCGGAGCCTCTTTCTCCGGCAGCACGCGCGAGTATCTGCTCGATACCCCGCTCGGTGCGATCAAGGCCGAGGAAGACGCTGCATTGGCGGCGCGCGAAACCGGTTCTACGATTGCCTTCGACCTGCCGGTCGAAAAGGCCGCGTGCCTCAAGAAGTTCGGTTGACGTCAGATGGGTGTCTGGATCGATACGGACATGGGCTTCGACGACATCGCTGCGGTGCTCGTCGTGCTTCATGCCGGTGAAAAGATCGACGGCGTTTCGCTCGTCTTCGGCAACACGCCGATCGACCAGGTGAAACGCAATGCCGCCAGCGCGGTGCTTTCCTTCGGTTGGGATTTCCCAATCCACGAGGGGCGCGCCTTGCCGGTGCTTGGCAAGCTCGAAACCGCCGAACGCATCCTTGGTGAAGCTGGCATGCCGACCGCCGGGCTGACGCTTCCGGAGGCAGAGGCCCTGCCGGCAAGCGATGCTTTTGCAGCACTTTGCGCCTGGCTCGAAGAGGAAGGGCCGAAGCGCATCCTCGCGCTCGGGCCGCTCACCAACCTTGCCGCCCTTTGCCTTGCGCGCCCGGATCTGGCCGCCCGGATTACCGATCTCACCTGGATGGGCGGCGGCGTCACCAGCGGCAACCACACGGCCTCCGCCGAGTTCAACGCCTTTGCCGACCCCGAGGCGCTTGCGATCGTGCTTGCGCACGGGCTGCCGCTGCGCATGGTCGATCTCGATCTCTGCCGCAAGGTCTTTGCCTATCCGGACGACATTGCGCCAATCCGCTCGGCCGGGGGCGCCAACGCGGTCCTCATCGCCGATCTGCTCGCGGGCTACATCTCGATCGGCACCAGCCGCGGCCGCCCGGGCATGGCGATCTATGACCCTTGCGCTGCCGTTGCCTTCGTCAACCCCGGTGCCATCTCCTTCAAGAATGCCCGCATCGACGTCGAGCTTGGCGGCGCGCTGACCCGCGGCCGCACGGTCGTGGAGACCCGCGCCAGCCATGCGACCTTCAATGCCGAATATGCCGTCGACGTCCATGCCGAGACGACGCGGGCGCAGATCCTTGGCGCGCTGATGAGGGAAGCGCAGAAGTGAGCATCGTGCAGCCTCAAGACCTGATGGATGCGGTCCTTCGCAACCGCGCTGTGGCGGCCGCCCGCGGCGCCGAACCCTTCGACGTATTGATCTCTGGTGGCACGCTGGTCGACGTGGTAACCGGCGAGCTTCGCCCCGCCGATGTTGGTATTGTTGGTCCGTTGATTGCAAGCGTCCACGAACCGGGCACGCGGGCCGATGCGCTTGATGTCATCGACGCAACCGGTGCCTTCATTTCGCCCGGCCTGATCGACACCCATATGCATGTCGAGAGCTCGATGGTGACACCGGCGACCTACGCCAACGCGGTGTTGCCGCGCGGCGTGACGACGGTCGTCTGGGACCCACACGAGTTCGGCAATGTCAGTGGCGTTGCCGGTGTGCGCTGGGCTGCGGATGCCATCGCCGGCTCGCCCTTGCGCACCGTCCTTCTGGCACCCTCCAGCGTGCCTTCCGCGCCGGGGCTGGAACTGGCGGGGGCGGACTTTGACGCGAACGTCCTTGCCGACATGCTGCTCTGGCCGGAAATCGGTGGCATCGCCGAGATGATGAACATGCGTGGCGTCATCGACGGTGAGGCACGCATCAGCGCCATCGTTCAGGCGGGGCTTGCCGCTGGCAAGCCGGTCAATGGTCATGCCCGCAGCCTTGCCGGCGCCGACCTTCAGGCTTTCGTCACGGCCGGAGTCAGCTCCGATCATGAGCTTGTCTCCGGTGAAGATCTGATAGAAAAGCTAAGGGCAGGGCTTTCGATCGAGCTGCGCGGTTCGCACGATCACCTGCTGCCGGAGTTCGTCAAGACGATCAACGCCCTGGGGCATCTTCCTCAGACGATCACTCTGTGCACGGATGACGTCTTCCCCGACGATCTCGCCCGTGCCGGCGGCCTTGATGATGTCGTCCGGCGGCTGGTCGGCTACGGCCTGCCGGCCGAATGGGCACTTCGGGCCGCAACGCTGAACGGCGCTGTCCGGCTGGGCCGGCATGATCTCGGGCTCGTGGCCCCGGGCCGCCGGGCCGATATCGTGGTCTTCGAGGACCTCGTCGCGTTTCGTGCACGTACGGTCATGGTTGACGGCAGGCGCATCGCGGGTGCTGGAGGCATGATCGAGCCGGTGGTCGACATCGATGTCGCGCCGCTGCATGGAACGATGAAGATCGCTGCGCTTTCGGAGAATGACTTCCGCGTTGCTGCCGATGGCAAGAAGGTGCGCGTCGCAACCATCGACCGCCCACGCTTCACCCAGTGGGGGGAGGCCGTGGCCGAAGTGGAGAGCGGCTTCGTCGTGCCGCCCGATGGCACGACCCTGATTGCGGTCGCGCACCGTCATGGACGCGCCGATAGTCGGCCGCGCGTTGGGCTTTTGTCGGGCTGGGGCACCTGGCGTGGCGCGTTCGCGACCACGGTCTCGCATGACAGCCACAACCTCACCGTCTTCGGTGGCAATGCGGCGGATATGGCAGTCGCCGCCAATGCGGTAATAGCCGCCGGGGGTGGCATGGCCGCTGCATCAGGCGGCAAGGTCGATGCGCTCCTGCCGCTTCCGCTTGCAGGGTTGGTCTCCGAAGAGCCGCTTGACGTGGTCGCTTCCGGTTTTGCCGAACTGCGGGATGCCGTTGGGCGCATCGTCGACTGGCAACCGCCCTATCTCGTGTTCAAGGCCTGCTTCGGCGCGACACTGGCCTGCAACGCCGGCCCGCATCAGACCGACCGCGGCATCGCCGACGTTGCCACCGGCAAGCTGTTGGAAAGTCCTGTCCTGGACGTGCTCGAGACGTAACCAAGACTAGCCGCCATCCTGGGCGGCTAGTTCGACAGCATCACGCTAACGCGCGGGCCCACGATGTGTCGGCTCAGCCTCGCCCCCTAAATCGCCAAGTTGCGCGGCGCTGGCGGCCGGCTGCGGTGGAGCCCGCGTTTTACTCGGCGCGCGCCAGCTCCTGTTCCACCAGCGTCGACCAGAAGGCGACGCCCGGGCCGATCGCCGCGTCGTTGAAGTCGTAGGCGGTGTTGTGGTGGAGCGCGCCGTCGATGGCGGGGCCGTTGCCGAGCCAGACATAGCAGCCGGGAGCCTCCAGCCCGAAAAATGCGAAGTCGTCACCGGCCGTCGATGGGGGAAACGCCGTGCGGGTCTTTTCGCCGAAGACCGCCTGCGCCGCCTTCAGCGCCCGGGCGGTCGCATCGGCATCGTTGACGACAGGTGGGATGCGACGTTCGAATTCGTAGTCGACGGCAATCCCGTACATCTCCGCCGTGCCGCGCGCGAGGCGACCGATTTCGGTTTCAAGCTGGTCACGGACCTCGGGCGTGTAGGCGCGCGCCGTGCCGCCGATTTCCACCAGGTCGGGAATGACATTGAGCGCCTTGGGATCCCCGGCGCGCACCGAGCAGGCGCTGACGACGGCCGGCTGCAACGGATCGACGACGCGGCCGACGATCGATTGCAGCGAGGCAAGGAAGGTGCCGGCAGCCGTTACCGGGTCTCGGCCGAGATGCGGCTTGGCGCCGTGGGTGCCGACACCGCGGAAGGTGAGCCGCCAACTGTCCGACGAGGCGAGCTGCGGCCCGGCGACGACGGCGATTTCGTCCGGGTCGAGACCGGGCATGTTGTGCAGGCCGTAGACCGCGTCGCAAGGGAAAAGCTGAAACAGCCCGTCCTCGACCATGCGCTTCGCGCCGCCGCGGCCCTCTTCGGCCGGCTGGAAGATGAAATGAACGGTGCCTGAGAAATTGCGGGTCTTTGCCAGATGGCGAGCGGCGCCGAGCAGCAACGTGGTGTGGCCGTCATGGCCGCAAGCGTGCATCTTGCCGGCTTCGCGCGACTTGTAGGGACGGTCGGCGATCTCAGGCATGGCGAGCGCATCCATGTCGGCGCGAAGGCCGATCGAACGTGTGCCGTTGCCCACCTGCAGGGTGCCGACGACGCCGGTTTTTCCAAGGCCACGGTGGACCTTTAGCCCGGCTTCCTCGAGTTCCTTTGCAACGAGGTCGCTGGTGCGCACTTCCTCAAAGCCGAGCTCGGGATGGGCATGCAGATCTCGACGGAAGTCGGTGAGAAAGGCGAGGTCGTCGGCAATTCCGTCTGGCAGGCGCATGTTCAGGCATTCCCGTGGTTCATTTGGCGAAGGGCTTGTGAATTCTGCGAGCATCGCTCGCTGCGCAGCGCCCTTTCGGTTTGATCGAAGTCGCAAACGGTATAGACGAAAACGGCCGGAACCAGAACAGCTCGCCGGTCTTTTTGATCGCCTTCATCCCCGGCGAAACGACGCGAAACGAGGACGCAACCGATGCAGCCCCACGATTTCTGGCAGGAGATCTACCCGCCGAAAAGTTTCGACATTCAGGCGGGCTATCGCGATTTCTTTCCGGCGACACTGCGGGACGGCCGCCAGATCCTTTTGCCGATCCGTCCGCTCAGCGACGGCAAACACGCGCTCGCCTCGCTGATCGTCAACCAGGCGAGTTTTGCCGTGGAAGATGTGCTGGCGAGCGAACTCGCGGCAAAGCTTGAAGCCTTTAAACCCGATGTCGTCGCCGGCCTGCCGACATTGGGCCTGACGCTCGCTGCGGCCGTCGCTCGCAAGCTCGGCCACACTCGCTATGTGCCGCTCGGGACATCGAGAAAATTCTGGTATGTCGACGACCTGTCGGTGCCGCTTTCGTCGATCACGACGCCGGACCAGAAGAAGCGGCTCTATGTCGATCCGCGCATGTTGCCGTTGTTCGAAGGGCGGCGGGTAGCCCTGATCGACGACGTGATTTCCAGCGGCACATCGATCGTGGCGGGGCTTACTTTGATGCAAGCCTGTGGCATCGAGCCGGTCGCGATCGGCGCCGCCATGCTGCAGACCGAGCGCTGGCGACAGCCGCTTGCAACCCTCGCGCCGCATTGGCCGGAACGGGTCGTCGGTGTCTTTCGGACCCCAATGCTTGCGCGCACCGACGATGACGCCTGGCGGGCGGTCTGACCGCGCCGAGATCATCGGCAGCGCCACAAGAAGGGCGGGGCGGCAAAGCCCCGCGAGGGACTTGCGAACGGAATTCTCTTTGCCATCGTGAAAGCTTCGGTCATGCTCGAATCCGAGCGACCGTCTTCACGAAAGGCAGCCCATGCGCTTCGTCAATCCGATCCCTTTCGTCCGCGACATCGTTCGCTCGCGGGAATTCTACGAGAAGACGCTTGGCCTCCCAGTGCGTGAGGACTTCGGCAACTTCGTCTTGTTCGAAGGCGGATTTGCCATCCATGAGGGCCGCTCGCTCGAGCGGACCGTCTGGCGACAGGAGCTTGCTTCGGCGGAAGCCTAAGGGCGGGGAAACCTACTCCTCTATTTCGAGCACGATGATGTCGACGCAGCTTTCGAATGTATCGCGCCTCATGTGGAGCTGATCCATCCGGTCGAACGGCAGGAATGGGGGCAGCGCGTGTTTCGCTTCTATGATCCGGACGGGCACGCCGTCGAGGTTGGAGAGCCTCAGGAGTTTGGGTCGCCGGGCACGTCAGCATAGCTCCGGTTTGCTCGATGCCCGTCGCGAGCCGGACGCCTCCATTAGCACGTAGGCGTCCGGCTTAATGCTGCAAGGTGTTCGTGCGTCGCGCCGCCGGGAGTTGTTCTGGAACTTTGCGCGTTCCGGAAACATCCTACGCTAATTCGCTGGCCGAACCTGATAGTAGACCGTCGATTGGGCGCCGGCCTTGGCGATCGTTACGACGTCGTAGGACGCCTTTGGATCGTTGCCCATGCCGAGCGAGCCGGCGGGCATGCCGGGTACGGCGATGCCGGCGATATCGGGCCGCTCAGCCAGCAGCTTCCTGACCGCTTCGAGCGGCACGTGTCCCTCGATGACATAACCATCGACGACTGCCGTGTGGCAGCCTTCCACATCGGCGGGCACCGAAAAGCGCGCCTTGATCACCGACATGTCGGCCTCATCGCGGACCTCTACCTTGTAGCCGGCGGCTTCCATCGCGTCGGCCCATTGTTCGCAGCAGCCGCATTGCGGGTCCTTGTAGATCGCCATAGTGCCGGTTGCGGCCGCCGCACCTGTCGCCAAGAGGGTGATGCCCGCGATCGTGCCGGCCACGAAATGCCTGCGAAATACGTTCATCGAACACTCCTTTCGTTTCTTCCTGATGTCTGGATTGTGGCGCCCGGGCCGCCAGAAGTCGACCCGGGCCTGTTGTCGCAGTTATTTGACCTCGGTCACCGTGAGCTTGCCGTTGACCCGGTCGGCGACGAACTCGATCGATGCACCTTCCTTGAGTTTTTCCTGCACGACGTCATCGCCGATCCGGAACACCATGGTCATGGCCGGCATGTCCAAGTTCTTCAGTTCCTCATGGTCGATCGTCACCTTGTTCGCCTTGGCGTCGATCTTCTTGACGATGCCCTTGGTGAACTCGGCCGCCTGCGCGGGAAGCGCGACGATGACGGTGGAAACGGCGAGCGCGAAGGCTGCGAACAGTTTGCCTGCGATGTTCATGATTTTGATCCTTTCCTCTTGGTCGGGGTTACTTCTTCACGACGTCGAGCGGGCCGTGCATGCCGGCGTCGTAGTGGCCGGGCACCAGGCAGGCGAACTCGAAGGTGCCGTCATTGGTGAAGGTCCAGTAGATGTCGCCGGACTTGCCGGGTTCGAGCCGGATGGCGTTCGGATCGTCGTGCTCCATGTCCGGGAACTTCTCCATGGTGATCTTGTGTTCCTGGATCGTCGCCTTGTCGTCGAGCACGAACTCGTGCGCGAGTTCGCCGGCGTTCTTGATGGCGAAGTGAACCGTCTGGCCCTGGCGAACCTTGATGGTCGAGGGCGTGAAGATCATCTTGCCGTCGTCGGTTTCCTTCATGGTGACGCGGATCGTCTGGGTCGCCTTCTTCTTATCGCCGGCTTCGCCGACCGACACCTTGCCATGGCCGCCTTCGTGGGTGCCTGAAGCAAGTGCTTGGGTGGAAAGGGCGGAGGCGACAACGAGCGCCAGAGCGAATGCTGATTTCTTCATCTTATGGTTCCTGATGGATTTGAAAGAGGTCATTGCAGTCAGCCGTCCTTTCACGGTTTCGGCGCGATCACGGTCTTGGCATCGTTTGCCCGCGTCGCGTCCGGCACGGCGCCGGTCCACTCGAAGGCTTGCGTTCCCGGCGGGTTTTTGTACCAGCCGGGGTCGCTGTAATCGCCGGCGGAGATGCCTTCGCGCACCTTCACCACCGAGAACATGCCGCCCATTTCCAGCGCGCCGTGTGGACCCCAGCCGGTCATCATCGGGATCGTGTTTTCGGGGAGCGGCATTTCCATTTCACCCATGTCGGCCATGCCGGCCGTGCCCATGGGCATGTAGTCGGGCGCGACCTTGCGGATCTTCTGCGTGACCGACTTCTTGTCGACGCCGATGAAGGTGGGGATGTCGTGGCCCATCGCGTTCATCGTGTGGTGCGACTTGTGGCAATGGATCGCCCAGTCGCCCTCGTATTTGGCGTCGAACTCGTAGGCGCGCATGGCGCCGACAGGAATGTCGATCGTCACTTCCGGCCAGCGCGCCTCCGGCCGCACCCAGCCGCCATCGGTGCAAGTCACTTCGAAATCGTAGCCGTGCATGTGGATCGGGTGGTTGGTCATGGTGAGGTTTCCGACCCTGACCCGCACGCGGTCGTTCTTGGAAACGACCAGCGGATCGATGTCCGGGAAGATCCGGCTGTTCCAGCACCACATGTTGAAGTCGGTCATTTCCATGATGCGCGGAACATAGGTGCCGGGATCGATGTCATAGGCATTGAGCAGGAACACGAAGTCGCGATCGACGCGCATGAAGGCCGGGTCCTTCGGGTGGACCACGAAGAAGCCCATCATGCCCATGGCCATCTGCACCATCTCGTCGGCGTGCGGGTGGTACATGAAGGTGCCAGACTTCACGAGATCGAACTCGTAGACATAGGTCTTGCCGACGGGAATATGCGGTTGCGACAGGCCGCCGACGCCATCCATGCCCGAAGGCAGGATCATGCCATGCCAATGGATGGTGGTGTGCTCCGGCAGCTTGTTGGTGACGAAGATCCGCACCCGGTCGCCTTCCACCGCCTCGATCGTCGGGCCCGGCGACTGGCCGTTATAGCCCCAGAGATAGGCGGTCATACCGTCGGCCATCTCTCGCTCCACTGGCTCGGCGACAAGGTGGAACTCCTTGACGCCGTTGTTGATGCGGTGCGGCAACGTCCAGCCGTTCAAGGTGACGACCGGATTATAGTCGGGGCCGCTTGTCGGCACGAGCGGCTTCTGGGTCTTGGCATTGTCCATGCTTGCCGCTTCGGGCAGGCCGGAGTTGGAGGTTTGCGCCCAGGCGGCAGTTGAAACCAGGGCTGCGCCAGCGCCGAGAAAGTGTCTTCTGTTGAACATGATCTTATTCCTTCTCAATGCCCGGCAGCGCCGGCTTCCGCTGCGGCGGGTGCAGCTTCTGCTCCGCCGGATCCACCCGAGCCGCCGCCGTTGATCGCGGTCACGAGATCGGCGTCGGCGAGCCAGAAATCGCGCTTGGCGTTGACGGAGAGAACAGTCGAGTTGACCTTCGCCTGCACATCAGCCAGGAGCTCGAAAGTGCTGGTGATCATGCCGTTGTAGCTGAGCGTCGCCTCCTCCTCGATCTTGGTGCGCAGCGGTACGACGCTGTTGCGGTAGTGGCGGGCAATCTCGTAGCGCGAGCGATAGGCCTCATAGGCAGAGCGGGCCTCCGAGCGGATGTTGACCGCCTTTTCCGCCAGAAGGTTTGCCGAGCGCATGTGCGCAAGCTCGGCCTTGCGCATGCGCGCGTTGCCGCTGTCGAAGATCGGGATGACGAATTCGAGCTCGAACTGGCCCGTGGTCTCGACCTCGGTGCCATGATCCTCCTTCTCCCGCTCCGCTTCCGCTCCGGCGACAAGCTGAAGGTCCGTGACGAGGCGCGTTGCCTCGGTGAGCTTAAAGGATTTCGCCACAGCCTCCAGATCGAGACGGGCGATCTGCAGGTCGACGCGGCGTTTCAGCGCCTCCGCCTCGATGCTGTCCTTGCGCACGAGCGTTTTCGGCAGGTCCGGCAAGCGGTTCGGGACCTGGTAATCAACGTCGGTGCCCCAGAGACCCATCAGCCGTGTGAGGTTCTCCTTGGCAAGCCGTGCGGCGAGCCGCGCCTCGGCCGCTTGCCCTGCGAGTTCGGCATTGAAGACGTGCTCGCGCGCCTGTGTGCCCTTGCCCATGGCACCGGTTTCGCCGAGCTTGGCGGCAAGTTCCGAGGACGCGTCGGCCGCGACCTGCGCCCGACTGAGTTGGGCAACCGTTTCCCATGCCGCGACCGCTTCAATCCAGGCCCGGCGGGTTTCCGCCGCAAGCTCCAGCGTGCTGAGTGCTGCTGCGAGCTGCGCCTGGCGGAAGCGCGTGTCGGCAATTGCGATATTTCGATCGCGTGTCAGGAGCGCCAGGATGTTGGTCGTGACCAGACCTTCGATCGCGCGATAGGCGCGAAGTTCGGGCGTGCCGATACCGGTGGTGCCGATCGAGACGGTGGGGTTGAGGAAGAGCGTCGCCTGCCAGGCATCCGCCGATGCGTCGCCGAGATCGGCATAGGCAGCCTGCAGGCCCTTGTTGTTGAGAAGGGCGACCTGGACGGCGGTATCTGCGTCGACAGTCTTGCGCTTCAGGAGCGCCTTGACCTCGGCGTTGACCTTGTCGGCCTGTTCGCGGTTCTGGATCCAGACGCTTCTTTTCGTCGTTGCGGTCGCGACCTTGGCGTCAACAGTCGTAAAGCCCGCATCCTTGGCCGAATATTCAGCATTGGTCGCGCAGCCGGCGAGCACGAGCGGCAGGCCGATGAGGGCCGCGAACTTGATCTTGCGGGTCACCGTCATGACGCGTCTCCCTTCTTGGGTGACTGGGCGTCGTTCAAGGGGACCCAAGGCTTCGGGCCGGTCGGCTCGCGATGGGTGTAGCCGACGACGGGACTTCGATACTGGATGCTCCTTATCCCGCTCGTGCTGTCTGCGGGATCGCCAAGGCTTGAAACCTCGGCAGGCAAGGTGGCAGCGCATCCGCCCAGAACGATGGGCAGGAGCGCCATGGAAAACAATCGTTTCATGGTTCAACCTGAAATGTGAATGACTGGAAATCGACGGCCGTCCGGTCAAAACCGGGCGGACTTGAATGCTGCGCGTCTCATAGGGCGCGCGCGTCGTCGCGACAGGGCGATCGTCTGCACGTCGCATCAGGCCGCTTCCGGCCCATGAGAGGCAGCGTCGTCTTGACCGCGAGACCGGTCAGAATGTCACGAGATCAGGATCTTGGAGGGCGATGCAGTCCGGCAAGCTCACCGGGCGTAAGCTGTGATTGCGGACCGAAATAGCGAATGGAGTGCGGGAAGTATGGTTGGCGCTCGCCGGCGTCCGCTAGCACTGCGACCGCGGCGCAAAAGGCTTTGCAGCAGTCCTTCTTGTCGACCTTGCCGTTGTCCGACGAGGTCTTCATCTTGCCCTTGTCGGCGCTGAGGCAATGCTCGCTCATGGCTTGCATGCCGTCGCCGGAGGCTTGTTCGAGCTGCATGGCGCCGTGCGCTGCGGCGTGCGTCATGCCGGACGCCGTGGAAAGGGGCAGCAGCGCCAGCGACAGCATGACCGCCAGCTTCAGCACAATCAGCAAACGCAGATATGTGGTTCGCACCTTTTCCATGATCGATCCGTAGAAACGCTCGTGATTCCTGTCAATGCAACTTGAACCTGGCGGCGTCACGAATGCGTGAGACTTTGCCAAGCGCATGAAATTCCCTCAGGCCTGCCGCCGGCTGCGTACCGGATCGATGCCACCTGCACCAAAACGTGCAGGCTCGGCCTGCTTCGCCGGGGCGTTCCCCGCATCGGCGAGATCGTCGAGAATGGGACAGTCCGGGCGTCCGTCGCCGTGGCAGTTGGCGGCGAGGTGCTTCAGCGTCCGGCTCATCGCCTTCAGTTCCTCCGCTTTGCGCTCGAGGATCTCGACATGTTCGAGCGCGATCTTCTTGACCTCGCCGCTGGCGCGCCCGCGGTCGCGCCAAAGCGCCAGGAGGTCGGTCATCTGCTCGACTGTGAAACCGAGATCGCGCGAGCGGCGGATGAAGCGCAGCGTATGGACGTCGTTGTCGCCGTAGTTGCGGTAACCGGCATCGCTGCGATCGGCCGGTGGGATCAGTCCGATCGTCTCGTAGTAGCGGATCATCTTGGTTGAGACGCCGGAGGCGCGTGAGGCTTCGCCGATGTTCATGATTTCCAATCCCTTGGCCGCATTGATCTTTTCTTTGAAGATATAGGCACTCTCCCCGGTTTTCGCTACGGCGTAGCGCCGACCGGGGAGAGGCTTGGTGTTACGCCGCCTGGCTGGCGGCGACCGGACGAAACGCTCTGAGGCGCAGCGCGTTGCCGAGCACGAAGACGCTCGACAAGGCCATGGCGCCAGCCGCAAAGATCGGCGACAGCAAGAGACCATAGGCCGGGTAGAGCGCGCCGGCTGCAACCGGGATCAGCACCGCATTGTAGGCAAAGGCCCAGAACAGGTTCTCCTTGATGTTTCGGATCGTCGCCTTGGACAGAGCGATCGCGTTCGGCACGCCGAGCAGATCGCCCGACATCAGCACCACGTCGGCGCTTTCGATTGCGACGTCCGTGCCGGTGCCGATCGCCAGCCCGACATCGGCTTCGGCGAGTGCCGGAGCGTCGTTGATGCCGTCGCCGACGAAGGCAACGGCGCGCCCGCCCTGCTTCAGCGTCTTCAGCGCTGCGACCTTACCGTCGGGCAGGACCTCGGCGATGACCTCGTCGATGCCGAGCTTGGCGGCAATGGCTTCAGCGGTGCGACGGTTGTCGCCGGTGATCATCGCGACCTTGAGGCCGAGATCATGCAACATGCGGATTGCCTGCGGCGTCGTTTCCTTGATCGGGTCGGCAACGGCGATGATGGCTGCGAGCTTGCCGTCGATCGCCGCATAGAGCGGGCTCTTGCCTTCCGAACCGAGGCGGGCCGCCTGTTCGGCAAAGGCCGAGACGTCGAGCTTCAGTTGTGCCATCAGCCTGTCTGCGCCGACATGAACGGTGCGGCCCGATACCTCGGCGCTGGCGCCGAAGCCGGGAATGGCCTCGAACTTTGCCGGCTCGGCGATTGCAATGCCCTTCGCCTTGGCCGCCTCGACGATCGCTTCGGCGATCGGGTGCTCTGAGCGGGTTTCGACCGAGGCGACCAGTGCCAGAACGGTGTCGCGATCGAAACCTTCGGCGGTGTCGAGGTCTGTCAGTTCCGGCCGTCCCTTGGTCAAGGTACCGGTCTTGTCGACGGCGATGACCGCGGCATTGCGCAGCGTCTGCAGCGCCTCGCCCTTGCGGAAGAGTACACCCATCTCGGCAGCACGACCGGTGCCGACCATGATCGACGTCGGGGTGGCAAGGCCCATGGCGCAGGGGCAGGCGATGATCAGCACTGCGACGCCGTTGACGAGCGCGAAGGTCAGCGCCGGATCCGGGCCGAAAACCAGCCAGATGCCGAAGGTGATCAGTGCAACGGCGATGACGGCGGGCACGAACCAGGCGGTGACACGATCGACCAGCGACTGGATCGGCAGCTTTGCCCCTTGCGCCTGCTCCACCATGCGGATGATCTGTGCCAGCACCGTGTCTGCGCCGACCTTGGTGGCGCGGAAGGTGAAGGAGCCGGTCTTGTTGATGGTGCCGCCAACCACTTCGCTGCCGGCTATCTTTTCGACCGGCACCGGTTCGCCCGTGATCATCGATTCATCGACGTAGGAATTGCCGTCGATGACGCTGCCATCGACCGGGACACGGTCGCCGGGGCGCACGACAACGGTGTCGCCGGACTGCACGTCCGACAGCGGCACTTCGACGGTTTCGCCGTTGCGAACGACGCGGGCAGTTTTTGCCTGCAGGCCCATCAGGTGCTTGATCGCCTCGGAGGTCCGGCCCTTGGCGCGCGCCTCAAGAAAGCGGCCAAGAAGGATCAGCGTGACGATGACCGCAGCCGCTTCGTAATAGACGTTGGCCGTGCCGTCCGGCAGAAGGTCTGGTGCAAAGGTGGCGACCACCGAGTAGATCCACGCGGCTGACGTACCGATCGCGACCAGCGAATTCATATCCGGTGCGAGGCGGAAGAGGGCAGGCACGCCCTTCTGGTAGAAGCGCAACCCGGGGCCGAAGAGCACAAGCGTCGTCAAGACGAACTGCAGATACCAGCTTTCCTGCATGCCGATATTTGTCATAACGAAGTCGTGCACGGCCGGGATGAAGTGCGAGCCCATTTCGAGCACGAAGATCGGCAGCGTCAAGGCGCCGGCGATGAGCAGAGAACGTGCGAGGTTTCGGGTCTCCTGTTCGCGCTTTTCGCCTTCGCGGTCGACGCTTTCGTCACCGGTGATGTGCTTGGCGGCGTAGCCTGCAACACGAACTGCCTCTTCCAATGCGGCGGCTGTCGCGATCCCCTTCGTCACGCGGACGGAGGCGCGTTCGGTCGCCAGATTGACATTGGCTTCCGTGACGCCTGGAACTGCCTTCAGCGCCTTCTCGATGCGGGCAACGCAGGAGGCGCAGGTCATGCCTTCGATGGTCAGTTCAATCGTGTCTTCGGCGGCGCCATATCCGGCGTTCTCGATCGCCTTGACGATGTCGGCCGATTTCGTGCTCGCGTCGAAGCGCACGTCGGCGCGTTCGGTTGCGAGATTGACCGAAGCCGAAGTGACGCCGGGCACCGCCTTAATCGCCTTTTCGACGCGTGACACGCACGATGCGCAGGTCATGCCTTCGACGGGGATACTGGCGCTCAGCACAGCCACCGAAAGTTCCTCGGTGTTGTTTGTTCTGATGGGGGTCACAGATCCCATGGTTGCGCTCCTTTCACATGCATTTATCGCAAGATGGGGCTTCCAACGATGGGAAGGTCAAGAGCGTTGTTGTATTTTCCGTTCGACGGCGAACGGTGGCGGTAAACAGGACGATGAAGCGGCCACGGCGCCCCTTTCGTCTGTCGCGCGATGAAGTGTCTACGGCGCGTGGAAAACGGGCAAGACTTCGCTACCAAGCTCGGTCATGACGTCGCGCAGGTCGCGTCCGGTGGCAGACAGGGCGAACGAAACGTGGTGCGTGCCGCTGTCGCGCATGGACTTCAGGAGATCGAGAAGGGCGCGCCTGCCGACGCGATAGCCGAGCGGCAACACAGTCGCTCCCTCATTCGGATCGGCGCTCAGATCGAGTTTGGTCGTCACGCCAAAGGCGCGGAATGCGCCGGCTGCATCCCGCGCGACCGCTTCACGCCACATGGCGTAGCGTGCCCTCTGGCCCTCCGGTTCGCGGTGGTAGGTCATCCATCCCAGCGCGTGGCGGGCGATCCAGTTGACGCTTTGGCTGCCGGAGCCGACCGCGAGCAATGGAATGTCGGATGTTGTCACGGGCAACAGCAAGAAATCGGGCGCCCCGGGTGTGGCGAGATCGGGCAAAACTTGCGATGGCAGACCGACGGCCGCGGCGACCGTTTGCCAATTCCGTTGGAAGAGTGCGCGCCGTTCTTCTGTGTTCTTGCCGAATGCCGCATATTCGCCCGGGCGGTCGCCGGAGCCGAGCCCGAGAAGAAGTCGGCCCTGCGACAGGGCGCTCACGGATACGGCCGCCTTGGCGATGTGCAGAGGGTGGCGCAAGGTCAGCACGATGGCCCCCGTTCCGAGCGCGATCCGCTCGGTCTGCGTCGAGAGCGCGCCGAGGAACGCCCAGGGATCGAGATGCCCGACCGGATCGGGGTAGTCGACGCTGTTGAGCGGAACGTCGCGCACCCAGAGCGCCCGAAATCCGAGCGCGTCGGCAAGCTTGGCGAGATCGAGCTGCTGGCGGACGTTGGCCACGGTTTCATCCGCCTTCATCAGAGGCAGTGAAAGCCCGATCGAAAGTGCGCCATCGCTAAACACGCGCCCAGCCACGTCAGGGCTCGTGTAGCTGGTCTCGGCCATTTCCGTTTCCCTGATTGTTTTGGCAGATGGGTTTCAGCTCACTGCGAGACTGGCTGGCCCTGCAAGCGTCCCGGGTTTGCCTCGGACCTCTTTTGAAAATGGGTGAGGTCTACTCGGCAATCAAGCCGTCGAAGACTTCGAGCATCGCGTCGCTGATTGCTTTTCCAAGGGCTGCTGCGGTTTCTGCCAGCTGCTGTTCGTTCATGTCACGCACGGCGACAGCGAAGGCCGCGCCTTCGATCGTCATGATTTCCTGTGCTCGCTCGATAGCCCAGAGGGCGAAATCGCTGCGGCCGTTGATTTCCACGGTGTCCATGTCATCTCCTGTTTGTTTGAGCGGCTGTCTTATCGCGGAAGCACTGGATGCGATATGCCGAAGTTGGTGACGAATCGACTGGCCGCAGCCTGGCGTCCTTGTTCCTGCCTCGGATACCGATGTAGGTTCTCGACCCAAGAATGCTTGAAAGGTTCCAGATGGTCACCGTGCCGGTCGTCAAAGTCAGGGTTCCCGCGTCCGCTGACCCTTGCCACAAAGGGACACTCACGATCGGGGACTGGGTCGTTCCCTGCGTCGTCGGACGTGCCGGCCTCGTTTCAGCCGGTCTCAAGCGAGAGGGCGACGGTCGAACCCCGATCGGCGTTTTTCCGTTGCGCTACGGTTTTTTCAACCCGTCGTCCCGACCGCATTTTCCAGGCGATCTCGCCTTTCCGTTCGTTCCCGCATCCGGCGACATGATCTGGGAGGAGGCCGAGCCGAACTACAACCGGTTGGTCTACGCGGACGACGGCGAACGCATGGGCGATCGGCTGACGCGCGAGCGCACAGAGCCGCTGTTCGACGTCATCGTTCCCATCGGATTTAACGATTCCGTCGCCAGGATGAATGGCGGCAGTGCCCTCTTCATCCACGCGGCAAGGGCAGACTTCACGGGCACGGCAGGGTGCGTGGCGGTCGCCGCCGGCGATGTCATGGGCCTGGTCCGGCGACTGAGGCCCGGCATGCTCATCGACATTGATTTTGAACCCGGTTGCAACGTGTCTGAGCCGGCCGACGAACAAGCTCCAATCGAGCTCGTCCGGTTCTCCGCGCTGCAGCCCGGGCCCAAATTGCTCGTCACAGGCGCGGTCCACGGCAACGAAACCTGCGGGCCGGATGCCATCGCGCGGGCGATCATGGCGTGCCGGATTGGCGCACTTTCCGTGCGTCGCGGCGAGGTGACGTTCGTCCGCGTGGTCAACGGCAAGGCCTATCGGCAGGGAACGCGCGAGGGCGATCGAAACCTGAACCGCGACCTGCGCGAAGCAACGATCGAACGGGATAACGAGGATCGGATCGCAAACAGGCTCTGCCCCTTGCTGCGCGAACATGATGTCCTGCTCGATATCCATTCCTATCGCTCGGCCGGGGAGCCTTTCGTGTTCCTCGGGCCTGAAAACAGCGCGACAGGAAACCAGCCCTTCACCAAGGCGGAGCCGGAGACGAGCCTCGCCTTAAGGCTTGGCCCCTCCCTGATCCTTCACGGTTGGCTCGACGCCTACGCCAAGTCGATTGCCGAACAGGCGCGACACGGCGGAACCGGAAACGCGTTGTCGCATGCCGTCGGGACGACGGAATACATGCGCTTCAGTGGAGGCTACGGGGTTACGCTGGAGTGTGGCCAGCATGACGATCCGGAAGCGGTCGAGGTCGCCTACCAGGCAATTGTGAGCGCCATGGCCCATCTCGGGATCATCGAAGCGCCAGCGCCGGAACCGGTTCGCCCCAGGGGCATTCACCTCGTTGACGTCGTTCTCTGCCTGTCACCGGGGGACCGTCTCGAGAGGGACTGGCGCACAGGCGACCCCGTCGCTACGGGGCAAACCATCGCGCGTCGGGCGTCCGGCGAGGCTGTTGTCGCGCCGAGAGACGGGTTTGTTATCTTTCCCGACGCTGCTGCCAAACCGCTTCAGGAGTTGTTCTACTTCGGCGTTGCGAGCGACCGATTCAGCTGATCACGCGGTGCGTCCACGGGCATCGTCAAGCAGGCGGAAGAGGGCTGCGGCCTTCACTTCCACATGGTTCGCATGCGGGCGCCGACATCGATGCGGATCTGCCGGGCGCTGCGTTCGCCGGCGGCCGCCGAGACTTTCGGCCAGGTGGTCGACACGAAAAACTGCAGGAGCGTTGCTGGGATGAACCGCGTCCGGGAGGCATAGACGTGACGGTCGCCCTGTGCATTCTGCCCGTGGGTGAAGAACCTTTGCGGCGTGATCAGCGAGAGATTGTCACGCGCCCTGGTCATGCCGACATAGAGCAGCCGGCGCTCCTCCTCCAACTCCGCGGTCGTTCCCACGCCGAGATCGGAGGGAATGCAGCCATCGACGACGTTGAGCATGAAGACCGAGCGCCATTCCTGGCCCTTGGCCGAGTGGATGGTCGAGAGGATCAGATAATCCTCGTCGAGAAGCGGAACCCCCGCCTGGTCGCTGGTCGCATCCGGCGGATCGAGGGTCAGTTCCGTCAGGAAGCGCTCGCGGCTCGGGTATCCCGCGGCGATCTGCTCCAGTTGGATGAGATCGGCCTTGCGGGTCTCCGGGTCTTCGTGGATGCGATCGAGGTGCGGCTCGTACCAGGCGCGGGCCGTGCCGATTTCGCTCGGCCAGCCGGACCCGGATTTCCGGAGTCCTGAAATGAGCGTGACAAAACCCGACCAGTCGTCCCCGGTCTTGGGAGGGGCGGGGATTTCTGCAAGGGCTGCCAGCGGTTCCGGATCGGCGGCAATGGCGTCGAGGATCTTGCCCGCCGTTTGCGGACCGATGCCCGGTAGCATCTGCAGCAGACGGAAACCGGCCACACGGTCGCGCGGGTTCTGGGCAAACCGCAAGACCGCCAGGAGATCCTTGACGTGGGCGCTGTCGAGGAATTTCAGCCCGCCGAATTTGACGAACGGAATGTTGCGCCGGGTCAACTCAACCTCCAGCGTGCCGCTGTGGTTGGACGATCGAAACAGCACCGCCTGCTGTTTGAGAGCGATTCCGACCTCCCGATTGGCGAGCACCTGATCGACGATGTAGCCAGCCTGATCGGCTTCGTCCTTGACCGAAACGAGGAATGGACGCTGTTCGGATTGCCGGTCGGTCCAGAGGTTTTTCGTGAACCGCTCCCGCGCAAGCTCGATCACGCCATTGGCGGCAGCCAGGATGGGCTGCGTCGAGCGATAGTTGCGGTCGAGCGTGATGACATCGGCCGGGTCCGGCGAAAAGCCCTTCGGGAAATCGAGGATGTTGCGAACCGTCGCCGCCCGAAACGAATAGATCGATTGCGCGTCGTCTCCGACGACAGTCAGCCCGCTGCCATCCGGTTTCAGCGACATCAGGATGGAGGACTGGAGGCGGTTCGTATCCTGGTACTCGTCGACGAGAACATGATCGAAGCGGCCGCCGATATCTTCGGCAAGCTCCGGGGCCGAAACCATCTGCGCCCAGTAGAGAAGCAGGTCATCGTAGTCGAGCACGTTCTGTGCCTGCTTGGCTTCGACGTAGCCGGAAAACAGTTCTTTGAGTTGCGGCTCCCAGTTGGCAACCCAGGGGAAGGCCGACTTCAGCACGTCGGCGAGCGGGGTTTCGGAATTGACCGCGCGCGAATAGATGGCCAGGCACGTGCCTTTCGTCGGAAAACGGCTTTCGGTCTTGGAAAACCCGAGTTCGTGGCGAACGAGGTTCATCAGATCGGCGCTGTCTTCGCGATCATGGATGGTAAAGTCGACATTGAGGCCGATCTGTTCTGCGTAGATGCGCAACAGCCTCGCGCCGATCCCGTGAAAGGTGCCCGCCCAGGCAAGGGCGTCTGTCATCAGGGCAGCGTTGCTGCCGAGCACCTGACGACAGATCCGCTCGACCCGGCGCGACATCTCCGAGGCGGCCCGTCGTGAAAAGGTCATCAGCAGAATGCGCCTGGGGTCGGCGCCGTTGACGATCAGGTGCGCGACGCGATGGGCAAGCGTATTGGTCTTGCCCGAACCTGCGCCGGCGATGATGAGTAGCGGGCCCCCGACCTGGCCTTCAGGCAATCCGACGCCATGGACCACCGCTTCGCGCTGGCGATCATTGAGCTTTTCCAGATAGGCGGCACCCATAAATTCCTCGAATTCCGACAGCTTCCTGTTGCGATGGCGCCCGGTCCTTTTCAGTTGGGGCGTATGACCGTCGCCGGTGTTCGCGACCGCGTTGTAAGACGAAGCGGAACATAGTGGGAACTTATCAAGTCAAGGCGACACTGAAAACCCGCAAAGTGGTCTCGATCGACGCGCAGAGGGAGCGATGGTGGGTTGAGGTGGGGCCAGGACATGGCTATGTCGTGCGCCACGCACCCTCCAAGAAGCATAAGGCCAATCGGGATGATCCCAGACTTTCTTGTTACGCATTCCGGTGGTTTCCACGCCGACGAACTTTTGTCCTCCGTCATTCTCACCAAGCTGTTTCCGCAGGCGCGTCTTGTCCGCAGCCGTGCGGCGGAATGGATCAAGCCCGGCGCCGACCGCATCATTTACGATGTCGGCGGGCAATATGACGCCGCAGCCGGGATATTCGACCACCACCAGCGTGGCGCGCCCGTGCGAGAGGACGGGCAGCCCTACAGCTCGTTCGGACTGATCTGGAAGCACTTTGGCCGCGACTATCTCGCCGCATCGGGCGTTCCTGAAGACCATATCGACCCGGTGCATGCCGCCTTCGATGCCCGCTTCGTGTTGCCGATCGATCTGGTGGACAATGGTGCGCTTGACCCTTCCGTTGCAGGGCCGCTCGCCGGCGTCACGCTGCCCGTTCTTTTGGAAACCTTGAAACCCGTTTTCGACGAGGCTGGTCCGGAAGCTGATGACCGCGGCTTCCACGCCGCCCTGGCGATCGCCCGCGCGCTCGTCGAGGCGAGTGTGTCGCAGCGCGCCGCAAAGCTGCGCGCCGAGGCGCTCGTGCTCAAGCAAATCGCCCTTGCCGGCGAGGGGCGGATCCTCGAACTGCCGAGAGGAATGCCCTTTCGTCCTGCCATTGTGAAAGCTGGCGCCGATCACTTGCTGTTCGTCGTTCATCCGCGTGAGAATGACTGGTGTCTGACGGGAATTCGCAAGGCCGACGAGGGCTTTGAGCTGCGCGCAGACCTGCCGGCGGCCTGGGCTGGCCTGACCAATGGCGCGTTGGAGGTGGCTTGCGGCGTAGCGGGCGCGAGCTTCTGCCACAATGGCCGCTTTATCGCGGCTGCCGCGACGCGCGAGGCAGCGCTCGCCATGGCCGAGTTGGCCGTAGCAGAAGCCGTTTCGGTTGCGGCCGGTTCGTGATGTAAGCTGGCGTGCCGGGCGGTGTCCGGCGGGCGGCAGGATGAATTCCGCCGCTCTCCTCCACGGAGGAGGGCGAGGCTGGCCCATACCCTGTCGATGCAGAAATGCCGTTGCGATTTAAATCTATGCACTGCATAGATTTTTGTGTCGATTTTGCCGGAGAGCGCCGATGTCTTTCGCAAGCCTTGCCATGTATGTCAGTCCGCCGCCCGTCCGGGAGGCAACACGGCAATTCTGGGAGGGCCTGGGTGAGCGGCTTCGCGCAAGCGGCCTTGATGCACCGAGCGCGCTCGACGAGGACGTGCCCTATAACGAGGCGTGGTTTCGCTCGGACCTGCTGTTTGGCCAGACCTGCGGCTATCCCTATGTCCAGCACCTTCGGGGCAAGGTGCAATTGGTGGCGACGCCAGCCTACCAATTGCCCGGTTGCGACGGTCCGCTTAAGTGCAGCTTTGTCGTTGTCAGGGTCGGCGCGTCGATAGCCTCGATCGAGGACCTGCGGGGTGCGCGCGCGGCAATCAACGAGCCGGGCAGCAACTCCGGCTACAACCTGTTCAGGGCCTTTGTGGCACCGCATGCGATCGACGGGCGCTTCTTCTCGTCGGTCATCGAGACCGGCGGGCATCTGGCAAGCATCGATGCCGTTTCGAGCGGGACGGCCGACGTTGCGGCCATCGACTGCGTCACCTACGGCAACATCGCCCGCTTCGATCCTGAGCGCGTGGCCGGCATACGAATTCTGGCGAAGACGGCGAAGGGGCCCGGTCTGCCGTTCATTACTGCCGCTTCGACCCCGGCAAGGGACCTTATGATCCTGCGCCGTGCCCTGGCAGAGACGATCGCAGATCCAGCAACCGCCCACATCTGCGACACCCTTTCGCTTGGCGGCATCAGCCTGCTCGGCGACACCGATTACGAGGCGCTGGCCGCGTTGGATCGGCAGGCGGCGGGGCAGGGATATCCAGAGATCGCCTGAGATCGGCGGGTTCGGCAAGAGGCATGTGACCTGAACGGCAGCCGGCCCGGTTGCCCTAACACCCTCGCTTGCCGTGTATCCTCAGAACTTTCGGGCGCACCAATGCGAATTCGGCAAAGTAGACTACAAAAAACATAGAATAAATATTTCAACTTTGCGTCGTGTCTCGCTACCGGTTTTCCGGTGTTCGGCCCTTTCTCGCAAAGCCATGCGGCGCGGCTGCAAGCAAGGTGCCGCTATGTTGGTGGTTGAAATCTATCGCTTTTTCGCTTTCTGGGAATCCCCTTATGCCCAACCGCTCGTCGGCCGACGCTCTTCCTCCGCAAACAGCCTTGTCCGCCATTGCCCGCATCGAATGGCAGACCCTGACACTTGCCATTGTCATCTATGCCAGCTTCCTGGCGCTCACCTGGTTCTGGCAATCTCTTCCGATCGCAGTCGTCGTCGGCCTCGGCGGTTGGCTGATCGCATGGCACGGCTCCCTCCAGCACGAGGTCATTCATGGGCACCCCACCAGAAGCCAGCTCATCAACGATGCCATCGGCTGGCCGCCTTTGTCGCTGTGGCTGCCCTATGCGATCTATCGCGAAGGTCACCTGACGCATCACCGCGACGAACACCTGACCGATCCGATCGAAGACCCGGAGTCTTCCTACTTCACTCAGGCGGCCTGGGATAAGATGGGGCGCGTAGGTCGTGGCCTTGCGGCCTGGAACACCACCCTCTTCGGTCGGCTGACGCTTGGTCCACTGGTGATGATCATCAGCTTCCTGGCGCAGGAGGCGGCGGTGCTCAGGAAGGGTGACCGCGCGCGGGCGACCCTTTGGATCCGTCACGCCCTTGGCGTTTCCGCCATCCTGGTCTGGGTCATCGGCGTGTGCGACATGCCGCTCTGGCTCTATCTTCTCGGCTTCGTCTATCTTGGAGCGGCGCTAACCAGATTGCGCTCCTATGCGGAGCACCGTTACGCCGAAAATCACGACGAACGCACGGCCATCGTCGAAAACAGCGCGTTGTTCGGCTTGCTGTTTCTCTACAACAACCTGCATGTGCTGCACCACCAGCGTCCGGGCCTGCCTTGGTACCGGATACCGCTGCTCTATCGCAAGCACCGGGGCTCGCTGCTTTCGATCAATGGCGGCCTGATCTACGATGGCTACCTGGACGTTGCGCGCCGCTACCTCTTCAAGCCGCATGACGACCCGCGCCACCCCCGACATCGACAGCCCGTTCGCGTTGGAACTCCAACCGACCGTGCCAACGAGCAACCGATACCGGAGTGGCACGCAGTCGTGGAGTGATGACCTTAAGGTCACTTACTCGTGAACGAATGAGGTCGCGCCTATTTGCCAAACCCCGCAGTTGTGCGGGGCCTCTCGTTTTGCCGTTGTGGTAGTTTCCCCGCATGAGAACTCAAAGGGGAGGCTGAAAATGCCGGGCACGTTTTCTACCGCCGACATGGACGCCATAAGGCACGAGCACGAGGAATGGTGTCTCGCGAACGGTGTCGATCCGAACAGCGCTGCAGGCATAGGCAAGGCGATGCACATGCTCGCGGACTATAAAGGCAGTGCGAGCAAAGGCAGTGGCAGCCGGCAATCACCGCACCAATCGAACACAAAGCGTGTAAAGGCCCACGCCTGAGCGCAGGGCCCCCACACGCGGACCGCGCTCCGGTGACCGCGTCGGCACCGCGTTCGCCGCGGGTTTCATGCGCGATGCGGCTCAGAGATTTTCCTTCAGCAGGACTTCGATACGGATCTTGTCCTGTCCGGAGTGCGGTTCGCGCGCGTCGGCGCGGGCGCGCATGATGCGGATCGCGCTTCTGACCGCATGTCCGGGATCCTGCGCAATCACCGCATCGATATGCTCGTCGCGCAAGCCGCTTTCGCTGAACGGCGTGCGCTCGTGGACCACCACCGTCAGCGGCCGCAGATCCGTGTAGGAGGCAGCACCCTCCAGGGGTATCCGCGCCTCCGAACTCAAAACGTAAATCGAGACAACATCCCGGTTTCTTTGCAGAATGCGGCTGAGCACCTGCGCGGCCCTCCGCTCGTCGCCATGGGTCTCGACCGAGGGAAGACACTGAAGATTGGGAAATTGCGAATTGATGACGTTGTCGAAACCGAAGCGGCGCTGAATGCTGTCCAGCGACTGCATCGTCTCGGCGACGATCAGCACCTTTCCGGCTTTTCCGCCGACGAAGCGGCCGATAATTTTTGCGGCGGTTGCACCGGCGGCGAAGTTGTCGACGCCGACGAAATCGGCCGTCGGGAGTTTCTCCTGGCCGGACAAGAACTGCACGAATTTGATGCCGCGTTCGATCAGTCGGCCGATCGCGTCGCGGACCTGTGGCGATTCAGGAGCCATCAGGGCAACGCCGTCGATCTCGTTTTCGTCCACTTCCGACAGGTACTTCGCAACCTTGTGCGGATCGTCGATGGGGATCTGGACGACATCGAGATCGACGAGGTCGCCTTTCATGATGCCGCGCGCGTCTTCCACCCGATGGATCAGTTCCGCAAGATAAAGATCACCGGTCGTGGGCAGAATGAAGCGGAACCGGTAGCTCTTGTTCCGGGCAAGGCTGACTGCGGCCGGATTCCGAATGAATCCTATTTTTTCAATGGTTTCGTTCACCTTGCGAACGGCCTTTTGGCTCACGTTCGGGCGATCGTTGAGGACGCGGTCCACGGTTGCGAGGCTTAACCCCGCCGCCTCAGCAAGATCTTTGGCTGTCGGCCGCATGCGGAACTCCTGATGTCATTACCTCACAATCTACTCCATCAAAACCGATCTGAAATCAAGAATTGATGTGCGCACCTCAGAAATCGCTTGCACTGAGGTGCGCACCTCAGTTATGAATCATTCAGCGAAGGACGCAGGCTCTGAGTGAGGCCGTGCGCACCGCTAGTGCCAAGAGGATTTCAGGTACGCCAACCGCCCGGCTCGGGCGTTTTCCTTCTGATGGAGGTCGGAAGGTACAAGGGGAGGAGAACCCAATGATGAAGCAGATTCTATTGAGCTCCACAGTTGCGATCGGAGCGTATTTCGCCGTTTCGGGTGCGGTCGGCACCCATGCTCAGGCCGCGGAACTGACCCTTTGCTGGGCCGCCTGGGATCCGGCCAACGCGCTGGTCGAATTGAGCAAGGACTTCGAGGCCAAGAGCGGCAACACGATGAAGTTCGAATTCGTGCCGTGGCCCAACTTCGCCGACCGGATGCTCAACGAGCTGAACTCCGGCGGCAAGCTCTGCGACCTGATGATCGGTGACAGCCAGTGGATCGGCGGTGCCGCAGAGAACGGCCAGTACATCAAGCTGAATGATTTCTTCGACAAGGAAGGAATCAAGATGGACGACTTCATTCCGGCAACTGTGGTCGGTTACGCCGAGTGGCCGAAAAACACGCCGAACTACTGGGCGCTGCCGGCCTTTGGCGACGTGGTCGGCTGGACCTACCGCAAGGACTGGTTCTCCCGCCCCGAGCTGCAGGCGGAGTTCAAGCAGAAATACGGCCGTGATCTGGCCGTGCCGAAGACTTTTGCCGAGCTCAAGGACATTGCCGAATTCTTCCAGGGCCGCAACATCGACGGCAAGACGGTTTATGGCGCCGCCATCTATACCGAGCGCGGATCGGAAGGCATCACCATGGGCGTGATGGACGTGCTCTACAGCTTCGGGTTCGAATACGGCAACCCGAAGAAGGCTTATGAACTCGATGGCTTCGTCAATTCGCCAGACGCGGTCAAGGGTCTGGAATACTACAAGGCGCTCTACGACTGCTGCACGCCTCCCGGCCATTCCGACGCCTACATGTCGGAGGACATCGACGCCTACAAATCCGGCCAGGTCGCCCTGCAGATGAACTTCGCCTTCACATGGCCGGGCATCCACGTCGATGCCAATGTCGGCGGCGACAAGTCAGGCTATTTCCCGAACCCCGCCGGACCGACCGGTATCCAGTTCGCACAACTCGGCGGGCAAGGGATTTCGGTCGTCGCTGCGTCCGACAAGCAGAAGGAAGCGCTTGATTACATCAAGTGGTTCGCGCAGCCCGAAATCCAGAAGAAATGGTGGTCGCTCGGCGGCTACTCGGCTTTGCGATCGGTCGTCGAGGACCCGGGCTTCGCCACGAGCCAGCCCTATGCGCAAACCTTCCTCGATTCGATGGCGATCGTGAAGGATTTCTGGGCCGAACCGTCCTATGCGTCCCTGCTTCAGGCTTCCCAAAAGCGTTTCCACGACTATGTGGTTGCCAAACAGGGCACGGCGCAGGATGCGCTTAACGGTCTCTCCGAGGACTGGAAGGCCATCTTCGAGGACGAAGGCAAGTACTGACGCATAAAGGCCGCCGCCTCCCGGCGGACAGCGTCCGTGCAGGACCGGTCCTAAACCGGCTCCGGCCCTGCATGCCATCGTCGCAATGCCCAAGGGGAATAGCATGCTCCATTCTTCGATCGATCGCGCTGCGCACGCGACGCCGCCGGCGGTTGCGCAACGGATCAAAGGCCTGTCGGACCGCGCAATCGCCTGGATCTTCGTGGCCCCGTCCATTGTGCTTCTGCTCGCCATCAACATTTTTCCGCTGATCTGGACGATCCGGCTGAGCTTCACCAACTTTCGGGTCAATCGCCCCAATGCCGAGGTCACGTTTGTCGGGCTGAAGAATTATATCAGCATCCTGACCGACGCAGACATCTGGCAGACGATGCAGGCGACAGCGCATTTTCTGATCTGGACGATCGTCCTTCAGGTCGTGATCGGTTTCTCTCTGGCCTACCTGATCAACAAAAAGTTCCGCGGCAACGACCTGTGGACGACGATCATCGTGCTGCCGATGATGCTGAGCCCCGCGGTCGTCGGCAACTTCTGGACATTTCTTTATCAGCCGCAGATCGGTCTCTTCAATTATGCCGTCGGCTTCCTGACAGGAGCGGACCCCTCCAGCTTCTCGATGATCGGCGACACCTCGCTGGCGCCCTGGGCGATCATCATCGTCGACACCTGGATGTGGACGCCGTTCGTGATGCTGATCTGCCTGGCCGGTCTGCGTTCCATTCCAAGCAGCATCTATGAGGCGGCGGAATGTGACCGCGCCAGCAACTGGCGCCAGTTCTGGACGATCACCATTCCGATGGTGCTGCCGTTCCTGATGCTCGCCATCCTTTTCCGCGGCATCGAGAACTTCAAGATGTTCGACCTGGTCGTGCAGCTGACAGGTGGCGGACCCGGCTCGATCACCGAGCTGACGTCGATCAACCTGAAGCGTGAAGCCTTCGAGAAATGGCGGACCGGATACGCTTCCGCCTACGCCGTGATCCTCTTCGTGACCGTCTTCGGCCTGGCGTCGATCTATGTCAAAGCGCTCAACAAGGTGAAGCAGAGATGAGCAGCTATTCCGTAACTGAGCCATCCGCGCGACAGAAATGGTTCGCAGGCTCCCTCGTGGTGCTCTACGCGGTGATCACCATCCTGCCGCTTCTCTGGATCATCGGGACGAGCTTCAAGTCGCCATCGGATGCGATCGCCTATCCGCCGAAGACATTCTTCCAGCCGACGCTTGAAGGCTATGTGAACCTGTTCACGACCCGCACCCGCGTCACGGAAGAACAATTGAAGGAAATGGGCGAGCCGACGACCTGGTATGATCGGCTGGTGCGCAAGGATGGGTTGATCATCGCAGGCCCGTCACGGTTCTCCGAACGCTTCTACAATTCCGTCATCATCGGCTTCGGCTCGACGGTGCTGTGCATCGTGCTGGGAACGGCGGCGGCCTACGCCTTCTCGCGCTTCAAGGTGCCACTGAAGGACGACCTGCTGTTCTTCATCCTTTCGACTCGCATGATGCCGCCGATCGCAGTTGCGATCCCGATCTTCCTGATGTTCCGCTCGCTCGGGCTCAACGACACCCATGCCGGCATGATCCTGCTCTACACGGCGGTGAACCTGTCCTTGTCGGTCTGGCTGCTCAAGGGCTTCATCGATGAAATACCGATCGAGTATGAAGAGGCAGCGCTGATCGACGGCTATACCCGCTTCCAGGCCTTCTACAAGGTGGTGCTGCCACAGGCTGCGACCGGTATCGCGTCGACCGCGATCTTCTGCCTGATCTTTGCCTGGAACGAATACGCCTTTGCCGTGCTTCTGACATCAGGCACCGCGCAGACGGCGCCGCCCTTCATCCCGACGATCATCGGCGTTGGCGGCCAGGATTGGCCGGCGGTCGCTGCCGGCGCCACCCTCTTCCTCGTCCCTGTCATGGTGTTCACGATCCTTCTTCGCAAGCACCTGTTGCGCGGCATTACCTTCGGAGCGGTTCGAAAATGACAGCATTCCTCAACCAGTTGCTTCGCCTTCGCCGCGGGGCGTGGGAGATGGTGGCATCGGTCCTCATCGCGCTCGGCGTGGTCATGCTTATGCAGCCGCTGTCCCTCACGCTCTATTCCTTCTCGTTTCTCGTGACGCTGACCGGAACCGTGATGTTCATCATCGTCAGCCATTTCCCGGAGTAGGCCAAATGGCACAGATCAGAATTGAGAATGTGCGCAAGGAATTCGGGGCGTTCACCGCCGTCCAGTCTTCGACGTTCACCGTGGAAGACGGCGAGTTCTTCATGCTGCTCGGCCCCTCCGGCTGCGGCAAGACGACGACATTGCGCATGATGGCGGGGCTCGAACTGCCCACCAGCGGCCGCATCTATATCGGCGGCGAAGAAGTCGGCATGAAGCGCGCAAGCGAGCGCGACATCGCCTTCGTCTTCCAGATGTTCGCGCTTTATCCGCACATGAACGTGCGCAAGAACATTTCCTATCCGCTGGTCAGCCAGGGGATGAAGAAGGCAGACGTCACTGCGCGCGTTGCCGAGGTCGCAAAGATCCTGAGGATCGAGAGCATTCTCGACAAGCCGGTCGGCGGGCTCTCGGGTGGCGACCGCCAGCGCGTTGCGCTCGGTCGCGCGATCGTCCGCAATCCCAAGGCCTTCTTCATGGACGAGCCGTTGGGCGCGCTCGACGCGGAGTTCCGCGAACATATGGCGGGGGAGCTGCGGGCGCTGCACGACCGCATGGGCGCCACTACGGTCTACGTCACCCATGACCAATTGGAAGCCATGCAGATGGGCGACAAGATCGTCGTCATGAACCACGGTGTGACCGAACAGTTCGGCCGCCCGCAGCAAATCTACGACTGGCCGGCAACGAAGTTCGTCGCCAAGTTCATAGGCTCTCCGCCGATGAACTTTCTCGAGTTCGACGGCATGATCGGTATCGGCGGCGAAAGCATCGATCTCTCGGGCAAGACGGTCAGGGTGCCGGCGTCGCGCGAAGGCAGGGCCGGCGCCCTGACACTCGGCGTTCGGCCGGAGCACATTCGTTTCGACGATCACTCCACCTATCGGGGGCGCGTCATCGCCGCCGAATATCTCGGAACGACCCAGATTGTCACGCTCGATACGCCCAATGGTGAGCTTAAGGCGCGCACGCCGTCGAGCCAGGCCGCCCGCACCGACGAACTCATCGGTCTCGATTTCGACGACAGGACACTGACGCTCTTCAATGCCGAAACGGGCCGTGCTCTCGTTTCGCAAGCCAACGAGGGAGTGCTTCGCCGTGGCTGAAGTCATCCTGCGAAATGTAACGAAAACCTTCGGCGGGCATGCGGCGCTCGACGATGTGTCGATGACGGTACCGGACGGGTCGTTCGTCGTGCTCCTGGGACCGACAGGGGCCGGAAAAACGACGACGTTGCGCATGGTTTCGGGTCTGGACACGCCTGATCGTGGCGAGATCTATATCGGCGGAATGTCGATGCAGGGAATGACGCCGGCCCAGCGCAACGTCGCGATGGTGTTTCAGCAGTATTCGCTCTATCCGCATCTGTCGGTTCGCCAGAACCTGGAGTTTCCGCTGAAATCGCCGCTCTTGAAAACGCCGCAGAAGGTGATTGACGAGAAGGTCAACGCGATTGCCGAGGTGCTGCAGATTTCGCACAAGCTCGACAACAAGGCGACGGCCCTGTCCGGCGGCGAAATGCAGCGCGTGTCGATCGGGCGGGCGCTCGTGCGGAACCCGCAAATTTACCTGATGGACGAGCCGCTGAGTTCGCTCGATGCGAAGCTTCGGGCCGATCTGCGTATCGAACTGAAGAACATCCAGGCAAAGTCCGGCGCAACGCTGCTCTATGTCACGCACGACCAGATCGAGGCGATGACCATGGCGACGCATATCGGCGTGCTGGAGGAGGGCAGGCTGGTGCAGTTCGGCTCGCCGAGGGAAATATACGAGCAGCCGGTCAGTGTCTACGTGGCGAGCCGTCTCGGCCAGCCGCGCATCAACGTCCTGCCTGCCAACCTGTTTGCGGGTGCCCCTCAGAAGGCAAAGTCAATCGGCCTGCGTCCCGAGCACATCGTTCAGGGCAGCGGCGAGGACGCGCTCGTCACCCGGGTCGAGCATCTCGGCGACCAGACGCGTCTTCATCTCTCCTTCAAGCACCACGATCTCGTGACGGTGACGGACCCCCAGACCGGGTTCCGCGGCGGAGAGACCATCAAGATCCAACCAAACAACCCGCTGTTCTTCGACGCAGCGGGAATGCGTATCGTTTAGGGAGGCGAGCATGAATCAATTCATCAACCGCAAGGAAAATGCGGTGACCGAGGCCATCGACGGGGTTCTTGCCGCATCCGGCGGTGCACTCACGCGCCTCGACGGATATCCGCACATTCGCGTCGTCCTGCGTTCCGATTGGGACAAGGGCGAGGGCAAGGTTGCTCTCGTCTCCGGTGGCGGCTCGGGTCACGAGCCTGCGCATATCGGTTTCGTCGGCAAAGGCATGCTGACGGCAGCGGTCTGCGGCGATGTCTTTGCGTCGCCGAGCGTTGACGCGATCCTTGCGGGCATTCTGGCGGTCACGGGGCCGGCCGGTTGCCTGCTCATCGTCAAGAATTACACGGGCGACCGGCTGAACTTCGGCCTCGCAGCCGAACGCGCTCGCGCCTACGGTCTCAATGTGAGTATGGTGGTCGTCGACGACGACATCGCGTTGCCCGACCTGCCACAGCCGCGCGGCGTTGCTGGCACCCTGTTCGTTCACAAGATTGCAGGCGCCCTGGCCCAGCGCGGCGCCGATCTGGACACGATCGCCAGCGCTGCGCGCAAGGTCATCTCCAATACGAGCACCATCGGCATGTCGCTCGATACCTGCACGGTCCCGGGGTCTCCGAAGGAGCACCGCATCCCGGAAGGACATGCAGAGCTCGGGCTTGGAATTCACGGCGAGGCCGGCGTCGAGCAGGTCGAGTATACCGACGCTAAACAGGCCGTTGGCGCCATGGTCGGGCGGCTCCGGGCTGCGATGGACGAGAGGCCACATGTCGCGCTCGTCAACAATCTCGGCGGCACGTCGGTGCTTGAGATGTCGGTTCTTGTCCATGAACTCGCCCTCTCCGCAATCGGCAACAGCATCGCGCATCTGGTCGGGCCGGCTGCGATGATGACATCCCTCGACATGCGCGGCTTCTCGATATCCGTCTATCCGGCCGACAAGCTCGAGTTGGAACTTCTGTCGGCGCCCGTCTCCCTTCCGGCCTGGCCGGGTGTAACGGCGGTCAAGCCGGTTTCGGTGATTGCCCTTCCGGACGGACTGACCCCGATCGCGCCGTTGCCGTCTAGGCACGAACCGACGCGGCAGTTTCTTGTTTCATGCTGCAACCTGCTGATCGGTGCCGAAAAGGAACTGAACGCGCTCGATGCCAAATCCGGGGACGGCGACACCGGGTCGACGCTGGCCGGTGCCGCACGGGCGCTGATCGACGCTCTCGACCGTCTGCCGCTTTCCGACCATACGCAGCTCTTCCGCGCCATTGGACAGGAATTGAGCCAGACCATGGGCGGGTCCTCAGGCGTGCTTCTCGCAATATTTTTCGCGGCCGCCGGAGACGGCGCGTCCAGCGGGCTCTCCATCGGGGAGGCGTTGAAGGCGGGTCTCGCGCGCATGCAGGAAATCGGCGGCGCGCGGATCGGCGACCGCACCATGGTCGACGCACTTTCTCCGGCATTGGACGCGCTCGATGAGAGCGTTTCAGCCGCCGCAGAGGCGGCCCGTGCCGGGGCGAACCTGACGGCGACGCTGGTGCGGGCCAAGGCGGGACGAGCAGCCTACATCAATGCCAAGCAACTCGAGGGGCATATCGATCCGGGGGCTGAGGCCGTGGCACTTCTGTTCGAGCACCTGGCGGACCGCCCGGCGCCCGTCGCAAACCGACCGGTAACTGCTACCGCCGGATGAACCGACGTTCGCGCGTCAAAAACGAAACGCCCCGGCGTCGCCGGGGCGTTCTGCTTGGGAGGTCGGTAGATTGCGCCGTTGGCGTCAGGCCGGGCGGCTATCGTAGCCAGCAGCTTTCAGAGCGTCAGCGATCGGGCCGGAGAGCGCGGCCGAATCGACGCTGACTTCGCGATTGCCGAGATCGACCTTGATCGTCGCCTGCGGGTCGACGCTCAGGATTGCCTTTTGCACGGCACCGGCGCAGTGGCCACAGGTCATGTTGTCGATCTTCAGGTTCTGCATGCTTGTCTCCTTCGTTTCGTTGTGAGAGAAATATGGCGTTTCCCACCGTTGGAAGGTCAATAGGCCATTTCAACATATTTTTTGCCGGTTTTCTCGCTGCCGCGCATGGCAGCGAACACGCAAAACGCACCGTTTCGGCACCGGCTAATGCTCCGAAAAATTTGAAAGTCTTTCATCATCGATCCCGGGAATGGACGGCTAGCGGACGGGCTCGGGAAGTCGCACAATCCGAAGGCTGTGCAAAAGGCACTCGCGTCGTCTGAAAGAGGGCGGACGATCGCCAGCCGGCACGAAGCCTTAAACGTAGCGATCGCTCCGGATAATTCCGGGCGTTCGAAATGCACTGGTCGGGAACTGGAGGAGACGGTTTCCCGGTCACTGTCGTTCGGCTGCGTCGTGGTGACGCCGCCAAGGGAGGAAAGATGTTTGAACGACTATTCAAGCTGAAAGAGCATCAGACGACGGCGCGCACCGAGGTGATCGCCGGTATCACGACATTCCTGACGATGTCCTACATCATCTTCGTCAACCCCGACATCCTGTCGAGCACGGGCATGGATAGGGATGCCGTTTTCGTCGCAACCTGTATCGCCGCCGCACTCGGCTCCGCGGTGATGGCGCTCGTCGCCAACTGGCCGATCGGCATGGCGCCCGGCATGGGCCTCAACGCCTTCTTCGCCTTCACCGTTGTCGCAGCTCTCGGTTTCACCTGGCAGCAGGCACTGGGCGCGGTCTTCATCTCGGGCGTGATCTTCCTGATCCTCACCGTGACGGGGGTCCGAAGCTGGCTGATTGCCGGCATTCCGCATTCGCTTCGAAGCGCGATCGCCACCGGTATCGGCCTCTTCCTCGGCATCATCGCCTTGAAGAATGCCGGCATCGTCGTCGACAATCCGGCAACGCTCGTCGGCCTCGGCGACCTGAAGCAGACGGGCCCGCTGCTTGCGATCCTCGGCTTCTTCGTGATCGCGGTTCTCGACGCCCTAAAGGTTCGCGGCTCGATCCTGATCGGCATTCTCGTCGTCACCGTGCTGTCGATGATCCTCGGCGTCAGCGAGTTCAAGGGCATCGTCTCGGCACCGCCGAGCATCGCGCCGACCTTCCTGCAGCTCGACATCATGGGCGCTCTGCATGGCGGCCTGCTGCACGTCATCCTCGTCTTCGTGCTCGTCGAAGTCTTCGACGCGACCGGTACGCTGATCGGTGTCGCCAAGCGCGCCAAGCTGGTCGAAGAAGGCAAGCCGAACCGTCTCGGCCGCGCGCTTCTGGCAGACAGCACCGCGATCGTCGCCGGCTCGCTGATCGGCACCAGCAGCACCACCGCCTATGTCGAAAGCGCTTCGGGCGTCCAGGCTGGCGGCCGCACGGGTCTGACCGCGCTCACCGTCTGCGTGCTGTTCCTTGCAGCATTGTTCTTCTCGCCGCTGGCTGCAGCCGTTCCGTCCTACGCGACGGCACCGGCCCTGCTCTACGTCGCCGGCCTGATGATGCGCGAACTGACTGAAGTCGACTGGGACGACCTGACGGAAGCGGCACCGGCAGCACTCACAGCACTTGCCATGCCCTTCACCTACTCGATCGCCAACGGCCTCGCCTTCGGCTTCGTGAGCTACGTCGTGCTCAAGGTCTGCACCGGCAAGTGGAGCGTCATCCATCCGGCAACGCAGATCGTCGCAGCGCTGTTCATCGTGCGCTTCGCGTTCTTCGCTGAATAACGCAATTCGGCCGAGGCATTTCGCCTCGGCCGATCAGAACTTCCCCGTAAGTGCTGGCCGGAGCAACGAAATGTTGCTTCGGCCTTTTTCTGTCTCGTCTTCAGTACTGGCCAGCCGGCAGATGCACCACCAGGCCATCCAGTTCCGCAGAGACGGTGATCTGACAGCTCAAGCGGCTGCGCTCGTTCGGATTGACCACGCACTCGATCATGTCCTGCTCCTGAAACTCGGGCGACGGCAGGCGCTCGACCCATTCGCCGTCGATATAACAGTGGCAGGTGCCGCAGGCGCACGAGCCGCCGCATTCGGCGGCGATCGCGTCGATGCCGTTCTGCACGGCCGCCGACATCAGGGACTGGCCGATTTCCGCCTGGACTTCTCTTGTCGTGCCGTCCGCATCGATGAAGACGATCTTGGGCATGGGTATTCTCCAATTGCGTAATGTTGGTGTCTGGGATCTTGGATCAGGCGTGCCGGAGCGCGATCTTGAGTTTTTTAGGTCCGCGGACGGACAAGCCGCGCTTGTACTCAGGCTCCCGGTCGACGAGCTCGATCGTCGGGAAACGGCGCAGCAGCGTGCTGAAGATGATATCCATGTCGAGCCGCGCCAGATGATTGCCGAGACAGAAGTGCACGCCGCCACCGAAGGCCAGATGCCGGTTGGGTGTGCGGCCGATGTCGAAAGTATCGGCGTTATCGAATTGCTTCGGGTCGCGGTTGGCAGCGCCATAGAGCAGGCCGAACTTGGTGCCGCGCTCGAAGCGGCGACCACAGATTTCAACGTCCTCGACACAATGGCGATGGAAGAAGGGGAGCGGAGACTCGTAGCGGAACATTTCCTGCACCCCGGTCTGGATCAAGCCGGGTTCGTTGCGCAGCCGCGCCATCTGTTCGGGGAAGCGCAGAAGCGCATGCATGCCGCTGCCAAGCACGTCAATCGTCGAGCCGTGGCCAGCCATCAGGATCAGCATGCAGGTGGAGATGAACTCGTCGAAGTTCATCGCGCCGGAAAGTTCAGCTTCGATCAGCACGGAAATGAGATCGTCCTTCGGCGCCCGCTCGCGTTCGGCCTTCAGTGCCGTCAGATATTCGTAGAATTCGGTCGTATTGCGCTCGGCGATTTCCTTGCGCGCGTCGGAGCGGTCGACGTCGAAGAACTGCACGATGTTTTCCGACCAGATGCGCAGCTGGGGACAGTCTTCGTCGGGAACGCCGAGCAGCCTGCCGATGATGTGGCCGGGCACGTGGGCTGCGAGATCATCGACGAAGTCGATCTCGCCGCGATCGGCAAGGCTGTCGATCAGCCGGTCGACATAGGCCTGGATCTGGTCACGGAGCTTCGCGATCATCGCCGGCGTGAACAGCTTGAACACCTGCTTGCGCAGCCGGTCGTGGACGGCGCCGTCGCTGTCGAGCAGGCTGAACTGCACGAAACGCTCGTGATGCGGCATGTCATGCCAGTTGGCGTCTCGCTGCAGTTTCGCAAGTTCCTCGACGGTTGCGATGTCCTCGAGCGAGCGCACCATGCGCTTGTCCATGACGATCGCCGACACGTCCTCGAAGCGCGAAGCCAGCCAGATGTCGAAGTCGGCGAAATAGTGCAGCCCTTCCTTCTCGCGCAGCGCGCGGTAAGTCGGATGAGGATCGCGGGCGAACTCCGGGGACAGCGGCGCAAAGGTGAAATTCGCTGCGTCACCCGACGGCGAGGCTTCGATCATAGACTATTCTCCATGCGTAAAGCTGCATGATAACGTCACGAGCGCATCGCCGGGAATAGCGGCTTGTCGCAATGTGATGGACAAAACTCGCACGGGCTGTCAGGAAATACGGATGCAGGGCCCAAAAGAAGAGCTTCACTTTCACACACCGGCGAAATTCGCCGATGCCTTTCCCTATCTGGCGCTGGTTGCAGGAACCCGGACGGCCTGGCCTCAGGAGGCGCCGATCCGCAAGCGCTTCCATCAGCACGTCTTCGTTTACACGACGGGTGGCCGTGGTCTGATCGAGTTGCGCGACCAGCGGTTCCTGGCGGAGGCGGGCAGTGTCGTGTGGCTGGATACGGCTCAGGCCTATGCGCACAGCTGCGCTTTGGAGAGTGAGAACTGGCGCTATCTCTGGATGGGGATCGAGGGTCATGGCCTCAACGCCCTTTACCAGTTTCTCGGCGTTCAGCAGCAGCCGCTCTTTGTTCCGAAGGATCCAGTGGCCGTGCGGACCGCGTTCGAAGCCGTCTGCGGATTTCTGGCGGACCGGTCGCCAGCGACCGATGCGCTCGCCAGTGCTGCTATCGCCGGGCTTATCGCCGACCTGCTCGGGCCGCGGCTGACGGGCCGCGAGCCGGAGGACGGCTCTCCCGGGGAGGACCGCCTGCTTACGGTTCTGAAGGCGATGCGCGACGATCTCGCTCGCGCCTGGACGATCGATGACCTCGCGGCGCGTGCTCGGCTCAGCCCGTCGCAGTTCTTTCGCCGCTTTCGTGATCTGGTGGGGACGACGCCGATGGATTGGCTGCGCCACGAGCGCATCAACCAGGCCAAACGCCTGTTGGTCGGGCCTGATGCCAAGGTTTCCGCGGTGGCGGCCGAATGTGGCTATCCGGATCCCTATCATTTCTCGCGCGATTTCCGGCGGTTGACGGGATACACGCCGACGAAATTCAGGCGCGATGGCGGCTATTGACGCCGCAGTCGCATCTTCCGATTTCGGCGGCCAGCGAGGCCCTGGCGCACCGATGAACCCGGACGGACGGCCGGGGCGTGCGTTGATTTACACGATCAGGAACGGCTCCTTGAAGAAGTGTTCCTCCAGATTGACGCCTTCTCCGCCGCGGTCGACGACTGCGAAGTCCGAGACGTCATCGAGCGGCGTCAGGATGCCGTGCCAGACGTTGCGGGCGATGTTGACGCCCTGGCCCGGTGTCGTCTTGAAGGCGATGGGTTCACTCGGGCCCGCGTCCGTCTCCCGGGAAACGACGATCAGGAACGGATTGTCGCTCAACGGAATGAAGGCCTGGCTGCCGAGTGGATGGCGCTCGACCATGGTGAGTTTCAATGGCAGCGGATAGGGCACGCCGCGCACCAGGCTGATCATCGGCCGGGCCTTTTCGCCGGTCGTTTCGATCTTGGCGAGATCATGATAGCGGGTGGCATTGCCGCCGTTGATGGTGAAGTTGTGGGCATTCTCCGTTTCGATTACGTCGCCGAAAGGCGCAAAGGCCTCCCGGGTCAGTGGCTGTATGACGATCTCCTTCATGCGACGCTCCTCCGTGCAATGTTGATCGATGACATGGCTTCAAAAATTCGATCGTTTCCTCGACAAAACGATCTAGTTGCCGGCTTTCGCAATACGCCCGAAGACACGCAGCCGGCTGACGCCGCCGTCGGGGAAGATGTTGAAGCGCACATGGGTGACCGGGCCTGAGGCCGCGAGTTCGGGCGCATCATAGGTGTGCAGATTGTCGGCCGCGAGCTTGCGCTGCGGCAGAACCTCTCGCCAGAACATCGACGATGCGGTGATCGAGGCCGCCAGCTCGCAAGAGGCTCCGCTGAGGTCTGCCGCCTGCAGCGAACAGGTGTCGGGAAAGTTTCCCTTGAAGTGGGCGGTATCGACGACAAGCCGCTCGATCTCGCCGCGCGCCGCAAGCTTGATGACGATCCAGTCGTTTCCGGGTTCCCGGCGCCGGCGTGTTTCCCAGCCGTCGCCCATGTTGATCCCGCGCCCAGGCGCAAGCAGCCGCTGATGGCCGTAATGGCCGTTCGAGTAGGCGACGATACGGCCGCCGAAGAGCGACGAGGCGAGATCGACCGAGTTGTCGCCGATCGCCGCCCTGTCGAGGGCGGGCGTGCCGTAAACCTTGAGACGGGCGATGCCGCCATCGGGATAGATACGCAGGCGGACATGGCTCCAGATCTCTTCCGACCGGGCTTCGAAATAGTGCTGGGCGCTCGGCCCAAGCGGCCGCGAACAGACGAGTTCCGTCCAGACCGTCCGCTCGTCCGGTCCATCGGGCGAAAGGCACGCATCGATGGCGCAGGCGGTCGGATAGTTGCCGGTGAAGTGCGCGGTATCGACCTCGACACCATGGATGCACCCTTTTGCGGCAAGGGCGATAATGGCGTGGTCGTTGCCGGGGCCGCGGCGGCGCCGCGTTTCCCAGCCGTCCATCCACTTGCCGTTTTCGTCATAGACGCCGGGATGATAGACCGGGGCTGAGTCCTGGAGCATGCGCTCGAGCGGTGCGAAGAATTCGTCGGTTGCGAACACCGGCCTTGCGCCGAGACCGGCGGAGGCAAGATTGATCGCATTGCGGGCGAATTCGGGCAGGCTCACGCCGTCGGTCGTCATCGCGGGTCCTCAGCTCGGCAGCATGTCCTTGAGGCGCAGATAGGCGATACGCTCCACCTGCCGGCACGCGGTTTCGAACTCCGTCTCGCGATCGTTGCCGATCCGGCTTTCGAACGCGGCGAGGATCTCGTCCTTGGTGCGTCCCTTCACCGCCATGATGAACGGGAACTTGAACCGCTCGACGTAAGACGCGTTGAGCGCGGTGAAGCGCTCGCGCTCGGCGTCGGTCAGCGCATCGAGGCCGGCACCGGCCTGCTCGTTGGTCGAGCTTTCCGTGAGACGCTTTGCCTGCGCGAGCTTGCCGGCGAGGTCCGGGTGGGCGATGAGGACGGCCAGCCGCTCTTCGGCAGACGCTTCGCGGAAGACGGCGGAAAGGGCGGCAGCAAGGCCGATCGCCGTGTCGTTGGCACGCGAGAGTTCGCCCTGGAAGGCGCGCTTGGCGATCCACTTGGAATGTTCGAAGACACCGCCGAAGCGGGAGACGAACTCTTCTTCCGAAAGCTGCGACGGACGATCGTCCCAGGCCTTGTACGGATAGGCTTCGGCCCAGTAGCGCGCGATGTCGACGCGTTTCGCCAGCCAGACTTTTTCGTGGCTCTGCACATAGTCGAGGAAGCGGGCAAGTGCTGCGGCGCGGCCCGGGCGTCCGACGAGACGGCAGTGGAGCCCGATGCTCAGCATCTTCGGTGCGCCGGCGGTGCCTTCGGCATAGAGCACGTCGAAGCTGTCCTTCAGGTAGCTGAAGAACTGGTCGCCGCTGTTGAAGCCTTGCGGCGTCGCAAAGCGCATGTCGTTGCTGTCGAGCGTATAGGGGATGACCAGCTGGTGGCGGCCGGCATGTTCATGCCAGTAGGGCAGGTCGTCGGCATAGGCGTCCGACACATAGTCGAAGCCGCCGGCTTCCGTCACGAGATCGAGCGTGTTGTCGGAGCAGCGGCCCGTGTACCAGCCGCGCGGGCGCTCGCCGGTAACAACCGTGTGCAGCCGGATCGCCTCGGCGATCTCCTGGCGCTCGCGCTCTGGCGAGAAGTCCTTGTGCTCGATCCACTTGAGACCATGCGAGGCGATTTCCCAGCCGGCGTCCTGCATGGCTGCGACTTGCTCGGGCGAGCGCTTCAGCGCAGTGGCGACACCATAGACGGTGGCCGGCACGCCGCGTTCGGTGAACATGCGGTGCAGCCGCCAGAAACCGGCGCGCGCGCCATATTCGTAGATCGATTCCATGTTCCAGTGGCGCTGGCCCTGCCAGGCCTGAGCACCGACGATTTCGGAGAGAAATGCTTCGGAGGCCGCGTCGCCATGCAGCACGCAGTTCTCTCCGCCTTCCTCGTAATTGATGACGAATTGCACGGCGATCCGTGCGCCGTCGGGCCAGGTGATCTTGAAGTTCGGGCCGTGGCCGTGAAGATCGCGGGGGTATCTCATCAAAGCAGCTCCTCCAGACATTTTCGTCTCTGCAGCCAATTTCTACCGACATTTGTTTCGTGCCATTCCCCCCAAAAAATTTGAAAGTCTCGAATGATCGCCTCGCTACCGGGGAAGCCCAAATGCCGGAATACTGCGAGGTGGAAAGCTGACTTCGGGAGGAGCGAACAGAATGCAATCTCATGGTGGAAACGCCGGCCGTCTGACGACGCACGTGCTGGATACGGCAAGCGGCAAGCCGGCTGAGAGCCTGCGCATCGAGCTCTACCGGGTCGATGGCGAGCGCCAGACGCACATCAAGTCCGTGAAGACCAATGACGACGGTCGTTGCGACGAACCTCTTCTCTCCGGCGAAGCGATGAGAGCTGGCACCTACGAGCTGCATTTTCATGCCGGCGACTATCTCGGCGGCGAAGGCAAGCGGGGTGAAAATCCGTTCCTTAACGTGATCCCGATCCGCTTCGGCATCGACAACGAGGGCGCCCACTACCATGTGCCTTTGCTGCTTTCGCCCTTTGGCTACTCCACCTACCGCGGGAGCTGAGCAATGACGATCCAGATCCGCAACACCATCCGTTTCCTGTTGAACCACCGTTTGGTCGAGCTTGCCGACGTTTCGCCGGTTGAGACGCTGCTCGACTTCCTGCGCATCGACCGCAACCTCAAGGGCACCAAGGAAGGCTGTGCTGAAGGCGACTGTGGCGCCTGCACGGTGCTCGTCGGCCGTCTGCTCGACGACAAGCTCAAATACGAGTCCGTCAATGCCTGTATCCGCTTCGTCGGCTCGCTTGACGGCTGTCATATCGTGACGGTGGATTCGCTGGCGCAGCCTTCGGGTCCGCTGCATCCGGTGCAGCAGGCGATGGTCAACACGCATGCTTCGCAGTGCGGCTTCTGCACGCCGGGCTTCGTGATGTCGCTTTACGGTCTCTGGATGGAGAACCCGAAGCCGTCGATTTCCGAAATCGAGAAGGCGCTGCAGGGCAATCTGTGTCGCTGCACCGGCTATGCGGCGATCATCCGTGCGGCCGAAGCGATCTCGACGATCGGCGATGTCGGCAAGGATCCGCTCGTGGTCGAGCGCGAGCGCATCGCCGGCGAACTGGCGTCGCTTCAGGATGGCCGCCGGGTCGAAATCGGCTCTGAAACGGAGCGCTTCATCCTTCCAGGCTCGGTCGACGATTTCGCAGCCGTGTTTGAGGCCAACCCCAAGGCGACGATCGTTGCCGGTTCGACCGACGTCGGTCTCTGGGTGACAAAGTTCATGCGCGACATCTCTCCGGTCATTCACCTGACCCACCTCGAGGAACTGCGCCGGATCACGGTCGATGCGGATGGCGTCACGCTTGGCGCCGGCGTCAGCTATGCCGAAGCCTATCCCATCATTGTCGAGCATTTTCCTGAGTTGACCGAACTCTGGGACCGCATTGGCGGCCAGCAGGTCCGCAACATGGGCACCGTCGGCGGCAACATCGCCAACGGTTCGCCGATCGGCGACACGCCGCCGGCACTGATCGCGCTCGGCGCCTCGATCACGCTGCGCAAGGGCGATCGCCGCCGCACGGTCGTGCTTGAAGATTTCTTCATCGCCTACGGCAAGCAGGACCGCGAGCCCGGCGAGTTCGTCGAAAGCGTTCGTATCCCCTTCGTTTCCGACAATGCCCGCGTCGCCGTCTACAAGGTGACGAAGCGGCTGGATGAGGACATTACCGCCGTCTGCGGCGGCTTCACCATCACCTTCGATGCCGGCCGGGTGACCGATGCGGTCATCGCATTTGGCGGCATGGCCGCAACGCCGAAGCGCGCTGCCAATGTCGAGGCGGCGCTCAAGGGCGCCGAATGGAACGAGGACACGATCGAGCGCGCAGTCGCCGCGTTCGACCAGGACTTCACGCCGCTCACCGATTGGCGGGCCTCGGCGGAGTACCGCCAGCTGGTGGCGAAAAACCTGCTTCGTCGCTTCTATCTCGAAACGCAGTCGAGCGGTCAGATCCGCCTCGATCGCACCATTGCTGTCGCGGTTTAAGGGAGGAAGCCATGAACGTGATGCAACCCATCGGCCGAATCCGCGGCGCGGTACATGAAAACGAGCGGCACGAGTCCGGCCACAAGCATGTGTCGGGTACGGCCGAATACATCGACGACATTCCTGAGCCCCAAGGCACCCTTCACGGCTATCTCGGCCTGTCGCAGCGCGCACATGCCGATATTCTCTCGATCGATTTTGAGGCGGTCTCGAGCAGCGAAGGCGTCATCGGCGTGCTGACGGCGGCCGATATCCCCGGCGAAAACGACATCAGCCCTGCCCACAAGCACGACGAGCCGATCTTCGTCACCGACAAGGTGGAGTTCCACGGCCAGCCGATCTTTGCGGTCGTCGCGACATCGCGCGAGGCGGCGCGTCGCGCCGCGGCCAAGGTCAAGATCGAGTACCGCGACCTGCCGCATGTGACCGACGTGCTCGAAGCAGCGGCGGCGAACTATCCGCTGGTCATCGATCCGCTGAAGCTCGAGCGCGGCGACATCGAAGCGGGCTTTGCCAAGTCGAAGAACATTCTCCAGGGCGAGATGCGCATCGGCGGGCAGGATCACTTCTATTTGGAAGGGCAGATCTCGTTCGCCATCCCTGGCGAAGACGATGAAGTGCTCGTCTATTCCTCGACCCAGCATCCGGCAGAAACGCAGCACATGGTTGCGACCGTTCTCGGCGTGCCGTCGAATGCGGTGACCGTCAACGTGCGCCGCATGGGCGGCGGCTTTGGCGGCAAGGAAACCCAGGCCAACATCTTCGCAGCCGTTGCCGCTGTCGCCGCCAAGAAGTACCGTTGCCCCGTGAAAGTCCGGCCCGACCGTGACGACGACATGTGCGCCACCGGCAAGCGCCACGACTTCCACGTCGACTACAAGCTCGGCTTCGACGACGAGGGGCGGATCGAGGCTGTGGACGCAGTGTTTTCGGCGCGCTGCGGCTATTCGGCCGATCTGTCCGGTCCGGTCACTGACCGTGCGCTGTTCCATGCCGACAATTGCTACTTCTATCCGAACGTGCGGCTGCGCTCGCGTCCGCTGAAGACCAACACCGTTTCCAATACCGCGTTCCGTGGGTTTGGCGGTCCGCAAGGCATGGTTGGCGGCGAGCGCATGATCGAGGAGATCGCCTATGCGGTCGGCAAGGATCCGCTCGAAATCCGCAAGCTGAACTTCTACGGCGGCGAGGGGCGGAACCTGACGCCCTATCATCAGACCGTGGAAGACAACATCATCGGCCGGATCATCGAGGAACTGGAAACCTCGGCCGACTACGCCAAGCGGCGCGAAGCCGTGATCGCCTTCAATCGCGAGAACCATGTGGTCAAGCGCGGCATCGCGCTGACGCCGGTGAAGTTCGGCATCTCCTTCACCAAGACCGAATACAACCAGGCCGGCGCCCTGGTGCACGTCTATACGGATGGCTCCATCCATCTGAACCACGGCGGCACCGAAATGGGGCAGGGGCTCTACACCAAGGTGGCCCAGGTGGTTGCCGACGAGTTCCAGGTCGACCTCGACCGGGTCAAGGTGACGGCAACGACCACCGGCAAGGTTCCGAACACCTCGGCAACGGCAGCCTCGTCCGGTTCCGACCTCAACGGCATGGCAGCGGCCAACGCCGCCCAGCAGATCAAGGCTCGGCTCACCAAGTTTGCCGCGGAACGCTGGAACGTCGCCGAAACCGATGTCGTCTTCGAGCCGAACACGGTGCGCATCGGCGCCGAGCGCTTGAGCTTCAACGAGTTCATCAAGATCGCCTATGGCGCCCGCATCCAGCTTTCGGCGGCCGGCTTCTACAAGACGCCGAAGATCCACTGGAACCGTTCGGAAGGCCGAGGCCGTCCGTTCTTCTATTATGCTTACGGTGCCTCTTGCTCCGAGGTCAGCGTCGACACGCTGACCGGTGAATACCAGGTGGACCGCACCGACATCCTGCACGACGTTGGCCGCTCGCTGAACCCGGCGCTCGACCACGGCCAGGTGGAAGGCGCCTTCGTCCAGGGGATGGGCTGGCTGACGACCGAAGAACTCTGGTGGGATGCCAAGGGCCGGCTGCGCACGCATGCGCCGTCGACCTACAAGATCCCGCTGGCGTCCGATCGCCCGCGCGTCTTCAACACCCGGCTTGCCGAGTGGTCGGTCAACCGCGAGGAAACCATCCGCCGTTCCAAGGCGGTAGGCGAACCGCCGTTCATGCTCGGCATCTCGGTTCTTGAGGCCTTGTCCATGGCGGCAGCCAGCGTTGCGGAGTATCGTATTGCGCCGCAACTCGATGCGCCGGCGACGCCGGAACGGGTGCTGATGGCAATCGAGCGGCTGAGAGCCGCTGCACGGCAGAAAGGGTAACAAGGGCTGATTGGCATGGTGGCAAGTCGCGAGGATATCAGGGACTTTCTCCGACGCGAGCCGGATTGCGTGCTCGTGGATGTCAGCGGTGCCGCCGGCTCGACGCCGCGCGACACCGACGCCTGGATGCTTGTCGCTCCGGAAAGCCTCTTCGGCACCATCGGTGGGGGCCAGCTCGAATACATGGCGATCGATCACGGCCGGCGGGCGCTGAAGCGTGGTGATGCGCTGGAGGCGATGACAATCCCGCTCGGACCGGAGATCGGCCAGTGTTGCGGCGGGCGCGTGGCGCTCGCCTTCACACGCATCGACCGGGAGAAAGCCGCCATGCTGATCGAACGCAGCGACCTCGAAATTGCCAGCCGCCCGCATGTCTATGTCTTTGGCGCGGGCCATGTTGGCGATGCGTTAGCCATGGCGCTGTCGCTTGTGCCAGTGCGCACCGTGCTGGTCGACACCCGCGAAGACGAGCTCTCCGCGGTCGCGGACATTCCGGGCATCGAAACCTGCCTGACGGCGATGCCGGAAGCGGTCGTGCGCGACGCGCCTCCCGGCAGCGCCTTCGTGATACTCACCCACGACCATGCGCTCGACTTCCTGATTGCCGCCGAAGCGCTTCGCCGCGACGACGCATCCTATGTCGGCATGATCGGTTCCAAGACGAAGCGCGCCACCTTCAAGAACTGGCTGTCGCGCGAGAGCGGCCGGCCGGACCTCTTCGAACGGCTGATCTGCCCGATCGGCGGCACGACCGTAAAGGACAAGCGCCCGGCGGTCATTGCAGCACTTGCCGCCGCCGAAGTCATGACCGCGGCGCTCAATTTTCGCCAGCCGGCACAAGTTGACGTCCCTCGCCGATCAGCCGCCGCAAGGCTTGCGCGCTAGCAAGCCCTGGCGATCGCGCCGCTGCGACATGTCGCACTATTGCGCTGCATCGAGGTGAAGCGCAAAGCCGCGGGCGTCCGGGGCGCCGATATCCGGTCGCAATTGAAGGGTCGGGATCAGGTAGTCGCCACCATTCTGCCGCCGATAGGGGATGGGCGCAGTCGTCTCAAGCGTGCGCATTCTCTGCCGCAGCCGCTCGGCCGTTACCTCGAAACCCGCCTCGTCGAGGCCGTCGACCCGATAGGCGACGAAAGGCGGCAGCACGTCGTAGCCGGGATAATAGAGCACGCCGTGATTTATCGGGAACAACAGGTCGTCGATCGGCCCGTTGACCCCGCGCGACGAATAGTGTTCCTCCCAGCCGCCGGTCGTCACGATCAGCATGGCGCGCTTGCCGGCAAGTGTGCCCTCGCCAAAGCGCTTGCCCCAGTACTTGTCGCTGTGTTCGCCGACGCCGTAGGCGAAGCCATAGGCATAGACGCGATCGACCCAACCTTTCAGGATCGCCGGCATCGAATACCACCACAGCGGAAACTGCAGGATCAGGGCATCGGCCCAGAGCAGCTTTTCCTGTTCGGCCCTCACATCGGCGGTCAGAGCGTTGCTCGCGAAGGCTTCCTTGGAGGCGCGGCCGGGTTTGAGCCGTGCATCCGGGCTAAGCGCTGGGAAATCGGCACGATCGATCTCGGACTTCCAGCCTTCGGCGTAAAGATCGGTGACGCGCACCTCATGGCCTTCGGCTTCCAGCGCCCTGACGGCGACATCGCGTAGCGCGCCGTTGAGCGACCGCGGTTCGGGGTGGGCATAGACAATCAGAACTTTCATGGTTGGTCTTCCCTGGTGTCATCGACTGAGACTTAGGTAGACCGACATCGGTTCATGCGGTAGATATCTGCAATGGATATGATTGTGCCGAAAAATGGATAAATCGGATGTGACGCTGGAGCGCATGCGCAGCTTCGTGCGCGTTGCAGAGCGCGGCAGCCTTTCGGCCGTCGCCCGAGAACTCGGTATCGGCCAATCCACCGTCACCCGGCATCTGCGGGAGCTTGAGGAAGCGGTTGGTGTACCGCTTCTCAGCCGCACGACGCGACGTGTGACGCTGACCGACGAAGGTAGCCGCTACTATGCCAATTGCATTCAGGTCCTGCGGTTGGTCGAACAGGCTGGCGACGAGGCGCGCGGCACACGTGGAGCTCCCGCCGGCACCATACGCGTGTCCTGCACGGCCGCGCTCGGTGTGCTGCATATCAGCCGGCTGATCTTTGCCTTCCAGGATCGTTATCCCGATATCGGCATTGACCTCAGCCTGACCGACGAACGTATCGATCTGGTGCGCGAAGGGATCGATATTGCCCTGCGCCTCGGGCCGCTCTCAGACAGTTCGATGAAGCTGCGGGCACTCGGCGAAAGCCGGCGCGTGCTCGTCGCTGCACCCCATTATCTTTCGGTGCGAGGGCTACCCCTTTCCCCGAGCGACCTTGCGGCGCACGAAGGTATCCGGATGTCGAACATCGCAGGCAGCGACAGGCTCGCCTTGAGAACGATGGACGGGCGGCATGTCTCTATTCCGTTTGGTGGACGCCTTCGCGTTGACCACGGGCTTGCCGCCCGTGAGGCACTTGCTGCCGGCCGTGGCATCGCCCCCGCACACCAATGGCTTGTCGACGACCTGATCGAAGCTGGCCGGTTGATTCCGTTGTTGCAGGATTACTCACTGCCTCCGGTCCCGTTGAACATGTTGATCGTGCCTGAACGCGCCGGCATCGCCCGCGTTCGCTTGCTGGCTGATTTCCTTGTGGGGCAAATCGGTGCAATTCCCGGAATTGAGAAAGCTAAAGCCTAGCGTCGGCCCGTCTCGCAGTTTCCTGTCCCCGATAGAGGCACCGCCGAGCCGCGTGGCCTGCCGATGTGTAAGTGTTCCCTAACCCGAATGGATCGGTGCGATCGCCCGGGCGCAGCAAGACATACCACCAATGTGTCGCTTACCGACCGTGCAACTCCTGCTTATTATAAAGCGTTTGCTAAAATAATGTTGGCGACAATACCGACCTTTAACGGAGTAACGCGTCCAGGGTTTCTTTGAGTGCTTTCAGGGCAGTTCGCGTTTTACGCACTCGTACGGAGAAGGGGCGCCTTAACAAGGGGATACGACCATGAAGAAACTGTCTCGTGTGCTGCTTTTGTCCACGGCATTCGCTGTGCTGACGCACTATAGCGCGCCGTTCGTAATCGGCACTGCGCACGCCGATGGAGGAACCACCACCGGTGATGGTGGCACTGGTGGTGACGGCGGTAGTACTAGTGGTGATGGTGGCGGTACGGGCGGCGATGGCGGCGGCACTGGCGGTGACGGCGGCGGCACGGGTGGTGACGGCGGCGGTACTGGCGGTGATGGCGGCGGCACGGGCGGCGATGGGGGTGGCACTGGCGGTGACGGCGGCGGCACCGGAGGCGACGGCGGTGGTACGGGAGGTGATGGCGGCGGTACTGGCGGCGGTACTGGCGGCGACGGCGGTGGCTCCGGCAAAGCTAAGCACGCCAACAACGGCTTCGGTAACGGCGGCGGCGACGGCGTACCCGGCAAATCGAAACACAGCGATGTGAAACGCTGACGTGAGCCTAGTGAGGGCGGCCGCAGCTGCGGTGCGCCCTCTTTTTTGCGCTGATCGCCGGCTCGGGCGACAGGGCGTGCAGCCGGCAAAGCACAATCCGGGCGGTGTAAGCGTCGGCCCGACGCAGAGCGCCTTTATGCCGGAGGCCGAAGGGCTAGGCGCCTATTCCAGCGCCTTGCCGATCAAGCGCTGACAGCGCTCGGCCATGTAGTCGATCATCAGCCTGACCTTCGGATCCTGGAAGCGCTTGTGCGGATAGATCGCCGCGAGCTGCACGCTGAGCGGTGGCGTTTCGGTGAGGATCGGCACAAGCGCGCCGGAATTGATGTGTGCCTTCACTTCGAACAGCGGCTTGTTGATGATGCCGCGCCCGTCGAGCGCCCATTGCGTCAGCACGTCGCCGTCGTCGGAATCGTACGGGCCTGTGACTTCGAGTTTCCGCACGCCTTCCATGGTCTGGAGCGTCCAGAAGAACTCCTTCGAACCGGGATAGCGCAACAGCAGACAGTCGTGCTTGTCGGCAATCAGCGCTTGCGGGGTCTCGGGCACGCCGCGCTTCTCGAAATAGGCGGGCGCAGCACAGATGACGCGCTCGCAGTTCATGATGCCGCGCATGCGCAGGTTCGAATCTTCGAGGATGCCGAGCTTGAAGGCGACGTCGACGCCTTCCGAGAGAATATCGACGTTGTGGTCCGACAGGCGAAGGCGCACTTCGATGTCTGGATACTTGTCGTGAAACTCCGGAATGCCCGATGCAATCAGCCGCCGACCTATCCCCAAAGGCGCAGTAATCTTCAAAGCGCCCTTCGGATTGCGCGAGAGATCGGCGATCGCATTTTCTGCTTCGTTGACCGCTTCGAGGATCTTTACGGCACCGTCGTAAAAGACGCGACCGTGCTCCGTCGGGGTCAGCTTGCGCGTCGTCCGATTGAACAGGCGAACGCCCATGTGGCGTTCCAACTCTTTGATTCTATTGCTTGCAACCGCTGGCGTCACGCGCTGGTCGCGACCCGCCGCCGACAGGGTTCCAAGCTCTACGACGCGTACGAAGACGCGCACATTGTCCAGATAAGACATGCCTTCGTCCCATTCCTCCAGGCTCTCTCTAGCCTATCCATTACGTCGCTATTTTATAGATTTTTTTGAAAGTGTTGGTGAAGCAGCGACGTTCCCGCGACCTCCAGCAATGACACATAATGGCGAGAGGAGAAATGGGAGAATTTCATGTACGACTATGCCATCGCCTGGGATTGGCTGACCTTTGCCGTGAGATGGCTGCACGTCATCACTGCCATTGCATGGATCGGCTCATCCTTCTACTTCGTCGCCCTTGACCTCGGTTTGAAGAAGCATCCCCACCTGCCTGTCGGCGCCTATGGCGAAGAGTGGCAGGTGCATGGTGGTGGCTTCTACCACATCCAGAAATACCTGGTCGCGCCGGCCAACATGCCCGAGCACCTGATCTGGTTCAAATGGGAATCCTATGTCGCCTGGCTTTCGGGCTTCGGCATGCTCTGCCTGGTCTACTATGCCGGCGCGGATCTCTATTTGATCGATCCCAATGTGCTCGACGTCTCGAAGCCGGTGGCGATTGCCATTTCGCTTGCTTCGATCGCCTTCGGTTGGCTCGCCTATGACACGATCTGCAAGTCGCCCCTCGGGCGTGACAATACCCGATTGATGGTGCTTCTCTACTTCATCCTGGTCGCCATGGCCTGGGGCTACACGCAGCTCTTCACCGGCCGCGCCGCCTTCCTGCATCTCGGTGCCTTCACCGCGACGATCATGTCGGCGAACGTCTTCTTCATCATCATTCCGAACCAGAAGGTGGTCGTCGGCGACCTGATCGCCGGCCGCACGCCTGACGCCAAGTACGGCGTGATCGCCAAGCAGCGCTCGACCCACAACAACTATCTGACGCTGCCGGTTCTGTTCCTGATGCTGTCCAATCACTATCCGCTGGCGTTCGGCACCCAGTACAACTGGATCATCGCCTCGCTGGTGTTCCTGATGGGCGTCACCATCCGCCACTATTTCAACACCCGCCACGCCAACAAGGGCAACCCGACCTGGACTTGGCTCGTGACCGCGCTTCTTTTCGTTGCGATCATGTGGCTGTCGACCGTGCCGAAGATTCTCTCAGGCGGCGGCGAGGAGGAGAAGATCTCCGCAGCACAGCAGCCATTCGTGACGGCGGAAGCCTTTCCGAAGGTGCGTGACACCGTCCTTGGCCGCTGTTCCATGTGCCACGCCAAGGAGCCGGGCTGGGAGGGCATGATCGTTCCGCCGAAGGGCGTGACGCTCGAGACGGATGCCGAGATTGCCAACCACGCGCGCGAAATCTACCTGCAGGCCGGCCGCACCCACGCGATGCCGCCGGCAAACGTGACGGCCGTGTCGGACGAAGAGCGCCAGCTGCTCGTCGCCTGGTACGAATCTGTCGTCAATGGAGGAAAGACCCAATGACCGATCTTCTGATCCGCGGCCGCGTGCTGACCTTCGTCGATGAGCCCAAGGGCATCGACGACGCCGCATCCTATCGCTACTTCGAAGACGGCGCCGTGCTGGTTCGCAATGGCAAGGTTGCCGATATCGGCGAACATGCCGAGGTCGCCCGCCGTGCCGGCCCGGGCGTCAAGGTCGCCGACCATCGTCCCAATCTCGTGCTGCCGGGCCTGATCGACACGCACCTGCACTTCCCGCAGACGCAGGCGATCGCGTCCTATGGCGCGCAGCTGCTCGAATGGCTGAACACCTACATCTTCGTCGAGGAGCAGAAGTTCCGCAAACCGGAACATGCCAATTACATCGCCGGCCGCTTCATGGATGAGCTGCTGTCCAACGGCACGACGACGGCGGTCGCCTATTGCTCGGTGCACCCTGAAAGCGTGGACGCCTACTTCAGCGCTGCGGAAGCGCGTGGCATGCTGATGATCGGCGGCAAGGTGATGATGGACCGCAACGCGCCGGACGCGCTGCGCGACACGCCGCAACTGGGCTATGACGAAACCAAGGCGCTGATATCAAAGTGGCATGGCCGTGGCCGCGCGCACTATGCCATCAGCCCGCGTTTCGCCATCACCTCGACGCCGGAGCAGATGGAGATGAGCCGCGTGCTCGTCGCCGAGCATCCGGAATGCTACGTGCAGACGCATCTTTCGGAGAACAAGGATGAGATCGCTTTCGCGACCTCGCTCTATCCTGAGGCCATGGACTATACCGACATCTACGCGCGCTACGATCTGCTGACGCGCAAGACACTGCTTGGTCACTGTATCTATTTGAGCGACCGCGAAATCTCGGTTCTAGCCGAAACAGGAGCCGTCGGCACCTTCTGCCCGACCTCGAACCTCTTCCTCGGCTCCGGTCTCTTTGATCGCGATCGTTTCGACAAGCTCGGCGCGCGCTGGTCGGTCGCAACCGATGTCGGCGCCGGCACCAGCTTCTCGATGCTGGAGACCATGGACGAGGCCTACAAGGTGCTGCACCTGCAGGGCCAGCGGCTGACGCCGTTCAACTCGTTCTACCGCCTGACGCTCGGCAACGCCCGGGCGCTCGATCTCGAAGACCGCATCGGCTCGCTGCATGTCGGCGCCGATGCCGACATCGTCGTGCTCGACAGCCGCGCCAAGCCATCGATGGAGTTGCGCATGCGGGTCGCCGGTTCGCTGGCTGAGGAACTCTTCATCCTGCAGACGATGGGCGACGACCGCTCAGTGGCGGAAACCTACGTTGCCGGTAAGCCGATGAAGCGCGGAGCGGACGGTACGAGAGATGCGGCAGTGACAGAGACCAGGAGCCTCGAAACGGCCTGATCGACGTTTCCGATCCGGGCTCGCAAAACCGGAAACGGCATGCGAGCCCAAATTCTCAAGACGCCGCGTGTCCCCTGGCTGCGCGGCGTTTGCTTTCGACGGGTCTACAGGTCTTCGGGTCGTTTGCCGCCCATCGCCTTGGTGAGCGCATCGGCGCGTTCCCGCACGATCGGGCCGAAGGTCGATAGCTTGTCGTCGTTGACGCGCACCGACGGGCCTGAAATCGAAATGCCGGCGATCGTCTCGCCGTATTCGTTGAAGATCGGGGCCGCGACGCAGCGCATGCCGAGCGTGTGTTCCTCATCGTCGACCGACCAGCCGCGATGACGGATTTCCTGGATGTCCTTCAAGAGCGCCGGCAGCGTGTCGCGGGTCTTGTCGGTGAAGTGGGCGAGCTCACGACCGCCGAGGAGCTGGGCGATCTCCTTGTCCGACCAAGTGGAAAGGATCGCCTTGCCAATGCCCGATGCATGCACCGGACCACGGCGGCCGGGGCGGAAGAAGGCGCGCATCGGCGCGTGGCTCTCGACCTGCGAGATGAAGACGACGTCGCCGCCTTCCTCGATGCCGATATTGGCGGTCTCGCCGCTTTCCTCCATCAGCCCCTTGAGGAAGGGGCGGCTGATGGTGCCGAGCTTGCGGAAGCGCAGATAGGCGTTGCCGATCTCGAAGGCCTTGAGGCCGACGGTCCAGGCGCCGGTATCCGGATCGTTCATCACCATGCCGTGTCCGGCAAGCGTCGTCAGCAACCGGTGTACGGTCGATGGTGCCATGCCGGTCTCATCGGCAAGCTGGGTCAGGGTCGAGCCGTCGCCCTCAGCCACGACCGTCAACAGCGCAAGGCTTCGATCAAGCACCTGGACGGATGAAGGGGCGGCGTTCTCGCCCGCCTTGCGTCCACGTTTTCCCCTGCCGTTGCCGTCCATAAAGCCTCGCTGCAAATCACATCTCTCGCCCATCATCCTCTATCAGCCCACGCAGTGATTTTCTCCGAATTATTGAAAATCTTTATTTCCACATGATGGAAATGATTTCCATTTGCGTGTTGCCAATCGAGATGGATGGATTATGTTTTCAGGAAATTGGAGGAGTTCCCATGGCTAAAATGCGTGCCGTTGATGCGGCTGTTATTGTTCTGGAGAAGGAAGGCATCGACTGTGCCTTCGGCGTGCCTGGCGCTGCCATCAACCCGTTCTATTCGGCGCTGAAGGCGCGCGGTTCCGTCCGCCACATCCTGGCGCGCCACGTCGAGGGTGCCTCGCACATGGCGGAAGGCTACACCCGCGCCAAGCACGGCAATATCGGCGTCTGCATCGGCACGTCCGGTCCTGCCGGCACCGACATGATCACCGGCCTCTATTCGGCCTCGGCAGATTCGATCCCGATCCTCTGCATCACCGGCCAGGCGCCGCGCGCCCGCCTCGACAAGGAAGACTTCCAGGCGGTCGATATCGCCAAGATCGCAGCACCCGTTACCAAGTGGGCGGTCACGGTCATGGAGCCGGCACTCGTTCCCTTCGTCTTCCAGAAGGCGTTCCACATCATGCGCTCGGGCCGTCCCGGCCCGGTTCTGATCGACCTGCCGGTCGACGTTCAGCTCGCCGAGATCGAGTTCGATCCGGACACCTACCAGCCGCTTGAGGCCTACAAGCCGAAGGCGACCCGCGCCCAGGCCGAGAAGGCGATCGCGATGCTCAACGAAGCGGAGCGGCCGCTGATCGTCGCCGGTGGCGGCATCATCAACGCCGATGCCTCCGATCTGCTCACCGAATTTGCCGAGATCACCGGCATCCCGGTCATCCCGACGCTGATGGGCTGGGGCACGATCCCGGACGACCATCCGCTGATGGCCGGCATGTGCGGGTTGCAGACCTCGCACCGCTACGGCAACGCAAACATGCTCGCCTCCGACTTCGTTCTCGGCGTCGGCAACCGCTGGGCCAATCGCCATACCGGCAACGTCCCGACCTATACGGAAGGCCGCAAGTTCGTTCACGTCGACATCGAGCCGACCCAGATCGGCCGCGTCTTTGCGCCTGACTTCGGTATCGTCTCGGATGCCGGCGCTGCGCTGAAACTGTTCCTCGATGTTGCGACCGAATGGAAGACGGCGGGCAAGCTGCGCGACTGGTCCGGCTGGGCCGAAGAGTGCCGCGAGCGCAAGCGCACCATGCTGCGCAAGACGCATTTCGACCAGACGCCGCTCAAGCCGCAGCGCGTTTATGAGGAGATGAACAAGGCTTTCGGCCGCGACACCTGCTACGTCTCGACCATCGGTCTCAGCCAGATCGCCGGCGCCCAGTTCCTGCACGTCTACAAGCCGCGCAACTGGATCAATTGCGGCCAGGCCGGCCCGCTCGGCTGGACCCTGCCGGCAGCCCTCGGTGTTCGCGCCGCCGATCCTGACCGGACGATCGTGGCACTCTCGGGCGACTACGACTTCCAGTTCCTGATCGAGGAACTGGCGGTCGGTGCCCAGCACAAGCTGCCTTACCTGCACGTGGTCGTGAACAATTCCTACCTCGGCCTCATCCGCCAGGCACAGCGCGGCCTCAACATGGACTTCGAGGTCAGTCTCGCCTTCGACAACATCAATGCGTCGGGCGATGCGGAGAAGGGCTACGGCGTCGACCACGTCGCGGTTGCCGAAGGTCTCGGCTGCAAGGCGATCCGGGTGCGCAGCCCGAACGAGTTCCAGGAAGCCTTCGACCGGGCACGGGCGCTCATGGACGAGCACCAGGTTCCCGTCGTCATCGAGTTCATTCTCGAGCGCGTCACCAACATCTCGATGGGCGCCGACATCAACGCCGTCGTCGAGTTCGAGGAACTGGCGCTGCGTGGCGAGGACGTACCGACCGCGATCACGGCCCTGCTCGACTAAGGCCCAACTGACTAGGCGGTGCGGGCGATCCGTTGCCCGCATCCCGTCCAAGGATAAATACAAGGAGGAAACATCGCATGGCGAAGTTCGCTGCGAACCTGACAATGCTGTTCAACGAGGTGCCGTTCCTCGACCGTTTCGCCCTTGCTGCCAAGGCCGGTTTCGAAGGCGTGGAATATCTGTTTCCCTATGAGTTCGAAAAGGTGAGCCTGCGCGCCGAACTTCAGCGTTTCGGCCTGACCCAGGTTCTGCACAACCTGCCGGCCGGCAACTGGGCCAGCGGCGAGCGCGGAATCGCCATCCTGCCGGATCGCGTCGACGAATTCCGCAAGGGTGTTGCCAGCGCCATCGACTATGCGACAGCGCTCGATTGCAAGCAGGTGAACTGCCTCGTCGGCATTGCGCCCCATGGCCTCTCGGAAAAGGTGCTGCGCGATACGCTCGTCACCAACCTCAAGCTTGCCGCGAGCGAGCTCGGCAAGCAGGGCATCCGCCTCTTGATCGAGCCAATCAACGACTTCGATATCCCCGGCTTCTATCTGAACACGGTGGAGCAGGCGGCCTCGATTATCGAGGAAGTGGGCAGCGACAACCTGTTCATCCAGTACGACCTCTATCATCAGCAGCGCACCCAGGGCGAACTGATCGGCACCTACAAGCGCTTCGCCGATCGCATCGTTCACGTGCAGCTCGCCGACAATCCGGGTCGTAACGAACCGGGCACCGGCGAGATCAACTATCCCTTCGTCTTCGACGCGCTGGAAGCGGCCGGCTACGACGGCTGGATCGGTTGCGAATACAAGCCGCGCACCACGACGGCCGACGGCCTCGGCTGGCTCGGCGCCGAGCGCCAGCGCACCCAATCCGCAGACATCATCAAGATCAGGAGCTAAGCACCATGGCAACAATCGGTTTCATTGGACTGGGTATCATGGGTACGCCGATGGCGCGCCACCTGCAGGACGCCGGCCACACCATCGTCACCTCGAAATTCGTCATCCCGCCGCGCCAGGAACTGCTGGACAACGGTCTGAAGTTCGTCGAGACGCCGAAGGCGCTCGCCGAGGCCGTCGACACCATCATCCTGATGCTGCCCGACACACCCGAAGTTAAGGACGTTCTTTTCGGCGAAAACGGCGTTGCCTACGGCCTTTCCAAGGGCAAGCTGGTCATCGACATGAGCTCGATCTCGCCGATCGAAACCAAGGAATTCGCAAAGAAGGTTCGTGAGACCGGCGCCGAATACATCGACGCCCCGGTCTCGGGCGGCGAAGTCGGCGCGAAGAACGCTTCGCTGTCGATCATGGCTGGCGGCGCACAGGAAAGCTTCGACCGCGCCCTGCCGCTGCTGAAGCTGATGGGCAAGAACATCACGCTGGTCGGTGATTGCGGCGATGGCCAGGTCACCAAGGTTGCCAACCAGATCATCGTCGCGCTGACGATCGAAGCGGTTTCCGAAGCGCTCGTCTTTGCATCCAAGGCGGGTGCCGATCCGGCCCGCGTCCGCGAAGCGCTGATGGGCGGCTTTGCCTCCTCGCGCATTCTCGAGGTTCACGGCGAGCGCATGATCAAGCGAACCTTCGACCCGGGCTTCCGCATCTCGCTGCACCAGAAGGACCTGAACCTGGCGCTCCAGGGCGCAAAGTCGCTCGGCATCTCGCTGCCGAACACGGCTGCGACCCAGGAGCTCTTCAACAACTGCGCCGCTAATGGCGACAGCGGTCTTGACCACTCCGGTCTCGTCCGCGCGCTGGAGCGTATGGCGAACCACCAGGTCGCCTGAGCCTCCAGCGAGCGCAGCAATGCACATGACCCGTCCGGCATCCCATTGTTTTGGCTGGTCATGTGTCCGGGCGGCGGTTGGAGGAACCGCCGCCCGAGACTTTCATGTGGTTCCAGCGACGTGATGGAACTATGGATGAGGGTGGCGTATCCGATGGATGCGACATGCCAAGGGGAGATCAATGCCAGCCATCAACGACCCACGCCGGTTCCTTGAAACCCTGTTCACGTCTGCCGTTGCCGCAGCTGATCCTGAAAAGGTGATTGCCGCCAATTTGCCGGAACGGCCGAAGGGGCGAACCGTCGTCGTGGGTGCTGGCAAAGGTGCCGCGCAGATGGCGGCCGCCTTCGAGCGTCATTGGGACGGTCCGCTTTCTGGCGTGGTCGTCACCCGCTACGGCTATGCTGCTCCTTGCGAGCGCATCGAAGTTCTGGAAGCTTCGCATCCGCTGCCGGATGAAAACGGCATGCAGGCGTCGAAGCGGCTGCTCGCCGAGGTTAGCGGCTTGACGAAGGACGATCTTGTCGTGGCGCTGGTCTGCGGTGGTGGCTCGGCGCTCCTGCCTTCGCCTCCGCCCGGCCTGTCCCTGGAAGACGAGATCGCCGTCAACAGGGCGCTGCTTGCCTCCGGCGCACCCATCAGCGCCATGAACGCCGTGCGCAAGCACGTTTCTATGATCAAGGGCGGCAGGCTCGCCGCCGCCGCCTATCCGGCGAAGGTTGTCTCGCTGATCGTTTCCGATATCCCGGGCGATGATCCGGCGCTGGTCGCATCCGGCCCGACGCTTGCCGACGCCAGCACGCGCGAAGACGCGCTGACGCTGATTGAACGCTACGGTTTGGATTTGCCGACGAACGTCATGGCCTGGATCCGTAGCGCTGATAGTGCTGCCCCGTCGCCTGACGATCCGCGCTATTCGCGAAATGAAGTTCGTCTGATCGCATCTGCTTCCGTCTCGCTGGAAGCGGCAGCTGAGCAGGCACGCGCAGCTGGCATCGAGGCGATCATTCTCTCCGACGCGATCGAAGGCGAGGCGCGCGACGTCGGCGGTGTCCACGCGGCGATCGCCCGCGAAGTCGCCGGCCGCGGACGCCCATTCACGAAGCCCGTCGTCGTGCTCTCCGGCGGAGAGACAACCGTGACGATCCGCGGCAAAGGCAAGGGCGGCCGCAACAGCGAATTCCTGCTGGCACTGGCGCTCGGCATCGATGGTGCGAAGGGCGTCTCGGCGCTTGCTGCTGATACCGACGGCATCGACGGGTCGGAGGACAATGCCGGCGCATTTGCCGACGATACGACGATCGCCCGGCTTGCGGCACAGCGTCTGGACGCGGCGGGTCTGCTGCAGAAGAACGACAGCTGGACGGCCTTCGACGCGCTCGGCGATCTCTTCAAGCCCGGCCCGACCGGCACCAACGTCAACGATTTCCGCGCTATCCTGGTGCAGTAGGCGCGCGCCTCACGCGAAGTGGCAACTCACTGAGCCATAGGCGCCGAAATCGGCGACGATCGTGTCGCCGTTTTTGGCCTCGACCGTGCGGATGAACGAACCCGAAAGCACGATCTGGCCCGGCTCGATCGCGTCGCCGCACTGCGCCAGACGGTTGGCAAGCCAGGCGATGCCGCGCGCCGGATGATTGAGGACACCGGCTGCAAGCCCTGTCTCCTCGATCACCGCGTTGCGCGAGACGATCGCACCCATCCAGCGCATGTCGACGGTATCCGGACGCACGGCACGGCCGCCGAGAATGAGGCCGCCATTGGCGGCATTGTCGGAGATTGCATCGACGATGGTGCGCGCCTTCTTGGTTTTTGGGTCGGAGCGCAAGATGCGGGTGTCGAGGATCTCGAGTGCCGGCATCACATAGTCTGTCGCATTCAGCACCTGCACGATGTTGACCCTCGGCCCCTTGAGGCCAGACTTCATGACGAAGGCGATTTCCGCTTCGACGCGCGGCTGGATGAAGCGATCGGCCGGAACCGTTGCGCCATCGTCGAACAGCATATTGTCGAAGAGGACGCCGGAATCGGGGGTGTCGATGCCAAGCGCCTGCTGCATCGCGTTGGAGGTCAGGCCGATCTTCCAGCCGATGATCCGGTGGCCTTCGTCACGTTTGCGCCTGACCCAGGCCGCCTGCACCGCATAGGCATCGTCGACCGTCATGTCCGGGTGCTTAAGCGACAGCAGCCCGATCTGTTTGCGGTCGTGCTCTGCCTGATGCAGGCTTTCGGCGGCTTTGGCAATCTCCGTTGCATTGAGCATGGTCCGACCCCTCCACTCCAGCGTGTCATACGATACACCATGGCCGTTCCGTCGGCACGGGTCGTCTTCGGGCGTCTCAGATCGGCTGGCTTGCCAGCATCAGGCCGAGGCCGATGAGGATGGAGCCGCAGGCGCGCGGAACCAGACGGTTTGCGTTGCCCGCGAAACGTCCGAGCGTGAGGCTTGCAAGCAGCACCGCCGCAACGTCGGCGATCGACAAGGCAAGGTTCACCAGAAGACCGAACATCAGGAACTGCAGGGATACCGGCATCGATGCGGCGGGATCGACGAACTGCGGCAGGAAGGTCACGAAGAACAGGGCCGTCTTGGGGTTGAGAATTTCGACGACGATACTGTCGCGAAGGACGCCGGGGTTCACCGCGTCCGAATGGGCGGCATGTTTTCCGGTCCCCAGCAACATGGTCGCTCCAAGCCAGACAAGGTAGACCGCGCCGCAGAGCTTGATTGCGGCATAAAGAAGCGGCGCGTGCTGCAGCAGCGCCGCAAGCCCCAGGGCCGCCGCGGCGATATGCACGTAGCAGCCGATGTGGATCCCAAGTGCGGCGAGGAAGCCCGCCTTGCGACCGTGAGCAAGCGTTTGGGCCGTCATGTAGAGAATGGCAGGTCCCGGTATGCAGGCAAAGATCGCCGTGGCAAGCGCAAACGATATCCAGTGCTCGATCGAGGGCATGGCGGATCCTCCAGAGTTTCACGGGCACCGTCCGGCGGACGGCGTTGCACCTCGACGCATCGAGATCAGGCCCGGTTTCGGCAGGAGAACTACGCTTGGTTGTAGGCGTGCGATATACGGCAGGTGCCGTATTTCGAAGCGACAGTGCGCTCGCCTATGCTCAGGTGGTTAAGGGAGTGTGACCGTCGAGACGTGGAGAGCGCATGGCCGTGTCAGGAGACCGGCAGGCCGATACGCACCGCGTAGGCGGCGATTTCAGCTGCGCTGTGCAGGCTCAGCTTGCGCATCAGATTTTCGCGATGCTTGCGCGCCGTCAGCGGGCTGATGCCGAGACGGTCAGCGGTTTCGCGTGCCGTCAGGCCTTGCGCCGCGAGAGAAAGGATCTGCATTTCGCGCCGGGTGAGAGGAATGGGAGAAAGGGCGGCATCGGCTGCAGGAGGATCCCGCTGCCGATCGGGTTCGCTGACGGCGAAGCGGACGGCGTGGCTGAGATAAACCTCGCCTCTCGCCACCGCGTCGAACGCCGCATCGAGTTCGGAGGGATCGCCGCTCTTGGTCAGGTAACCGCAGGCACCGGCTTCGATCGTCGCGCGCACGGTTCGTGGCTCGACATTGGCGGTCAGCACCAGGATTTTCGTTCGCGGCGCGATCGCTCTGAGCTCCGTGATGAACTGCACGCCCGCGACCCCCGGCATGCCGAGATCGAGAAGGATGAGGTCAGCGCCACCGGCGCGGGCCAGGCCTGCAAGTGCCTCGCCGTCAGCAGCCTCCGCAACCACCGATACATGCGCCATCGTCGAAAGCAGCAGCTTCAGGCCTTCCCGAACGATGGCGTGGTCGTCCGCCACGATGATCGTCAGCGGTTTACGCATGTGAGAAACCCTTTATGTCATTCTGCAATTCTGCAGAGTTAGAGCGCCAAACCAGGAGAGGAAGAACAGTGGAGACTCGCGAGAATTTGCAGCCTCTCTTGATAGACCTTTTATTTCGCCAATCATACGCGGTGCTGTTCGCGAATTTCGCTATTCCACTGCCGGTTGCCTACGTGCTGCGGGAATGGGTGCCCGAAAACCTGCTGCTGGCGTGGATCGCCGCCCTCTATGTCCTGACGGCCGCGCGCATCTTTATCGATTGGCGATACCGCCTTGAACCCGTGGCGCGGCGAAACCGGGATTGGAGACGTTGGGCGTGGCGCTTCACCCTGCTTTCCTGGGCCTCGAGCGGCCTGTGGGGAGCGCTTGGTTGGTTTGCCTTCCAACCGGACGAGCCGCAAACACTCGCCTTCATCTGCATCGTCATCACCGGTATTGCGAGCGGAGCAGTGCCTTCGCTGTCGGCCTTTCCGCTCGCCTATGCCGGATCGCTTTTGGCGATGCTGCTGCCTTTTGCGGTACGTTGCTTCATTGGCGATGGACCGATCTACGATACCTACCTGGTCTTCACCATCTGCCTCTTCGGCGTCGATCTCTATTACAGCCGGGTGACGCATCGCACGCTTGCCGAGACCGTGCGGCTGCGTTTCGAGAACCTGTCCTTGATCGGTGATCTCAAGGAAGAGCGCGACAAGGCGCAAAGCGCCGATCGTGCCAAATCTCGCTTTCTGGCCGCCGCCAGCCACGACTTGCGCCAGCCGATCCACGCGCTCGGCCTTTTCATCTCGACGCTTGGAGTGCTTGGCCGAAACGGAGACGTGCCGGCCAAGAGCGCGCGTGATCTTGCCGAGCGCGCACGCTCGGTCATTGGCAGCCTCGGCGGTCTCCTGGACGCGTTGCTCGACATTTCCAAACTCGACGCCGGTGTCGTGACCGTCACACGCGAGCCGCTGGCGCTCAGGCGCGTGTTCTCCGATCTCAGGGTGGCGTTCTCCGGCATCGCCAAAGGGCAGGGGCTGGAGTGGCGTGTCGTCATGACGGACATCTGGGTCGACACGGACCCGATGATGTTGAAGCGCATCCTCGACAACCTCGTTTCAAATGCGTTCCGCTACACGCCGACCGGTACCGTGATGATCGGATGCCGGCGTCGCGGTCTGACCGTGGAGGTGCAGGTCTGGGACACGGGCGTCGGCATCCCCGTCGCCGAACAGGAGGCGATCTTCGAGGAGTTCGTGCAGCTTCGCAACCCGACGCGCGACCGAGCCCAGGGGCTTGGCCTTGGTCTCGCGATCGTCCAGCGGACTGCGCAGCTGCTCGGTCACCCCATCCAGGTTGTCTCGACGGAAGGACGCGGCTCGATGTTCTCGATCACGCTGCCGGTGACGGCGCCGGTCGCATCGCCGCGGAAAGGGCGGGCGCATCCGACGCCAACGAAGCAGCAGGGCGGAATTGTCGTCATTGACGACGAGCCCGACGCGATGGACGCGACGGCGCTGCTGCTGCGCACGCTCGGATATCGCGTCTATGCGGGCGGTTCGGCCGCCGCCGCTCGCCACGCGCACACGAAAGCGGCGCGCCGGGGCGAAGCACCGGTCGACATGGTCGTCACGGACTACCATCTGCGCGACGGACAGACCGGTATCGATGCCGTCCGGGAAATCACCACATATCTCGGTCGTGAGGTGCCGGTCCTGATCCTGTCTGGCGATACCTCCTCCGCCCGGCTGAAGCAGGTGAACGCAAGTGGCCTTCGCCTGTTGCACAAGCCGCTTGACGCTGCGCGCCTGGAAGAGGAGATCGCGGCGGCGCTCAAGGGAAAGAATGGCAGTCCCTTGCCCGATGAGAGTATCGCTACTCTATGAAGACGCCGACGCTTGCAGCGCGCCCGACCGCGTCGATGACGGTCAGCGTCGAATAGCCGACACCATCCGGTTGCCATTGCGTCACGCGCCTGCGCGTGAGTTCTGGCAGCGGCTTGCCATTGGCGAGCCAACGGAAGGGTGCGCGGCCGCCCTGCAGCTTGAGGGTTAGCGGCGAGAGCGCCTGATGGTCCGCACGAAGTTCGACGCGCGCACCCTCTGGCGGAAAAACGATCTGCGGTGCCGGTTCGCGCGCCGAGGCGTTGACGAGACCGCTCGCGGTCAGCGAGAAACGGCGCTGGCTGACAGGCAGTTCGGCCTGCGAGATGCGGATGGCGCCAGCCGGTGCGTCGGGCAGAGGCGTGATGCCGAAACCGGACTTGGCAAAGCCTTCGAAGAGAATGGGCGCGGCGCTGCCGTAACCGGTGAGGCCCGGTACGGCACCATTGTCGGGCCGCCCGACCCAGACGCCGAGCACATGGCGGCCGTCATAGCCGACCGACCACGCATCGCGATAGCCGTAGCTGGTGCCGGTTTTATAGGCGATGCCGCGCTGGCGGCTTCCCGTCGGCGGCAGAACGCCGGAGAGAGCATCGGATACGTTCCAGACGGCGACCGGAGACAACAGCGGTTCAGCCTCGATCAGCCCGGCCTTACCATCGATGCCGTCACCCAAGCTTAAAGGAAAGCCGCGATTGGCAAGCGCTGCGTAGAGTTGGACGAGATCGCGCAGCGAAAGCCCGACACCGCCAAGGCCGATCGCAAGCCCTGGCGCTTCGCCAACGGGCAGCGCCGGCTTCACTTCGCCGCGGCGAAACCGCATCATCAGCTCTGACGGGCCGACCGCGTCGAGCAGACGGATCGCCGGCACGTTCAGGGACAATTGCAGCGCCTCGCGCACGCTGACGTCGCCCTGGTAGCTCATGTCGAAGTTGCGTGGACGATAGCCGAAAAAGTCCGCCGGCCGATCCTCGATGATCGTTTCCTGGCTGACGAGCCCTTCCTCGAAGGCAAGGCCATAGATGAACGGTTTTAGGGTTGAACCAGGGGAGCGCGTGATGCGCGTCATGTCGATCCAGCCGGAGCGGCTCGCGTCGAAATAGTCGGCCGATCCGACCGACGCGACGATCTCGCCGGTCCGGGCATCGGCCATCACCATGGCGACCGAAACCTTCGGCCCGAGCTTGATCGCGCCGTCGCGCGCGACGGCCTCGAGATTGCGCTGCACGGCGAGGCGCAGGGTGGTCTGATGCCGAACGGATTTCGGGTCCTTGCGGAGCGCCCGCTCGGCGAGATGGGCGGCATGGGACGGAAGCTGCAGGCGACGTGACGGCACCGGCGTCGCAATGGCGCGTTCGGCCTCGCCGTCTCCGATGACGTTAGCGACCGCAAGGCGCGAAAGGACCCGCTCTCGGGCGGCAACGGCGGCCGCATGGTTGCGATCCGGCCGACGCTTTTCCGGCAGTTGCGGCAATGCCACCAGCAGTGCCGCTTCGCCGGCGGTCAGCCGCTTCGGCTCCTTGCCGAGCCAGGCAAGGCTTGCAGCGCGCACGCCCTCGATGTTGCCGCCATAGGGCGCGTGGGTGAGATAGAGGTTGAGGATCTGGTCCTTCGAAAGCCGCCGCTCGATCTGGATCGCGCGGGCGATTTGCAGCAGCTTCGCGGTCACAGAGCGCTGCTGGCGGGGTTCGATCAGCCGGGCGACCTGCATGGAGAGGGTCGAGGCGCCGGAGACGATGCGGCCGTTGCTGACGAACTGCAGCGCGGCACGACCGAGCGCCAGAAGATCGACGCCGGAATGCTCCTCGAAGCGTTGATCCTCATAGGCGATCAGCATCTTCAGGAACTGCGGATCGACATCGTCGACCGTCGTCTTCAGCCGCCACAAACCGTCCGGCGTGGCGAAGGCGCGCAACAGTTGCCCATTGGCATCGTCCACTTCGCGCGAGACGACATCAGCCTCCGCGAGTGGCGGCGGGAAGGCCTCGTCGGCCTTCTCGATCGCAAAGCCCGTCAGCCCCGTCAGCAGCAGGCAGACGGGCAAGGCGATCAGCAGTTTGCGCCCAATCGACATGATCTTGCCTATTGTGCGGCGAGCACCTCCATGCGCCCGGTGGCCGTGCGGGCCGAAAGCTGCGGCCGGTACATATCCTCGACCGTGGCGGCCGGATGATCATAGGTGCCCGGCGTTACCGCGCGCACGACATAGGCCAGCGTGACCTCGCGGCCGGCGCCCGTGCTGCGGTCGAGTGCTGCGACGAAGCGGTCGTTGCGGAACTCCGTGTGGGTCGCGGTAATCTCGCCGAGCCATTCGAAGTTGCTGAGCTGGGCGCTGTCGACGAGGCTCGGATTGTCGATCTGGAAACCGGCCGGCAAGAGGTCGGTGACGAGCACGCGCGACGGCCAGTCGTTGGCTTCCGTCATCTTCAGGACGACGACATAGCGCTCGTTCTGTCGTGCCTCCATGACGTTCGCCTCGGCGCCATCGAGCGTGTAGTAGGTGCGCTCGATGGTGAAGCCGTCGCCGCCGGCCGAAAGTGGCTGGGCGGGTGCCGCAACCGTCGTGACGACGGCCGAGACCGGGTCGGCGCCCTGGTTGCGGATCACGACCGGATGGGTCATCAGCGCATCACCGGTCATCTGGGCGGCGTAGCTGCCGGTCTTCGATGCGCCGTTGACGTCGAGCGCCATGTCCTCGTCGCCGTTCTGGATGGCGCGGGCGGCAAGCAGCATCCACGCCTGTTCCTGGGTGCTGGTGTAGGTCTTCTGCTCCCATTCGCGCGCGACGATCTTTGACAGTTCCGGAACAATCGGTGGGACTGGGCGGCTTTCGGCGGCAAGTGCCAGCACGGCCGCATTGTCACGCAGGGACGAGCCGTAGTCGGAGCGCGACAGGCTGACATTGACAAGACCGGTCGACATGTTCGCCGCCTTGGCAAAGGTGTCCTGCGACCCCTGCGCATCGCCGTAAAGCGCCAGTGCTGCGGCGATGTGGGCCTTGGCGAGCGGCGTCGGGAAATCGTCGATGACCGTGTTGGCGTAATAGCGAAGATCGTTGATCGCGGCCTTGCGGTTGCGCGCGAGCACATAGAGCCCGTAGGCGATCTCGTTGCCGCGATCCCTAACATTGGTGTCGTAGCCGACGCCGTTCTGCAGGTTTTCGAGCGCCTGGACCATGGCAGCCTCCGGCACGTCGTATTTTTGCTCGCGGGCGCGGGTCAGGAAGTCGGTGACATAGGCGTCGAGCCAGAGGTCGCCGTAGCCTGGACCCCAGAGGCCGAAGCTGCCGGACGAAGACTGGTAGGAGAGCACGCGATAAATCGCCTCCTGCACTCGCTTGGTCACGCCATCGTCATCGGCGAGACCCGATTGCTTGGCGAGTTCGCTCAAGTAGAGCAGCGGCAATGCGCGGCTCGTCGTCTGCTCGGCGCAGCCATAGGGGTAGCGGTCAAGCGTCATCAAGAGCGCCGGCATGTCGAAAGCCGCCGACCGCGTCACGCTGAGGTTGAGCGAAGCGCCCTGAAGGATGCTGTCTGCCAGCAACTGGCCATCGACAGTCAGGCTGCTTCCGGGCGCGATCGAAACGACTTGCCGCTGCGTGACCGGCAGGGTCGCCGGACGCACGAGCATGTCGAGCGACTGTTCCAGCGAAAGGCCGTTGGCGCCGGTGAGGGCCACCGTGACGACCCCGTTTCCGGGGTACTGACCGACGACGGGCAGAGTGATGGAGGACCGGCCGCCCTGTTCCAGGGTTACCGTGTTGCCCGTGCCCGGTTGTTCGACAGTGGCCGGGCCGCTGGTCGTCACGTGGATCTGATAGTCGCCGGCCGGCGCGTCGGTGTTGGCGATCTCGAGCCTCAATTCCGAGCGGTCTCCCGGTGCCAGGAATCGCGGCAGGCTGGCGGTGACGACGACAGGATCTCGGATCACCACGTCGCGCGTGGCGTGACCGACGCCGGATTTCGTCCAGGCGACGGCCATCAGGCGCGCTGTGCCGTTGAATTGCGGAATATCGAAGCTGACGGTCGCCTTGCCCTCAGTATCAAGCTTCACGGGGCCTTCGAAGAAGGCGACAAGCTTCTCCGTGGGCGGGCTGCCCTGAAGGGCCGCCTGTCCGCCGTCGCCACCGGTGCGCAGACGCCCGGTTGCACCGAGCGAGCCGTCGATCAGCCGGCCGTAGAGGTCGCGGATCTCAAGCCCGAGCTGTCGCTGACCGAAGTACCAGGCCTCCGGATCGGGCGCCTCGTAGCGGGTGAGGTTGAGAATGCCGACATCGACAGCCGCAAGCGTCACATAGGCTTCCTCGTTGGCACCGGCGCCAGCGACCTGGAGGCCGATCTCGAGTGGTTGGCGCGGTTCCATCTTTTCAGGCGCGTTCAGCGTCACCGCAAGCTTGCGCTCGGCCGGATCGACGGAGAGCCATTTGATGCCGATCGAGCGCATCGGCATGCGGCTTTCCTGTGCATCGCCGGGCCTGTAGAGCGTGGCGGTGACATAGGCGCCCGCACCCCAGGCATCGGTGACCGGCAGTTCGACTTCGCCGCCTTCGGCGGCGATCGACGCGGTCGTCGTCGTGATCAGGTTCTCAGTGCCAACGGTGACCAGCAGTTCGCCGGCAAAGCGCGGCGAAACCTTCAGCTTGGCCGTGTCGCCGGCGGCGTATTTCTCCTTGTCGAGCGCGATTTCCAGGCCGTCAGGCGTTTCCGTCGAGGTGGCAGCCACGTACCAGCCGGCATCGAATTCGACACTGGAGGTCGGCCCATCGACTGCCGCCGTCTCGACTTCGAGGCGATAGCGACCCCAGCCAACCGGAACGGAAATCTCAGCCCCGTCTTCCGTCAGGTCGACGCTGCCGTTTGCCACCTGCTTGGTGGTGACCACTGGCTCGTATTTCCAGGCGCTGCCGTCGCGGTACCAATGATAGTTCCGCTCGACGCTGATCAGCTTCCAAAGAGCGCCGGGCATGGCGATCTTGGCGCCGGCCGGATCGACGGCGATGACGCGGAATTTGCCGATGGAGTTTTCTGCCAGTTCCCCTTCGAATTCGGGCTTGATGCCGAGCATCGGGCCTTCGGCCCGCACCGGTAGCTTCAGCGAGCGCTCGACGGCGCGGCCGCCGGCCTCGCGCATGCGGACGGTTACGGTCGCGTCGAGCAGCTGCGTGGTCGCGGGCACTTCGTCGATGAGAACGTCGAAGGTCGATTTGCCTTCCTCGTCGAGGGCCGAAAGCTCTTCGAGCGGCAGGCGCGTGTCTTCACTTGCTTCCTCGTCGGCGAGACCAAAGGAATAGCCCTTGAAGGCAGCGTTTTCGCGTGTCGGCTTGATCGTCACTTCGCCTTCGAGTTCGAGGCCGGCAGCCGGCGCGCCATAGAGATAGCGCCCGTCCACAGCCACGCTTGCATTTTCGCCGACGGTGATTTCCTTGGCGTCGCTCGTGAGGTCGAACTCGGTGCGATCGGGAACGAAGTCGTCGACCAGGAACTGTTTCTCGCCGATTGCCGGGGACTTCGGGTCGGTGAAGATCTGCATCGTCCAGGTGCCGCGCATGGCGTTCGCCTGGGTGTCGAGATCGAGCGTGTGGCCGCCAAGCTCGCCGCCGGGGCTGGTCATGCGGCGATACTCGACGCCGTCCGGCCGCAGGAAGACGAAGGTGAGCGGCAGGTTCTCGATCGCCATGCCGTCGACGTCGCGGGCAAGCGCTGCCGCATGCACGGTTTCACCGGCGCGATAGATGCCGCGTTCGGTCCAGGCGAGAATATCGATGGCACCCGGTGCGGCACGGCCTGTGACCCCCCGGTCGGAAAGATCGAAGCCGGCGCGGCTCATGTCGAGGAAGACGTAGTCGTCTTCACCCTTCTTGGCGGTGATGACCGCGGGCGTCAGGCCGGACGTCCCGCGCATCAGGCCGGCGGTGAAGGTGACGCGACCGTCGCCGTCGCTCGTCGCGGTGCCGAGGATTTCGTTGTTCTTGGCGACGAGCTGCAGTTCGACGCCTTCGATCGGTTCGGCCGAGGCAAGCGAGCGGACGAAGACGTTCAAACCGTCTGTGCCGGCATACGTGGAGATGCCGATGTCGGAGACGACGAACCATTGCGTCGCGCGGGCATCCCACTCCTGGCTGATGCCGGTGGTCGGGGCCGCGGTCAGGACATAGACGCCGGGCTTACGCTGAGGCAGCGCCTCGTCGACCGGGAAGCTGGTGACGACTTCCTTGTTGACGTCACGCGTAATGTCGATCGTGCCCTGCCAGACCAGTTCGCCACTTTCGTCCTCGATGCGCTGGGCGCTGTAGCCGTCAAGCTGCGTCAGGAACTGCGAGTTCTGCAAGACCTGGGCGATGCTGCGGTCGCCGATGCGATAGAGCTTGAGCTTGGCGCTATCAGTGTTGACCGAAACGATCGGGATGCCGCGGCGCGCGGTTGACGGCAGCACGAAGCTGTCGCCGGTGAAGCGCACCATCTGGGCGCGGTCTGCGACATAGATGTCGAGATTGACAGGTGCTTCAAGCACTTCCTCGACGGTCGAGGGTAGGCCTGTGCGAAGCGTCAGCTTGTAGCGCTCGCCGTGCGAAAGCCCCTCTATGCAGATCTGGTCGCCCTTGGCTTCCAGCGCCTTCGGCGCGGCGCCGTTGACGGTGACGAACGAGGCGTAGTCGGCGCCGCTTTTCAGCAGTTGTTCGGAGAACTGCACACAGGCACGTGGGGTTGCAGCGTCCGAATCGATCGTGTGTTCGACAACGCGGAAGCCCTTGCGCTGCTTGAGATCGAGATAGGCCGCCTCGACGGACTTTGCTTTCACCAGCTCCAGGCTTGCCTTGTAGGCATCCAGCGCGGCGCGGAAGTTCTCAGCGCCTTCGAGCGACTTGGCCATGACAGCAAGCGCATGCGCCCGGCTCTCTGCGGTGCGGGTGAGCTCATAGCCGTTGATCGCTGCGATCGCCGCCTGGATCGACACACTCGAATTGTTGGTGATGCGGTTGGCCGTGCGTGCGGCCTCCAACCAGAGTTCGGCGTCGTCGGGCGAGATCGCGAGTGCCCCCTGGAACGCCTTCAGCGCATTCTCGATGTTGCCCATGCCGGCCTGGCCACGCGCCATGTCGATCAGCGTATTGAGACCCATGCCCTGCTGGTCGTCTGCAAGCGCGAGGTTTGCCTTGGTGGTGCGGGCATCCTGCAGAAGTTGATCCGACAGGAATTTCAAACGCGGCGGCGCGCCGATATCCGTTGTCGTTGCTTGTGGCTGCACGACCTTGCCGGCAATCGCGCCCGGGAAGGTGTTCAATTGGTTATAATCGGACTTGAGGAAGCACCATTTCACCTTGGGATTGTAGGTGAAGGCACGGCAGGACTGGTCATCGATGCAGGTCTGTTGGCATTCGTCGAGTGAGACGTTCTGTTCGGTCCTGAGGTCGAAGCCGAAGTAATCACCATCCTTGGTGATCTCGACCTGCCGACCGCTCTGCTGGGCGGCGGCGGGACTTCCGATGGTCAGAAGGGACAAAAGCAGGGTGGAAAGGCCGAAAAACGCGCGCACAGACATCAAGTCCTCCCAACGCAGCCGGTCTCGATAGGGGCTTCACTTTTCAGGCTTCCGCAGCACTTGTCAACCAAGGAGAAGTCAAGGCCGGGCGCAATTTCAGCGGGTGTCCTGCTGGCAAAAGCGAAGAATCGATCGCGAGTGATAGATAATAAAACGGTATTTAAATCAAACTATTATGACGGGAGCGCCGGCTTGCCTGGCGCGCGTCGTCTAGCCGCGCTGATCTCTGAGAAAGACAATCAGTGAGCGGCCGGCATCGAGGATGTGGTCGCGCGTCAGGGCACTGGCGCGCTCGGCGTCGCGGGCGAGACAGGCCTCGAGGATTGCCTTGTGTTCGCGGCGTGCGCGGTCAATGCCCGAAGTTAACGTCAGCTGCGCCCTCAGGTAGCGGTCGATGCGGTCGAGCGAGGCGCGCACGATCTGCAGATAGTATGGACGGCGGGCGGCCTCGTAGAGACTGTAGTGGAAGTTGCGGTTGATCTCGCCCCAGTGGTCGGCGTTTTCCTCCCGCTCGAATTCCTCGCAGTGCCGGCGTGCCAGCTCGATGGTCCGGCGGTCGAGATTGGGCACGGCGAGCCGAATAACTTCGGCCTCGATCAGCGCCCGGAACTCGAAGATCTCTTCGATCTCCTCGATCGACAGACCCGCGACGACCGCGCCCTTGTAGCGCTCCGTGGTGATCAGGCCGTGCTGTTCGAGACGGGAAAGCGCTTCGCGCACCGGAATGCGGCTGGTGTTGAACATCTGAGCGATGTGGTCCTGGCGCAAGTTCTCGCCTTCGGCGAGATCGCCTTCGATGATCGCCTTGCGCAGGGCCTCATATACGATATCGGCGGCTGAGGCGGCCTGCCTGACGTCGACGGCATCGAGTTTCATCGTGTCCAACCCTGCTGGCCATGCCGCGCGGGCTGGCGAATTCGAAGCGCGCTGGCGCTGCTTTTTCAACGGTCATAGGTCCAATCCGGTTGCCGGGCAACAGCGCCTGTGCCTGAAAGCTGTCGCCGTCCTGATGCTGGCGCGTCTCCTTCGAGTGGAATGCGGATTGCCTGGGACACAAAACACAACGCAGAAGGTCAAGTATTCCGCGCGAAATACTTGACCTTCTGCGTTACGACCATTCTTCTAGGCACGTATCCCAAGAATGGAACTTCGCATGGATGGTCGATGAGTGAGATCCAGAACAAATCCGTGGCACTTGTGACGCAGATTGAAGGCGCGCTTGCCGATGTGTCGCCGTCAGATCGCGCCCAGTCGTTTCTCGAAAGATCGCTGGACCTCTATTTTGCGCTCGGAGGCCCACCGGAAGCAGCCGCCAAGCTCGTGACGCAGGCCCGCAGCCGTGCGCAGCTACGGGTGGAATCGGCCGTTGCCAATGTGGTCATCGAGCTTGCAGCCGCCAGCCACCTCAGCGACATCGACATGATCCAGGCCGCTTACAACCGCCTCGACGTCGAGCTCAAAGCAGAGCGTTCAAAGAAGTAGATCGTCCTCAACGGCGGGATTGGCCCAGGTTTTTCCGGGTCTCCTCGGCTGCGCCATATAAAGTTGGCGTGGCGGGGATTTGCTGTGAGTGTCGCGCTCGCTCCCGCGGCGTCGCTCTTGTCGCGCCTGGAAACCTTAGGCGGGCCAGCCGTTGAAACTCCATTCGTGTCGTCCTCGATGGCACCGCCTCGGGTCTTCGACCAGGAGCGAATTGATCACTGCGATCACCACACTTCTTAACCCGAATGGAGCGACAGGCTCCAGTGACGCCGGAGTATTCTCACTTGCGCGCTTTCAAAGTCGTGGGCGAGGGGCAGATAATGCCTGATGAAGCGGGTTATCAGAATCTGGATTGTATATTGGATCCAATTTTTCTATGAGTCTGTTCGGCCGAAGTGGCGTGGTCGCGCTGTCGTCAACGGCCAGTGTGGGAATGACGTCGATGCGCAGCGCAACGGTGCGTCCCCGGTGGCCTCCGGCCACCACCATGGAAGGAGAAAGGCATGCGCAGCAACAAGGTCGTCCATATCGTTTCCTGCCACGCGGAGGGGGAAGTCGGCGACGTCATCGTCGGTGGTGTCGCGCCGCCGCCAGGCAATACGCTCTGGGAGCAGCGCCGCTTCATCGCGGAAGACCAGACGCTGCGCAATTTCGTGCTGAATGAGCCGCGGGGTGGCGTCTTCCGCCACATCAACCTGCTCGTGCCGCCGAAGGATCCGCGCGCGACGATGGGCTTCATCATCATGGAGCCGGAAGATACGCCGCCGATGTCCGGCTCCAACTCGATCTGCGTGTCCACCGTGCTGCTCGACAGCGGCATCGTGCCGATGCAGGAGCCGGAAACGCGCATGGTGCTGGAAGCGCCGGGCGGGCTCGTCAACGTCGTTGCTCAATGCCGCAACGGCAAAGCCGAGCGCATCACCGTCACCAACGTTCCGTCCTTCGCCGACAAGCTCGATGCCAAACTCGAAGTCGAGGGCCTGGGTACGCTGACGGTGGACACGGCCTATGGCGGCGACAGCTTTGTCATCACCGACGCGCGGGCGCTCGGCTTTTCCGTGACGCCGGATGAGGCGCGCGAACTCGCCGAAACCGGGATCAAGATCACCCGCGCGGCCAACGAGCAACTGGGCTTTACCCACCCGGAAAACCCGGAATGGAACCATATCTCCTTCTGCCAGCTGACGATGCCCGTCGAAGAGAAGGACGGCATTCTGCACGGCCGCAACACCGTCGTCATCCAGCCGGCTAAGCTCGATCGCTCGCCGACGGGCACCGGCTGCTCGGCGCGCATGGCCGTGCTGCACGCCCGCGGCGTGATGAAAGTTGGCCAGCGTTTCGACGGCCATTCGATTATCGATTCGACGTTCAATTGCCGTATCGCCGGCGAAACGACGGTCGGTGGCCGCCCGGCGATCGTGCCGGAAATCTCCGGTCGCGCCTGGATCACCGGAACCCATCAGGTGATGCTCGATCCGGCAGATCCGTGGCCCGGCGGCTACCAGCTCGCCGACACCTGGCCGCGCAAGCAGTAAAGCGACACAATGCGGGCCGTACCATGCGGCCCGCATTTGGGGCTTTGCGGCAGCGCCTCAATCTTCCTTGATGATCCGGGTGGTGCCGACCCACAGCTCCCGCGCCGGACCCGCACCGACATTGCGGGCGCGGTGCGGCAAGGAGGCCGGGAAGTGCAGGGTATCGCCGGCCTTGAGCAGGTATTCCTTGCCATCGATCTCGTAGAGCATCTCGCCATCGATCAGATAGAGGAAGTCCTCGCCGTCGTGGCTGGTGAGTTCAGACGCATAGCCCGCGGGCATGTGGGTGATGCAGCCGTTAAGCGCAGCGCCCGGAAAGCCGCGCTCGATCAATTCGTAGACACGCTCCTTGGTCTCGACATTGTAGCCCGGCCGCTCGCCGGCATGAGACACCATCGAGTGCCCATGCTGCGGTGGCTGCGACAGAAACGTGTCGACACTGGTGCCGAGCGCATTGGCGACGTTGTACAGCGAGATCAACGACGGGGTGGAAATGCCGCGTTCGATCTGGCTGATGAAGCCCTCAGTCAGGCCCGCCTCTCGCGCCACGTCCTTCATGGTCTTGCCGATTTCCTTGCGGCGGGCGCGCAGCATCTGGCCGAGCGATGCCGTCGTCGAGGCTTCGGGGAGGGAAGCGCCTTCGGAAACTTGAGGCGCCTCTTTCGTCTTCAGGGGCATGATTTTCTTTCCGCTTGACTCGCGTCTATCGATGTACTTTAGTCCAACTAAAGTTGGTTCGGCAACCCGATCACATCGGACGCGGCACCTTCTTGACAAGGGGAACTACAAGAACGCTTTCGCGGCAATCCGTCGGCGGCAAAAATCATTGAGAAAAATTGGATCCAATATCCAATTAACGCGCTCGGCGCGCGATGGATGACGGCTGCGGTCAAAAGGAGGAGTGAGATGAAACGTATATTGCCTATCGTGCTCAGCGCGACGTTTGGACTTCTGGCCGCCACCACCTCGGCGCTCGCGATCGAACGCGGCGGCGCGATGACGTTTGCGCGCTATGACGATTCAACCGTGATCGATCCCGTCTATGCGGACCGCAATCCCGATCTCTGGATGGTGAATGGTCTTTACGAAACGCTGCTACGCAACAGCCCGGACGGTTCGATCGTCGCGGGCCTCGCCGAAGCGCATGAAGTCTCGTCTGACGGCAAGACCATCACGCTGGCGCTGAGGAGTGGGCTCAAGTTTTCCGACGGATCGGACCTGACCGGTGCCGATGTCGTCTTCTCGCTCGATCGGGCGCGCAACGCCGATCTCGGTCCCTGGGCGGGCCTGCTCGGCGCAGTCGACAAGGTGACGGCCGAAGGCAACAAGATCACCGTATCGCTGAAGAACCCCGACCCGACGATCATCTCGATCCTTGCGACCTTCAACACCGGCATCATGCCGAAGGCGGCCTTCGAAAAGGCGGCAGGTGCCACCGACCAGGAAAAGGCGCGTGCCTTCTTCGCAGCCGGCCCGGTGACGTCTGGTCCGTTTGTCATGAAGAGCCATGTACAGGGCTCGAGCATGAGCTTCGAGCGCAACCCGAACTATTGGCGCCAGGGTGAAGACGGCAAGCCGCTGCCCTATCTCGACCGAGTGGAATTCCTCGTCATTCCCGATGACGCCACCCGCATTCTCAAGCTTCAGGCCGGCGAAGTCGATGCAGCCGAGTTCATTCCGTTCGCCCGCGTCGGCGAGCTTGGTGCCGACCCCAATCTGAAGATGGAGCTTTTCCCGTCGACCCGCATCGTCTACGCGCCGATCAATACGCGCGAAGCGAAAAAGGATGGCGAAAAGAACCCGCTTGCCGACGTCAAGGTTCGCCAGGCGCTGAACTATGCGACCGACAAGAACGTCCTGATCAAGCTTGTGACTTTCGATACCGGCAAGCCGATGACGTCGCTGATGTCGGCGGCGACCCAGCTTCACTACGGGCCCGAACCGCTCTACCCCTATGATCCGGAAAAGGCGAAGCAGCTGCTGGCCGAAGCCGGTCTGAGTGCCGGCTTCGAGGTGAAACTCACGACGCTTGCCGGCAGCGCCGATGACGCGACGCTGTTTACCGCCCTCCAGCAGATGTGGGCGCCGCTCGGCGTCAGCCTCAAGGTCGAACAGGTCGACAACCCGACCCGCGGCGAGAAGAACCGCTCCGGCGACTTCGACATCCACACGTACGGTTGGGCGAATGACGTCAACGATCCGGCGCAGGTGACCGGCTGGCTCGGCTACTACAAGCAGCGTCAAGCTGTCGGCACCGGTTGGAACAATCAGGAGTTCAACACGCTGTTTGAAGCCTCCAACATCGAGACCGATCCGGCCAAGCGCAAGGACGAATACAAGCGCATGCAGGAAATCTATGCGGCGGAAGCGCCGTTGCTCTTCCTGTTCGAGACGCCGTTCGCCGTCGCCGTCTCGAAGTCTATCGAGGGCTATGTGCAGACGCCGCTCGGCGCCAACGACTTCTCGGAAGCCTGGCGCGCCGACTGATAACGCAACGGTTCCCGGAAGCCCCGCGCTTCGCCGCGCGGCTTCCGGCTGAAGGTTGGATCCATGCCCTCACTTTCCTATCTTGTGGCGCGGCTGCTGCAGATCATCCCGACGTTCCTGCTGGTGATGGTCTTCATCTTCCTGCTCGTGCGCCTTTTGCCGGGTGATCCGGCCATCGCCATGGCCGAGGCCAAAGCGACCGATGCCCAGCTTGAGCAGATCCGTCAGAATCTCGGGCTGGATCAACCGCTGCCGGTGCAGTTCCTTGTGTTCGTCAAGAACACGCTCACCGGCGATCTCGGCCGCTCGATCATGCTGAAGGCGCCGGTCAGCGAAATCATCCTCGCGCGGCTGCCGACGACGATCTTCCTGGCACTCTATTCGGTGGCGCTCGCCATTATCCTTGCCGGTCCGCTCGCGTTTCTTGCGGCCTCGCGAGTGAACAGTCCCGTGGATGTCGCCATTCGCAGCATCTTCCAGGTCGGGCTTTCCATGCCCGTCTTCTACATCGGGCTGCTGCTTCTAACCGTGCTTGCCGCGCAACTGCGCTGGTTCCCGGTTGGCGGCTACGGCAAGACCTTTCTCGCCAATCTCTACCACCTGATCCTGCCGGCCTTGAGTGTCGCGCTCTATACGTCGGCCATCATCCTGCGCAATCTGCGCGCCTCGCTGATCGAGGTGCTCGACGCCGACTATGTCCAGTTCGCGCGGGCCAAAGGTCTTTCACCGCGGATCATCATGACCCGGCACGTGTTGCGCAACGCGCTCGTCTCCACCGTGACCCTTCTGGGGCTTTCGATCGGCAACCTGATGAGCGGAACTCTGGTGACCGAGACCGTCTTTGCCATTCCAGGCGTCGGCCGGCTGATGCTGGAAGCGATATTTGCCCGCGACTACCCGCTGATCCAGGGCCTGACGCTGACCTTCGCCGTGCTCGTCTCCGTCGTCTTCCTGCTAACGGATGTCGTGCAGTCCTGGCTCGATCCGAGGCTTCGCCAATCATGAGCGCCATCTCGCAATCCCATTCGCAGACGGCGGGGCGGCTCGCGGCCTTTCTCGCACGTGCCTTTGCCCGCCCATCCTTCGTCGTCGGAATCGCCATCCTTGGCCTGTCTCTGGCGCTCGCGCTCTTTCCTCAGGTCTTTGCGCCTTACGATCCGCTCGCCTTCGATCTTCAGGCGATGCAGCAGGGGCCGAGCCTCGCCCATCCCTTCGGCACCGACAATTTCGGTCGTGATGTGCTCTCACGCGTCATCTGGGCCTATCGCGTCGACATGCAGATGGCGTTTTTCGCGACGATTTTCGCGCTTCTGATCGGGCTCACCGTTGGCGCCTTCGTTGGTTACTACGGCGGCATCGCCGACGTGATCTTCGGCCGCTGCGTCGATGCGATCATCACCTTTCCCTTTCTGGTGCTGGTGATCGCCATCGTCGCCGTGCTCGGCCCCGGCCTCGTCAACATGTATGTGGCGATCACCGCGGTGAACTGGGTCTACTACGCCCGGCTGACCCGCGCCGAAATCATGGCGCAGAAGGCCAACGACTACGCCGCCGCCGGCCGGGTGCTCGGCTATTCCGATCGGCGCATCATCTTCCGTCATCTGCTTCCGAACGCGATATCGCCGATCATCGTCTACTGGATGACCGACATGGCGCTCGCCATTCTGCTCGGCTCGTCGCTCGGCTATCTCGGGCTTGGCGCCCAGCCGCCGGCGGCCGAATGGGGCGTGCTGATCGCCGAGGGCCGCAACTTCCTGATGACGGCCTGGTGGATGAGCCTGATGCCCGGCATCGCCATTGTCTTGACCGGGCTCGGCTTCAGCCTCGTCGGCGATGCCCTTGCCGATCTGCTTCGACCGAAAGGACGCTGAGATGGCAACACGAAGAAAATCGATCGTGCTCGACGTCAAGCATCTGCGCACCGAGTTCGGCACGCGCGAGCGGCCACTGGTTGCCGTTGACGATGTCTCGTTTCAGGTGGGGCAAGGCGAGATTCTAGGCCTCGTCGGCGAATCTGGCTCCGGCAAGAGCATCACGCTGCGCTCTATCCTCGGCATCGTCAGGCCGCGCGGTCGCGTCGCCGGCGAAATCCGCTGGAATGGCCAGGATCTCGTCTCGCTTTCCGAGAAGCAACTCCGGCGTATTCGCGGCCGCGAAATCGCGATGATCTTCCAGGAGCCGATGTCATCGCTCAATCCGCTGTTGCCTGTTGGCCTGCAGATTTCGGAAAACCTTGTCGCCCATACGGACCTCGACGCCAAGGCGAGGAAGGCGCGGGCAATCGAGCTTCTTGAACTGGTTGGCATCCCGGCTGCCCGCAATCGTCTCGACGATTTCCCGCACGAGTTTTCCGGCGGCATGCGGCAGCGGGTGATGATTGCGATTGCGCTGGCCTCCAATCCGAAACTGCTTTTGGCCGACGAGCCGACGACCGCGCTCGACGTGACGATCCAGGACCAGATCCTAAGGCTGATCCAGCAGCTCAGCCGCGATCTCGGCATGGCCGTGATCCTCGTCACCCACGACATGGGTGTGGTGGCTGAAACCTGTGACCGCGTCGCCGTCATGTATGGCGGACGGCTCTGCGAAATCGGACAGACGGCGGATGTGATCGCCGATGCGCGCCATCCTTATTCACTGGGGCTGTTGCGCTCGATCCCGCGCGATGTCGCGCCGCGAACGCCCCTCTATTCCATCCCCGGCGCGCCTCCGGCGCTGAATGCGCTTCCGCCTGGCTGCGCCTTCAGTGCGCGCTGTCCGGTTGCCGGTGCCGAGTGTCCCGAGGTTCGGCCGGGGCTGCAGAGCATCGGCGGGCTGCGCCAGGTCGCATGCCATCATCTCGGAGACGCTCAAGCGCACTTCAGACCGCGGGAGGCGGCACAATGACCATGCCAGCTTCAGCAATCGCGTCGCCTTTGCTCTCGCTTCGCGCGCTGACCATGCGCTTCGAAAAGCGCCGTTCTCTCTCCGATGCGCTGGCGCAGCGACCTCATCAGGTCGTCTCGGCGGTCAATGGCGTCGACCTGGACGTCATGCCCGGCGAGACGCTGGGGATTGTCGGAGAATCCGGCTGTGGCAAGTCCACGCTCGCGCGCCTGATCGCCGGGCTGCATCGCCCGACATCAGGCGACATCCTGTTTGAAGGCGAAAGCGTCGTCGGCCTCAAGGGTGTGCGACGGCGCGCCTATAACCGGCGCGTCCAGATGATGTTTCAGGACCCGTATTCCTCGCTCAACCCGCGCATGACCGTGCGCGACACGTTGCGCGAAGCGATATCCGTTCATCGCATGCGCGAGGGAGCCGCGATCGACCGGCGCGTCGATGAGTTGCTGGACCTCGTCCGGCTACCCGAAGGGGCGGCCGACAAGTATCCGCACGAGTTTTCGGGCGGGCAGCGCCAGCGGATCGGCATCGCCCGGGCACTGTCGTTGGAGCCAACCTGCCTGGTTGCCGACGAACTGGTTTCGGCGCTCGACGTTTCGGTGCAGGCGCAGGTGGTCAATCTGCTGATCGAGCTCCAGGACGACTTGGGGCTGACCGTGCTGTTCGTGGCGCACGACCTTCGCCTCGTCCGCCACGTCTCGCACCGCGTCGCCGTCATTTATCTGGGCGGGATCGTCGAGATCGGTCCTTCGGAAGCGCTGTTCTCAAGGCCGATGCATCCCTATTCCAGGGGCTTGCTCGCCGCAGCGCCTTCGCTCGATACGGGCGCCAGGCGTCGCGCGCCGGCGCTTGTCGGCGAGTTGCCAAGCCCGCTTGCCATTCCGCCCGGTTGCCCCTTCCACGTGCGCTGCCCCCACGCCACCGAACTTTGCCGCCGCGAAAAACCGGCACTGCGACCGGTCGGCGCCGGCATGACCGCCTGCCATTTCGCCGACACAATCGGCGACGCCTGAAACACCACTCGACAGGAAAGACATCATGGATACGAGAGCAAGGCCGGCCATCTCCGGCCGGATCGGCGCGCTGCGGCGCAAGCTTGTGGAAGCCGGGCTCGACGGTTACGTCGTGCCGCGGTTCGACGAGCACCAGGGCGAATACTGCGCGCCGCACGACAACCGCCTGGCCTTCGTCAGCGGTTTTACCGGCTCTGCCGGGGTTGCGATCGTCATGCGTGACCGCGCTGCCATCTTCGTCGATGGTCGCTACCAAGTGCAGGTGCGCGACGAGGTGGATCTTGAGACCTTTGCGATTGAACATTTCTATGATGCGCCGTTGAAAGATTGGCTGCGCACCAATCTGCGCAAGGGCGAGCGTGTCGGTTTCAACGCCATGCTTTTGCCTTCGACCTGGGACGCGGACTGCGGCCAGTCGGTGGCAGAGGCGGGTGGCGTCTGGACGCCGGTCGACGAAGATCTCGTCGATGCGATCTGGACGGATCAGCCGGAAAAGCCGCTCGGCAAGATCATGGCCTTTCCCGTCGCCTACTCCGGCGAAAGCGTCGCCGACAAGAAGCGCCGGATTGCTGCCATGCTGGCGGAGCAGGGGGCAGACGTACTCATTGAAGCACAACCGGACAACATCTCGTGGTTCCTCAACGTTCGCGGTCGCGACGTTGCCTTCAACCCCATGCCGCACTCCTTCCTGATCTTCGACCGGCATGGCAAGACGGAATGGCTGGTCGATCATCGCAAGCTGCCGAACGATCTTTCGGGGTTCGAGCTCGACGATGTCGCGATCGCCGAACCCGGCCGGTTGCTCGCCCGCGTCAAGGCAATGACTGCCGGTCGCACGGCACTGATCGATCCGGGCTTTGCGCCTTCGGCCGCGGCTCATGCGACTCGGGCGGCGGGAGGGACCGTGCAGCTGGCGCGCAGCCCGATCACGCTTGCCAAGATGCACAAGAATGCCACCGAGCTCGCCGGTTTCCGCGATTGCCACCGCCTCGACGGTGCCGCCTGGATCCGCTTTTTCGCCTGGCTTGAACAGAATGCCGCGGAGCGGGATGCAAGCGGCAGGCCGGTGAGCGAGCTGGAAGCGGAGGACCGCATTCTCGCCTACCGGCAGATGGACGAGTGCTTTGTCGAACCGAGCTTCCGATCGATCTCGGCGGCAGGCGGTCACGCGGCCATGTGCCACTACGCGGCGACGAACGAGAGCAGCGCGCCGATCAGAACGGGCGGCGTCTATCTGCTTGACAGCGGTGGGCAGTATCTGACGGGCACCACCGACGCGACCCGCACGACTGCGATCGGCCCCGTCAGCGACGAGATCCGGCGCGCCTATACGGCGGTGCTGAAGGGGCTGATTTCCATGGTGACGCTCAAGTTCCCCAAGGGAACGTATGGGCACCAGCTCGACGCTTTCGCGCGCCGTCCGCTCTGGGATCTCGGGCTCGATTACGATCATGGCACTGGCCATGGCGTTGGACATTTCCTGTCCGTCCACGAGCAGCCGCAGCGCTTTGATCGCCGTGTCAACGCGATCGAGTTGACGCCTGGCATGGTGACGACGATCGAGCCCGGCTACTACAAGGCCGGCGCCTACGGCATCCGCATCGAGAACCAGGTGGAGGTGGTGGACGACGGCGACGGCTTCTTCAGCTTCCGCAGCCTGACGCTGGTCCCGATCGACATGCGGTTGGCTGAGGTCGAATTGCTGACACCCGCCGAGCGCCGTTGGGTCGATGCCTATCACCGGCGTGTCGTGCAGGAAGTGGACAGCATGCTCGATAGCGAATCCCTCAGCTGGCTGGCGGACAGAACCGTGCCGATAGCAGGCTGATTGCCGCGCTCATCGACGCATTGGCGGCGCAAATGCATCTTCGGACGGTGGGTCATCGATCCGCCGTCTTGCTTTTGTGGGAGCGGTATTTTGCAATTGCTCCTCGCTGCGATTCTCAGCCGGTGTGAGACCTCTTGCTCGCGGGTGAGGATTTGTGATAATTTTCACAAATACTGTTCCGCCCTGCAAAAATGGCGAATACGACCCGGACACGGAAGAAATCATGGTCAGCCGCAAGACAGCCCGCATCATACAGCTTGCCGACGCGCTTTCCGGACGCCGGGTGCTGCATCTGCGCGACGCCGCAGCCTTGCTTGGCGTCTCGGAAATGACCATTCGCCGCGATGTTGCCGACAACCCGGGCCAGTTCGCCTTTCTCGGCGGGCATATTGTTCCTGCGGGCGAAATCGAGCCTGATGCGCCCTATGAGCTTGCCCGTGAAGCCGACAGCCACGCCTCCGCCAAGCGTGACGCCTGTGTGCATGCGGCCCGCCACATTCGGCCCGACGAGACGATCTTTATCGATTGCGGCACGACGCTCGAGTATCTCGTCGATCTTATCCCGGAGAATTATTCAATTACTGCAGTGTGTTACTCGCTAAACGTGGCGGAAAAGCTGACGCACAAGCCGAACGTGCGGATCGTCATGCTGGGTGGTGTCTATCATCCGTCCTCGGCCTCATTTTCCGGTAACTCCGGGCTGGAGACGCTCGATTCGCTCGGCATCAACGTTGCCTTTCTCTCTGCAGCCGGTGTTGATCCGGGCAGGGGCGCCACCTGCGTTCATTTCCACGAAGTGTCGGTGAAGCAGAAGGTCATCGCACTCGCTCGCGAGAGTCACCTCGTCATCGACTTGAGCAAGATCGGCAAGCTGAAGCCAGCGTTCTTTGCGCCCCTTCGCGTCTTTCGCTCTATCATCACAGAAGAGGGCGAGACCCTCGTGCCGGCGCAGTAATCGCGGGTCGATCAAAAATATTACGAATTCGTCAAAATCCCGGCGCTTCGCTTGACACCCTCAATATTTGATGGAATAGTCACAAAAAATCGGTAGAAAAATAACAAAATTGACGATCTCCACGGCTGCGCCTTGGGTGTAGAGTTGTGCCGTGACAGGGAGTTCAAGGAGCCATCGCTTGGAAGACCTAGCTGTGAAATCAGGCGTGACGAAAGTCGCGCAATCGCCGGCCGCAGGCCATAACTGGCCGCGCAACAACGGCATCGATCTCGATCTTGGCTGGGTGCTGGATCAGCGCGTCAACCTGTCTGCCGCCGAGCGCCGCGTGGCGACCCTTCCCGGCCGTCGCACGGTGAAGAAGGACGCGCAGGCGGCCTGGTTGCTGAAGGCCGTGACCTGTATCGATCTGACGACGCTGAACGGTGATGATACGACCGAGCGCGTCAAGCGTCTTTGCGCCAAGGCGCGCCAGCCGGTGCGCCAGGACCTGCTCGACGCGCTTGGCATGGGCAGTCGCGGCATCACGACGGGTGCCGTCTGTGTCTACCACCGGTTCGTTTCAACCGCCGTCGAGGCCCTCGATGGCTCCGGTATTCCGGTTGCAGCAGTTTCCACCGGCTTTCCGGCCGGTCTCATTCCGCATGATGTCAAGCTGCGCGAGATCGAGGCTTCGGTCGCCGACGGCGCCAAGGAAATCGACATCGTCATTACCCGCGAGCATGTGCTCACCGGCAACTGGCAGGCGCTCTATGACGAGATGCGTGACTTCCGTGCCGCCTGCGGCGATGCCCATGTGAAAGCCATTCTCGCGACCGGCGACCTGAAGACGCTGCGCAACGTTGCCCGCGCTTCGCTCGTCTGCATGATGGCCGGTGCCGATTTCATCAAGACCTCGACCGGCAAGGAAGGCGTCAACGCCACGCTGCTGGTGACGCTCGTGATGCTGCGCATGATCCGAGCCTATCAGGAGCAGGCTGGCCTCAAGGTTGGTTACAAGCCGGCCGGTGGCATTTCTGCGGCGAAGGACATCCTGAACTATCAGTTCCTGATGAAGGATGAGCTGGGCCGCGAATGGCTTGAGCCGGATCTCTTCCGAATCGGCGCATCGAGCCTGCTTGCCGACATCGAGCGCCAGCTCGAACATCACGTGACCGGCGCCTACTCGGCCCTCAACCGACACCCGATTGGATGATCCCGATGACCGTCGCAAGGTATTTTGACGAAATGTCCTATGGTCCAGCACCGGAAGCCGACACGGAAGCCCGCCAGTGGCTGGCGCGTCACAAGGGTGAATTCGGCCACTTCATCAACGGCGCTTTCGTCGCGTCAGCCTCCGGCAAGACGTTCGAGACGAATGAGCCGGCCACCGGCAAGCTGCTTGCAAAGATCGCACTCGGCGGCGCCAAGGATGTCGACGATGCCGTCGCCGCGGCTCGCAAGGCGCAGGTTGCATGGGCGAAGCTGCCCGGACATGCCCGTGCCCGCCATCTCTATGCACTCGCCCGTATGATCCAGCGCCATGCGCGGCTGATCGCGGTGGTCGAGGCGATCGACAACGGCAAGCCGATCCGTGAAACCCGCGATATCGACGTGCCGCTCGCCGCCCGCCACTTCTATCACCATGCCGGCTGGGCTCAGCTGCAGGAAGCCGAGTTTGCCGATCAGGTCCCGGTCGGTGTCGTCGGCCAGGTCATCCCCTGGAATTTCCCGTTCCTGATGCTTGCCTGGAAGGTGGCCCCGGCGCTCGCGCTCGGCAACACCGTCATTCTCAAACCCGCGGAATTCACCCCGCTGACGGCGCTGCTCTTTGCGGAGCTTGCTGCCGCTGCCGGTCTGCCCGCAGGTGTGCTCAACGTCGTGACCGGCGAAGGCGATACCGGGGCGCTGATCGTCGAACATGCCGATATCGACAAGATCGCCTTTACCGGCTCGACCGAGGTCGGTCGCCTCATTCGCGAGCGCACGGCCGGCACCGGCAAGTCGCTGACGCTGGAGCTCGGTGGCAAGTCTCCCTTCATCGTCTTTGACGACGCCGATATCGATGGCGCTGTCGAGGGCGTGGTGGACGCGATCTGGTTCAACCAAGGTCAGGTCTGCTGCGCCGGTTCGCGCATCCTCGTACAGGAAGGCGCTGCACCGCTGTTTTACGAGCGGCTGAAGCGCCGCATGCAGACGCTGCGCGTTGGCCATCCGCTCGACAAGGCCATCGACATGGCGGCAATCGTCGCGCCGGTGCAGTTGCACCGGATCGAGAGCCTCGTTGCCAAGGGCGTCGCCGAAGGTGCGGTCCTGCATCAGCCGAAAATCGAACTGCCGAAGGGCGGCAGCTTCTATCCGCCGACGCTCCTGACCGGCGTACAGCCGACCTCGATCGTCGCCACCGAAGAAATCTTCGGGCCGGTCGCGGTGTCCATGACCTTCCGCACGCCGGAAGAAGCAATCCAGCTTGCCAACCACACGCGCTACGGCCTTGCGGCCAGCGTGTGGAGCGAAACGATCGGTCTCGCTCTGCATGTCGCAGCCAAGCTTGCCGCCGGCGTCGTCTGGGTCAATGCCACCAATCTGTTCGATGCGTCCGCCGGTTTTGGTGGCAAGCGCGAATCCGGCTTCGGCCGCGAGGGTGGCCGTGAAGGCTGCTACGAATATCTGAAGCCGAAGGCATGGCTCGGCCGCAAGCTGCGTCCTGCTGTTGCCGAACCGGTACTGAAGCCTGTCGCCGGCGATTTCGCCATGCCGACCGTCGATCGCACGGCAAAACTCTTCATCGGCGGCAAGCAGGCGCGGCCGGACGGCAACTATAACCGCAACGTGCTTTCGCCCAAGGGCAAGGTGCTCGGCGAAGTCGGCGAGGGCAACCGTAAGGACATCCGCAATGCGGTCGTGGCGGCGCAATCCGCATCGGGCTGGTCGTCGGCAACGACGCACAACCGCGCTCAAATCCTCTACTACATCGCTGAAAACCTGAGCGGCCGCGCCGACGAATTCGCCGACCGCATCGCGGCGATGACCGGTGCCTCTGCGGCCGCGGCCAAGGCCGAGGTCGAAGCCTCGATCGCCCGCCTTTTCACCTACGGCGCCTGGGCCGACAAATACGAAGGTGCGATCCACCAGCCGCCGCTTCGCGGCGTCGCACTGGCGATCCCCGAGGCGATCGGCGTCGTCGGCGTCATTTGCCCGCCGGAAGCGCCGCTTCTCGGCATGATCAGCCTCGTCGCGCCGCTGATTGCCACCGGCAACCGGGTCGTCGTTGTCCCGAGCGAGCCGCATCCGCTGGCAGCAACCGATTTCTACACGGTGCTGGAAACGTCTGACGTTCCGGCGGGTGTCGTCAACATCGTCACCGGTTCGGCGATCGAGCTGGCAAAGACGCTTGCAAGCCACAATGACGTCGATGCTCTCTGGGCATTCGGCACGCCGGAGCTGTCGACGCAGGTCGAGATGCTTTCGTCCGGCAACCTGAAGCGCACTTTTGTCGACTACGGCAAGGCGACGAACTGGCTCGATCGTGACGCTGCGGAAGGCCCGGCCTATCTGCGCCGTGCGACCGACGTCAAGAACATCTGGATCCCCTACGGCGAGTAGGGGACCCGCAACGCGCGGGGCGGGGGGAGCCGGCTCGCGCGATGGAGGGAATGAACGGTTAGGGAGACGCGTTTGTCCTGAAACGGAAAACGCCATGGTGCGGCCGCAACGGCATGGCGCCAGGAGGAGGACTGCATGCTGAAGAATATCGACCCCGCACTCAATGCCGACGTGCTGCACGCTCTCAGATCCATGGGGCACGGCGACACGCTGGTCATTTCCGACACCAATTTCCCCTCCGATGCCATTGCCCGCAAGACGACGCTCGGCACGCTGTTGCGCATCGACAACGTGTCGGCCGCGCGTGCCGTCGAAGCGGTGCTTTCCGTGCTGCCGCTCGACACGCCGCTTCAGCCGTCGGCAGGTCGCATGGAGGTGATGGGCGCGCCCGATGACGTTCTGCCGGTGCAGCAGGAAGTCCAGGCGGCAATCGATCGTGCCGAGAGCAAGTCGGCGCCGATGTACGGCATCGAACGCTTCAAGTTCTACGAAGAAGCCAAGAAAGCCTATTGCGTCATCACGACAGGCGAGACGCGGTTTTACGGCTGCTTCCTGTTCACAAAGGGCGTCATTCCGCCCAAGACCTGATTGACCGCCTGCGCGGTCGCCGCGCGGGCGAGACTTGCAGTTTGAAATCGCGAGAGATTGCCTGGGCACGCCGTTTCCTTGCGGTGCGGTCGCAGGGGGAGGCTTGAATGAAGACTGGTGTTTCGATCCTTGGCATTTTCGTCGCCGATACGGCCTATCTGGCGCGGCGTATGCCGGCCGTCGGTGAAACGATTACCGGCAGCGGCTTTTCGGTTGGTCCAGGCGGCAAGGGCTCGAACCAGGCGGTTGCAGCGGCAAGGGCGGGAAGCCCGGTTTCATTTATCTCCAAGCTCGGTCGCGACACCTTCGGCGAGATGGCTTTACGCACTTATGCCGAAGCCGGGGTGACGCCGAAGATCGTGCAGATGGATGATCTGCCGACGGGTGCCGCCTTCATTTACGTCAACGACCAGAACGGCGAAAACGCCATCATCGTCTATCCGGGTGCTGCCGGGTCGATCGGCGTCGACGATGTCGAGGCCGCGCGCGAGACGATAGAAGGTTCGCGCATCTTCGTGACCCAACTGGAGCAGCCGGTCGCGGCAGCCCAGCGTGCGCTCGAGATCGCCCATGCGGCCGGCGTCACCACCGTTTTCAATCCTGCACCGGCCGAACCGTTTCCGGATGCGATCTATCCGCTCTGCGACTACCTCGTGCCGAACGAGACCGAGGCGGCGGCGATCGTCGGCTTTGCGCTGTCGTCCGAGGACGACGTTCGCCGTGCCGGCGACGCGCTACTGAAGAAGGGTGCCAGAACCGCGCTGATCACACTCGGCGAACGCGGCGTGCTCTACCACAACCACGAGCAGTCGGTGCTGGTGCCAGCGATCACCAGTGGGCAGGTCATCGACACGACAGGGGCAGGCGACGCCTTTGTCGGCGGCTTTTCCGCTGCACTGGCTCGGGATCTTTCGCCGGTCGATGCCGTGCGCTTCGGTTGCGCCACGGCCGGCATCGCCGTCACGCGTCGCGGTACCGCGCCCGCCATGCCGACGCTTGCCGAAATCGAGGCGCTGCTTGCAAGAGGTCCGGCCGCATGACGCGCAACGATCCGATCAAGCACTTCTTCATCTGGCCAGCGCTGCTGATCGTCCTTTTGATCTCGATCTTCCCGCTGGTCTATTCGCTGACGACGAGCTTCATGAGCATGCGGCTCGTGCCGCCGACACCGGCGCGCTTCGTCGGCTTCGGCAATTACCTCGACCTTCTGCAGAACCCACGCTTCTGGCACGTGGCGGGCACGACGACGCTGATCGCCTTCATCTCCGTCGGTCTGCAATATGTCATCGGCCTCTCGGTGGCGCTGGCGTTGAATTCAAAGGTGCCGGGCGAGGGCATCTTCCGCGTGAGCTTCCTCTTGCCGATGCTGGTCGCGCCGGTTGCCGTGGCGCTGATCGCCCGACAGGTGCTCAACCCGACCATGGGGCCGCTCAACGAGGTCATGTCCGCGCTCGGATTTCCCAATCTGCCGTTCCTCACCCAGACGAGCTGGGCGCTCGGCTCGATCATCGCGGTCGAGGTCTGGCAATGGACGCCCTTCGTCATTCTGATGCTGCTCGCCGGGCTGCAGACCCTTCCTGACGATGTCTATGAGGCGGCGGCCCTCGAGAATGCCACGCCCTGGCAGCAGTTCCGCGACATCACCTTTCCCATGCTGTTGCCGATCTCGGTTGCCGTCGTCTTCATCCGGCTGATCGAGAGCTACAAGATCATCGATACCGTCTTCGTCATGACCGGCGGTGGACCAGGGATATCGACCGAGACGCTGACGCTGTTTGCGTACCAGGAAGGCTTCAAGAAGTTCAACCTCGGTTACACCTCGGCGCTTTCCTTCCTGTTCCTGATCGTCATCACCGTCATCGGCCTCGTCTATCTCGCCATCCTCAAGCCCTATCTGGAGAAGCACAAATGAGCGTGCGCACTCTCAAGGGAAAAGGGCGCTGGCTGGCGCTCGGCGGCTGCCTCATCTGGCTCGCCATCACCTTCTTTCCGCTCTACTGGGTGCTGATCACCTCGTTCAAGACACCGATCGCCGTCGTCGGCGGTCCGACCTATCTGCCCTTCGTCGATTTCGAGCCGAGCTTGACGGCCTGGAGCGAGCTTCTGTCGGGCCAGCGCGGGCAGTTCTTCAACACCTTCTGGGCGTCGACGATCATCGGGCTTTCGGCATCGATTGCGGCGACCTTCATCGGCGCGATGGCCGCCTATGCGCTGGTGCGCTTCACCTTCCGCTTCAAGCTGCTGTCGACACTGATCTTCGTGGTCATCGCCTTCGGCGGCTTCCTTCTCGGCCGTCATGTGCTGGGCTACGGCCAGGGCATCTCGCTGGTCTATTCCTTCGTTGCAGCGCTCGCGCTTGCGGTCCTTTCCAGCCGATTCCGTCTGCCGGGGCCGGAGCTCGGCAACAACGACATCGTCTTCTGGTTCGTCAGCCAGCGCATGTTCCCGCCGATCGTCGCAGCCTTCGCGCTCTACCTGATGTACACGGAGATGGGCAAACTCGGCTTCAAGCTGGTCGACAGCTACATCGGCCTCACCTTCGCCTATATCGCGTTTTCGCTGCCGATCGTCATCTGGCTGATGCGCGACTTCTTCGAGGCGCTGCCGGTCGAGGTCGAGGAAGCGGCCATGGTCGACAACGTTCCCTCCTGGCGCATCTTCTTCGGCATCGTCCTGCCGATGTCGAAGCCGGGGCTGATCGCCACCTTCATGATCACGCTCGCGTTCGTGTGGAACGAGTTCCTGTTCGCGCTGTTTCTCACCAATTCCAAATGGCAGACGCTGCCCATTCTCGTTGCCGGCCAGAACAGCCAGCGTGGTGATGAATGGTGGGCGATTTCCGCTGCCGCGCTCGTTGCCATCATCCCGATGATGGTCATGGCCGGGCTTCTAAGCCGGCTCATGCGCTCCGGCCTGCTTCTGGGAGCAATCAAGTAATCAACCGCTTTGGCATGAATTCATTCAACAGGAGGATAGAATGAGGAAATTGCTACTGGCATCTGCATCGCTTGCCGCACTTGCATCGGGGAGTGCCGGAACGGCGCTTGCCTGCGATCCGGATTACACCGGCGTCGAACTGACGGCGACCACCCAGACCGGCCCTTACATCGCCTCGGCGCTGCAGCTTGCGGCCAAGGGCTGGGAAGAAAAGACCTGCGGCAAGGTCAAGGTCGTCGAGTTCCCGTGGTCGGAACTCTATCCGAAGATCGTGACCTCGCTGACATCAGGCGAAGACGCCTTCGACGTCATCGCCTTTGCTCCCGCCTGGGCGCCCGACTTTACCGACTTCCTGTCGGAAATGCCGGCGGACATGCAGAAGGGCGCAGACTGGGACGACATAGCCCCGGTTTACCGCGAACAGTTGATGGTCTGGAACGGCAAGGTTCTGTCGCAGACGATGGACGGCGACGCCCATACCTACAGTTACCGCATCGACCTCTTTGAAAACGCCGATAACCAGAAGGCCTTCAAGGAAAAGTATGGCTACGACCTGGCGCCGCCGAAGACCTGGAAACAGTATCTCGACATCGCCGAATACTTCAACCAGCCGGCCAACAACCTCTGGGGCACGGCGGAGGCCTTCCGTCGCGGCGGCCAGCAGTTCTGGTTCCTGTTCAGCCATGTCGCAGGCTATACCAGCCACCCGGACAATCCGGGCGCGATGTTCTTCAATCCCGAGACGATGGACGCTCAGGTCAACAATCCCGGCTGGGTTCGCGGCCTCGAGGAATATATCCGCGCCTCCAAGCTCGCGCCGCCGAATGCGCTGAACTTCTCCTTCGGTGAAGTGAACGCCGCCTTTGCCGGCGGTCAGGTGGCGGAATCGATCGGCTGGGGTGACACCGGTGTCATCGGCGCCGATCCGAAGCAGTCGAAGGTCGCCGGCAATGTCGGTTCGGCGTCGCTGCCGGGCTCCGACGAGATCTGGAACTACAAGACCAAGAAGTGGGACAAGTTCGACCACGTCGTCCAGACCTCGTTCATGGCCTTCGGCGGCTGGCAGGCGGCGGTGCCCGCAACCTCGACCAAACAAGAGGCAGCCTGGAACTATATCCAGTACCTGACGAGCCCGGCCGTTTCCGGCCAGGCGGCGATCACCGGCGGCACCGGCGTCAACCCCTACCGCATCTCGCACACGACCAACCTCGATCTCTGGTCGAAGATCTTCTCCGAGCGTGAGGCGAAGGAATATCTCGGTGCGCAGAAGGACGCGGTGACGGCCAAGAACATCGCGCTCGACATGCGTCTGCCCGGTTACTTCTCCTACACCGAAGTGCTGGAAATCGAGCTTTCCAAGGCGCTTGCCGGTGAAGTGACGCCGCAACAGGCGCTCGATAGCGTCGCCGAGCAGTGGAACAAGCTGACCGACGAGTTCGGCCGCGACAAGCAGCTCGCCGCCTATCGTGCCTCGATGGGCCTGCCACAGCAGTAACATGACCACGCCCGCCCCGAGACGATCGGGGCGGGCGCCACCGTCCCGGTGCGACCGGGCACCGACAGCAGCAAGGGTTTTCGCATGTCACAGGTCCGACTGGAGCAGATCACCAAGTCCTTCGGGAACGTCACGGTCATTCCGCCGCTCGATCTTCAGATTGCCGATCGCGAGTTCGTGGTGCTCGTCGGGCCGTCCGGCTGCGGCAAGACGACGACGCTTCGGATGATCGCCGGTCTCGAAACCGCGTCGTCGGGTTCGATCCGGATCGGCGATCGCGACGTGACGGATCTGCGCCCCGGTTTGCGCAATTGCTCGATGGTGTTTCAGAACTACGCGCTCTATCCGCACATGACCGTTGCCGAAAACATCGGCTACGGCATGAAGGTGCGCGGCACGCCCAAGGCAGAGATCGACAAGGCCGTGGCGGACGCCGCGCGCATTCTCAATCTTGGCGCATATCTCAACCGCAAGCCGAGCGCGCTATCGGGCGGCCAGCGCCAGCGCGTCGCGATCGGCCGGGCGATCGTGCGCCAGCCGGATGTCTTTCTGTTCGACGAGCCGCTGTCCAATCTCGACGCCAAGCTGCGCATTGAAATGCGCACGGAAATCAAATTGTTGCACCGACGCCTTCAGACGACTGCCGTCTACGTCACGCACGATCAGGTGGAAGCCATGACCATGGCAGACCGGGTCGTCGTCATGAACCAGGGGCGCATCGAACAGGCGGCCGATCCGATCACGCTCTACGAGCAGCCCGCCAATCTCTTCGTCGCCGCCTTCATCGGCGCGCCCAGCATGAATTTCATCGAAGGTCGGCTTGAGCGCGGCGACGGCGGGTTGACGTTCCGGGCGGAGGGCGATGTTGCAATTGCGGTTCCGCAGAGCCGCGCGGAAAAGCTCGCCACGTTTGCCGGCAAGGACGTCGTGCTCGGTATTCGTCCTGAGCACACGATGGCGGCGGATATTGGGGCGCCGACCGTGAAGCTCACGGTGCGCGACGTCGAGCCGCTCGGGCCGCACACGCTGGCGCTCGGCAGGGTGGGACAGGGCGCCTTCACCGCACAGGTTCACGCTGCGTCACGTATCGGCCCCGACGATCAGATCGAAGTGCCGATCGAGGCGGAAAAGATGCATTTCTTCCTGAAGGAAACAGGGACGGCGATCGGTCGGTAGAGCAGTTCCAGGAAAAGTTTGAAACGGTTTTCCGCCCGGAATTGCGTCTTTTCAAAGAGATAGACTGGTTCACTGTTCCGAAGAAGCAATGAAACAGTCAGACCGAAAGACAGAGCCGAAGGCGGTGATGCCTTCGGCTCTGAATATTACTTCTGCTCGGCGCGCGCGGCGGCGAGGAAAGCGAGCTTCGCCGGCATTTCCAGGTGCTTGGAAAGCGCCACGCGCTCCGGCGTGTAGTGGTGCTCTACGTCGAGGCAGTTGACCGTGCCGAGCAGTTCGCCACCGACCACGACCGGGATATTGGCGACCGAGCCGCAGCCGAGCGACCAGATGGTTTCGTGGTCGCCGAAGACCTTGGAGATGTCGACGATCGTGTTGGCGACGAAGGTCTGGTGCGCCTTGTGCACGATGTCGAACCAGCTGTCGTAGCGGATCGGCTTGGTGCCGGAGGTCGGATATTCCTCGGGATGTGAGGTGTAGGCGCGGCGGGCGACTTCGTTGACCATGTCGACCGTCATGATGGTGAAGAGCTTGGCGCCGATGATCTGGCGGCTAAGCGTCTGCAGCGCGGTCCATACCGCATCGGCATCGGTGGTCTTGGCAATCGCCGCGTCGAATTCCGCCAGCGCGGCAGCGATCTGTTCACTGTTCATGCTATGTCCTTGCAGTTACTCGATTTGTAGGGCGGATCTACGATGTCCCGCTCTAGTTGGCATGCGCGGCGCTGATCTGCATCAGCTCGCGCGAATAGGCTTCCTTCAGGTCGCCGCGCTTGAGATCGGCGACGTCGGCGACTTCGACGATGCGGCCCTGACGCATGACGGCGAGGCGGTCGCAGAGGAAGGAGACGACGGCCAGATTGTGGGTGACCATCAGGAAGGTGAGGTTCTGTTCGCGCCTCAGGCGCTTCAACAGGTTGAGGATTTCGGCCTGCACCGAGACGTCGAGCGCCGACGTCGGCTCGTCGAGCAGAAGCACCTTCGGCTTCAGCATGAGGGCGCGGGCGATCGCGACGCGCTGGCGCTGACCGCCCGAAAGCTGGTGCGGAAAGCGGAAGCGGAACTTGCGGTCGAGGCCGACCGACGTCATCACCTCCTCGATCCGGGCATTGCGGTCGCCGATGCCGTGGATCGTCAGTGCTTCGCCGAGGGTCGCGTCGACGGTCTTGCGCGGATGCAGCGAACCGTAGGGGTCCTGGAACACCATCTGGCACTGGCGCGAGAAAGCGCGGTCGATGCCGTGGCCGCGGGGTGAACCGAGCACTGTGATTTCGCCCGACCATTCCGGCGCGAGGCCGGCGATCGCCTTCAGCACCGTCGATTTGCCCGAGCCGCTTTCGCCCACAAGGGCAAAGCTCTCGCCGTCGGCGATGTCGAGATTGACGTCGTGGGTGATCTGCACGTCGCCATAGGAGATGTCGAGGTTCTTCAGAGAAAGCGCGGTCATGACTTGGCCCATGCGCTGCGGTCAAGCACCGGCAGCTCGTCGCGTGTTTCATCGAGGCGCGGGATCGAGGCGATCAGCCCGCGCGTATAGGGGTGCTTGGCTGCCATCAGCTCGCCGGCCTTGCATTCCTCGACCACCTCGCCGGTGTTCATCACGAGAATGCGGTCGCAGTAACTGGAGACGAGGTTGAGGTCATGGCTGATGAAGATCAGCCCCATGCCCTTGCGCTTCACCAACTCGTCAATGATGTCGAGCACCTGCGCCTGGACCGAGACGTCGAGCGCCGAGGTCGGCTCGTCGGCGATCAGCAGGTCCGGCTCGGGGATCAGCATCATGGCGATCATCACGCGCTGGCCCATGCCGCCGGAGACTTCGTGCGGATAGAGCTTGGCAACGCGCTCCGGATCGGCGATGCGCACCGATTCCAGCATGGCGAGCATGCGGGCGTTGACCTCGCGGCGCGGCAGCTTCTGGTGCGTCAGCAGCGCCTCGGCAATCTGCTCGCCGATGGTCATGACCGGGTTCAGCGAGAACTTCGGGTCCTGCATCACCATCGAGATGCGGGCACCGCGGATGGCGCGCATCTGTCGCTCGGACTGCTTCAGAAGGTCAATGCCGTCGAAGACAAGCTTGTCGGCGGTGACCCGGCCCGGCGCGCGGATCAGCTGCAGGATCGACCGGCCGGTCATCGATTTGCCCGAGCCGCTCTCGCCAACGATGCCGAGGCGCTCGCGGCCGAGCGTGAAGGAAATACCGCGTACGACGTCGAGATCACCACGGGGTGTGGGGAAGGTGACGCGCAGGTTTTCGACTTCGAGAAGGTTTGTCATCAGCGCTGCTCCCCGCTCTTCGGATCGAGCACGTCACGCAGGCCATCACCGAGGAAGCAGAACCCGAGGCTGACGAGGATGATGGCAAAGCCCGGCATGGTCGCAACCCACCACTGGTCGAGAATGAACGAGCGGCCGCGCGAGATCATCGCACCCCATTCAGGCAACGGCGGCTGGGCGCCAAGGCCGATAAAGCCGAGACCCGCGGCCGTCAGGATGATGCCGGCCATGTCGAGCGTGACACGCACGATCATCGAGGAGGTGCAGAGCGGCAGCACGTGGCCGAGGTTGACCCGCAGGCTGGAAGCACCCAGCAGACGGACCGCCGAGATGAACTCGGAGTTCTTGAAGGTCAGCGTTTCGGCGCGCGCCACCCGGGCATATCCGGGCCAGGAGGTGATGGCGATGGCGATGATCGCGTTCTCGATGCCCGGACCGAGGGCCGCAACGAAGGCAAGTGCCAGGATCAGCTTAGGCAACGACAGGAAGACGTCGGTGATGCCCATGAGGATGCGGTCGACCCAGCCGCCGAAGTAGCCTGCGGCAACGCCGATCACCAGACCGGCGGGTGCTGCGAGCACGGCGACGAGCGTGACGATCGCCAGCGTGATGCGTGAGCCGTAAACGACGCGGGACCAGATGTCGCGGCCGAGCTCGTCGGTTCCCATCCAGTGGGCGGCACTCGGCGGCAGCAGGCGTTCGCCGAGCGACTGGCGCAGCGGATCGTGGGTTGCGAGCCACGGGGCAAAGAGGGCGGTCAGCACCAGAACGAGGATGATGACGCCGCCGACGACGGCCAGCGGATTGCGCATCAGCGCGCCGAAGATGCGGTAGAAGCGGCCGAGGCGTGCCTGCATCGGCGAGGAGGGGCTGTCGTCGATCAGCCAGTCGCGAAAAGTGGTCATGTCCGCCTCCTCCTTAGCGTGCACGCGGATCGAGCACGCGGTAGAGCACGTCCGAAATCTTGTTGATGCCGATGAAAACCGCGCCGATGACAAGGGTCGAGCCGAGCACGGCCGCCATGTCGGCGTTGAGCAGGGCGACGGTCAGGTAGTTGCCGATACCGGGCCACGAGAAGATCGTCTCGATCATGACGGAGCCTTCAAGCAGGCCGGCATAGGAGAGCCCGATGACGGTGATCAGCGGCACGCGGATCGGCCGGAAGGCATGACGCCAGATGACCAGGCGCTCCGGCACGCCCTTGACGCGCGCCGTTGTCACATATTCCTGGCTCAACTGGTCGAGCATGAAGGAGCGCGTCATGCGGGCGATGTAGGCGAGCGAGAAGAAGCCGAGGCAGGAGGCCGGCAGGATCAGGTGCCAGACGGCGTTGCGGAAGATCTCCCACTCGCCGGCGATGATGCTGTCGATGAGGATCAGGCCGGTCACCGGCGAGACCATGCCGTCATAGAAGATATCGACACGGCCCGGGCCGCCCACCCATTTCAGCTTCGCGTAGAAAACCGCAAGGCCGACGAGGCCGAGCCAGAAGGCGGGCACGGAATAGCCGAGAAGGCCGATGACGCGGATGCCCTGATCAAGCCACGAGCCGCGGCGGGCGGCGGCAAAAACGCCGAGCGGCACGCCGATCAGCACGCCGAGAATAATGCCGAGCGTCGCCATTTCGAGCGTCGCCGGGAACACGCGGGCAAGGTCCTCGATAACAGGTTTGCCGGTCGAGACCGAGGTGCCGAAATTACCCGTGGCGACGTCGCCGACATAGCTCACGAACTGGGTGATCAGCGGCTGGTCGAGACCCATTTCCTGGCGGACGCGCTCGTAAACTGCGACCGGTGCACGGTCGCCGACGACAGCCAGAACCGGGTCGATCGGCACGATGCGGCCGATGAAGAAGGTGATGGCGAGCAAACCGAGGAAGGTCACCGCGAGGGTAACAAGAAAGCCTGCCAATGAGGTGAGGCGCTGCCGGCTCCGGCTCGGTCTCGCGGCGCGGCGTGCCGGCGCGGCTGCTGTCGTGCTGTCGTTTGCCACGTGGCGATTCCATCCCTTCTCGCTTGCGGTCTGAATTGTCGATACCGCAAAAATTCGCTTGGAGTATATAAATAAGTTTGCTTAAATCAAAAAAATTTTACTGGGGCGGAAATGGGAGGGATGACCGCTGTGAGCGATGCGTCGGAGGATGCGCAGGCCGTTTCAGGTAAGTCCGTGGCAGGGCAACCGAAGGTGGGTGCCCTGGTGCGCACGCGCCGGCGGCAGATGCATATGACATTGCAGTCGTTGAGCGACGCGGCGGGCGTTTCGGTCGGCTATCTCAGCCAGATCGAACGCGATCTCGCCATGCCGTCGCTCGGTACGCTGGCCCAGATTGCTCAAGGGCTGGGCGCCGAACTCAACCATTTCATCCTCGCGCCGGCGATCGACACCGGCCTGTCGCGTGCAGAAGGGCGCATGGTCTTTTCGGTCGGAGGCTCGCCGGTTTCCTATGAGCGGATCGGTGCGGATTTTGCCGGCAACCAGCTTTCGAGTTTCGTCATTACCATCCCGCCGGGGCACCGTTCGGAGGTCTTCAGCCATGAGGGGGAAGAGCTCGTTTACATGCTCGAGGGCGAAATCCTGTTCGGGCTCGACGGCGACGACACCATGCTCACGCCAGGCGATGGCCTGCATTTCCGAGGTATCCAGCCCCACTATTGGTGGAATAAGACGGACAAGCCCGTGCGGCTGATCTGGACCGGCACCTTGCCGCTGTTCCGGCCGCGCGCTTCCCAATCCAACGAGACCGGCGCGCCGCAGGCGCTCCCGAAGCCGGCGACGACAAAAACCAAGCCTCATCGAAAATAGGAGAATGATGATGAGAATGTTCAAGGCCGCGGCTCTCGCGGCGTCCCTTATGCTGAGCGTGGCGCCGGCCGCACTCGCTGAAACCCCGGCCGAAGTGCTGGTCGTCGCCCAGAACATCGACGACATCGTCAGCATCGACCCGGCCGAAGCCTACGAGTTTTCCTCCGGCGAATACGTCACCCAGACCTATGACCGCCTGGTACAGTACGATGCCCCCGACGTGAAGAAGCTGGCGCCGGGCCTTGCCTCCGAATGGACGGCCGACGATGCCGCCAAGACGATCACCTTCACGCTGCGTGATGGCGTCACCTTCACCTCCGGAAACCCGCTGCGCGGCGAAGATGTCGTCTACTCCTTCAAGCGCGTCGTCGTGCTCAACAAGGCACCGGCCTTCATCCTGACGCAGCTCGGCTGGACGCCCGAAAACATCGACAAGATGGTGACCGCCGACGGCAACAAGGTCACGATCAAGTACGAAGGCGACTTCTCGTCGGCCTTCGTTCTCAACGTTCTTGCCGCCCGTCCGGCCTCCGTCGTCGATGCGGAAACCGTCAAGGCTAACGAGGCCGATGGCGACTTCGGCAATGCCTGGCTGAAGGCCAATTCGGCCGGTACCGGTCCCTTCGTGCTCAAAGCCTTCCGCGCCGGCGAACTCTTGAACCTTGCCAGCAACCCGACCTACTTCGGCGGCGCTCCGGCGATCAAGGGCGTCATCATCCGCCACGTGGCTGAAGCGGCCACCCAGCAGCTGATGCTGCAGACCGGCGACGTCGACATGGCGAAGAACCTGACGCCGGACCAGGTATCGGGTCTCGAAGGCAAGGACGGTGTGAAGGTCGAATCCTACCCGCAGGCGGCCGTGCACTTCCTGTCGTTCAACCAGAAGGACGCGGCCCTGCAGCCGCCGGCCGTCTGGGAAGCCGCCCGCTATCTCGTCGATTACAAGGGCATGACCGACAGCTTCCTCAAGGGCCAGATGGATGTCCACCAGGCCTTCTGGCCGAAGGGCTTCCCGGGCTCGCTCGACGAAACGCCTTATAGCTACGACGTCGAAAAGGCGAAGAAGATCCTTGCCGACGCCGGCATCAAGACGCCGATCAAGGTGACCCTCGACGTCATCAACTCGACGCCGTTCACCGACATGGCGCAGTCGCTGCAGGCGTCGTTCGCCGAAGCCGGCATCAACTTCGAGATCATCCCGGGCACCGGCAGCCAGGTGATCACCAAGTACCGCGCCCGCACGCATGAAGCCATGCTTCTCTATTGGGGCCCGGATTTCATGGACCCGCATTCGAACGCCAAGGCCTTTGCCTATAACGAAGACAACGCCGACGACAAGTATCAGTCGACGACCACCTGGCGTAACGGCTGGGCGGTTCCGGCCGAACTCAACGAGGCGACCAAGGCAGCGCTCAAGGAAGCCGATCCGGCCAAGCGCGACGCGCTCTATGTCGACCTGCAGCGCAAGGTGCAGGAAAAGTCGCCGATCGTGATCATGTTCCAGGCCGCGACCCAGGTCGCGATGAAGGACAAGGTCGAAGGCTACGTCAACGGCGCCACTTCGGACTTCGTCTTCTACCGCCTGGTGAAGAAGAACTGATCCACTTGCGGTCACCCTTGCGCCGATCCCAAAAGGCGCACATATCAAACGCCCTGGGCCTTGCAGCCCGGGGCGACGTGTTTCTACCGATCGGTTTTGAAAGTTCTGGAAGGTTTTGTGAAATGGCGGATGTGAAGGTTAGAACGCGGGAAACCGGGGCAACGGCGGTCGTCGGCAAGACGGGCTTTCCGCATGTGACCTCGGTGACTGGCGGTGAACTCGATATCGTCACCGGCCCGTCGCAGGCCGGTTATGGTCCGCTCGACCTGCTCTATGCGTCGCTCGCAAGCTGCCTGGTGCTGAGCGCACGCATCGCTGCCAGCCGTTACGGCGTGCTCGATCGGCTGACGGAGGTGAGCGCCAAAGTGACTGGCGAGAAAGCGCATGACGAACCGTCGCGTGTCGCCACGTTCAAGATCGTCTTCGACATCAAGGGCGACTTCGACGATGCGGTCCGTCATGCAATTGCGGAAGCGGCCGAAAACGAGATCTGCACCGTCAGCAACACCATCCGCGGCAATCCGGAATTCGTGACCGAGTTCGTATCCTGACCATGAAAAAGAGCCGGCTGCTTTGGCGGCCGGCCCTTTTGACGTGCGCTCGCACAAATTACGCGGGTTGCGCTGCCAGCCCTGACGGTTGGCGCCGGCCGATGGTGAGCACCAGTAGTGCTGCGACGACACAGAGCGCGCCGGCGGCCAGCAGCGCCGGCGTATAGGTCTCGAGCGACGTCCGGCTCGCACCTGCCAGGAACGCGGCGCTGGCTGCACCAAGCTGGTGGCCGGCAAAAATCCAGCCGAAGACAAGCGCGGCCCGTTCCGGGCCGAAACGTTCGGCCGCAAGTTTGACGGTTGGCGGAACCGTTGCGACCCAGTCGAGGCCATAGAAGACCGCAAACAGCGACAGGGTGTAGATATTGAAGCCGCTGAACGGCAGGAACATCAGCGACAGGCCGCGCAAGCCGTAGAACCAGAACAGCAGCCAGCGATTGTCGTAGCGGTCGGACAGCCAGCCGGAGCCGACGGTGCCGATCAGGTCGAACAGGCCGATCAGGGCGAGGAAGCTGGCCGCACCGACGGCAGCAATGCCGACGTCACCGCAGATCGACACCCAATGGGTCTGGATCAGGCCGTTGGTGCTGAAGCCGCAGACGAAGAAGGTGGCAAAGAGCACCCAGAAGGTGTTGGTCTTTGCGGCATCGCCGAGGGCTCGAATCGGCGCCATCAGCAGCGCACCGAAATTCTGGGCCCTTGCCGGTGCGGGAACGACCTGCTTGCCGCCGTAGGGCGCAAGGCCGAGATCGCTCGGCCGGTCCTGCATGAACAAGAGCACCAGGGCGAAAGCGGCCGTCAGAACGACGATGACGAGCGTCAGGGCCGAGCGCCAGCCGATCGTTTCGGTGAGGGACGCAAGCAGCGGCTGGAAGACGAGCTGGCCGGTGGCGTTGCTGGCGGTCATCAGACCGACGACGAGCCCGCGTCGCATGTCGAACCAGCGCGTGGCGATGGTGGCGCCGAGGACCAGCGCGGTCATGCCGGTGCCGACGCCGAGGACGACGCCCCAGAGCGCAACGAGATGCCAGAGTTCCGTCATGTAGAACGAGGCGGCGATCCCCGCGAGGATCAGTATGAGCGCGGTGGAAACGACTTGCCTGACGCCAAAATGGTTCATGAACGAGGCGGCAAACGGGCCAAGCAGACCGAACAGGCAAAGCCGGATCGCCAGCGCCATCGAGATCTCGGCGTTCGACCAGCCGAATTCGGTTTCAAGCGGCTTGATCAGCACGCCGGCCGAGCCCATGGCGCCGGCGGTTGACAGCATGACGAGAAAGGTGACGGCGGCCATGGCCCAGCCGTAGTGAATGTTGTGTCTGGCAAGATAACGCGCAAGCGCCGGACCGAGCATCGTCGATTTCCTTCTGTCCGTGTTTTTAGGGTGCGCGAAAGGGGTGCGCAGGCTTTCGCAGCGCATTTCGCACGCTCATGCTTGGTTTGGCGGCGTATTACCGGCTCCTGGCAAACCAGGATGTCGAACGCCTTCGCGCTCAAGTGCGATCACTTGATGCGGGAAAAGTCTATCGGTTCAATGCGTTAGAGTGCCAGCAGCAGATCTTCCAGCTGGGCGGCCGCGTCCGGCCCCAATCGCGCCTCGATCTTGTCCTGTGCCGCCTGCCAAAGCGGAGCGCCGTCAATGAGAATCTGGCGGCCGCTTTCGGTCAGTCCGACAGTGGCCTCCCTTTGGTCCTTTCCGCTGCCCGTTGCCGCCAAGCCCATTCCTTCCAGAACCTTGACGTTACGGCTGACCGTCGAGCGCTCGAGTTCGATCTTGCGGCCAAGCTCGGTCATGGAAATCGGCTCGTCGCGCGCGATGTGCCGAAGCAGACTGAACTGGGCGAGGTTGAGGCCAACCGGTTGCAGCGCGTCGTCGTAGATCGACGTCGTTCTCCGGGTAGCCTTGCGTAAGAGTGCACAATAACAACGAGCCATGACGTGTGTATATACACGCATTGGCGAGGCGTCAAGCATTCGGTTGAGAAGATTGGAGCACGGATCGTCGCGCGCTAGGCGTTCACAGCGCGCTCTTTTTCAAAGGAGAACCGCAGAACGTCGTTCAGATAGGCCTGGTCGCCAATCCGGAAATGGGTTTCCCCGACCTTCTCGAAGCCGTTCGCAAGGTAGAAGGATGCGGCCTTGTCGTTTTCGACGTTGACCGCGAGCCAGGTGCTCGGCCGCTCAGCGTCCCGGCAGAATTCAAGGCCGGTCGCAAGCAGTCTCTTGCCCACGCCGCGACCGTGGTGGCGCGGCTGCACATAGAGCGTTGCAATTTCGAGGTCCGAGGCAACGTCGACCGGGGCCGTGGAGTTCAACGACATGCGCAAGAAGCCGTCGATCCCCACCTTGTTCTCAGAAACCCACAGGATCTCGGTTTCGCGGGACAGAACGTCCCTGAAGCGCCCGGCGGTAAACGCCTCGAGCGCATAGTCGGCAAAGAACGCGTTGACGCCGTCGCGGATGTAGGTGTTGAGCCAGACCTCAAGGCTGATGGCGGCGAGGCTGGATGCATCCTCAAGCGTTGCGCGTCTGATCACGGTCTCGACTTTCAGGTTCTCGGCATTGGCCAATGGGAGGGACGGCAGTCCGCCTGTCAGTCGACAAACGGTTCGAGTTCCCTATCGAACTCGACCTCGACGACATTGTTGAAGAGGGCGGTCGCGACCATGATGCCGGAGAAGGCGACGAGGTCGACCAGGGCCTTGGCGTCGTATCGCGCCTTCAGGCCGATCCAGATCTCCTCGGGGACGGCATTGCTGTCGGCAACGATCGCATGGCCGAAGGCGACCAGCCGTTGTTCGTCCTCGGTCGGTTGGACGGTGTGAAAGTCGATACCGGCGTTGGCGAAGGCGCGACGGAAGAAACCCATGGCGATCGGGGATTTCATTGCTTCGGAGATCGAATGGGAGAGGAACCAGATCTCCCGGTCGTTGAGGGCGGGTCGCAGTTCCTCGCGCAGCGTGAACCATTCCGCGTAAATGCGGTGCGCAACCGGCGAATGCAGAAGTGTGCGCTTCATGTTGGTCATGCGTCCACGCACCCGCACTTCCTCGTCGTGGGCGGCGCGGATTTCGTCTGATGCGGTGTCGTAGTCGATGTGCGGGATATGGCTCACGGTCTTGCCTGTCTTTGAATGCTGCGCGGCTGGCGCGCTTGTGAGAATGGGATCAAACGGTGCTGAGCAGGATGCTCGTCTCGCTGTTCGACACGCCGTCGACATCGCGCACTTCGCGCAGGATGCGGTCGAAATCGCTGAGGCTGTTGGCGCGGATTTCGGCGACAAGGTCCCAGCCGCCATTGGTCGTGTGAAGGGCGTAAAGTTCGGGCAGGCCGCGCAGGTACTTGATCACCTTGGTGGTGTTGCGGCCGCTGACCTCGATCATCATGATCGCACGGATGGCGCGATCGTCATAATCCTGCCGCACGCGCAGGGTGAAGCCGAGCACCGCTCCGCTTTCGAGCAGCCGATCGATCCGCGTCTGCACGGTCGCCCTCGAAATGCCAAGCACGGCGGCGATCTTGGAGTAGGGCGCGCGGCCGTCTTCTCGCAATAGCGAGATGAGCTGGTGATCGAGGTCATCGAAGATATGCATGAAATCTGTATATTACGATTGCGCAAATTGCTCAATATCTCCGTCAATTTTGAGCAAGTTTAAAATTTCAACTCACTTCTTGCCTGCCTAGGCTGACTTCATCGAATTTCTCCGATGGAGTTTTAAACGTGGTTCAGTATGTCGGTGTCGGCAACGTAATCGAGCTGGTCAAATCGATCGGCATTGAGACGTTCCTTGTGGGTCTTGCGGAATACATCGAGGATGATTTCCGCCGGTGGAACGCATTCGAAAAAACGCCGCGGCTTGCGAGCCATTCGAAGACCGGCGTCATCGAACTGATGCCGACGTCGGACGGCGAGCATTACGGCTTCAAATACGTCAATGGCCATCCGAAGAACCCGAATGTCGGGTTGCAGACGGTCACTGCCTTCGGTGTCCTCTCCGACGTCAGCACCGGCTATCCCTGTCTCGTTTCCGAAATGACGATCATGACGGGCCTGAGGACGGCTGCCACCTCGGCGCTCGCGGCCAAGTATCTCGCGCGGCCCGACGCCCGTTCGATGGCGATCATCGGCCTCGGCGCCCAGTCGGAATTCCAGGCGCTCGCATTCCGCGCCCTTCTCGGCGTCAAGCGGCTGCAGGTCTTCGATATCGACGCGGAAGCCGCCGACAAGTTCTGCAACAACCTCGCCGACATGGATTTTGAGATCGTCGTTGCCGCCACCGCTGAAGAAGCGGTATCCGGCGCCGACATCATCACGACGGTCACAGCCGACAAGCGTAACGCCACGATCCTCTCCGACAACATGGTCGGTG
>JAESFW010000040.1_pt1 | contig 211091 bp, 200 predicted proteins | sample 9269481 | NCBI WGS metagenome assembly JAESFW01 (sample SAMN14515350, study PRJNA621654) | algae metagenome | isolation source: Lyngbya sp. HA4199-MV5 and co-occurring heterotrophs from soil with... | place: USA: Ahupuaa O Kahana State Park, Hawaii | collected 2009-07-21 | reverse complement strand
CCGAGACCTCGCGACCGATCTCGAGGCCGATCGAGCGGGCCGCCCTGTAGATGCCGAGCGCCGTCATCATCGAGCCCGCGACGAAGGCGGTCGGGCGAGGGGTCTGCTCGAGGAAGGAGCGTGCGAAGCGGAAGCCGAGTTCGTCGGTGAAGTTGCCGTGGACGACCAGCCGCGGATCGAAGGGGATGCCGCGCGCCTCCAGCGCGTCGCGATAGCCCTTGTCGCGGTGAAGCGAAAACGTGCGACCCTGCCGGCCGTTGATCATGGCGATGCGGCGATGGCCGAGATCGATCAAATGCGAGGTCGCGCGGCGGATCGCACCTTCGTTGTCGATGTCGAGCCAGGCATGCGGCACGTCGATGTCGGAGCGGCCGTGGACCAGGAAGGGCATGCCGAGCTTGTGCAGAAGCGCGATGCGCTCATCGTTCGGCTCGGGCGAATGCACGATTACGGCATCGACGCGGCCGCTGACGGCCAGCCGGCTGTAGAGCTGGATTTCGCCCGTCGGGTTCTTGTCGTCGATCGGGCTGACGAGGATGTCGATGTCTTCGCTGCCGAGCCGTTCCGCCAGCCCCCCCATGAATTCGGAGAAATGAAACTCGCCCGACCGGCCCATGACGACGCCGATCGCGCCGGCGCGGCCGGTGACGAGGCGCACGGCGTTGATGTTGGGGCGATAACCGAGGCGTGCCGCCTCCTCGGTGACCCGCTTGCGCGTCTTTTCGCTGACCTCGGGATAGCCGCTCAGCGCGCGGCTGACGGTGGTCGGCGAAAGGCCCAGTTGCTGCGCGAACTCCCTAAGCTTCATTCGATCTGCATATCCTCAACCTGGCCCGCTCCCAGAAATATACACCTTCCGGTGCCGTAACAATCGCTTTGTCGTGCGCGCCAACGGCGTCGGCTGCCTTGTTCGATTTAACCAAACCGTTTTAAATTATGACATCGCCCCTTCGATTTTATGAGTTCTCACGTTTCGCAGCCGAATGGCCTCAGCGCAAACACACTCGTTGAAATATATAGATATTTTCCAATTTTACACAGTCATAACCGGGTTTCCAGCAAGTGGATTGACAGATTTTATGTCTTCTGCCAACTTTTGGTCAGCCAAACCGTTTTCGAATTTGCGGAGGAGCAATCGAGCGGTTGAGGGATGAGGAGGAGCCGAACCATGAAAACCACGCTGAGTGTCTTAAGCTTTTGCGCCGCGATCGTTGCCGCCGATGCGGCAACCGCCGCCGAGATATCGCTGGCAGCCAACACGACGGGCAAGAACGTCAATTTCATCCGCGAGCAGCTCGACATCTTCGAGAAGCAGACGGGACATAAGGTCAGCCTGGTCACCATGCCGCCGTCGAGCAGCGAACAGTTCAGCCAGTACCGGCTGTGGCTCGCCGCTGGAAACAAGGATGTCGACGTCTACCAGACCGATGTCGTCTGGGCGCCGCAGCTGGCCGACCAGTTCGTCGATCTGAGCGAAGCGGCGAAGGACGTCGTCGGTCAGCACTTCCCCTCGATCATCGCCTCACAGACGGTCAATGGCCGCCTCGTGGCGCTGCCGGCCTTTACCGATGCACCGGCGCTCTATTACCGCAAGGACCTCCTCGAAAAATATGGCAAGACACCGCCGAAGACCTGGGACGAACTTGCCGCTGTCGCCAAGGAGATCCAGGAGAAGGAGCGGGCAGCCGGAAAGCCCGATCTCTGGGGCTATGTCTTCCAGGGCAACGCTTATGAAGGGCTGACCTGCAACGCGCTCGAGTGGATCAAGTCTTCCGGCGGCGGCCAGATCGTCGAGCCCGACGGCACGATCTCGATCAACAACGAGAAGGCGGCCGCGGCCATCGATCGCATCAAGGGCTGGATCGGTACGATCTCGCCACAGGGCGTGCTTGCCTATCAGGAAGAGGAATCGCGCGGCGTCTGGCAGACAGGCAATGCCGTGTTCATGCGCAACTGGCCCTATGCCTATGCGCTCGGCAATGGCGACGACAGTGCGGTCAAGGGCCAGTTTGCGGTCGCGCCGCTGCCGACTGCGACCGATGGCGACCTGCCATCTTCCACGCTCGGCGGCTGGAACCTTGCCGTATCCAAATACTCCGACGACCAGGACGCTGCGATCGCGCTTGCGAAGTTCCTTTCCTCGGCCGAGGTACAGAAGCGCCGGGCGATCGAGCTCTCGAACCTGCCGACGGTTGCCGCCCTTTACGACGATCCGGAGGTCGCCAAGGCCCAGCCGTTCATGCCAGCCTGGAAGCCGATCTTTGAAAGCGCCGTGCCGCGCCCGTCGGCCGTCACCAAGGTCAAGTACAACGAGGTCTCGGCCAAGTTCTGGGGTGCGGTCCACAATTCGCTTTCCGGCAACGGCACGGCGGCGGAAAACCTCGAGCTGCTGGAAATCGAACTCACCGAGATGAAGGGCGACAGCTGGTGATCCTCCCGGGGGGCGAGGGGAGTGCCTGTCAGGCCTCCCTTCGCTCCACCTGATCAACCCGCATTCCTCTCCGATCAGCCACCGGCAGCGCGCCGAATGGAAGGGTGAGCACAGACATGACCGATCTTTCTCTCGCAGATCCGCCTTCCGCGCTCGGGCAGCAGACCCGGATCCGCTCCGACCTCAACGCCGAGCGGGTCCGCTCCGCCTGGATGTTTCTCGCGCCGACCCTTTTGGTGCTGGCGCTCGTCGCCGGCTGGCCGCTTGTTCGTACCGTCTATTTCAGCTTCACCAACGCGTCGCTGACCAATCTCGAGGGTGCCGAGTTCGTCGGCTTCAAGAACTATTTTACCTGGATCACGCTGAAGAGCGGACGCACGGTCTATAACGGTCTGCTCGCCGATCCCGCCTGGTGGAACGCGGTCTGGAACACGCTGACGTTTTCAGCCCTTTCCGTCACCATCGAGACGGTGCTCGGGCTGATCGTCGCACTGGTACTCAACGCCCATTTTCCGGGGCGCGGGCTGGTGCGTGCGGCGATCCTCATCCCCTGGGCGATCCCGACCATCGTCTCGGCCAAGATGTGGGCCTGGATGCTCAACGACCAGTTCGGCATCCTGAACGACCTGTTGCTCGGCCTTGGCCTCATCAGCCACAAGATCGCCTGGACGGCCAATCCGGAGACGGCGATGGTCGCGGTTTTGATCGTCGACGTCTGGAAGACGACGCCCTTCATGGCATTGCTCATACTTGCGGGCCTGCAGATGGTGCCGACGGATATCTACGAGGCGGCCAAGATCGATGGCGTCCATCCGCTAAAAGTCTTCTGGCGCTTGACGTTGCCCTTGATCCGACCGGCGCTGATGGTCGCCGTGATCTTCCGCATGCTCGATGCGCTGCGTATCTTCGACCTGATCTACGTGCTGACGCCCAACAATTCCCAGACCAAGACCATGTCGGTGCTGGCGCGCGAGAACCTCTTCGACTTCGACAAGTTCGCCTATGGCGCCACCGCCTCGACGATGCTGTTCCTGATCATCGCGGCGATCACCGTCGCCTACATGTGGTTCGGCCGCGTCAATCTCGAGGGGGGAGAGCGCTGATGGTTACCACCCTTGCCAGGCGTACGGCGTTTTATGCCCTCGTCGCCGCTATCGTCGTCATGGCCGTGTTCCCGTTCTACTATGCGGTGCTGACGAGTTTCAAATCCGGTACCGCGCTGTTCCGGGTCGATTACTGGCCGACCGAAATCTCGTTCGACAACTATGCCGGCATCGTTACGAGCAGCGGCTTCCTGCGCAATCTTGCCAATTCGCTGATGGTCGCGACCATTGTCGTCGCCGTGTCGTTGCTGCTCGCGGTCACGGCTGCCTATGCACTGGCGCGGGTCAGGTTTCGCGGGCGCGGGCTGCTGCTCTTGACGATCCTGTCGGTGTCGATGTTCCCGCAGATCGCCGTGCTTGCGGGCCTGTTCGAGCTGATCCGCGCGGTCGGGATCTTCAACACGCCCTTGGCGCTGATCTTTTCCTACATGATCTTCACGCTACCGTTCACGGTGTGGGTGCTGACCACCTTCATGCGCGACCTGCCGGTTGAAATCGAGGAAGCGGCGATCGTCGATGGCGCGACGCCGTGGGTCATCATCACCCGCGTATTCATGCCGCTGATGTGGCCGGCGCTGGTGACGACCGGGCTGCTCGCCTTCATCGCCGCCTGGAACGAGTTCCTGTTCGCGCTGACCTTCACCTCATCAGACAGTCAGCGCACGGTGCCGGTCGCGATCGCGCTTCTGTCGGGCAACAGCGAGTACGAAATCCCGTGGGGCAACATCATGGCCGCATCGATCATCGTCACTGTGCCGCTGGTGATCCTGGTGCTCATCTTTCAGCGGCGGATCATCTCCGGGCTCACGGCCGGCGGCGTTAAAGGATAGAGCGGGATGAGGAAAAGTGTGCACGGTTTTCCGCCCGCATCCCGCTCCAATCTCGTGGAATCGAGGAGAGAAACATGACTGAGCTTCAATTGCGCAACGTGCGTAAATCGTTCGGCGCCTTCGAGGTGATCAAGGGTGTCAGCATGGACATCCGGGCCGGCGAGTTCATGGTCTTTGTCGGACCGTCGGGCTGCGGCAAGTCCACGCTGCTGCGGCTGATCGCCGGGCTCGAAGAGATCACGACGGGCACGCTTTCCTTCGACGGGCAGGTGGTCAACCAACTGACGCCGTCGAAGCGCGGCATCGCGATGGTGTTCCAGTCCTATGCGCTTTACCCGCACATGACGGTGTTCGAGAACATGTCCTTCGGCATGCAGCTTGCCGGCAAGGACAAGGAGCAGTGCAGGAAAAGGGTCGAGGCGGCGGCCGAGATGCTGCAATTGACCCCCTATCTCCAGCGCCTGCCGCGCCAGCTTTCCGGTGGCCAGCGGCAGCGCGTGGCGATCGGCAGGGCGATCGTGCGCGATCCCAAGGTCTTTCTCTTCGACGAGCCGCTTTCCAACCTCGACGCAGCGCTTCGCGTCGCGACCCGCATCGAGATCGCCAAGCTGCATCGCAGCATGCACAAGACGACGATGATCTATGTCACTCACGACCAGGTCGAGGCGATGACACTGGCCGATCGCATTTGCGTGCTACGGGATGGCGTGGTCGAACAGATCGGCACGCCGCTCGAACTCTACGAGAGCCCAAATTCGGTGTTTGTTGCCGGTTTTATCGGCTCGCCGAAGATGAATTTTCTGACCGGCGCACTTGCCTCATCTTATGATGCCCACACGATCGGCATTCGCGCCGAGCATCTGGAGATCCGGGCGGTAGACGGCAGGTGGTCGGGAACGGTGGTGCATTCCGAGATGCTCGGGTCCGACAGCTACATCTATCTCGATATCGGCGCCGGCGAACCGGTCATTGTCCGGGAAGGCGGCACGTCGCGTCACCGGCCGGGCGAGACGGTTCAGATCTCGCCGGTCGGCGACAACATCCACCGCTTCGGTGCTTCGGGACAGGCGCTTGGCCGCGCCCCCATGAGAGGAGCGGCCTGACCGGCCATCCCCTTAACGAGCGGTTTAACTTCGGGGTCGCCAGTTCGTGGCGGCCCCATCCATCGTAAGAGCACATGCCCGAAAGGGCGGAACACCCAAGGAGTATGACCGTGCCTATCAGAACAGTTGTTTGGGGCGAGAACATCCACGAGCAGACCAACGAGATCGTCCGCAGCATCTACCCGAATGGGATGCACAACACGATCGCGGCGGCGCTGAACACCGAAGGCGGCATCGAGGCGACGACGGCGACACTGCAGGAGCCGGAGCATGGCTTGAGCGTCGAGCGTCTCGCCAATACCGACGTGCTTTTGTGGTGGGGCCACAAGGACCATGGCGCCGTCAGTGACGAGATCGTCGAGCGGGTTGCCAAGCGTGTCTGGGAGGGCATGGGCCTGATCGTGCTGCATTCCGGCCATTTCTCCAAGATCTTCAAGCGCCTGATGGGCACCCCTTGCGCGCTGAAGTGGCGCGAGGCCGGCGAGCGTGAGCGCGTCTGGGCGATAAACCCGCGCCACCCGATCGCCGAAGGCATCGACGAGAATTTCGTGCTCGAAAACGAAGAGATGTACGGCGAGCAGTTCTCGGTGCCGGAGCCGCTCGAAACCGTGTTCATCTCGTGGTTTGCCGGTGGCGAAGTGTTCCGTTCGGGTCTCACCTGGCGCCGCGGCGCGGGCAACATCTTCTACTTCCGTCCGGGCCATGAAACCTACCCGACCTATCATGACGCAAACGTCCAGAAGGTGCTGCGCAACTCGGTGAAGTGGGCTTACAACGCCGACAACCGCTATACGGCGATCCACGATGCGCCGAACGTGCCAGTCGAAAAGGCGCTGGAGCCGATCGTCGAGCGTGGCCCGCGGCTGCACCAGGCCGGCGAAGCAGGATACAGGTGAGCATCATGCGTCTTCTTGTTGTTGGAACCGGCGGCATGGCGAACAGCCATGCTCAGGCCTTTGCCAAGATCGACGGCGTCGACATGGTCGGCGCCGTCGATGTGGATCCCAAGCGTGCAGAGGCCTTCGCCGAAAAGCACGGCATCGCCAACGCCTTCACCTCGCTCGACGAGGCGATCGCCTGGGGCAAGTTCGATGCGGCGACGAACGTGACGCCTGACAAGGCGCACCACCCGACGACGCTCGCTCTCATCGCCGCCGGCAAGCACGTGCTTTGCGAGAAGCCGCTTGCCGAGAACTACGCCAAGGCGGCGGAGATGGCTGATGCCGCCGAGCGTTCCGGCCTGGTGACGATGGTGAACCTCACCTACCGCAACGTCGCGCCTTTGCAGAAGGCACGGGCGATGGTGCTTGCCGGCGATGTCGGCAAGCTGCGTCATCTCGAGGCGTCCTACCTGCAGAGCTGGCTCGTCTCGAAGGCCTGGGGCGACTGGGCGACGGAATCGCAATGGCTCTGGCGCCTCTCGACCAAACACGGCTCAAACGGCGTGCTCGGCGATGTCGGCATCCATATCCTCGACTTTGCCGGCTACGGCGCCGGGACCGATGCGTCGCGCGTTTTCGCGCGGCTGAAAACCTTCGACAAGGCGCCCGGCAACCGCATCGGCGAATACGACCTCGACGCCAATGACAGCTTCGTCATGACGGCGGAGTTCGGCAACGGCGCGATGGGCGTCGTCCACGCCAGCCGCTGGGCGACCGGGCATCTGAACGAATTGCGTCTGCGGCTCCATGGCGACAAGGGCGCGCTCGAAGTTGTGCACACGCCCGATGGCTCGACGCTGCGCGCCTGCCTCGGCGCCGATGTCGAAAAGGCGACCTGGCGCGACGTCGATGCAGGCACCGTTCCGACAAACTACCAGCGTTTCGTCGCCGCCGTGCGCAAGGGCAAGACCGAGGAGCCCGGGTTCCGTCACGCGGCGAACCTGCAGAAGGTGCTCGACCTCGCGATGGTGACGGAAGCCGAGCGGCGCGAGCTGCCCGTGTAGGGCGTCCTGCCTTCGCGTCGGATCACTTCAGGGCAACAGGGACGCTCTAGATGCTAGAGCGTCCCTGTTGCGTTTCAACGAACTCACGCCGCCCTAGCGGTAATGACGGTCGGGGATGTTGCTTTTGGCAGCTCCCCCGCTTTCCGGCGGAACCCAGGGGGTGACCGAGCCGACGGTGTTTTCCATCGATTGACCCAGACGCTGCAACTGCCCATCGTAATTCCTGCGGGTGTTGGGATCGAAGATCATGATCGGCGTTGAAACCGCAAGGCTCGCAGCATTGCCCACCGTCTGCGTGGCGCCGAGCGTGACGGCGCCGATGCGTTCGCCGAGCCCGACATCGGAATCGGTCACCGTCTGTCCGGCGATCAGCCGGTTGCCGAGCAGGCGCACGACCTCGGGGCTTTCTGCGAATTTGCCATGGTTCAGCTTGTCGCCGCCCTTCAGCGCCGTCAGGTCGATGACGCTGATGCCGGCCTGTTCCAGCTGCGTGCGATAGGGTTCGGCGGTCGGATCGATCTGGCCAAGCCGGTCGACATTGCCGGAAATGCGCCTCGACAAGGTCAGCGCCCGGTCGTCGCGCGATACGAACAGCGTGAATTTCGGCCGCTTCGTACCCATGGCGCGGATCTGCTGGCCGAAGACGTCGACGTCGAGATCGGGCGACGCGAGGATGACGTCGGTGATCTTCGGCGCAATGCGGCCGTCGCGGATCGCCATCTGGCGCAGCGCCTCGACCGTGACCCACGAGCCCATGGAATGGGCCATGACCGTGATCTCGCCGACCTCAGGATTGCTTGACGCGCGCCGAAGCAGCTCCTCCAGCGCATCGCGCGAATAGTTGGTGCTTTCCTTGTCGTAATTGTAGTCGAAGATGCTGGCGCGCGAGGGCCAGGTGAAGATGACTGGTGCGACGTCGGTGCCGCTGTCGTGCACGATCTGGGCAAAACGATAGACGGCGTCCTCGTAGCGGTTGTTGAAGCCATGAACGAAGATCAGCACGCGCCGGGTCTTCGGCAGATGACCTTTCACCCAATTCTGGACGTCGTTGCCCTCATGGAGCGGCGTGACGCTGACGGTGGAAAAATCGCGCTCCGGATTGGCCGGGAGCTTCGTTGGCCATTGCACCTGGCCGACCTTGCGGTTTTTCTCCGGGGGAATCGAGACGGCGATTTCCGTCAGCGAAAGCTCGGCCGAGCGTTCGCCGCTGAAAAGCACGCCAGGCTCTGGGGAGGGAGCACGGGTGGTGGCCACCAGCAGGTCGACCTTGGAGGCTCCACCTGTCGTGCCCGAGGGCACGAGAACGCCAACGGGGCGGCCGGCACAGGCCGCAAGGGTAGCCGCCAGGAGCAGCGTCGCGGCGACGCGGACCCAGCGCCCCTTCGAGCCCGCGATAGAAAACGAACGCACCACCGACCTCCCTATGCCGCATCATGCAGCGCGATGTCCGACCACGGACCTCGTCATCTCCTTGCATCAGAAACGTCGGATTTTCATCCCTCGGCATGCGTTCGAAGCGTGGTGCCGCCCCGTTTGCCGGCGGCTATGCGGCAATCATGCAACATTTCGCTACAGGCAGGCCTGGGTAAAACCCCCGGATATTCATTGAAAAGGCTTTGGGCTTTCACTAGCATCGCGACGACTTCTCTCAGGTGTCGTCCAAGATGACGCATCCGATCTCCCTGAAATGAAAAAGGAAATTCAGGAATGCAGGCGGTTTTCGATGGCCACAACGACGTGCTTCTGCGCCTGTGGCAGAACGCCCGAAAGGGCGGCGATCCGGTGCGCGAATTCGTCGACGGCATCGACCAGGGCCACATCGATGCGCCGCGCGCCAAGGCGGGCGGTCTCGTCGGCGGCCTCTCGGCGATCTACGTTCCCTCAGGCGATCTGATCCTGCAGCCGCCGGACGAAAACGGCTATTACCAGACGCCGCTTTCAGCGCCGCTCGAGCACCTGCCGTCGCTCGCGATCGCAATCGAACTTGCGGACATCGCCGTGCGGCTGGATCAGGCCGGCGCCTGGAAACTCTGCCGCTCGACCGCCGAGATCCGCAAGGCGGTCGAGAAGGGCGTCTTTGCTTCCGTGCTGCACATGGAAGGCTGCGAAGCGATCGGCGCCGATTTGTCGTCGCTCGAGACCTTTTATGCCGCCGGCCTCAGGTCACTCGGACCCGTCTGGAGCCGGCACAACGTCTTCGGTCACGGCGTGCCTTTCTCCTACCCGATGTCGCCGGACACGGCGCCGGGGCTGACCGATGCCGGTTTCGAGCTCGTGAAGGCCTGCAATCGCCTCGGCATCCTGATCGATCTCGCGCACATCACCGAGAAAGGCTTCTGGGACGTGGCAAAGACCACCGACCAGCCGCTGGTCGCCAGCCATTCGAACGCGCATGCGCTGACGCCGGTCGCGCGCAACCTGACCGACAAGCAGCTCGACGCCGTCAGGGAAAGCAAGGGTCTCGTCGGCCTCAACTACGCGACGACGATGCTGCGTGCCGATGGCCAGGAAAGCGCGGCAACGCCGCTTTCCGACATGGTTCGCCACGTCGACTACCTGGTCGAGCGCATGGGCATCGATTGCGTCGGGCTCGGTTCGGATTTCGACGGTGCGACGATCCCCGAGGAGATCGGCGACGCTGGCGGCAATCAGGCGCTCGTTGCAGCGCTTCGGAGCGCCGGATATGGTGACGCCGAACTGGCGAAGATATGCCGGGAGAACTGGTGGAGAGTTCTGGGACAGGCTTGGCACGAAGCCGCCTGAATCATGAAGAAGAGCCCGTAAGGGGCATAACGAGGGAACTGCAAAAATGATGCACAAGCTCAACGGACGTCTTCGTCTTCTGACCGCTTCGGCGGCGCTTGCCATGGTGATGGCAGCGACAGCGCCGGCTTTTGCCGAGACGCCGAAGGACACGCTGGTCGAAGCTTTCGCGATCGATGACGTCATCACCATGGATCCGGGCGAAGCTTTCGAACTGACCGCTGCCGAAATCACCGGCAACACCTACAGCCTGCTGGTGCGCCTCGACATCAACGACACCTCCAAGGTCGTCGGCGATCTCGCCGACAGCTGGACCGTGTCCGACGATGGCCTGACCTATACCTTCAAGCTGAAGTCCGGTCTGAAGTTTGCGTCCGGCAATCCGGTGACCGCTGAAGACGTTGCCTGGTCGTTCGAGCGCGCCGTGAAGCTCGACAAGAGCCCGGCCTTCATCCTTACCCAGTTCGGCCTCACGGGCGACAACGTGACGGAGAAGGCCAAGGCTGCGGACGAGCAGACCTTCGTCTTCACCGTCGACCAGCCCTATGCGCCGAGCTTCGTCCTGAACTGCCTGACGGCAACCGTTGCCGCCGTGCTCGACAAGAAGCTCGTGCTCGAAAACGTCAAGCCGGTCACGCCGACCGACGACTACAAGTACGACAACGACTTCGGCAACGAATGGCTGAAGACCGGCTATGCCGGTTCCGGTCCGTTCAAGCTGCGCGAATGGCGCGCCAACGAAGTCATCGTGCTTGAGCGCAACGACAACTATTATGGCGAACAGGCCAAGCTTGCTCGCGTCATCTATCGCCACATGAAGGAAAGCTCGGGCCAGCGCCTGGCGCTTGAAGCCGGCGATATCGACGTTGCCCGCAACCTCGAGCCGGGCGATCTCGATGCCGTCTCGAAGAACGCGGATCTTGGCGCCACCAGCGCGCCCAAGGGCACGGTCTATTACATCAGCCTCAACCAGAAGAACGCGAACCTCGCAAAGCCGGAAGTGCGCGAAGCCTTCAAGTACCTGGTCGACTACGATGCGCTCGGCTCGACGATCATCAAGGGCATCGGCGAGATCCACCAGAGCTTCCTGCCGAAGGGCGTGCTCGGCGCACTCGACGAGAACCCCTACAAGCTCGACGTCGCCAAGGCGAAGGAACTCTTGGCCAAGGCCGGCCTTGCCGACGGTTTCACCGTCACCATGGACGTGCGCAACGGCCAGCCGGTTACCGGCATTGCCGAATCCTTCCAGCAGACGCTCGGCCAGGCCGGCGTGAAGCTCGAAATCATCCCGGGCGACGGCAAGCAGACGCTGACGAAGTACCGTGCGCGTAACCACGACATGTATATCGGCCAGTGGGGCATGGATTACTTCGATCCGAACTCCAACGCCGAGACCTTCACCAGCAACCCTGACAATTCCGACGAAGGCAAGAACAAGACGCTTGCCTGGCGCAATGCCTGGGACGTTCCGGAGCTGACGAAGAAGACCAAGGAAGCCCTGCTCGAGCGCGACAGCGCCAAGCGTGCCGAAACCTACAAGGAACTGCAGAAGACGGTGCTTGGCGAAAGCCCGTTCGTCATCATCTTCCAGCAGACCGAAGTCGCCGGCTACCGCGGCAACGTCAAGGGCCTGAAGCTCGGTCCGAGCTTCGACACCAACTTCGTCGCCGGCATCACCAAAGAATAAGCCGTCTCGAAGGAATAAACCGAAAGGAACGTTCCCTTGAGCATGAGCGGAACAGGGACCGTGGACGGGCGCAAACGCGCCCGTCCCGGCAAGATCGTGGCGGCAGTGCTGCGTTTTCTCGTGGTCGTGCTGACGACCTATCTCGGCCTTCTGGCCGTCACCTTCTTTATCGGCCGGGTGATCCCGATCGATCCGGTTCTCGCCGTCCTCGGCGACCGGGCGCCGTCGCATGTCGTCGAAAGGACGCGCGAGGCGATGGGGCTGAACCTGCCCCTCTACCAGCAGTTTTTCATCTATGTCCGCCAGGCGCTCACGGGTGATTTCGGCGTATCGGTGCTAACGACCAATCCGGTCATGACCGACATCCGCCGCGTCTTCCCGGCGACGATGGAGCTTGCAACGCTCGGAACCCTGATCGGCGCCATCTTCGGCGTGCCGCTCGGCGTGCTCGCCGCCGTCAAGCGTGGCAGTCTTGCCGACCAGATCGTGCGCGTCATCGGGCTTGTGGGCTATTCCGTGCCGATCTTCTGGCTGGCGCTGCTGTCGCTGCTCGTCTTTTACGCGCGGCTGAAGTGGGTCGCCTATCCCGGCCGCATCGACATCGTCTTCGAATATACGTTCACGCCGATCACCGGCTTCTATCTGTTCGACGCGCTCTGGCAGCGGCAATGGGACGTGCTGTGGGACGTGTTCCGCCACATCATCCTGCCGGCCTCGCTGCTCGGCTATTTCTCGCTTGCCTATATCAGCCGCATGACCCGCAGCTTCATGCTCAACGAGCTGCAGCAGGAATACATCGTCGCAGCCCGCGCCAAGGGTCTGTCGGAGACGCGGATCATCTGGGGGCATGCGCTCCGAAACGCCGCCGTGCCGCTCGTAACGGTGATTGCGCTTTCCTATGCCGGCCTGCTCGAAGGCTCGGTGCTGACGGAGACGGTTTTTGCCTGGCCAGGCCTTGGCCTCTACATCACCAATTCGCTGCAGAATGCCGACATGAACGCCGTTCTCGGTGGCACCATCGTCATCGGTTCGGTCTTCATCGGTATCAACCTTCTGTCCGACCTTCTCTACCGGACGCTCGACCCGAGGACGCGCCAGCGATGAGTACCGTTACCCAGACACGTCCGATGACGCGGCGCGAATGGCTTCTGTCCGATCGTCCGCAGTCGCGAACCCAGGCTCGCCTTGGCCGCGCCTACATGACCTGGCAGCGCTTTGCCGCCAACAAGCTCGCCGTTCTCGGTCTGTTGATCCTGTTGGCGCTGGTCTTCGTCGCAGCCTTTGCCGATGTCCTGGCGCCGCATTCGCCCTATATCGGCGATCTCGCCAATGCGCGGCTGATGCCGCCAGGAAGCCCCGGATACCTGCTCGGCACCGACGATCTCGGCCGCGACATTCTCTCGCGGCTGATCCATGGTTCGCGACTGACGCTCGCCGTCGTCCTTTTGGTCGCCATCATTGCCGCACCGGTCGGTCTGATCGTCGGGGCTGTCGCCGGTTATGCCGGCGGCTGGGTCGATGCCGTGCTGATGCGGATCACCGACATCTTCCTTGCCTTCCCGAAGCTGGTTTTGGCGCTTGCCTTCGTCGCTGCCCTCGGCCCGGGCATCGAGAACGCCGTTATCGCCATCGCGATCACCTCCTGGCCGCCCTATGCGCGCATCGCCCGCGCAGAAACGCTGACGGTGCGCAATTCCGACTACATTGCCGCTGTGCAGCTCATGGGCGCGTCGCCGACCCGCATCGTCTTCCGCCACGTCATGCCGATGTGCATGTCGTCGCTGATCGTGCGCGTCACGCTCGACATGGCCGGCATTATCCTGACCGCCGCGGGCTTGGGCTTCCTCGGCCTTGGCGCGCAGCCGCCGCTGCCGGAATGGGGCGCGATGATCGCATCGGGTCGCCGCTTCATCCTCGACCAGTGGTGGGTGGCGACCATGCCCGGTATCGCGATCCTGATCGTGAGCCTCGGCTTCAACCTGCTTGGCGACGGCCTGCGCGATGCGCTGGATCCGCGGGAGAGCGGCCAATGAGTGCGCTTCTGACGGTTGAAGACCTCAAGGTCTCGTTCCCGACCCGCACCGGCCTCGTCGAGGCCGTGCGCGGTGTCTCCTTCACGCTCGGCCGCGAACGCCTCGGCATCGTCGGCGAGAGCGGTTCCGGCAAGTCGCAGACCGGCCGGGCGATCATGGGGCTGACGCCTTCGCACGCCGAGGTCACGGCAAAGCAACTGTCCTTCGACGGCATCGACCTGCTTTCCGCCACGCCAAAGGTGCGCCGAGACCTCCGGGGCAAGCGCATCGCGATGATCCTGCAGGATCCGAAGTATTCGCTGAACCCAGTCATGAGCATCGGCAAGCAGATCGTCGAGACGCTCAGGCAGCATGAGAGCGTCAGCCGCAGCGAAGCCCGGGAGAGGGCGCTCGACATGCTCGCGGCTGTCCAAATCCGTGACCCGAAGCGCGTCTACGATCTCTATCCGCACGAGGTATCGGGCGGCATGGGCCAACGAGCGATGATCGCGATGATGCTGGTTGCCGGCCCGGAGCTCTTGATTGCCGACGAGCCGACCTCGGCGCTCGACGTCACGGTGCAGCTCGAGGTGCTTGGCATTCTCGACAAGCTGGTTGCCGAGCGCGGCATGGGCCTGATCTTCGTGTCGCACGATCTTCGCCTGGTGTCGTCCTTCTGCGATCGGGTCATCGTCATGTACGCAGGCCGGATCGTCGAGGAACTGGCGGCTTCGGAACTTGCCAATGCCAAGCATCCCTATACGCAGGGGCTTCTGAACTGCATGCCGGCGATCGGCTCCGATCGCCATCCCCTGCCGGTCCTCGACCGCAAGCCGGAGTGGGCCCAATGACATCAGCCGTTTCCGTTTCAAACGTCGTCGTTACCTATGACGAGTTCAAGGCGCTGGACGACGTCAGCGTCGAGATTGCGCCGGGCGAATCCTTCGGCCTCGTCGGCGAATCCGGGTCGGGCAAGTCGACCCTGCTGCGCGCGGTCGCCGGTCTTGCGCCGGTGACATCAGGTGCCATCCGCGTGCACGATCGGGTGCTCAAGGGCGCCAAGCGCGACAAGGCCTTCTACCGCGCGGTGCAGATGGTCTTTCAGGACCCCTACGGTTCGCTGCACCCGCGCCAGACGATCGACCGGCAGCTGCTGGAACCGCTCGCGATCCATGGCGTGGCGGATGGCGAACGCCGTATCCTGAGGGCGCTCGACGAGGTCGGTCTTGGCTCCGGGTTCCGCTTCCGCTACCCGCACCAGCTTTCAGGCGGCCAGCGGCAGCGCATCGCCATTGCCCGGGCGCTCATTCTCGAACCCTCGATCCTGCTGCTTGACGAGCCGACGTCGGCCCTCGATGCCTCGGTCCAGGCCGAGGTCTTGAACCTGCTTGAGCAGGTGCGGCGCGACCGCAAGCTGACCTTCCTCATGGTCAGCCACGATCTCGGCGTCGTTACCCATATGTGCGACCGGCTGGCGGTGATGCAGGGCGGGCGCGTCGTCGAACGGCTGTCTTCGGCAGATCTCGTCGCAGGGCGGATCGGTGAGGATTATACCCGCAGCCTGATGGTGGCGAGCAAGGGCTTCCAGCGCAAGGAGGCAGCGCCAGCCGCCTGACGGAAGCATGAGCGGGGCGCTCCCGCTCATTCGTCACCTGCCAGTCGCGCCTTGCCGCGTGTCTCCCGGTCAGGCGCTTGCGCGCCAGACCGAGGTGGAATTGGTGATGACCTTCTCGATGCGGCGCTGCTCGCGCCACTCCCGCCCCATATCCTTGATCACGGGACTTGCCTCGGGTGAGAAGATGTAGTTTCGGCGGTTGGCGACATAGGCTTCCATTGCCGGGTTGACGCCCGAGTAGAACTGCTTCTCCGGATCGCGTGAAAGGTCCATCAGCCCGGCGCAATGCCGCGCAAAGTCTCCCCTGAGGAGGGACGGTGAGGTGGTGAACTTCGGGAAGGTGCGAAACAGCGGGATCTTGATCCCGAACAGATGGGTGTATTCGTTGCGCCGGTGGAAGTGGCCCTTGCGACGGATGTTCCAGTTCTGGTCCGCCGTGTGGAACGACACCTGCGCGATCCTGTCGTCGGAAAATGGCGCAAGCAGCTCGCGGCCCATGTTCTTCAGCGACGTCCAGTCATCCTCGAGATGGAATATGTAGTCGGCGCTCGATGCGGACCACAGTCTTGCGACTGCTGCGCAGAAGCCGGGGCTTTCCGGCTGGAAAATCGTGCCATCGGGGAAATGTTTGCGGAAGATTTCCACGCAGGCGCGATGGTCGTCCTCCGTCCCGAACACGGGGTCGAGATTGAGATAGGCGCCGCGCAGGTCGAGTTTATGGAAAATCTTCTCCGCGAAGCTCTCGAGCGTCTGGGCAAACAGATCCGGGCGCCGCGTCGCGACAATGCATAGGTCAATAGTGGACATAGCACCTCCTTAAGGTGTGCTTTTTTCAACCGTCAAGACCCACGCGTGCTTCAATCTCCCTTCAATCGTGCCGAATTTACGGCAAAGTGGCCGAAGATGACAAAAATGGTCGATTTTTGATGCCCAACCGAGAAAACCGGGCTGGGCGTCCACAGTTTATGACATTGAAAATCAGAAGACTTTGAGCTCGGGAATGGCGACGACGAAGCGGCCGCCCCAGTCGCGGATCGCGGAATTATCGGCGACGATCTCGGCCTTGAGGTTCCACGGCAGGATGACCAGATAGTCCGGCCTTGCATCTTCGATGAGGGTCGGCGCGTGCACCGGAATATGGGTGCCGGGAAGAAGCTTGCCTTGCTTGAGGTCGTTCCGGTCGACTGCAAAGGCGATCTCGCTCGGCGACAGGCCACAGACGTTGAGGAAGGTGTTGCCCTTTGCGGCGGCGCCATAGGCTGCGACCGTCTTTCCTTCGGCCTTTGCGTTGGCCAGGAAGTCCTGGAAGCTTTTGCAGACCGCGGCGATGCGGTCGTCGAAGGCCTGGTAGGTCTCCATCCGCATCAGCCCCGCGAGCGCTTCGGTTGCTCGGATCCTGTCGAGTTCAAGCGTGGTCGCGCGGGTGCCGGATCTGAGCTGGGCGAAGACGCGCAGCGAACCGCCATGCGTGGGCAGTTCCTCGACGTCGAAGACCTTGAGCCCGGAGCTTTCGAAGATGCGTTCGACGGCGGCCAGCGACAGATAGGAATAGTGCTCGTGGTAGATCGTGTCGAACTGCACTTCTTCCATCAGGCGCAGGAGATGCGGGAACTCGAACGTCGCCACGCCATCGGGCTTCAGGAGAATGGCAAAACCTTCCACGAAATCGGCGATGTCGGGCACGTGGGCAAGCACGTTGTTGGCGGCCGTCAGATCGGCGCGGATGCCGCGCTCGACGAGGTCCGTGGCGGTCTTGCGGCCGAAGAAGGCAACTTCCGTCGGGACCTTGCGCTCTTCGGCAAGGCGCGCCGCATTGGCGGCGGGCTCGACACCCAGCACCGGAATGCCTTTCTCGACGAAGTACTGCAGCAGGTAACCGTCATTCGAGGCGACCTCCACGACTTGCGCGTTTTCATCGAGCCCAAAGCGTTCCGACATCGTCTCGGCGTAGCGGCGGGCGTGCGCAAGCCAGCTCGACGAGAAAGAGGACAGGTAGGCGTATCCGTCGGTGAAGATCTCGTCGGCCGGCACGGTCTCTGTCGTCTGCACCAGCAGGCACTCCGAGCAGACCATCGCCTTCAATGGAAACGAACGTTCGCGGGCGATGGCTTCCTGCGTCGGCTCAAGGAACGAGTTTGACCACGGGGTCGAGCCCAGGTCGGCAACGACGGTCGAAAGCGGGGTCGAGCAGAAACGGCAATTGTGGGACATCGAAGTCGTTAGCCTCTCATGAATGCATCGATTTGGCTGAGTGTCAGGTCACGGGCGTCGCCACCCCGGCGCCAGCCGTCGTACCAGCGGGCGGTCCAGTCGATCGCCTCGTGCTGCGAGAGGCGTGCGGCCCAGGAGAGGGTGCGTCCCGCGAGCGCCGGGTCGAGGCCCAGCGTCTTCATCTCGCGCGGTTGATCCTCGGACGAGGTGTCGCGCCATTCGGCGGGCAGTCCCATCGCCGTCTGGATCGCGGCGGCCACGTCGCGCACCGGGATCTGGGGCTCACTCGGGGAGGGGCCGAAGTTCAAGGCGCCGACATCGGTTTCGCCGGCGTGAAGCGCTTCGGCAAAAACGAGATAGCCGTTGAGGCAGTCAAGCACGTGCTGCCACGGCCGGGTCGCCATCGGGCTGCGGATATCGAGGGTCGAGCCCGATTGCGCGGCACGGACGATATCGGGCACCAGTCGGTCGACCGAGAAATCGCCGCCGCCGAGCACGTTGCCGCCGCGAGCGGTCGCCAGCCGGACGCCGCGTTCGCGCAGGAAGGAATCCCGCCAGGTCGACACCACCAGTTCGCAAGCGGCCTTCGAGCCGGAATAGGGGTCGTGGCCGCCGAGCACCGCGTCCTCAGGAAAATGCCGACCGCTTTCGTCATTGCGATAGACCTTGTCGGTGGTCACGACGACGACGGTCTTCAGCGCCGCGCACGCACGGGCAGCGTCCAGCAGGCGCACGGTTCCCATGACGTTGACGTCGAAGGTGTCGGCCGGCCTGCGATAGCTTTCGCGCACCAGCGGCTGGGCCGCCATGTGGAGAAAGATCTCCGGCTCACAGTCACGGATCGCCGCGGCCAGAGCGTCCCCGTCCCTGATGTCGCCAAGGTGGTCGCCGGCGTTGTGCCCGGGTCCGAGCAGGCCATGGAGGGACGGCTCGGCCGCGGGCGGCAGCGCATATCCCGTCACGCTCGCGCCCATCTGGCGCAGCCAGAGCTGTGCCCAGCTGCCCTTGAAACCGGTGTGGCCGGTCAAGAAAACCCGCTTGCCGGCCCAGAAGGACGGGGTCGCACGTCGGGTCATGCCCAGACTTTCCAGGGGGCGGTACCACTTTGCCAGAGGTCTTCAAGCTGGTTCTTGTCGCGCAGCGTGTCCATCGGCCGCCAGAAACCGCCATGCTCGAAGGCCATCAACTGGCCTTCCGCCGCCAATCCCTCCAAGGGCTCCGCCTCGAACGGTGTGTGGTCACCCTCGATCCGATCGAGCACCGATCGGTTGAGAACGAAGAAGCCGCCGTTGATGTGGCCGTTGTCGCCGGCCGGCTTCTCGATGAAGCTGCGCACCCGCCCGTCGCTGACGGCAAGCGCACCGTAGCGGCCCGGCGGGATGACGCTGGTAACGGTCGCCTGGCGGCCATGGTGGCGGTGGAAGTCGGTCAGCGCCTTGATATCGATGTCGGCGACGCCGTCGCCGTAGGTCAGGCAGAACGTATCGCCGAGATGGTCGGCGACACGCTTCAGGCGCCCACCGGTCATGCTGTCGGTTCCGGTGTCGACCAGCGTCACGCGCCACGGCTCGGCCTTGTTCGAGTGAAACAGGGTTTCGCCCGTCGCCATGCAATAGGTGACGTCGGAAGAGTGCAGCACGTAGTTGGCAAAGTATTCCTTGATCATGTAGCCCCGGTAGCCGAGGCAGATCACGAAATCCGAAAAGCCATAGTGGCTGTAGATCTTCATGATGTGCCACAGGATCGGCCGCCCGCCGATTTCGATCATCGGCTTTGGCCGGAGATGGCTCTCCTCCGAGATGCGCGTGCCGTAACCACCCGCGAGAATGACGATTTTCATGCGACCGCCCCGTATTTGCGCCGACCCATACCCGGCGCATTTCAAAGTCCTAATATCCTGGTGACCTTGCGCGGAGGTGGTCTCCGTGCTGGGGCCTTCAGGCGGCGAGGCAGCCACGCAGGACGTCGACAACGCGGCCGATCTCCTCGGCCGTCATGTCGTGATAGCTCGGCAGATTGATCGCCCGGCCGGGAAGGTCGTAGGCCGTGGTGTTGGCCGGCACGCCTTCAAATGGCGGCAGCGAACTCAACGGCCAGAAGAACACGCGCGCGTCAATGTTTTCGGCAGCAAATGCGTCCTGGAGTTTTTCCCGGGTTACGCCGGTTTCCGGCGCGAAGACGACGGTGGGCATCCAGAAGCCGTTCTGCGTTCCTTCCGGCTCCGGGTTCATCGCAACCGCGTTCACGCCGGCAAGGAGGTCCCGGTAGGCGTAGAAGATGGCGCGCTTGCGTTCGACCAGTTCGCCGACCCGCTCGATCTGGGCGAGACCAACGGCCGCCTGCAGGTTCGACATCTTGTACTTGAAGCCGATTTCGTCCGGCCAGAACTGCTTTTTCTGCCCGCGGGCGCGGCCGTGATTGGAGAGCGTCAGCACCTTTTCGTGGAGCTTGGCGTCACTGGTCACGAACATGCCGCCTTCGCCTGTCGTCACCGTCTTGGTGCCATGGAAGGAGAAGGCGCCGAAAGCGCCGAGCGAGCCTGCCTTGCGTCCACGCCATTCCGATCCGAGCGCTTCGGCCGCATCCTCGACAACCGGAATGCCGTGTCGCGCGCCGATGTCCAGCAGCCGGTCCATGTCGCAAAGGTTGCCGTAGATATGGACGGCGATGATCGCCTTGGTTCGTGGCGTGATTGCCGCTTCGGCCCTTTCCGGATCGATGCACCAGCTGTCTGAAAGCACGTCGACGAAGACAGGCTTTGCCCCGAGATGAACGATCGGGGCGGCAGACGCCGTCCAGTTGGTGTCGGCAAGGATCACTTCGTCGCCGGGGCCGACGCCGAGTGCGGCAAGGCCCATATGCAGTGCGCCAGTGCAGCTCGACGTCGAGATCGCGTGCGCGGCGCCGAGATGGGTCGCAAACGCGGCTTCGAACCGATTGATGTAGTCGTAGCAGCGCTCGCCCCAGCCGTTGGCCGCCGCGTCCGTTGCATAGGCCACCTCGCGGTCGGTGATCGAGGGCTTGGTGTAGAGAATGCGCGGTTTCATGCGGTAGCCAATCGATTGAGGCGAGGATGGTGCTTCGTCAAAGCCAGACGTGGTCGAGCCCAGTTCGCTGCAGCCAGGGCTGGGCGGCGATCGCGTCGCGGGCCTTCAGCGGATTGAGGCCGATGAACAGCGCTTCGGCTCCCTCGGGCAGGTCCTCCGGGGGGAGGACCGGAATGCCGAAATGGGTGGTGCCGCGCAGGTTTTCGTTGCGATCGAGGAAGGCCACGACATCGACGTCCTGACCGATCCGGCAGTAGATCCAGCTTCCGTAGAATCCGGCGCCATAGATCGCGACTTTGCGCCGGGCGTAGCGTTCAACTCCGCCCTCAAGCGCTTCGGATGCGCGCTCCCAGAAGGCGCAGATCTCGCGTGCCTCGGTCGCGGCTTCGTCGGCCGATTTTGAGGTGCGGGCGGTTTCAACGGCCGTATCGGCGCGCCTTGCCACAACGAAGAAGGCGCCGGGGAACGAGGTCTTGTCGATCGTCGTCAATTCGAACCCGGCGCTTGCAAGGGCATGCGCAAGCGAGGCTTCGCTGAAGTGATTGAGGTGATCGGCGACCGCCATGTCACCCGGATTTCCAGCGACGTCCGGCATCGAAAACAGGACGCTGCCGCCAGCGCGAAGCAGTGCGTGCACGTCGCGCAGAAAGCCGACCGGATCGGCCACGTGCTCGATGACGAAATGGCTCATCACCGCATCGAACGTTCCCTTCCAGGCCTCCGGCACCGCGTAGGTCGCTTGCGCCGCTTCCGGCACCCAGCCCTGCCAGGCGGGGGCATAGTCCGAACTCACCTCGAAGACGGAAGGGCGCAGGTCGCCCCGGGCAAGAACCATCTTGCGCAAGGTGTCCGCCTTGGCCGCGCCGAAGTCGAGGATCGAGGCACCTTCCGGCAGATCCAGCAGTCGCAGCGACAGGGCGGCCTGATGGTCGGTCCGGTAGATGATCGTGCCGTCAGCTGCGACCGCGAAGATCTGGTCGTGGTTGTCGCTGCTCAGCGATATCCGGTACTCCGTGTCATAGAAGGCCTGAATATCCGGAATTTCGTCGCTTTGCGAATGTCCGCAGTCGCCGCACACGAACACGCGGGTCGGCACGTCGAGCAGTGTCGTGCCCGAGGTCAGGGCCGGCGCCGGCGCTTCGTAGGACGGGGCGCCGATGTGGCTGCCACAAACTCGGCATGCGGTCATGCAAGTTCTCCCTCAGGAGCGACCAGTTCCGGCAGCACTTCGGCGAAGTTGACGCCGGCGGCGAACGAACCCTTCCAGCCGATGCGGATACCGACCGGATCGGCGTAGTTGAAGTAGCGGAACTGGATGCTCCAGCGCGGCGTCTGCGACACGTTGTGGCCGGACTGGTGCAGCGTCAGGAAGTCCATCAGGATCAGGTCGCCGGGATTGCTGAGCGGGGCGACATGCTTGTAGCGCGCCAGGCGTTCCTCGCCCTTGTGCAGATACAGCGAATAGGCGCCGGTCTTGCCAAGGTCCGCTCCGTCCTCATAGACCGGAACGAAGCCCTCGGCGTGGGAGCCCTCGGCAATCTGGACAGGACCCATGTCGGCCAAGACAGGCAGCAGCGGCGTCCAGAAGACGACGCCATCGGCGCTGCGCAGCTGCGCCGGAAACTCCTGGTGCCATTGCGAACGGAACTTTTCTTCACCCGGATTGTCGATGCGGATGCCGTAGCCGCCGGCGGCGATGCCGGGCGCACTGCCCGGGCGAAGCGCCTTGAAGACCTCGTCGTTGGCGGCGGCACTGACAAGCCGCATGAAGGCCGGGATCTGCTTGACCGCATCATAGACCTCGCCACCCCAGGAGCGGTTGACGGCGATCAGCTTGCGATAGGCAATGGTCATGGCTTCATGCGCGGTTCCGGTCGGCGCTTCGACGCCGTACTTCTTGCAGAGCAATTCGAGGATCTGGCGGATGCCTTCCTGGATTGGTGCGATCTGTGCCTGAACGTCGTAGAAGCCGGGGACCACATGGTAGCCCTTGGTTTCGAATTCCTGGCGCGCGCTCTCGGAAATGATGGTGCCGTTGTTCATGATACGCCTGTTTCCTCCTTCAGGAATTCCTGCCGTGAGACGGTCGTCGGTAACAAAATGCCGGCGCGCATCAGGCTCGGTGCGCGCGGTCAGGTCCAGGATGAAAATCTAATGGGCGAAGCTTTCCCCAGGCTGTGGCTATCCCTTGGGAATGGCGGCGTCGGCGACAACGATCCTGTCGATCCGGCCGCCGATCTGCGCGCCGGCATAGAGGTTCTCATAGTAGCGGGCAGGGAAACCCGCCTCACGCATGTGGAACGCCGTCCGATCGATGTCGTATTCGACGCGATGCAGTTCGATGTCGCCCGCCGGCGACATGAGCGCGAAGGCTGCGCGCGGATCACCGTCGCGTGGCTGCCCGACCGAGCCGGGATTGCAGAACGTCTTGCCACCGATGTCGAGACGCACCTGCACATGGGTATGGCCGGCAAAAAGCCGCGCGGCGCCTTCAGGGAAATGCACTTCCGAGACCTGGTAGAGATACTCGTCGACTGGATCCTGCCAGCTCCCATGGACAAAAAAGGTCGATCCGTCGACCAGGCGGGATCGCGACCCGGCAAGCCAGGCGTGCTGTTCCGCCGAGATGATGCCCCGCTGATATTCGATGATGTCGTTGACCATCTTCGAGCGCGGGCAGCCTTCGCCGCTCACAATATAATGGTCGTGATTGCCCATGATGTTGACGATGCCGCGGGCCTTCAGGCGGTCGATGCAGTCGCCCGGTTGGGCGTAGTAACCGACGACGTCGCCGAGCGACAGGATCGTGCTGCAGCCGAGTGCATCGATGCGGGCAAGCACGGCCTCAAGCGCGGGGAGATTGCCGTGGATGTCGGAAATGACCGCGATCATTGGACGACCAGATCCTCGGCGTAGCGCCAGGCCCGTCCGGGTCTGATGTCGGGTTCTTCCGGCCTTTTGCCGTAGAGGTAGTAGTCGAGCGCCATTTCCGCCTCGTTGTAGCCGAAGGCTGCGCGCAGCGACGTGCTGCTCGAGAAACGCGGGTTGATCTCCAGCAGATAGGCTGTCGTACCGTCCAACCGGAACTGATAGTTCGTCGGTCCGAGCGGCTTGAAGTGTCGCGCGAGGCGTTGCACGGCCTCGACCACGACAGGTGCGTCGACCACCTCTGCGTACTGGGTATTGCCGGCAACCGACAGCTTGCGCTTGAAGACGATGGGCGAAAGCGTGGTGCCATCGCCGAAGCCGAAGGCTCCAACGGTGTATTCCTGGTCGTTGCTGCCGACATATTTCTGGATGACGAAGTCATCGTCGCTCTTCTTCGTCCAGTAGTCGAAGTCGGCGACATCGCGCAAAAGCGCAATACCGCGCGAACCGTTGCCGCGGCGCGGTTTGAGCAACAGGGGCAGGGGACCGAGTTCGCGCGTGCAGGCGTCAAGCGAGCGGCTGAGCGTGCTCGGGATGGCGGGAAAGCCTGCGTCGAGAAGTGCCTCGCCCATGTCCCATTTGTCCTGCCCGACGTCGATCAGCGACGGCGTGTTCAGGGCAATGCGCGCCTCGGTCTGTGCAAATTTCGCTCGGTTCTCGTGGAAGAAGGTCACGTCCAGCTCGAGGCCGGGCAGCACCAGCGCGACATTCTCTCGCTCTATCAGCGCGAGCCAGAAGTCGAGGTAGTCTCGCGAACTCTCGTCGCAGGCAGGCTTTGTGACAAAGTGGTCGCAGAAGTAGCGGCCGATGCCATTGGCGTCACGGTCGACGCCGATGATCCTGACCGGCGTTTTTGACTTGCGCAGCGACGCCACGATGCCCTGGCCAATGATTGCGCCAACCGCCGTCACCACGACCGTCACCTGCTGCGTCGATTGCTTCGTGTCGTCTTCAGTCATTTGACGTCCATCGGGCCGAATGCATCGGCCGTCCCCATTGTCTTGATCATGGCAATCCCGTCCCTCATCGTGATGAGAGGCTGCATGCCCAGATGCGCGAGCGTGGTTGCTCCGTCCGGGAAATTGACCTTTCGAAACGGCGCCTTTTCCGTCGCGATCACCACCTGGCCGCCGCGCCCGAATGTCTCGTAGGCGAGGGCAGCGATAGCATCCGAGGTCATGGCCTCGGTATGCACGGCGTCCAGCACGCCCAAGGCACCGGTTTCGGCGGCCCGTATCATCAAGTCTGCCGCGTCCTGGACGTGCAGGAAGTTGCGCACGCCGTGTGAGGTCGGCATGCGCAGGTCCATGCCGCGCGAGGCATAGGCGATGATGCGGCCGAACCAGGGTTGATGGGCGCAGCAGCGCCCTTCAACGTCATAGAGCTGCGAGAAGCGGAGGCTGCAAAAGCCAAAGCCGTGTTTCTGCGCGCTCCACTCGAGGATTTTTTCTGCCAGCTGCTTGGACATTCCATAGGAGGTCAGCGGTGCTTCATCGAGTGTCGCGTCCGAGGATAGCGATCCGGCATGGATGAGGGTCCTCGCCCGCAGCCGCTGAGCGAGCTCGGCCACGTGAAGTGCGCCCATGGTGTTGGCCGCGAAATTCTGCCGGATGCCCGAAGGGCCATCGTCACCGAAGCTGGCGGCAACATGGAAGAGTGCGTCCACGGTCAGGCCATCGGGCACGATCGGCGCGCCCTCCACGAGGTCGAAGACGATGTCATCGGTCTGCGCCCTGCCGACGCTGACCGTCTCGACGCCGAGGCGCCGAAGACGCTCGACGAGCGCGTGTCCCAGCATCGAGCGCGGGCCGATGACGGCGGCTTTCTTCATGCGGACCAGGCTTTCACGCGGTGAACTCCCTCCAGTCGACCGTTCCGGAATGCACGAGCTTTGCGCCTTCGGCGCCGCAATTGGCGACGAGGTCCAAAGCGGTCACGTAAGGGGTGAACGCGCCGTGCAGCTGCGGATAGGGCGTGCGCTCATAGTTCATGTAGCGGACCGCTATTCCGTTCTGCCCGAAGAGATCGTGATCGAGATAGTTCCGCGCGCCATGGCCGGTGATGTAAACCGTGCCTTCGAGATGCGCAGTGATGTCGTAGACCCGCTCGCTGCTCGCGCCGCCGATCACCAGGCGGTCCGACGAGACGAAGATCGGCCGGTTCAGGCCGAAATAGGCGGCGAGCGCCAGCATGGAATTGCGGGCGACATCGGCGACCGTCGCGGTGTCCCTGGCGAACACGTCGTCGACCAGGGCGAGCATGTCCTTGACGTACGGCGCCTTGCCGTAGGCCTGGCGCAGGATATCGCGATGACGGCTTTTCCAGTCGGCCCGATCGTCGATCAGCACTTCGTCGATCCGTTGCCCCAGGTGGAAGTCCTTCAGCGGAAGGGTCAGCCAGCGGATGCCGTTGTCAGTCTTGATCTGCACGCGGTTTGTAAAGCTGCCGCGGGAAAACTGAACATCGTCGTAGTGGACGAACACATCCGCGAGCTTGATCTGCTCCAGCATGCCAACCCATGGAAAGTACATGGATTGCGAGATGACAATGTTGCGAGCCATCGGGTCGTCGCCTGGGGTCGGTGTTGTCACGTGTCGCGTGCTGGAAATGGGTGCCAAAGGTCCTTGCGCCCGGGCCTACTTCCGCACGCAGCGCAGGTAGCCGCGCGGCGAGCTGGAGAGGACGAGCTTGCCGTTCAGCGCCTCGTCAATCTCGAAGCGCGTCTCCTCTTCCATGTAAGCCTTGAGCGCTGCATAGGGCTCGTCGCCGGCATGCCAGATCTTGGAGCGCTTAGTCGGCGTCTGCGTGTCGTCGCCGAAGCCGAGCAGCGTATCGGCGACAACCATGTATTGCCCCTCGGTCACCAGCGGGCCGTAGGTGCGCAATTCGTCGAGCACGTGGTCGCGGCTGTGGTCGCTGTCGAGCACCACCATGACCGAGGCGCCCTCGGGGATCTCGGCCTTGACCTTGGCGAGCGTTTCCGCCGTCGTCGAAGGACCTTCGATCAGCGTGATGCGCGACGACATCGGGTGTTTTTCGATCGAATCGCGGTTGTGGGCGCGGATGTCGATGTCGACGCCGATGACCTTGCCCTTGCCGATGAGCTGCAGCATCGCCGCCATGAAGATCACCGAGCCGCCGCGGGCAACGCCCGTCTCGATGATGATGTCAGGCTTGGTGTTCCAGATGACTTCCTGGGTCGCCATGACGTCAGCGGGCATCTGGATGATCGGCACGCCCATGAAGGACCAGAGGTAGGAGTAGTCGTACTTGTCGAGCGTGACCAGGGTGTCGAGCGACTGCTGGAAGGCGTCCCTGTCCTTGCCAAGCGCAAGGGCCATCTCCGTCTTGTGGGCTTCGAATGCGAGACGATCGTCAACTACTGTCATTGCTGCCTGACACCCTTTAGTGAATGCAATCTACGGATGCGCCTCTGGTCGCGAATCGCGATCAATGGCGTTTCAGCGATTCGTAACGTTTTCCTGTGAACGCTTTCATGTCGGCAATTGCAAATACGGTCAAGGCCGGTTTCTTAAGGGCGAAAAGACGGGTAGATCTGGGCCCTGGCGGAAGGTTGCATGTCGCGATTCGAACTGATTTCTACACCTATAGCGGGTCTCACGGTTGTCGAACGTCAACGCAGGGGCGACGACCGCGGATTTTTCTCGCGCTTCTTCTGCCGCGATGCGCTGGCCGACTTTGGGACAGGTGGCACGATCGCCCAGATCAACCATACGCTGACGCAAGCCGCAGGCACGATCCGCGGCCTGCATTTCCAGCGCCCGCCGCACGACGAGGCGAAGTTCGTCTCGTGCCTTTCGGGCGCCGTCTTCGACGTGGCTGTCGACTTGAGGCCCGGGTCCCCGACCTATCTGCACTGGCACGGCGAGGTCTTGAGCGCTCACAACGGCCGCTCGATGATGATCCCCGGCGGTTTCGCGCACGGGTTCCAGACGCTTGAAGACGATTGCGAACTGATCTACCTGCACGACAAGCCCTATGCGCCCGATGCCGAAGGCGGGCTCAACCCGCTCGATCCGGGGCTCGCCATTGCCTGGCCGCTGCCGATCGCGCAGATGTCCGAGCGCGACCAGGCCCTGCCGGTTCTGACCGCCGCGGGCTGACGGTCTTCCCCTGCGTCGTTGACTTCACGGAGGATGGGAGGAGAATGAGATCTCCGCGCCACCACGACAGAAGGGGTGTCGACGATGACGATCGCTAGAAAACTTCAGGACTACATCGACGGTGCGGGGGTCGCCTACGACACCGTTGACCATCACCGCACGGCCACCACCAGCCAGACGGCGCGGGCGGCGCATGTGCCCGGCAGCCGGCTTGCCAAGTCCGTCGTCGTCCACCACGAGATGGGCTACGTGCTCGCGGTGGTGCCCAGCACCCATCGGGTCGAGCTTTCCACCCTGCAGGACGTGATGGACCGCCGCCTGGGTCTCGCCTCCGAGGAAGAAGTCTCAACGCTCTTTGCCGACTGCGATATCGGCGCGGTGCCGCCCGTCGGAACCGCCTATGACGTGCCGGTGCTGCTCGACGAAAGCCTCGGCGAGGTGAACGACGTCTATTTCGAAGGCGGCGACCACCGGACGCTGGTGCATATGAGCGGCGCGAATTTCCGCAACCTGATGAAGGATGCGCGGGTCGCTCGCTTCAGCCACCCGGCGTGATCAGAGCCGATACCGCTTCAGCCGGGAAATGATTGCCAACCGAAGCGAGCACTGTTTTCGCGATCTCGCCGGGCGGACTTGTCAAAACGCGGGCTTGGCAGCACCATCGCAACCTTGGGTCAATCAGGTTTGGGGATCGACGATGCGCATGAGCTCGACGAACATATCCACATGCTTGGCAGCGGTGCTGGTCGTGGCCGGCGCGCAGGCTTTCGGGTCTGCCGCGCACGCCGAAGGCACCATCTTCGATCAGTTTCCGTTTGCTGTCGCCTGCGAATACAAGGGCACCCAGCATGCATTCTATCTGGCGAAAGTCGCGTCGGACGGGACCGCGACCTACATCGCCTCGGACAATTTCGCCGGAACGATCACGTTGCATGGCGAAGCCAAGGCAGTCGGATCCGACGCCGGCGGAAGCTGCCTTGGAAAGACGCTCGCTGAGCTGAGAGCATCAGGCCAGGCGCGCGATATCAAGTAGCTGGCCGGCCCGTCATGCGGGTGCGATCCCCGATCCGGTGCCTGAGGGTCGCGCGAAGAGAATAGCCAAACTATTGTCGGGACACCGCAAAATGCCGCCGGATGGCCGGGCGGCGTGACGGTTGTAACCTGTGCTTGCCGGTGTCGCGACTAAGGCAAAGTCGTTCTGAAAACCGAAGTCTACGAAAGAAGCCTACTTTTCCTGCGGTCGACGAAAGAACTGCTGCTTTAGACTTTTCTGTTGTGGCAATCCAAAAATCTGATTTACTGCACCCCGCTGCTTGGCTTTCGGGGGATATTGCCGATGGAGTTCACCCGCAGGGAAATTATGCTTGGTGGTCTGGCGCTTGTTGGCGCCGCCGCGGTTCAGAGCCCGGTCTTCGCCAAGGCGACATCCTATTTTGGCGGTCCGGCCACCGATAACGGCGTGACCTATCGCAGCACCAATTTCGCCAATATCGACCCGAAATGGCGGCGCCAGGTCGTCAAGTATTTCAGCAGCGAGCCGATCGGCACCGTCGTCGTCGATACCAGGCACCACTTTCTCTACCTGATCATGGAAAACAAGACCGCCATCCGCTACGGCGTCGGTGTCGGCAAGGAAGGCTTCAAGTGGTACGGCCGCGCCACGATCGACCGCAAGTCGCTCTGGCCGCGCTGGACGCCGCCGCCGGAAATGCGCGAGCGTCACCCGGAGCTGCCTGAGTTCGTCGAGGGCGGCTCGCCGAAAAACCCGCTTGGCCCCCGCGCCATGTATCTGCTGCGCGACGGCGTCGATACCGGCTACCGCTTCCACGGCACGCTGGAGCCCGGCAGCATCGGCAAGGATGCCTCCAGCGGCTGCATCCGCATGTTCAACGAGGATGCGATCGATCTCTACCAGCGCTGCCCGATCGGCACCGCCGTGCAGGTTCTGCCGCACATTGCCGACAAGGCCCCCGAGGTCAGCCAGGCAACGCCGGTCGCAACTTCGGCCGCCACCCCTGTCGCCACTCCGGTCGAATGAGGAATATCACCTGATGCCTATCGTGACCGGATTGACGAAGTCGCTTCTTGCGGCCGCCATGCTGATGACGCTTGCTGCCTGCAACACCACCGAGATGGCCGCCGTGGAAGAGCCGGCCGCCGCACCGATGACCGGAAAGACCGACGATCCGGCGCCGGGCTTTGAAACCGTTTCTGTCGGCACCGAAGAGGATTTCATCCTCAATGTCGGCCGCCGCACCTACTTCACCCAGGATTCCTCGGCTCTCGACAGCGTCGCCAAGGCGACGCTCGACAAGCAGGCGACCTGGCTCAACAGCAATCCGCGCTGGCTGGTGAAACTGCAGGGCTTCTCCGATGACAGCGGCTCGGCGTCCAAGATGGAGGCACTGTCACAGAAGCGCGCCGACGCGGTGATGGCCTATTTGGTCTCCAAGGGCGTGGACCCCAACCGCCTCTGGGCCAAGGGCTACGGCAACGACCGCGAAGTGCGCGACTGCACCGAGCGCTCCTGCAAGGTCCAGAACCGCCGCGTGGTGACGAACCTCAGGACGGAACGCGATGACGAGAGTTGAGGGGCGTTGCGGTATTCCGAAGCGTCTATGCCTTGCTGAAAAAGGTCGAGAGGAATCTCTGCACGGTCCGCAGAACACTGTTGTCGAAGATCGTATGCAGTTGATCTTTCCACCCGGCTGAAGGTCGCAGGGTCGCCGCAATATTGGTGACTCTGACCTGACCCAAATAAATTGCGATTTCTGCGTTTTGGCCGTCTGCGTTCGAGCTGGAAATGTGTAGGCAGAGCCTAAACTGTGTATAGGCGTTTTCGATCGTTATGTCTGGGACGGCAACCGGCTCGAAGGAAAATATGGCAGGTTCGATTGCGTTCCCACCAACGCTAAAGGGGGCGGCCGAAAACGCCTCTGCTTCCTTCAATCGGCTGAGCCAGGGACCGCCGAGCCACTTGTTTCCCGCAGGGATTTCACAGTTTTCAGCGGAAGAACTCGCGTCGTAGTAGGCGACGATCCTGTGCACTAGGGCGGGGCTATTTCCGGAATTGATAAAATTAACGCCTGCGATCAGCTTGGGACCTTCATCTTGATGCATCTCTAGATGAGTGACGAGCACGCCCAGCTTATGTCGGTCGCGTGTCTGGTCCCAATAGGTGTACACGGCCAATGCGATTGAGAAGACCGACACAAGCAGTGCCCGGTAGGCGATCTTGTCGGAGTTGGACGTGAGCCGCATGAATACCATCCCGTAACACCCTGGTGACGGGATTGATGTGTTCCATCAATACCATAACAAAGCGTTCATGGCTAAGCTGAGTGAAGGCAATTTCAAAGATCGTCTTCTTTACGCGCCGCGCGAATGGCGCACGGAGTTACGGATCGCAGTTTATGCAGTCCCGTCTGGGTGGAGATTGATCTGGAAAATGGCGCACCCGACAGGATTCGAACCTGTGACCTTTGGAATCGGAATCCAACACTCTATCCAGCTGAGCTACGGGTGCATCCGTTTGCAGCGAGGCCGCCGAAGCGGGCTGTGAAGCGGTCATAGCTTAGCTTGCGCGTCGCTTCAATGGTGAAATGACGGAGTTCGCAGGGGAATTTGTGGGCGGCTCACAAATTCATGGCCGGCCAGGGCACCCGGACAGTTGCAAGGCGCGGCGACCGGGGTCGCTGAAAGCAAATGGCCCGGCGGGGGCCGGGCCATTCGTTCAGTTGGTTCAGGCCATCTGCATGGCGCCGGGGCCGGGGATGGCCTTGGGCGGCACCTTGCCCATGATGATCATGCCGAGCACTTCGTCCTTGGTGACGTCCTCGGTGCGGGCCTGGCCGACGACCTGGCCGTTCTTCATCACCGACACGCGGTCGGCGAGATCGAAAACGTCGTGGATGTCGTGGCTGATCAGGAAGATGCCGATGCCTTCGCGCTTCAGCTGCTTGATGAGATCGCCGACCTGGGCGGTCTCCTGCGGTCCGAGGGCTGCCGTCGGCTCGTCCATGATCAGGATGCGGGCGTCGAACAGGATCGCGCGGGCAATCGCCACCGATTGTCGCTGGCCGCCCGAGAGCGCTTTCACCGGCTCCTTGAAGCGCTGGAAGTTGGGGTTGAGGCGCCCCATGACTTCGCGGGCTTTGGCCTCCATCGCCACGTCGTCGAGCGTGCCCCAGGGGGTCCTGAGCTCGCGGCCGAGATAGAGGTTGGCGGCGGCGTCGACGTTGTCGGCGACGGCGAGCGTCTGGTAGATCGTCTCGATGCCGTATTTCTTGGCGTCGCGCGGGTTGTTGATGTCGGCGGCCTCGCCGTTGATCAGGATCTCGCCGGCATCGCGCTTGTAGGCGCCCGAAAGGATCTTGATCAGCGTCGACTTGCCGGCGCCGTTGTGGCCGAGCAGCGCCACGACCTCACCGGGGTAGAGGTCGACGGAGGCGTTGTCGACGGCGTGGATGCCGCCGAAGGAGATGGAAATGTTCTTCATTTCCACAAGTGGAGTGCGTTGGTCTTTCATGGATCGTACTCCTTACTTGGCGCGGGCGCGGTAGATGGTGTCGAGCCAGACGGCGACGACGAGGACCACGCCGACGACAATGCGCTGGAACGGGCTGTCGATACCCAAGAGCACCATGCCCGACTGAAGGGATTGCATGACAAGTGCGCCGATCATGGCGCCGGCGATCGTGCCGACGCCGCCGGCAAGCGAGGTGCCGCCGATGACGGCTGCCGCGATCGTGTAGAGTTCGTCAAGCTCGCCCTGGGCGTTGGTCGCGGCATTGAGGCGGGCGGTCGAGATCGCCGCGGCGATGGCGCAGAGGATGCCCATCAGCGTGAAGATCTTGACGGTGACCCAACGGGTCTTGATGCCGGCGAGCTCGGCCGCCTCGGGGTTGCCGCCGAGCGCAAAGACGTAGCGGCCGAACCGAAGCCGCGTGGCGATGAAGGTCATGACGATGCCGACGGCGATCGCAATCAGCACCGGAATGGCGATGCCGTGCGAAATCTGCAGGCCTCCGTCCGGCCAGGCAATGCCGTTGGCGTCGGCGTATTTGCGGGCGATGTTGGTCGGCCAGTAATAGTGGTTGGCAACGGCGATCGCGCCCAGGACAAGCACGCAGCCGAGGATCGACAGGAAGTACTCCGCCCAGACCGGCCGCAGCGGGAAGCCGAAGCGCTTGCGCTGCTTGCGCGAGTTCAGGATGGCGCCGACGATGGCGACGCAGGCGAGGATGCCGACGATCCAGCTGGCTGTCGCGCCGATCGAACCTTCGGTGCCGCCGCCCATCAGGCGGAAGGTGGCATTCATTGGCGCAACCGTCTGGCCGCTCGTGACGAACCAGGTGGCGCCGCGCCAGACGAGCAGGCCGCCGAGCGTGACGATGAAGGCAGGCACGTTGAGAAAGGCGATGATCGAGCCCTGGAGCGCGCCGATGGCGGCGCCGACGGCGATGCCGCAGGCGAGCGTGATGATCCAGATGGCCGGATGTTCGAGGCCGAGGAACTGCGGCAGGAATTTCACCTGCATGACGCCCATGACCATGCCGCAGAAGCCGAGCACGGAGCCGACCGACAGGTCGATGTTGCGGGTAACGATGATCAGCACCATGCCGGTCGCCATCACGGCAACGGAGGATGTCTGGACCGTCAGGTTCCAAAGGTTGCGCGGCGTCAGGAACAGGCCGCCGGTCATGATCTGAAAGCCGACCCAGATGATGACGAGCGCGCCGACCATGCCGAGCAGCCGGGTGTCGATTTCGGTTGCGCGGAAGAACCGCTTCACCGGGTTTTCGTCGGCGACACGGGCACGGTTTGCCTGTGTGCCCTGGGTCTTGCCCTGGGTCTTGCCTTGTGTGATGTCGGCCATGGACGTGCCTTCCCCCCACTTATGTTGTTGATGTCGTCGCGTCAGGTGGCACCAAGAGCCGGGATCGACGCGACAAGTCCGGTGCGACGGCAGAAACCGAGCGTTTCCCTCGAGCTGCGGCGGTCACGCATGCGGCATTGTCCGCCGCGTCACCACCTTGTGCAAGCGCCGCAACGGGGTGCGTTGCGGCGCTTGTTTCAGCTCAGCGCTTGGTCTTGGCCGTGCGGCTTACTTGCAAGCCGCAACGTCGCCCTTGACGCCCTGGCACGCTTCAGCCTTGGAGATCCAGCCGGCGTCGATGACGACGTTCAGGTTGTCCTTGGTGATCGGCAGCGGTGCAAGGAAGACCGACTGCATGGAGACACCCTTCGGGCCGCCGTTGAAGGCGGTGACGCCGGCGATTTCTTCCATCTTCTTGCCGCTTGCGAGCTCGGCTGCGATTTCAGCCGCACGCTTGCCGAGTTCCCGGCTGTCCTTCCAGACCGAAACGGTCTGCGTGCCGAGTGCCACGCGGTTCAGGGCCGCCTTGTCGGCATCCTGGCCGGAAACCGGAACGGAGCCGGCGAGACCCTGTGCATCGAGGGCAGCGATTGCGCCGCCGGCGGTGCCGTCGTTGGAGGCGACGACCGCATCGACCTTGTTGTCGTTGGCGGTCAGGAACTGCTCCATGTTCTTCTGGGCGTTTTCAGGCTTCCAGCCATCGGTGTAGGCTTCGCCGACATTCTTGATCTTGCCGGCGTCGACGGCTTCCTTCAGCACTTCCATCTGTCCGGAGAAGAGGAAGTCGGCGTTCGGGTCGGAAGACGAGCCCTTGATGAAGACGTAGTTGCCTTCCGGCTTCACCTTGAACACTTCGCGAGCCTGCATGCGGCCCACTTCCTTGTTGTCGAAGGTGATGTAGAAGGCGGCCGGGTTTTCGATCAGGCGGTCGTAGCCGACGACCGGGATGCCTTCGGCGGCGGCCTTTTCGATGGCCGGGCCGATGGCGTCGCTGTCCTGGGCAAGCACGATCAGTGCGTTTGCGCCCTGGGCGATCAGCGATTCGATGTCGGTCAGCTGCTTGGCGGCGGACGACTGGGCGTCAGCGGAGATGTACTTGTCGCCGGAAGCTTCGAGCGCTGCCTTGATGGCGGCTTCGTCGGTTTTCCAGCGCTCTTCCTGGAAGTTCGACCAGGAAACGCCAACGACCAGGTCTTTCGCCTGGGCAACGGAATGCAGGGAAACGATGACGGCAACGCCTGCCATCAGCTTCAAAACGGATTTCATTTCATCCTCCCGAGTGACAGCCGGCCGAGCGTGCGAACCTCCCGCACCATCCTTGGCCAGCCTTGCGATGCTGTCGTAGATCGTGCCGCTACATCGTGCGGAATTATTTTCTCGACAGTCGAGAAAATGAATGTCATGGATTTTTGAGGCTGTCAACACGGCGTGAACGCGGTGGTTGCGGCATCAACAAAGGGCTTTGCGGGCGGTCGCGTCCGTGGTTTCTCGACCGTCGAGAAAATCGGTGCCACAAGGCTGTCGACAAGGCCGTGCGTGCCTTGTCTTGCCGCTCAACAGATGCTTTGGGAGGGGCATGTGTTCGAAGGATCCGCCACTGACAGGGACGTCTCATGCTGACCAAGTCCAGCACTGAGCTCGTGCGTCAGCAAAACAGCGCGCTGGTCCTGGCCGCGCTCAGGCGTGCCGGCAATCTCTCCCATACGGAAATCTCGGCCGAGACCGGCCTTGCCTCGGCCACGGTTTCGGCGATCACGGCCGATCTGGAAAAATCGGGCGTGCTTGCCAAGGCGGAACAGCATGTCCAGGGCGGGCGAGGGCGCCCGCGGGTGCTCTTCACGCCGCGCCGGGACTATGGCTTCGTCGTCGTCGTCAGGATCTCGTCCGACGTGGTGCAATATTCGCTGACCGATTATGGCGGCACGCTGCTCGACCGCTTCGACGAGGCGCGAAACCACGACGAGCGCGGTACGGCCGCTTTTGCCAGCACCTTCGTCGGGGCGCTCGACCGCCTGCTGCAGCGTTCGCGGCTTGAGCGCGATCGGGTGCTTGCCGTCTCCATCAGCAGCAAGGGCCTTGTCGACGGCGAAACGGCGCGCCTTTTGTGGTCGCCTGTGTTCGGCGGCGAGGAGTTGGACTTTGCCGCCCTGCTTGAGCCGCAGTGGCGGGCCAGGGTCATGCTCAGCAACGAGACGCTGCTGGTGGCGCAGGCGCTTGCCGCTCAGGCGGTGCGCGAGCCCGAGAGCGGCTTCAGGGCGCTTGCGGCCATCTCGCTCGGACACAGCATCGGTCTCGGCGTGGCGCGCAGGGGCCAGAGCGGCGAACTGGATGTCAGCGCTCCGAATTTCGGCCACATGCTGCATGCGCCTTCGGCGGGCCTTTGCCGGTGCGGCGCCTATGGCTGCATCGAGGCGGCGGCAGGCTTCTACGGCATCCTCAGGGCGGCGTTCGAGGTGCCGCCGGACACGATCCCCGCCAAGTTCGTTCCCGTCGCCGAACTCGACAAGATTGCCGCGAGCGCCCGCCAGGGCCATCGCATGGCGGGCTATGCGTTTCGCCAGGCGGGCATCGCGCTTGGCAACGGCATTTCGCGCATGCTCAGCCTCTACGAGCGCATGCCGGTTCATGTCACCGGCCCGGGCATCCGCTATTTCGATCTGATGCGGTCGGGGCTCGACGAGGGACTGGCGCAGTCCATGCAGGTTCGACTTCAGGGCGCGCCGGAGATTTCGGTCGTCACCGACGAGCAGCGGCTCGTCTTCGAGGGGCATCTGGAGCGCGCCCTCGGCGCAATAGACGGCGACATCGCCACGTCGGGTGCTGCGTGATGCACGGTTGAGGCCGCTTTCAGGTGCAACCATTTTTGGGGTTGTGCCGAAGGCGAACAACATCAACGATGCAATTTACAGTTATTTAGCGACTCCTTGTCAATGTGGCGGTGACGCGGGAGACACTTAATGTTTTCAGTGATTGCATGCATACGCGACGATCATGACTGGCGCCTCATTTTGGCCGCCGCGGTCGTCTGCCTCGCAGGCAGCGTCGCAACGATGCTCCTGCTCTTGCGCGCCCAGCGCAGCGAAGGCGGCCAACGCGGCCTTTGGATCGCTGCCAGCGGCTTTGCCTGCGGCGTCGGCGTCTGGTCGACGCATTTCATCGCGATGCTGGCCTATGACGGTGGTGTCCCGGTTGCCTATGGCGCTTGGGGCACGGCGCTTTCGGTGGTCGTCGCGATCGCCGCCTCGTGGCTGGCCTTTGCCATCGGGCTTTCCGGTCGCTCGCGACTGTCGATGACCTCAGGTGGATTTCTGCTCGGCGCCGGTGTCGCGGCGATGCATTTCACCGGCATGCAGGCGATCGAGATCCGCGGGCACATTTCCTACGATCCCCCGATGACCGTTTCGGCAGTGCTCGCGGGGACGCTGCTTGCCGGCGCTGCACTTCACGCCTTCCAGGTCCTGCGCCATGTCCGGCGTCTCGTGGTTTCGACGCTGCTCCTGGTGCTGGCGATCTGCGCGCTGCACTTCACCTCGATGAGCGGCATCACGCTGGTGCCGGAGGCCGAGGTCGCGGTCGAGGGAACCATACATACCTCCTGGCTTGCCGGCGGAGTGATCGTCGCCTCCACGGTGCTGATCGTGCTGGCCTTCGCCGCCGTGTTCCTGGACCGGCACCTGACGGACCTGCGCGGGCTTGCGAATGCTTCGCTCGAAGGCATGGCGATCGTGTTCGACGGCCTGATCGTCGAGGCCAACGAGCGGTTCTGCGATCTGACCGGACGCAAGCTGTGGGAGCTTTCCGGACGAGGTCCGGGAGAGATCTTCGTCTTCGGGGACGAAGGACTTGAAGGGCACAGGCGCGGCGACGGCCCCGGCGAGATCGAACTCCTGAATGCCGAGGGCAAGACGATCCCGGTCGAATTCATGTGCCGGACGATCGAATATCGTGGCCGGGAGTGCGAGGTGATCTTCGTGCGGGACCTGCGCGCCCGCAAGGAAGCCGAACGGACGATCGAGCATCTGGCCCATCACGATGCGCTGACCGATCTGCCGAACCGCGCCTTCTTTGACCGTCGGCTCGGCCAGACGCTGTCGGCGGCCGTTGCCCGGGACGAAGAGCTGGCGATCCTCTGCCTCGACCTCGATCGCTTCAAGGCGGTCAACGACATCTTCGGGCATGGCGAGGGGGACCGGATTCTGCGCAAGGTCGCCGACATCCTGCGCGAGGCGGCCGGCGAGCAGGACACGATCGCCAGGCTTGGCGGCGACGAGTTCGCGATCGTTCAGGTGGGCGGCAAGCAGCCGGAGGCGGCGCGCCAGCTGACCGATCGCATTCTGGCTCTGTTTGCAGCGGAGATGGATACCAACCGCGATCCGACGGCTGTCGGCGTCAGCATCGGTGCTGCGGTCTTTCCTGCCGACGGGCAATTGGCAGATCAGTTGCGCAACAATGCCGACACCGCGCTCTATCGGGCCAAACAGAGCGGCAAGGGCATTGCCTGCTTTTTCGATCGCGAGATGGACGAGGCGGTGCGAACGCGACGGCAGATCGAAAACGACCTGCGCCATGCGGTGGTGCGCCGCCAGTTCTTCCTCGAATATCAGCCGTTGGTCGAGGTGCAAAGCGACAGGGTGATCGGCTACGAGGCGCTGCTGCGCTGGAGCCATCCGCAGCGCGGGCTCATCGGTCCCGATGTCTTCATTCCGATTGCCGAGGAAAGCGGTTCGATCATCCAGATCGGGGAGTGGGTGCTGGAACAGGCGTGCACGGAGGCGGCGAAATGGAATGAGCCGTTGCCGATCTCGGTCAACATCTCGCCGGTGCAGTTCCTGTTGCCGAACCTCTTCGACCAGGTCGCGGGCATCTTGCGCCGGACCGGTCTCGATCCATGGCGGCTTGAGCTCGAGATCACCGAAAAGGCGTTGATGCACAATCGCGAGGATGTGCTGGCGACACTGGTTCGGCTGCGCATCCTCGGCGTCCGGATCGTCATGGATGATTTCGGCACAGGGCATTCGTCGCTGAGCAACCTGCAGACCTTCCCCTTCGACAAGTTGAAGATCGATTGCAGCTTCACCGCAGCGCTCGAAAAGGACCCCTCGGCCCAGGCGATCGTGCGGGCGATCATCGCGCTCGGCCACAGCCTCAGGCTCGCGGTTGTGACCGAAGGCGTCGAAACCGAGCGGCAACGGCAGATCCTGGCCGAGGAAGGTTGCCAGCAGATCCAGGGTTTCCTGCCGGGGCGTCCGGGGGCTGCACCGAGCATGGGGCAGGACGGTTCTTCGGACTATACCATGCCGATGCGGGCCGACGCCTGACGCCCGCTCACCGCGACTGTACTGCGACCAGACAAAAAGGCCGGGCGCGTCACGCCCGGCCTTTTTTGTTTTACGCCTGCTTTGCGCAGTGTCACGCCAGGCTGATCTGGCGCTTTTCAACGACCGACTTCACGGCGGCGTCGGCAAGCGCGAGCGCCGCCAGGCCGTCCTTGCCCGACGGCGTGATCTCCGCGCCCTTTTCAATCGCGGCGATGAAGCTCTCGATCTCGTTGGCATAGGCTTCGGTGTAGCGGGTCATGAAGAAGTCATGCAGCGGCGGGCGGGTGTAGCCGTCGCCATTGGCGATCTCGATCGAGACCGGGCGCTGGTTTTCGGCGGAGACGACGCCCTTCGAACCATGCACCTCGATGCGCTGGTCGTAACCGTAGGTGGCGCGACGCGAGTTGGAGATGATCGCCTGGCGGCCGGAAGCCGTCTGCAGGATGACCGAGACGCTGTCATAGTCGCCGGCTTCGCCGATCGCCTTGTCGACGAGGACGGCGGCGGTCGCCGTCACCGAAACCGGCTCTTCGCCCAGCAGGAAGCGGGCCATGTCGAAATCGTGGATGGTCATGTCGCGGAAGATGCCGCCCGAGCGCTTGATGTAGTCGACCGGCGGGGCGCCGGGGTCGCGCGAGGTGATCGTCACCATTTCGACGTCGCCGATCTTGCCGGCGTCGATCGCCTTCTTGACGGCCATGAAATGCGGATCGAAGCGGCGGTTGAAGCCTACCATCAGCTTGGCCTTGGTTTCCGTGACCACCTTCAGGCAAGCCTTGACGCGTTCGGCGTCGAGATCGACCGGCTTTTCGCAGAAGATCGCCTTTCCGGAGCGGGCGAAGCGCTCGATCAGGTCGGCATGGGTGTCGGTCGGGGTGCAGATGACGACGGCGTCGATGTCCTTGGCGGCTTCGATGGCCTCGATGGTGCGGACCTCGCAACCATATTGCTTGGCAATGGCATCGGCCGCCGCCGGGAAGGCGTCGGCGACGGCCACGAGCACGGCGTCCGGATTGCCGCTGACGGCTTTGGCATGAACCTTGCCGATGCGGCCGGCGCCCAGAAGACCAAATCTTACTGTCATCTCTGTTTCTCTCGAATTCCGGTTCGCAACCGGGAAGGGGCGTGATGATCGGCGCTCATCGCGCAAAGGCGCCGCGGAATGCCTTATCCGCGAATGGGTGGAAAAAATGCGGCGATGCGGCTTGCGCGTTGGAATGCCGCGCCGGCGTCTCTCCCTTGATACCTCCCACTCCACAGGGCCCAAAACAATCGCGTTCGGAACGAATTGGCCGACGTGGAGAATTTCGGAATTTTTATTCCATTTTTGTTGTGCCCGTCAAGAGGCGTGGCACGGCCTGCCCTTGCTGTTGTCGATGAAGTTCCCGTAAATGGGTCACTCAAGAACAAGGCCTTCAGAGGACAGGATGCTGAAATTTATCGACCCGGACCACCCCTTTTATCGCCCGCTGTGGATCCGTCTGCTGATCGTGCTGTTCTGCGCGGTGTGGACGGCGGTTGAATTTTACGGCGAGCAGACGCTCTGGGGCATGATCTTCCTGGCGGTGACGGCCTATGCCTCGGCGGCGCTTCTGGTTTTCTACAAGCCGAGCGAGAAGGGTGGCGAAGAGACTGGAACCGCCGAGAAAGGCGAAGCCGGCGGCGACCAGGACGGGACGGCCGGCTGAGACCTACGGCTGCGCGCCGGGCGTGCGGATCTGCCGCGCGGCTTCGTCGATCAGCATGTTGGCCAGCTTCATCCGGACCGTTGCATTGACGCGGAAGTCCTGGGGCAGGCGGTCGGGATGGTTGTCGGCGGCGAAGGTCCGCCGTTTTGCGGCAAGGGTCGCCGGCGATTCGTTGTCCGTAAGCGCCAGTTCCTCGGCGACTTCTGCAAGGCTCGTCCGCTTGAGATGGTCCGGCATGACAGGCGGTGGTGGCGGTTCGACGAAGGCGGCATCGAAGTAGGCACGTTCGACGGTGCCGAAAGCGGCAGCGGCGACGCCGTCAACCGCAAACGCCGGCGCAAACGGCGCCAGGCGCGGCGCTGCCACGTCGGCATCTTCCGATGCTATCTGCTCGTCATCCTCTTCCGTCTTCAGCCGTTCGAGCACCGACTGAAACACCGACATTCCAAACATGCGGCCTCCAACTCGGGCGGCACTATGGCGCCCGGAGATTATCCCGGGCTGATCAAACTGATCATGCCCGGGCTGATCATTTGACTACGCCGGGCGTCACGCGCGGCCCTGTTTCAGGATCAGGTCGTAGAGCAGCTTGGCGCTTGGCGGTAGCGCGCGGCCTTCGGCGGTGATGAGGCCATAGGGCTTGATGCGGATGGGGATGTCGGTCTTGAGGATGCGGATCTCGCCGGCCGGCGTGCCGTTGCCGGCGATCAGGTTGGCGACGTCGAGCGCCACGGGCGCGATCGCGTTGGTGTTGCGCACGATCGACAGGGTCAGGATGATCGAGGACGTGTTGATGACGGTTGCCGGCAGCCGGACGCCGGCCGACATGAAGCTGTCTTCGACGGCGCGGCGCAACAGCGTGCCCGGCGGCTGGAACACCCAGTCGTAGGACGGCAGGTCTTCGGCGCTGACGATGGGCTTGTCGAGCAGCGGATGACCGTCGCGTACGATCAGGCATACTTCCTCATAGCCGATTTCCACCATGTTGAAGAGCCGTGGCGGCTGGTCGTCCGGGATCCGGCCGATGATGAAATCGTGCCTTGCCGCGAGCATTTCCCGCGCGAGCACATTGCTGTTTTCAATCTGGACGTTGATCTCGATGCCGGGATAGGCGGTGATCACTTGGCGGATGGCGGGGACCGCGAGGTTGAGGGCAGGGCCGGTGACCGAGCCGAGTGAGACCGAACCGCCGCTGCCGGTTTTCAGCTCGCTGATCTCGCGCGAAGCCTCCCGAAGCTCGAGGAAAATTGTGCGGGCCCGGCGCGCCAGCGCTTCGCCATAGGGTGTCAGCTCGACGCCGCGGGCGACGCGTTCGCAGACCGGCGCCTTCAGCATCGCCTCGATTTCCGACAGCATGCGCGAGGCGGCCGGCTGCGAAATGCCGAGCGTCTCCGCAGCCGCGCTGATGCGCCTGTGGTCGTCGATTGCGAGAATCAACCGGAGATGGCTGATCTTCAGACCGGAGCGGAAAAGCGCGGAATCGAAGATCTGTCCGGTGCCGCCGGTTGCAACCGGTTTGGTATCGCGCATTTTCAACCTCCGCGATTTTTCCCTTGGTTTTCAATGATTTTCAAAAATCACACTGTTTGGGACTGCTATATCATTTTTGGTATATATTCAAAGCGATATTGTATTTGACAGTTATACGTTTTGATTCCAGTTTTTGCTTATGTGCCAGCGCATGTGGGAGCATGCGAGGCGGGGAGGGCTCTCCTTCACCTTGATCCGCGGCCGGAGACAACGATCTCGGGCGGCGGATTGCTGCGCATAGACGGGAAGGCTCGAGCCTGCCGGCTTCAACTTTTTTGGGAGAGAACTGATGAAATTGATGACTTCGCTTCTCGCAGCCGCCGCGATCTCGATCGCGTCCTTCGCTGCGCCGGTGTTCGCACAGGACAAGGGCACCGTCGGCATTTCCATGCCGACGAAGACGTCGACCCGCTGGATCTCCGACGGCGAGACGATGGAGAAGCTGTTCAAGGAAGCCGGCTACACGCCGGACCTGCAGTTTGCTGACGACGACATTCCGAACCAGCTCGCCCAGATCGAGAACATGGTGACCAAGGGCGCCAAGGTTCTGGTCATCGGCGCGATCGACGGAACGACGCTGTCGGACATCCTGCAGAAGGCCCACGATGCGGGCGTCAAGGTCATTGCCTACGACCGTCTGATCCGCGATTCGGGCAATGTCGACTACTACGCCACCTTCGACAACTTCCAGGTCGGCGTGCAGCAGGCAACCTCGCTGGTGCAGGGCCTCAAGCTCGATGGCGCCACCGAGCCGAAGAACATCGAACTGTTCGGCGGTTCGCCTGACGACAACAACGCCTTCTTCTTCTACGACGGCGCGATGTCGGTTCTGCAGCCGCTGATCGACAGCAAGAAGATCGTCGTCAAGTCCGGCCAGAAGGGCATGGACCAGGTCGGCACGCTGCGTTGGGACGGTGCCGTTGCCCAGGCCCGCATGGAAAACCTGCTGTCGTCGAACTACACCGACGCCAAGGTCGATGGCGTTCTGTCGCCCTATGACGGCCTGTCGATCGGCATCATCTCGGCGCTGAAGGGCGTCGGCTACGGCTCGGGCGACATGGCAATGCCTGCCGTCACCGGTCAGGACGCAGAACTGCCGTCGGTCAAGTCGATCCTTGCCGGCGAACAGTATTCGTCGATCTTCAAGGACACGCGCGAACTGGCCAAGGTCACCGTCGGCATGGTCAACGCGATCATGGAAGGCAAGGAGCCGGAAGTGAACGACACCAAGACCTATGACAACGGCGTCAAGGTCGTTCCGTCCTACCTGCTGAAGCCGGTTGCCGTCGACAAGTCCAACATCAAGGACGTGCTGGTTTCGTCCGGCTACTACACCGAAGACCAGATCAACAACTGATCTTTTTTGAACGGGAAGGGGCCTGTGCTGACGCACGGGCCCTTTTATCCAGATGACGGAGCCGGTACTCTCTCAAAGACTGCCGCTGGAATGACTGAACATGGACAATATCATTCTTGAAATGCGGGGCATCACCAAGACGTTTCCGGGCGTCAAGGCGCTGGACAATGTCAGCTTCAAGGTGCGCGAGGGCGAGATCCACGCGCTCGTCGGTGAAAACGGCGCCGGCAAGTCGACGCTGATGAAGGTGTTGAGCGGCGTCTATCCCGCCGGCAGCTACGACGGCGAGATCCACTACGACGGCGAAGCCCGACGCTTCTCGACGATCTCCGACAGCGAAGACCTCGGCATCATCATCATACACCAGGAGCTGGCTCTGGTGCCGCTCCTGTCGATTGCCGAAAACATCTTTCTCGGCAACGAGATCGCCAGCAACGGCGTGATCCATTGGCCGCAGACCTTTGCCCGTACCCAGGAGCTCCTGAAGAAGGTGGGCCTTGGCGAAAGCCCGGCGACGCTGATCACCGATATCGGCGTCGGCAAGCAGCAGCTGGTCGAGATCGCCAAGGCGCTGTCGAAGAAGGTGCGGCTCCTGATCCTCGACGAGCCGACCGCCTCGCTCAACGAAACCGATTCCGATGCGCTTTTGAAGCTCCTGATGGAGTTTCGCACCCAGGGCATGACCTCGATCATCATCTCGCACAAGCTGAACGAGATCCGCAAGGTCGCCGACCAGATCACCATCCTGCGCGACGGCGGCACGGTCGAAACGCTCGACTGTCACAGCGAGGACATCGGCGAGGACCGGATCATCAAGGGCATGGTCGGCCGCGCCATGGAAGACCGCTATCCGCCGCGCGAGCCCAAGATCGGCGAGACGCTGCTTGAGGTGAAGAACTGGAACGTCTTCCACCAGCAGCATCGCGACCGGCAGTTCCTGCACGACGTCAATTTCACCGTGCGCGCCGGCGAGGTCGTCGGCATCGCCGGGCTGATGGGGGCTGGGCGCACGGAAACGGCGATGAGCCTGTTTGGGAAGTCCTGGGGCCACAAGATCACCGGCGAGGTGACGATGCGCGGCAAGCCCGTCGACGTCAGCACCATCCCGAAGGCAATCGACGCCGGCCTTGCATACGTCACCGAGGACCGCAAGCAGCTCGGCCTGGTGCTGATCAACAACATCAAGGAGAACACGACGCTCTCCAACCTGAAGGCGGTTGCGGCCAACGGCGTCATCGACGATCGCAAGGAAGCGAAGGTCGCCTCCGACTATCGTTCGAAACTGCGCATCCGCTCGCACTCGATCTATCAGGAAACGGTCAACCTCTCGGGCGGCAACCAGCAGAAGGTCGTCCTGTCCAAGTGGCTGTTCACCAATCCGGAGGTTCTCATTCTCGACGAGCCGACACGCGGCATCGATATCGGCGCGAAGTATGAGATCTACACCATCATCAACCAACTTGCCGCCGAGGGTAAAGGCATTCTGATGATATCATCGGAAATGCCGGAGCTGCTTGGAACCTGCGATCGCATCTACGTCATGAACGAGGGCCGCATCGTCGCGGAGCTCTCGAAGGCGGAAGCGAGCCAGGAATCCATCATGCGTGCCATCATGCGTTCAGGGGAGAAACACTAATGGTCGCCGATACGAGCACCCAAGCCAACAAACCCTCGATCGGGGATTATCTCAAGAACAACATCCGCGAATACGGCCTCCTGGTCGCGCTCGTTGTGATCATGCTGTTCTTCCAGTTCGTCACCAACGGCGTCCTGTTCAAGCCGGTCAACATCACCAACCTGGTGCTGCAGAATTCGTTCATCGTGATCATGGCGCTCGGCATGCTCCTGATTATCGTTGCCGGCCATATCGACCTGTCGGTCGGCTCCATCGTCGCCTTCATCGGGGCGATCTCGGCGATCATGCTGGTGAAATGGGGCCTGCCAGCCATCATCGTCATTCCCGCCTGTCTTGTTGTCGGCGGCATCATGGGGGCGGCGCAGGGCTACTGGGTCGCCTACCAGAAGATCCCGTCCTTCATCGTCACGCTTGCCGGCATGCTGGTTTTCCGCGGGCTTACCTATGTGGTGCTCGGCGGCCGTCCGATCGGTCCGTTCCCGAAGGAGTTCCAGCTGCTGTCGACCGGCTTCGTCCCGGACTTCCTCTATTTCCTCAACCCGGCGCCCGAGACGATCCAGAACATGGTGGCGCTCGTCGCTGTCATCGCGCTCGTCGGCTACGCGATCTATGCGGGGATCCGCGACCGCAAGATCAACGAGCAGCACGGCACCGAAAACGAGCCCTTCATCTTCTTCGCGGTGCAGATGGCGGTCATCGCCGCCGTCGCGTTGTTCATCGGCTTCCAGCTTGCGACTTATCGCGGCCTGCCGAACGTGCTGATCGCCATGGCCGTTCTCATCGCGCTCTATACCTTCATCACCACGCGCTCGACCATCGGCCGGCGCATCTATGCCATGGGCGGCAACGTCAAAGCGACGAAGCTTTCGGGCATCAACACCGAGCGGCTGACCTTCTACACCTTCGTCAACATGGGCGTACTGGCCGCCTTGGCCGGCATGATCATCACCGCTCGCCTCAATTCGGCAACCCCGAAAGCGGGCGTCGGCTTCGAGCTCGACGTGATCGCGGCCTGCTTCATCGGCGGCGCCTCGGCGTCCGGTGGTGTCGGCAAGATCATCGGTGCGGTGATCGGCGCCTTCATCATGGGCGTGATGAACAACGGCATGTCGATCATGGGCATCGGCATCGATTACCAGCAGCTGATCAAGGGCCTCGTGCTCCTCGCTGCCGTGTTCTTCGATGTCTACAACAAGAACAAGGGTTGAGCGGAAAGCCATAAGACCCGGCGTAAACCAGTAACATTCACCGGCAGCCGCGGCTGCCAGGATCGGCGGATTTTCTGCCGGAATTGGGTGGCGAGAGCCACCCACGGGGACGCTTTTGCCTTCAACAGGCGATCGCTGCGACCCGAGACCATAGGAAGGATAGCATCGTGCTGATTTCGCAGATCAGGAACGAAGACGGGACGATCGTGGTTGCAGTGCGCGCGTCCGGTGAAACCGCGCATGTGGTGAAGGGTGCCGCGAGCGTCTATGCACTGGCGCTGGAAGCGGCCAATGTCGGACGCAGCCTGAAGGAAACGATCGAGGCCAAGGGGCTTGGTGCGGCCATCGACCTCGACAAGGCCTATGCGGAAGGGCGCCTGCTGCCGCCGATCACCCATCCGGATCCGGCGCACCTGCACCTGACCGGCACGGGGCTGACCCATCTCGGCTCCGCTGCGACCCGCGACGCCATGCACAAGAAGACGAGCGAGGCGGCGGAGGAGACGCTCACGGACTCGATGAAGATGTTCCGCATGGGGCTCGAAGGCGGCAAACCGAACAGCGGCGAGACCGGCGTTCAGCCGGAGTGGTTCTACAAGGGCAACGGCACCAGCGCGGTTGCGCCGGGCTCCGCGCTCGTTTCGCCCGCCTTTGCCGAGGATGGCGGCGAGGAACCGGAAATGGCCGGCATCTATGTGATCTCGGACAAGGGCGTGCCGTTCCGCATCGGCTTTGCCGTCGCCAACGAGTTCTCCGACCACAAGACCGAGCGGGTCAACTATCTCTGGCTCGCCCATTCGAAGCTGCGCCAGGCGAGCTTCGGCCCGGAAATCCGCATCGGTGTCGCCCCTGAAGATATCCGCGGCATGTCGCGCATCCTGCGTGGCGGCAAGGTGCTGTGGGAGAAGCCGTTCCTGTCGGGCGAAGCCAACATGTCGCACAGCTTTGCCAATCTCGAGCATCACCATTTCAAGTACGGCCTGTTCCGCCAGCCGGGCGACGTGCACGTGCACATGTTCGGCACGGCGACGCTGTCGTTCGGCGACGGCATCCGCACCGAGGAAGGCGACGTGTTCGAGATCGAGGCTTCGGACTTCGGCTTGCCGCTTCGAAACGCCCTCGCCATCGCCGCCGACGAGCCGGTCGCCATCCAGCAACTCTGATCGCAGCGCCGGCGCGTGACGCCGGATTGCGCGGGACGGAAGGAGCCTTACGCCATGACATTGCACCAGAACCTGATTGCCGGCGAATGGGTCGGCGGCGACGGGGTCGCCAACATCAACCCGTCCAACACCAACGACGTGGTCGGAGAGTACGCCCGTGCGTCGGCCGACGATGCGCGTCTGGCCATCGCCGCTGCCAAAGCGGCCTTTCCCGCCTGGTCGCGCTCGGGCATTCTCGAGCGCCACGCGATCCTCAGAAAGACCGCCGACGAGATCCTTGCCCGCAAGGACGAGCTCGGAAAACTGTTGTCACGCGAGGAAGGCAAGACATTGGCCGAAGGCATCGGCGAGACGGTGCGCGCCAGCCAGATCTTCGACTTCTTCGCCGGCGAGTGCCTGCGGCTGGCGGGCGAAGTGCTGCCATCGGCAAGGCCCAACATTGGTGTCGAGATCACCCGCGAGCCAGTCGGCGTCGTCGGCATCATCACGCCCTGGAACTTCCCGATCGCCATTCCCGCCTGGAAGATCGCGCCGGCGCTTTGTTACGGCAACACCGTCGTCTTCAAGCCGGCCGAACTGGTGCCGGGCTCCTCCTGGGCGATCGTCGATATCCTCCATCGCGCCGGCCTGCCGAAGGGCGTGTTGAACCTCGTCATGGGCAAGGGCTCGGTCGTCGGCCAGGCGATGCTCGACAGTCCGGATGTGCACGCGATCACCTTCACCGGCTCGACCGGGACGGGCAAGCGCGTCGCGATGGCCTCGGTCGAGCACAATCGCAAGTACCAGCTGGAGATGGGCGGCAAGAACCCCTTCGTCGTGCTCGACGATGCCGATCTCAATGTTGCGGTCGAGGCTGCGGTCAATTCCGCTTTCTTCTCCACCGGCCAGCGCTGCACGGCGTCGTCGCGCATCATCGTCACCGAGGGCATCCACGACCGTTTCGTTGCCGCCATGGGCGAGCGGATCCAGGGGCTCGTCATCGACGACGCCTTGAAGGCCGGCACCCAGATCGGCCCTGTTGTCGATGAGAGCCAGCTCAACCAGGACACCGACTACATCGCCATCGGCCGCCAGGAGGGCGCCAAGCTCGCCTTTGGCGGCGACCTCCTGAAGCGCGACACGCCCGGCTTCTACCTGCAGCCGGCGCTCTTCACCGAGGCGACCAACCAGATGCGGATCTCCCGCGAGGAAATCTTCGGGCCGGTCGCAGCCGTCATCCGCGTTCGGGATTACGACGAGGCGCTTGTTGTCGCCAACGATACGCCCTTCGGCCTGTCGTCGGGCATCGCTACCACCAGCCTCAAGCACGCCACCCATTTCAAGCGCAATGCCGAGGCCGGCATGGTGATGGTCAACCTGCCGACGGCGGGCGTCGACTTCCACGTACCGTTCGGCGGTCGCAAGGGCTCGTCCCACGGCTCGCGCGAGCAGGGGCGTTATGCCGCCGAATTCTACACCACCGTCAAGACGGCCTACACGCTCGCCTGAAGCGCGCCGTCACAGGCCCGCGTGATGGCGCGGGTCGCATAAGGAAGGACAACATGAAGAAGAAAGCTGAATGGCCGCGCAAGCTGCGGTCGCAGGACTGGTTCGGCGGCACCGGCAAGAATGCCATCATGCATCGCTCCTGGATGAAGAATCAGGGGCTGCCGGCCGACACCTTCGACGGCCGGCCGATCATCGGCATCTGTAACACCTGGTCGGAGCTGACGCCCTGCAACGCGCACCTGCGCGATCTCGCCGAGCGGGTGAAGCGCGGTGTCTACGAGGCCGGCGGCTTCCCGGTCGAGTTCCCGGTGTTCTCCGTCGGTGAAAGCACCCTGCGCCCGACGGCAATGATGTTCCGCAACCTTGCGGCCATGGATGTCGAAGAGGCGATCCGCGGCAATCCGGTCGATGGCGTCGTGCTGCTCGGCGGCTGCGACAAGACCACGCCGAGCCTTTTGATGGGGGCCGCCAGTGTCGACATTCCGGTCATCCTCGTCTCCGGCGGGCCGATGCTGAACGGCAAGTGGCGCGGCAAGGACGTCGGCTCGGGCACGGCGATCTGGCAGTTCTCCGAGATGGTGAAATCCGGCGAGATGTCGCTTGAGGAGTTCATGGATGCGGAGCAGGGCATGGCGCGCTCGGCCGGCAGCTGCATGACCATGGGCACGGCCTCGACCATGGCATCCATGGCGGAAGCGCTTGGCATGACGCTGCCCGGCAACGCGGCAATTCCTGCGGTCGACGCCCGCCGCCGGGTGATCTCGCAACTGTCAGGCCGTCGCATCGTCGACATGGTGAAGGAGGACCTGAAGCCTTCTGATATCCTGACCAAGGAAGCCTTCGAGAACGCCATCCGCGTCAATGGTGCAGTCGGCGGTTCGACCAACGCAGTGCTACATCTGCTTGCGCTTGCGGGCCGTATCGGCGTCGAGTTGAGCCTCGACGACTGGGATCGCCTTGGGCGTGACGTGCCGACGATCGTCAACCTGCAGCCGTCGGGCAAGCACCTGATGGAAGAGTTCTATTATGCCGGCGGTCTGCCGGTCGTGATCAAGGCGGTCGGCGAGATGGGCCTGCTGTACAAGGACGCGCTCACCGTTACCGGCGAGACCATCTGGAACGGCGTCAAGGATGTGGTCAACTACAACGACGACGTCATCGTGCCGCGTGAGAAAGCGCTGACGAAGTCGGGCGGCATTGCGGTGTTGCGCGGCAATCTCGCGCCGAAGGGCTGCGTGCTGAAGCCGTCGGCCGCTTCGCCGCATCTGATGCAACACAAGGGCCGCGCGGTGGTGTTTGAAAGCATCGAGGACTACCACGCCCGCATCAACCGTGATGATCTCGACATCGACGAGACCTGCGTGATGGTGCTGAAATATTGCGGTCCGAAGGGGTATCCCGGGATGGCCGAGGTCGGCAACATGGGTTTGCCGCCGAAGGTGCTGAAGAAGGGTGTCACCGACATGATCCGCATCTCGGATGCGCGCATGTCCGGTACAGCCTATGGCACGGTGATCCTGCATACGGCACCGGAGGCCGCCGACGGTGGCCCGCTGGCGCTGGTGCAGAACGGCGACATGATCGCCGTCGACGTGCCGGCCCGTACCATCCATCTCGACGTTTCGGACGAAGAGCTTGCTAGACGCCGCGCGGCCTGGGTGTCGCCGGTCAAGCCGCTCAAGGGTGGTTATGCCGGCCTCTACGTCAAGAGCGTGATGCAGGCCGACACGGGTGCGGATCTCGACTTCCTCGTCGGCCCGCGCGGCGCGGAAATCCCGATGAACCGCGACAGTCACTAGCACTGTCGCCGCGCGAGCGGAGTGTCCGCTCGCGCTTTCGGCCCTCACGCCCAGCATGGGTCATCACAGACGCGCAAAGGTCGCCGTCGCACCCGGATTGCGGTGAGACGTCCCGGGCGCCGGCGTCGACGGCGCCACTGCGAGCTGACAAGGTTCGGCGCCCCCGCAAGCGTTGTCGCGGTACAGGGATGTAACCGCTGCGTTGGCACTGGCCCGCGACCGTCTCCATGGTCAGCCCTCGTCCGCTGGCGTGTTCATCGTCCCTTACCTCCGAGTAACCACTTACCGCTCGGTGCCTATTGGCGTCGCAGCCACGCCGTCATAGTTTCCCCCGCGGCGTTGCGCGCCTGCAGGCTGCGCGGTTGCGGCCGTCAGCCATTTTGCGGCAAGATGGAACAGGCACCTTGGCTTGATCGTCTGAGCAAGGGCCGTGTCGGAACCCATGAACGACAGGAGTGAAACAGCGTGCCGTTAACAGATCTCATCGATACCTATTGTGCCGCCTGGTCGTCGGAGGACGCTGAGCAGAGACGGGCGTTGCTGGTGCCAATCTGGGCCGATGGCGCAACGTATACGGATCCAACGGTTCATGCCGCCGGTGTAGAAGAGCTGCTCGCACACATCGCCGGCATTCAGTCCAAGCATCCGGGCGCGCGCATTACACGGACAAGCGACGTGGACGTTCACCACGGGATCGCACGTTTCGCCTGGCGATTTGTGATGCCCGACGGAACATCCTTTCCCGAGGGTCTGGACATCGCATTCCTCGATCCCGCCCAGACGCGCATTACGCGCATCATCGGCTTTTTCGGGCCATTGGCGAGCCTTGCACCGTCGCGCGTCGCGTCAGACGCGTAGGTCGGTCCAGAACTTTGAACGGCTGCATGTCCTTGAATCGGCCAGGACCAGGAAAGCCTGCTGGTAAGTCGGCCGAGCCTGAGAGCGATCATGCGTACCGCATTCGGTGCGGTGATCCGGTCGGCCGTGTCGTCGTTTCGAAAAGGCACGCATCCGGTCGCATCTTCGCCTTGCGTTATCCACACCGGGCAAAACCCTCCCTTTCCGGCTGATCTGCTGCAACCGACGGCAATTCCTGAACGTATCCCCTTTTGCCGGGGCCATTCCGGCCCTGAGCCTGAAAAGGAGGACGATCATGCGGAGAAATGTTCTTGCGTTGTCGCTCGGTCTTCTTGCGACGGTGGCGCTTGCTGCGCCCGCACTTTCGCAAAGTGCAAACGGTCTCGGTGTCGGCGTGTCCGTCGGCGGCCCGAGCGGGTTGAATGCCAATGTGGGTCTCGGCGGCTCGAACGGCCTTAAGGCCGACGTCGATGCGTCGCTTGGCGGCGCAAACGGGGTCAATGCCAACGCTAACGCGTCTGTCGGCGGTTCACAGGGCGTCAATGCCGATGTGCGGGCGAGCGCCGGCGGAAGCGGCGGCATCAACGCCGATGCCGATGTCGGTCTTGGTGGCGGTAAGGGGCTGAATACCTCGGTCAATGCCAGCGTTGGCGGGCGAAGCGGCCTGAATGCCGGTGTCACGGCGAATGCTGGTGCCGGTAGCGGTGTCGGGCTTGGGCTCGGCCTCGGCCTTGGAACCGGCTCGGGCGGCGGGAGTTCCGGTGGCGGCGGCAGCGTCGGTGGCGGCACGGGCGGCGGCAACGGCGGCGGTTCGGGCGGCGTGACTTCACCGCGCGCGTCGATCGCCGCGTTCAATGCGCTGCCCGCCGGCGAAAGGGTGAAGCTGATCAAGCGGTGCCGCGATGTCGTCGGCGGCGGCTATGACAGCGGGCTGGTTTCGCTCTGCCGCATCCTGCAGGCAAGCGCCTCCCGGTAACTCCCAAGCTTCGGTCTGGGTGGACGGGACGCGCGCTCGCGCCCCGTCGATGGCGGCTACTGACTTTGCGACTGGCTCTGGCTTTGCTGCTCTTCGACCGTCACCGATACCTTCAGCGTCTCCTTCGCCTCGCCATGGATGAGACCGGAAATGGGGGCGGCATCGCGATAGCACAGCCCCGAGGCGATGCGGACATAACGATCGTCCGGGCAGATCTTGTTGGCGGCATCAAAACCGACCCAGCCGAGCCCGTTGAGGTGCACCTCGGCCCAGGCATGGCTTGCGGTCTGCTCCGGGTGGCCCTCCATCATCAGGTAGCCTGAAATGTAGCGGGCCGGCAGGTCGAGCGAGCGCGCCGCCGCAATCAGGATATGGGCATGGTCCTGACAGACGCCCTGGCCGCTTTCGAGCGCGTCTTCGGCGGTGGTCTCCGCGTGGGTCTCGCCGGGCTTGTATTCGACCGCCCCGTGGATCGTCGCCATCAGTGCGTGCATGCGGGCAAGGTCGGTTTCGCCCTCCGCCGACTTGGCGAGTTCGCGGATCAGTTTGCCCGCCTTGGTGAGCGGCGTTTCGCGCGCAAAGAGCCAGAGCGGCACGTAGGACTGGTGCGGCCCGAACACGCCGGCGCGATCCTCTGTGTGCAACTCGCCCGAAGCGGTGATGCGGATCGCCTCGCGGTCGCCGTCGATGCTGACGAGGTGAACCCGATTGCCGAAGTGGTCGTCGTAGCTGACTTCGATCGCAGCACCGTCGACGAGCGTCTGCCAGCCGAGCACGGTCTGGCCGGCGAGCGTCAGCGGCGTCAGCCGCAGCCGCTGCAGCGCGTACTGCACGGGTTCATCATAATGATACTCGGTCGTGTGGCTGATCTTCAGGTGCATGCCATCCTCCCGAGCCTAATAGAATCGATAACCGTCGGAGATTTCCTGCCCCAGACGGTTGTTGTGGCTGATGAAGTCCTCGAGATACTCGTGCAGCCCCTGATCCATGATGTCCTTGATCGACTGGCTGCGCAGCGACGCGAGCGTGCGGTCGGCGGTTTCGTGGGCCGCGTGGCGTTCGCCATATTCCCGTTCGAGATAGCCGAGGTTGCTGGCGATCTTCTCGTAGCAATAGGCGAGCGAGCGCGGCATGCGGCCGTTGGAAATCAGGAAGTCGGCAATATTGGCGGGGCGAAGCTCGGCGTCATAGACCCAGCCATAGGCGCGATGGGCCGAGACCGAGCGCAGGATCGATTCCCACTGCACGTTGTCCATCGACGAGCCGACGGCGGCGACCGCAGGCAGGAGCACGTAATACTTCACGTCGAGGATGCGGGCAGTGTTGTCGGCCCGCTCGATGAAGGTGCCGATGCGCGAGAAGTTGAAAATCTCGTTCCGGAGCATCGTGCCGTGGAAGGCGCCGCGGATCAGTCCGGCGCAGCGCTTGATCGTGTCGATGATCTCCGGCATGTCGGTCGGACGCGCCTTCTTCGAGAGCATCGCCTTCATTTCCAGATAGCACTCGTTGGTCGCTTCCCAGGTCTCGCGCGTCAGCGCCGTGCGCACCATGCGGGCGTTGTGGCGTCCCGCCTCGATGCAGGACATCACGCTCGACGGGTTGGCCCGGTCGCGCAGAAGGAAATCGATCGCGTCGATGCTCGTCAGCGTTTCGTGCACCTCGTCATAGAGTTCGCGCACGCCCGCACTTTGCAGCACGCCGTCCCAGTCGCCTTCCGTCGCCTCGCTGCGGGTCAGCGCCATGCGCAGGCCGGCGTCGATCAGCCGGGCACTGTTTTCGGCGCGTTCGATATAGCGGAACATCCAGTAGAGGCCGTTTGCAGTTCTTCCCAGCATCTCTCAGTCCTCCAGCACCCAGGTGTCCTTGGTCCCGCCACCCTGGCTGGAATTCACGACGAGCGAACCGGCTTTCAGCGCCACGCGCGTCAGGCCGCCGGGGATGATCTGGACCTTGTCGGAGACGAGGACATAGGGGCGAAGGTCGACATGCCGGGGCGCAATGCCCTTGTTGACAAGGATCGGCACGGTGGAAAGCGAGAGCGTCGGCTGGGCGATGTAGTTGGCCGGACGGCTTTTCAGTTTTTCGGCGAAGACGGCGCGTTCCTTGCGCGTCGCCGTCGGGCCGACCAGCATGCCGTAGCCGCCGGAGCCGTGGACTTCCTTGACCACCAGCTCTTCCAGGTGCTCGAGCACATATTTCAGGCTCTGCGGCTCCGAACAGCGCCAGGTGGGCACGTTTTCGAGCAGCGGCTTGCGGCCGGTATAGAACTCGACGATCTCGGGCATGTAGGAATAGATCGCCTTGTCGTCGGAAATGCCGGTGCCGGGTGCATTGGCAATCGTGATGTTGCCGGCCCGGTAGACGTCCATGATGCCGGGAATGCCAAGCGCTGAATCCGGCCGGAACGTCAGGGGATCAAGGAAGTCGTCGTCGACGCGGCGGTAGAGCACGTCGATCGCCTCGTAGCCGCGGGTGGTGCGCATCTTCACCTTGCCGTCGATGACCCGCAGGTCCGACCCCTCGACCAGCTCGACACCCATCTGGTCGGCGAGGAAGGCGTGTTCGTAGAAGGCGGAGTTGTAGATGCCAGGGGTCAAGACCGCGACGCGCGGCTTGCCGCTGCAGCCGGGAGGGGCAAGCGACGCGAGGCTCTGACGCAGGAGATAGGGGTAGTTTTCGACCGGGCGCACGCGGTTCTGATGGAAGAGTTCCGGGAACATCTGCATCATCGTTTCGCGGTTTTCCAGCATGTAGCTGACGCCGGACGGGGTGCGGGCATTGTCTTCCAGCACATAGAACTGGTCTTCGCCGGTGCGAACGATGTCGGTGCCGACGATGTGGGTGTAGACGCCGCCCGGCGGACGGAAGCCGATCATCTGCGGCAGGAAGGCCACGTTCTTTTCGATCAGTTCGCGCGGGATGCGGCCGGCGCGGATGATTTCCTGCTTGTGGTAGATGTCGTCGAGGAAGGCGTTGAGGGCGATGACCCGCTGTTCGATGCCTTGGGCGAGCTTGCGCCATTCGCGGCCGGAAATGATGCGGGGGATGAGGTCGAAGGGGATGAGCTTTTCGGAACTGTCTGCGTGTCCGTAGACCGCGAAGGTGATGCCGGTTTTCCGGAAGATGTTCTCGGCGTCCTTGGATTTCGCTATGAGCCGATTTCTGTCCTGGCTGGCATACCAATCATGATAGGTCGAATATGGCTGGCGCGGGCTGCTGTCCGCATTCATCATTTCGTCAAATGCCAAAGGCGTGGTCCCCTTATTTTTGACCATTTGAGTACAACGCTGGTTGCAATGCAAGAAGCGTGCTCAGTCGCGGGACAAGAAAGTTGAAGCCGGCCCCGGCCAGCCATTCCGGGCAAAAACTGCCCAAGGACAGGGCAGCGAGGTCAGGCCTCCAAAAGGGCTGGGCGCGCTGCCGGCCATAAAACATGCACATGCTCTAAAATTGGGCGGCGGACGTTTGAGGATGTGGCTCAGCCGAGACCCAGGCAAGCGATCGCCAGAGCCGAGAGGATGCACAGCACCAGCAGCGACAGCATGGCGGCGGCGCTCGCGCGCGGACCGGCATTTGCGAGAGACCGGATATCCACCTCAAGGCCGAGCGCCGCCATGGCGATGACGGTCAGCCAGGTCGAGACCTTGACCGCACCCGTCGCAACCGTGTCGGGGATCGCGCCGCTGTTGCGGGCAATCGCGACGGCGATGAAGCCGAGGATGAACCAGGGGACGAAGCGGGTGATCGTTGTAAACAGCGATCCCTCCCGCCCGCCTTCCGGATTGAGAGCCCCGGCATCGCGGCTGCCCACCAGCGAGAAGCAGAAGACGACGGGGCCGAGCATCAGCACGCGCACCAGCTTGACCAGCGTTCCGACCTGGACCGAGAGCGAACTGAAGGGGCTGGCGGCGGCCAGCACCTGGGGCACGGCATAGACCGTCAGGCCGGCAAAGACACCGTAGCCCTGTGGCGACATGCCGAGCCAGCCGCCGACGAAGGGCAGGGAAAGAACGACCGCGATGCCGAGGATCGCCGTAAACGAGATGGCGGCGGCCACCTCTTCGCCACGGGCGCCGATCGCCGGGGCGACGGCGGCGATCGCCGAGTTGCCGCAGATGGCATTGCCGCAGGCAATCAGCGTCGCTAGGCGCTTCGGCAGGCCGAGCAGGCGCGCAATCAGGTAGCCGGTCGTAATCGACAAGAGAACCATGGCGACGATGGTCAGGAGCAGGGTCGGTCCGCTTTCGGCGATGGCGTCGAAGCTCAGCATCGCGCCGATCAGCACGATCGCCGCCTCGAGAAGATACTTGGCCGAGAAATGGATGCCGGCCAGGAAGCGGGCGCCCGGCGTCCAGAGCGTGCGGACGATCGCACCGAGCAGGATGGCGAGCACCAGCGCCTCGAGCCACGCTCGACCGGTTAAAAGCCGCTCGATCCATTCGAGGCCGATGGCCGCGAGGGCGACGAGACAGCAGAGGACGAGGCCCGGAAGGATGGGGGCCGTCTGTGCGGCGGCGGATGAACAGGCGGGGCGGGATGTGCGATGCGATCTGGACATGACCGCAACCTACGCCGATCCATGAATCAGTCTAACGGATTGTTCTTGTCATTCTGATCGATTTTTGCGATTGATTGGCCATGACCCTTGATCAGCTCAAGATTTTCGTCGCGGTTGCCGAGCGCCTGCATATGACGAAAGCCGCCGAGGCGATGAACGTGACCCAGTCTGCGGCGAGTGCCGCGATCGCCGCCCTTGAGACCCAGCACGACGTGCGCCTGTTCGATCGTGTCGGTCGCGGCTTGGCGCTGACGGAGGCGGGAAAGACGTTTCTGCCCGAAGCCCAGGCCGTCCTTGCCCGGGCGAGGGTGGCCGCCGCCTGTCTTGCCGACCTGTCGCAGCTTCGCCGTGGCGAACTGTCGATTGCCGCCAGCCAGACGGTTGCAAGCTACTGGCTGCCCGCACGGCTTGCCCGCTTCACTCACGATTATCCTCAAGTCGACGTCAAGCTGACGGTGCGCAACACGGCCGTGGTCGCGGAAGCCGTGGAGGAAGGGACAGCGCAGCTCGGCTTTATCGAGGGCCGCGTCGAAGGGGTGAAGCTCGATCACCGTCGCGTCGCCGTCGATCGCATCGCCGTCTATTCGGCCCCGGGCCATGCGCTCGTCGGTGCCGCGGTCGATCTGGAAAAGCTGCTTGCCGCCCGCTGGGTGCTGCGAGAAGAGGGCTCCGGGACCCGGGCCATGTTCCTGCAATCGATGGGCGATCACGGCGCGGACCTCGATCGGTTGAAGATCGAGCTCGAACTTCCCTCGAACGAGGCGGTGCTGACGGCGGTCGGCAGCGGCCCCTTCGTGACGGCCGTCTCGCGGCTCGCCGCCCAGCCCTTCGTCGACAGCGGGCGGCTGGTTGAGCTGCCGTTCGAACTCGCCGAGCGGAGTTTCGAACTGCTGACCCATCGTGAAAGGCAGTTCAGCCATGCTGCGCGTGCCTTCGTGGAACTGCTTTGAGGCAAGCGCATTGTTGGTTGCAGTGACAACAGGGGCGTTTCGCCGAGTGAGGGAGCGATGACCTTCGAAATCGTGGAACGGCCGGCCGAGCGCATCGCCGGCGCCTTCTGGGAGGGAACCTTCGGCGAGGCGGCCGATGGCGCCGTGCGGCGGCTGATCTCCGACATGCAGGCGCATCACCAGCATCTCCATCCCGGCGATCATGCGACGCTCGTCGGCATCTCCTGGAACGACCGGCCGGATGGCTTCCGTTATCTGGTCGGCTATGTCGCGAACAAGGCCGAGGCGACCGTACACCCAGGATATGTCGACCTGCCGGCGATGCGGTTCGTCACCGCCCGGCATCGCCCTGAAAGCGGCGACGTCTTTGTGCATTACCAGAAAATGTTCGACTGGATGGCTGCCGAAGGGCATGCGGTCGATACCGCCCAGATGCACTATCGCGAGGAGTATGAACCGGGCTTCGTCTCGCTGTCGCTGTCGTCGCTCAGACTGATGGTTCCGATTGGCTGATCCATTCCATCAGAAAAATTGCTTTGACCATCAGCGCTTGCGCAACTACTTGCGTGATGGCTCACTTCACCAGGGTCTGAGCTGAAATCATTCGGCAGATCAAAGCATTACAGCGACATTGCGCCGCCTTTGGGCGGTTGGCTGTAGGCCACCGATCCGCCCGCTGCCCGGATATCCCCATGCTCGCGCGTCTCGCCCCCGCCATCTTCGTTCTACTTTGGTCGACCGGCTGGGTCGTGGCGAAATACGCCGCCGCCTATGCCGATCCCCTGACCTTCCTGGTGTTGCGCTACACGCTGGCGATCGTGCTCTTCATCCTGTTTTGCGTCGTCACCGGCGCCAAGTGGCCAAAGTCCTGGACAATGGCTGGCCACGCTGTGATCTCGGGCATGTTCCTGCACGGCCTCTATCTCGGCGCCGTCTGGTGGGCGATCGGTGAGGGTGTGCCCGCCGGCATTTCCGGCATCATCGCCGGCCTGCAGCCGCTGATGACGGCGGTGGCCGCGGCTTTCGTCATCGACGAGAAGCTGAGCGTGCAGCAGAAGCTCGGTCTGGTGCTCGGCTTCTTCGGCATCGCACTTGCCGTTCTGCCGAAGGTATTGGCGATCGACACCGGTGCGACGCCGATCCATATGCTGCCTGTTGTCGTCAACGTGCTCGGCATGGCGGCCGTCACCTATGGAACGCTCTATCAGAAGCGCCACCTGCAAGGCGCAGACATTCGCACTACCGCGGCCCTTCAGTATCTCGGCGCGCTGATCGTGACCATTCCGCTGGCGTTGATGCTGGAAGACCTGCACGTGACCTGGAACCTGCAGGTCGTGCTGGCGCTCGGTTGGTCGGTGCTCGGGCTTTCGATGGGGGCGATCGCGCTTTTGCTCTACCTCATCGGGCGCGGCCAGGTGTCGCGCGCCGCCTCGCTCATCTATCTCGTGCCGCCGCTTGCCGCGGTACAGGCCTGGATCTTCTTCGGCGAGGCGCTGACGCTGCCGATGGTCATCGGCACGGTGATTGCCGTGGCCGGCGTCTATCTCACCAACCGCAAACCACAGGCATGACGCCTGTCGCGGCCGTTCTGCGATAACGACAGACGAACGACCAAAACAAAAACGGCGGGTCGAAACGACCCGCCGCTCATAATGGACCTATGGCTGAAGATCAGCCCTGGTGGCCGCGGTTGCCGCCGTTACCACGGCGCTGGCCCTGGCCGCCGTCGCGACGCTCGCCGCCGCCACGGTTCTCGTTGCGGCCGCCATGGTTGCGGTCACGACGCTCGCCTTGCTTCTGGCCCGGACGTCCGTGGTGCTTCTTGCCCTCGTGGTTGCGGTTGCCTTCGCCACGGCCGTCGGTCTGCGGATGACCGTGGTCGCGGCGCTGCGGGCGGCGCTCGTCGCGCAAAAGGTCGTCACCGGTGAAGCCGCTGGTCGCGGCAACCGGCTCGCCGGCCGGGCGCTCGCGGCGCGGGGGACGGCCGCCATTGTGGTTCTGGCCGCCGCCATTGCCCTTGCGATGGCCGGCGCCATTGCTGCCACGGCCGCTGCGGCCCTTGGACGGGCGCGCCTGGTCGGCCGGCGCTTCGCCGCTGGCCACGGCAATGTTGATGCCCATCAGCTTCTCGATGTCGCGCAGCAGGCGGATTTCGTCGGGCGCGCAGAAGGCAATCGCGATGCCGTCGCGGCCGGCGCGGGCGGTGCGGCCAATGCGATGAACATAGGCGTCCGGCACTTCCGGCAGGTCGTAGTTGTAGACGTGGGTGACGCCGGGGATGTCGATGCCGCGGGCAGCGACGTCGGTGGCGACAAGAACGCGGATCTCGCCGTCACGGAAGGCCTTGAGCGCGCGCTCGCGCTGGCCCTGGCTCTTGTTGCCATGGATCGAGGCGGCCTTGAAGCCGACGTGGTCGAGATGCTTCATCAGCTTCTCGGCGCCGTGCTTGGTGCGGCTGAAGATCAGCGACAGGCCGTCCGGGTTCTCGGTCAGCGTCTTCTTGAGGATGGTCGTCTTCAGGTCCTTGCCGGGAACGAAGTGAACATACTGTTCGACCTTGTCGGCGGCCTTGCCCGGAGGCGTAACCTGCACCTTGACCGGGTCGGTCAGGTACTCGCCGGCGAGTTCGGCGATCTGCTTCGGCATGGTGGCCGAAAACAGCAGCGTCTGGCGGTTCTTCGGCACCAGCTTGGAGATCTTGCGCAGGTCGTGGATGAAGCCGAGGTCGAGCATCTGGTCGGCTTCGTCAAGCACGAGGTAGCGGCCCTGGGTCAGGGTCACAGCCTTGCGGGCGACGAGGTCGAGCAGGCGGCCGGGGGTGGCAACCAGGATGTCGACGCCGCGGGCCAGCTGCTCGGTCTGCTTGTTGATCGAGACACCGCCGACGACGACGCCGATTTTGAGCGGCGACTTCTTGACGAACAGCTTGAGGTTGGCGGCGATCTGGTTGACCAGTTCGCGGGTCGGGGCGAGCACGAGTGCGCGGATGTTGCGCGGATCGGGGCGCTTGCCTTCGGCGACGAGCTTTTCGATCATCGGCAGGCCAAATGCGGCCGTCTTGCCGGTGCCGGTCTGGGCGAGACCGATGAGATCGTTGCCCTTCAGTACTTCAGGGATCGCCTGGGCCTGGATCGGGGTCGGCTTTTCGAAGCCGTTGGCAGACAGGGTCTCGAGAATGTGCTGGGAGAGGCCGAGATCTTTAAAGGTGGACAAATGCATATACCTTTTGGGGGCGCCAAACGCATTCGCCGGAACCGCGTTGTTGCTGTTCCGGTGTCGTTCGGCGTCAAGAACCCCGCGTGAATTGGGAACTTGTGGGTTGAATTAAGTCGTCAAGCGCCTGTGCTGTGCCGCCTGTTGCGGCGATATGTGCGCTATACCTTCTTCACGGCTTTCAGTGCTTGCCGAGGGCGCGCTCACGCGGCGGCCGGAAGGTGACGCTGGGCACCATGTCGTCGTTTTCGCCCGAAAAGTCAAGGTGCATCTTTTCGCAGGTGCGAAATGAGGGCTACTCCAACGCGAGATCGAAGTCGGCAACGGCCGCTTCCTGACCGTTGACGAGCACGACGATCCGGTGGCTGCCTGGGTAGTAGCGGCGGGTGGTGATGGGCCGGATCGCGTGGCGTTTCTCGATTTCGATCCACGCGCCGGGGGCGAGCATCGTCGACGTCCATTTGAAGACTTTCGGTGACGTGGTGCCATTCGCCTTGCGATGATGCACGGCGTAATCGATGATCACCTTCTGGCTTGTGTCTGCATCGTGGCTGACGGCGAGGCGCAGGTTCAGGCTCTCGCCAAGGATGATCTGCGACCGATCCAAGACGAGCCTCGCATCGATGCCGGCAGGGGCGGCAAAACCGAAATTCGAGAGGGCCGCGGGGTGGCCTTGCTTCAACAGAGTGCGCGAGGCATGGCGCAGGAGTTGGCGACGCTCCGGCGAAGCGGTGCCGATATGTCTTGCGACGAAATCGACCACGATGTCCGGGTGATCCTTGGCGATGTCGTTGAGGCTGTTGGCGACCGAGCGGCGCACATAGTCCTCGGGGTCGTCGATGAGTGCTGTCAGGATCGGCAGGATCGGGCCGGGGTCACGGATGAGCTTGGGCAGACGCATAGCCCAGGGCAGGCGGGGACGCGTGCCTTCGCTGGCGAGCCGCCGGACATGGTGGTTGGCGTCGGCAACCCATCTGCTGATCGTTTGAAGGGCACGCTCCTGGTCACGGTCGATGAAGACGCGAATGCCGAACTCGGCGGTGAAGTGCGGCGTCAGAACCTTGAGCATCGACAAGGACAGGTCGAAGTCGTCAAGGCCGCGCAAGGCGATGTACTGGCTGACGGGCAGAAGCGACCAGCCACTGAGCCCGGGCGTGTGATCGTTGGGCAGGCAGCTCGCCAGGACGGGTGCAGCCAAGGCAAAGCGCTGCGGCAAGGTCTCGACCAGCGCGTCGCGGATCTGAAGCGAGCGTTGCATCAGTTCGAGTGCTTCCAGGCCGTCGCCCGCAAGCGCCTTGAACCTCACGCCGTCGAAGTTCGCGGTGTTGCTGCCGATCGCGTCGGCGATGGCTGTGACGACGCCGGGGTGCAGCAGGTTCTTCAGTGGTTCGGCCATCGACGCCCTGTCCTTCAGTTCGGTTTTCCGGAGATCTTCTGACCATCGGTGAAATGCTGCACCAGCATAACCGCGCTGATCGTCGCCGCATAAGGGGCGAACTCCGGGTCGACACGCACCCGTTCGCCAGCCGACTGGGCCGCCTCCAGCGTCTCCCATTCGACGAGATCGGCAAACATTCCCGATGTTTCGCAACTGTCGACGGCGCGCCAGGAAATAAATCCGGGATAACGGGAGACTGCCTGCATCGCCCGCTGCCGGGTCGCCGTTGCCGCCGGCTTGTCGAGAACGATGCAGACGGCAAGTTCGAGGATGTGGTCGTTGGTCATCTCAGGCTCCAAGTCAGGCTCCATCTCATTTGCCCTTGATCTAGCACAGGGCTACTGACAGCCTTATGGCCATAGCCGGCGACGGCCCGCTTGTGCGGCTTGATCGGCGGCTATAGCCCTTGGATACCCCTGGAAAGGATGGAAGGCTGCCATGAGACCTGCCGACCGGCTGTTTCGCATCATCCAGCTCATGCGCGCCACCGGGCGGGCAATGACGGCGCGCGAGATCGCCGAGAAGATGGAGGTGGCCCAGAGGACCATCTATCGCGACATGGAGCATCTGATCGCTTCCGGTGCGCCGATCGACGGTGAGCGTGGGGTCGGGTATCTCCTGCGCGGGGCTTTCGACGCGCCGCCGCTTGCCTTCACCTTCGAGCAGCTTGAAGCGCTCGCGTTTGGAGCCCGCGCGGTGCAGATGCTCGGCGACGGTAGGCTTGCCCAGGCCGCCCGCGAGGCGATGGAGAAGATCGCCCACGGACTGCCGCCCGACCATCGCCAGCGATTGACGGCTGCACCGCTTCGCGCCTTTCGCTCGGCGCTGCAGCCGGAGCCGCCGGCACTGCTTGGCGACCTGCGCCAGGCAATCGCCGAGCGGCGCAAGCTTCGTCTTCAGTATGACAGCCTCAAGGACGAACACACCGAGCGGACGATCTGGCCGCTGGGATTGAGCGTCTTCGGTCACTTCTGGCTGCTGACGGGCTGGTGCGAGCTGCGGTCGGATTTTCGCGATTTTCGCGTCGACAGAATCAGTGCCGTTCACGTCGAGCGCGAGCGTTATGAGGCCATGGCCGAGCGCAGCTTCGAGGCCTATCTCGCCCGGATGTGATTGGTTTCAGCTGCAAATAACTCGTGTTGAATGTTGATCGTCGCGGAACCGAACCGGCCCTTGTGCGTTTCTTTTACAGGGCCACTTCGGCCCGCCACGATCCACAGCCTACACTGGGAGATAATCGTGCAGAACCGGACATGGATACTGGCCGCGGACGGCAACACCGCGCGCATCGTCAAGGGCGTGAACCTTCTGAAGGAAGATCGCCAGCGGCCGGACGAGGAGACGTTTCACACCGAACCGAAGCGGGTTCAGGAGATCATGGCCGACAAGCCCGGCCGCTCGCATTCATCCGTCGGCCACGGCCGCTCGGCGATGGAATACAAGAGCGATCCCGTTCGCGAAGAGCAGCAGCGTTTCGTCGCTGACGTCGCCGAACGCCTGGAAAGCTACGCCGCCGACCGTGCCTTCGACAGCCTGGTGATCTGCGCGGCGCCGCGCACGCTCGGCGACCTCAGAAAGCAGCTTTCTGCGCATGTGAGAGATCGAACCGTCGCTGAAATCGATCGCAACTGCGTCGCTGCGACGACCGAACAATTGATCGCCACGGCCCGGGCGGCCGTCTTTCCCGCTTAGATCATGTCGTCGTTTCATCGAAACAGTGAAATGATCTAACTCTCTTATCACGCAATTCCGGACGGAGAACCACTTCGAAAATCTCCCGGAATTGCTCCGAGCGCGGCCGTGCTGAAACGCCCGTTTGCGCGGGCGAGGCGTCCCGTCAGAAATCCGTCGGGACGCCGCCCTCGGCCTTGCGCCGGGCGACAAAGGCGTCGAGTTCCTCTTCGATTGCCGGATCGAGCGGCGGGCGCTCGTATTCGTTGAGCTTCTGCTTGAAGATCCGGTTGGCGTGATCGTAGGTGGTCGGACGCCCGGCTTCCGTCCAGGTCTCGAAGTTGCGCCAGTCCGACAGGATCGGCGAATAGAAGGCGGTCTCGTAACGCTGCAGCGTGTGCAGCGTGCCGAAATAGTGGCCGCCGGGACCGACATCACGCACGGCGTCAAGGCCGAGCGCATCCTCGCTGACGTCGAGCGGGGTCAGGTACTCCGCCACCATCTGCAGCATGTCGACATCGAGAACGAACTTTTCGAACGAGGCGGTAAGCCCGCCCTCGGTCCATCCGGCGGCATGCATGACGAAGTTGCCGCCCCCTTGCGTCAGGGCCCAGAGCGACATGGCGGACTCGTAGGCCGCCTGCGCGTCGAGCGTATTGGCGGCGTTGGTGTTGGAGGTGCGGTAGGGGATATTGTACTTGCGCGCAAGCTGCCCGCCGGCGATCACCGCCTTCATGTATTCCGGCGTGCCGAAGGCAGGCGCACCGGTCTTCATGTCGACGTTCGAGGTAAAGCCGCCATACATGACCGGCGCACCGCGCCTCACCATCTGGGTAAAGGCGATGCCGCAGAGCGCCTCGGCATTCTGCTGGACAAGGGCGCCTGCGATCGTCACCGGGGCCATGGCGCCGGCGAGCGTAAACGGCGTGACCACGACCACCTGGTTGCGAGAGGACATCTCGATGATGCCCTGCAGCATCGGCCCGTCGAGGCGCAGCGGCGAGGAGGTGTTGATGATGGTGAAGAGCGAAGGCTCGCGCTCCATCTGCTCCATCGAGATGCCGCGGCCGATGCGGGCGATCTCGATGCCGTCGGTGTTGCGCTGTTTGCCGAGCGAATAGACGTGGAAGACCTTGTCGGTCAGCTTCACCATGTCCGACAGGCAGTCGAGATGGCGCACGGACGCATGGATGTCGACGGGCTCTACCGGATAGCCGCCTGTGGTGTGCACGATGTCGTAGGATTGCGCGAGCTTGACCAGCTTGCGGTAGTCTTCCTGGTTGCCGGTGCGGCGGCCGCCTTCACGGTCGGCGACGAAGGGGGCACTGGCGATCTGGGCAAAGACGAGGTTGTTGCCGCCGATCTGGACGTTTCGGGCCGGGTTGCGGGCATGCATGGTGAAGGCGGGCGGAGCGTGCGCGATCATGTCGAGGATCAGGCCGCGGTCGAAACGAACCCGGTCGGTGCCTGGCGTCACGTCGGCGCCGGCGGCCTTCATGCGGTCGCGGGCTTCCGGCAGGATGACGTCCATCCCGATTTCTTCGAGGATCGTCAGCGACGCCTCGTGCACCGCTTCAAGCGCATCGTCCGAAAGGACCGTGGACTTCGCCAGCGAATTGACAAGATTGAGATATTTTCCGCTCGGCGATTTGCGGGTCCGTTCTGCGCTGCGCCCGCCAGGCCTGCGCCGCCGTTCCAATGGTGTCGAGGCCGCATCACCCGTTGTTGAATCCGGAAACTGATCGTCGTTCATGAAGGACCCACCGCGTTGCCGATGGGAGTGTGTCGCAGATTCTCGATGGCGATGGCCCGCCATTTGCGACAGTTGAGGCCTCTTGTGAAGAAAATTGCCTTTCGTTCGAGGGGGTCCCGGTCGAACGAGGCTGGCGGTTTCGCCGTCGATTGTGGCCGTCAGGCGGGCCGGTCGCCGCGCAGCATCTCGCGCTTGCCGGCAAACCCCTTGCGCTTTTCGACAAGAAAGCCGGCGGCCTGGAGATTGCGGCGAACGAAGCCCGCGGCCGCATAGGTCGCAAAGCTGCCACCGCGTGTGGTCTTCTCAAAGACCTGCCGCATCAAATCCTGCGACCACATGTCGGGGTTGCGCGAAGGGGCGAACCCGTCGAGGTACCACGCGTCGAAACTGTGCGCGGTGCCCGCAACGCTTTCGAGCGCCGGGCCGCAGATGACCCAGAGCGTGACGGCGTCGTCGAAGTCGATCTGGATGATGCCGTTGCGCTCGCCCGGCCAGCGCTCGACCAGTGCCTGCCGCTCCGCGTCGATTTCCGGCCATTGGCCAAGAGCGCGGGAAATCTCGTCGGCCGCCATCGGAAACCGTTCGAACGACACGAAGTGCAGGCGGTCTCCTGCGGTGACGGTCATCTTCCACTGGCGCCAGGTCTCGCAGAAATTGAGCCCGGTGCCGAAGCCGAGTTCGCCAATCGTGAACGTCCCCGCGCCTGTCCAGCGTTCCGGCAGACCGCTGCCGGACAGGAACACGTGGCCGCACTCCAGCCGCCCGTCGGTGCGGCAATAAAAGTGATCGCCAAACTCCCGGGAATAGGGCATATCGCCCTCGTGCCAATCAAGGCTCTGGTGGTCAGGGGGATCGATCGGGTCTGCTGGTGCTGTCATGGCCAAGGCGATAGTCCGCCGGCCGGAGAAGGTCAATCGATGAGCGAGCTATTGGTCGTCGGCGGCGGCATCATGGGGTTGTGGGCGGCCCTTTGCGCTGCGCGCGACGGCATGTCGGTGCGGCTTGTCGAACAACGGGCGATCGGCGCCGGCGCGAGCGGCGGCCTGCTCGGTGCGTTGATGCCGCACATGCCGGACCGCTGGAACGCCAAGAAACAATTTCAGTTCGATGCGCTGGTCTCGCTGGAAGCGGAGATCGGCGCGCTTGAAGCTTCGACCGGGCTTTCCTGCGGCTACCGGCGCTCAGGCCGGGTCATGCCGCTTGCCAAGCCGCATCTGCGCGATATCGCGCTCGGTCACGAGCAGGATGCGCTTGCACACTGGCAGGCGGACGGCCGGCAATTCCACTGGCATGTACAGGATCAGACGGTGGAGGATTGGCTCAGCGCGGACGCGACCGGGAACGGCGTGGTCTTCGATACGCTCGCAGCAAGGGTGTCGCCGCGCCGCATGCTGGCTGCCTTGCGGGCGGCCCTGGCGCAGTCTGGAAACGTCAGGCTCGACGAGGGTACCGGTGTTCGCGCGATCGACCCGGCGCATGGTCGGGCAGAACGCGAAGACGGTAGCAGCATCACCTTCGATCGTTGCATCATCGCCGCCGGCGTCGGCAGTTTTCCGCTCATCGACGTGTTGTCCGGTCCGCTGAAGGCCAGGAGCGGAACGGCGGTCAAGGGACAGGCGGCGCTGCTGAAAGCGGACATCGATCCTGGGCTGCCGGTGATCTTCACGGATGGCGTCTACATCGTCGCCCATGAGGACGGCCAGGTGGCGGTGGGCAGCACCAGCGAAAACAGCTTTGCCGATCCGCTGTCGACCGACGAGCAGCTCGACGAACTTCTTCGCCGGGCGGCGTCGCTCGCGCCATGTCTTCAGACGGCCCCTGTCATCGAGCGCTGGGCCGGTCTGCGGCCGAAGTCGGCCGGACGGGAGCCGACCGTCGGGCGACACCCCGATCACGAAAATCTCTTCGTCCTGACCGGCGGCTTCAAGGTGAGCTTCGGCATTGCTCATCGCCTTGCGCGCTTCGTCGTCGACGAGATCGCCGGGCGTGCGACGATCGAGATCCCGGAATCCTTCATATGCCGGAATCACATAGCGGCTCTTCGCGAGAAACACCTTTAGGCGATTGAACCACCGTGCCAAATGAAAGGCCCCGCCAGAGCGGGGCCTCGAAGGGTTGGATGATCAGTCGCGCCAGCCGTTACATCCAATAGGGCGGCACGCCGTAATAGTCATAGACTCGACGGCCGTTCTCGGCGTTCCAGTCGTATTCCTCGGTGCCGTGATATTTCGGCGCCCGTTCGACCTGATCACGAGTCACATCAGTGCGATAGCCGCCGAGCCTCTCGTCATAGGTCAGCTTGGCCCATGGCAATGGGTAGTGGTCCTCGCCGATCCCGAGGAAGCCGCCGAAGCCGAGCACTGCATAGGCGACGCGACCGCTGCGCTTTTCGATGATCACGCGCTCGATCGAGCCGATGTGCTTGTCGTCAGCGCCGTAAACCTTCGTGCCTTCGACCTTGTCGCTTGCGATCAGGTCATGGGTTTCCTTGATGCGGGCGTCCTGAAGGTTTGCATTGTGATAGGTCACGCTTCTTCTCCATGCTTGTTGCTACCTCTGGGAAACGGCTGGCTGCCGGGATGGTTCCGAAATTCGCGCCGTTGCGGCCCGGCCGAGGCGCATCCTCCACGGGCGACTTCGTCAATCTGTCATGCAAATCACCTAATAGGCGGCCAACGGATCACGGTGATTGCGGGTCGGATCGCCCTACAACAGATACGTGATCGATCGCCAATGGTTGGAGCGGGATATCGTCCTTGTCCCGCTCTGACGGATACCGGAGCCTGTTCATGCGCTACGCCATTTGTTTCACCCCGCCGATGGCCGACCCGCTTTCCGCGACGGCCGCGAGCTGGCTCGGGCGCAACGTCTATTCCGGCGAACCTGCGGAGCTTCCTTCGGTGGCGGGCCTCAGCACCGCCGACATCGCCTATCACACCGCCGTCCCGCGCCGTTTCGGCTTTCACGCGGTCATGATGTCGCCCTTTCGGCTGCATTCCGAGAGGACCGAGGCGCAACTCCTGAAGGCGCTGATGCACTTTGCCGGCGCCCAGACGCCCTTCGAGGTCGATCGCCTCGAGGTCGCGCGCATCGGTCGCTCATGGGGGCTCGTGCCGCAGGTCCCCAGTGCTGCCATGCATTTGCTGGCGGCCAATGTCGTGCAGGAATTCGATGCTTTCCGGGCGCCACTATCGGAAGACGAGATCGAGCGGTCCGATCCGGACCGGCTGACTGCGCCGCAGTTCTCCAACCTCTATCGCTGGGGCGATCCGCACGTGATGGACGAGTACCGCTTTCACATGATGCTGACCGGGCCGCTTGCCAACGACGCCTTGCGCCAGGTGGAGGCGCCGCTGCGCGAACTGTTCGATCCGTGCCTGGCAAGGCCGATTTCGATCGGCAGCCTGGCCCTCTTCGTCGAACAGGAAACCGGCGCCCCGATGCGGGTGCATTCGCAGCATCCGCTCGGCAAGATCTCGACGAACTCGCGGCTCGAGCGGGCCAAGCGCGCGGTCGTTGACCCGTCGATCGGGTCGGGCGCGATGCGGCCCCTGCCGCTCATCGTTGCAGCGCTGATGGCGCAGCGGTAACTCGAAGTATGCTATCGCCCAAACAGCAGTGAAGCCGGATAGGGCAGCGCCAGCGGCGGCATGTCGGCGGCCGAGACATAGCGAAGCGATTTCGTCTCGCCGTCGAGGATGGGTTTCTGGGCTCCCGTGATGCGGCAGCGGAAGAGGGTCACGACGTATTCGACCCGGTCGCCGTTTGGATAGGTGTAGCGGAAGTCCTTGCCGCCAAAGACGCCGAGGATATTGTCGATCGAAACCGGAAAGCCGGTTTCCTCCATGACTTCACGGATGATCGCTTCGGCAGGCGTCTCGCCCAGCTCGATCGCGCCGGCCGGCAAGCTCCAGCCTTCGCCGCTCGCCTTCTCCTGCAACAATAACTGCGCCTCGGCGTTATGTATGACGGCGGCGACGGATGGGCAGAGCAGGAGATCGGATCCGATCTTTTCGCGAAGATTTTGGATGTAGGATTTCATCGTCTTGTGCCGGTCGGTTGACGTCACCGGGCAGCTAAGTTCGTTTCGCGCGCGGCCGCAACTCTGGATCTCGAGAGATCGCCGTGGCGTGGCGAGAAAGGGCACGCTTCCCGGACAGATTTCGGTATCGACAATCCGCCCGGCGGTGATACCGTCGCCCAAAAATACCGAAGGATGATTTGATGTCTGAGACCAGCTATCCGCGCGACCTCGTAGGCTATGGCCGCAATCCGCCAAAGGCGAACTGGCCGGGTGACGCGCGTATCGCCGTGCAGTTCGTGCTGAATTACGAAGAAGGTGGCGAAAGCTGCATTCTCGATGGCGACCCGGCTTCCGAGTGCCTGCTGTCGGAAATCGTCGGCGCGCAGCCCTGGGCCGGCCAGCGCAATCTCAACATGGAATCGATCTACGAATACGGGTCGCGCGTCGGTTTCTGGCGGCTCTGGCGCATGTTCACCAGCCGCAACGTGCCGCTGACCGTCTACGGCGTCACCCAGGCCATGGCCCGCAACCCCGAGGCTGTCGCCGCGATGAAGGAAGCCGGCTGGGAAATCGCCAGCCACGGGCTGCGCTGGCTCGAATACAAGGATTTTCCCGAAGAGGTCGAGCGCGAGCATATTCGCGAGGTCGTGCGGCTGCACACGGAACTCACCGGCGAGCGGCCACTTGGCATCTACCAGGGCAAGCCTTCGGCCAACACGCTGAAGTTGGTGCTGGAGGAGGGCGGCTTCCTCTATTCCTGCGACAGCTATGCCGACGAGCTGCCCTACTGGGTGCCGGGTCTTTCCGCCGACAAGCCGCACCTGATCATCCCCTATACGCTCGACGCCAACGACATGCGCTTTGCGACCAACCAGGGCTTCAACTCCGGCGACCAGTTCTTCACCTACCTCAAGGACACGTTTGATGTGCTCTACGAGGAAGGGCGCGCCGGCGACGCCAAGATGATGAACATCGGCCTGCACTGCCGTCTCGTCGGCCGCCCGGGCCGGGCCGCGGCCCTTGCCCGCTTCATCGATTACGTCATGTCGCACGACAAGGTCTGGGTACCCCGGCGCATCGACATCGCCAACCATTGGTACCAGCATCACAAGCCGGAAGGGGCGCTCTGATGTCCGATCGCGATGACTTCGTCGCCCGTTTCGGTGGCGTGTTCGAGCATTCTCCCTGGGTTGCCGAACGCGCCTTCGACCGCGCCGCTGCGACCGGGCTGACGGCAGGCACCGTGCATTCGGCGCTTTGCCAGGCCTTCCGCACGGCGCTGCCGCGCGAGAAGATGCAGGTGCTGCGCGCGCATCCGGATCTGGCGGGCAAGCTCGCGGTCGCCGGCAAGCTGACGGCGGATTCGACGGCGGAGCAGGCGTCTGCCGGCCTCGACCGGCTGACGCCGGAGGAACACCAGCGCTTCACGGCGCTCAACGACGCCTACACCCAGAAATTCGGTTTCCCCTTCATCATCGCGGTGAAGGGACTGACCAAGGGCCAGATTCTCTCGGCCTTCGAAAGACGCATTGACAATTCGCCGGAAGAGGAATTTGAAACCGCTTGCGTGCAGGTGGAGAAAATCGCCCGCCTGCGGCTGCAGTCGATGCTTCCTGGAGACGAAAATGCCTGACAATACCGTTCGATCCGTGTTCTTGCTCTTTCGAAGGGCAGTCGAGCCGGATCGTACGCCCGCAATTGGCGCGACCGCCTGCGAGGTCCGTGCCTGATGCCCCGCCTGCTCAAGATCGAACCACTGACGCGTGAAGCCTTTGCACCCTTCGGAACCGTGATCGAAGCGGACCCGGCAACGATGCGCTACATCAACGGTGGCAACACGGAACGCTTCCACGGGCTGGCGCGGGCCGATGTCGTCGGCGAGGGCGCGGGTGTCATCATCAATATCTTTCGCGGGCAGCCGCGCGCCTTTCCTTATGCGGTCTCGATGATGGAGCGCCACCCGCTCGGCAGCCAGAGCTTTTCGCCGCTCGACGATCGCCCCTGGCTGGTCGTCGTCTCCGAGGACGAGGACGGCCGGCCGGGCACGCCACGGGTGTTCCGGGCGAGCGGCAAGCAGGGTGTCAACTACGGCCGCAATGTCTGGCATCACCCGCTGATGTCGGTCGGCGCCGTCAGCGATTTCCTCATTGTCGATCGCGAAGGTCCGGGCAACAATCTCGAGGAGTTCTCCTATGATGAGCCGTTCGTCATCGAGAGCGCCACTTGAAGGGAGAAGCGATGAGCAGCACCGGCCGCCTGACGACCCACGTTCTCGATACGGCCCTCGGCAAGCCGGCCGAAGGCCTGCGCATCGATCTCTATTGGCTGGAAGGGGAAGAGCGGCAGCTGATCCGCACCGTTCACACCAACAGCGACGGTCGCGTCGACGGGCCGATGGTCGAAGGCATCGGCTTCATGGCCGGCAATTACGAGCTGGTCTTTCACGCCGGCGACTACCTGCGCCGCTCGGGCGCGACGCTGCCGGAGCCGGCCTTCCTCGACCGCATCCCCTTGCGCTTCGGCATCGCCGATCCGGCGAGCCACTACCACGTGCCGCTGTTGCTTTCGCCCTACGGGTATTCGACCTATCGCGGGAGCTGATTAGGGGTCTTGCGGTCGCTTCGCGTTGTGCGAGAAGCTCCCTCATCCTCGCCCCTGGGGCGGGGATCCAGCGACCCGACGTCTGTCGGGTCAAAAGACCTTCCAGCCCAAGGACTTGGGCTGCTGGATTCCTGTGACGAGCACAGGAATGAGGGATGTCCTGTTTAGAACCAAGCTGCCTGCTCTCACTCCGCCAATATGCTGCGATCCACATAGTTGATGTCGCGCTTGCCGCAGAGCGCCATGGTGATGTCCATCTCCTTGCGGATGATTTCGAGCGCCTTGGTGACGCCGTCCTTGCCCATGGCGCCGAGGCCATAGAGGAAGGGGCGGCCGATATAGGTGCCCTTGGCGCCCATGGCGACGGCCTTCAGGACGTCCTGGCCCGAACGAATGCCGCCGTCGACATGCACCTCGATCTGGTGGCCGACCGCATCGACGATGCGTGGCAGCATGCTGATCGAGGAATGGGCGCCGTCGAGCTGACGGCCGCCGTGGTTGGAAACGATGATCGCGTCGGCGCCGGTCGCTGCTGCCATCTTGGCGTCCTCGGGGTCGAGGATGCCCTTGAGGATCAGCGGCCCGCCCCAGCGTTCCTTGATCCAGGCGACATCCTTCCACGAGAGCTGCGGGTCGAACTGTTCGGTCGTCCAGGCGCCGAGCGAGGAGAGGTCGGTGACGCTCTTGGCGTGGCCGACGATGTTGCGGAAGGTGCGGCGCTTGGTGCCGAGCATCTTCATGCACCAGCCGGGGCGCGTCGCCATCTGCCAGAGATGCTTCGGCGTCATCTTCGGCGGTGCGGACAGGCCGTTGCGCAGGTCCTTGTGGCGCTGGCCGAGGATCTGCAGGTCGAGCGTCAGCACCAGCGCCGAGCATTTTGCCGCCTTGGCGCGATCGATGAGGTTGAGCACGAATTCGCGCTCGCGCATGACGTAGAGCTGGAACCAGAAGGGTTTCGTCGTCACCGAGGCGACGTCCTCGATCGAGCAGATGCTCATGGTCGAGAGCGTGAAGGGCACACCGAAAGCTTCGGCGGCCTGCGCCGCCAGCATCTCGCCGTCGGCGTGCTGCATGCCGGTGAGGCCGGTCGGGGCGAGGGCCACGGGCATCGACACCTTCTGGCCGATCATCGTCGTTTCGAGCGACCGGTTGGTCATGTCGACCAGCACCCGCTGTCGCAGCTTCACCTTGGCGAAATCCTCCTCGTTGGCGCGATAGGTGCCCTCCGTCCACGCGCCGCTGTCGGCGTAGTCGAAGAAGAGTTTGGGCACCCGGCGCTTGGCGAGCGCCTTGAGATCGCTGATTTCGAGGATTTGCGTCATGGAAATAGCCTTCGTCCAACAGGGATTGAACGAGCCATTACCATGTTTGCCGGAGGCTTGTTAATAGCGAGAACGCAAAGAGGTCAATTTTCTTGACCTCTTTGCGTTTAAGTGGATCAGGCAGTGGCCAATGCCGATTTCGCCGGCTTGCCGGCGACATAGGTTTCGACGATGGCGCGATCATCGCCCATGGTCTGCAGCAGGAAGAGCTCGTCGGCGAGAGAATTGACGACTTCGGCCCGAAGCGCCATTGCCGGCGTTGCCGCCATGTCGAGCACGATGAAGTCGGCGTCGGTGCCGGTTTCGAGTGTGCCGATCCTGTCGACCAGCGATAGTGCCTCGGCATTGCCGCGGGTCATCATGAAGAAGCTGTCGAACGGGTTCAGCCGTTCGCCCTGCAACTGCAGGATCTTGTAGGCCTCGTCGAGCGTCTTCAGCATGGAATAGCTGGTGCCGCCGCCGATGTCGGAGGCGACCGAGGTGCGCACCGGCTTGTCGCGGCGGGTCAGCGCCCGCAGCGGGAAGAGGCCCGAGCCGAGGAAGAGATTGGAGGTCGGGCAGAAGACGGCGACCGAGCCGGTTTCGCTCATGACGTCCGCCTCGCGCTCGGAGAGATGGATGCAGTGCCCGAACAGGCTCTTCGGCCCGAGCAGGCCATAGCGGGCGTAGACGTCGGTATAATCCTTGGCTTCCGGGTAAAGCTCGCAGGTGAAGGCGATCTCGTCGCTGTTTTCCGAAAGATGCGTCTGCACGTGCAGATCCGGGAATTCGCGCACCAGCGATTTGGCGACGTCCATCTGCTCGGGCGTCGAGGTGATGGCGAAACGCGGGGTGATCGCCACGTGGTTGCGGCCCTTGCCATGCCAGTCGCGGATGACCGCCCGGGTTTCGTCATAGCCCATTTGAGGCGTATCGAGCAGGCCCTGCGGGGCATTGCGGTCCATCATCACCTTGCCGGCGACCATGCGCATGTCACGGCGGAACGCCTCGGCGAAGAAGGCGTCGGCGGACGCCTTGTGGACCGAGCAATAGGCGGCCGCCGTCGTCGTGCCGTGACGCACCATTTCGTCGAAGAAGCGCGTCGCGATGCGCTCCGCATGGGCTGTCTCGACGAAGCGGCATTCTTCCGGGAAGGTGTAGGTGTTCAGCCATTCGAGCAGGTTGGCGGCATAAGAGGCCATGACCTGCATCTGCGGGAAATGCAGGTGCGTGTCGATGAAGCCCGGCACGATCAGGTGCGGGCGGTGATCGATTTCTTCGACGCCTTCGGGCGCGGTTTGCTTGACCTCGGCATAAGCGCCGCTGGCAACGATCAGGCCACCCTCCACCAGAAGTGCGCCGTCGCTCTCGTAGCCATAGGCGGCGCTGTCGTCGATCGACGTTGGCGCGCGGTGAAAGCTCAAGAGCCGGCCGCGAATGAGGGTGATGGTCATTGTGTCTTGCCTTCCTCGACGGCGCTTTCGAACCAGGCCGTCAGAAGCTGGCGCTCGTCCGTCGTCATGTCCGTTACATTTCCAGGCGGCATCGCATGGCTGCGCCCGGCCTGGATATAGATTTCGCGGGCATGGGCGGCAATCTCCGCGTCGCTTTCGAGTACGACACCTTTCGGCGCCTGGGTGATGCCCTCATAGACCGGTTCTGTCGCATGGCACATGGAACAGCGCGTCGAGACCGTGTCCTTGACGGCGGGGAAATGGGCATTGGCGGCGAAGCGCTTGAAGACCGGGGCCACGTCCGCCTTCTCGCCGCCGGTCAGCACCTTCGGCACGGTCGACAGCCACATGATCATGATGAAGAGAAGAGCAGTGACCAGCCAGGTCCAGGTCGGCCTGCCTTTGCGCGCGTGGGTGGTATTGAACCAGTGGCGGATGGTGACGCCCATCAGGAAGACGAGTGCGGCGATGATCCAGTTGAATGCCGTGGCAAAGGCAAGCGGATAGTGGTTCGACAGCATGAAGAAGATGACGGGCAGCGTCAGGTAGTTGTTGTGCAGCGAGCGTTGCTTGGCCTGGGCGCCGAGCTTCGGATCGGGCGTGCGGCCGGCGATCAGGTCGGCAACGACGATCTTCTGGTTGGGAATGATGATGAAGAAGACGTTGGCCGACATGATCGTTGCGGTAAAGGCGCCGAGGTGCAGGAACGCGGCGCGGCCGGTGAAGACCTGGGTGTAGCCCCAGGCCATGACCACCAGCGCCACATAGAGCAGCGCCATCAGCCCCCAGGTGTTCTTGCCGATCGGCGACTTGCAGAGCAGGTCGTAAAACAGCCAGCCGATGCCGAGCGAGGCGAGCGAAATCAGGATCGCCGTGGTGGCCGAGATGTCGAGCACGTGGCGGTCGATCAGGAAGAGATCGGCGCCGCCGTAATAGACGACACAGAGCATGGCGAAGCCCGAAAGCCACGTCACGTAGGATTCCCATTTGAACCAGGTGAGGTGTTCGGGCATCGAGGCTGGCGCCACCAGATACTTCTGGATGTGGTAGAAGCCGCCGCCATGGACCTGCCATTCTTCGCCATAGGCGCCAACGGGCAGGTGGTCGCGCTTCACCAGGCCGAGATCGAGCGCGATGAAGTAGAAGGATGAGCCGATCCAGGCGATGGCCGTGATCACGTGTAGCCAGCGCACGGCAAAGGCCAGCCATTCCCAGGCGATGGCGAACTCGTACATTCAGATCCCCTTGTCTCTCTGTCGCTTCACCTTGCGCAAAAACGAGCGACGGGAAAAGGGGGCTATCAGGTCCTCAAGCGCTATTTGCCTGCAGGAATTGCGGCGGGCAGAGTTCGCCGAGGATCCAGTCGCGGAAAATCCGGATCTTCGGCGTGTTGCGGCGGGCATGCGGATAGGCGAGCCAGTAGTCGCAACCGTCGCTGCAGCGCAGATCAAAGGGCTGGTAGAGACGGCCGAGTGCCACGTCGTCGGGGTAGAATTCCGGAGTGAGGATCGCGACGCCCTGGCCGGCGACGGCGGCGCGCGCCTCGAAGGTCTGGGCACCAAGCCGGCTGTGCGGCCGTCCCTCGAGGTCCGGGTCCTTGACGCCGGCGGCCTTGAACCACATCGGCCACCAGGGATCGCCGGCATCGATGATGCGAAGCTTCAGGAGGTCGCGCGGTTCATGCACGCCGCCGATGGTGGCCGCGAGCGCCGGGCTGAGCATCGGGTTGAATTCGACCCGCATCAGCGGATGGGTGTCGAGGCCCGGCCAGACGCCGCCGCCCGAGCGGATCGCCAGATCGGCGGGCTCGCGGGTAAAGTCGGTGAGCGAGTCGCTGGTCGTCAGCCGGACGGCGATGTTGGGATGGGCGAGCTGGAACGAGCCGATGTTGCGGGCAAGCCATTGCGAGGCGAAGGTCGGCGTCGAGCTGATCAGAAGTGCGCTGTCGATATCGCCGCGGGCATTGGAAACGGCCTCCTGCAGCATCTCGAAGGCTTCGGTCACCCGTGGCGCCATGCGCTGGCCGACGTCGGTCAGTGAGATCTGGCGCGGGCGGCGCAAAAACAGCGGCTCTCCGACATTCTCCTCGATCAACTTCACCTGGTAGCTGACGGCTGTCTGGGTCATGCCCAGCTCTTCGCCGGCCTTGGTGAAGCTGCCGAGCCTGGCGACCGCTTCGAAGACCCTGAGCGCATTCAGCGGAAACTGCTTCGACATCTTCATGGATAAGTTCTCTTGATGCATGCAGACGGATGTTCGATTGGATTTCGATCCTCCTCCACGGCATCCTTCAAGTCAACTTCCCAAGACGAACAGGTGCTGAAATGAGTTGCGACGCTTACGAACATACTGAAAGAAAACCGTTTCTTTCACTCGAGCCGGTCTCCCGGCTCCTGGCCGCCCTGTTCGGCGGCCTTGTTGCCCCCAAGCCGATGCTCGATGTCAACGCGCTCTCCGACCACATGAAGAGAGACATGGGTTTCATGGATGTTCATGGGGCGCATCGCGACGACGAGGAGGCCATGGCCGCCGCTCGCCGCCTGCTGAGCATCAATGAGCTGCCGCGAATCTAGGTGCGGGATCGATGGCCGTCAGGCGTTGCGAAGACGCTCGACGGCCATCAGCACACGCTCCGGTGTTGCCGGGGCATCGAGCCTGGGGCACTCGCGGTAACCGACGACACTGGCGACTGCCATCGACAGGGCTTCCAGAACCGAGATAGGCAGCATGAAGGGCGGCTCTCCAACCGCCTTGGAGCGGCCGATGGTTTTCTCGGCATTGCTCGACCACTCGGCCAGTTTGACGTTGAAGACCTTCGGCCGGTCGGAAGCGAGCGGGATCTTGTAGGTCGAGGGGGCGTGAGTGCGAAGCCTGCCCTTGTCGTCCCACCAGAGCTCTTCCGTCGTCAGCCAGCCCATGCCTTGCACGAAGCCGCCCTCGATCTGGCCGATGTCGATCGCAGGATTGAGCGAGCGGCCGACATCGTGCAGCACATCGACGCGGTCGACCATGTATTCGCCGGTCAAGGTGTCGATCGAAACTTCCGAAACCGACGCGCCGTAGGCGTAATAATAGAAGGGCGTGCCGCGGCCGCTGGCGCGGTCCCAGTGGATCTTCGGGGTCTTGTAGTAGCCGGCGGCCGAAAGCTGGATGCGGCCCATATAGGCCTGCTTGATGAATTCGGGGAAGGGGATCAGCTCTTCGCCGATCTTCACGTGGTTGGGCACGAAGCTGACATGATCAGGCGTCGTCTGCCAGCGCTCGCAGGCAAAGGCGACCAGCCGCTCCTTGATCTGGCGCGCGGCGTCATGGGCGGCCATGCCGTTCAGGTCCGAGCCCGAGGAGGCCGCGGTCGCCGAGGTGTTCGGCACCTTGCCCGTGGTCGTCGCGGTGATGCGGACGCGATCGAGATCGACCTGGAAACTGTCGGCGATCACCTGCGCCACCTTGATGTAGAGCCCCTGGCCCATTTCCGTGCCGCCGTGGTTCAGGTGGATCGAGCCGTCCTGGTAGATGTGCACCAGCGCGCCGGCCTGGTTGAAGGCCGTCAGCGTGAAGGAAATGCCGAACTTGACCGGCGTCAGCGCGATGCCCTTGCGGATGACGCGGCTCGTCCTGTTGAAGTCGATGATCGCCTGGCGACGCGCCTGATAGTCCGCGCTTTCCTCCAGCTCGGCGACGATCTGCGCGATGATGTTGTCTTCGACCTGCTGGTGATAGGGCGTGACGTCGCGACCGGAACCCTTTTCGCCATAGAAATTCAGCTTGCGGATGTCGAGCGGATCCTTGCCGAGCTGATAGGCGATCTCCTCGATGATGCGCTCGCCGCCGACCATGCCTTGAGGACCGCCGAAGCCGCGATAGGCGGTGTTGGACACCGTGTTGGTCTTCAGCGGTTGCGAGGTAAGCTTCACGTGCGGGTAGAAGTAAGAACTGTCGGCATGAAACAGCGCGCGGTCGGTGACGGGGCCTGAGAGGTCTGACGAGTAGCCGCAGCGCGCCGCATAATTGGCGTGGACCGCATGGATGCGACCATCGTCGTCATAGCCGACATCATAATCGACCAGGAAGTCGTGGCGCTTGCCGGTCGCCGCCATGTCTTCGTCTCGATCCGGCCGGAACTTGACGGCGCGATTGAGCCTCTTCGCCGCAACTGCGGCAATGGCCGCGAACTGGTTGCCCTGCGTTTCCTTGCCACCGAAGCCGCCGCCCATGCGACGTACGTTGACGGTCACTGCATTGGAGGGCACGCCGAGCACGTGCGAGACCATGTGCTGGATCTCGCTCGGGTGCTGGGTCGAGGACCAGACGGTGACCTCATCGTCCTCGCCGGGGATGGCAAGGGCAATATGGCCTTCGAGATAAAAATGCTCCTGGCCGCCGATGCGCATCTGCCCCTTGAGCCGGCGCGGCGCTTTTTCGAGTTCGGCCTCGGCGTCGCCGCGCTGCAAGGTCAAGGGCTGCGTCACCAGTTCGCCGCCGCGGGCGACGGCGTCGAGAATGTCGGTGAAATGCGGCAGGTCGCGATAGGTGATCTTGGCCAGCCTTGCTGCCCGTCGCGCGATGTCGCGGGTCTCGGCGATCACGGCAAAGACGGGCTGGCCGTGAAACTGCACGAGCCCATCGGCAAGCACCGGTTCATCGTGCAGGTGGCTCGGGCTGATGTCGTTGGAATGCGGCATGTCGTTCGCCGTCAGCACGCAGACGACGCCGGGTGCAGCAAGGACAGCCGACAGGTCCATGGCGGTGATCTCGGCATGCGCCCGGTCGGTCATGCCGAGCGCGCCATGAAGCGTACCTGCGGGTTCGGGCATGTCGTCGATATAATCGGCCGTGCCGGAGACGTGCTTGTGGGCGCTGTCGTGGCGCTGCGAGACATGCATCTCGCCGCGGATCGCCTTGCGTTCCTCGAAGGTGGACTTGTCCATGATTACCTCTCTCCAGCGGCGTAGCGCACGAGTTGTGCGGGTTCTCCACCGCATTCCAGGAAGAAACGCATCAAGAGGTTTTTCGCCGCAAGCATGCGATAGTCGCTGGTGGCGCGCCAGTCGGTGAGCGGCTGGTAGTCTGTCTCGAAGGCGGCTTGCGCAGCCAGAACCGTCTCCTCGCTCCAGGGCTTGCCGATCAGTGCGGCCTCGACGCTCGTGGCGCGCTTCGGCGTGGCGGCCATGCCGCCAAAGGCGATTCGGGCGGAGCGGACCACGCCATTGTCCACCGATATCCGGAACGCGCCGAGCAGCGCGGAGATATCCTCGTCGCGGCGCTTGGAGATCTTGTAGGCGGCAAAGAGATCATCCGCCGGCAGGCGCGGTACGAAAATGCTCTCGACGAATTCGCCGGGCTTACGGTCCTGCTTGCCATAGGCGATGAAGAAGGTCTCGAGTGGCAACGTCCGACGCCCCATGGTCGAGCGCAAGGTCACCGTCGCGTCGAGCACGATCAGGGGCGGCGGGCTGTCGCCGATCGGCGAGCCGTTGGCGATGTTGCCGCCGATCGTGCCCATGTTGCGCACCTGTTCGCCGCCGATGCGGTTGATGAGCGCGCCGAGGCCGGGGAAGGTCCGGCTCAGGGCGTCATAGGCCATGCTGTAGCTGACGCCGGCGCCGATGGTCAGGCCATCCGCGGTCTCCTCGACTTGCTGCAACTCGGCGATGCCGTTGATGAAAATCACCGGGTTGATCGGCCGCATCTGCTTGGTCACCCAGAGGCCGACATCGGTGGAGCCGGCAACGACCGTCGCGCCGGGATTGTCCGCAAGTGCGGTCGCCAGGCCTTCTCCGTTCGCCGGCACGATCAGACAGTGCTCGCCCTGTCGGACGGTGATGGTCTCGGCCGGTGTCAGCGCCTTCAGCCTGATGGTGATCGTTTCGCGCTCGCGGGTGATCGGGTCGAAGATTTCGGAAGGCCGCGTCTCGGCGGCCGCTTCCGCGGCGCGCACGATCGGCTCGTAGCCGGTGCAGCGACAGAGGTTGCCTTGCAGGGCCTTCTCGATGTCGGCGCGATCAGGACTGTCGTTGCCGAGCCAGAGGCCATAGAGCGACATGACGAAACCCGGGGTGCAGAAGCCGCATTGCGAACCGTGGAAGTCCACCATCGCCTGCTGGACCGGGTGCAGGGTCCCGTCCTTAGCAAGATGTTCGACCGTGACCACATGGGTCGCCTGCAGCGAGCCCAGGAAACGGATGCAGGCGTTGACGCTTTCATAAACGAGCCTGCCGCCGGCGATCCGGCCGACGAGCACGGTGCAGGCGCCGCAGTCGCCCTCGGCGCAGCCTTCCTTGGTGCCGGTCAGCCGGCGTTCGAGCCTGAGGTAGTCGAGCAGCGTCGCGGTCGGCGCGATATCGGAAAGTGAGACCTCGCGGTCGTTGAGGATGAAGCTGATCGATCCGTTCGGCTGGGGCATGCCATTCATTCCCTGCTGCTGCATACGTCCTGAAATCACTTTGATCTTAGGTGGTTATGCAGAAAAGCAAAGGGCCGAACGGAGTTTTGCACGCGATGCGGGCAGCGCTCGGTCGTCAAGCCGGCGCTGCCGAGATCGCGGCAAAGGTCGGGCGTTATTGCGCCGTCCAGCCGCCGTCCATCGACACGTGCGTGCCGGTGATCTGTGCCGCATCCTCGCCGGCAAGATAGACCGCAAGGGCCGCGACCTGCTCGACGGTGATGAACTTCTTGGTCGGCTGGCCCTTCAGCATCACGTCGTTGATCACCTGCTGTTCGGTGATGCCGCGCGTGCGCGCCTGGTCGGGGATCTGTTTTTCGACGAGCGGCGTCAGCACGTAGCCCGGGCAGATCGAATTGGCGGTAATGCCGCTTTCGGCAACCTCGAGCGCAACCGTCTTCGTCAGACCGAGGACGCCGTGCTTGGCGGCGACATAGGCCGCCTTGAAGGGGGAGGCGACGAGACCATGGGCCGAGGCGATGTTGATGATGCGGCCCCAGCCTTTCGCCTTCATGCCGGGAATGGCGGCGCGGATCGTGTGGAAGGCGGAAGAAAGGTTGATCGCGATGATGCGGTCCCACTGCTCGACCGGGAAATCCTCGACCTTCTCGACATACTGGATGCCGGCATTGTTGACGAGAATGTCGACGCTGCCGAAGCGCGCCGAGGCCGTGGCGATCAGGTCGGCGATCTCGGCGGGCCTGGTCATGTCGGCGCCATGATAGAGCACCGTTCCGCTCGTCAGCGCGCCAACTTCGTCCGTTGCCTTTTTGATCTCGTCGGGGCTGCCGAAGCCGTTGAGAACGATGTTGGCGCCGCCCTTGGCAAACGCCTTGGCGATCGCAAGCCCGATGCCGCTCGTCGAACCGGTGATGACCGCTGTTTTCGTCATTGTCGCTCTCTCCCTTTGCAGCGCCGCGGACCAATTTTGTTGCGGCGCAGCAGCGTCAGCCTACGCGTAAAACGACTGACCTGACAATTGTGTTTTTGGGCTTTGGGTCACAGACTTGCCGAGGGGATTCGTGACGCCGTCTGGTTGCGTTTTGTTTTCGTTTGACATTCGTTTTGCCATCGTATTGAAGTTTTCGAAATGAGATCCTGTCCTCGAGGCGGGTGAATAAACATGCGTGTGGCCGGGGAGGGGCATATGGGCGGATATATTCTCGCGATCGATCAGGGTACGACCTCGAGCCGGGCGATCGTCTTCGACGGCCAGCAGAAGGTGGTCGGCGTCGGCCAGAAGGAATTCCGGCAGTTTTTCCCCAAATCCGGCTGGGTCGAGCATGATCCGGAGGAAATCTGGCAGACGGTTGTTACGACCGTCGAGCAAGCGATCGCGAAGGCCGGCATCAAGGCCGGCGACATCTCGGGCATCGGCATCACCAACCAGCGCGAAACCGTCGTCGTCTGGGACCGCGAGACCGGCAACCCGATCCACAACGCTATCGTCTGGCAGGACCGCCGCACCGCTTCCTATTGCGACCGACTGAAAAAGCAGGGGCTGGAAAAGACCTTCACCAGGAAGACCGGCCTTCTGCTCGACCCTTATTTCTCCGGCACCAAGCTCAACTGGCTTCTGACCAATGTCGACAGGGCTCAGCAGCGCGCCGCCAGGGGCGAGCTTTGCTTCGGCACCATCGACACGTTCCTCATCTGGCGGCTGACGGGCGGGAAGTCCTTCGTGACCGATGCCACCAATGCCTCGCGCACCTTGCTCTACAACATCTCGGAGAACGCCTGGGACGACGAGCTCCTGAAAATCCTGAAGGTGCCGCGCGCCATGCTGCCCGAAGTCAAGGATTGCGCCGCCGATTTCGGCGTTACCGATCCCAAGCTTTTCGGCGCGGCGATCCCGATCCTCGGTGTTGCCGGCGACCAGCAGGCGGCGACCATCGGCCAGGCCTGCTTCAAGCCGGGCATGCTGAAATCCACCTATGGCACCGGCTGCTTCGCGCTGCTCAACACCGGCAAGGACATGGTTCGTTCGAAGAACCGGCTGTTGACGACGATCGCCTACCGGCTCGACGGCGAGACCATCTATGCGCTGGAAGGCTCGATCTTCGTTGCCGGTGCTGCGGTACAGTGGCTGCGCGACGGGTTGAAGGTGATCAAGGCCGCACCCGATACCGGCGGGCTTGCCGAAAGTGCTGACCCGACGCAGGAGGTCTATCTGGTGCCGGCCTTCACCGGCCTTGGCGCGCCGCACTGGGATCCGGATGCGCGCGGCGCGATCTTCGGCATGACCCGCAACACCGGGCCTGCCGAGTTTGCCCGCGCAGCGCTCGAGGCCGTCTGCTATCAGACGCGCGACCTGCTGGAAGCGATGCACAAGGACTGGCGCAACAACGGCAAGGAAACGGTGCTGCGTGTCGACGGCGGCATGGTCGCATCCGACTGGACGATGCAGCGTCTGTCCGATCTGCTCGACGCGCCGGTCGACCGGCCGGTCATTCTGGAGACGACCGCGCTCGGCGTCGCCTGGCTTGCCGGCAGCCGCGCCGGCGTCTGGCCGAAGCAGGAAGACTTCGCCAAATCCTGGGCCCGCGACCGCCGCTTCGAACCGGCGATGGATGATAAGACGCGCAAGACGAAGCTGAAAGGCTGGCGCAACGCCGTCAAGCGCACGCTGAGCTAGCGGCTCGCGCCCCGTTTTCATCCGGCCTCGCCTACGATCTGACACAGGATCCAATCATGCTCGCTTGAGAAACACAGCGTTTCCCGGATGAGCATTTGCTGCCCACCCGCGCGCCAACTATCTGTTGTGACAACACAAACAGGACGGGCACCATGGAACTCGGGCTTTACACATTTGCGGATGTCGATCCGAATGCGGCAGACAAGGGCAGGGAAGGTCAGCGTCGCCTCGATAACCTTCTTGCGGAGATCGAGCTTGCCGATCAGGTCGGCCTCGACGTCTTCGGGCTGGGTGAACACCACCGGCCGGACTACGCGGCGTCAGCGCCGGCGGTGATCCTTGCCGCTGCCGCGGCCAGGACGAAGACCATCCGGCTGACCAGCGCCGTGACGGTCCTGAGCTCCGACGATCCGGTGCGGGTGTTCCAGCAGTTTTCGACGCTGGACCTGATTTCCGGTGGGCGCGCCGAAATCATGGCCGGTCGCGGGTCGTTCATCGAGTCCTTCCCGCTCTTCGGCCAGTCGCTCGACGATTACGACCAGCTCTTTGCCGAGAAACTCGATCTCTTGATGGCGGTGCGCGAGAGCGAGAAGGTTTCGTGGACGGGCGAGATGCGCCCGGCAGTCCATGATCGCGGCGTCTATCCGCGGCCGCTTCAGGATGTGCTGCCGCTCTGGATCGCCGTTGGCGGCACGCCGCAGTCGGTGGCACGCGCCGGCGCGCTCGGCCTGCCGGTGGCGCTGGCGATCATCGGCGGCGAGCCGCGCCGGTTCGCGCCGCTGTTCGATCTCTACCGCGAGGCCGCGCGCCGTGCCGGCCAGGATGCGGGCAAGCTGAAAACCAGCATCAACGTGCACGGCTTCATCGCCGACACATCAGATCTTGCCGCCGACCAGTTCTACGGTCCGCAAGCCGAGGTGATGAACCGCATCGGCCGTGAACGCGGCTGGGGACCGACCAACCGGGCGCATTTCGACCAGGCGCGCAGCCCGACCGGCAACCTCTTCCTCGGCGATCCGGAAACGGTGGCGGAAAAGATCGTCGAGAACTGGAAGCTGTTCCGCAACGATCGCTTCCTGTTGCAGATGGCGATCGGGCCGATGCCGCACGACCAGATCATGCGCGGCATCGAGCTCTATGGCACCAAGGTCGCGCCGCTGGTGCGCAAGGCGGTTGCAGAAGAGAAAGCGGCGGCAGCCGTCTGACAGCCGGAGGCGGGGCTCGCCCCGCCGTCCTGCTCCATGCTGGCGTAACGCCTTGCGACGCGCTACATGTGAGCGCGAAAGCGAGACACGGATGACCCTCAACAACGAAGAAGACCTGCTGCGGCTGAAGGAAATCGGCCGCATCTGCGCCAACGCGCTGCAGGCGATGGGCGAGGCGCTGGAGCCCGGCATCACCACGGCTGAACTGGACGCGATCGGCCGCAAGGTCCTGGAAGCGTCAGGCGCCCGCTCGGCGCCCGAACTCTGCTACAATTTTCCCGGCGCCACCTGCATCAGCGTCAACGAGGAAATTGCCCACGGCATTCCCGGCGGCCGGGTGATCAAGGCGGGCGATCTCGTCAACATCGACGTGTCGGCGGAAAAGGACGGCATTTTCGCCGATACCGGCGCCTCGTTCCCGGTGCCGCCGGTCACCGCCGCGATCGACCGGCTTTGCCGCGACGGCCGGCGGGCGATGTGGGTCGGCCTCAAGCAGGTTCGCCCTGACCAGCCGCTGGCGGCGATCGGCAACGCGATCGGCGACTTTGCCCGCAAGAACCGCTATTCGCTCGTCACCAATCTCGCCAGCCACGGCATCGGCCGCTCGCTGCACGAAGAGCCGACCGAGATCGCCACCTGGCCCGATCCCAAAGAGCGCCGCCGGATGACCGACGGCATGGTCTTTACCGTCGAGCCCTTCCTGTCGATGGGCGCGCAATGGGCCGAAGGCGGCAACGACGACTGGACGCTCTACAGCGACCCGCGCGCGCCGACGGTGCAGTACGAACACACTGTGGTCGTCACCCGCGGCGGACCGCTGGTGGTGACGCTGCCGGGCTAAAGCAACGCCAGGAAAAGTGCGAAGCGGTTTTCCGTCAGGCGTAGCGGGAAGCAAAGCAACGCCAGGAAAGTGCGAAGCGGTTTTCCGTCCGGCGTTGCAGGCTTGCCTCTAACCTGTTGAAACCGCCGATCGTTCGATTTTCTCAATAGGTCCTTCAATTATTGTCGTTTGTGATCTTTCGTGTTGCGGCGCAATAAAGTGGCATGACCACGCTCGACAGACCGCTTCAGACGAACATTGCTGCTACCGCAACTGCCGGCGCCATCGCCATGGCCGTCGCCATGGGCTTCGGCCGGTTCTCCTATACGCCGATCCTGCCGGCGATGATGGCCGATCTTAACATCTCCCCCGGTGACGCCGGCCTCATCGCCTCGGCCAACTTCGTCGGCTATCTCGCCGGCGCGATCCTTGCGGCCTACGGCTGGGCGCATGGGCATGAGCGACGGATCGGCCTTGCGGCGCTGGCTGCGACTACCGTGCTCTTGGCTGCCATGGGGCTCTCGTCTTCCGTCTTCGTGCTTGCGCTCATCCGGTTTCTGGCGGGACTTGCCAGCGCCTTTGCGATGATCTTCATCTCCGGCATCGTGCTTGGCCACGGTCTGCTGGCCCGCTCGGAACATGTGCCGGCCATGCACTTTGGCGGCGTCGGTCTCGGTATCGCCTTTTCATCGCTCTCCGTCTGGGCAAACCCGCTTGCGGGTCATGCAGGACTTTCCAGCTCTCAAGGCGACTGGTTTACCGGTGCGCTGGTCGGGCTGATCGGGACCATCCTTGTTGCCGCACTGCTGCCGGGCGCTCCTTCGACGGGGGCTGGCGCTGTCAAGGAGAAGCCGCTTCGCTGGACGCGGCCGTTCGTGGTGGTAACGCTGACCTACGCGCTTTTCGGCTTCGGCTATGTCATCACCGCGACCTTCCTCGTTGCGATGGCCCGCGATGGGAGCGGCGGCCACAGCATCGAGTTTCTCGCCTGGCTGCTGACCGGGTTGGCCGCTGCCGTCTCCGTCTATCTCTGGCGCCTGGCCGTGCCGCGTTTCGGCCTGGCTGGGGTCTATGCGATCGGGCTCCTGCTTGAAGCGATCGGGCTGGTGCTGACGGTCAGCCTGCCCTTGCCCTATGCGCCGCTTGCCGGCGGCCTGATGCTGGGCGCCACCTTCATGATGATCACCGCCTACGGCCTGCAGATCGGCCGGCAGTTGGCGCCGGAAAGCCCGCGCAAAGCGCTGGCGCTGATGACCGCCGCCTTCGGCATCGGCCAGATTATCGGGCCGCTGGTCGCCGGCCGGCTTGCGGAGCGCACGGGCAGCTTCGCTGCGCCGACGCTGATCGCAGCAGCGGTGCTCTTCCTTTGCGGCGGCATTATCGTTGTCGAACTCAAGCGGATTACGGCGGCGTTGAAAGGGTGAGGTCGGGCGGAAAATGCCATGGCTGGCACAAGCGCTCGCCCGAATGAAATAACAGTAACGTTTACATTACCCGATTGTTGGCGACGGCGGTTTGCCCTAGTTTCGGCGCTTCGGGAGGCGAGTTGTTCGTCTCCGCCGAAACGAGAGTGCCGCACTTGTTCCTATCCTTCTTTCCGAAGCCCAAGCTGTTCTTCATATCCTTTGTCGTTTGGTCGTTGATTGCCGTTGCCGCTTGGTATGGCGGGGGCGAACAACTGGGCGCCGTCTTCGGAATGCCGCCTCTGGCGGCAGATGCGCCGCCGATCACGGGTATCTCGGCCTTCTGGTCGCCCGCCTTCATCTGGTTCTACCTCTACTTCGCGCTTGTCGTCGCCCTGTTTGCCGCTTTCTGGTATGTCTACTCGCCGCACCGCTGGCAGAACTGGTCGATCCTCGGCTCCGCCCTCATTCTTTTCGTCACCTATTTTCAGGTGCAGGTCAGCGTCGCGATCAACAACTGGTACGGGCCGTTCTGGGATCTGATTCAGGCGATCGTCTCGAAGACGAAGGTGGTGACAGCGGCGGAGTTCTACAGCGAAATCGGTGTCTTTCTCGGGATCGCCATGGTCGCGGTCGCGGTTGCGGTCATCACGCGGTTTTTCGTCAGCCACTACATCTTCCGTTGGCGCACCGCGATGAACGAATACTACATGGCCAACTGGGGCAAGCTGCGCCACATCGAAGGCGCATCGCAGCGCGTGCAGGAAGATACGATGCGCTTTTCCACGACCGTGGAAGGCCTTGGCGTCAGCCTGATCGACAGCGTGATGACGCTGATCGCGTTCACGCCGGTGTTGATCAAACTTGAGGCCCACGTGAGCGAACTGCCGATCGTCGGCGTCATCCCCTATCCGCTCGTGACGGCCGCCATTCTCTGGTCGCTGTTCGGCACCGTGTTCCTGGCGGTCGTCGGCATCAAGCTGCCGGGCCTCGAATTCCGCAACCAGCGTGTCGAAGCAGCCTACCGCAAGGAACTGGTCTATGGTGAGGATCATGCCGATCGCGCCCAGCCGCCGACGGTCGCCGATCTCTTTGCAAACGTTCGCCGCAACTATTTCAGGCTGTACTTCCACTACCTGTATTTCAACATCGCGCGGATTTTCTACCTGCAGATCAACGGCATCTTTTCGCTGCTGATCCTGGCGCCGTCGATCATCGCCGGCAAGATCACGCTCGGTGCGTTGAACCAGATCTCGAACGCCTTCGGCCAGGTGACGTCATCGTTCCAGTACCTGGTTTCGTCCTGGCCGACCATCGTCGAGCTGCTGTCGATCTACAAGCGTCTGCGCGCCTTTGAAGCAGCCATCGACGATGAGCCATTGCCGCACATCGACCAGAAGTTCATCGCCGTCGGTGGCGATGAAGAGCTCGCCTGAGCCGGATCGACAGGAATGTAAATCAGAAGGCGGTTCGACCCGCCTTCTTTTTTGCCTGCTCGATCAGGGGCAGGGCCTGGGCGTAGCTGACGCAGGCGACGTCCGGCTTGCCGCAGACCTCGCTCAAGAGCCGATCGAGCGCGCGCCAGTAGGCGCCGCCGTTCATCTCGACGAAATGGAATCCCAGCTGCAACGGGATGCGGTCGCCGGAATATTCGCGGTCGAACGCCTTGCGGTAGGCCTCGTAGGTGCGCGCCTCGAAACGGGCACTGTCCTTCTTGTTTTCGACGCCCATCGAATGACGCACGAAGAGATTGTAGTCCATGCCAATGACCGGGCGCTGCGACGGGCCCTCGGGGATCAGCGGCAGGCCGAAGCGCGGCATCCCGTCCTTGGTGGTCGGCCAGCCAGGCCCCTTGGTCACGAGGCTCGCATCATAGGTGAAGCTGTCCGCCTTCAAGGCCGGCAGCAGCCCGTCGCTTAAGGACAGATAGGGTGCGCGGAAGCCCTTGATGCCGGTTCTTGCAAACTCCGCCCAGCCCGCAGGCTCGGCCTCGGGCTTGCCCGCCTTCTTCCAGGCATCGGCCAGTGCCGTATTGAAGGTCGCAAACTCGCTCTGCCAGTCGGCCTTGCTCCAGCCCTTGCCGTCGAAATGGCCGCAGGCGTGGCTGGCGATGTCGTGGCCATCGAGATGGGCCTGCCAGATATGGCCGGCGCGCGCGGCGATCTCCTCCCGGCTCTGGGCGAAGCCGACATTGGAGCGGCCCGGTTTCTGGCCCGGCGGATGGTAGATCTGCTTGCCGTCCGCCCGCGTCATCAGAAAGGTGCAGGAGAGGAAGTAGGTGAAGTGCGCGCCAGTGCGCTTGGCCATCGCCAGGCTCTTTTCCCAGAGCGCATTGTCGTGGGCGCCGTCGAAGGAGACGATCACCAGCTGCCGGTCGCCCGCCGGTGCCGTTGCCGGCGTTGACGGTTCGGCCAAGGCGAGGGCTGGACACAGGGCGAGCGAGATGGCGAGGGGAATACGGATCATGATCAACTGCAATGTTTGGTTTTGTCGCAAATGGTTCGAAAATACGGCAATCCTTTGATCGGTCTGGAAAAAAGCCGCCGGCAAGGCTACTGCATAGTTCGCTTGCGCCGGATTCGCGCGCATGAACGAATTGTATAGCAGATCAGCAGACGACAGTGCCGATTGTTGGTCGAGGCCGGCAGTCGGCGCTTGATGGCAGCGGTATCTCCAACAAAAGCGGTGACCCATGGCAATTCTCGTTCTCGGCATCATCCTCTTCCTCGGCCTTCATCTCGTCCGCGTTGTCGCGCCGGGCCTGCGCGCAGGCGTCATCGAGCGCAACGGCAAGGGCACCTGGATGGCGATCTATTCCATCCTCAGCCTCATCGGCCTCTGTCTGATCATCTACGGCTTCGGCCAGTCCCGCAGCGAGACCGGCATCCTCTATGATCCACCGGTGTTCCTGCGCCACATCGCGCTGCTCCTGATGCTGTTCGCCTTCATTTTGCTGGCGGCCGGGTTTCTGCCCGCCGGACGCATTGCGGTCGCGGTCAAGCATCCGCAGGTGCTGTCGATCAAGGTCTGGGCGCTGGCGCATCTGCTGGCCAATGGGGAAACGTCTTCCGTCCTGCTGTTCGGCTCGTTTCTCGCCTGGGCGGTGATCCTGCGCATCTCGCTCAAGCGCCGCGAGCGGGCCGGCGAGCGCGTGCTGCCGGTGTTCAAATCGGCGACGAACGATGTGCTCGCCGTCGTCATCGGCCTTGTCGCCTACGGGCTGTTCGTCTGGAAGCTGCACGAATGGTTGATCGGCGTCGCACCGGTGGTGATGGGCTAATTCACGTCAGCCCCCTTACAAGCGCCGCAAAATCGGGTAGAAGGCGCAAAATCCATGAGTGTGCAGCGTGTGCGCAAGAACGCGATGCATAGGCTCGAACAGTTTGGGAGCGTGCGCTCGTCCCGATCCTTGAAAGAAGCGATCGGACCAGCGAACCAGTGTGCAGGCAAGGCCGGGGCAATCGATGGCGAACCAAGACGACAGCTTTATCCGCGAGGTCAACGAGGAACTGCGTTCCGACCAGATGAAGAGCATCTGGACCCGTTTCGGCGGTGTCATCGTTGCGATCGCCGTCATGATCGTCCTCGGCACCATTGGCAAGGTCGGTTACGACTACTGGCAGGACAGCGCTTCCTCGAAGTCCGGCGACGCCTTCCTGCAGGCGCTGAACCTCGCCAAGGAAAACAAGTCTGACGAGGCGCTGGCTGCCTTGAACGGTCTTGAGAAGGAAGGCTACGGCGCCTATCCGGTGCTTGCGCGCTTGCGCGCCGCCACGCTCCAGGCCCAGAAGGGTGAGACGGACGCAGCCGTCAAGGCATTCTCTGACATCGGCAAGGATGCCGGCGTTCCCGAAGCGATCCGCGACGCGGCCCGCCTGCGCGCCGCCTATCTGCTGGTCGATGGCGGCAGCTACGAGCAGGTCTCGGCCGAGGTCGAGCAGTTGACGACGCCGCAGAACAACATGCGCCATTCGGCCCGCGAAGTGCTCGGCCTGGCGGCATACAAGGCCGGCGACTATGCCAAGGCAAAGACCTGGTTCCAGCAGATCGTCGACGATGCGCAGACCCCGCGCAACGTTACCGGTCGCGCGCAGATGCTGCTCGACGTGATCGCCGCCAGCGGCAAGGCGTAAGTTTCCGCCCGTCCTTGAAGGGGATGGGCAACCGGGTACATGACCCGTAATAATCAGCGCACAATCCCAGGACCGGTCCCGGTCTTGGGGTTGTGCGCTAAAGCATTTAAAGCAGTTCCGGTTTTGCATCTGGAACTGCGAAAAGCAGACAAGCAGTTCCAGCAAAAGTGCGTGAGCGGTTTGCGTGCGGAACTGTTTCGACAATCGGAACAGTCCTCTTGGGACTATCGCTGCCGGATGCAGCGAAAAAACAAAGATTTGAGCGCAGTTGTAGGCAGCAGCGCTCCAAGCGGAAACGGAACAGATCCATGAGCTTCACCGTCGCCATCGTCGGGCGTCCTAATGTCGGCAAGTCCACCTTGTTCAACCGTCTGGTCGGCAAGAAGCTGGCGCTCGTCGACGATACGCCGGGCGTCACCCGTGACCGGCGGCCTGGGGACGCCAAGCTGATCGACCTGCGCTTCCGGATCATCGATACGGCCGGCCTCGAGCAATCGGCCCCCGACACGCTGCAGGGCCGCATGTGGGCGCAGACCGAGGCTGCGATCGATGAGGCAGATCTTTCGCTGTTCCTGGTCGACGCCAAGGGCGGCCTGACGCCGGCCGACGAGACGCTTGCCGAAATGCTGCGCCGTCGCGGCAAGCCGGTGGTGCTGGTTGCCAACAAGTCCGAAGCGCGCGGTTCCGACGGCGGCTTCTACGACGCCTTCACGCTCGGCCTTGGCGAGCCTTGCCCGATCTCGGCCGAGCACGGTCAGGGCATGCTCGACCTGCGCGACGCGATCGTCGCTGCGATCGGCGAGGAACGGGCCTATCCGGCGGAAGACGACGTGGCCGAGACCGATATCGATCTGCGCCCGACGTTCAAGGACGACGGTGAAGACGAAGCGGAAGAGGCCGTCTATGACGAGACCAAGCCGCTGCGCGTCGCGATCGTCGGCCGGCCGAACGCCGGCAAGTCGACGCTGATCAACCGCTTCCTCGGCGAGGACCGGCTGTTGACCGGCCCGGAAGCCGGCATCACCCGCGATTCCATTTCGGTCGAGTGGGACTGGCGCGGCCGCACCATCAAGATGTTCGACACCGCCGGCATGCGCCGCAAGGCCAAGGTGCAGGAGAAACTCGAAAAGCTCTCGGTCGCCGATGCGCTGCGCGCCATCCGCTTTGCCGAGACGGTCGTCATCGTCTTTGACGCGACCATTCCCTTCGAGAAGCAGGACCTGCAGATCGTCGACCTCGTCCTGCGCGAGGGTAGGGCGGCCGTGCTCGCCTTCAACAAGTGGGATCTGGTCGAGGACTGGCAGACGGTGCTGGCCGACCTTCGTGAAAAGACGGAGCGGCTCCTGCCGCAGGCGCGCGGCATCCGCGCCGTGCCGATCTCCGGCCACACCGGCTATGGTCTCGACCGGCTGATGCAGGCGATCATCGAAACCGACAAGACCTGGAACCGCCGTATCTCGACGGCGCGGCTCAATCGCTGGCTGGAATCGCAGACGATCCAGCATCCGCCACCGGCCGTTTCCGGCCGCCGCCTGAAGCTGAAGTACATGACCCAGGTGAAAGCCCGTCCGCCGGGCTTCATGATCTCCTGCACGCGTCCAGACGCGCTGCCGGAATCCTATATCCGCTACCTGATCAACGGCCTGCGCAACGATTTCGACCTGCCGGGCGTGCCGATCCGCATGCATTTCCGCTCGGGCGACAACCCGTATGAGTCCAAGGCGAAGAAGCGCCGCTAGGCGCTTCCTTTCTCAGGTCAGGCCGCAGGCAGCTTTTCCTTGGCCACAAGCGCACCATGGTGCCCGATAACGCCGGCGGCGACGCTGGCGGCAAAGGCGGCCGCTTGTGCGGGCTTGTCGCCGGCAACGAGGCGGGCGACGAAGGCGCCGTTGAAGCTGTCGCCGGCGCTGGTGGTGTCGACGACGCGCTCGACCCTCGTCGCCGGTACATGCTCGACCGGCGCATCGCCGAAGGCGAGGGTAATACCCTTCTCGCCATCCTTCACGACGACGTTGGCCGCGCCGAGGCCCTTGTAGCGCGCGATCGTCGCCTCGATCGAGGCGTCGGCGAAATGCGTGGCCTCGTCGTCGAAGCTCGGCATGACGAGGCTCGCGGCGCGGGCGCCATCGGTCAGCGTCCGGCGCATGCGTTCGGCGCCGTCCCAAAGGCGCGGACGGATGTTGGGGTCGAACACCACCAGCTTGCCGGCGGCCTTGGCGCGGCGCAGTTCCGACAGCAGGGTTTCAACCGCATCGGGGGCAAGGATCGCCAGCGTGATGCCGGAATAGAGGATCAGGTCGGCGCCTTCGATAGCACGTCTCAGATGATCGGCATCGTCGGCCAGCAGTTTTGCCGCCGAGTGTGAGCGCCAGTAGGAAAAGCTGCGCTCGCCATCCTTCAGGTGGATCATGTAGAGCCCGACAGAGCGGCTCTCGATCCGGCGAACGGCCGATGTATCGATCGTTTTTTCGCCCATGAAGGAAAGCATCTCGTCGGAGACCGTATCGGTGCCGACGGCGGAGCAATAGCCGACCGTCCAGTCCGAGGGCATGAAGAGGCGGGCGTAATAGGCGGCATTGAAGGTGTCGCCGGCATAGCCCTTGCGCAACAGCCCGCCTTCCGCCTGCATGAGCTCGACCATGCACTCCCCGATCGCAAGCATCTTACCGGCCACGTCTTTCCTCCTCACGAAATTTCGCCAGAGACGGGATAAGGGGCCGGGCCGTTCTCGGCAAGAGATTGTTTCCACCAGGGCCGATGCGCGCACAGGACGGCGTTTACTGATCGGTCGGGCAAGGCTACATCTTCTGTCTGAAGGATCGTCTTTGAGGGGGCATTCATGGCGTCTCTGCAGGTTTCGGACAAGGACTGGTGGCGCGGCGCGGTGATCTACCAGGTCTATCCGCGATCCTTCCAGGATACCGACGACGACGGTATCGGCGATCTCAAGGGGGTCACACGCAGACTGGCGCATATCGCCTCGCTCGGCGTCGACGCGATCTGGCTGTCTCCGTTCTTCACCTCGCCGCAGGCCGACATGGGCTACGACGTGTCCGACTATTGCGATGTCGATCCGATGTTCGGCACGCTTTCGGATTTCGACGAGATGCTGGCGGAAGCCCATCGCCTCGGGCTGAGGGTGATCATCGACCAGGTGATCTCGCACACCTCCGACCGGCACCCCTGGTTTGTCGAAAGCCGCTCGAGCCGTACGAATGGCAAGGCGGATTGGTACGTCTGGGCGGATCCGAAGCCGGATGGCACGGCACCCAACAACTGGCTGTCGATCTTCGGCGGACCGGCCTGGGAATGGGACGGAGTGCGCAAGCAATATTACATGCACAATTTCCTCGGCTCCCAGCCGGACCTCAACTTCCACAATCCCGATGTGCAGGACGCGGTGCTCGATGCTGCCCGCTTCTGGCTCGACCGCGGCGTCGACGGCTTTCGCCTCGACACGGTGAACTTCTATTTCCACGACAAGCACCTGCGCGACAACCCGCCGCTCGTCCCTGATCCCGACGCCACCAGCAACGACGCGCCCGACGTCAACCCCTACGGCATGCAGGACCATCTTCACGACAAGAGCCAGCCGGAGAACGTCGGCTTCCTCAAGCGCTTCCGGGCGCTGCTTGACCGTTACGACGGCCGCATGACCGTTGGCGAGGTGGGCGATGGCGCCCGCTCGCTGAAGACCGTGGCCGCCTATACGGGCGGCGGCGACAAGCTCAACATGTGCTACACCTTCGACCTGCTTGGCCCGGACTTTACCGCGGCCCACATTCGCCGCTGCGTCGAGAATTTCCAGAAGGCCGTCACCGACGGTTGGGTCTGCTGGGCCTTTTCCAACCACGACGTGACGCGGCATGTCAGCCGCTTTGCTGAGGGCGAGGCCGAGCGCGATCAGGTGGCGCGGCTGGCAATCACGCTGCTTGCGAGCCTGCGCGGCTCGATCTGCCTTTACCAGGGCGAGGAGCTTGGCCTGCCGGAGGCGGAGCTCGCCTTTGAAGATCTGCGCGACCCCTACGGCATCCGCTTCTGGCCCTCCTACAAGGGGCGCGACGGATGCCGCACACCGATGGTCTGGGAAGAAAAGGCGGCCAATGCCGGCTTTACTGGCGGCAAGCCGTGGCTCCCGGTTCCGGCCGAACAGCGGCGCCTGGCGGTCGATAGCCAGGAGAGAGCCGGCACGCTGCTCGACCACTACCGGGCAACGCTTGCCTTCCGCAAGGCGCATCCGGCCTTGCGCGATGGCACGCTGCGCTTCCTCGATACGAACAGCGACCTTCTCGCCTTCGTTCGCGAAAAGGACGGCGAAAGGCTGCTCTTCGTCTTCAACCTCACGCGTGAACCGCTCGAGTTCCTGGCGCCGGCCGCCTCGGTACAACCCCTGGATTTGCCCGGATATCCGGCGCGCCTCGAAGCCGGTAGCATCAAGGTCGCGGGACTGTCGGTCTTTTCTGGGAAACTCTGATGCGCGTCTTGCTGATGGATGACGAAACGATCGGCCGCTGGGTCGAGATGCGGCTGGCGCTCTGGCCGGATACACCGGAAGCAGAGCACCGCGCGGAAGTCGAATCCGCGCTTGCCGAAAGCGATCGCTATGCCTCGTTCCTGTGCGAGGACGAGGCCGGCGTTGCTGCCGGCTTTGCCGAGGCGTCGATCCGTCGCGACTATGTCAACGGCTGCGAAACGTCGCCGGTGGCTTTCCTCGAGGGCATTTATGTCCTGCCCGCCTACAGGCGACGTGGGGTGGCGCGGGCGTTGATCATCGCGGTCGAGCGCTGGGCGACGAGCCAGGGATGCCTGGAACTCGCCTCGGACACGGCGACCGACAATCTGAGAAGCCAGAGCCTGCACATGGCGCTTGGCTTCGAAGAAACCGAGCGCGTCGTCTATTTCCGCAAGGAGCTGTCGCCGGGCGCGCCGGTCAATTGAGCGTCCGTCGTCTCCAGCGTCACGCTGCCTCCGGCATTTGCGATCGGCGCCGATAGGACGCACGCAGGGCGTGGGTGAGGATCGCGACGATGCCCCAAAGCCGTATGTAGGAAAACACGAGGACGAGCGCTACATAGGCCAGATACCTGGCGCGGCCGACCTCGGGACGGTCGAATATCGGCGCGAGTATACCTGCAATCCGCCCTTGAACGAACGTTGCGACCACCAGGAGCGCGGAGATGAAAAGCAGGGCCCACAGCAGATGGCGCCAGTGACGCCCGATCTCTTTGAAGACGCTGATGAAGCGGGGCTCGCGGTCCTGTCCCTTCTCGACGACAAACATGAAAGCGATCGTCGAAATGGCCGCAACCCATAGCTGAAGCAGGCCCTGCCGCCAGGGGAAGGCGATGCCGTCGAAGCCGAACCAGAGCTGGGCCGCCAAGAACTTGTCGACGCCCGCAAAATTCGCGCCGCCGACAGCGAGCAGGAACAACAGCAGGAATCGCCAGATCACGCGCCAGCCGAAAACGAGCTGCTCGTGAAAACTCAGTCGCGCGAGCGACGTCGAGCCTTTGGCCAGTTCGATCATTTTCTGGCTGGCAAGAAGAAATGCGAGCAGCACCGCGAACTGGACGAGCACCATCCCGAGCAGGGCGAGGCCGCCGGGCATCACCCTTGCGTAGCTGCGCAGGACGGTTGCCAGCAGCAGCCACGGAACAGTCTGCAAAAGCAAGTAGGGCCCGAAAGTCGGCCAAGCGCGGTACCCTCGGGTCGTTCGACTGGATGCAGATGCTGTTCCTGTAGCTTCCATGGCTTTGTTTTGCCTGAAAAGCGCAAAAAGCCGCTTAGCGCACTCCTTAAAATCCAGCGCATCTGCGTGTATTCGAGTTTTGGTTGTGTCTCAGCCGATCAGCATGAACTTGTCGACATCGACCAGACCGCGGTCGGAGATCTTCAGGTGCGGGATGACCGGCAGCGGCAGGAAGGCGAGCTGGAGGAACGGCTCTTCCAGCGTCGCGCCGAGCGCAAACGCGGCCTGACGCAGGTGGTGCAGCGTGTCGCGCACGCTCTCGTAGGGCTCGAGGCTCATCAGGCCTGCAACCGGCAGCGCGATCTCGCCGGTCACCTTGCCGTCCTCCACGACGACGAAGCCACCCTTGATCTCGCCGAGGCGGTTGGCGGCGATCGCCATGTCTTCGTCGCTGACGCCGACGACGCAGATGTTGTGGCTGTCATGGCCGACGGTCGAGGCGATCGCGCCCTTCTTCAGTCCAAACCCTTGAACGAAGCCGTTGGCGTGATTGCCGTTGACGCCGTGCCGCTCGATCACCGCGACCTTGATGATGTCACGGCCGAGATCGACACCGGTCTGGTTGCCGACGGCGGGCAGTCGGTAGCGGCGGTGTTCGGTGATGATCTTGCCGGGCAGCACGCCGATGACGGAGCTATCGCCATCGGTGACGGGAATGCCGAAGGCGCTGGTGTGCACATGGCCGGCCTTGACGCTGTCGAGCCCGACGGGGGCGACAGGCTTGCGGGTGGCAAACAACTGATCGGTCACGCGGCGGCCGCCGGAAAACACCATCTCGGCCTTGCAGCTTTCCAGGCTGTCGACCACCACCAGATCGGCGCGCCAGCCGGGGGCGACCAGGCCGCGGTCACGCAGGCCGAAGGCGCGAGCAGCCGAGATCGAGGCGGCGCGGTAGATGGCCAGCGGCTCGACGCCGGCTGCGATCGCCGTGCGGATCATGTGGTCGAGGTGTCCCTGCTCGGCGATATCGAGCGGATTGCGATCATCGGTGCAAAGCGCCAGATGCGGCGACAGGCGCTCGGTTATGATCGGCATCAGCGCGTGCAGGTCCTTGGAGACCGAACCCTCGCGCACGAGGATGTGCATGCCCTTGCGGATCTTTTCCATCGCCTCTTCGGCGCTTGTGCATTCGTGGTCGGTGCGGATGCCGGCTGAGAGATAGCCGTTCAGATCCTTGCCCGACAGCAGCGGCGCATGGCCATCGATATGCTCGCCCTGGAAGGCGTCCAGCTTGGCAAGGCACACCGGGTCCTTGTGGATCACACCGGGGAAATTCATGAACTCCGCAAGGCCGATGACCTTCGGATGGTGACGGAAGGGCAGCAGCCTTTCGATCGGCAGGTCGGCGCCTGAGGTTTCGAGATGCGTTGCCGGTACGCAGGAGGACAGTTGGACGCGGATGTCCATGATCGTTTCGAGCGCCGAATCCAGGAAGTACTCGATGCCTTCGGTGCCGAGCACGTTGGCAATCTCGTGCGGGTCGCAGACGACGGTGGTGATGCCGAGCGGCAGCACGCAGCGATCGAATTCATGCGGGGTGACCAGCGAGGATTCGATGTGCAGATGCGTGTCGATGAAGCCGGGCACGACGATGCGGCCGGAAATGTCGATCTCCTCGCGGCCCTCATAGCTGCCGAAGGTACCGACGATGCGGTCGCCTGAGATGGCGATGTCGGAGGCGACGAGTTCGCCAGTGACGAGGTCGAAGAAGCGTCCGCCCGTCAAGACGATGTCGGCGGGCTCGCGTCCGACGCCCTGATCGATGTAGCGTTCCAGCGCTTCGGACATGAGGCAACTCCAGTTTCTGTGTGTGCGCGCGACCGCGGCCTGCTGACGAGCTTGGCCGTGACCGGATTGGTGATGCGGATAAGAGTAACCCTTCCCCCGTCGCCGGGGAAAGGGTCAAGGTTGTTCGGTGCTGTGCCCGTTCAGATGTTGCTGTTGAGAACGGCGCGCAGCTTGCCGAAGAGTTCGTCGATCTCGGCCTTGGAGATGATCAGCGGCGGCGACAGCGCGATGATGTCGCCGGTCGTGCGGATCAGGAGACCGCTCTCATAGGCCTTCAGGAAGGCGGAGAAGGCGCGCTTGGTCGGCTCGCCGGCGATCGGCTGCAGTTCGATCGCGCCGATCAGGCCGAGGTTGCGGATGTCGATGACATGCGGGCAATCCCTCAGCGAATGCAGGCCTTCCTCCCAGTAGGGAGCAAGCTCGGCGGCGCGGGTGAGCAGGCCCTCTTCCTTGTAGGTGTCGAGCGTGCCAAGGGCGGCGGCCGAGGCGATCGGGTTGCCCGAATAGGTGTAGCCGTGGAAGAACTCGATCATGTGCTCCGGGCCGTTCATGAAGGAATCATGGATCTCGGAGGTGACGAACACGGCGCCCATCGGGATGACGCCGTTGGTCAGGCCCTTGGCGGTGGTGATGATGTCCGGCTTGACGTCGAAATACTGCGCGGCAAAGGGCGTGCCGAGGCGGCCGAAGCCGGTGATGACTTCGTCGAAGATCAGCAGGATGCCGTGTTTGGTGCAGATGTCGCGCAGCTTCTTGAGGTAGCCCTTCGGCGGGATCAGCACGCCCGTCGAGCCGGCGACCGGCTCGACGATCACGGCGGCGATGGTCGAGGCGTCATGCAGCGTGACGATGCGCTCGAGCTCGGTGGCAATATCGCCGCCATGCTCGGGCTCGCCGCGGGTAAAGGCGTTCTGGGCCGGCAGATGCGTGTGCGGCATGTGGTCGACGCCGGTCAGAAGCGTGCCGAACATCTTGCGGTTGGAGACGATGCCGCCGACCGAGATGCCGCCGAAATTGACGCCGTGATAGCCGCGTTCGCGGCCGATCAGCCGGAAGCGCGAGCCGTCGCCCTTGGCGCGGTGGTAGGCAAGCGCCACCTTCAGCGCCGTGTCGACCGATTCCGAGCCGGAATTGGTATAGAGAACATGGTTCATGCCCTCGGGCGCGATGTCGACCAGGCGGTTCGCCAGTTCGAAGGCCTTGGGGTGGCCGAGCTGGAAGGCCGGCGCATAGTCGAGTTCGCCCGCCTGCTCGCGGATCGCCTCGGTGATCTTCGGGCGACAATGGCCGGCGTTCACGCACCACAGACCTGCCGTTCCGTCCAGCACCGTACGCCCGTCATGGGTCGTATAGTGCATGTCCTTGGCGCCGACGAACAGGCGCGGCTCTTTCTTGAACTGCCGGTTCGCGGTGAACGGCATCCAGAAGGCGCGCAGGTCGTTGGGCGTATTCAGGCGGTTCGACATTCCGGTTCTCCTCGGTCTCTTCTCTGTCAGGCGGTGCTGCCCGCTTGGATTTTTTACCCTTTGGTCAAACTATCAGGGCGCCGGGTCGCGTCAAGCCTCGGGCCCGTGCGCGAGCGCGGCGGAAAGCGACGAAATTTGGCTGCAGCGGCGGATCTTTTCTCAAGCTTAACCTGTTTGCGGCAACCCTCTGCTGCCATGTACAGCCGGGTCCATGGCGGCCTCCCAAACCCCTGAAGATCCGGCCTGGAAAATGCGGAGTTGGGAACGTGTCGAGGTTCGGGATAGCACACGCGGCGATTGTCGCGCTCTTCCTGCCGGGCCTGGCAATGGGCGCGGAACTCATCACCGATGGCCAGTTCGATACCGGCAAGGACACGTTCTGGGCGAGCGAGGGATTGGCGCTCGAACGGGGCGACGGCCGGCTGTGTGTCGCGGTTCGAGAGGGCGGCGAGGCTTACGCCCAGCTCGTCGGCGTCAACGGATTGCAGCTGCGGCCGGGCCACGTCTACCGCCTGTCGCTGACGGTTTCGGCCGAGCCGGCGCGCGCCGTTTCCGGAAGGGTGCAACGGGCCGCCGACCCCTGGACGGCCGCAAGTGAATTCACCGTCGCGGCGTCCGCAGGCGGCACGCCGTTTTCCATCGAGTTCGAGCCGTTCGAAGCGGACGAGGCCCAGCTCGTGTTTCCGCTCGGCGGCGGCGAGGGCGGTCGCGTTTGCCTCGACAACCTGTCGCTCAAAGAGACCGGCATGCCGTCGCGCGCAGCCAAAAGGGCGTCCGAGGGACCCGCCATTCGCGTCAACCAGCTCGGCTATCTGACCGATGGCCCGAAGCGGGCGACCTTTGTCGCGGACGCGAAACGGCCGATCGACTTCCAGTTGCTCGATTCCAGGAACCGGATGGTCGGCAAAGGCAAGACCCAGCCGCGGGGCTTCGATCCGAGCGCCGGCGTCGAAACCCAGGTCGCCGATTTCTCCGCTTTCGCAACGCCCGGCGAAGGGTACCGGCTGGTGTCGGGCGACTGGGCGAGCGACCGTTTTTCGATCGAGGATGATCTCTACGAGCGGTTGCGGGTCGATGCCCTTTCCTGGTTCTACCCGCAGCGCAGCGGCATTGAAATCGACGGGGCGATTGCCGGACGCGCCTATGCCAGGGCCGCCGGCCACGTCGGGGTTGCGCCGAACCAGGGTGACAAGGCGGTTCCATGCCTGTCGGGCAAACAGGCAGAGACGCTCTATGGTGACTGGTCCTGTGGCTACCAGCTCGATGTGACCGGCGGCTGGTACGATGCCGGCGACCACGGCAAGTATGCGGTTACCGGCGCCCTTTCGGCCGCCCAGCTGCTCGCCGCCTACGAGCGCGGTCTTGCCTATGCCAAGGGGTCGCCGGTGACGCGCGACGGGCTGTCACGCATACCGGAAAACGGCAATGGCCTGCCTGATGTGCTCGATGAAGCGCGCTGGGAGCTGGAATTCCTGCTGCGCATGATGGTGCCGGACGGAGAGCCTCTGGCCGGCATGGTGCACCACAAGGTTCATGACACCGCCTGGACGGCCGCGCCGATGCTGCCTGGCGAGGATCCGCAGCCTCGGGCGCTGCACCGCCCGTCGACGGCGGCAACGCTTGATGTCGCGGCGGTGGCCGCGCAGGGCGCCCGGCTCTTTGCCGACCAGAACCCGACGTTTTCGGCGCGCCTGCTTGCGGCCGCGCGCAAGGCCTGGGTGGCGGCGAACGCCAATCCGGCCCTTTTGGCGCCGAAGTCCGACGGTCTTGCCGGCGGCGGCGACTATGACGACGACAGCATCTCGGATGAGCTGTTCTGGGCTGCAACCGAGCTTTACCTGACGACCGGCAATCGGGAGTATCTGAGAACCCTCAGGGCGTCGCCGCTCTGGAAGGCGGATGTGTTTTCGGCGGGCGGTGCGTTCGATTGGCGCAACGTCGCAGCTTTCGCCCGCCTCCAGCTGGCGCTTTACGGTCAACGTCTGCCTGTGTCCGATCGCGAAATGATCCGCAGTTCGGTGGTTTCGGCCGCGCAGCACCTGCTGTCCGTGCAGCAGGCGGCACCCTTCGGCGTTGTCTATCGGCCGCAGGAGCGGCGCTACGACTGGGGCTCGAACCAGCTGATCCTGCAGAACCTGATCGTGCTGTCGGCCGCGTTCGACCTGTCCGGTGAAAGGGCCTTTCTCGATGGCGCACGCGAGGGCATGGATTACATTCTGGGGCGCAACGCGATGGGGCTTTCCTATGTCACCGGCTATGGCGCCCGTTCGCCGCAGAACCAGCACAGCCGCTGGTATGCCCATCAGCGTGACGCGACGCTTCCGAACCCGCCAGTCGGTTCCCTTGCCGGCGGGCCCAACTCGAGTTTCGTCGATGATATCGCCAAGGCGCAGCTCACCGGCTGCGCGCCGCAGACCTGTTATGTCGATGACATCGAAGCTTACGGGTCGAACGAAATCGCCATCAACTGGAACGCGCCACTCGTCTATGTCGCTTCGTTCCTCGCCGATGCGCGTTAGGAGGTAGCGTGACCGGGATTGCCTTCGTCGGAACCGGCTTCGTCGCCGACTACTACATGACGACGCTTGCCAACCATCCGCAGTTGCGGCTCGTCGGTGTCTTTGACCGCGATGCCGCGCGCCTCGACGCCTTCAGCCGTTACTGGAAGGTTCCATCCTACGCCTCGCTGGAAGAGGCGCTGGCCGATCCGGCGGTGTCGATCGTCGTCAATCTGACCACGCCCGAGAGCCACTATACCGTTAATCGCGCAGCGCTTTCCGCCGGCCGACACGTCTATTGCGAAAAACCACTGGCGATGACGGTGGAGGAGGCGAGCGAACTCGCCGATCTGGCAAAGGCGCGGGGGCTTGTGTTGGCCGGCGCGCCGGCCAATGGCCTGAGCGATGCGCAGGCGCTCTGCGCCCGCCTGCTTTCGGAAGGGGCGATCGGTACCCCACGGCTCGTCTATGCCGAAATGGAGGACGGTCCGGTCTTCAAGGCGAACTGGCGCGCCTGGCGCAGTCGCTCGGGCGCGGCCTGGCCGGGCGTGCACGAGTTCGAGGTCGGCTGCACGCTCGAGCATGCGGGCTATGCCACCAGCTGGCTCGTTTCGCTGTTCGGCCCGGTTGCCGAGGTTAGCGCGGTTTCGGCACTGACCTTTCCCGACAAGGGGCCGGGGACCGAGACCCTGGCGCTCGGGCCGGACTTTTCGGTCGGCTGCCTGGCGTTCCGTTCAGGCGTCACGGCTCGGGTCACCTGCGGACTGGCCGCGCCGCGCGACCGCTCGCTGACGATCATCGGCGACGCGGGCATGATCGTCGTACGCGACCTCTGGGACAATCGCTCGCCCATCCATGTCGAAGCGTTCGGTACAAGGCGGCCGCTCATTCATCGTGGGCTCGACTGGCTGGAATGGAAGCTCGGACGCAAGCTGCCGTTGCGGATCTATCCGGGCGCCAGGGCGCGTTATCCCAAGGCGGAAGCACTGGTTACGCTTCCGGCCTTTCCGTCACAGATCGATTTCGTGCGCGGCATTGCGGCACAGGCCGAGGCGATCGAGCGCGGCGAAGCGCCGTTCTTTTCCGGTGCAACGGCGCGCCATCTGACAGAGGTCGTCCTGGCGCTTAACAGCGGCTGGCGCAATTATCGGCCGCTCGATCTCTAGGCCGTCGGCGGCAGTGCGCGGATCGCCTCGACGATGTCGAGCGCCGCGGCGCTCCGCTCGAGCGGCATCAGCGGATGCTCGCGCCGGCCCTCAAGGATGGCGGCGCTCGCCGCCCCGATCTCAAATTGCAGGCCGTTGCCGGGAAAGGAATGGTCGAAGCGTTTGAGGCCGGGCAGGGGCATGCGTCGGGCGACCTTGAAGAGAGCGTCCGTCAGAGGCTCTCTGGCTTTTGCCTGCAGTAGCCTGCGCGCCGGGCCGCCGGTTGCAAGGAACAGGCGGCTTGCCTTCAGGAAGGGTGCGTCGATCGCCACCGTGCCGCGATCGCCTTCGATGACGAAGCGGTTACGACCGTTGCGGTCGAAGCCGCAGGCAAGAACGGCATCAAATCCGCCATAGGCCAGCCTGATCTCAGCCGAATTGTCCACGCCAGAGGGTGCACGTTTCCAGGTGCCGTCGACCGAAGTCGGTTGCCCGAATAGGTTGAGGCAAAGCGCGATCGGATAGACGCCGAGATCGAGAAGCGAACCGCCGCCGAGCGTCGGATCGAAGAAGCGGCTGCCCGCGTCGAACGGCTTTTCGTAGGCGAGTTCGGCGCTGACATGCCGGATCGCGCCGATCGTTCCATCCCGCAGCATGTCGCGCAGCGCCGACAGGGCCGGAAGGAAACAGGTCCAGAGCGCCTCCATCGCAAAACGGCCGCTCGCAGCCGCAGCCGTCGCAAGCGCGCGCGCATCGGCGGATGTCGCCGTCAGTGGCTTTTCGACCAGCACCGCCTTGCCGGCGGCAAGGAACAGGGCCGCGTGCTCGCGGTGCAGCGCATTGGGGGAGGCGATGTAGACCGCATCGATGTCGTCGGCGCCGGCGAGCGCCTGCAAAGTCGGGTAGCTGCGGACGTTACCGAACCGCTCGGCGAAGGCATCGGCTGTCGCGGCTTTGCGCGATGCCACGGCAACAAGGCTCGCATTGGGGGCGAACCGAAAGTCCGATGCAAAGCTGTTTGCGATTGTGCCGGCTCCGGCAATGCCCCAACGGACCTTGTCACGCATTCTCGTTTGCCCGCTGTTCCCGGCGATCTGTTCGCACGGCATGGTGCCGCGGAAGTCTCAAGTCCCGGTAAACACGCAGCCTTTTGCGTTCTTACCGAGATCCTGAAAAAGAATAAGCCCCGCGCGATTTCTCGTGTGGGGCTGTTCCAGCGGGTCCGCAGGCGCGGACTTAAGATCAGGCCGACTTGCGGACCGGAGTCTTTTCTGCGGTATTCTCGTCGCCGTAGATCTGGGAAAGCGTGCCCAGGATCCGCATGACCGCGTCCGATGAGCTCGAATAATAAATCGTCTGCGCATCGCGACGCGTGCTGACCAGGTTCTGGGCACGGAGCTTGGAAAGATGCTGGGAGAGAGCCGACTGGCTCAGCCCAACCTTGTTGGCCAATGCGCCGACTGCCATCTCTTCCTTGACAAGGGAATCGAGGATGAGGAGGCGCTTAGGATTTGCCATGGCCGAGAGGAAACCGGCTGCTACCTCGGCTTCATCGTGTTTTTCAGGCGAAAGTGGCTGCATTGCGTGCTCCATGCGAAAATTACATCACACGTAGTTATGGTTGACGAAGCAAGATAATTAGTCGTGATGCATAAAAGGGCAACTACCTACTGCAAGAAATGGGGGTATCTCTCCAGCGATTAACCGTTAAGTTCACGCAAAATTGCCCGTAAACTGGAACTATCTTCGATAGGTGCCGGGAATTCCAAGCGTTTCAGGCGATCGCCATCGGCAAGATCGAGGCCGGCAGCGTCGATGCCGACGATCTTCCAGTTGCCCTCCGGCGCATTCAGGAGCTTGACCGCATAGCGCTGGACTGCCTCGGAATGATCCATGTTCATGTGTTCGATCGCACTTGCCTCGGTGGCGGCCAGCGAAGCGATCGCGGGCGTGTCGATCAGGAGATCGGCAGCCGTCAGAACATAGGCGCGGCCGAAGCCGCCATTGAGGCTCGCGCGTACGGGCGTCAGCCGGAAAAAGCCGAAATCGGGGAAATCGACGTAAAGTTTCGACTTGGGGTGGCGGCGAACGAATCGCTCGCGGATACGGATATGCGCTTCGCTGTCGCGGGCGACCTGTTCGGCGGTGCATTGCACGGTAAGGCGCGGATGGGCCAGCGGATCGCCCTTGCCGGGCTCGCCAGTCAGCAGCGAAGCGCGGTTATCGGCAACGAGCGCCTGGGTGTGGGTCGACAGTTTCGAAATCAGAATGACAGGCACGCCGTCGACATCCATGCCGACGAGCACGCGGCTGACGAAGGGAAAGCCGCCGCTGTCCGGTTCGATCGCCCCGAGCGAGGCGCTGCGGGCGCCGCGCAAGAGCGTGCGGGCGAGCGTGCGGGCCTCGTCGTCGGTGTCGCGCAATACGTTCGGCTTGTCGCTCATGTCCTTGAAACCTTTCCTGCCATGCTATCACCACTCCGAAACGAAAAAAGCCCGGAGCGTTCCTCCGGGCTTTTATTGGCTTGTTGAGCGGTTTCGTCAACTTTTGTTGCGGTGGCGGGTCAGTCCTTGCACGATATCCTGCGCGTCGATCGTGCCGACGACCGAACCATTGTCGACGACGCCGATGCTGCCCGGCTGGCGCGACATGGCGTCGAGAATGTCGACGAGCGGTGTCGTCGGCTTTGCCGTTGCGGTCACGCCGGCAACGGTGACGCCGCGCTGAACGCCGGTCTGCATCACGTCTTTCGCCGTCAGCATGGTGATCGGGTTCATGTGCTGGACGAAGTCGGCGACATACTGGTTGGCCGGATTCTTGACGATATCCTGCGGCGTACCGCACTGGATGATGCGCCCGCCCTCCATGATGGCGATGCGGTTGCCGATGCGGAAGGCCTCGTCGAGATCGTGGCTGACGAAGATGATCGTCTTCTTCAACCGCCGCTGGAACTCGAGCAGTTCGTCCTGAAGACGGGTGCGGATCAGCGGATCGAGCGCCGAGAACGGCTCGTCCATCAGCAGGATCGGCGCACCGGTCGCAAAGGCGCGGGCAAGGCCGACGCGCTGCTGCATGCCGCCCGACAGCTCGTTGACCTTGCGGCCCGCCCATTTCGACAGGTTCACGAGTTCGAGCTGCTCGCCGACCCGCGCCTTGCGCTCGGCGTCCGGCATGCCGGCAAGCTCGAGCCCGAAGCCGACGTTGTCGGCGACGGTGCGCCACGGCAGAAGCGCGAACTGCTGGAACACCATCGATACCGTATGCATGCGGAAGTCGCGCAGCGACTTGGCATTGGTGCGGTAGGGATTGAGCGCGCCGTTTGCGGTCTTGACCTCGACGTCGCCGCGCACGACGGGTGCAAGACCGTTGACGGCGCGAAGCAGGGTAGATTTGCCGGAGCCCGAGAGGCCCATCAGCACAAGGATTTCGCCCTCGGTGATTTCGAGCGAGGCGCCGGCGACGCCGAGCACCAGGCCGGTTTCGGCGCCGATCTCGTCGCGGGTCTTGCCCTGGTCGACCATCTGCAGCGCGACCTGCGGATTGTTGCCGAAGATGATGTCGACGTTCTTGAATACGACGGCGTTGGTCATGCGCCTTCTCCTTCGTCGGACGAGCGGAAAAGGCGGTCGAGGATAATCGCCAGGATGACGATGCACAGGCCCGCTTCGAAGCCCTTGGCGACGTTGACGGAGTTCAGCGCGCGCAGCACCGGAACGCCGAGGCCGTTGGCGCCGACCAGCGCTGCGATCACCACCATCGACAAGGACAGCATGATCGTCTGGGTGAGGCCGGCCATGATCTGTGGCATGGCGAAGGGAAGCTCGACCTTGCGCAGCACCTGGCCGGGCGTGGCGCCGAAGGCCTGGGCGGCCTCGACCAGCGATGGCGGCGTCGAGATGATGCCAAGACGGGTGAGCCGGATCGGCGCGGGAATGGCGAAGATCACGGTTGCGATCAGGCCCGGAACCATGCCGAGGCCGAAGAGGATCAGCGCCGGGATCAGGTAGACGAAAGTCGGGATCGTCTGCATCAGGTCGAGGATCGGCCGCATGATGGCGTAGACCCAGGCTCGACGTGCGGCGGCAATGCCGAGCGGCACGCCAACGGCCATGCTAACGAAGCTGGCAGCGAGCACCAGCGCCAGCGTTTCCGTCGTTTCCTTCCAGTAGCCCTGGTTGATGATCAGAAGCAGACCGAGGCCGGTGAAAAGCGTGACGCCGAGCGAGCGGCGGAACCACCAGGCGGCCGCCGTGATCACGGCGACGACGATCAGCGGGTGAGGGGTCTGCAGGATCCACAGGAGGACGGCCACGACGCCGGAGAGGAAGCGGGCGAGCTGGTCGAAGAACAGCTCGAAATTCGTCGTCAGCCAGTCGACGAACGCCTTGGCCCAGCCCCCGATAGGGATGCGGTTCTCGGTCAGATATTCCACGAAGGTAATCCGTCTCGTCAGGTCAAAAAGGAGCGCATGACGCGGTGAAAAAAGGCGGGGTCATTCCCCGCCTTGATGCCGATCAGAGGCCGAGCGCGGCCTTGACCGCGGCCGGGCCATCGCCGCCATCCTTGGCGGTGACACCGGCAAGCCACGGATCGACAGCCGTCGGGTTGGCCTTCAGCCATTCCGTCGCGGCGGCATCCGGTTCCTTGCCGTCGTTCAGGATCTTGCCCATGATCTCGTTTTCCATCTGCAGCGAAAACTTCAGATTGGTGAGCAGCTTGCCGACGTTCGGGCACTCGGTGGTGTAGCCGGCGCGCACGTTGGTGAAGACTTCCGCGCCGCCGAAGTTGGCGCCGAAGATGTCGTCGCCACCCGACAGATAGGTGAGCTTGAAGTTGGCGTTCATCGGATGCGGTTCCCAGCCGAGGAAGACGACCGGCGTACCATCCTTTTCGGCGCGGGCGACCTGCGCCAGCATGCCCTGTTCGGAGGATTCGACCACTTCGAAGCCCTTGAGGCCGAAAGTGTCCTTGTCGACCATGTCGATGATCAGGCGATTGCCGTCATTGCCGGGCTCGATGCCGTAGATCTTGTTTTGAAGCTCGTCCTTCTTGGTGGCGATGTCCTTGAAGTCCTTGATGCCAAGTTCAGCGCCCTTGGCATTGGTGGCGAGCGTATACTTGGCGCCGACCAGATTGGGGCCGAACGATTCGACCGACTTGTCGTCGAGGTAGGGGCGCACGTCGTTTTCCTGGGTCGGCATCCAGTTGCCGAGGAAGACGTCGATGTCCTTGTTCTTGAGCGAGGTGTAGGTCACCGGAACCGAGAGGACCTTGATGTCCGTCTCGTAGCCGAGGCCCTTCAGCACCGTCGAGATCGTCGCCGTGGTTGCAGTGATGTCCGTCCATCCGACGTCGGAGAAGCGGACGGTGCCACAGCTTTCCGGCTCGGCAGCTGCAGCCTGCCCGGCCGACATCGCAAGCACCGAAACCGCGCCTGCCAACATCAGTTTGAGAGAGAGTCCTTTTTTCATCGTTGTCGTTCCCCTGCCTCTATTATTGTTTTAGCCAAACACCATTGGATAGCGAATTCAAGCGCTTTGATGTCGAAGGAAGTGTATTGCGTCAATACGCTGACGGGGTGCACGATGCGACGCTGAATGTCGCATTGTCCACGAAATGGTCTAGTCCGGCGAAAATCTGTGGGCGCCGCAAACGCGCTCTGGCCTTCCGGCGCAAGGCTCGTCATTACCCGGAAAGGCAAATGCGGACGTGGTAAAGATGGCCAAACTCTATTTCAGCTATGCGACGATGAACGCGGGCAAGAGCACGATGCTGCTGCAGGCCTCCTACAACTACGAGGAGCGCGGCATGCGCGTGGTGATGCTGATCGCCGCCCATGACGACCGGGGCGGGGTTGGCCGCATCTCGTCACGCATCGGCCTTGCGGCAGACGCCATACCGTTTCATGGCGACGACGATCTCTACACGCTGGTCGAAACCCTCCATTCCGACGGCGCAGGCGCGATCGCCTGTGTTTTCGTCGACGAGGCGCAGTTCCTCAACGAGGCACAGGTCTGGCAGCTTGCCCGCGTCGCCGACCGCATCGGCATTCCGGTGATGGCCTACGGCCTGCGCACGGATTTCCAGGGCAAGCTTTTCCCGGGTTCGATGGCGCTGCTGGCCATTGCCGACGAACTGCGCGAAGTGCGCACGATCTGCGACTGTGGCCGCAAGGCGACGATGGTGGTCCGGCTCGACGGCAGGGGCAATGTCGTGCGCGAAGGGGCCCAGGTCGAGGTCGGCGGCAACGAGAAATATGTTTCCTATTGCCGGCGCCATTGGGAAGACAAGATGCGCTGCGAGTGAGTGCGCCTGCGACCGACTGACCGCTTGCGAGCAGGCTGGTCGCGATGCCAATCTGGTTCGATCCAGTCACGAAGAGGTCCTCGATGCGGCGCCTGCTTTCCAGTCTTCTTCTCTCGCTTTGTCTTGGTGCGCCGGCAGCCCATGCCGGTGGCGACGCGACGGCCGGCGCTCAGGTGTTCCGTAAATGCGCCGCCTGTCATACGGCGAGCGAACCGGTCAACAGGGTCGGGCCGAGCCTCCTGGGGGTCGTCGGCCGTCCGGCCGCGTCCGTCGCCGACTACAGCTATTCCGATGCGATGAAGGCCTTCGGCGCTGCCGGCCACGTCTGGGACGAGGCGACGCTCGCTGAATATCTCTTGAGCCCCAAGGCCATGGTCGGTGCGACCAAGATGACCTTTGCCGGATTGAAGAAGCCCCAGGATATCGCCGACGTGATCGCCTACCTGAAGGCGCCGCCGACGGCCAAGTAGGGTCGGCGCAATTCCGGACTGAATGCGGTTTCGCGCGTTGGTCGCAATTGCGCCCGCCAATCCGCGTCGGGGAAGGGTAGCTCGTCAAAAAGCTGCCGGGAAAGGCTTGTTCTCTTTCGATAAACACCCTTTATATAACTGCAATCGAAGGCTGAATAATTCGGCCGTGCTGGCAGATCCTGCCGCGGTGGATCGAGGGGATGAGATGGCGACTCTTCAGAATTTTGATGCTGAGATCGAGAAGACCAGAAGCGTTGTCGAGCAGATGCGCGGCAAGCTCGAACAGTCAGGCGTCGTGCTGGAGCAGTTCGCAAAGTCCGAGACCAAGCTCGGCGACGTCAATTTCGACATCGAGAACGCCCGGATCCAGGACGTTCTCAATCAGCAGAAGGTGATGGAGGCCAACATCGCCGACCTGATCATCGGGCTCGAGGATGCGACCAATGTCTTCGGCTCCGAGTTCGAGAGCATGAAGAACTATACCGGCTACGAGAAGTTCATCGGCATGTTCTCCAAGCAGAAGATGCAGCGCATGCGCACCGACCGCGTGCGCAACATGTCGCTGGCCGGCAACCTGCAGGAACTGTTGTCGAAGTCCGACATGATCGTCGGCATCCTCAAGGAACAGAAGGCGATCCTCGACCAGCGCTACAAGACCTCGGAGCAGAGCCTGATCCAGGTGATCGAGCGCCGCAAGGGTACGATGGCGAACCTCGAAACGGTGCAGAAGCGGATCGAAGAGCTGAACCCGCTGTTGCTCGACATCGAAAACCGCATCGCCGCCTCGACCGAGCAGAAGGTGCGCACGGAGCTCGAAGGCGGGCGCTCGGCGCTTGCAACGGAGTACAACGAGAAGCAGGCGAAAGAGCAGGAGTTGCTGGCCGAGAGCCAGACGCTCGAGCGCTACACCTCGATGTTCCAGACCTTCGTCGATTCGCTCAACAACCAGATCGCCGCGCAGAACACGCTGATCAACAAGCTGACGATCGATACCGAGCAGCGCATCGTGCTCTACAAGGCACTGGAGGACTCGCTGAAGACGGCTGCCCAGCAGGACGTCGCCCATAAGATCAACACGCTCGGCAGCCAGGTCGACACGGCAGCCGAGGAGACCATGGCCGGCATCGGTGCCGCCGCCCAGCGCCATATCGGCGATCTCCTCGAAATGCATGAAAAGAACATGCTTTCGACCCAGGATATCCAGCGCCGCAAGAAGCTCGCAGACGATGCCTTTGCCCGCCGCTTCCAGTCGGTGATGGATAAACACAACACTGCCAACTACGTGAAGCAGTGATCGGCCGGCGCATGGTCCGATCCGAGTCTGCCTTTCGGCGCGCGCCACGGGGATTTGCATGAAGGTCGCAGCTTCATCCGCTGTCGCACAGTATTTCGCGTCGATCCACGCCGCACTCGCCGGGCTCGAACTGTTTCTCGGTGACCGCAATTCACCGCTCTATCGCAACACCGTCGTCGGCGAAGTGATCGTTCCCTATCTCGGTCGGCTTAAAGCGTCGATCGACTGCTGGGAAAACCGGATCGGGTTCGTCGACCAGTTCCGGATTTCCAGGGCGGAGAGCGGCTTTCCCGTGTTCCAGAACGTGCTGGAACTGGAGAACGATCGCCAGACGGCGGACAAACGGCTGGCCGACATTCCCTCGGCCGATGCCTTGCGGGATGAAATGGTCGATTTCATCCTGAGGCAGAAGGCGTTTCCCGAGGCGTTGCAGGCGCGCATGGCCGAAAGGCTCTATCTGGAGCAGATCGGCAAGGGCGAGATCTTCTCGCCGTTCATCCTGCCCGAGACGATCCGCGTCGCCGTCAATTCCAAGACGATGCGGCCCTATTACGTGGTCAGCTGGGGTGCCTTTGACGGCACCAGCACGCTTCCCATGGTCTACATGGCGACGATCGAGGATTCGTCCGAAAAGATCGTCGAGATGCTGGTGACCGAGGACGGCAAGCTCAACCCGCAGGTCGAGATTCCCTTGCCTGTGGGCGGCCTGCTCAATCCCGAGCTTGCCAGTCGCTTCGACGACTTTGCCGCCAAGAACAGCAGCTATTCGCTGACGCCGGTGACGATCGCCGGCAATCTCGACAAGGATTTCGAGGAGCTGCACCCGAAGCAGTTGCGCCGCATCGTGCTCGGCCCCTTCTATTCGGCCGGGATTACCGAGAACAATGCGCGCATCAACGACATCCTCTCCAAGGTGCGCAAGACCGAGAACGCCTGGCTGTTGACCTGGACGGTGCAGGAGGTGTTTTCCAAGGCGGAGCGGCCGGCCAAGCGCGGCTTCTGGTCGACGACGCCGGCGCAGGAAGAGTTCCACATCGACACTGCCAATCTGGAGGCAACGCGCATGGGTGTCTCCTCCTACGAGAAGCATGCGCTGGTGCCGCACGACGCCTATCAGGCGCTCTATGCCGCCGGCGAAGCGGAACAGGTGTTCGGCGACTACAAGGTCCATGTCATTTCGGGCAATCAGGTCGTGAGCGAGGTTTGACGATGACACTCAACACAGGCCTGACGACGCTGCACGAGGACGAGATCGCCAAACATCAGGCGGTTGCGCAGGGCTTCGTGACCAAGCTCATCATCCTGGAGCGGGACGAGGCCACCGCCGGCGCGCCGATCGCCGGCACCGGCCGCCGCTTCGTCTCCACCGTCTCGACCGGCGGGCAGCGCCGCACGCGCGAAGTCGAACTCGTCAGGACGATCCAGGCCGTACGCCAGGGCGATCCGATGCTCTCGCCGGCCCAGCACGCGGTGCTCTATCGCACCCGCCGCGGCATCCAGGTCGCGCTTGCCGTTTCGGACGTCTTTGCCCGCCAGACGAACCTTGAGCAGCTGCAGGCGAAGAACACGACGTCGCCGCTTGCCGGCGACGAGGCGACCCAGTTCAAGGCGCTGCTTTCGGCGTCGGCCTACGTCGCCGCGTTCACGCTTGCTGCCTATCTCGGCGCGACGCTTGCAGGCGAAGGCGAGCCGGTCGACGATGCGGTCGAGCCCGACTTCCTGTTCGACACGCCGCAGGATGCGCTGAAGAGCCTGGTCGCCGCGCTCGACCGCAGCCTTTCAGGCGCGCCTGACGATCTGGGGCTGACCGCCCGGGCGCGGGCGTTTTCGCGCGTGGCGATCGAAGGGCTGATCGCCCGCAAGGGCCGCTTCACCGGGCTGCAGAGTCTCGAAAACATCCATATCCGTCTCGACCAGGACGATTTTACCCTCAACGGTTTCGACGTGGCGCCGGGCCAGAAGCGCAAGCCTCTGGTGATGACCTTCAAGAAGCCCGAGGAAATCATCGGCAACCATATCGCCAAGTATCAGGCGCTGAAGCTTGCCAAGATGCTGATGGCCTATGACTTCGACCGGCAGATGAACCCCTTCGTCGAGCTCGGCGGTTTCCTGTTTACCTTCATCGGCGACGGCATGCCGGGCACCGGCAAGACGATCCTGATCCAGATGCTGGCCGGCATGCTCAACGATTATTGCGAGATCGCCGGCTACGCCTTCCACTACGAGAATTTCGGCGTCGACCAGATCTCCTCCTACCAGGGCAAGTCCGGCCAGAACTGCAAGGAGTTCGTCAACAACGTCATCAATCCGCGGGCGATCGGCTTCGGCACGATCGACGATGTCGACCAGGTGGCCGCCAAGCGCTCCGACGACCGCGCGTCGGCCGGCCAGCACGAGGTGACGGCGGTGCTGATGGAAAGCTTCGCCGGCGCTTCGACGGTGGTACGCGGCAATTGCACCTTCGGCATGTTCTCCAACTACCCTGAAAATGTCGACGATGCGCTGCGCCAGCGCGCCGGCGCCCGCTGGCTGGTCGACGGGCCACAGACGGAAGACGACTACATCGACATCTTCGCGCTGCTCGTCGGCAAGAACCACAAGATCCCGCTCGGCGAGCATCAGCTGTTCGAGGGCCAGGAGATCAAGCGCGCGGTCGCCCAATCCTATGCCGAGCATGCGCGGCCGAAGGAAGAGGGTCTCGTTGCCGTCTGGGAACGCTATGAGAAGGAAAAGGGCGCGATCGCCTCGCTCGCCGATGTCGGCGCCTATCTGCACATGATCAAGGAGGCGGAACCGCGCTTTACCGGCCGGGCGATCAAGAACATCACCGACGCGATCAAGCTGCGTGCCATGGATGTCGAGCTGCCGGATGACTGGTTCAAGGATGCCGGCTCGTTCATGCACAAGGGCTACGACGAGAAGAAAGCAATGATCGAGGCACTGCGCGGCCCGATCACCATCGACATGGTGCTGCAGGAGATCAACCGCTACGCCGACAGCGAGTTCCGCTACACCGACAAGTCGGACGACGCCGCTGTCACCGACATCATCCGCCGCGAACGCCAGCGCGAAAAGGCGATCCGCGAGATCGAGGCGATGAAACGCGACGGCCGGTGGCAGGGGTGATGGAAAGAACTGACCGATGAAACGCTTGCTTGAAGCGGAACTGATCTATGGGCGGCTGCTCGAAATTTCCGAGCCGCATCTGATCGCGCGCTACAACAAGGCGCTCGAAGGCTTCGGGCTCAGGCCGACGGCGCTGACCCAGTTCAGCATCGACATGACCGGATTTTCGCCCGAGATCGCTGAAGAGCTCGGAGACCGGGACTATCTCGACCCGAACCGGGTCAACCGTCGCTTCATCATCATGACGCCGGACCAGGCGGAACTGCCCTGCGTGCACACGAGCTTTTCCAACACCGCGGCGCTGATGCACGAGTTCTTCAACGCCAACAGCCGTGCGATCAACGCGGTGACGATCAAGGATGCGCTCTACGGCGAGATCGAGGATTCGGTTGCCGTGGTCGACGACATCGACGATTTGCTGTCAATCAACGAAGTGCGCTTCCGGGTCCTGTCGGCCGAAGACATGCTCGGCAAGGCGGCCGAACTGCGCGGCCTGATCGACCGGTTGAAGAAGGTGCCGACCGCCTGGGCCGATGATGGGATGCTCAACCGCATGGTCGAGCTCGCCAAGCTGACCGGCGACATCCGCCAGAACGCGCTGGTGCCGGATCAGCTCGTCTTTCGCCACGAGGCCTTTTGGGCCAATCACTTCGGCGGCGTCTACGTCTTCCTCGACGGCAAGACGACGACGGTCATCTGCGACCCGTCCGTTCCCGGGTTCCGCCGTTCGCGCCCCTGGCAGGTGAGCTACATCGCCATCAACGACCATTCACGCATCTACGACTTTCTTGCGTCGACCAAGCGGCTGCAATTGCCGCAGGCCTCCTGGGTCGAGGAGTCGGGGCTTTATCAGCACCGTGCCGACATGATGGTGCGCGGCCTGATCCACGAGACCGACCCTCAGGCCGACCTCGCCAAGGCCGACCGGATCTGGCTGCAGACCTGGATGCACCGCAATGCGGCTGCCGTCGCCAAGGACGGGGCTTATCCGTTCCTGCAGGAGATGATCCGCACGATTGCCGCGACCGGCACGATCAAGATGCAGGACGTGGCGCCCGCCAACCGCTTCATGCTGGTGCGCGCGGCACCCGCGCATCCCGACCAATGGCTGGTCAACAGGCTGATATCGCAGCTTGTTCCCCGCGATTTCGTCTCGCGCTTCGTCTTCGACAAGCAGGGATTTTATGACGCATACGAGCGCTACAGCGAAAGCTACAAGGAATATGTTGTGGCGACGCTGACCGGCACATATCTGAAAGACAAGGCGGCCTTCCGCCACAAGCTCTATGGGCTCAGAGAGGAATAGGACATGTTCGACCCGATCGTTGCGTTTTTCCAACGCGTCTTTACCGCGATCGGCCGGGGCATCGGGCTCGTCGTCGCCTGGCTGCTCTGGCCCTTCGTCGCGGCGGGCAACTGGTACCGGCAGCGCAGCTGGATCATCAAGGGACCGATCGGCATCATTCTGCTCGGCCTGATCCTGTTTTACGGCTACTTCATCTGGCAGACCCAGGCCTGGACGAACTTCAACGAAGACTATGTCGATCGCTACAAGCTGGCCGAGCGCAAGGTGCCTGCCGGCTCGCCGATGAACGCGCCCGGTGCAACGTCGACAGGTCAGTCGACGACGGGCGGCACGGCCAACAACCTCGCGGGCGTGGCGACGCAGCCGATGGAATCGACGCCGGAGGCGCTGGCGGCCGTTCAGCTGCCAGCCGGCACGGTCTGCCAGACCTCGGCGATCGTCGACGTCACCGCCGATCTCATCGATTTCAACGTCAACGAGAACGCCTGGATCTCGTCGATGCTGCTCTACAAGCTGGGCTTCTTCGGCCTCGACTGGGATGACACGCCCTGGCTCGACAACAAGGCGTCGTTCCAGCGCGGGGTCAACCAGGCGATCCGCCGCACCTCGGTGGAGCTCGTCGATTCGCTCGGCCGCATGCGCGGTACCTCGGGCATCAACAACGCGCTCCAGAGCGCGCGCGGCAACATGCAGTTCGACGAGGAGACCTGGTATTTCGGCATCAATCCGTTCGGCCCGAAGACGCCGACACCGAGCTTTTATCGGGCGGCGATGAAGGACCTGAGGTCCTTCAACACCACGCTCAGCAAGTGCGAGGCGATCTTCGACGGCCGCTCGGACAACCTGGTCGAGTTCCTCGACCGTGTCGCCAACGACCTCGGCAATACCTCGGCGATCCTGCGCGAGCGCTCCGAAAACCACAATGGCGGCTGGTTCGACACGCGCGCCGACGACCGATTCTGGTTCGCCTATGGCCAGCTCTATGGCTATTACGGCATCCTGTCGGCGGCCGGCGCAGACTTCGACAATGTCGTTGCCCAGCGCGGTCTGCTGCCGATCTGGACGGAAACGATCAAGCAGCTGCGCGCAGCGCTGCGCATCCAGCCGTGGATCATTTCCAATGGCGAGGAGGCCGGCTGGATCATGCCGACGCATCTCGCAACCATGGGCTTCTATACGCTGCGGGTGCGCTCCAACATTGTGGAAATGCGCGACATTCTCGCCCGTTAAGGCAGACGACGAGGTGCCGGCCGCCAATGCGCGGCCGCCGCCGATCTTGAGTTAGCGGGATGTGGCGGAAGCCGCAGACACGTCTTCTCCTCCCGCTTCGGCATTGCGAACCGCGCCTTGGAAGGCGTGGACGAAAACGAGACCCTGGGGAGGGGACATGTCATGACGGAGGTCAAGTCCGATATCGAGATTGCGCGTGCCGCGAAGAAGAAGCCGATCCTTGAGATCGGCGCGGCACTCGGCATACCGGCAGACGATCTGCTGCCCTACGGCCACGACAAGGCAAAGATCGGCGCCGATTTCATCGCAAGGCAGCGCGAGAAGAAGAATGGCCGGCTGATCCTGGTGACCGCGATCAATCCGACACCGGCAGGCGAAGGCAAGACGACGACCACGGTCGGTCTCGGCGACGGTCTCAACCGCATCGGCAAGAAGGCGATCGTCTGCATCCGCGAGGCGTCGCTCGGACCCTGCTTCGGCGTCAAGGGTGGCGCTGCGGGCGGCGGCTACGCGCAGGTCGTGCCGATGGAAGACATGAACCTTCACTTCACCGGCGATTTCCATGCGATCACCTCGGCGCATAATCTGCTGGCGGCGCTGATCGACAACCACATCTACTGGGGCAACGAGCAGAACATCGACATTCGGCGCATCGCCTGGCGACGGGTGATGGACATGAACGACCGGGCGCTGCGCAGCATCGTCGGTTCGCTCGGCGGCGTCGCCAACGGCTATCCGCGCGAGACCGGTTTCGACATCACGGTTGCCTCCGAAGTGATGGCGATCCTCTGCCTTTCGATGGATCTGAAGGATCTCGAACAGCGGCTCGGCAACATCATCATCGGCTATCGCCGCGACAAGAGCCCGGTCTTTGCCCGCGACATCAAGGCGGATGGCGCAATGACGGTACTGCTCAAGGACGCGATGCAGCCGAACCTCGTCCAGACGCTCGAAAACAATCCGGCTTTCGTCCATGGCGGCCCCTTCGCCAACATCGCCCATGGCTGCAATTCGGTGGTCGCAACGACGACGGCGCTGAAGCTTGCCGACTATGTGGTGACCGAGGCCGGCTTCGGTGCCGATCTCGGCGCGGAAAAGTTCTTCGACATCAAGTGCCGCAAGGCCGGCCTGAAGCCCGATGCCGCAGTGCTCGTCGCGACCGTCCGGGCGATCAAGATGAACGGCGGCGTCAAGAAGGACGACCTTGGCCGCGAGAACCTGGAGGCGCTGCGCAAGGGCTGCGCCAACCTTGGAAGGCATGTGCAGAACGTCAAGAAGTTCGGCGTTCCCGTCATCGTCGCGATCAACCATTTCACCTCGGACACCGAGGCCGAAGTGCAGGCGATCAAGGACTATGTGGCCACACTTGGTGCTGAAGCCGTGCTCTGCCGCCATTGGGCCGAGGGCTCGGCCGGTATCGAGGAACTGGCGCTGAAGGTGTCAGCCCTTGCGGAAGGCGGGCATTCGCAGTTCTCGCCGCTTTACCCCGACGACATGTCGCTGTTTCACAAGATCGAGACGATCGCCAAGGACATCTACCATGCAAGCGAGGTGATCGCCGACAAGTCGGTGCGTGACCAGTTGCGCAGCTGGGAAGAGCAGGGCTACGGCCGCCTGCCGATCTGCATGGCGAAGACCCAGTATTCCTTCTCGACCGACCCGAACCTGCGCGGCGCGCCGAGTGGCCACACGGTGCCGATCCGCGAGGTTAGGCTGGCGGCTGGCGCCGGCTTCATCGTCGTCATCACCGGCGAGATCATGACCATGCCCGGGCTGCCGAAAGTACCGTCGTCGGAAAAGATCTTCCTGAACGAGCAGGGCTATATCGAAGGGTTGTTCTAGAGTGTTCCGCTACCCCCGTCCTCAAAACGAAAAGCGCGCCATTCGCGGCGCGCTTTTGTCGTTGTCGGACCGTGCCGGCGCGATCAGGCGAAGCTGAGGAAATCGGCCTTTCCGACCGGGACGCCCTTGTGACGCAGGATGTCGTAGGCGGTCGTCAGGTGGAAGTAGAAATTCGGCAGCACGAACTTCTGCAGGTACTCCTCGCCGGTGAACGTCACCTTCAGGTTCGGGAAGTTGAGGACGACTTCGCGGCTGCCGCTGTCTTCGAGGTCGGTAGAGCCGATCGTTTCGAGGAACGCGACGGTGTTGGCGATGCGCTGGCGCAGTTCGTCCAGGGTCTTTTCCTCATCCGGGAAGCGGGGCACCTCAATCGACGTCAGGCGACCGACCAGGCCCTTGCTGGTATCGCTGACGCGCTGTACCTGGCCGGCAAGCGTCAGCATATCCGGCGCCAGCCGAGCGTTGACGAGGTCGTCGGCGGGGATGCCGTTTTCGCGCGCGAAAGCCTCGGCCTTGTCGAGCAGTCTGGTGAGGACGCCGAGGCCGCGAACAAACGCGGGAATGGAGAGCTGGTACATCGTCAAAGCCATGATCGTATCCTTTTGGGCCGGCGACAGTTCAGGCAAAAGCTGGAAACGCTCGTGCCCGGAAATGCGTGATTTCAAAGCGTTGCACCATCCTACCACTTGAATGAAACAATGGAGCGATCCGCATTTGAAACGGGTGGTTTTTTCTCGGGCTGATATTTGGGAGCCGCATGGCGTTCAGGCAAGGCGGGCAGTCGGGTATCTTTGCGCCGGCAAGGGCGAATAACGGATGACGGATGGCTCTCGTTTTCGCTCTGGCGAGCACGCGGCGTCTCAGGCATTCATAATGTGCACAGAAATGCCCAGGACACCGCGATGACGCCACTGGAACTAGAGACCTATCTCCACGCCCACATTCCGCTTTCAGCCGCCATGCAGGTTCACGTCGATGAGGTGAACCTCGAACATGTGCAGCTCAGCGCGCCGCTCGCGCCCAACATCAATCATCGCGAAACGGTCTTCGGCGGCAGCGCGTCCGCGCTCACGATCCTTTCCGCCTGGTCGCTGTTGCATGTGCGGTTGCGGGCCGCCAGTATCGCGGCGCGCCTGGTGATCCAGAGCAACCGGATGGACTATCTGAAGCCGGTCGCCGGCGCCTTTGTAGCGCGGTCCTCTCTGGCGGATGCCGAGCGGTGGCCGGGCTTTCTGCAGATGCTGGAAAGGCGGGGCAGGGCGCGCGCCGTCGTCGTTGCCGATCTGCTTGACGGCAGTGACACTGCCGGCCGCTTCGAGGGCGTGTTCGTAGCCCTCGGTCACGACAGACACTGAACCCGGTCTGGGCTAGCGGCAATAGCGGTAGTCGTTGCGACGTTCGATCACGTCGAGATGCAGGTGGTTTTCGTGAGCGGCGTCGCTGCCGGGGTCGAGCACGGTCTTGAAGTAGAGGCAGGCCGACGCGGTGACCGCGCGCTGAAAGGCGCCGCCCATCGTGCCGTCCTCGTCGCGCGGCTGGATCGTGATCGTCGTGCCGTTGCTTAACGTGAAGGACGCGATGTCGACGGCGTTACCGTGTGCGTGTTCCGAGATCTTGCCGGTGCTTGCGTTGTTGCGTAGGCGGCAGACATAGGTCGAGGCCTGGTTCAACGCCTTGATCTTCACGGTCTTGTCGAAGGCGACTTCGGCTGCGGGCTGGGCCGTTTCCTTCGTCCAGCGCGCCAGCGCCAGAGCCGTCTCGCATCGCATCAGTCCCTTCGGGGCGAGTGCGACGTCGGTCAGGATGTTGGTGACCTCGAGTGGCCTGTCGATGCCGCAGCCCTTGCCGTCGTCAACGCGCTTTGCCTCGCTAAAGGTTGCGCCAAGGGTCCTGAGGTCGGAGAGGCATTTTGCGTATTCGGCGGGTTTCTCGTTTTCCACAGGCGGATAGACGACGGGCTTGCTCTCCTCGCCGGCCTTTTCGTCCGCCTTCTTGTCTGTTTCGGCCGGCTTATCCTGGGCCTTGCCGTCCTTCTCCGCTGGCTCCCCGGCATTGTCCGGTTTCGGCTGCGGCACCGGTTTTTCGTCGCCTTGCTTGGTGTCGACAGAACCTTCCTGGTTGTTCTTCTGGTCACCCTCCGCCGGTTTCTCGTCGGGTGTCGGGACCGCTTCTTCCAACTGAGGGTCGGCCGGCGGCTTCTTGAGCGGCACGGGGCCGGATTTGGGAAGGCCTGCGCCCGCGAGGATCACGACCGACAGGAAAATCAGGGGGAGGTAGCGCTGCATCCGCTTCCTTTCTCGTTGCGAACGAGGCGGGGTTCGAGCGGGAGGAACGCACGGGAGCGGATCTGGTTTCATCCGGCCGCACGCAAAAGCGTTGCAGTTCGGCAACGCTTCGAATTGGTGCGCCCCCACAAATTGTGGGGAGGATGTTTGTTAGTTGACAATCATACTCATGTTTTTTATCCGGCATAAATGAGGCGACGTCATGTCGCAACGCTCTCGAACCTACCGCCCAGCCAGCCCCTTGAGTTCGCCGCTCAACAGCAAGCCCGGCCTCCGAAAATCAAAGGATTGGTCTATGCTCACCCGGCATCGTCGCCTGGCTCTCTTGGCCTGCACGACAACTCTTGCACTTTCCGCCGCAACGCTCGCATTCGCGCAGAGTGCGACAACCCAGACGAAGCCGGAAGAGAAAAAGGCCGAGGAGACCAAGGCAGGCGAGACCTACCTCTCTCCGATCGTGGCGAAGGGCTCGCGCACGAGCGATCCTTATGCCAAGGCCGGCCCGGTCAGCGTCGTCACATCGGACCAGATCGATCTGCAGTCCGGTCAGGAAACCGACGACCTGCTTCGCGGCGTTCCGGGAACGTCGACGGCGAACAATCCCCAGAACCCGGGCGTTGCCGTCAACATCCGTGGCTTTGAAGGGTCCGGCCGCGTCAACATGATGATCGACGGCGTTCGCCAGAACTTCCGCTTCACCGGTCACGAAGCCCAGGGCTTTGCCTATTTCGATCCGGCGTTCCTGTCCGAGATCGACGTGACCCGCGGCGCCGTCACCGGCGTCGGCGGTGGCGCGCTCGCCGGCTCGGTCAACTTCAAGACCTATGACGTCGAAGACCTGATCCAGGACGGCAAGAACTATGGCGGTATCGCTTCGGCGACCTACGGCACGAACGGCGCAGGATGGTCGGAATCGCTGATCGGCGCCTATCGTTTCAACGACGTCTTCTCGGTGCTTGGCGGTATCAGCAAGGCCGATCCCGGCAACTACGACAACGGTAATGGCGTCGAGGTTCCCTTCACCGAGGAAGACCTTCTTTCGGGTCTGTTGAAGTTTGAAGTGACGCCGGACAAGGACCACTCGTTCAAGCTCACCGGCATCACCTACGACAACGACTTCTTCGCAAACTCCTACTTCCAGAACGTGAAGAACCAGACGGTTTCGGCGAGCTACGCCTATACGCCGGACAACGAACTCATCGACTTCCGCGCCAATGCCTATTGGAACCGGCTGAAGATGAAGTACGACACCGACATTCGCGGCGGCGGCACGGCGGCCGGTCGTCAGATCACCGACACCGGCAAGGGCTTTGACATCTCGAACACCTCGCTGTTCGACCTTGGCGACGTTGCCGTGAAGGCGAATTACGGCGTCGAGTACTTCCGCGACGACTACGACGTCATCAACAGCACGGCCCGTCCGGGCGCCGGCGTCAACGGCAGCGGCACCAATGCCACCACCGGCGTCTTCAGCAACACGACCTTCACCTATGGCATGCTGGATCTGACGGCTGGCCTCCGGTGGGATCACTTCAGCCTCGATGGCTCCGGCGCTGTGGTTGCCGGCAACCCGATCGGTCTTCCGGCTGGCCCTTATACGGTCGACAAGTCCGACGGCCGCCTCAACCCGAGCGTCACGGTCGCGCTCAACCCGACGGAATGGTTCCAGCCTTACGTAACCTATGCGGAAACGTCGCGTTCGCCGACGGTCAACGAGACCTTTGCCGGAGGCACGCATCCGGGTCCTTCGGGCCAGTCGTTCTTCCCCAATCCGTTCCTCGAGCCGGAAACCTCCAAGGGCTGGGAAATCGGTGCGAACTTCGCCTTCGACGGCCTGCTTGACCCCAGCGACAACCTGCGGGTGAAGGCCAACTACTTCCATAACCGCATCGACAACTACATCACCGCCGCCCTGCTCAACGGCGGTCGCCAGATCTTCTTCGTCAACAATCCGGGCACCTCGACTGTCCAGGGCTTCGAACTTCAGGCGGCCTACGATGCCGGCTACGTCTTCGGTGACCTTGCCTACACTTACACCGACAGCAAGCTGCCGAGCCAGGTCAACGGTTTCGGCGTCCAGAGCTACCTGCCTGAGAACATCATCAGCGCAACGCTCGGCGCACGCTTCCTTGAAGACCAGCGCCTTGCAGTCGGCACCCGCATCTATGCGGTTTCGAACGCCTTTGTCGGCGAAATCAATCGTACGCCGCCGAACGTCCCGGGCTACGGCCTCGTCGACCTCTTCGCCAACTACAAGTTCGAAAACGGCTTTGAAGTCACGGCCCAGGTCACCAACCTGTTCGACAAGACCTACACGCCGTCTTCGAGCACCATTGCCGGCAGCACGATCGACACCGGCCGCGGCCGAACCTTCCTGGTCACGGCGAAGGCCAAGTTCTGATCGGTTTCAATCCAGCTCCAGTCGGAAAGGCGGCCCTTCGTGGCCGCCTTTTCTTTTGCCGTCGCGCGGTCGTTTTTCCCGCTTGCGCAAGTCCGAAACCCAAGCTAACACTTTGGCCCATGGAAAATGCACGCAACATTTCGATCTGGTGGTGGGCTCGCTGAAGCGGCCTTGACCAGTCATGCGTGATTGAGAGATGAAGCCGCCCGGAGATTTCGAGGCGGCTTTTTTGATGTTTTGGCCGCTCAAGGACCGGGCTTTTACGGAGCGAGGCGAATGGCAACGGTAATTCTCGAGGACGGCTCGGAGAGCTACACCACAAAAGGCGGCATCGTGGTAACGCGCAGGCGGCGCGAAGCCTCCTATCAGGACGCGATCGCCAGCTATGTCGACAGGCTCGACGAGCGCCGCGGCGCGGTGTTTTCCTCCAACTACGAATATCCAGGCCGCTACACCCGCTGGGACACGGCCGTCGTCGATCCGCCGCTCGGGATCTCGTCCTTCGGTCGCTCGCTCTGGATCGAAGCCTATAACGGCCGCGGCGAAGTGCTGCTTGCGATCATCGCCGAGCATTTGAAGACGGTAGCGGATATCACGCTTGGCGCCTCGACAAGCCGCCGCCTCGACCTGACGATCAACCAGCCCGACCGTGTCTTCACCGAGGAAGAACGCTCGAAGATGCCGACGGTCTTCAGCGTCCTGCGCGCTGTCACCAACCTCTTCCATTCGGCCGAGGATGCGAGCCTCGGGCTCTATGGCGCCTTCGGTTACGATCTTGCCTTCCAGTTCGACGCGATCGAGCTGAAGCTCAAGCGCCCGGACGACCAGCGCGACATGGTGCTGTTCCTGCCCGACGAAATCCTCGTCGTCGACCACTATGCCGCCAAGGCCTGGATCGACCGCTACGACTTTGCCAAGGACGGCGCCTCGACCGAAGGCAAGGCGGAGGATATCGCGTCCGAGCCGTTCCAGACCGTCGACAGCATTCCGCCGCATGGCGACCATCGTCCCGGCGAATATGCCGAGCTCGTCGTCAAGGCGAAGGAAAGCTTCCGCCGCGGCGACCTCTTCGAAGTGGTGCCAGGCCAGAAATTCTTCGAGCGCTGCGACAGCAAGCCGTCGGAGATCTCCAACCGGCTGAAGGCGATCAATCCGTCGCCCTATTCGTTCTTCATCAACCTCGGAAACCAGGAATACCTGGTCGGCGCCTCGCCGGAAATGTTCGTGCGCGTGTCCGGCCGCCGCATCGAGACCTGCCCGATCTCGGGCACGATCAAGCGCGGCGACGATCCGATCGCCGACAGCGAGCAGATCCTCAAACTGCTCAACTCCAAGAAGGACGAGTCCGAGCTGACCATGTGCTCGGACGTCGACCGCAACGACAAGAGCCGCGTCTGCGTGCCGGGCTCGGTCAAGGTCATCGGCCGCCGGCAGATCGAGATGTATTCGCGCCTGATCCACACGGTCGACCATATCGAAGGGCGCCTGCGCGACGACATGGACGCCTTCGACGGGTTCCTCAGCCACGCCTGGGCAGTCACCGTCACCGGCGCGCCAAAGCTCTGGGCCATGCGCTTTATCGAGAGCCATGAGAAGAGCCCGCGCGCATGGTATGGTGGCGCGATCGGCATGGTCGGCTTCAACGGCGACATGAACACGGGCCTGACGCTGCGCACCATCCGCATCAAGGACGGGATCGCCGAGGTCAGGGCGGGGGCGACGCTGCTCTACGATTCAAACCCGGAAGAAGAAGAAGCCGAAACCGAACTGAAGGCCTCCGCCATGATCGCAGCCATTCGCGACGCGAAATCCGCCAATGCCGGCAAGGCCGGCCGCGACGTGGCCGCCGTCGGTGCCGGCGTCAACATCCTGCTCGTCGATCACGAGGACAGCTTCGTCCATACGCTCGCCAACTATTTCCGCCAGACGGGGGCGACGGTGACGACCGTGCGCACGCCGGTCGCCGAGGAGATCTTCGATCGGGTGAAGCCGGATCTGGTCGTGCTTTCGCCCGGTCCCGGCAATCCGAAAGACTTCGATTGCAAGGCGACAATCAAGAAGGCGCGGGCGCGCGACCTGCCGATCTTCGGCGTCTGCCTCGGGCTTCAGGCGCTCGCCGAAGCCTATGGCGGCGACCTTCGCCAGCTGGCGATCCCGATGCACGGCAAACCGTCGCGCATCCGGGTGCTCGAGCCCGGTATCGTTTTCTCCGGTCTCGGCAAGGAAGTGACGGTCGGGCGCTACCACTCGATCTTTGCCGATCCGTCGAGCCTGCCGCCGGAATTCATGATCACGGCCGAAAGCGAAGACGGTACGATCATGGGCATCGAGCACACGAAGGAGCCGGTGGCTGCCGTGCAGTTCCACCCGGAATCGATCATGACGCTCGGTGGCGACGCCGGCATGCGAATGATCGAGAACGTCGTGGCGCATCTGGCCAAGCGCGCCAAGATCAAGGCCGCCTGATTGGACCGGCAATCCCGCATTGCGGGGCGCCGAAGACATGCATGACGACAAGGTGCCGCTTCCATCGTGGAGGCGGCACTTTTCGTTTCTATTGTGCCGCGTGACCAGCCGGAACGATCTCGCAACGGTCGGCGAAAAGCCGCGCGCTGAGGAAATCGACGAAGACGCGCACCTTGGGCGACAGATGCCGGTTCGACGGCCACAGCAGGTGGAACTGCCCGGGCGCGTCGAGATGGGCATCGAGCACGGTGCGAAGCCTTCCGTCGCTAAGATGGCGGCGCGCGAGGAAATCGGGCAGGCAGCCGATGCCGAGGCCTGAAAGCACGGCGCCGCTGAGCGCTTCCATGTTGTTGCAGGTGAGCACCGTCCTGAGGCGTGGCTCCCCCCCCTCGGGCGGCAGAGTGATCGGCCATTCCTGTAGCTTGCGGCTGTTGGGAAAGCGGAAACGCACCGCCTGGTGACCGTCGAGATCGCGGGGGCATTCGGGCGTGCCATGCTCTTCAAGGTAGGATGGACAAGCGCAAAGCAGCAGCTGGAACGGTCTCAGCGCCCGGGTCATCAACCGTGAATCCGGCAGCACGCCGCTGCGGATCGCGACGTCCACTTCCTCGTCGATCAGGTCGACGATGCGGTCGTTGAAGTCGAGGTCGAGTTCGATTTCGGGATAGCGCCGCACGAATTCCGGCAGTACCGGCAGGAGCAGGTGGTAGCTGACGATAGGCACGCTAACGCGCAGCCGGCCGCGCGGCATGGACACGGCGTCCGCCAGCGAAGCCTCCGCGTCGTCGAGATCGTCGAGGATGCGGCGGCAGCGCTCGTGAAAGAGGCGACCCTCTTCCGTCAACCGGATGCTGCGGGTGGAGCGTTGCAGCAGGCGGACCCCGAGCTGTTTCTCAAGAGCGGTCACGGCCTTGCCGACCGCCGAAGCCGAAAGCCCGAGGACACGCCCGGCCGCGACGAAGCTGCCGAGATCGGCGGTGCGCACGAAGGCGGTCAATCCGCTCAGGCGATCCATCGTCACTCCATTCGAGCGTTTATTTCCGGTAAATGCGGAAACATGCGTCTATTTTCATATCATTGTGTCGAAAATATCCTGCATTCGTCAATCGATACCCGGTCTTTGCCGAGACGTGGGCGCAGACCTCCCGGGCCTGCGTGGGTATCTCCTTTGCTCGAACGAACGGATGCGAAGCATGAGAGAAGAGATCAAGGACGGGCGCGAGCGTTGGTTCGTGCTCATCGCGGTTTGTCTGGCGGCGGCCGCGATGCCGCTCACCTTCACCGGCCCGGCCGTGGCGCTGCCGGCGATCAGCCGCAGCCTCGGCGCCGATCCGATGGCCCTCAACTGGGTGACCAATGCCTTCATGCTGACCTTCGGCAGCTCGCTGATGGCGGCCGGCGCGCTTGCCGACAGCTATGGTCGCAAGCGCATCTTCCTCGGCGGCCTCACGGCCTTCCTGCTGTTTTCGGCAGGCCTTGCCTTTGCCGGCGAGATCGTCTGGTTCGACGTTCTGCGCGCCCTTCAGGGCATCGGGGCGGCGGCCGCCTTTTCCGGCGGCATGGCCTCGCTGGCGCAGGAATTCGAAGAGAACGAGCGGCTGCGCGCCTTCAGCCTCGTCGGCACCAGTTTTGGCGTCGGCCTTGCCTTCGGACCGATTGCCTCGGGCCTGATGGTCGAGGCCTTCGGCTGGCCGGCGATCTTTGTGCTTGTCGTCGCCCTGGCAGCGCTGTCTCTCCTGCTTGGAGCCATTTTCCTCAGCGAGACACGTGATCCGGATGCGGCCGGTCTCGACTGGAAGGGGGCGGCAAGTTTCACCGCAGCGCTGACGTCGCTGACGTCAGGCATCCTGCGAGCGCCCGAAAGCGGCTGGAGCGATCCGTTGACGATCGCCATGTTCGTCGCCTCCGCATTGTTCCTCCTGGCGTTCTGGCGGATCGAGCGCGTCGTTGCGCGGCCGATGCTGGACCTGACGCTTTTTCGTTATCCGCGTTTCGTCGGCGTGCAGCTGCTGGCGGCGGCACCTGCCTATGGCTTCGTCGTGCTGCTGATCCTGCTACCCGTGCGCTTCATCGGCATCGAAGGCATGGGTGCTGTCGACGGCGGGCGCATGATGATCGCCATGTCTGCGCCGCTCCTGGTCCTGCCGATCGCGGCGGGTCTGTTGACCCGATGGTTTTCGCCGGCGGCGATCTGTGGGGCGGGATTGCTGCTTTCTGCTGCCGGTCTCTTCTGGCTGAGCCGATTTCCGGTTGGATCTGAACCGTTGGCACTGATTGCGCCGTTGCTGCTGATCGGCCTCGGCATCAGCCTGCCCTGGGGTCTGATGGACGGCCTTGCCGTCAGCGTCGTGCCCAGGGAGCGCGCCGGCATGGCGACCGGGATCTTCAGCACCACGCGTGTGGCAGGGGAGGGCGTAGCCCTGGCGATCGTGACGGCGGTGCTGTCGGCGCTCACCGCCTCAAACCTTGGCGCATATGGCGATTTGAATACTGGAGCGATGGCGCAACGCATCGTGACCGGCAATCTTAAGGGCGCCGTACTTCAATCGCCCGAGATCTCGCCGGCCGTGTTGCTGCAAGCCTATGGCGATGCATTCAGCGTGTTGCTCCTTATCTTGAGCGGCATCACGGTTGCGACCGCGACCGTCGTGTTCGTCTTCATCGGCCGGGGCGACAAGGCTGCCGATGACGCGGAAAGCGAAGCCGGCGTTCAGCCTTTCGAGGCGATTGTCTGCGCAGAAAGTGGAACCGGCCGATCCAGTCTTTGACAAGCGCCGCTTAATCCAGCATATGCTTGCTCATCAACCGCCTGCGCGAAATTCGCGCGGGCGGTTTTGCGTTTCAATGGGCTTGCGTTTGCAACTCGTTTGCATCTGCATAGGGAATGATCAAAATGTCTGGATCCGACAACAGAACCGTCCTGCGACTTGCCTTCTGGGGCATCCCGCTCTCCCTGGCCGTGCTGGGGCTGAAGCTTCTCGCCTGGTGGTTTACCGGGTCGGTCGCGCTTCTGTCCGATGGCCTCGAATCCACGGTCAACGTGATTGCGGCCGTCATCGCCTATCTGATGATCGGCTATGCCTCGAAGCCCGCGGATGCCGGCCATCCCTTCGGCCACCACAAGGCGGAGTATTTTTCTGCCGTCATCGAGGGCGTACTGATCGTCGTCGCAGCCCTGCTGATCGTCTGGGAAGCGGTGCCGGCGATGATGGCGCCCGCGGTGATCGAAGCGCCGGCGCTCGGCCTTGCGATCAACTTCGCAGCCGGTGTCGTCAACGCCATCTGGGCCTATGTGCTGATCACTGCCGGACGCAAGCACCGCTCGCCGGCGTTGAGCGCCGACGGTCACCACATCCTGTCTGACGTCGTTACCTCGATCGGCGTTCTGGTCGGCCTCGTTCTCGCGATCGCCACCGGCTACGCGATCCTCGACCCGCTGCTCGCCGTCATCGTTGCGTGCAACATCCTTTACCAGGGCTGGATGGTGATCTCGCGCTCGATCGACGGGCTGATGGACCGCGCCGTGCCGGCGGAAGAGGAAGAGGCGATCAAGCAGGCGATCGCCGCGAATGCCGCGGGTTCGCTCGGCGTGCATGACCTGAAAACCCGCCAGGCCGGTCCGGCCATCTTCGTCGACTTCCACATGGTGGTGCCGGAGGCGATGCCGGTTGGCGAGGCACACGACATCTGCGACCGGATCGAGGATGCCATCCGGGTGGTGCATCCGGGTGCAAAAATTGCGATCCATGTGGAGCCCGAAGGTGAGAAGGCGCACGGCGTGCGCGTCAAGACCACGGTCGGGCGCCAATGATGAAAGTCGGCGGCGCTTCAACCGTGACAAGGTTTCCTTCTTGAGGCGGTTCTGATTTAAGGGCCGAAACTGAGCGTGGCCGGCGCATGAGCCATGGCGAGCGGCCACACGCAGATGGACCGACGGAGTATACGAAATGAGCAAGACAGACGTATCCGGCCTTTCGCAGTTGGGCGCGAAGGTCGACCTGCCGCAAAATCCGGAAGACGCAGTGCTGGAGCGGGTGCCGAGCGGCAACCGGGACAAGGACTATCTTGTCCGCTTCACAGCACCGGAGTTCACCTCGCTCTGCCCGATGACCGGGCAGCCGGACTTCGCCCATATCGTCATCGACTATGTGCCGGACGAATGGCTGGTGGAATCCAAGTCGCTGAAGCTCTTTCTCCACTCTTTCCGCAACCACGGTGCCTTTCACGAGGATTGCACGATCGAGATCGCCCAGAGGCTGGTGTCGCTGCTTTCGCCGCGCTGGCTGCGCATCGGCGCCTACTGGTATCCGCGCGGCGGCATTCCGATCGACGTGTTCTGGCAGACCGGCAAGCCGCCGGAGAGCCTGTGGCTGCCCGACCAGGGCGTGCCGACCTATCGTGGTCGTGGCTAAGGAAAGAGCTTCCTCTAAGCCGTGAGTGACGGGCGCTTCAGCCACGCTTCGACGATGCGCGCGGCGACGTCGGCGGTTGGGTCGCGCGTGTCCACTTCGAGGTCGTAGGCGCAGTAGTCATGTGTCTTCAGGTGAAAGCGGGCTTCGCCGATGGTGCGATCGCCGCGCTCGCGCTCGCGCCGTTCGAGGTCTTCGATCGGCGCATGCACGCCGATCCAGAAGATATCGAGATGGGCGGTGCGGTTCCTGAGGTCCTCTGCCCAGCTCTTCTCCTCGACGATGTGCTCGACGATCAGGTCGTTGCCGGCCTCGGCAAAAGCCGCGATCGAGCGGTGAAATCCGTCGAAGAACCTTGAGCGCTCGCCGCGCATGGCAGGGTGCATGCCGCGCTTGAGAACCCGGAAACCTGCGTCCGCAAGCTGGTCTGACGCATAGTAGCAGAAAGGCTCCGGGAGGGTCTCCCGGAGCGCTTTTGCCAGTGTGGATTTTCCCGCACTCGACGTGCCATTGAGAAGGATGATCCGTCCGTGCTGCACGCTTCGCGATCTCAACCGAAGATCAGCGCGGCGCCGGCAAGCGCCGTTGCGCCGCCGAGGATGCGGGCAAGCAGGCCGCCACCCGAGAGGCGCTGAAGCGCGATGCCGAGGCCGATGCCGGCCGCGTGAAGGGCCGCGGTGGCGAGGATGAAGCCGACCGAGAACGAAAGCGCCCCGGCGCTGCCGAGTTCGCCGCCGTGGGCGTGGCCATGGAAGAGAGCGAAGATGCCGACGATGGCCGCGGACGCCGCCGTGTCGAGACGCACCGCCATGGCGACCAGCAGGCCGAGCGCGACGACGGAGGCAAGGATCGCCGGCTCGACGAAGGGCAGGCCGACGCCGGCGACCGCGAGCGCGAAGCCCACCGCCATCATCGAGACGAAGGCCGTCGGGACGATCCAGAGTGCCCGGCCGCCGATCTGGGCGGCCCAGAGGCCGACGGCGACCATGACGAGGATATGGTCGAGCCCGAAGAGCGGGTGCGAGAAGCCGGCGGCGAACGAGCCGTGTTCTTCCGGGTTGAGATGGGCAAAGGCGGGTGCGGCGGAAGCGACGAGCGCTGCGGCGGCGATCAGGATGCGTCTGTTCATGCGTGTCCCCATGGATCGGCGGGGCCTTGGGAGGATGACCCCACTCTCGAGTGTTTGACGCCTTGATCTTATTGGCCTTTGTCCACCTGTCTATACGGCATTTGGCGGTAGGTGTTTTTACCATAAGCGCACTGTGTCTTGCCGCTTTGTCGCCGCTTCCGTTTGTTGCATTGTCTTCGCGGTCGAGTCGCATTATCTGACATTGACTGAAGACTTCATGAGACGCCGGAGAAACACGGATGTACGACAACGACGACGAGGACGACAAGAAGACCGAATTGCCGCTCGGCAAGGAAACGGAGGCGAACCTTTTCAAGTCGCGTTCGATTTTCATCTACGGTTCGATCACGCAGGAGCTGGCGCAGAAGGTTTGCTCGCAGCTCGTGGCGCTGGCATCGGCCAGCGATGAAGATATCCGTATCTTCGTCAGCTCGCCCGGCGGTCACGTCGAATCCGGCGACAGCATTCACGACATGATCAAGTTCGTGAAGCCGAAGGTCTGGACGATCGGCACCGGCTGGGTCGCGTCCGCCGGCGCGCTGATCTATGTCGGCGTTCCCAAGGAACGTCGTCTTTGCCTGCCGAACACCCGCTTCCTGCTGCACCAACCGTCGGGCGGCACCCGCGGCATGGCTTCGGACATCGAGATCCAAGCGCGCGAAATCATCAAGATGAACGAACGCCTGAACAAGATCTTTGCCGACGCGACCGGCCAGCCGGTCGAAAAGATCGCCAAGGACACGGATCGCGACTACTGGCTGTCGGCGGAAGAAGCCAAGAGCTACGGTCTCGTATCGCGCATCATCACGTCGGTTTCGGATATCTGAGTTCGCTCGAACCGAACGAAGCGACGGGGCATCGGCACATCGCCGGTGCCCTTTTTCGTTTGCGCGCCGCTGCTCTCCCGGCCGGGCATATCTCGCATGCGGCGGCTTGCCGCGCTCCGGCAAGCCGTGTATAGGCTTTGACCATGACCAAGGCTGACGCATATCGGATCGCCTCGATCCTCGCCGGACACGATGACAATCGTGCGCCGTCGCGCGCCTTCGCATCGCTTCTTCTTCTCGGCCTTACTCGCGGTTGCCGGGTTCGCTGAGGAGCGCCCGGCGGCCGAAAAGCCACGCCGGCGGATGCTCCTCGACCCCATCAAGAGTTCAAGAATAAAGGCGCGTTCCATCAGGCATTAGCCATCGCATTCCGATCCTCGATCGGTTATGGCAAGGCGGCCAGGACGCTCAGTGATGAAGAGAAGCTGCAATGATCCAGAAATCGCATCCCGTTAAGATTGGCATGCCCGACGCGGCCGTGAAGTACCAGGCCTATCCGCAGATCGCGCTCACCGAACGCACCTGGCCGTCGAAGACGATCACCAAGGCGCCGATCTGGTGCTCGGTCGACCTGCGCGACGGCAACCAGTCGCTGATCGACCCGATGGGCCACGATCGCAAGGCGCGCATGTTCCAGCTGCTGCTCGACATGGGCTTCAAGGAAATCGAGATCGGCTTCCCCTCGGCCTCGCAGACCGACTTCGATTTTGCCCGCTGGTGCATCGAGGAAGGCAATGTCGCGAGGGACGTATCCCTGCAGGTGCTGGTGCAGTGCCGGCCGGAACTGATCACCCGCACGTTCGAGGCGCTCGAAGGCGCGCACCAGCCGATCGTGCACTTCTACAATTCCACCAGTGAATTGCAGCGCCGCGTGGTGTTTTCCAAGGATGTCGCCGGCATCAAGCAGATCGCCACCGACGCCGCCAAGATGATCACCGACATGGCCGCCAAGGCCGGCGGGGGATATCGCTTCGAGTACTCGCCGGAAAGCTTCACCGGCACCGAGCTCGAGGTGGCGCTGGAGATCTGCAACGCGGTCACCGAGATCGTCAAGCCGACGGCTGACAACAAGCTGATCCTCAATCTGCCCTCGACCGTGGAGATGGCGACGCCGAACATCTATGCCGACCAGATCGAATGGATGTGCCGCAACCTCGACAACCGCGAGAACCTGATCATCTCGCTGCACCCGCACAACGACCGCGGCACCGGCATCGCCGCCACCGAACTCGGCCTGATGGCGGGCGCCGACCGCGTCGAAGGCACGCTGTTCGGCAACGGCGAGCGCACCGGCAATGTCGACGTCGTGACCCTGGCGCTGAACATGTTCACGCAAGGCGTCGACCCGCAGCTCGACTGCTCCGACATCGAGCGGATCAAGGAAGTCTACGAGTATTCCAACCAGATGGTGATCCCCGAGCGCCATCCTTATGTCGGCGAATTGGTCTACACGGCGTTTTCCGGCTCGCACCAGGATGCGATCAACAAGGGCATGAAGGCGATCAAGGTCGCCAACAAGCCGCTCTGGGAAGTGCCGTACCTGCCGATAGACCCGCGCGACGTCGGCCGCTCCTACGAGGCGATCATCCGCATCAACTCGCAATCGGGCAAGGGCGGCATCGCCTATATCCTGCAGGAAGACTACGGCATCAACCTGCCGCGCAACCTCCAGGTCGAGTTCCGCGAGGACATCCAGCGCATCACCGACGAAGAGGGCAAGGAGCTTCCCTCCAAGCGCATCTACGAGCGCTTCATCGAGCGCTACGTCGAGCAGCCGGGCGCGCGCATCAAGTTCGTCGATCACCACACCTATCCGGTGGGCGAGCACAAGGGCGTGCGCGTCGTGGCCGCCGAGATCACCGACAATGGCGAGCTCAAGCGCATCGAAGGCAAGGGCACCGGCCCGATCGATGGCTTCATCAATGCGCTGTCGATCTATCTGGGCGTCGATCTCTCGGTCGCCGACTATTCCGAGCATTCGCTGCAGCACGGCTCGAACGCGGCGGCGATCGCCTATGTCGAGATGGAGCATCCGGGCGGCAAGCTGTTCGGCGCCGGCATCAACACCAACATCGTCGCAGCGTCGCTCGAAGCCATCGTTTCGGCCGCCAACCGCGTGCTCGAGATCAAGAGCTAATCGCTTCACGCCGCAAACATAGATAAGCCGCACCGGGGCAGCCCGGTGCGGCTTTTTTCATGATCTGCCGTCTTCACCTTCAGATCGTCGCGGCGACGCTCTCGGCGATATCCTGCATGCCGACATGGGCGGATGGTCCGACGAGCACGAAGGACGCCCCGCCGCGCTGCCAGGTGACCATTCCGAGATCATCGCGGATGCTCTCTTCGAACTGGTCGGATTGCGGGCCGGAGGTATTTTTCAGGAAACAGATGGCAAAGATCTCGCCCTCGGCGCTGCGGTAGACGAGTTGCGCCACCGGCTTGCCGTTGGCGACCAGCAGGCGCGCACCCTCGAAGGCGAGGCCCTTGCCGCCGAGTTGCGGGATCTTGAACGGAACGCCGACGCTTGCGGCAAGCCAGGTTTCGATCTTCGGCGCCTCGGATGCGGGAACCTCGACCAGGTGGTCCTTCTGGCGCGAATAGATGCGGTGATAATCGGCGATATCGTCGAGCCACCCGCGCGCCGAGGCGACATTGGTCGGCTCGGCGGCGTTGTTGGCGGCGCCGATGACGTAGCCGGCGGCACCTCCAAGCAGCATCAGCGCCACCGATGCGGCAGCCACGCGCGGCCAGATACGCACGTTCCTGACCGTGGCGGCGACCGTTGCCACCCGTTCGGTCTTCGGGCTTGCGCCCGGTCCCTGCTTGATCTGGCGCACCAGCGCCAGCGGCACCGGATCGTGCAGGAAATCCTCGAAGGCCGTATCGCCGAAGCCGCTGCCGGCCTTCAGCCGTTCCAGAAGCGCCTTGGCATCATCGTCACGGGCCAGAAGCGCCTCAAGTTCGGTTCGTTCGCTTTCGCCGATCTCGCCGTCGATATAGGCAGACAGACGAATTTCGAGTGCTTGACCTTTTGTCTGTTGCAACGGTCAGGCCCTCCTTTCGGTATTCTCGGAGATCATCGCCGCGAGCCTCAGGCGCGCGGTCGACAGTCTGCTCATGACGGTGCCGATCGGGATGCCCAGGATATCGGCGGTCTCTCGGTAACTGTGGCCCTCGACGTTGACCAGCAGAAACACGCTCGCGAGCCCCTCGGGCATCGACAGGATCATCTTTTGCAACTGGCTGACGTAGATGGCCTTCTCGGCGGATGGTTCGATGCTGAGTTCGTCCTGGTCGTGCGCGTCAACCGTGCCACCGCCGGTGCGTACCTTGCGTTTGCGAATTTCGTCGACCCAGAGGTTGCGCGTCATGGCATAGACCCAGCTTTCCAGCCGGCCCTCGCCATTCCAGAGGTGGCTGCGCGTGATCGCACGCTCGCAGGCTTCCTGGACGAGGTCGTCGGCATCATGGGCATTGCGGGTCAGCGTCATTGCGAAACGGCGCAGCTTGGGCAGAAGGCTGACCAAGTCGCGTCTGAAGTCCTTCGTTTCTGCCGCTGGACGCATTGCTCTTCCAAATGAAACGTGCCGGATCGCGCATTTATTCGCCGTGCGGGGCACGGGACGAATGATATGAAACATTTGCTCCTTAGTCTGCAAGGGAAGTGCCGGAACGGAAAGCAAAATCTGCTGCTTCATCGCGTCTTTTCCCAAATGGCGTCTGCCGCGGCCGCGCCCGTTAACTATGCGCTTCGTTACCGTTAACTGCGATGTTGCGTCGGCATCGCGTCAAAGTTCGGCCCGAATCTCGCCTGACCTCGTTGCACAACTGCAGGTCGCTACCGGGGATCCGTCGATGAACAATCAAGATCGTAATGGCAGAATGAACGTATCCCGCCTCAGAGGCGATGGGCTCGAAAGGACCCGTGTCCGTCCTGTCGCCGCGGTGATCCGGATGGGCGCGATGGTTCCCTTGCTCGCGGGGCTTGCGGCATGCCAGAGCGCGGACCTCAGCGAGACCGGGTCACTGTCATCCTACAAGGACTTCGTTGCGAGCGACGGCCTCGTCACCAAGACGAAGTACCGGGTCGACGCCGCCTCGCTGAAAACCGTCAAGACGGTGCACGTCATTCCGACGACCTTCGCATCCAATGCCGGTCTCGACAAGCTCGGAGAGCCGCAGAAGAAGCTGGTGGCGACGGCGATTGATCGCCAGCTGTGCGAGGCGTTGAGCGCCAACTACGACATCGTGCCGGTGTCGAAACCGGCCGACATGGCGGTGCGCTCGGTTGTCAGCAAGGTCAAGGCTACGAACGCCGTGGTTGCGGGCGTGTCGACCGTCACCTCTGCCGTTGCACCCGTTCCTGTGCCGCGCATCCCGATCGGCCTCGGCAGTCTTGCGATGGAGGCGGAGGCCTTCGATCCGAAGGGCAAGCAGATCGCCGGTCTGACCTGGGCGAGGGGGGCCAACATCATCACCAACGGCTCGCGTGCATCGACGGCAGCCGACGCCTTCGAACTCTCCGGGGATTTCGCGGAGGATTTCAGCGCGCTGCTCGAAAAATCCGGTGACCCGATGACATCCGGTTTCGAACTGCCGTCGATGAAGAACGTCTCGAACAGCGTCGCCTATGCGGTGACGGGCAAGCCGACGGATCCGGATTGCGCCGTGTTCGGCAAGGGCTCCGGTCTCGGCGGCATCGCCGGCGGCGCACTTGGCCTGCCGCCCGAATGGTCGGAAAAAAAGAACGAGACCAAGCCCATTGCCAGCGGCACTGAGAAAGGCACCGGAAAGAAAAGCTAGCTTTCCGAGTTTGCGCCCTCATAGTTGAGCCTGTCAGAAAAGGGCGGCGCAAGCAGCGCCGTCCGTCTGGGCATCTGCAAGGTCAATACTGGCGAACGCCGCCCAGCGACTGCAACAGGGCGCGATAGGCCCAGGTGTTCTCGCCGCCGCGATCGCGGATCTCGACGAGCTGCACGCGCGCTTCATCGACGTGGCCCTGCTCGATCAGAGCCTGGCCCATGTAGGAGCGGGCGAGAATGTAGTTCTCGTCGGCCTGGAGCGCGCGCTTGTAGTACTGCATGCCGAGTTCCATGCGGCCGGCCTTGCGGTTGGCGTAGCCGAGATAGTTGAGCACGCGGGCGCTCTTCTGGTCCTTGACGGCGCCGAGCACCTTGATCGAATTTTCGTACTGGCCGGCATAGGCCAGTTCGCGAGCCGCCTGGAACAGGATGTCGTCGCTCAGATCGCTCTTCTTGGCGTTGACGCAGGCGCTCTTCTTGGCGTCCCAGACCTTGCCGTTGGTGCATTCGCTCGTCGTCTTGGTCTTCTTCGGAGGTTCGCTCGTGTCCTCGCCGGCCGCCATGACGGCCTGCGCCATGAAGGTGGTGGCGCCTGCGACGAGCAGTGCGCTGAGAATGTACTTGCCGTTCATCATGCCATCTCCCATTGCGCGCACGCGAAGGTCCGTGCGGTGTCTCAGATCATCGCCTGCCTTGCCCTCATCGGACGGCAGACTGCTGCCCGTCAAAACCTCATGCGAGGGTGGCGTACAACCGGCGCGACCGGCAGGACGCGGACGCACCGGTATATGACGCATGAGTGCGCGGGTTTATTCGTCGGGCGATGAAATTTCGACGGTTGCCTAGAAACGCGTGGTTTCGGCAAGCGAAACGGTGGTGGCGTCGCCGTTCAGCTGATAGCGCTCGCGGGTCAGGTGCCAGTTGCCGGGCTCGCCGGCAACTGTGAAGAGATTGTAGGCAGCAGGCGGCTTGTGTCCGCCCGGCCCTTGCGAGGCGGACGCGATGCCGACGACCGGAACGGGCGCCTCGTGGCCCTTCAGCCAATAGACGGTGTTGAGATGGGTGTGGCCGTGGATGACCAGTTCGGCGCCGCCCGACGAGATGGTGGCGGCGAAACGCCGGATGCCGATCATGCGCTTGTGCATCGAGGTGGCGCCGCGGATCGGCGGATGGTGGATCATCACGACGCGGAAAAGGCCGGCCTCGCCCGCCTGGCGCAAGAGGTTGACGGTCGCGCGCGCCTGCCGCTGGCCGAAATAGCCGCTTGCTGCAAAGGGGGGCGTGGCGACAGCGGTCGAGCAGCCGATCAAGGCAACCGGGCCGCGCACCCGCATATAGGGAAAGCAATGGTGCCGGTCATGCCAGCCTGCGGGCGCGTGGTCGCCGCGCATGTAGGGATACCAGGCCCGGGTGGTCTTCTCGTAGGCGCCCGGCACATAGGCGTCGTGATTGCCGGGTACGACGGAGATGTTTTCGGGCTTGCCGGCATCCTCGAGCCACTCGGTCACCGCCGTGATCTCGCGCGAGGAAGCGAGGTTGACGAGGTCGCCGGTGATCGCCAGGTGATCCGGGTCCTTTTTCTCGATATCCGCAAGCAGGGTGTCGAGTGTACCGGTGAAGAGATGCCGGCTACGGTTGCGATGCCAGTTGACGAAACCGGTGATGCGCTTCGACGCGAGTTCCCGCAAGGACAGTTCGGGCAGGGGCCCGAGATGGACATCGGAGATATGGGCAAATTTGAACATCGACCCCGTCTAGCGCATATTCCGGCCTAGGGGAATCAGGTTGCCCGATGAATCGCGTGCACCGGGTAACATGAGAGGAATGAGACGCTTGACCGACGATAGACCGCCGGAGATGCGGCGCTGGTATCTCCGATTGCTGATGCGTCTTGCGCATGGATATTACGCGCTCTCGCGCGGCATGACGATGGGGGTCCGGGCGGCCTGCTTCGATGCGGACGGCCGGGTGTTCCTGGTGCGCCATTCCTATCTGCCCGGCTGGCATTTGCCGGGCGGCGGGCTCGACCGCGGCGAAGCTTCGCTTGACGGTTTGCTCCGAGAAATGCGCGAGGAGGGCAACCTGGAAGCGACTGCACCGCCCGTGCTCATCCAGGTCTATTACAACAAGCGCACGAGCCGCCGCGATCACGTGGTCTTCTACCGTTGTGACGGGGTGAAGCAGACGGTGGCGAAAGCGCCCGATCTGGAAATAGCCGAAAGCGGCTTCTTCGCACTCGACGCGCTACCGGAAGGCACCACGCCCGCCACGCGCCGGCGGCTCACGGAGCTTGCCGGCGACATGGCTTTCGACCGCTACTGGTAGGTGCAGCCAGTCCTTGATGCTTCAGAGCGTCAGGCCGCGACCTGCAGCGCCTCGCGGCCGTGCGGCGCCGTGAGATCGAGCACCGGGCCGACCGGGACCACGCCTGTCGGGTTGATGGTCGTGTGGCTGCGGTAGTAGTGCTCCTTGATGTGGCGCATGTCGACCGTCTCGGCCACGCCCGGCACCTGATAAAGCTCGCGCAGATAGCCCTGAAGGTTCGGGTAGTCGGCGATCCGGCGGATGTTGCACTTGAAGTGGCCGACATAAACAGGATCGAAACGCACGAGCGTCGTAAACAGCCGCCAGTCGGCCTCGGTCAGGTGGTTGCCGGCGAGATAGCGGTTCGACGACAGGCGCTCTTCGAGCGTGTCGAGCCGGGCAAAGAGGGCGGTGACACTTTCCTCATAGGCGACCTGCGTGGTGGCGAAGCCCGCCTTGTAAACACCGTTGTTGACGTCGTTATAGACATCGGCGTTCAGCGCATCGATCTCGGCGCGAAGCGCCTGCGGATAGAAGTCGAGCGTCGAGCCGGTGAGGCGGTCGAAAGCCGAATTGAACATCCGGATGATTTCGGAGGATTCATTGGAAACGATCGTGTTCTGCTTCTTGTCCCACAGCACGGGCACCGTTACCCGGCCGGAGTAATTGGCGTCGGCGCGGGTGTAGACTTGCCAGAGCGCCTTTGCACCGAACAGATGATCCTTTGTGCCGATGCCGTCGTCCTTGAATTCCCAGCCTTGGGCGAGCATCAGCGGATCGACGACGGAGACGGAAATGAGGTCTTCCAGCTTCTTCAGCTTGCGAAAGATCAGGGTGCGATGCGCCCAGGGGCAGGCAAGCGAGACATAGAGGTGGTAGCGCCCGGCTTCAGCCTTGAAGCCGGCGTCGCCGCTCGGGCCGGCCGAGCCGTCCGCCGTCACCCAGTTGCGGAACTGCGAGGCGCTGCGCTTGAAGTGGCCGTTCGTCGCCACAGTGTCGTACCAGACGTCCTGCCAGACGCCGTCCACCAATCTGCCCATCGGACGATCTCCTTTGTGATCCTTGCCCTCATAGATAGCGTTTCCGCCCGCGTCCGATAGAGGGCGAATTCGGAACAGTGCGTTTTACGCTTTGACAGAGGGCAATTTTCTGCTATCGGCGATCTCACGACCTTTTTTCGTGCTGGAAGAAATCACACTGATGATGCTCTCGGGAAACCTGCGACGACGCTGATGCTGCCAACGCCCTCATCGGGCGAAGCCATCCCTATGTCTGTCTGCATGCCTGGTTCCCGATCCCATGAAAAAGCACGATCTCGTCTACCTGACTGAAGACGCGTCCCACGACGCCGCCATCGAAATCATCAACGAAGAAGCCTTTGGCCCCGGCCGGTTCGCCCGGGCGGCCGCGCGTATCCGCGAGCAGGGTACGCACGACCGGTCGCTCTCCTTCATCTGCGCCGACCATGGCGAGACCATCGCTTCGGTGCGGATGACACCGGTCTTTGCCGGTTCGGTGAAGGGCCATCTGCTCGGCCCGCTCGCCGTCCGGCCGTCGCACAAGAACATGGGTATCGGCCGGGAACTGGTGCGCATCGCCGTCGAGGCGGCGCGGCGCAACGGTTCCGAGGCGGTGATCCTCGTGGGCGACCCACCCTATTACCAGCCGCTCGGCTTCGAGAAGGTTCGCTACGCCGCACTCGAATTCCCGGGCCCGGTCGATCCGGCGCGGGTGCTGGTGGTGCCGATGGTGGCCGGCGTGCATGCCGGGCTTTCGGGCGTGATCGGCTGGCGGAACGACGCGGTGGAAGCTACGATCCCGCTCGACCTGCCGCTTGCCGTCTGACACCAAGCTCTAACACGGCCCCGGCGTCGCCGATCGACCGGTCGCCTATGGAAGCGACTTTCTAAGGAAAACACGGCTGCGGCCCGGCGGAAAATCCGGCAGCTCGCCGAAGGCTTCATAGCCCTGGCGTTCATAGGCGCGCCGGGCCTGCGGGTTGAAGGTGTCGATCCAGGCGCCGTGGCAGCCGCGGTTGCGTGCTTCCGCTTCGGCGGCCTGAAGCAATTGCCCGGCAAGCCCCTGGCCGCGGAGCTCTTCGGGTAGCCAGAGCCATTGCACGAACAGCCAGCCCCAGGCGGTGTAGCCGCTCAAGCCGCCGCGCTTGCCCGCGGCTTGCGGGCCGCCGACGAGAACGGCGAGCGGTCGTCGCTCGGAAGGTCCGACATCGGCGGCATTGAAGGCAGTGAGGCCGTTGCCGATCGCTTCGAGCGCCTCGGGCGACGGGGCATCGGTCACCACGAACAGTGCGGTCCCGTCCGTCACGGGCGACGCATGCTGAAGACGTCGAGGCGATCCTCGCCCACATCCATCTCGTCCAGCCGCCAGCCGAGCCGCTCATAGAAGGCGCGCTTGCCGGGAAGCGCACACAGGTGCACGGCGTCCGCTCCGCCGTCGAGCGCAGCGTGGGCAGCCTTCAGGACGATCTTGCCGCCGATGCCGCCGCCGCGAAAGGGCGGATCGACCCAGACGGCCGCGACCCAGGGCGTAAGCGCCGGCCGCTCTTCAAGGTCCGAGGCGATCACCGAGGCGGTGCCGATGAAGCGGTCGCCGTCATGGGCCACCAGGCACAACGGCTCTGCGTCTTCGGCAAGGCTGTCTTCGAGCAGGCCGGTAATGTGGCTGAGCGGAAACCCGTGCGGCTCCCACCACGCCCGCCAGATGCGGTCCGCGACGTCGTCGAAGAAATGCCGTGCGTCGCGAAGATCGCTGACGGTCACAGTCTGATCGCTCATCGTCCCTCGCGATACCAGGTGGCGGAAATCAGGAAGAGCAGGGCCGCCAGGCCGAGCAGGCCCGAAAAGAGCGGCAACGAATTGATGCCCTTCAGCACGGTCTCATCGGTCATGCGGATCGACAGCCGCTGGTCGTCGGCCGCGCGGATCGAGCCCCGGACCGGCAACACGGTCGGCAGGTCGAGCGGGCCTTCCGCGCTTGCAAGCCGCCGCACCAGCCCCTTGGTCTTTTCCGCCCAGGGCCGCAAGGTGTTCTCTGTCGAAATCGCCGCCTTGAATTCCGGCGCATTGGGATCGCCGACATGGGCGAGCGCCGTCAATTCGCCGTTCGCCATCTCGAACAGCCCCGTTTCCGTGGTGGCGAGCTCGGCCGAATAGAGGCCCGGTTGCTTTTCGGTGAGCGTTACCTGCTGCCTCTGGCCTGAGGGAGAAACGAGAGACACGGGGCCGGGATCGCCATCGATCGTCTGGCGGGTAATCTCCAGCGTACGGCCGCGGGCACGCGCGGTCAGCGCCTCCTCTTCCAGCGAGGGTTCCTGCATCAGCCAATGGGCGGTGCGACGATAGAGCGAGACATGCGGCCCGCCGCCTTCAAAGCCCCGGGCCCAAAGCCAGCCCTGATCGGACAAGAGCATGGCGACACGGCCCTTGCCGACGCGGTTGAGCACGAGCAGCGGCTTGCCGTCCGCCGCCTGCATCACGGTGTGGCCCTGCGGCCGATCGACGTCGACGGTGCGGAACCAGCGGCCCCAGTGCGGCGGTTCGCTGTCGGAGCCTTCAAGCCCGCGGGTCACCGGATGCTTCTTGCCCTCGTCCGAAAGGCGCGGGAAAAACGCCTTCTCGTTCATCACGCCGGTCGGCGCCGCCGGCAACACCGCCGACAGCGGCGTGGCGGCGATGGAATCGTCGCCGGCGTGTTCAGGACCGGCCGCGATCAGCAGCGCCCCGCCGTTTTCGACATATTGGGCGATGTTGTCGTAGTAGAGGATCGGCAGCAGGCCGCGGTGCTGGTAGCGGTCGAGAATGATCAGATCGAACTCGTTGATCTTGTCGACGAACAGTTCGCGGGTCGGGAAGGCGATCAGCGACAGCTCGTTGATCGGGGTGCCGTCCTGCTTTTCCTGCGGGCGCAAAATGGTGAAATGCACGAGATCGACGGCCGCGTCGGATTTCAAGAGATTGCGCCAGGCGCGTTCGCCTGCGTGCGGCTCGCCGGAAACCAGTAGCACGCGCAGGTTTTCGCGAATGCCATCGAGCACGTGCACCGCGCGGTTGTTGGCGGTGGTCACTTCACCGGGAACCGCGTCGACGGCGAACTCCAGAACGTTGTTGCCGCCACGCGGAACATTGAAACTGAAGGGGACGTCGGTGCCGGGCTCGGCCCGTTCGCGGGCGATCTCGTTGCCGTTGAGGCGGATCGTCACTTCCGCCGTGCCGCCCGGGGCGGCGCCGTCGTCGATGACCCGGAACGAGAGCTTCTGATCCTCGCCGACAATGCCGAAGCGCGGCGGATTGATGAGCTCGACCCTGCGGTCGAACTCATTGGGCTTGCCGGTGATCAGTCCGTGGATAGGTGCGTCGAAGCCAAGCTGCCGGCCGATCTCGGGCACATCGTGGATCTGGCCGTCGGTGATGAAGATGGCGCCGCCGACGCGTGCCGGCGGGACATCGGACAGGGACGAGGAAAGAGCCGAAAACAGGTCGGTCGACGGCGACACGCTGGCCGGGTCGGTCTTGGCCTCGACGATGCGCGGTTCGATGAGCGGTATGGCGGCCAGTCGGGCCCTCAGGTCCTCGACGGCACGGTCGGTCTGGGCGGTGCGATCGCCGTTCTGCTGGCTCTGGCTGCGGTCGACGACGATGGCGACGATGGTTGAAAGCGGGTCGCGCAGCTCCACGAAAATCGAGGGATTGGCGATCGCCAGTCCGAGGGCCGCAAGGGCCGCCAGGCGCAGCCAGGCGCCACGCACCTTCGCCCAGAGGCCATAGGCGATGAACAGCGCCGCAATCGCCAGCAGCGGCACGAAAACGATCCAGGGGATCAGCGGGGCAAAGCCATAGGTCATCGATCGGCCCTCACTGTCCAAGCCTCTGGAGAAGGTCGGGCACGTGAACCTGGTCGGCCTTGTAGTTGCCGGTCAGCATGTACATCATGATGTTGACGCCCGCGCGGTAGGCATATTCGCGTTGCATCTCGTCCGGCGGCACGGTCGGCAAGAGCGGCGCGCCGTTGACATCCACCGCCCAGGCGCCGGCAAAGTCGTTGCCGGTGATCATGATCGGCGTGACGCCGTCGCCGCCACGCACCGGGCGATTGCCGTCATCCTCGTCGCCGTTCGGCGCGGCCTCGACCCACAGCTGGCTCTCGGCATAGCGTCCGGGGAAGTTCGAAAGCAGGTAGAAGGCTTTCGTCAGCACATGATCGGAGGGCACGGGTTCGAGTGGCGGAATGTCGAGTCCGCTCAGCATGGATTGCAGGCGTTGGACATTCGGGCTGTCACCGGCCGCAGACGGGTTGAGCGAGGAGAACTGGTCGCGGGTGTCGAAGAGCACCGTTCCGCCGTTGCGCATATAGGCATCGATCCGGCTCATCACCCTCGAGCTCGGCATCGGCGCAGTCGCGGATACCGGCCAGTAGATGATCGGGTAAAACGCCAGCTCGTCCTGCTCGAGGTCGACGCCGACGGGCACGCCCGGCTCGAGCGCTGTTCGATAGGTGAGATAGTTGCTGAGCCCGATGAGCCCCTGTTCTGAAAGCCGGTCGACTTCGGCCTCGCCGGTGATGACATAGGCGAGGTGGGTGGTGTCGAGCCGCTCAAGCGTCTGCTCGTCGCTCGGCTGGCTGTCCTGGGCGTGTGCGCTCGTCGGCGTCAGGACCGCCGGGCCAAGCGTGGCAAGGCCAAGGGCCGAGAGCATCATGACGGCGGCGGCGCCAGCGGCACCGCGGCGGCGCAAGCCGGCCAGGCCGCCGACCATGTAGAGCACGATCATCGTGTCGATCAGGAAAAGCATAAGCGCAAGCCCGAAGAGATAGGGCCGGATCGAAAACGGTCGCGCCCCTTCCAGCCCTTCAGCCCGCTCGCCGACGAGGCTGCCGGCGGCAATCGCAACGATCTTGCCACCTTCGGGGATGAGGTTGTTGGCGACGTATCCTTCCTCCGAGCCGTAAAGGCCGGGCGGTGTGTCGGCCGAAACGGTCGGAGCTACGCCCGGTGCGATCTCGAGCGGACGGGCGCTGCCGGTCCCGCTTGTCAGCTCGCCCCGGGCATTGATCAGGCGGTAGGGCGGCAGCGACTGCGCCTTGTTTGCCTGATCACCGGTGACGCCGCCGGCGCGCGAAAGCTGGATCGACCGGCGCAACATGTCGACGAAGGAACCGGAAATCGGCAGGTTCGACCAGTTCGGGTCGGCGCTCACATGGAAAAGCACGATGCGCCCGCGTCCGCGTTCGGCGGTGGTTACCAGTGGAGTGCCATCGGCGAGGTTGGCCCAGGTCCGTTCCACGAGATCAGGCGTTGGCTGGGCCAGCACCTGGCGTTTCACCAGCACGTCGCGCGGTCGTTCCAGGCCGGCAAAGGGGCTTGCGGCGGGATAGTCGGCAAGCGGCTGCGGCTCGGACCAGGAGAGGGCGCCATCGAGGCTGCGTTCGCCCTGGCGCAGGACGACCGGCACCAGCGGGTCGTCGGCCGGGGCGCCTGCCAGGCGCGGACCGGCGAAGCGGATCAGCATGCCGCCATTCTCCAGCCAGCGGCTGACGAGCGGATAGCTTTCATCCGGCAGCCGACCAACATCGGCCATGACGAGGATCGACGGGTTTTGCGCGAGAAGCTCGGCGATCGCCTTGCCGATCGCTTCCTCGCGCGGCTCGATCAGGTCCGCATGCGGCTCCAGCGCCCGCTTGATGTAGTAGAGCGGCGAAAGCAGGGGCTGGGCCTGATGCACCTCGCCGCTCAGAAGGGCGACACGACGGCGGCGATTGCCGTCGTCGAGCAAATGAATGCTGCCGGCCGTCGCCTGGCCCTCGATCGTCAGGCGGGCGAAATCGTTGCGCAATTCGAACGGAGCCTTGAGCAGCGCGTCCGCCGACGTCGCGCCCGTGGCGAAGCGCAGTTCGCCTTCGGCAATCGCGGTGCCGCGGGCGTCGCGCGCCAGCACGTAATAGGCGCGCGGTTCGCCAAGCGGCAGCCGCGACGCGGTGACCCGCATGCCGTCGTTCTCGTTGGCGGCTGCGGTCAGCGCGATGGCGCTTTCGCCGCTGCCTTCGATCCGGCGGACATTGGCCGCCCCCAGATCCTGGATCAGCCGCATCGTGTCGCCGTCGCCAGCCTCGATCCCGTCGCTGAGGAAGGCAAGGGTGCCGGGCGGCGTGCCTGCAAGGGCCGTCTTCATGGCGGCAAGCGCCGGGCCGCGCTCGGCCGGCAGCGGTTGCGGCTGCGCCGCGCCCAGCCGATCACGCGCGGCGGTGGCGGAAGCGGGCGTCGCGTCGTGCTGACGGTCCGTGGTGAAGACGATCGAAACCGGCAGGTTCTTCGCCTCGGCATCGTCGATCAGCGCATTGGCGGTTTCGACCCGTCTGTCCCAGTCGGCGACCGCAGCCCAGCTGTTGTCGATGACGAGCGCCAGCGGGCCTGTGGCGGAAAGCGTGTTCTGCCGCGGGTTCATCACGGGATCGGCGATCGCCAGGATGATGGCGGCGGCCATCAGCATGCGCAGCAGCGTCAGCCACCAGGGGCTTTGCGCCGGTGTCTCCTCCCGCTTCATGACCGAGGCGAGGATGCGCAGCGGCGGGAACACTTCGGCCGCCGGCCTCGGCGGCGTCATGCGCAAGAGCCACCAGATCACCGGCAGGGCGACGAGGGCTGCAAGGATGGCCGGATTGCCGAAAAGGAAGGGCAGGCCGCTCATAGCTGCCCCCCGTGCGTCGCGCGTCCGGGCATGCCGGAGAGATAGGTGTGCACCGCGACCAGCGCCTCGGAGGCGGGCCTGTCGGTCCTGTGCGGGGTAAAGGTCCAGCCGAGATGGCGCAGCGTCACGCCGAGCGTGTCGCGGCGGCTGACATAGGCGCGCTGGTAATCTTCCCTGAGGATCTCGGCCCGACCGGCAGTGAGCTTCTCGCCGGTCTCCGGATCGGTGAACTCGGTGCGGCCGCTATAGGGAAACACCTCTTCGGCCGGGTCGGCCACTTCGACCACATGGCCGCGAAGGCCGCGCCGTGCGAGCGGCCCGAGCCGATCCATGATCTTGTCCGCCGGGTCGAGAAAATCGCCGATCAGCACGAGGTCGCTTGCACTGCGGACCATTCCGGTCTCGGGCAGGCCTTCTGAAAGCGGGCTCAGCATGATCGCGGTCGCCAGCCTTTCGGCGGCGTTGCGGGCCGAGATCGGCTCCATCACGCCGGGGCAGCCGATGCGCTCGCCGGAGCGTGCAAGGATTTCCGCGAGCGCCAGCATCAGCACGAGCGCACGGCTTTCCTTGGAGACCGAGCCGAGCTTCGACTTGTACATCATCGACGGCGACAGGTCCGCCCACAGCCAGATGGTGTGGGCAGCTTCCCATTCTCGGTCGCGCACATAGGTGTGGTCGTCGCGGGCAGAGCGGCGCCAGTCGATGCGCGACATGCTCTCGCCATCCGAATAGGGCCGGAACTGCCAGAAGTTCTCGCCGATGCCGCGCTTGCGTCGGCCGTGCCATCCGGAGATGACCGTATTGGCGATCCGGCGCGCCTCGACAAGGCAATCGGGAACGAGCATCGCGCGCTGCTGCGCGCGTGAGAGCACTTCACTGGCCGGTGTACGCGAGACGATGTGCCCGACGGTGGCCATGCGCTAGCCCCGGGCCTGCTTCACCAGGCCGGCGATGACGTCCCGCACGGTCATGCCCTCGGCGCGGGCGGCGAAGGTCAGCGCCATGCGGTGCTGAAGCACCGGCTCGGCAAGCGCGAGGATGTCGTCGATCGACGGCGCGAGGCGGCCGTCATAGAGCGCACGGGCGCGGGCGCAGAGCATCAGCGCCTGGCCGGCACGCGGACCCGGGCCCCAGGCGACGTTCTTGTCGGTCGCCGCATTGCCATTGCCGGGGCGAGCGGAGCGCACCAGCGACAGGATTGCATCGACGACGGTTTCGCCGACCGGCATCTGACGGATGAGGTTCTGGATCTGCTGCAGGCGTGCGGCATCGATGACCGCATGGGCCGTCGCTTCGCCGACACCGGTGGTTTCGAGCAGGATCTGCCGTTCGGCGGACAGCTCGGGATAGCCGACATCGACCTGCATCAGGAAGCGGTCGAGCTGCGCCTCGGGCAGCGGATAGGTGCCTTCCTGCTCCAGCGGGTTCTGGGTGGCGAGCACGTGGAAGGGGGCGGGCAGGTCCTTGCGCAGGCCGGCGACCGTGATGTGGTACTCCTGCATCGCCTGCAGCAGCGCCGACTGCGTGCGTGGCGAGGCGCGGTTGATTTCGTCGGCCATCAGCAATTGCGTGAAGATCGGCCCGGGTACGAAACGAAACGAGCGGTGGCCGCTCGCGTCCTGGTCCATGACCTCGGAGCCGAGAATGTCCGATGGCATCAGGTCGGGTGTGAACTGGACGCGGCTCGAATTCAGGCCGAGCACGGTGCCAAGCGTCGCGACGAGCTTGGTCTTGGCGAGACCCGGAACGCCGACAAGCAGCGCATGTCCGCCCGACAGCACAGCGAGCAGGGTCTGCTCGACCACGTTTTCCTGGCCGAAGATGACCTTGCCGACTTCCGCGCGGATCCGGGCAATCTCGCCGAGTGCACTTTCGGCCGCCGCAACAATCGCCTTTTCGTCGACCGCGTCTGCCGCGCCCTTCATCACACTCATGGTCATACTCCCGGTCGCCCGTTGTTGAACCGAATCGCCCCTAGCCGGGATTTCAGTTGCCTTATTCCAATTTAGACCCTGGCCGACGGCTGACAAGTCGCCGCGGACGCACTATCTCGTGAGATATCAAAGGTCTCGATACGAAAATCGAGGGCAAACGGGACGGAACGATGGCAGAGGCCGAAATTCAGCAAACCGGTGACGCAGCCGGGCTGGCGGCGCTGATTGCGCGCGCCGCCGGTCAAACCGGCGAGAAAGCACGCGGTCTGCCGCCGGTGGAGCGCTGGAATCCGCCGTTCTGCGGCGATATCGACATGGAAATCCGTGCGGATGGCACCTGGTTCTATCTGGGCACGCCGATCGGCCGGCAGCCGCTGGTGCGGCTGTTTTCCACGGTTCTGCGCAAGGACGAGGATGGGCGCACCTATCTGGTCACGCCTGTGGAAAAGGTCGGCATCCGCATCGTCGACGCGCCCTTCGTCGCCGTCGAGATGAGCGTGACCACCGACGACAGGGGCCAGGTGCTGACCTTTCGCACCAATGTCGGCGATGTGGTCGAGGCCGGCAGCGAGCATCCGCTGCGCTTCGTCGTCCACGGCGAAAACCGCGAGCTGAAACCCTACCTGCATGTTCGCGGGCGGCTGGAAGCGCTGGTTGCGCGACCGGTCATGTACGACATCGTCGCGCTCGGCGAGACCGTCGCCATCGATGGCGTCGAGATGTTCTCGGTCCGCTCCGGCGGCACCGTCTTCCCGATCATGCCGGCGGCCGAGCTGGAAGCGCTTTCCCGATGAATGCGCATCCGTTTTCCGCCGACGAGTTTCGCCGCCGGGCGCTGACCCAGATGGGCGGGCCGATCGACACGGCCTGGCGCGAACATGGCGATTTCCTGCTCAATCCCGGCATCGTGCCCTATCTGGAAACGCTGAAGCTGAAGGATGCGGCCGTTCTCGTGCCGGTCGTCGACGACGGCGACGACGCGACCGTCATCCTCACCCAGCGCACGACCACGCTTCGCAAGCATTCTGGTCAGGTGGCCTTTCCCGGCGGCGCCGTCGATCCCGAAGACCGGTCGGTCGAGGTCGCAGCGCTGCGCGAGGCGCAGGAAGAGATCGGGCTCGACCCGCGCTTCGTCGAAACCATCGGCCGGCTGCCGCATTACATGGCGATGTCCGGCTTTCGCATCACTCCGGTTCTGGCGGTGGTCAAACCCGGTTTCGAACTCGTTCCCAATCCGGAAGAGGTCGAAAGCGTCTTCGAGGTGCCGCTGTCGTTCTTGATGAACCCTGGCAACCATGACCGCGGCAGCGGCCATTGGCAGGGCGAAGAGCGGCATTTCTACCGAATGCCCTATGGCGATCGCAACATCTGGGGTATCACCGCGGGCATTCTGCGCATGCTCTACGAAAGGCTCTATGCATGACTTCGGTTGCCGGCGAAGGCTGGTTCTCTACGCCTTCACTCCGTCGCGTCTTCGAGATCCTCAACGTCGATGGCGGCGAAGTCAGGGTCGTCGGTGGCGCCGTGCGCAACAGCCTGATGGGTCTGCCGGCCGGCGATATCGACATGGCGACGACCTGGCGTCCGGACGAGGTCGCTGAGCGGGCCAAGGCGGCCGGCATCAAGGTCGTGCCGACGGGCATCGATCACGGCACGGTGACGCTCGTCATCGACGGCACCCCCTATGAGGTCACGACGCTGCGCCGCGACGTTGCGACCGACGGTCGCCGTGCGGAGGTCGCTTTCGGTAAGGACTGGAAGGCCGATGCCGAGCGGCGTGACTTCACCATCAACGCGCTCTACGCGAACGATCGCGGCGAGGTCTTCGACGATGTCGGCGGGCTTGCCGATATCGAGACGCGCACGCTGCGCTTCATCGGCGATGCCTCCGAACGCGTGACCGAGGATTATCTGCGCATCCTGCGCTTCTTCCGCTTCTTCGCGCATTACGGCCATGGCCGCCCGGACGCGGACGGCCTGCGCGCCTGCGCCAAGGCGCGCTCTAAGCTTTCGACGCTCTCGGCCGAACGGGTCTGGGCCGAAACCAAGAAGCTGCTTTCGGCCACGGATCCGGGGCGGGCGTTGCTCTGGATGCGCCAGGCCGGTGTGCTCACGGAAATCCTTCCGGAAACGGAAAAATGGGGCATCGACGCCATCCCCGAACTCGTCGCCGCGGAGCGGGCCTTCGGCTGGAAGCCGGATGCGTTGTTGCGTCTTGCGGCGATCGTGCCGCCGGACGAAGAGCGGCTGGAAGCGATGGCCGAGCGCCTGCGGCTGTCCAAGGCGGAAGCCGGTTTCTTTCATCACTGGGCGAAGGCACCGGTGATCGCGACCACCACCGTCGATACGGCGCTTGACCGCTTGCTCTATCGCCATGGTGCGGAGGGGATAACCACCCGGCTGCGGCTGGCGCTGGCCTCAGCACGGCGCAAATCAGAAGTGGATCCGGCGCTGCTTGCCGAGACCGCGTCGCTGCGCCGCCTTTTGGCGCGTGCGGAGGGCTGGCAACGGCCGAAGTTTCCGCTGACCGGTGCGGATGTGCTGAAAGCCGGGGTGCCGGCGGGGCCGAGGGTGGGGGGGATCCTCAGCGAACTGGAAACGCTCTGGGTCGAGCGCAACTTCACCCTGGACCGGGCAAATCTTCTTGCCCGGCTCGATGCCATGGCGCGTACCTAGGCCGGACGGCGTCGCCGCCTAGGCCGGACGGCCTCAGGCCGCCTTGGACTCGTCGACGATACGGGCCTTGATGTTGTCGACCATGTTTTCGCGGATGAGCGTTTCGCCGTGGGACTGGCGCATGTGGTCGACGACGCGGCGCACGATTTCCGCGTCGTTGTCGGCGCGTGTGTGCCATTCGCAACCGGGGACGAGTGAACCGCATTCAAACAGGCGCATGGCTGCTTCCTCCCTCGTTGAGTTTGATGCGAGAGCGCGGCGCGAAAGCGGTGCGACCGCACGGGTTAGAATAGCATGAACCCCCGGTGCGGCGAATTTGTTCCGACGCTGGTCGTCGGAAGAAAGGGTTATCGACATGCGCGCCGATGGTGTTATGGGTTTGCGGTAACAAGAGACGCAAAGGCTTTTGCCCATGACCACCGTTCAATCGGAACTGATCGCCGCCATCCGGAACATCCCTGATTATCCGAAGCCGGGCGTGATGTTTCGCGATATCACCACGCTGCTCGGCAATCCGCGCGCCTTTCGCCGTGCGATCGACGAGCTGGTCCATCCCTATGCCGGGACGAAGATCGACAAGATTGCCGGCATCGAGGCGCGTGGCTTCATTCTGGGCGGCGCCATCGCGCATCAGCTGTCCTCGGGCTTCGTGCCGATCCGCAAGAAGGGCAAGCTGCCGCACGATACCGTGCGTATCGCCTACAGCCTGGAATACGGCGTTGACGAAATGGAAATGCACAAGGACGCGATCCAGCCCGGCGAGAAGGTGATCCTCGTCGACGATCTGATCGCAACCGGCGGAACCGCGGAAGCCGCCACCAAGCTCCTGAAGCAGATGGGCGCCGACATCGTCGCGGCCTGTTTCGTCATCGATCTTCCCGAACTCGGAGGCCGCAAGAAGCTCGAAGCGCTCGGCGTCAACGTTCGCACGCTGATCGAATTCGACGGGCACTGAGCGATTTCGGCGCGGGTGCGCATGGTGGCTGCACCCGCCATCCTACCTGCCTTGCCTACATGCGGTTGATCGTCCGCAGCATCAGTTGCACCTCGCGCTGGGCTGCGGGTGACAGGCTCTCCACTTCATTGCGCCAAAAGGTCTCGGCCTCCGCCGGCTCCGCTTCCCAGCTCCTCACGGATGTTTCGTTGTCGTCGATGACAACGCGGCGGTGGCCGCCAAGGCGCAGGTATTCGTCTGCCAGTTCGCGAGCGTGGGTTCTTTCCATGGTCGGTCCTCCGCTGCTGACGGTCCGTCGACGCGAAGCCGCAGGGCTGCGGTCGCGCACGCACCTGTCTCCTTGCAGTCTGCAGTCGCCAGAAGGCGATTTTAAGAAACCGTCCCGCAGCCCGGAAGATTTGAGCAGGTCAGACGAACTCGATCACCTTGCTTTCGAAGCGGATGACCGCCTCGCCGTGCTGGTTCTCGCCCTCGCAGAGGATCGTGTTGATCCGCCAGCCTGGCTTTGACGCGAGCGAGCGGCTTTCGAGGAACGTCACGAAGTAGGTGACGGTGTCTTCGGCATAGACGGGCTTCAGCCATCTGAGATCGCGAAAGCCCGGCGAAGGGCCAAGGTTGGGCGCCCGCAGGCCTTCGGCGGCGAGACGGCGCTGTTCGTTGCGCCAGAATTTGACGAAGCACTGCATCCACCCGGCGCAGGTATGCCAGCCTGAGGCGCAGAGGCCGCCGAACAGCGAATGCCGTGCTTTTTCCGCGTCGAGATGGAACGGCTGGGGATCGAAATCGCTGGCGAAGCGGATGATGTCGTCGGCGGTAAAGGTCAGTGTGCCGATCATCGTCCGGCTTTTGGCCGCATAGAATTCTTCCATCGTCATCATCAGGCTTTGACCTTCTCGCGGCAGCGAAAGAGCACCGAACATTGCGAAACAGCCACGGGTTCGCCGTCCTGGTTGTTGATTTCGTTGCGGAATTTGACGATGCCGAGATCGGGCTTCGACTTCGAGCGGCGGGCTTCGACAACGAGACTGAAACCGGAGAGAACGTCGCCGGCGATGACAGGCTTGCGCCAATCCATGAAATCGATCCCGGGCGATCCTTGCGACGACGAATTGCCCATGAAGGCGTCGAGCATCATGCGCATGCCGACGGCGCTGGTGTGCCAGCCGGAGGCGGCAAGCCCCCCGAGGATGCTGCGCTTGCCGGCTTCCTCGTCCAAATGCATCGGCTGCTGGTCAAACTCGCTGGCAAAGGCGATCATCTCCTGAGGCTTCATCTCGACCGGCTTGTAGTCGAAGCGGCGCCCTTCGGAAAAATCCTCGAAATACAGCATGCTGGAAGTGTCCCGTCTGATGTTCTGCCGTCTACCTACTGCATAATCTCTCGCAGCGGAATCGATTTGAACGGGATGATGGCCGTCATGCATCTTGAAGCGGGCGTTTCCGGTTGCGCTTGAGGCATGTCCGTGTAACCACCTGATCCGTTGCCCAATTCGTCAACGTTTCAATAAGGATCGTTCGTGACCGAACTGAACAGAGCGCTCGCAGGCGCTGCAGACAAGGGGATCATCTCCGCCCACCAGGTGCGGGATCTCGAAGTCTATCTTGCCGATCGCGGCTTCCGGTTCGCCCCGGCGGCGTCGGATGTCGCCTTGGATCGTGCCGATGCCGCCCTCGATGCGCGAGCCGCCGAAGACAGCGAGCAACCCCGCTTCATCAGGGGCTTTCACGATATCCTGATCACCATCGGCGTCGTCGTTGTGCTTGTTGGGCTGTGGGGTTTGGGCGGCCCCGTTGTGACCTTGCCCGTCATTCTCGTGCTTGCAGAAATCCTCGTCCGGCGTCAGCGCCTCGCGTTGCCCTCGGTGGCGCTGACGCTTGCGCTTGTGCACTGGGTGGCTATGACGGCGATGTGGCTCGTGGACGACCATGCGGAGACCGTGCGCCCACTGGGCTTCATGCTCGGCTATTTCTCGGCCTTCACGGTGCCGCTTGGCCTGTTCTACCTGCGCTACCGGGTTCCGCTGGCCCTTGCCGGCTTCGTGTTGTCGATCGCGCTTGTCGGCGTTGTCGCGGTGCTGCTCGGCCTTGAGAAAATCCTTGGCATCGACTTTGCCAGCGGCGATCGCTTCATGTTCATGCCGCTCACCCTGCTTGTCGGCGCCCTGGCGGTGTTTGCCATTGCCATGCGCTATGACGTATCGGACCCGCGACGCATCACGGCGCGCTCGGACACGGCCTTCTGGCTGCATCTGGCTGCAGCACCCGCTCTGCTCTATTCGCTGATGGGCCTGGTGTTCCTGTCGAACAATGGCGGCACGTGGTGGGACGGGCAGGCGGGGCTCGGCCAGGCCGTTGCCGCCATCCTGATTGTCGCCGCCTTCATGCTGGTCGGCCTTGTCATCGATCGCCGCGCCTTTGTCACGTCGGGGCTGCTGTCGTTGGGTGGTGCGATCTGGACGATGCTGAGCCAGACGGGAGCCTCGTTCGACAACTACATCTTCGTCGCCTTTGCGGTCGTCGGGCTTACGGTGCTCGTCATCGGCATCTTCTGGCAGAAGCTGCGCCGCATCGTGCTCGATCTTCTGCCGGAAACGATGACGGCGCGGTTGCATGCCGCGCCGTAACATCAAGCCCTGAGGCCTTCTGGTCCCGCGCCTGAAGCGCGGGATCAAAGCACAGGCAATTACGTGTTGAAACGGAAGTGGATGACGTCTCCGTCCTGGACGACGTATTCCTTGCCTTCGTCGCGGGCCTTGCCGGCTTCCTTGGCACCCGTTTCGCCGCCGAGCGCGATGTAGTCCTCATAGGCGATGGTGTTGGCGCGGATGAAGCCGCGCTCGAAGTCGGTGTGGATGACGCCGGCCGCCTGTGGCGCCTTGGTACCGCGCTGGATCGTCCAGGCGCGGGTTTCCTTGGGGCCGACGGTGAAATAGGTGATGAGGTCGAGCAGCTTGTAGCCGGCGCGGATCAGGCGGTCGAGACCGGCTTCCGTCAGGCCAAGCGCGCTCAGGAACTCCTGGGCCTCTTCTTCCGGCAACTGCGCCACTTCGGATTCGATCGCCGCGGAGATCACGACGCTTTCAGCGCCCTGTGCCCTGGCCATTTCGGCCACCGCGCGGGTGTGCTCGTTGCCGTCGACCGCATCGCTTTCCGCCACGTTGCAGACGTAGAGAACCGGATGCGCGGTCAGGAGGTTGAGACCCTGGAGAATGCGCAGCTCTTCGGCGTCGAGCGTCGAAAGCAGGGTGCGGACCGGCTTGCCGTCCTGCAGCAGCTTCAGCGAGGCGTCCATGATCGGCAGCTGCGCCATGGAATCCTTGTCCTTGCCGCCAGCGCGCTTGCGGGTCTGCTCGGTGCGGCGTTCCAGGCTCTCGAGGTCGGCGAGCATCAGCTCGGTCTCGATCGTCTCGGCGTCGGCGACCGGGTTGATGCGGCCTTCGACGTGGGTGATGTCGTCATCCTCGAAGCAGCGCAGCACGTGCACGACGGCATCGACTTCGCGGATGTTGGCGAGGAACTGGTTGCCGAGGCCTTCGCCCTTCGACGCGCCGCGCACCAGGCCGGCGATGTCGACGAAGGAGATGCGCGTCGGGATGATTTCCTTCGACTTGGCAATGTCCGCCAGCTTGCGCATGCGCGGGTCCGGCACGGCCACTTCGCCGGTGTTCGGCTCGATGGTGCAGAACGGGTAGTTGGCCGCCTGGGCGGCCGCCGTCTTGGTCAGCGCGTTGAAGAGGGTGGACTTGCCGACGTTCGGCAGTCCGACAATACCGCATTTGAAGCCCATGGGGGTCGTCCGTATCTTAAAATTCCGTTGGCGTGGCTATGCGGGAAGGGGGCTTCCCGGTCAAGGGCGCAGGCCCCGTTCACGGTAAATAAGGGACTTCAGCCGTTGAACGCACGGTATTTGGGCCGCATATGCAGTGCGAACCATTTGCCTCCTTGCGGCAGTGAACAATGAGAACAGGCGACTATAATGGAGACGATCGACCAGAAGTTCATGTTTCCGCGGGTGCCGGTGGCGGTGATCGATATCGGCGCCACGCTGGAAGCCCTTCTGGTGCGCTCGATGCTCGAGAGCCTCGGCGCGGTCGTCACCCTGCATCTGCCGGGCACGCCCGGGGACTTTCTGATCCTGGTCGGCGCCGGAGACGGCGTGCACCAGCATCTCGTCATCTGCGGCCACGGCGACGAGAACGGTTTCGTTTTCGGCGACTTTATCGAGGAGATCGACACGTCGATGCTGGTTAAGGGCAGCCTGCCGCCTGCAGTCGTCGCCGCGCATGCGCGGCTGAAGGGCAAGATCATCGTCAGCACCTGCTGCGAAACGGGCGGCGGCGACGCCTTCGTTCGCGACGGAGGCGCAGCGCTCTATATCGGCCCCGACGGGTCGCCCGAAGGCGCGGATGCGCCGCTCTTCGTTCATTGCTTCTTCCATGCCCTGCTTGCGCGCAAGCAGCCGGTCGACCTCGCGCTCGCGCGGGCGCGGGCCTATGACGCGGAAGCGAAGATGTTCATCGGCCATCAGCGGGCCGACTGATCGGCTGCCGTCGCGCAACCTGCTTTCGCTTGATCGCCAAGGCTGCCCGTAGGATAGTGCGGCGGGCGACGTCGCCGCCCGATCTGTCACAACGGGGTGCTTCCGATGAGTGACAACGAGGTTGCCAGAAAAGTCAAAGTGAAGGTCAAGCCGAAGCTCGACCGGCCCAAACTCTACAAGGTCATGCTGCTCAACGACGACTACACGCCGCGCGATTTCGTGGTCGGCGTGCTCAAGGCCGTGTTCCATATGAGCGAGGAAGCGGGCTATCGCGTGATGTTGACGGCGCACAAGATGGGCACCTCGGTCGTTGTCGTTTGCGCCCGCGACATTGCCGAAACCAAGGCCAAGGAAGCAACCGATCTCGCCAAGGAGGCCGGTTTCCCGCTGCTTTTTACCACGGAGCCGGAGGAATAGGGCCGTTGGCCCTCGCGCGGACCTGCGCCCGCGTACGATGAGACGTGGCCCTAAGCGTGACGATGCAGGCGCAGCGGCTTGCTCGCCTCCCGCGCGATCGTGCCCTTCGCCTCGAGATCGAGCTGAACCGCCTTCAGCCACCAGCCGGCCTTGGCGCCTTCGGGAAACAGATCCTGCGGCAACAGCGGCAGCAGCTTTTCCTTGGCTTCGGCGACCGTCAGCCCCGGTGATGTCGGCGGCAGCACGGCGAGCAGGGCTTCGCGCATCGCCTCGTATTTCACCCGGTCGACGCGGGTGATGTGGCCCGGCGAGACGACGTTGCGAATTTCTATCTTCTCAGCCTGCGGTGCCATGGACCTCACCTTTCACATAGTCGATTTTCGGCGCGCGAAAGCCCATCGCCGCCCAGGCGGTCAAAAGCCGCCACATGAAGCGGCCGGAATGGGTGTTGTAGCTCGGCAGGGTGTCGGTAAATTCGACGCCGGCCCTGCGGTCCTTCGTCATCGTGCGCATCTCCAGGGCTGGCTGGTCGCCGGGAGCGAAACGCTGGTTATAGACGCTCAACCAGTGCCCGCCCTTGAACTCCAGAAACATGGCGGCGTTGCAGCAGCCGGCGACAACCCGCCTTGTCGTCGACGTCGGCGTCAGGCGATGCGCGCGCAGCAATCCTTCGCCCCGGATGCAGCGAATCCTGTCCTTGCGGTAAAGCGCAAAGCGGGTCGAGCCGTCCGCCTCCAGCACCGGCGGTGCCTCTGGCAGAGCTTCGAGTTGCTCGCCCGCGGCACGGCAACTGGTGCAATAGCAGGCGGCGCCGACGATCGGTTCTTCCACGGCCTCGAACGCAACCTGTCCGCAACGGCAGGCGGCAATTCGAACTCTTCCTTGTGCTTTCGCCATGACGTTCCTCCCGGTCGATCTCACTAACTAGACTGGACCGTCCAGTTTGATTTGTCAATCGGTCTGGCTTATCCTCGACAGACGGTGATTTGGCCGGTTCGGCGGGGAGGCACAGGATTGGCGAACGGCGCAAGAACGCGCATGGAGCGCACCCGCAGGCTGATCGTTGCAGCTGCGAGCGACCTGTTCCTGAAACATGGCTTCCTCGGCACCAACATGGACGAGATCGCCGCGACCGCCGAGGTGTCGAAACAGACGGTCTATTCGCATTTCCACAACAAGGAGGCGCTGTTTCTCGAAGTCGTGCGCAGCATGACGGGTGGGGCAGGCGACGAATTCCAGGAGCAGGTCGCTGACCCCGTAGGCGACGAGCCGATCGAGGAATTCCTGCTCGACTATGCCACGCAGCTGCTGACGATCGTCATGACCCCCCGGTTGATGCAGGTTCGCCGTCTGGTGATTGCCGAGGTGGAGCGCTTTCCGGAGCTTGGCCAGGCGCTACACGAACGCGGGCCGATGCGGTCGATCAACAGGCTGGCCGTCGCCTTCACGCGCTACAGCGAGACGGGAGACATCCACGTCAAGGACGTGCGTGTCGCCGGTTCCTTTTTCAACTGGCTGGTCATGGGCGGGCCGGTCAATGACGCCATGCTGCTCGGGGACGGCGCCATTCCGACGCCGGAGACATTGCAGGCGCATGCGAAGGAAGCCGTGCGGATCTTTCTGGCAGCGCACAGGGTGGGATAGTCGCGGATCTCCCGCAGATCCGGCTGGCTGCCCGCTTGACGCGGTCGAAAGCGGTGAGCGTCAGGGTGCGACCGGCGAGGACGCCGCCCACCATTTGAGCACGCGCATCGCCTTGAGCGTCACCCATGGCGAGGGCTTGTCCGGACCGTCGTCAAGGACGAACCACACGCGTCCGCGCGGGCTCCAGTCAAGCGGCCAGGTGCCATCCTCCAGGCGGCGCGCGGAAAGGCGATCGATCGCTTCGCCAAGGCGCGGATCGGGTGCGGCCCCGGTCAAGAGCGCAGATGCACGGAAGTAGTCGAGCGCACGCAGGATGTCGTAATGCCAGCGGCTGGGGTGACAAAGGCAGAGGAAGCGCTTGTTTGCAGGCTCGCCGGTGCGAAGGCCGCGGAAGAGGTGGCGCTTGAGAAGGTACTCTTCGCCAGCCGCTCGTGCCGCCTTCGATTGCGCCGTGCCGCCGGTCGCCCTTTCGAACTCCAGCAATCCCTCAAGCACATTGATCGTGCTGGCGAAGGACGAGCAGGTCGAGCCGTTGATCCGCTCGCAGTTCCAGCCGCCGTCTGGCTGGCGCTCACTTACAAGTCTTTCGACAATCGTCGAGACATCGACGCCGAAATAGGCGCCGTCGGCGACCGTGCGGCCGTTGATGCACTCCTCGATCTCACCTTGCCAATAGGGTTGCCCGCCTTCCTCCCAGCGGGCGTTGGCGCCGACCTTTTCAACGGTTCGCCGGGCGCGCTCCGATGACGGGTCGAGGCCGAATTCTCTGAGCTGCGAGAGTGAAAAGCAGGTGGCGGTCCAGGGCTGTCCGTGCTCGGACCATTCGCGCTCTTCGAAATGGGCGGGGATGAAGGCGCCGCCTGCCCATTGCCCATCGTCGTCCTGAAACGAAAGCAGTCTGGCGCCCCAGCCTTCGGTCTCGACCTTTGCCCGCTCGGCCCGCCATTCCGGCTCGGGAGCGTCGATGAGGTCGCGCATCACCTGCCAGCGGATCGAGGGGTCCGAGGCAAGCAGCCAGTCGATCACCGGGTCGGTCACAGGGCGTCCTCCAAGCTTCGCGCGTCCGGACCGGCTTCAGAGCCGGCCTGATCGAAAGCTAGCGCACGCTCCAGGAACGGAAAGTCAGTCGTTCTTCGAACCGAACATCTTCTTCAGCATGTCGGCCATCGGGCCGGTCGTCGGCAGCTTCTTCGGCTGGGCGGAATTGCGGGCCTGGTGGACATGCGACTGGGCGCCCTGCTTCTTCGGGGCGGCGGGCTTTTCCGCTTCCGGCTTGCCGCCGGTTGCGAGCGCGATCTTGTTGAGGATCTGCGAGTCCTCGCCGCGTACCAGCATGTCGGCATTGTCGGCGATGGCGTCGAGCAGCGGCACCAGCCAGGCCTGGTCGGCCTTGGCGAAATCGCCGAGCACATGGGCGTGCACGAGGTCCTTGACGCCGGGATGGCCGATGCCAAGCCGCATGCGACGGTAGTCCTTGCCGCAATGGGCGTCGATCGACTTGATGCCATTATGGCCGCCATGGCCGCCGCCGACCTTGATACGCGCCTTGGCCGCCGGCAGGTCGAGCTCGTCATAGATGACGGTGATGTCCTTCGGCTGCAGTTTGTAGAAGCGCATGGCCTCGCCGACGGACTCGCCCGAGAGGTTCATGTAGGTCTGCGGCTTCATCAGGAGCACGCGTTCGCCACCGATCTCGCCCTCGGCGATCTCGGCCTTGAACTTCTTCGACCAGGAAGAAAAGCCGTGGCGGCGGTGGATGACGTCGACCGCCATGAAGCCGATATTGTGCCTATTGGCGGCGTATTTCGAACCTGGATTGCCAAGCCCTACGATGATCAACATGGTGCGGGTCATTCATGATTTCGGGGTGATGCCATCCAAGAACATCGCGCACCCTTGAAGTCAACGGCTATTTCTCCGCCTGCAGGCTGGCATTCGGCGCCAGGCCATATTGCTTGAAGATCTGATCCTGCGTGCCGTTGCCGATCAGCCGGTCCAGCTCGTGCCGCATCTTTGCGACCGTCTCGCGCGGGAAGTCGCGGTGGCAGGCAATGCCGTAGAGCTTGCCTTCAAGCACCAAGGCCGCTTCCACAGGCTTGCCTTCGGTGCGCATGCTCTCGAAGGTCTTTTCCGAGGTCATCAAAAGGTCCACCCGCCCGGCGATCAGCTTCTTCAGGCTGGAATCGAGGTTGGCGGCATAGTCGATCTTCGGAAAGCCGTGCTCGACCAGATAGGCTGCGGAGAAGTCCTCGCGTTGCGTGCCGATGGTGTACTTGTGCGCGTCTTCGAGCGATGACGGGGCGATGTTCGAGTTGGCGTGGCGGACCATGACCATGTGATCGACCAGCAGCGGTTCGACCCACTGGAACTTCCGGTCGCGCTCGGCGTCGTGGCCGGTGGTGAAGACGCAGGAGGCGGGATCGGTCTCGGCGAGCATGATGGCGCGCGCCCAGGGCAGGACCTCGATCGTATAGGGCAGCTTCAGGCGTTCCATGATCAGCTTGACCTGATCGACGGCGGCGCCGCTCGGGCCGTTCTCGGTCGAAAAGTTGTAGGGCGGATACTCTTCGGTGACGAACTTGATCGTCTGGGCCTCAGCCGTCGTGAAAAGCCCGAGGAAGAATACCGGGATCAGTGCCTTCATATCGTTCCTCCTCCTGATGCCTGCCTTGCGGGCAGGCGGCCTTTGCCGCCCAAGGGCTGCAATGATGTTCCTTCCCGGGCGACGGTCGCCGGTGCGCGGGGCGTTACGCCCGCATGCCGGGCGCGACCGCGGTCTTTGCTTCCGATTCGCTTTCGAGCATCGCCAGCATCCTGTCGATCTGCATCGGCCGGCTGAACAGATAGCCCTGGCCGCAATCGACGCCGAGCTTGCGCAACAGCTGCCATTGCTCCTTCGTCTCGATGCCTTCGGCGACGACCGTGCAGCCCATCTGGTGGGAAATGGTGCGGATGCCCTTGATCAGCATGCGGCTCTTGCGGCGGACGTCGGCGGTGCCGGAGCTCAGCGAGCGGGTGAAGGACTGGTCGACCTTGACGATATCGACCGGGAAGCGGTTGAGGTAGCTAAGTGACGAGTAGCCGGTGCCGAAATCGTCGAGCGCGATGCGGCAGCCGAATTCGTTGAGCTGCTTCAGCACCGAATGGACTTCCGGATTGTCGAGCATCAGAACGGCTTCGGTGATCTCGACGACGATCCGGCTCGGCGCAATATGGTGCTTCAGGAGCAGGGCTGCGAGCTTGTGCGGCAGCGTCAGCTCGAACTGCAGCGGCGAGAAGTTGACGGCCAGATAGGTGTTCTGGGTGCCGTCGAGCTTTGAGATCTTCGCGAGGTGGCAGATCGCCTTTTCGAGAATGCGGTCGCCGATGCGGGCGATTGTGCCGGTTTCCTCGGCGATGCCGATGATCTTGGCCGGCGGCATCAGGCCCTTTTCCGGATGGTTGAGGCGCATCAGCGCCTCGAAGCCGGCGATCTGGCCGTCGGCGAGGCTGACGATCGGCTGCAGCCAGGCCTCGAAGTGATCGTCCTTCAGACCCGCCTCGATGCATTGTTCGATCTCGTGGCGTTCGCGCGAGGCGTCGAGCATGCCGGCATCGAACACCTGCAGGCCGTTCTTGCCGTCATGCTTGCGGGCGTACATCGCCATGTCGGCCTTGAGCAGGAGATCGGAGGCGTTTTCTGCGTGGGTCGGGTAGACGGCGATGCCGACGCTGGCGCTGACGAAGAGCTCGTTGCCGGCGATTGCCATCGGCTCGTGCAGCGCCGTGACGATGCGCTCGCCGATTTCGCTCGCAAGTTCGGCTGCGCGCGTATCGGACAAAAGGATCGCGAACTCGTCGCCGCCGAGGCGGGCCATGATGTCGCCGGGGGGCAGGGCTGCCTGGATGAGCTCGACCGTGTGGCGCAGCACCTCATCGCCGGTCGCATGGCCGAAATTGTCGTTGATCCACTTGAAGCGGTCGAGATCGATGAACAGGCAGCCGAGTTGCATGCCGCAGTCGTCTGCCTGTTTGATCGCCTCGTCGAGCGCCGCTTCAAAGCCCTGGCGATTGAGGAGGCCGGTCAGGTGATCGGTGATCGCCTGCGTGTGGTTGCGGCTTTCCGCCTGCTTCAGCGCGGTGACGTCGGTCATGACGGAGAGTGACAGGCTGTTCTCACCCGTTGCCTTGGTTTCCTGGATCAGCACGGTCATCGCTTCGCCGTCCGCCTTGCGGAAGGGAACGGTGACCTCGCGGATCGCATGGTCGCCGACGGCGATGGTCTTGGCGTGGCTGCGATAGGTTTCGTGCCAATAGGGGTCGATGAAGTCGACGAAGTCGCGCCCGACGGCGTCGTCGCGGTCGTAGCCGGTCGCCAGCAGCCAGTAATCGCTGACGGCAAGCAGGCGGCCATCGACATCGAGCGAAAACAGCATGGCCGGGGTCAGGTTGTAGATGTCGGTGACGCGCTCATGGGCGCTTTTCAGCTCCGTCTCTTCGCGCTCCAGCCGGTCCTGCATCTCGTTGAAATTGGCGGCCAGCGCGCCCATCTCGTCGTCGGAGGTCCAGTCGACGCGATGACGCGAGCCGAGCCTCCGCGTCGCCTCGATCGCGGCCGTCAGCCGCATCAGCGGCCGCATCACCGTGAAGCGGTTGCCGACAAGCGCTGCGGCAAAGACGATGGCGACGGCGAAAAGCAGGATCGCAAGGATTGCCAGTTCGTCCTTGCTGAACTGCGAGAGCAGGCCGGGGGTAGGCACGCGCACCTCGATGCGGCCGACCTCCTTCAGCCCGTCCACGGACTGGTACGAGATGGACAGGCTCAGGAGCCGATCGTCGGCGCTGGCGACGGCGCCTCCGAGCGGCATCTGCGCCAGGATCGAGCCGGTCTGGTCGCGAACGGTGACGGAGAGAATGTCGGTGCCGTTGATCAGCGAGCGGGCGATATGCTTGATGCCGTCGCTGTCGAAGTCCCAGATCGGCTTGCCGAGCGCCTCGGCGCTGGCGGCCATCAGGAGTTCGATGTTGTGCAGGCGTTCGCGCGCGATGCGCTCGCTGGAAATGGTGAGGAAGAGCACAAGCAGCGGAGCAATGAAGACGAGCATCGCGCCACAGACAATCGCAATAAACCGGTTCTCGACGGAGTGCATCATCGGATGCACGCCCTGGACGCTGCTGCCACGCATCTCATATTCGGATTCTCATTAATGCCCCAGTTTCCCCGCAGGCAGAACATCATCAAATCCTTAAATGTTGCTGAAATCGCTACATGAAAAATCGTGAGGCGCGCCTTTGTTGCAGCCGCCGGTTGATTGCCAAAAATGCAAAAAGCCCGCCCCACGCGAATGGGACGGGCTTTCGATCAGGTAGGCCGAATGGCCAGAAGCGATTAAGCTTCTGCGTCGCCTTCAGCTTCTTCCTTCACGCCACCGGCCGGAGCAACGATCGTTGCAACGGTGAAGTCGCGGTCGGTGATAACCGGGGTCGCGCCCTTCGGCAGCTTGATGTTGGAGATGTGAACGGCGTCGCCGACCTTGAGGCCGGAGAGGTCAACGCTCAGGAATTCCGGAATGTCGTCAGCCGAAACGTTGAGTTCGACTTCGTGGCGAACGATGTTGAGAACGCCGCCGGCCTTGAGGCCCGGGGACTTCTCTTCATTTTCGAAGTGAACCGGAACTTCGACGGTAACCTGGCTGTCCTTGGAGACGCGCAGGAAGTCGACGTGCATGGTGAAGTCACGGACCGGATCCAGCTGGTAGTCCTTCGGCAGGACGCGGATCTTTTCGCCGTTGACGTCGATGGTGGCGACGGTGGTCATGAAACCGCCGGCGTGGATCTTCATCGTCACTTCCTTGGTGGAGAGTGCGATGGAAACGGGGGCCTGCTTGTCACCGTAGATGACAGCCGGGATAAGACCGTTGCGACGAAGTTCACGGGAGGACCCCTTACCAACCCGTTCGCGCGTCTCGGCCTTGAGCTCATAAGTTGCGTGGCTCATGGATAGACCTTTCTAATGTCTAATTCTGGAGAGTTCATCCGCAAAGGCAGAAGAACCGAAGCCGCAAGGGCTTCATCCGCGTTGCCTCCAAGGGTGTCTACGCGGACGGGCGCTCCATAGACGAGATAACCCGCAAATGCAAGCTTTCCCGCGGATTCAGGCCTTTTTGCCTGTGAAGCGCGCCAGTGCCAGCATCGCCCCACCGGCAATAAGCCCCCAGAAGGCGCCGGAGACGCCGCCGAAGCTGACGCCGGAGGCGGTCACCAGAAAAGTGATGGCAGCCGCCTCACGCGTCTTTGCCTCGGTGAAGGCGGCCATGGCCGAGCCTGCAAAGGCGCCGACGAGGGCAAGACCGGCCACGGCCTCGATGAGGATCGAAGGCGCGAGGCTGACGAAAGTGGTGACGACACCGGCGAGCAGGCCGAAGAGGATATAGAAGGCGCCGGCATTGATGGCCGACCAGTAGCGCCGGTTGCGATCGGGATGGCTATCGCTGCCGGCGCACATGGCGGCGGTGATCGCCGCAAGGTTGACGGCGTGGCCGCCAAACGGCGCGCTCAGGATGGAAAAGACGCCTGTCGTCGCAAACAGCGGGCCCGGGGCGGGATGGTAGTCGTTGACCTTCAGCACGGCGATGCCCGGAATGTTCTGCGAGGCCATGGTGACGATGAACAGCGGCAGCGCGATGCTGATCATGGCGGCGAGATTGAACTGCGGCGCGACGAACGCGACTGTCGGCACCAGCGCCGAGGAAAGTGCGGAGAAGGCGCCATCGGGAATGTCGACGCCGAAGGCGATGACGAGCACGAAGGCAAGAAGTGCTGCCGGCACGGCATAGAGCTTGTTGACGCTGCCGACGACGGCCCAGGCAATCAGGATCGGCAAGCCGAGCAGGGGATTGAAGGCGATTGCCTTGACCGGTGCAAAACAGAGGCTGAGAAGCACGCCGGCCAGCATCGCATTGGCAAGCGGCGCCGGAATGGCAGAAACCAGCCGGCCGAGCGGTTTCCAGAGGCCGGCGATAACGACGAGCAGGCCGCAGACGAGGAAGGCGCCGACCGCGGCGTTGAAGCCGCCTTCAACCACGCCGGCGCTGGCAAGCAGCGCCGCGCCCGGTGTCGACCAGGCGATGCTCACCGGCAGGCGCGTGACGGCGCTGATGACGATGGCGCAGAGGCCCATGGAGACCGAGAGCGCCATCAGGCCGGAGGCCGCCTGCGCCTCGCTGGCCCCGACTCCGGTGAGCCCATGCAGCACGACCGCAAACGAGCTGGCAAAGCCGACGAAGGCAATCAGAAGACCCATGAACAGGCTCTGAAGGGAAAAGTCACGAAGCATGGCGGGCAACCGGCTGTTGAGATCTTGAGTCGCTGCGATAACGCCCTTTCGCGTAGCACATTCCGCAGAACTGTCGATATCGGCTGCGTGATGCACCGATCAAAGTCGCTGACCGGTGATCGTTCTCGAACCTTCGTCTGGCTGGACCTTTGTCGATCGCGACGGCTATAGTGGCGGTCAAAGCAGGTGCCGCCGTTTGGGAGATCGGCTTCACTGCGGTCGCCGGTCGACGCTTCAGGGAGGAAGCCGATGCCTGCCGTCAGAGATCATTCGGACCTTGTCTACCGCGTCGCGCACCAGCCGTCGGCCGCGGCGAGTTCGCCGGTCGCCGCCTCCTGGCGGCGCTGCATGACGCTTCATGGCCTTGTGCCCGAAGACCGGCGCACGCCGCTCCTACTTTCAGATCGCGAATTCCAGCTGGCGCGGGAACGTTCGGCGGAGCTGATCCTGGAAGCGGGCGGCGAACTCGACCGGCTGTTTGCGACGGTCGGCAAGGCCGGATGCTGCCTGCTTCTGACCGACGACAAGGGCGTGGCGCTCGAGCGGCGCGGGGCGGTCGGCGACGATGCCGATTTTCGCGACGTCGGGCTTTGGTCGGGAACCGTCTGGAGCGAGGCGAGCGTCGGCACCAATGGCATCGGTACTGCGATCGCCGACGAGCGCGCCGTCGTCATCCAGCGCGATCAGCATTTCCTCAGCAGCAACATAGGCCTCAGCTGCACCACGGCGCCGATCCGGGATCACCGTGGCCGGATGGCGGCCGCCCTCGACATTTCCACCTGCCGCGACGATGCCTCGGAGATGACGCTGTCGCTGCTGTCGCAGGCCGTACGCGACGCGGCCGGCCGCATAGAGGCAGGCCTGTTCCGTCGCGCCTTCGCCGGCGCCCGGATCGTGCTGGTGCCGGTCGATCGGGCAGGACCGGCGCTCCTTGCCGTCGACCGCGACGATCTCGTTCTCGGCGCGACGCGGGCGGCGCGGCAGTGGCTCGATCTCGACGACAAGCGCATCGCCGCGGGCGTGCCTGCCTCGGATCTTTTGAAAGAGGATACGGCGGGCGATGGCGGCGAGTTGCCCGACGCAGAGCGCGCCGCCCTTCGCCGGGTGCTATCGCGCGCCAACGGCAACGTGTCGCTCGCCGCCGAACAGCTCGGCATCAGCCGCGCCACGCTGTACCGCAAGATGAAGCGGCTTCAGGTCAGTTGAACCACCTTACATCGACCGCAGTTTGCCCCTCATCCTAGCCTTCTCCCCGCAGGCGGGGAGAAGGGACGCGCCCTGCGGCTGCCTTCGTGATTCGGGGCATGGTGAGCGTGCCGCTTGTCCCTTCTTCCCGTCATGACGGGGAGGGGGATGAGGGGCAGCTGCCGACCGCTGCCGCCCCTTCACTTGCTGCGCCGCAGCACAGCAGCCTGGGCCTGCCTGTCTCATATCTGAAACAGATCGCGCCGCTGCCGCTTGTGGCTCCCTATCGAAGACGCGCATTCGGTCGCACCTTCCTCTCACAGCTTTGTCGCTGGTTTCAGGGAGGAATGACCATGCTGCATCAAAAGATCGTCGAAAGCCCGTTCAAGCAGAAATACGGCAACTTCATCGGTGGCGAATGGCGGGAGCCGGTGGCCGGGCGCTATTTCGACAACACGACACCGGTCACCGGCGGAGTGCTGTGCCAGGTGGCGCGCTCGGACGCCGCCGATATCGAGCTGGCGCTCGATGCCGCCCATGCCGCGCGCGAGAAATGGGGCCGGACGTCGGCCGCCGAACGCTCCAACATCCTGATGAAGATCGCCGGCCGCATGGAGGACAATCTCGAGCTTTTGGCCCGTGCTGAAACCTTCGACAACGGCAAACCGATCCGCGAGACGATGGCCGCCGACATTCCACTGGCGATCGACCATTTCCGTTACTTCGCAGCCTGCATCCGGGCCCAGGAAGGCACCATCGGCGAGGTGGACCACGATACCGTCGCCTATCATTTCCATGAGCCGCTCGGTGTCGTCGGCCAGATCATTCCCTGGAATTTCCCGATCCTGATGGCAGCCTGGAAGCTGGCGCCGGCCCTTGCTGCCGGAAACTGCGTCGTCCTGAAACCGGCCGAGCAGACGCCGGCGTCGATCCTCGTCTGGGCCGATCTCGTCGGCGACCTCCTGCCACCGGGCGTGCTCAACATCGTCAACGGCTTCGGTCTCGAGGCCGGCAAGCCGCTCGCCAGCAATCCGCGCATCGCCAAGATCGCCTTCACCGGCGAGACGACGACCGGCCGGCTGATCATGCAATATGCCAGCCAGAACCTCATTCCGGTCACGTTGGAGCTCGGCGGCAAGTCGCCCAACATCTTCTTTGCCGACGTGCTTGCCGAGGATGACGACTACTTCGACAAGGCGCTCGAAGGCTTTGCGATGTTCGCCCTGAACCAGGGCGAGGTGTGCACATGCCCCAGCCGAGCACTGGTTCACGAAAGCATCTATGACCGCTTCATGGAGCGCGCATTGAAGCGTGTCGAGGCAATCCGCCAGGGCAATCCGCTCGACAGCGCCACGATGATCGGGGCGCAGGCCTCCAGCGAGCAGCTCGAAAAGATCCTGTCCTATATCGACATCGGCAAGCAGGAGGGGGCCGAAGTCTTGACCGGCGGCGGCCGCAACGTACTCGAAGGGGAGCTTGCCGACGGCTTCTACGTCAAGCCGACGGTCTTCCGCGGACACAACAAGATGCGGGTGTTCCAAGAGGAAATCTTCGGGCCGGTGGTCTCGGTCACCACCTTCAAGACGGACGCCGAAGCGCTCGAGATTGCCAATGACACGCTCTACGGCCTCGGCGCCGGGGTCTGGAGCCGCGATGCCAACCGGTGCTACCGCTTCGGCCGTGAAATCCAGGCCGGTCGCGTCTGGACCAATTGCTACCATGCCTATCCGGCGCATGCGGCCTTCGGCGGCTACAAGCAATCCGGCATCGGTCGCGAGACCCACAAGATGATGCTCGATCACTACCAGCAGACCAAGAACATGCTGGTGAGCTACAGCCCGAAAGCGCTCGGCTTCTTCTGATCGGAATTTGCTTTCCGCCGTCGCCGGGGAAGGCAAAGGGAGCGGGAGGAAAGGTAATCTCCGCCTTTCCTTCGGCTCGATCCGCGGCTGAGGCATGCTCTCCACCCATGCCTCAGCCGGCAACAGCAGACAATGCATTCGAACGCGGAGCCCCGCCCATGTCTTCCGGGATCACAGGATCGATCGAGATCGACGAACCGCGCGTGCTCGCGACGGACGCAGCACTCGATTTCATCGCTGAAATCCGGCGCGACTATCCCGATATCCTGTTTCACCAGTCGGGCGGCTGCTGCGACGGCTCGTCGCCCATGTGTTATCCGGCCGACGATTACATCGTCGGCGACAACGACGTGAAGCTCGGCGAGATCGGTGGCGTGCCCGTCTATATCAGCGCCAGCCAGTTCGAGGTGTGGAAGCACACGCAGCTGATCATCGACGTCGTGCCGGGCAGGGGCGGCATGTTCTCGCTCGACAACGGGCGGGAGAGACGCTTCCTCACGCGCTCGCGCCTCTTTGGCGGTGGCGAGGCCTGTGCTGTGGTGTTTCGCGGTCGATGAGCCGCTACGACTTACCTTCCCGCGTCAGCCTTGCGGCCTGGTCGAGAAAGGCCCGCAGTTTCGGCTGGGTCTGGGCCTTCGCCGGAAAATAGATGAAGAGCCCGGGCGAACTGGGCAGAAACGGCGCCAGCACCTGTTCGAGGCGTCCGGCCGTGACCGCCGCCCGCACGGAAAGATCGGGCAGGTAGGCAAGCCCGACCCCGGCCTCGGCCATCTCCACGAGCATCTGGAAATCGTTGACGGTGAGGCCGCCTGGAACATCGACGGAAAGATCCCGCCCGTCGCGCTCGAACTCCCAGCGGTAGATCGCCCCCGATCCCGGATAACGATAACGGATCGCCTCGTGGCGTGTCAGGTCCTCCGGCGTCTGCGGCCTGCCGCGTTTCAGGAAATAGGCGGGTGAACCGACCACGACCCAGGTGATGTCGGCCGTCAGGCGAACCGCGATCATGTCCTTTTCGATGGCTTCGCCGATGCGGATGCCCGCATCGAAGCCGCGCTCGGTGATGTCGACGGCTGCATCGTCGACCGAGACTTCCACCTGGACATCGGGATAGGCCTTGCGGAAGTGCGGCAGAAGCGGTGTCAGCACCAGCGGGATCGCCATGCGCGGCACGGACAGTTTCAGATTGCCCCGCGGCCGCTTGCGAAAGTCGCCGAGCAGTTCGTAGGCGTCGGCGATTTCGGATGCTGCCGGGCGCACCCGTTTCAAGAAGGCGTCGCCCGCCTCGGTCAGCGCCACGCGTCGCGTCGTCCGCACGAAGAGCTGCAGGCCGAGACGTGTCTCCAGCGATCGGATCGCCTGGCTGACGGCATTGGGCGTGACGCCGATGAGCGACGCTGCCGCGGTAAAGCTTCGCGCCTCGGCAACTGCCAGGAATTCCCTCAGCCCGTTGAATGGATCGTTCGTCATTTGCCTATTGTGAAGTTTTTCTTCCGAAGCTTTGAAGATAGCAGCCATTTTTCTTCGCAATCAACTTTGACATCGTCTCTCCATACCGTTTTCACCGAACCGCAGATGGAGATCGACATGCAGTACACGACGCTTGGAAACACCGGTCTTGCGGTGTCGCGCCTCGCCTTTGGAGCGATGACTTTCACTGCCGGCGACCGCAGCATCGGCGCGATCTACAAGACCGATGCCGAGGCCGCCGACGCGCTTGTCGGCCAGGCGCTGGACGCCGGCATCAATTTCTTCGACACGGCCGACGCCTATGCATCGGGCCAATCGGAGCGGATCCTTGGGCAGGCGCTGAAGGCCCGCCGCGACGATGTGGTGATCGCCACCAAGGTCGGTTTCCGCACTGGGACGCCGCTCACCCGATCTGGCCTTTCGCGCCGCCATATCCTCTGGTCGGTCGACCAGAGTTTGCAGCGGCTCGGCACCGACTGGATCGACGTCTACATCGTCCACAAAGAGGACCCGCATACGCCGCTCGAGGAAACGCTTCTTGCGCTCGATGCTGTCGTGCGCTCCGGCAAAGTGCGCTACATCGGCTTTTCCAACTGGTCGGCCTGGAAGGTGGCGGCGGCGCTCGAGATCCAGAAAGCCAACGGGCTGGCGCCCTTTACCCACGGCCAGATGCACTATTCGCTGCTCGGCCGCGACGTCGAGCGCGACGTCATCCCGATGATGAGGCGATATGGGCTCGGGCTGATCGTCTGGAGCCCGCTCGCCTCCGGCTTCCTCTCGGGCAAGTACACCCGCGACACGCTCGGCGACCCGGACAACCGCTATTCCGGCTTCGACATCCTGCCCTTCGACAAAGAGCAGGGCTTCAGGCTGGTCGAGCGCATGCGCGTAATCGCCGGCGGGCATGGAGCAAGCGTGGCGCAGGTGGCGATCGCCTGGTTGCTGGCAAAGAGAGCGGTGACGAGCGTCTTGCTCGGGGCGTCAAAGCCGCAGCAGCTCAAGGACAATCTGGGCGCAGCCGCGCTCGCGCTCACGGAGGCGGATATCTCGGCGCTCGATGCCGCAACAGTGCCGGCGCCTGTTTATCCCAACTGGTTCATCGACAACCTCGTCGACCAGCCGCTGGTGCAGGCGGTCGCAAGGTGATCCCATCTCGTCACAACGAAAAACGCCGGCGCTTGGGCACCGGCGTTTCAGGAATTCGCGTGTTGCGACAGGACTTAATCGAAGAGGCTCGAAACGGACTCTTCCTGGCTGGTACGGCTGATGGCTTCGCCGAGCAGGCCGGCGGTGGTGATGACGCGGATATTGTGGGCCGACTGGACGGCCGTCGTCGGCTGGATCGAGTCGGTGATGACAAGTTCCTTCAGCATCGACGAGGTGACGCGGGCAACCGCGCCGCCCGAGAGCACGCCGTGGGTGATGTAGGCCGTGACGCTGGTTGCGCCGTTCTTCAACAGGGCTTCCGCCGCGTTGCAAAGCGTGCCGCCGGAATCGACGATGTCGTCGATCAGCAGGCAATCCTTGCCCTTCACGTCGCCGATGACGTTCATGACTTCGGATTCGCCCGGACGGTCGCGGCGCTTGTCGACGATGGCCAGCAGACAGTCGAGACGCTTGGCCAGCGCACGGGCGCGCACCACGCCGCCGACGTCGGGCGACACGACCATGACGTTCTTCAGGTCGTAGTTTTCCTTGACGTCACGCGCGAGAATCGGGATCGCATAAAGATTGTCGGTCGGGATGTCGAAGAAGCCCTGGATCTGACCGGCATGAAGATCGAGCGTCAGCACGCGGTCGGCACCGGCTTCGGTGATCAGGTTGGCGACCAGCTTGGCGGAGATCGGGGTGCGCGGACCGGCCTTGCGGTCCTGGCGGGCGTAGCCGAAATAGGGAATGACCGCGGTGATGCGGCGGGCAGACGAGCGGCGCACCGCGTCGATCATGATGAGCAGTTCCATCAGGTGATCATTGGTGGGGAAAGAGGTCGGCTGGATGATGAAGACATCCTCGCCGCGTACGTTCTCGCCGATCTCGACGAAGATTTCCTGATCGGCGAAACGGCGTACCGTCGCTTTGCCGAGAGGCAGGTTGAGATAGTTGCAGATCGCTTCGGCTAGGAGCCGGTTCGAATTGCCTGCGAAAACCTTCATTGACGGACCGCCTTGAGCTGGCGCGGTCACCGTCCGGTGCTGTTCCGGGAGCGGTGTGTTCCGCGCAGATTCCGAGAGCCATTCCAATCGCGGACATTCTTTGCGGATGGCCGCCGTTCAGAGCTGATCGGCCGCTTTTTAGCGAGACTGAACTTGAATGCAAGGGGAATGCTGCGCCGCGAAGGCCAATATCCTAAAAACTTTGTGTCAACCGGCCTGAGATCGGCGCCATTCGAGATAGGCGTCGATGGTTTTGGTTGCGATTCCCTGCATGGTTGTGGCCGGCACGCCACTCCACAAATCCGTGCCGCCGCCCGGAACCGAGTCCTGCCCCTGGATGCGGTGCAGCCGGTTGCCGCTGCCGTCGAGCACGTCCCAGACATAGACGACGGTCGTCTTGTCGCCGTCCTTCAGGGCCGAGAAATAGCCCTTGAGAATATGTTCGCTGCTTGAGTCCGACGAGCCCTTGATCGTCAGGCCGCGGGCGCGGGCGTCAGCGCCGAGCTGCCTGGAAAGCGGCGTGACCGCCTGAACCGGCGCGCCGATGATCGGCAGGAAGCGGACCGAACCGCTTGCGACGGCGCTTGCCTTCGGTAGCGAAGCGACGCTCGGCTGGCTCTGGATCTGTTCGGCGGCGGCCGCCGTCTGCTGCACCGGTGTGTGCTGTACTGGCGTGTGCTGCACGGGCGCCTGTTCGGCCGGTGCCTCGTCTGCCAGCGCCTGACGGTCGTCGATCGTGTTCTGGACAGGCTCGGAGCCGGCGGCAAGGCGGCTTGCCTGTGCCTCGAAGGTGCCGGCCGGGTCGGTATAGGTCGCATCGCCTGCCGCATAGGCGGTTGGCATGCTGGAAGAGGCCGGTTGCGGGGAATAGGCGGTGGTTTGGCTGACGGGCTCGCGCTGCACAGGGGCGACCGCCGTCTGGTTCGACATGGAGTCGAGGTCGGATTGGGTCACCGGCGGCGAGCGAAAGGTTCCTGCGCCGACGTCGACCTGCGGCGTCAGCATGTCCGTGCTGTTGCAGCCGGCAAGCGCGATGGCGAAACCGAAACCAACAATGGGCGTGGTGATCTTGCGCATGTTCAAACCGTCCCTGGAATAGCCTTGAACCGTCTCCTGTCGTCTGCCAGTTCAAGGCAAGTCTAGGCGGATTTCCCTAAGCAGAAATGAAGTCCAGCCCATAGCGCGACAACGCGCGCGGCGTGTCCGTGGTGGTAAGGTAGGTCTGGCCGAGGGTCATGGCCGCGCCGCTGTCGGAATCCATGATGATCATGTGCACGAACAGCGACATGTTCGGCTCGATCTCCTGCGGATTGCCGAGATGGAACATCTGGTGCTCCATCCAGGACGGCGAGAAACGGGCGCCAAGCGAATAGCCGCAGGCATTCAGTCGATGCCGGGCGAGGCCACGCTCGTCCATGATTTTGGCATGCACGTCGAACACGGTGCCGAAGGTGTTGCCGGGACGCAGCACCATCTCGATCGCCTGGATCGTCTCGCGGCAGGCGCTGTAGAGTTCGCGGTGACGGTTGGTCGGCTCGCCGATGATGACGGTGCGCATCATCGCGGCGTGGTAATGGGCGCTCACGCCGGCCCATTCCAGCGTCAGCTGGTCCTGGGCGTCGAGCGGGCGGCGCCCGGACTTGTAGCGGCACAGCAGTGCATCGGCGCCGGAGCCGATGATGAATTCGTTGGCGGCGTAGTCGCCGCCGCCGGCAAGGATCGTGCCCTGCATGGCGGCAAGAATGTCGGCTTCGTTGCCGCCGAGGCGGATCAGCGGCAGGGCGGCGTCGAGCGCGTCGTCGGCAAGGCTCGCCGCCTTCTCCACATAGGCGATTTCGGCGTCGCTCTTGATCAGCCTGAGGCGGCTGACGAGATAGGAGGCGTCGATCAGCTCGCCGAAGGTCTGGAGCTGGCGGTCGAGCAGCCGCGCGACGCGACCGGTCATGCCATGGGTGTCGTACTCGATGCCGATGCGGCAGCCGAGCAGGTCGAGTTCGCTCAGGAGGTTCTTGAGATCCATGGTCGGATCGGCATTGGCGCGATCAACCCAGATTTCGATCCGCTCGATATTGGAGGTGTGGCGCGCCTGGCGCAGGTCGGCCGAGCGCGTCAAGAGCACCATCGTGCCGTCCTTCTTGACGACCAGCGTCTGGAAGAAGCAGTAGCCGAAGCTGTCATAGCCGGTCAGCCAGTACATGCTCTCCTGGGCAAAGAGCAGGACGGCGTCCAGCTTCTCCTCGCGCATTTTCTCCGTCAGCCGCGCGAGGCGGCCTGCATATTCATCCTGGGCAAAGTGAAGCGCCATGTCAGGTTCCTCGTATGCAAATGGCGGAAATCTGTCGGCCGTAATCCGGTTCCTGCCTGTGGGTGGTTCGACGATAGGAGAAGAAGCGCTCCTCGTCGGCATAGGTGCAGATGTCGAGATTCTCGGCCGCAACGCCGGCCTCGGTCAGGCGCCGGACCGTGAAGGAGGGAAGGTCGAACATCGCATGGCCGCTACGCTCCGACGGCGCGAAATAGGCGTTGTAGCTGGCATCGGCGGCAACGAATCGCGCGACGAACTCTGCGCCGACCTCGTAGCTGCGACCGCTGATCGACGGGCCCAGGCAGGCGACGATGCGTTCGCGCCGGGCGCCAAGCTGCACCATTTTTTCTATGGTGCTTTCGAGCACACCGCCAAGCGCCCCTTTCCAGCCGGCGTGGGCCGCGCCGATGACCTTGGCCTCAGCGTCGGCAAAGAGGATGGGGCCGCAATCGGCGGAAAGCACGCCGAGCACGATGCCGGGTGTCGCCGTCACCAGCGCGTCTGCCTCGGGACGGGCGCCGTCATAGGTTTCGTCGACGACGATGGCATCCGGAGAGTGCACCTGGTGTACGGTCGCCAGCCGCTCCAGGGGCGCGCCGAACCAGGCGGCGACGCGGGTGCGGTTCTCGTTGACGCGGTCGCGATCGTCGTGCGAACCGAGGCCGACATTGAGGCCGTGATAAAGCCCTTCTGAGACGCCGCCCTTGCGGGTGAAATAGCCGTGCGCGATGGCCGGCCCGACCCTCTCGCCAAACAGCGAGCTTTGTACAGGGGAAAGCGCGACATCATGCGGCATCGATATATTCGCCTTTGCTTTCTGAAAGATATCAATGGGTTCGAGGGCGCGTCCCGGCCCGGCGACTGGCTGCTGATTTGCCGGCGCGATGTTGACCCGCGACGACAGGGCTGTCAATTCCCGAACGGCAGGGGTGCCGGCCCTGCGACGTTGGAGCGGGACGCGAGCGGAAAACCGCGCGCACTTTTCCTTGATCCCACTCCGGTCAGGCCTTGGGCTTTCTGAACGGCGACAGCGGGACCGGCGGGCTGCTGACGGCAAGCACCTTGAACAGTTCGCCCATCTTTCCCGCGCCTGCTCCGGCCAGTCTTTCGACATCCTCGCGGATACCGTCCTGCGTCAGGGCATCCTTGTCGCGGCCGAGCGCCGCGGCGCGGTCGAGAAGCCCGAGCCCGACCAGAAAGTCGCCCTGATGGGCAAGGCCGTTGATCTGCACGTTTTCAGTCTTGGCGCGCCGGGCGAGCTGTTCGAAATCGACATGGCTTGTGAGGTCGGCCCGCCCGGGACTGGCAAGCGGCGGATCGTATTCGTGGTCGCGCACGGCCTGCAGCGTATCGCCATAGCCGGTGGCAAGATGCCCGTAATCGATGATGACGGCGGTGCCGCCACTGATCTTCAGCCGCTCGCAGAGGGCCGACATCACGGCGTCCCGGGCCGGCGCGATCTCGAAGACCGTGCCTTCAGCGACACCTTGTGCGGGCGTCGGCAGCAGGTCCGGATCGATGCCGGCGACGCCGGCGGCAAAGGTCAGCTCATCGTCGGCGCCAAGACCGACCATGCGCTCGCGGAAACCCTGCGCCGTGCGCACGAACTGGCGGATCGGGATAGCGTCGAACAGTTCGTTGGCGGCAAGCAGCAGAAAGCCTTCGGGCAAGGTTTCGAAACTCGTGTGCCATTCGACCTTGTTGCCGTGGGCGGCGAGCGTTTCCGACTGGACCTTGCGCAGCCGTTCGCTGGTTTCGACGAGATGCACGCTTGCAGAGGCGTAGAGCTCAGGCGCGACGCGGCGCACGACGCGCAGCAAGTCTGACATCATCGTGCCGCGGCCAGGGCCGATCTCGGCGATGACAGTGCCTTCGGGCTGCCCGTGCTGCTGCCAGGCGTGGACGAGAAAGACACCGATCATCTCGCCGAACAGCTGGCTGACTTCGGGCGCGGTGGTGAAATCGCCCTCCTTGCCGAAGGGTTCGTGCACCCGGTAGTAGCCGTGCTCCGGATCGGCGAGGCACAGCGAGAAATAATCGGTGACGCTGATCGGCCCGTGAGCCCTGATCAACGCCTTGATCTTGTCGGCAAGTGGTGTCGTCATGCGTTCGTCCAGTTCGCGGGGCGCGCGGCCGCAAGGCCGCCACCCATCCTACATCCGCTCTCAGGCGGCTGCGCGCTTCGCCCGGGCGATCGCCCAGATGCCGGCGAGCGCCATCGGCAGCGAGAGCAGCATGCCCATCGTCAGCCAGCCACCGGCAAGATAGCCGATCTGCGCGTCCGGTTCGCGAAAGAATTCGACGAAAATGCGGCTCAGGGCGTAACCAAGCACGAAGATGCCGGTCACGAGGCCCGGCGATTTCAACGCCTGGCGGCGATAGATGAACCAGGCGAGCACGGAAAGCAGCACGAGACCTTCGAGCACGGCTTCATAAAGCTGGCTCGGGTGGCGCGCAAAGGGACCACCGGTCGGGAAGACGATCGCCCAGGGCATGGACGACAGCCGCCCCCAGAGCTCGCCATTGATGAAGTTGGCGATGCGGCCGAAGAACAGGCCGATCGGCACGACGGCGGCGACGATATCGAACAGGCTCCAGAGAGCGATCTTGTTCTTGCGCGCAAACAGGATCATCGCGAGCGTCGTGCCGAGGAAGCCGCCATGGAACGACATGCCGCCGTTCCAGATCTCAAGCGCCCGGATCGGATTGGCGAGCACGGAGTTCAGATCGTAAAAGAGGATGTATCCGATGCGGCCGCCGAGCACGATGCCGCCGGCTGCCCAGAGCAGGAAGTCGTCGAGCTGCTGCAGGGTGACCGCCGGGGTGTCGTTGCGCCAGAGCGTTACGTTCATCGCAAGGCGCCGCGCGTAGTACCAGCCAATCAGGATGCCCGCGACATAGGCGAGCCCGTACCAGTGGATGGCAAGCGGCCCGATCTGGACGATCACGGGGTCTATTTCGGGGAAGGGGAGGATCGCGAGGCGGGTCGCTAAAGTTTCCAATGTCTCTGTTCTCGTGCGGGGCCGGTTGTTTGCGCGGAACATGGCGAGCGATTTCAGCCCGGTCAAGGCCTGGGCGAGGGCAGTCGCTGGCGCTGCGGACACAGGCACGTGATCGGGCGGCGTGATTTTTCTTGCATCCGCCCGCCGCTGACCCTACCTGAAATCCATGACCGCATCGCAAGGCGATGGCTGAAATGGAGATCGCACGATGAGCACAGGCACCAACCGCATTCTGGATGACTTTGCCAAGCTGATGACCGATGCCGCGGGCGCCGCTCAAGGCGTGCGCCGCGAAGTCGAAACGGCCTTCCGCGCGCAGGCCGAACGCACGCTGAACTCGCTCGACGTGGTCAAGCGCGAGGAGTTCGAGATGGTCAAGGAAATGGCCATCAAGGCGCGCGAGGAAAACGATGCGCTTCTTGCCCGTATCGAGGCATTGGAAGCGCGCCTCGTTGATAATGGCAAGTAACGCGATTCCCTTGAAATAACGGTATTTCAGCGTTTTAGCGGCGCCCGCGGATCGATTTCGCGGGCGTTTTGCTGCCTTGCATCCGGCGTCGTTTCCGGCGGCGTTAAGGCAGGTTAATAAAACATGAAAAGTTTTCCACCTGTGGACACTGCCAAAAAACCCTTATGGCAGAGTCAGTTAAGCTCAACCGCTTCATTCGCATGACAACGTAGGCGCGATTGTACACGGCTATTTTGGGGGCGAGGGGCTGGCAGCCTGACTCCGCCATTATACACTGATTTTAAATGATGATTCGAAACGAACCGCGTAAGCTCCAGGCAGGGTAAGTCAGCCAGGATGGATGTGAGTTCAGCAATCATAGTGTGATTTTAATCGGTGTTCGGTTTGCAGCGTTGCGTCGTGTGAGCGTGATGACGCATGCCCGGGCCACACCTATGCAGGGTGATGCATGAGCCTTTTGGAAATGGAAGTCGAGCGCCAATCCAACCCGGTCGATATGATCGAGTTTGTGGCTGCGAATAACGACTGGTCGTTCGAGCGATCCGGCGAAGATGAGATCGCCATGACGGTCGAGGGCAAGTGGGCGGACTACCACGTTTCCTTCTCCTGGATGGAGGAATTCGAGGCGCTGCACCTGGCCTGTGCCTTCGACATCAAGGTGTCGGAAAGCCGGGTCAACGAAGTCATCCGGCTGCTGTCCCACATCAACGGGCAGGTGCTGATGGGTCACTTCGACCTGTGGCGCCAGGAAGAGGTGGTGATCTTCCGCCAGTCGCTGCTGCTCGCCGGCGGTGCCGAGCCCACCAACCAGCAGGTCGAAGTTCTGCTTTCGAGCGCACTCGACGCTTGCGAATCCTATTATCAGGCGTTTCAATTCGTCGTCTGGTCCGGCATGGACGCGCAGCGCGCCGTCGATGCGGTCCTGTTCGAAACGGTTGGCGAGGCCTGATCATGACGAATGCCGCTTCCGCTTCCGGTCCCATCGTGCTCGTCGGCGCCGGCAACATGGGCGGCGCCATGCTTTCCGGCTGGCTGAAGAGCGGCGTCAAGGGCACGGACGTGCTTGTGGTCGATCCCGGCCCGCCGCCGGCCATGGCAAAGCTGATCGCCGACAACGGCGTCACCCATGCGACCGCGGCGCCTGACGGCGTTCAGGCCGGTGTCATCTTCCTCGCAGTCAAGCCGCAGGTGATGGAGGCGGTGCTGCCGCCGCTGAAGTCGCTCGTCGGTCCAAACACGGTCATCGTATCGGTTGCCGCCGGCAAGACCCTTGGTTTCATCGAAACGCATCTGGGCGCCGCTGCAACGGTCCGCGCCATGCCCAATACGCCGGCGATGATCGGCCGCGGCGTGACCGGTGCTTTTGCCAATGCCCGTGTCAGCGCGGCGCAGCGCGACCAGGTTCACCATCTCCTCAAGGTCAGCGGCCCGGTCGAATGGGTCAGGACCGAGGCCGAGATCGATGCGGTCACCGCCGTTTCCGGCAGTGGTCCGGCTTATGTCTTCTACCTCGTTGAGTGCATGGCGGAGGCGGGCCGCAAGGCCGGTCTTGAGGCGGACCTCGCCATGCGGCTCGCGCGGGAAACCGTCGCGGGGGCTGGCGAACTGTTGCACCAGTCCCCCGATGCGGCGGCGCAGCTGCGCCAAAACGTGACGTCCCCCGGCGGCACCACGGCGGCGGCCCTTTCGGTGCTGATGGCCGATGACGGCATGCAGCCGCTGTTCGACAAGGCAATTGCCGCGGCGCGTAGCCGGGCCGAAGAACTCGCCGGCTGATCCTTGCCCGGTGCTGGCGCCGCGACGGCGTCAGCGCCGATGCGGCACAACCATTTGGGCGATGCCCGCGCGGTGGCCATGCCGGCCTTTGCGCCGACCCGACAGAACGTCCCAGACCGTCGTCATCGACCGGCGGCAGGCATTGCCGATGGCGGCGCTGCGCGCTCGACGGGCGAGTGCATGCAGTTCGTGGCTCACGGGCGCGCTGCTTGGCAGCTTGCTCATTTGGGCACCCTCCTTGTTGACCGTTCCCAGCAGACTACCGCCCATCGCTTATCGCGATAATCCATGATATTTTCCGTTTATCTGTGACGAGATGGAATAGATGATGGACCGACAGGATGGCATGGCCGTGTTTCTCATGGTGGTCGAAGAGGGCGATTTCTCGGCGGCGGCCAGGCGGCTGCGCCTGTCCCCGTCTGCGGTCAGCAAGATCATCGGGCGGCTGGAGACGCGGCTCGGCGTGCGCCTGCTGCAGCGTTCGACGCGCAGCATCAGCCTGACGGCGGAGGGCAGCGCCTATGCGGAATCGAGCCGTCGGATCCTCGGCGACATTGCCGATGCCGAGCTGGCGATCCAGCCGGGTGCCGTGCCGCGCGGCCGGCTGCGCGTCAGCCTGCCAAGCGCCTTCGGGCATCGTCTGATCGTGCCGATGCTGCCGGATTTCATCGCGCGGTATCCTGAAATCGATCTGGAGCTCGACTTCAGTGACGCGATCGTCGATCTCCTGAACGGCGATGCGGATGTCGCGGTCCGGGTGGCGTCGCCGAGCGACAGTACCCTGGTGACGCGGCGGCTCGCGCCTAACCGGCGGGTCATCTGCGCGTCACCGGCCTATCTCGAACAGCACGGCGTCCCCGAAACGCCGGATGATCTGCAGCGGCACGTTTGCCTTGCGATCACCGCGCGCGGCCGCCTCAATGTCTGGGAGTTCGAGGATGAAGGCGGCCGGCGTGCGATCCGCGTCCGCGGACCGGTCGAGGCCAACAGCACCGAGGCGCTGCGTCGCCTGGCGCTCGCCGGCATCGGCATTGTCCGGCTTTCGGATATCCTGGTCGGCGACGACATCAGCGCCGGCCGGCTGCGTCCGCTTTTGACCGGACACAATCGCGCCGAGGCGGAGCCGATCACGGTCGTTTATCCGCACCGGCGCTTCCTGCCGTCGCGCGTGCGTGTCTTCATCGATTTCCTCGCCGGCGAGTTTGCGCGCCGCCCCTTTGCAGAGGCAAGATTTCGGGGGGATGCGGCCGGGGCCGACGCGCTTCCGGAATCTGCGCCGATGCTTTAAGCCACGTCGGAAGAGACGGTTTTGTTTAGGGAATTGTGATGGCTGATACGATTGAATTTGCTGATTTCGAACGCGTCGACATCCGCGTCGGCACCATTGTCGAGGCCGAGCCATTTCCAGAAGCGCGCAAGCCGGCGTTCAAGCTGAAAATCGATTTCGGGCCGGAGATCGGCATCAAGAAGTCATCGGCCCAGATTACCGTTCACTACAGCCCTGAAGACCTCGTCGGGCGCCAGGTTCTGGGTGTCGTCAATTTTCCGCCGCGCCAGATCGGTCCTGTCCGCTCCGAAGTGCTGACGCTTGGTTTTGCCGACGAAGCCGGTGCGATCGTGCTCGCTGCCACCGACAAGCCGGTTCCGAACGGCAAGAAGCTGATGTGACGCCTGGCACCGGTTCAACGGACGGCGCGGCATGGCGTCGATCCATCAGCGCCAGGATCAGACCTCCGCTGCCATGGTCTCGGCATAGCGCTTGAGCGAGCGGTTGTAGCGGGGCAGGTGCCGCGACAGGCTGGCGAGCGCGAGCCCGGTCGCCTCCTTGGTGCGCCCGACATCGACCAGGCAGAGGGCAAGAAAGGCGTTCACGGCATCGTCGAGTTCGTCCGAAGGCATGGCTCGCTCGGCCTCAAGCAGGGCTACGCCGTCTTCCGGCCGCCCGAGATTTCGCAGCGTGCTTGCAAGCTGGATCGTGGCGCGCCGACGGCGGATGCCTGAAAGGCCGCTTGCGAGCGCCTGGCGGTAAAGTGGCTCCGCCTCGGCCTCGTGGCCGGTCGAATCCTGCGTCGAGGCGCGTTCGAAAAGGCCAATCGCGTGGTTGTCGGGGAGCTCGGCCGCGAGGGCGTCGATCCGCGCGATGAACGCGCCATTGTCGATCGTGCCAAGAGTGCCCCAAAGGTCGGCGAGCCGCCGTTCCCAATCCGTCCAGTCAACGATGTCCGACATCGGTCTCCCCCGGTTTCCCCGCGGCAAGCAGTGGCCTGACGAAGAGCAGGGGTCAAGCCGGTACGCGTACGGTCGCTCTCAAGCCGCCGAGCGGGCTGTCGCCAAGCGTGACGTTGCCGCCGTGGCTGCGGGCGATATCGCGGGCAATCGCAAGGCCGAGCCCGGTGCCGGAACTGTCGAGGTTGCGGGCCTCGTCGAGGCGGAAGAAGGGCTTGAACACGTCCTCCCGCGAGCGCTCCGGTATGCCGGGGCCATCGTCGTCGACGGTGATCGTGACCCATTTGGCGCTGTGGCGGGCGTCGATCCTGACCGTGTTGGCATATCGGTAGGCGTTGGACGCGAGATTGGCGACCAGGCGGGTAAAGGCGTTCGGCCGCACGCGGACTTCGTCCTCGCCCTCAATCGAGGTGGTGAGCGTCTTGCCGAGCAGTTCGGCTTCCGCCGCCAGTCGTGACATCAGGTCCGAGAGCTTGAGCTGGCCGAGATCTTCTTCCGCTTCGCTGCGGGCAAAGGCGAGATAGCCTTCCAGCATGTTCTGCATGTCCTCGACGTCCTGGTTCAGGCCTTCGAGATCCGGATTGTTGCCGGCGAGCGCCAGCTGCAGCTTGAAACGGGTGAGAATGGTGCGAAGGTCGTGACTGACGCCGGTCAGCATCGCGGTGCGCTGTTCGATCTGGCGCTCAATGCGCTCGCGCATCAGGATGAAGGCGAGGCCGGCGCGACGGATCTCGTCGGCGCCACGGGGCGCGAAGTCGTCGATCTTCTGGCCCTTGCCGAAACTTTCGGCCGCCTTGGTCAGGGCCAGGATCGGCCGGATCTGGCCGCGCAGGAACAGGATCGCGATCGACAGCAGCACCAGCGAGGCGGCGACCATCCAGACGAGGAAGATGTGGGTGTTGGAGGCATAGGCCTGGTTGCGGCGGGCATAGACCCTGAGGATGCGGCCGTCATCGAGCTTGATGCGGATTTCGACGAGCTTCGAGTTGCCGACCGTATCGATCCAGAAGGGGCGGCGCACCTGGTTGGAGATCTCCTCGCCGAGGATCTGGTCGAGGATCTCGAAGAACGGGCTGGGACGCGGCGGTGGCAAGTCGCCGGGCGGGTCGACGGATATGCTGAGGTCGAGCTGATCGCGGGCGATGCGGATGATCTCGGAGATGTCACGGTCGGCCGGGAACGTATCGATGAGATCGACGATCGCGGCGATGTCGCCGGTGACGGCCGCCGACAGGCGCTGGGTCACCAGCTGCCAGTGACGCTCCATGAAGATGAAGGCGACGACCGACTGCAAGAGGACCATCGGAATGATGACGATCAGCAGCGAACGGGCGTAAAGCCCCATTGGCAGGCGGCGGCGCAGCCAGCGGGTAAATCGCCTCCAGGCATTGTCTCCCGAGCCCGTAGCCCCGCCTTCTATGCCGTCAAAGCTTGCCATGATTTGCCGCGCTCGCAGAAGGGCTCGTCATTCAATCCACGCTCAGTCGATAGCCGATGCCGCGCACCGTCTGCAACCAGACGGGGTTGGACGGATCATCCTCGATCTTGCGCCTGAGGCGATTGATCTGGACGTCGATCGTGCGCTCGCCGACCTCGGCATCGTCGCCGATCAACTCGTGCCGTGGGATGGTTTCGCCGGCGCGCTGGGAAAACAGCGTCATGATCTCCTGCTCGCGGTCGGTCAGCCGGATGTGGTCTGCGCCGCGCCTGAGTTCCTTGCGCACCACCGAGAAGGTGTAGGGGCCGAAGATCACCTGATCGACCTTGGGCGCCTGGGCCGGCTGGTTGCGGCGCAGGATATTGTTGATGCGCAGCACCAGTTCGCGCGGCTCGAAGGGCTTCGACAGATAGTCGTCGGCGCCGGCCTCGAGGCCCTCGATGCGCGAATTCGATTCCGCCAGCGCTGTCAGCATCAGGATCGGCACGGTCTTGATCTGCCGCAGGCTGTTGGTCAGCGAGATACCGCTTTCGCCCGGCATCATCACGTCGACGATCAGCAGATCGAAGTCGAGGCCGACGAGCTTGCGCCGCGCCTCGTCCGCATCCGATGCAGTCGTCACACGAAAGCCCTGTTCGACCAGATAGCGGTTGAGCAGGTCGCGGATGCGCCGGTCGTCGTCGACGATCAGAAGGTGGGCTGCATCGTCCGAGACAGTCGCTTTCGTCGCCATTCACGCTTCCCCAGATCCGCAGTACCGCGCAGCATTGAAGCGCGCGGTCAAGGTTGTTGTAGCACTTCGAATTGCCGCATGTCCTATCCCAAAATCTGCGAAGCGGATTTCGGGATGCGCATGGGCAGGCCCGCCGGCCTGCGAAGCGATGGGCGCTTTCTTCTCAGTCCGCGGCGCTGTTTTTCATGCCGGCGAGAAAGCGTTTGACCGTTTCGCGGGCGCCAGGGCCTGTCCTTGCCAATGCCTCGGCTATGCGGCGGGACTGTGGCTCGGCCAGCGCCCGGGCAAGGGCCTGGCCTTCCTCGGTGGTGTAAAGCATGCGCTGGCGACGGTCTTCTGGACCAGTTTCCTGGCGGATGTAGCCGGAATCGATCAGTTGCTTGAGCACGCGGGCGAGGCTCTGCTTGGTGATCTTGAGCGTGTCGAGCAGATCGGCCACGGTCATGCCTGGCTCTCGGTCGACGAAGTGCACGACGCGGTGGTGCGCCCGCCCGAAGCCGCTTTTTTCAAGGATGGCGTCGGGATCGGAGGTGAAATCGCGATAGGCGAAGAAGAGCAGCTCGATGATCTCGAAATCGATCGTGTCGTCATCGGCAGCGGCATCGCTCAGATACCGGGTGTTCTCTTTGGATTGGCCGGCCACGCGGTCATTTCCTTTCAGCCAGATTGCAGCTTGCGAAACATTCGAAAAAATATGTCAGCTTTGTTGACATATTTTTACCATAGCATTAGCGTTCATGCTCGGTAAGCGAGACATTTGGCGTTGGCAACACCTTCAAAAGGATATGCTGCGCCGTTCCGATCGCAAATCCAAAATCACGAAATTGAATTTTCCCTCAATCAGTTTGCCGATAAACTGAAAGCGGGACGATAATCAACCAAGAATGGCGCGGATGCGCCGGAGGATGACACCATGGCAGCGGTTCCATTTGATCAGTTGGACGGAGAAATCTGGTTCAACGGCGAGTTCGTCGCATGGAAGGATGCCAAGGTGCACGTGCTGACCCATGGCCTGCACTATGCAAGCGCCGTGTTCGAGGGCGAGCGCGCCTATGGCGGACGGATTTTCAAGCTGACCGAACACAACCAGCGCCTGCACCAGTCGGCCGATATCCTCGGTTTCAAGATCCCCTATTCGGTCGAAGAACTGGACGCGGCAAGCGTCGAGCTGCTCAAGCGCAAGGGCTTTTCCGAGGCGTATGTGCGCCCGATCGCGTGGCGCGGCAGCGAAATGATGGGCGTCTCGGCGCAGAACAACCGCATCAATGTCGCGATCGCCATCTGGCAATGGGGCAGCTACTTCAACCCGGCGGAAAAGCTGAAGGGCATCCGGCTCGACATCGCCGAATACCGCCGCCCGGATCCGCAGACAGCGCCGTCGAAATCGAAGGCTGCCGGCCTCTACATGATCTGCACCATCTCCAAGCATGCGGCCGAGGCCAAGGGCTATGCCGATGCGATGATGCTCGACTATCGCGGCCGCGTCGCGGAAGCGACCGGCGCCAACATCTTCTTCGTCAAGGACGGCGTCATTCACACGCCGGTGCCGGATTGCTTCCTTGACGGCATCACCCGTCGCACGGTCATCGCACTTGCCAAGCGCCGCGGGTATGAGGTTGTCGAGCGGGCGATCATGCCGGAAGAGCTGTCCACTTTCAGCGAGTGCTTCCTCACCGGTTCGGCCGCCGAGGTCACGCCGGTTTCCGAGATCGGTCCGTATCGCTTCACGCCGGCGACGATCTGCGAAACGCTGATGAACGATTACATGAAGGAAGTCTATCCGGTGGCCGCGGCCGCCGAATAACGACAGCGCCGCGCGTCGCCGCGATCGCGAACGCAGAAAAGGCGGCCATCGGCCGCCTTTTGTCTTGCTACGGATATGATCGCAGAGTTAGGCGGTCTTCCCCAAGAACTGCCCGACGATCCCGCTCAGCACACCGCCGCCGACAAGGCCGCCGATGGCTTGCATGGCAAGGCCGGTCGCGGCTGCTTCGCCGCCGAGCATCTGGATGAGGAACCCGCCGCCCAGGCCGCCGATCGCGCCGACGATGGTCCGTGCGACGACGCCGAATGCCTGCTGTTTCAACACTGCGCTGGCCGCGTTGCCGCCGGCCGCCCCCGCGATCAATTGGGTAATGATAGGCATTAATGCTTCCATTGATCCCTCCGTGTCGTGGCTCGTCGTGGACGGGCCACTAAAAGCCGATGATCCGGCTTGAACAGGGTGAGACCGAATTTGAACTCTGTCAATTTGGCCGCGCGGCGAGGGGGTCGCCGGAACGTATTGGTTGTTGAAATTGCCAGTTTTGGCCGTGAAAATGGCCTGAGCTACGGGTTCCTGGCGGCTGCATGACGCCGTTTCTCATGAGGTCGGCCGTTTTCGAACGTGACCTGCGGATGATTCGCGCGCCATCGCGTCGGTGCAATTCACGCCTTTGGGGAGATCTCCGGCGGTTGAACCGCCGGAGACAAGGTGGGCATTAACGATACACGTAGACAATCCGTCGCGTCGCGGGTTCGACCAGCACCGGCTGGCCGTTGATGCTGACGTAATCGTAGCTGTAGTCGGGTACCCGGTGAACGGCGACGGTCTCGGGCAGCTCTGCGCCGACCACCACCTCGCCGTCGAGATAGACGGTCTCGCCGGGATTGGCCGTGACATAGGTGCGCACCGTATCTGGCGGCGCGATGGGGTCGATCTGCTCGACCGGCCCGATCAGCTCGTCGCCGCTGCTGACGATCACCGGGTCGTTGGGCTGCGCCTCATAGGTGACGGCCGGAATGGCGAGTTCCGAACGGCGCTCCTGGACAACGACGGCCGAGCCGCCGAGATCGGTGGTCAGATACTGGGCATAGACCCAGCCGCGTACGCCGCCAACGTCGATGCGGCACCATTTGCTGCCTTCAACGCAGCCGTCGATCACGGCGGTGCTGCCGCGGGCTGCAAGACCAACGGTCGGGTATTGCGGTCCCGGGCCCGTGCGGATGTTCAGGTCGGTCACGGTGGTTGCGGTCATGGCTGCAAACGCTGCCGGCATGCCGACTGTCAAAACCAGGCCCGCGGCCGCTGTGGCGCACAAAAGGGGGCGGGTGAGCTTTACCATCGTCTTTCTCCTTTTTCTTCGCGATGGCCAAACGCGGCGGGCTTCAGGGATGTTCCCCCGGGAACGTCACGAAATGTGACGCCGTGACATTGTCCACCCGCTGCCGCGCCCGACGGGCGAGGAGAACGAGCAGCCGGAGAGGGGACGAACATGCAGGACATCAAGCCAGACCAGAGCGCCGCAGCCCGCAGCCTGAAACCGGTCGTCAGGATCGTGGTGGCCGCGGAGATCGCAATTTCCGCCCTGCTGATGACAACCGTGCAATGGCCGGCACCGCAGGCCGACATGACGCAAATTGCCGTGCTGCGCTGATTGGCGCTGTCAGCAGCATCGATTGCCGCTATAGGAAGACAACGAGATCCTAAAGAGGCAGACGCGCATGTTACAGGCGGGCATCATCCCGGTTACCCATTTCGAGCAGAACTGCACCGTGCTGTTCGACAGCGAGACCAAGGAAGGCGTGGTCGTCGATCCCGGCGGCGACGTCGATCTCATCCTGCAGACGGTGCGCGAGAACGGCATCACATTGAAGGCGATCTGGATCACCCACGGCCATATCGACCATGCGGGCGGCGCCAAGGAGCTCAAGGACGCGCTCGGGCTCGAGATCATCGGTCCGCACAAGGACGACCTGCCCTTGCTTGAAAAGCTGGAAACCCAGGCCGAGCGTTTCGGATTGGCGATGAAGGTGCAGAACGTCATACCCGACCGCTGGCTCGAGGAGGGGGATACGGTCTCCTTCGGCGACCATGTGTTCGAAGTGCTGCATTGCCCGGGGCACGCCCCCGGCCACGTCGTCTATTTCAACCGCGCCCAGAATTTCGCCCATGTCGGCGACGTGCTCTTCCACGGCTCGATCGGCCGCACCGACCTGCCGGGCGGCAATCATCAACAGTTGCTCGATTCCATCCGCGACAAGATCCTGCCGCTCGGGGACAGTGTCGGCTTCATCTGCGGTCATGGCCCGGGCGGCCAGATCGGCGAGGAGCGGCGCAGCAATCCCTACCTGCGCGGGCTCTGAAGTCGCTCGCCCGTTGCGAACGAAAAAAGCCCATGCCTCGGACGAGACATGGGCTTTCTGATTCTCGAATTGTGCTTCGATCAGCCGGCCGTGCAGAAGTAGCTGCGACCGTCGTAGCCGCGGAAGGTGCCGTTGTCAGGGTTGAACGAGCGGTAACGCTGCGAGCAATAACGGTACCAGGACGGCGTCCAGGGTTCGAGCGAGCGGTAGCCGCCACCATAGCTGTCGACCACAACGGGACGAGCCTGGTAGACCGGGCGCGGGCGGTAAGCCGGGCGCGGCTCGTAATAATCGTATTCCGGCTCCGGATCGATGTAGACGCGCTCATTGTAGCCGCCGTTGTAGCGCGGCTGGGAGGCGATCGCGCCGCCGATCAACGCGCCGGCCACGAGACCCGCGGCACCTGCTGCCCATGCATCGTCGTTGTTGTGGTGATGCCGGCCGCCTGCCTCGGCGACGCCGAAGGTCGGGACGACCATGGCGGCTGCGGCGATCGAGAGAACGGCGGCTTTGAGGAACGTGTTCATGGGTTTCAATCCTATCGCAGGACCGGAACAATCCGGACTTCATGATGAGGAAGGTTAACGGCGCCAAACTGAACCGGGTCTGAACGGCGACGTCTGGCCGACGAAAACAAAAATGCGGCCGGAAACCCGGTACCGTCAGGAGTGTCAGGTTCAGCAGGGGTGTCAGGTTCAAAGGCAAGGACAGGCAGGGATGCCGGCGCCAAAAACAAAAAAACCCGGCAAGGATGCCGGGCTTCAACTTGGAATCTGTCAGCGGATACCGGGATTAACCCGAGATCTGCAGGTTGACCGCCTTCGGGCCTTTGCCACGGCGATCCGGTTCGGTGTCGAAGCTTACCTTCTGATTTTCCGTCAGACCGGTCAGGCCGGAGGCCTGAACTGCGGAAATGTGTACGAAGATATCCGCACCACCGTTGTCGGGCTTGATGAAGCCAAAGCCCTTGTCGGTGTTGAAGAATTTTACAGTGCCAGTTTCGGCCATGCGTCAGGTCCTTTTCTCTCCACCCGCTTGACGGACGGGTAGCATTGCAATGTGCCCGGATGGGCGTTGGCAGGCAGTTCTCGACGTTTGAGGAAAGGGTCCTGTTACCGCAGCCAGCCATTGGAAAAGCCGCATAACATGCTTCTTTTCGGCCTGGCCGCCCGGAGTTTTGCGTCTCCGGCCCGCTTTTATTTCAAGATCTTCCCGTGTTCGCAGATTGCCCGAACAGAGTAAGATTGATGGGTTTATTTTGAATTGGCAAGCAAAACTTTTCAGGCGTGGTATTGCGTCTTGTCATTGCTCAAAATTCGGTCAATTCGGGGTTTGATGGGGTTCGCGAAAGATATATCGCAAGCTGTTGAAATCACAGCTTTTTGAAAACGAGTGCTGCAAAATTGAGTGGTTTTTGCCAATTTCGGGTGCAACGTCGCCGAACTGTGCGATGGGGCGGCGCCGCGTTCCAATCGCAACTCTCTGATATGTTTGAGGCTTCACCCGTCGCGGGTTTCTTACGTGAAATTCTTGCAGAAAATCTAGAGGTATCGAATTGGACCGCACGGCGTGTACCGGGACCACGCGCAGCCGTGAAGCAACAGTGTGTCGGCTTAGAACAATAACAAGTAAAGCAGCAGTGCAGCGTTTGCGCCGGTCACTGATATAGTTCGCCCCCGGGGGCACGCTCCTTGCCGGCTGCCGGCGTCAGGCTGCGGCGCTGGCCTCTCCGCGCCGACCCTTCGTCAGCTCGGGTATGAGCTCGACGGCGAGCATCGCCGCAAAGATGATGGCGCAGCCGGCATAACCGACCGGGGTGATGACTTCGCCAAGCAGCAGCACGCCGAAGAGTGCTGCAAACAGCGCCTCGCTCGACAGGAAGATCGCTGCCTGGGGCGCCGTGGTATAGCGCTGGCCGACCACCTGCAGGATGAAGGCAACGCCACTCGAGAAGATGCCGGCGTAGAGAATTTCGAACAGGGCGCCTTCGATGGCGGCAAGGCTCAGCGTTTCGGTCGAGATCGCAAACACGAAGCCGAGCACCGCGCAGACGGCAAACTGGGTCATCGACAGCAGCATCGGCCGGCCGCTGCTCGGGGCAAACAGGCCGATCAGCAGCATCTGAATGGCCCAGAACAGGGCGCAAAGGATGGTCAGATAGTCGCCGCCGGTGAGCGCCGAGAGCGTTCCCCCGCTCAACAGGAAGATGCCAAACAGGGCCATCATCGCGCCCGGCCAGATGATCCAGTGTGGTTTGCGGCGCAGAAACACAACCATCAGCACAGGTACGAAGACGACGTAGAGCCCGGTCAGGAACCCGGAATTGGTGACGCTGGTGTCGAGCAGGCCGAATTGCTGCGTGACCGCACCGGCAAAGAGCGCAAGGCCGATGAAGATGAAATTGCGCACGGTCGCAAGTTTGACCGGTTCTGCGGCGCGTTTCGTCTCCATGACGGCCAAGGGCAAAGCAACGAGCGCGGCGATCGCAAAACGCAGGGTAATGAACCACAGCGGGCTGATCGCATCCATGGCCGTCGACTGCGCAACGAAGCCGGCGCCCCAGATTGCGCCGGATATCAACAGGAACAGATTGGCCTGAATGCGGGTCATGCTTGCTCTCCTCGGACAGCGGCGTCTAGCAGTTGCGTTTTTAAGGGGCAAGGCTCATCGTCGATGGCGAGCGAAAGTCGGGCGCAGGCGGGCGAAGATGGGAACGCGGACTTCTATAGGTCGGGGAGGGATCGTCGCCGGACGCCTCACAAGGTGCCGGGCGTGAGCGAAAGCGGCTACTCGGGGACGCCGCTTGCCCGCAAGCTCGGCTTAAAGGACGGGCAGGCTGCTCTGCTGCTCGGGGCACCATCCGGCCTTGAGGTCATCACCGCGTTTCCTGGTTACAGCCGTTGCGACAGATCGATCGATGCGATCACTGGGCGCGGCTGCGACTACGTGCACGTTTTTGAAACGGAACGCGCGGTTCTGGAGCGGTTCGCGCCTGAGCTTGCCGCGCGGCTGAATCCCGACGGAATGCTATGGGTCTCCTGGCCAAAAAAGGCATCGAAGCGGCCAACAAGCCTGACCGAGGACGTGCTGCGCGACATCTTCCTGCCGCTTGGCCTCGTCGATGTGAAGGTCTGCGCCGTCGACGGTGTGTGGTCAGGGCTGAAGTTCGTCTTCCGCAAGGAATTTCGCGGCGGACTGCGCTGAAACGAGGGTTTGTTGAGGCTTTACTCCGGCGTACCCTTGGAGACGCGCAGCAAGGCGCCGTCCTCTTCGTCGGTCACCAGGAGCAGCGCCCCGTCCAGTGCGACGACGATATCGCGGATGCGGCCGAACTCTCCGTCGAACAGCCGCTCCTCCGAGCCGATGGCGCCACTGTCGTCACGCTCGAGCCGGGCGACAAGCTGGTACTTCAGCGCCGCAACCAGAATGTTGCCGTCCCATTCGGGAAACATCGTGCCGCGATAGACCGCAAGCGCGCCAGGCGCGATCGACGGATCCCAGTAAAACAGCGGCTGGTCGAGACCCTTCTTCGACGTGCCTTCGCCGATCTCGGCGCCGGAATAGTCCTTGCCGTAGGTGATGACCGGCCAGCCGTAGTTGTGGCCGGCCTGCGGGTTGTTGATCTCGTCGCCACCCCGGGCGCCATGTTCGACCGTCAGCAGCGTGCCGTCCTTCGGGTCGAATGTGATGCCTTGCGGATTGCGGTGCCCCTTCGACCAGATCTCTGCCAGCCCGTCGGTGCCGCCGCGATAGGGGTTCGAGCCGGGAACGCTGCCATCGGTATTGATGTGCAGGATGGCGCCGGCATGGTCGTGCGCGTCCTGGGCGCGGTCGCCTTCGCCCCGGTCACCGATGCCGAAGAACAGGCTGCCATCGGGCGCAATCGCGATGCGCGAGCCGAAATGCTGGCCCTTGCCGGTGAACTTGTTCATCCGGAAAAGTTCCTTGACGTCGGTGAGGCCGCTTTCGTCGGCCGCAAGCTTTGCCCGCACGAGGGCCGTGCCGTAGCCGCCTTCGCCGCGCGCCGCCAAGGTCAGATAGAGTGTCCGGTTTTCGGCAAAGCCGGGATCGAGCGCGATGTCGAGCAAACCGCCCTGTCCCTGCTCGGCGACCTTGGGCACGCCTGCAAGCGGTTTTGAGACCTTGCCGTCGCGCACGATCCGCAGCCGCCCAGGGCGCTCACTGACAAGGACGCCGCCGGCGGGAAGCGCTTCGGCCGACCATGGGTGCTCAAGGCCGGTTGCGAGCGTCTCGACGCGCAAGGGGCCATGCTGGCTCGGAAATTCGCGGGGCTCCTGCGCCTCTGCGCGGAGAGGAAGAGCGGCTGCCGCCACGGCGGCAAATAGTGCCAGGGCCTTGCCGGGCCGCGGTGAACTTTCTTGTGTCGACGCTCTTGCATCCGCTCGCGGCATTGCGCTTCTCCGGGCCGATTCGTTCCGAGGCAAGCTGGAACGGGCGGCCCGGCGGTTCAAGTCACTTCCGATCAAAAGCACTTTATTTCGAGATCGAGCCCGTCGTCAGCGGCACCGAGCGCTGCTCGCCGATGAGTTCGGCGTTGACGATGTAGCGCATCGGCCCCTGCGTCGTCGCATCGAAGGGCCAGCAGGTGGCAAGCGCCAGATGGTGGCCGATCGCCGACGCGTTGATGCCGCTCTCGTCCCAGCGCGCAACCCGGCCTTCGCCGGCCCTGAACAGGAAGCGGCGACCATCCTTGCGCGTCAGCACCAAGAGGTCGCCGGGATTGACGTCCTTCAGCCAGCGGAAATGCGTATCGCGATGGGCGGCGATGACGGAGGTCCCCTCGTCGCCGGGCAGCGGCGTCGTCGTCAGCCAGGCGGGGCCGAAGGCGAGCGCTTCGCCGCTTGCGCCCTCAAGCACGATCGCCGAGCGGTTCAGCCGCGGGGCTGTGATTTCGGCAGCCGTCTGGAAGTCGGCCCAGGGCCACGGCTTGCCGTCAGGGTCGCCATGCAACTGCGCCTCGAAGGTGCGCTTCAAGAGCACCTGCGAGACCTCGGCCTTGGCCTTGATGTAGAACCCCTTGCCGACCATCAGGAGCCCGGCAAGGGCAATCAGCGCGATGACCGCAAGCACGACCGTCTCGACGGCCGAAAGGCGCGCCAGAAAGCCCGGCCGCGGCTCGGGCCTTTCCTTGTCAGCGGCCACGGCGGCGCACTCCCGTCATGACCGCCGCGGCGATCGGCGCGCGCCAGAAAACGAAGGTGGTTCCGGCAAGGAGTGCGAAGGCGAGCAGCATCAGCCCGATCAGGATTTGCCTGTCGGCCTCCGTCGCCGTCTGCGGCAGGCTTACCTGGTTGTTGACGTCCGCAATCAGGCTGGCCGCACGCGCCGTCGGCGCCGCCAGCATGCGGTCGGCCGTCTGCATCGCGAGCTTCGTCCGGCTTTCAAGTGCCGCGTCCCGTTCGTCGACCGTGCCGGGCGATTTGTCGGCGGGCGCCTCGCCGAAGACCTTGCCGAAATCCCAGCCGGCGGGAAGGTTGAGCGGCAGCGCCGTCTCGCTCAGGGTTTCGCCTGCCGGGCGCGACGGCGCTGCGTCGACCGCCACGAGACTGGTGACTCGGGAAACGAGGTGATGGGCGAGCGCCACCGTTTCGATCCTTTTGTCGAGCGTGGCCGGGTCGGCGATCGTCGAAGCGCTCGCCTCGAGATCGTCGATCTTGCGGCGCGCCCAGAGCTTGGCGATGCCTTGGCCGTCCGAGGCCTTGGCGATGTCCATCTCCACCCGCCAGGGCTGATCGCCGGCCTTGCCGAGGATCTGCAGCTTTCCTTCAGGCGCCGTGCCGTCGAGCTCGGCGGTCAGCACCACCGGCTCGCCACGATAGAGATCGGGCATCGGGTTCGGCGTGATGTCGCTGGCCGATGCTCCGTCGAAAGTGGCCGAAATATCGGTCATGGCGGGGCTTTCGAGCTTCGTGAAGAGTTCGCCCATGCGTGCCGCCACTTCGCTTTCCGAACCGATCAGCGTGAAGGTGCCGCGGCCGTATTCGGCGGCCTTGGTCATGAAGTGGCTGTTGGGCGCCGAGCCGATGCCGACGGTGAAGACGCGGGCGTCGCCGCGGTTCTTCTGGATCTCGTCGAAAAGCTGGGTCTCGTTGCCGATCGCGCCATCGGTCAGGAACACGACCTGGCGCAGCGCGCCGGGCGCGACGGGGCCTTGCGTGCCAAGCGCGGCTTCCAGCGCCGGCAGCATTTCGGTGCCGCCATCGGCGGTCAGGGCGCGCACATAAGCAATCGCATCTTCACGCCTGTCCGGCGTTGCGTCCACCAGCGAGGGGAAATGTACGCTCATCGTGTCGTCAAAACGGATGACGTTGAAACGGTCTTCGGGTCTCAGGCGGGAGATGGCGAGCGCCAGGCTCTCCTTGGCCTGCTCCATCGATGGCCCGGCCATCGAACCGGAATTGTCGATGACGAAGACGATCTCGCGTTTGACCGGCTTGGCATCGGCTTCGGTTGCCGCGGCCGGCGGCGTGACGAAAGAGAGTAGGTAGGTCTTGCCGCCGACGGTCTCGCGGAAGAGGCCGGCATAGGGGCTCTTGCCCTCGATCGCCTTCCAGGTGAGTTCGAAGTCGCGGTCGGCCGGAACGCTTTCACCTTTCAGCGTCACGCGCCGGCTGAGATCGTCAAGATTGGCGATATCGACGTCGTGGTAGCCGGATTTCACCTCGCCGAGCGGGAAGCCGGCCTTGAGGTTCACCGTCAGCGTCACCGGATTGATCCTGGCGTTTTCCTTCGGGTCGAGGACCGGGGCTTCGATCTGGTCGCGATCGGGAACCGGATCGTTGACGGCATAGCCGGTGCGGCTGTCGAGATCGACGGTCTGGACGATCGGCTGCGGATTGTAGCGGTGCGCCACGACCGTCGGGAAGCGCAGCGAGTAGATGCCGTTCGACTGGCGCACAGCGCTCTGGTATTCGATCTGCACGACGACCGTCTCACCCGGGCCGATATTGGCGACCTGGTTGGTGAAGATGTTGGGGCGCTGCTGTTCGAGCAGAGACGCCTTCTTGCCCTCGGCCTTCGCCTGCTCGTAGATTTCCTTGGCTTCCTGGCGCGCCTTGATCTCACCTTCGATGAAGCGGTCGCCGATCTGCATCTTCAGCGTATCGACGGCGGAATCCTCGGGCAGGGGGAAGACATAGGTGCCTTCGACCCAGCCCTTGCTCGGGTTTTGGAAGCGCTGGGTCACGCGGGTGCGCATGATCGGCCCGTTGACGTCGATCTGAACGTCGGTCGCAAGCCGTGGCGCCTCGACGAAATAGCCGGGCTCCTTCGACGGGAAAAGCAGGGCGCCGGTGCCGACGTCGTTGGGACACACGAATCCCGCCAGTTGCTGTGGCTTTGCCGATGTCGTTTCGGCCGAGGCCTGGGTCATCAGGCCGATGACCATCAGAATGCAGGCTGCAAGCGCTGCGACTGCCAGATACATGCCGAAGCGTGCTTCGTTGCGTCCGGTCTTCAATGAGGCAATTTCGTCGTCGAGAAACATTGCATAACCCCCGTAATGCGAATGTGTTCGGATGATCGAAGAAAAGGCCCGGAAACCGGCTGTTGCTGGACGGAATTGCGGCGGTCCGCGACAGTTGTGATGGCTAAATTATGGCATTTCGAAAAATGCCGGATGGCGCTGATTTTTTTGAATAAATGGTGATCACCAACCGTTTCTGGCCGTTATGGATCGTGGCCATTTGAAGCGGCGCTGGCGGCCCGTTTCGCGGTGTCTCACCGGCGGTCGTCGGGAACGTGTCGATCGCTGCGGGTGATCGCCGACGTTGATGACACTCATGAAACTTTGTCATGGTGACGCTTTTTGCCCGCATTTGCGGCGTTTTTGCCGTTCCGGCGCTTGCAAGACCGGGCGTCTTTCGACATAGACCTAACCGCTATGGAGCCTGGCTTTTTAGTTCCGTAGCGATCACCTCGTCTCGAAACGATCAGGACCTTCATCATGGCCTTCCTTGCCGATGCCCTTTCCCGTGTAAAGCCTTCCGCCACCATCGCCGTTTCGCAGAAAGCCCGTGAGCTGAAAGCGAAAGGCCGCGATGTCATCGGCCTTGGCGCCGGTGAGCCGGACTTCGACACGCCCGACAATATCAAGAAGGCCGCCATCGACGCGATCAACCGCGGCGAGACGAAGTACACGCCGGTCTCCGGCATCCCGGAACTGCGCGAAGCGATCGCCAAGAAGTTCAAGCGCGAGAACAACCTCGACTACACCGCCGCCCAGACGATCGTCGGCACCGGCGGAAAGCAGATTCTTTTCAACGCCTTCATGGCGACCCTGAACGCCGGCGATGAAGTCGTCATTCCTGCACCCTACTGGGTCTCCTATCCGGAGATGGTGGCGCTGTGCGGCGGCACGCCGGTGACAGTCTCGACCAAGCAGGAAAACAACTTCAAGCTCAAGGCCGAGGATCTCGAAAAGGCGATCACGCCGAAGACCAAGTGGTTCATCTTCAACTCGCCGTCCAACCCCTCGGGTGCTGCCTACAGCCATGCCGAGCTGAAGGCGCTGACCGACGTCCTGATGAAGCACCCGCATGTCTGGATCCTCACCGACGACATGTACGAGCACCTGACCTATGGCAACTTCAAGTTCGCGACCCCGGTCGAGGTCGAGCCCGGCCTCTACGACCGCACGCTGACGATGAACGGCGTTTCCAAGGCCTATGCCATGACCGGCTGGCGTATCGGCTATGCGGCCGGCCCGCTGCAGCTGATCAAGGCCATGGATATGATCCAGGGCCAGCAGACCTCGGGCGCCACCTCGATCGCGCAGTGGGCTGCCGTCGAGGCGCTGAACGGCACGCAGCACTTCATTCCCGAAAACAAGAAGATTTTCGAAGGTCGCCGCGATCTCGTGGTGTCGATGCTGAACCAGGCCAAGGGCATCTCGTGCCCGACGCCGGAAGGCGCCTTCTACGTCTACCCGTCCTGCGCCGGCCTTATCGGCAAGACCGCGCCTTCGGGCAAGGTCATCGAGACGGACGAAGACTTCGTGTCGGAACTCCTGGAATCGGAAGGCGTTGCCGTCGTGCACGGTTCGGCCTTCGGCCTCGGCCCGAACTTCCGCATCTCCTACGCGACCTCGGAAGCGCAGCTGGAAGAAGCCTGCCGCCGCATCCAGCGCTTCTGCGCCGCCTGCAAGTAAGCTTAAGGCATATCCAATGAAAAGCCCGCCGGAAACGGCGGGCTTTTTTGTTGGCAGATTGATTCAACGACCAACCATCCTGATTCAAGCGGGGCGGACAAGTCGTTGATATCAGATCAGAAACTCAAGCGCCCGGAACCTCGTCGTCGCCAGCGACGCCACCTTCGCTTTCGAGGATGGACAGGCGGCGCGCCTCTGAGCGGGTGAACTTCAGCCGCACGCCGATGCCGCGTTCGCCTTCTGGCAGGAACACGGCACCCGCCTTTTCAAGCGCGCTCCTCAGCGACAGGATCACCTCGTCTGCGGGGGTCTCGAGCTTGCGCTCGAACCTGAGGATCGTGTCTTGCGAAACGCCGGAAAAGCTTGCCAGCATCTCCCGCGAGATTTCGATCAGCGCCCGGGCGGCGCGGCACTGTGAGCCTGTAATCATCGTCACCTCCAGTTACCGGGAGCATGCGTGAAGCCCGCGGGCCGGTCAACCGGGGCGAGAGGGCGGTCGGTACCGGTCTCTCCACGGCAGCCGTCAGGCCGCGGCCGGTGTCGGCAGTTTGCCGGTGCGCGGAGCTCGGATCATTCGGTTCCGGATCCCCTTCGGTTTTGAACTGTGGCGGAGATTGGATAATCCGTGGACGACGCGACGAGAGAGTGGCATCCATGAGCCTGCCGTTCACAATCATGGACAATCTGGACCGTGCGCAATCTCAACGACTTTATCGTTTTCGCCCATGTGGTCGACCACAAGGGTTTTGCTCCCGCGGCACGGGCGCTCAATGTGCCGAAATCGACGCTGAGCAAGCGTGTGGCGGAGCTCGAAAAGACCCTCGGGGTGCGGCTGATCAACCGGACGTCCCGCCGCTTCACGGTGACCGAGGTCGGCGAGGATTTCTATCGCCATGCGGCCGCGATGCTGATCGAGGCGGAGGCCGCCGAGGCGGTGGTCATGGGCAGGCTGGCCGAGCCGAGCGGCACGGTGAGGATCACTGCTTCGGTGCCGACCGCACAGATGACGCTTGCGGGGATGCTGCCGCAACTGGCGCTTGCCTATCCCAGGATGCGGGTGGTGCTGCACGCGACGGACCGGTTCGTCGATCTCGTCCAGGAAGGCTTCGACATTGCCGTGCGCGACCATTTCGCGCCCTTGCCGGATTCCGCCCTGGTGCAGCGTCGGGTGGCGACGGAGCCGATCGGGTTGGTCGCGGCACCCAGCTATCTTGCTGCGCGCGGCATGCCTTGCGGGCCGGAAGATCTTGCCGGGCACGACGGCCTCCTGGCCTCGCTTACAAGCGAGGGCTGGACGCTGCGCAACGAGGACGACGCCATCGTCTCCGTGCGGCCCATGCCACGCTTTATTGCCGACGAATCCCGGGTGCTGCTCGAAGCGGCGCTTGCGGGCCTCGGGATCATCGCCTTGCCGCGCAAGATCTGCCGCGCCGAGATTGAAAACGGGACGCTGGTGCGGGTGCTTCCCGGTTGGCAGGCGGGCGTGGCGACGACGACATTGCTGATGCCGCACCGGCGTGGGCAGTTGCCATCGGTCAGGGCCGTCGTCGATTTCATCGCGGCGCGGCTGGCCGAACAGGTGGCGGATCGCTGACGATGGCTTGATCCCATCGATCGGTTGCGCGTGCCGCCGGGGCCATGCGCCCAAAGAAAAGGCCCGCACGTGGCGGGCCCTGTGTCAGTTCGTCATGCGTGGCGCTCAGCGCTCGGCGAGTGCCGGTTCGCCCTTCTTCTCGCGCACGAGGTTCATGAAGCGGCGGAAGAGGTAGTGGCTGTCCTGCGGGCCGGGCGAGGCCTCCGGGTGATGCTGGACCGAGAAGACCGGCTTGCCGGCGACGCGCAGACCGCAATTGGTGCCGTCGAAGAGTGAAATGTGAGTCTCTTCAACGCCTTCCGGCAGCGACTTCGAATCGACCGCGAAGCCATGGTTCATCGAGACGATCTCGACCTTGCCTGTCGTGTGGTCCTTGACCGGATGGTTAGCGCCGTGGTGCCCCTGGTGCATCTTCTCGGTCTTGCCGCCGAGCGCCAGCGCCAGCATCTGGTGGCCGAGGCAGATGCCGAAGAGCGGGATGTCGGTCTTCAGGAGATCCTGGATGACAGGCACGGCATATTCGCCGGTGGCCGCCGGGTCGCCCGGGCCGTTTGACAGGAAGATGCCGTCAGGCTTCTGCGCCAGCACCTCCTCGGCGCTCGTCGTTGCCGGCATCACGGTGACGCGGGCGTTGAGCCCGGTGAACAGGCGCAGGATGTTGCGCTTGACGCCGTAGTCGAGCGCGACGACGTGGTATTCGGCTTCCTTTTCGCCGAGGGTCGCATAGCCTTCGTCCCAGACCCAGGGCTTCTCGGTCCACTGCGACGACTGGCCGGAGGTTGCGACCTTGGCGAGGTCGAGGCCCTCGAGGCCGCTCCAGGCCTTGGCTTCGGCCTTGAGCGTGTCGATGTCGAAGACGCCTGAGGGGTCATGGGCGATGACGGCGTTCGGCATGCCGTGTTCGCGGATCCAGGCGGTCAGCGCGCGCGTGTCGATGCCGCAGAGACCGATGATGCCGCGCGCCTTCAGCCAGGCGTCGAGATGCTTGGCGGCGCGGTAGTTGGACGGCTCGGTGATGTCGGCCTTGAAGATGACGCCGACCGCGCCGTGGCGGGCCGCCGGCGTCAGGTCCTCGATGTCTTCGTCATTGGCGCCGATGTTGCCGATGTGCGGGAAGGTGAAGGTGACGATCTGGCCGATGTAGGACGGGTCGGTCATGATCTCCTGGTAGCCGGTCAGCGCCGTGTTGAAGCAGACTTCCGCCTGCACCTTGCCGGTCGCGCCGATGCCCTTGCCTTCGATCACGGTGCCGTCGGCCAGAACGAGCAACGCGGTTGGTTTTTCAGTGGTCCATGCGGGTGTCGCGGTCATCGTTCCTATCCCGTTGCGGCGTGGAGCGCGGGGGCTTGAAAGCCCGGCAATCGATCGCCATTTCATATGCTCAGGCATGGACGCGCGGAAACCCCGCGGAAAGTGCTCTCATGCCGATGTTGTGCAGGTGCGGGAAAATAGCCAAAGCGCCCTTCCGGGTCAACCGGCCACCCATGAATTGTCTGGAAATAAAGTTCCTTTTAATTCAATTGGTTGCGTATTCCGTTTGATTGCGCCTGTCACACTGGTTTAAGACGACGGTAACAATATTGGTTTCGAACCGGTCCGGGCAGAGTACCGCGGGCCGGTTTCGACATGGAGTATAGACATGCGCGACCTGTTCGCAGAAGCACTGAAAGAAGCCCTGAAAGCCAAGGACGCGCGGCGTACCTCGACCGTGCGGCTGATCCAGGCGGCGATCAAGGACCGGGATATTGCCAATCGGGGCCTCGGCAAGGACCCGGTCAGCGACGAAGACATCCTGCAGATCCTCGCCAAGATGATCAAGCAGCGTGAAGAATCGGCCCGTATCTACGACGACGCCGGCCGGCCGGAGCTTGCCGCGCAGGAGCGCGAGGAAATCGTCATCATCAACCGGTTCCTCCCGGCTCAGCTTTCGGAGGACAAGGTCAAGGAACTCTGCGCCTCGGTTATCGCCGAGACCGGTGCTCACGGCCTGCGCGACATGGGCAAGTGCATGAATGCACTCAAGGAGCGCTATCCGGGCCAGATGGATTTCGCCAAGGCTTCCGGCCTGGTGAAGGAACTGCTCAAGTAAGAGCCGCTGTCAGCGCCGGCGCCCGTTCAAACGCGACGGGCGCCGTTTGTCTGCGGGCTTGCGCAAACACGCTGTCGAAGGCGTGGTCGATGAGCGCGAATTTCTCCGCCTGATAGTCCCAATATTCGCGGATGAAGGCTTTCGACAGCCACACCTCGCCGCGCCCCGGGCTCCGTTCCCATCCCATCGTGCCGAGCAACGCCGCCTTGCCGAAGATCCGCTTCAGATGCGTCTTTGAAATCATGAAGCGGTCGCTGAGGTCGCCCGGCGAGACCGGTCCGATCGCCAGGCGCTCCGCGTGCGGGTCGAAGGTGGCGATGCGCGAGAACAGATCGTCCATGACCACGCCGCCGGAATTGACCCATGTGAAGAGATCGAAGGTCGGCCCCGGGCGTCGGACGCGGTCGTTGCCGACGAGACCACAGGCAAGCGTCGACTGCAGTCGGCCAAACCCGTCCTGATCGTCGCCGAGCGTCTCCAAGCGCGCGCCTGCGTCGAGAGCGTCAAGGATGGCAAGGTGAGCGCGCATCCATTTCCAGAGATAGTCAAGGGCGGCCTCGGTGGGTTCGAGTGTCCGGTTGCGCCTGTTGGGCGGCGCTGCGGCATAGCGGGCAAACCGGTAGGCGACCATTTCCTGGATGAAGGCGGCGGCGGTGTTGCGGCTGGCAATGCCGTTGGCGACGACGTAGCCGATGAAGCGGCCGCTATAGAGCCCGCTCGACGCATCCGCCGGGTCGCGGTCGTGGTGAAGGGCGATGCCCGCCTGCGCCATCAGCCAACGCTGCTGCGATGCAAAGATCGATGCGAGCCGCGGATTTTCCACGTACATGGAGACCATGCCGCGTGCATAGTTCAGTACCGCGCCAAAGAAAGCGGGATTGGACGCAAGCGCTTCGACGGCGAAAGCCATGGGAGTGATCCTGTTCGGGGCGGCCGATTGACGCCATTCGCCACCGGGGTGTCAACCGCCACTTTAGGTGTTTTGTAAGTTATAATAAAATATCAGAGATTGTGACGTTGCGTCCGGTTCGCGTTTTGCTCCTGTGAATTGCGGGCAAGCCCGATCACATCTGTGGCGTCGCGCCGCCTTGCCGCCTATATGGAGGATCGACCAGAGGTTTTCATGCGCTTTTCACCCACCTTCCTTGACGAGATACGCGATCGCGTGCCGATTTCGGACGTGATTGCCAAGCGCGTCACCTGGGATCGGCGCAAGACCAACGTGTCGCGCGGCGACTATTGGGCCTGCTGCCCGTTCCACGGCGAGAAGTCGCCGAGCTTCCACTGCGAGGACCGCAAGGGCCGCTATCATTGCTTCGGCTGCGGCGTTTCCGGCGACCATTTCCGATTCCTGACCGATCTGGAGGGCCTGAGCTTCCCGGAGGCCGTGCAGCAGATCGCCGATATGGCGGGGGTGGCGATGCCGCAGCCCGACCCGCAGGCCGAACGGCGCGAGAAGGAGCGCACCAGTCTTCTCGACGTCATGGAGCTGGCAACCGCCTTCTTCGAGGATCAGTTGCAGACCGCAAACGGCGCCAAGGCGCGCGCCTATCTGCGCGAGCGCGGATTGACCGGTCGCACGATCGAGACCTTTCGCCTCGGCTATGCGCCCGACAGCCGCAACGCGCTAAAAGAATTTCTCGCCGGCAAGGGCATCGGCAAGGAACAGATCGAGGCCTGCGGGCTTGTGGTGCACGGACCGGACGTACCGGTTTCCTATGACCGCTTCCGCGACCGCATCATGTTTCCGATCCTGTCGTCGCGGGAGAAGGTCATCGCCTTCGGTGGCCGGGCCATGTCGCCGGACGCGCCGGCCAAATACCTGAATTCCAACGAGACCGAGCTCTTCCACAAGGGCAACGTGCTCTACAATTTCGCCCGCGCCCGCCGCGCCTCGCAAGGGGCAGCGCGCCAGAGCGACGTCGGGCCTGATGACGCAGCCGGCACGATCATCGCCGTCGAAGGCTATATGGACGTGATCGCGCTCCATCAGGCGGGCGTCGAAAACGCCGTCGCGCCGCTCGGCACGGCGCTCACGGAAAACCAGCTCGACCTGCTCTGGAAGATGACAACGCAGCCGGTGCTGTGCTTCGACGGCGACGGTGCGGGCATTCGTGCCGCCAACCGTGGCGTCGATCTGGCCTTGCCGCATCTGAAGCCCGGCCGCTCCGTGCGCTTTGCCATGCTGCCCGATGGCAAGGACCCGGACGATCTGGTGCGCCAGGAGGGCCGGGCGCCCTTTGACAAGGTGCTCGCCAATGCCCGGTCGCTGGCCGACATGGTCTGGCAGCGCGAGATCCAGGGCGGCGCGTTCGACACGCCGGAAAAACGGGCCGAGCTCGAGGCGAAGCTGAAGCAGGTGACAGCCGTCATTGCCGACGAGAGCGTGCGCCGCCATTACGGCCAGGACATGCGCGACCGCCTGAATGCCTTCCTGCAATCGACAGGCGCCGGGCGGGGCGAGCGGCGCCCGTTCGAACGCGGCGGCAGGCAGGGCGGGGGGCAGCGAAATGCAGGCGGGCCGCGGGGACCGAATGCCAGCGGACCGACCGCGATCTCCGAACGGCTGGCGCGCTCGTCGCTGGTCGGCGGACCGCAGGTGGTGCCGTTGCTGCGCGAGAGCGTGCTGGCGCTCACCATCGTCAACCACCCGCAGCTCCTGTTTGACGAGTATGACGAGATCTCGACCATCGAGTTCGATCATCGCGAACTGCAGCGCTGCTGGGCCGCCGTGCTGAACACCGCCGCCGCACAAGGGCCGCGGCTGACGCGCGAAGGGCTGGTCGAACAGCTCGGCGCCGATGGTTTTGCGGCGCTGATTGCCTCGCTCGACCAGCAGATCCGCTATGCCAGGCTCTGGACGGCAACCACGGCCGCGGCGCCGGAGGACGCGCGCGAGGGCTACCTGCAGGCCCTGGCCCTGCACCAGCGCTCGAAGGCCCTGCACTGGCAGCGGCGCGAACTCGAGCGCGAACTGGCGCATGCGACGGAGGAGGGCGACCTCGAGGCGGTCCCGCAGCTGTTGCGCACGCTGCAGGAAGTGCAGCTCGAAGTGACGCGGCTCGAAAACCAGGAAGCGATCATCGAAGGCTTTGGCGTGCTTTCGGGCCGGGTCAAGGGCCCGGCGGCGCGCTAGCCGTTTGATGCCAGACCATCTTTCTGTTTTGACGTGGTCCCGCTTGAAGGCGGGAATCTCCCGTTCTTGCCGTCACCGGCCGTAACCCGGCCTGATCTTGGCCGAACGCTGACCTATTCGCGCCAATGATCGGCCACCCACGGCGTCGGGCGGATGTAGTGCCTGAGATAGCGCAGCGGGTTTTTCTCGCGCCGGTCGGCAGCGAACAATCCGCGCAGGTGGCCAAGAGGGGTCGCGATCTTGCCCTTGCCGCCGAACTGCCCGTCGATCGCATGCTGCGGCAACAGGTTGCGCGGGAACAGGATGACGCGAGCGTCCCTCGGCAGGCGGGGGGCAAGGAAATAGTTGAGCGGGATCGGCCAGCGGCAGTCCTGGCGGAAGTGCAGCACCCAGCGACGTGGAAAGAGCTTGGCTCCGCCCGGCGCATTGCGCGTCACGAAGCGCTGCTCGAAACGGTATTCGTCGGCGATTCCTTGCGGGTTTGCTCGAAATTTCTCCTGCAGCGGCACCAGCTTTCCGACCGGGTAGCGAAACAGCGACGTCTGGCCGAGCCGCTCGAACGGCGTCGTCTGGTTGCGGGCTAGGATGACGTCGTCGGGCTCGCCGACCTCGAAGAAGCCGTCGAGCGAGCCGACGATGACGATGTCGAGATCGAGAAAGAGAACCTGGCCCTTGAGATTGCCGAGCTTCGGTCCCCAGAGCCGCGATTTCTGCCAGATTCCCGGCGAATTCTTCGGCATCTCGGCGACGTCGAGCGGCGGCAGGTCCTCGCACAGAATTTCCGGCCGGAGCCGGTCGCGATTGTCGGTAAAGCAGGTGAAGGTGAAAGGCGGGGTGATGTTGCGCGCCACCATGGCATAGAGCCGGTTGATGAACGGCGCGCCGTATCGCGTGCCCCAGTTGATGCAGATGACCTGCTTGACGCCGCCGCTCGCCGCCAGAATGTTCGACATGGTGACTTTCCAATTTTTGCGCCCCACTAAAGTACCGGCGTGTAATCAAGGTCAAGCTGGCAAAAGGTTTTCCCTGTTCAATCTGCCGGTTATCCGCCGGGATAACCGGGGCTTGTGGCGTCGTCTGCCTTGAGCCCTAGGCATTGCGGTCGTATCTGGCGATGATTGCGAAGTGATTCCCCAAAGGAGATCCGATGGAGCTCGTCGAAAGGGCCAAGCCCTCAGGAAGCGCTGTCAGCCAGCTCTTCGACGCCCAGCCGGCACCGCTCGACGTCTTGAAGCGGGTCTATGGCTATTCGGCCTTTCGCGGCAAGCAGCAGGCCGTGGTCGACCATGTGACCGCCGGCGGCGACGCGGTGGTGCTGTTTCCGACCGGCGCGGGCAAGTCGGTCTGCTTCCAGATCCCGGCGCTCTGCCGCCCGGGGCTTGGCGTGGTCGTCTCGCCGCTGATCGCGCTGATGCGCGACCAGGTGGAAGCCCTGCGCCAGCTCGGGGTCAACGCCGCCGCGCTCAACTCGTCGCTGACGCGCGAGGAGGCGATCGCCGTTCGCCGGCAGATCCACGACGGCACGCTTGATCTTCTCTATGTGACGCCGGAGCGCACCGTCACCGACGGTTTCGCCGATCTCATCGGCAATGCCCGCATTTCGCTGTTTGCGATCGACGAGGCCCACTGCGTCTCGCAGTGGGGGCATGATTTCCGTCCGGAGTATCGTGCGCTCGGATTGCTCGCCGAACGCTACCCCGGCGTTCCGCGCATCGCGCTCACCGCGACCGCCGATCCGCACACCCGCGACGACATCGTCGAGCGGCTTTCGCTTGGCAATGCCGAAGTGTTCACCACCAGCTTCGACCGGCCGAACATCGCCTACGAGATTGTCGAGCGCGACCAGCCGCGCCAACAGCTCTTGCGCTTCCTCTCGCGCTTCAAGGGCGCGTCCGGCATCGTCTATTGCCTGTCGCGCGCCAAGGTCGAGGATACCGCCGAATGGCTGAACGCGCAGGGCATCCGGGCGCTGCCCTACCATGCCGGCATGGACCGGACGCTCAGGGACAAGCACCAGGACGCGTTCTTGAAAGAGGAGAGCCTCTGCCTCGTTGCGACCGTCGCCTTCGGCATGGGCATCGACAAGCCGGATGTGCGTTATGTCGCCCATCTCGACCTGCCGGGATCGGTGGAGGCCTACTACCAGGAGACCGGGCGCGCCGGCCGCGACGGCCAGCCGTCGGAGGTCTGGATGGCCTACGGCATGGCTGACGTATTGCAGCGTCGCCGGATGATCGACGAGGGTGGGGCCGCCGAAGAGATCAAGCGCATCGAGCGCTCCAAGCTCAATGCGCTGCTTGCGATCTGCGAGACCGCCGGCTGCCGCCGCCAGGCGATCCTTGCCCATTTCGGTGAAGCCCATCCCGGGCGCTGCGGCCATTGCGACACCTGCCTGAAACCCGTCGAAACCTGGGATGGCACGGAAGCGGCGATCAAGGCGCTGGCGGCGGTCTACCGCACCGGCGAGCGCTTCGGGACCGGCCATGTGATCGACGTGCTGATGGGCACCGTCAACGAAAAGACCGAGCGTTTCGGCCATGTCGACATGCCGGTCTTCGGCGCCGGCAAGGACCTGCCGGCCCGCACCTGGCAATCGGTCTTCCGGCAATTGCTGGCGGCCGGCCTCGTCAGCGTCGATCACGCGGCCTTCGGGGCGATCAAGCTCGAACCGGAAGCGCGCGCCGTCTTCAAGCGCGAACGCCAGGTGCTCTTCCGCAAGGACCGGCCGACCTCGGGCAAGGCCGCGCGGGGCGCGAAATCCGGATCGCAACGCGAGCGCGCCGATCTGGCCGGCTCCGATCTCGAACTGTTCGAACTCTTGCGCGCCGAACGGTTCTCGATCGCCAAGGAGCTGAACGTCCCGCCCTACGTCGTCTTCCCGGACGCAACCCTCATTGCGCTCGCCAAGGAACGCCCGCGCGGCTTCGACGAGTTGCTCGACATCCCCGGCATCGGCGAAAGCAAGCGCGAACGCTACGGAGAGGCGTTTCTGGCTGTCATCGACGGTTATGTGGAGGGGTAGTCGCTCTCGACGGCCCGTCGACGCCGGCTCCTTGTGCATCGGTGGAGCGACAGGTTGCTTCGCATTTCAGCGTCATCGCCCGATAGTTGAGTGGTCTCTCGCGCCGCCGACGCGGCGCTGCTGGATTCCTGTGACAAGCACAGGAATGAGGGAAGAGAGGAGGTAGCGACAGTGACAGTGCGCCACCATTCGAAGGGGCCGCTAGCTGCTCCGCAGGTCGAGAGAAGACTTACAGCGCGTGCAGATAGTGCGAAATGTCCAGCCATTCCGGATTGGTCGCTTCGATCAGGTTGACTTTCCATTTGCGCGGCCACTTCTTCATCGTCTTCTCGCGGGTGATTGCGCTCGTCAGCAGATCGAACTCATCAAACCAGACAAGGGTCTTCACGCCGTACTTGGATGTGAAGCCTGGCGTCAGTTCGTTTTGGTGCTCGTAAAGACGGCCGGGGAGGTCTCGGGTCACGCCGATATAGAGCGTGCCATTTCGCTGAGACGCCAGGATGTAAACGTAGCCTTTCATGCCTTAAGGTTGCCGGAATTCCAGGTTATTTCAATGATAAATTGTGGGCCATGAGGGACACGCAAAACTCTGCCCTCATTCCTGTGCTTGTCACAGGAATCCAGCAGCGCTGCGTCTGCAGCGCGAGGAGACGAAGCAACGGCTTCGACCGTCGACAGATAATGTCGTCTGCTTCGATGCTCGCGACACAATCCATCCTCTTTAGCATCCCGCCATGAAATGCCCTGTCGTTTTTGTGCCCGGCTCAGCTCGACGCCGGAATTTGCTGCAAGACAAAAGCCGGCATGATACTCGTCAGGAACGCGACATTTTCTTTGAGCGAGAGCGCCATGACCTCAGCCTTCCTCACCCATCTCCGTTCAGAACTCGAGGGCCTGAAGACATCAGGGCTCTACAAGTCGGAGCGTGTCATCACCTCGAAGCAGGCGGGCGAGATCGAAGTCGCCTCGGGCGAGCGGGTGCTCAATTTCTGCGCCAACAACTATCTCGGCCTGG